>JAESGJ010000024.1_pt1 | contig 423832 bp, 368 predicted proteins | sample 9266241 | NCBI WGS metagenome assembly JAESGJ01 (sample SAMN14514841, study PRJNA621669) | algae metagenome | isolation source: Brasilonema octagenarum HA4186-MV1 and co-occurring heterotrophs from wet... | place: USA: Manoa Valley, Hawaii | collected 2009-07-20
CTGTGGTCCATGACTGGGGTTAAGTCGTAACAAGGTAACTGTACCGGAAGGTGCGGTTGGATCACCTCCTTTCTAAGGAGTTTCACTTTCATCGCAAGGTGAGAGATGAGCACACTCGAGACTGTCAAAACCGAAACAAAGAGAAGAGAGCGCTCGAGCCCAACGGCTCGAGATTTTCGTTTCCAAACCACGAGACCCTTTTTGACCCCACTCGCAACAGCCCTGCTCTGGCGGGGCTGTTTGTTTAAACACTTGAAAAATTGCTTTCTCGAAACAGGTCAAGCCAACCGCACGCGGGAATGATTTCGTCTCGAGCCGATGGTTTGAGACCGCAAGACACCCTCGCCGTTGCACGGCTTTTGACTGGTCAGTCAATGGGTGATTGCTCTTCGTCAGATTTGGACTGAGAACCACCTTCCTTCACCGCTTGGAACCTTCCGAAGCCACATTGCGTCTGAGCTTACAGAAAACGGGAAGCACCTGTTTTCAACAACTCGCTGGACGACCGAGGTCGTTTCCGGCACCATCTGACCGTGCGAGGAGGGGCGCTCGCGTTGGCGGAGGTTCTATGCGCGTAGGTTCCATGCGTCAGGCACTGTTGATCGCCCTCGGACTCGTCTCTGTCACTGCGTGCAATTCTGCACCGGGGATTCCAGCCACGCTGACGTTAAACCAAGTCAGCGGCAACAACCAAATCGGTTCCAGTGGCACGGCTGTGGCAGCGCCGCTCGTTGTGCAAGTCGTTTCTGGTGCTGGCCCCGCGGGCGGCGTCGCGCTCACCGCCTCGAGCGACCCGCGCTTCTGCACGGTTTCACCCGCAACCGCCAGCACGGACGCCAGCGGCAACGCCTCGTTCACCGTGACCGCGCTGGGCACGGCGGGCGTCAATTGCGCGACCGCCATCGCCATCGTCGGCCAACCCGCTGCTCGAGGCGCGGTCAGCTTCACGACGAGCATCCGCCCAGCGCAACGCGCCTTGAGCGCCGTCGCCAACCCGAACCTGCCCAGTGCGACCGCCAGCGTCACCGACGCTGGATTGGGTGCGGGCAGTGTCACAGTCAGCGCCGTCAGCAATCTGCCCACGCCGGACAGCAACCACGTTTACGGCGTGTACCTCGCCAAGCAAGATGCCAGTGGCAACGTCAGCGCAGTGACCCTCTTGGGCAAAACCTCGGGCTTCCCCAGTGCGGCGTTCACGGCACCAACGAACCTCGCGGGTGCGGGCTTCAACGTCTTGGCAATCGTGCTGCAAAGTGCGGGCGTTGGCAGGGTGGACAACCTCAACAACGCCACGCTGGTCGCGCCGTTCACGCCCGTGACCGCCGGGACGGCAAGCGTCAGCTTGACCCTGACCAGCAACGGTTTGCGCCTGCCCGCGCCGTACAGCTTGCCCGCGACCGCCGCGGCAACCGTGATCTCCACGAACCCGAACATCGGCGTCGGCGTCGCTGGGGACGGCATCTCCGTGGAATGGAGCGGCTTGAGCGTCGCCCCGAGCGGCTGGGAGTACGTCGTCTACGCCAGCGATGCGGGCGGCACGAACACGCGTTTGGGAACGTTTGGCAGCAACGGACGCGGCGGCACGTTCAACTTCAACAGCCCGCAACCGAGCAACAGTACGCCCGCTCCGGGCGCGATCACCGACGGCAAAGCCAAATTCAGCCGCGTGTTCGTGACTTTGGAACCGACCTCGAGTGGCGACGGTGGGTTCGCCAGCGCCACGGCGGGCGCGACGGTGGTGCTGGACAACGCCTCCAATGCGTGGACCTTCGGCACGGGATTCAAGCAGCAGTAAATCCTCAAAGACAGCCAGCCTCGAGAGACCACGTCTCTCGAGGCTGGTTTTATCGTTTTGCCGCCGTGCGCGATTTGCCTTTCTCACTCAGCGCGTCTTTGCGTGTCAACGAACGGATGAACTCCACGCGGCGGAAACGCAACGCCGACCAGTCCTCGTCCACGGCGATTTGCCGCACGCCCTCGAAACCCGCGTCACCCAACGCTTGCCAGCCGGTGTCGCGGTTGAACGCGCAGCGATACCGTTTGCTCGAGGCTTTGGGGTACGCGACCCACAGCTTCGCGTCGCCCGCTTGCAACCACGCGCCCGTGCCGACGGCGAGGGCTTCAACGTCCTCGAGTTGTAAGGCGAAACCGAGCACGAACCCGTAACGGTGTTGCGCGATTGGCTCGAGGTCAACATTGAGTCCTGCCCGCCATGCCTCGAGGGTCGGTGCGAACGATTCAGGTGCGTTCAACACGAGCAAACGCGGTTCACCTGCGAGTTGCAGTTTCTTCAACAGGGCATCCATGCCCCCGAGTGTATCCTCGAGCCCACCGCCCGCATGAACCTTCCCACCGCGTTCATTCAGACCATCGCCCGCCTCGAGCCTGAGCGTGGGCTGGTGTGGCTCGAGGGTTTGCCTGCGCTTGTGCAAGCGCTGTGTGAGCAGTGGGCGCTCGAGGCGGACGGTGCGGTGCTGCACGGCGGGTTGTCGCTCGTCGTGCCCGTGCTGCGCAACCGTGAACGGTGCGTGTTGCGCGTGGCCTTTCCGCACGGGTCCACACCCAGCGAGGTTTCAGCGTTGCGCGCTTGGAACGGACGCGGTGCGGTGCGCTTGCTGGAGGTGGACGTGGAGCACGACGCCTTGCTGCTCGAGCGGTTGGACCACACGCGTTCGTTGGGTACCCTTGGATTGCACGATGCCTTCGGGGTCGCGGGCGGGTTGCTGCGCCGCTTGGCGATCCCCGCGCCAGACGACGTGCCGCGCTTGAGCACACACGCCCTGAACCTCTCGAATACCCTCGAGACGCGGTGGCTCGAGGGTGGCAAACCCTGCTCGAGATCCATCCTCGAACGGGCAGTGAACGCCGCGCGTATCCTCGGACCCGTCGCAGGCAACGAATTGGTGCACTGGGACTTGTACGACGACAACGTGCTCGCTGGCGTGCGCGAACCGTGGCTGGCGATTGATCCTAAGGTCATCGCGGGCGATGTCGAATTTGGCCTGGCGCAGTTGCTCTGGCGACGCCTGGAGCAGATGCCGACCCGCAGCGAATTTGAACGCGCCTGGAACGGGCTGCTCGGGGCAGGCGACTTCGATGCGGAGCGTGCCCGAGGCTGGACGTTGGTGCGCGTCGTGGATTACTGGCTGTGGGGCTTGGGCATTGGATTGACGATAGACCCCGCGCGGTGCGCTGTGCTCGCGGAATGGCTGTAGAGCATCTTTTACTCGAGAACGTTGATCTCGAGATTTCCTACAGCGTTTCGGAGAGTTCCTCTCCCACCCTCCCAAAACGCGGTCGGGTGTCCAATACACTCGAGAAACGCTGATTTGTCCTACTCCCGTTGGTCGCCAGGTTTGTGACGGTGGGGCAGTCACTCTCCCTGGGAACCGCTGTAGGAATTCGCAAGCCGAGTCTCGAGGGTTGTCAGTGCTGCTGTCGCAGCACCGGGTCAAGCACGCTTGACCCCTCCAAAAAACAATGCGATGTTCGCGCGAACTCGAGCACCAATCGCGTTCAAGCCATCTCGAGCAACGGGAACCAACCCGGAGCCCCGAAGATTCTGCGCGCCAACCCGCGTGGAACATCCAAAGCTTCCCAACCCTCTCGCGGAAACCCCAGGCGCGGCGTCGCACCGCTGGCGACGCGCTCGGTCCACTCCGGGTCGCAGATCAATGCGCGACCCACGGCGACCAGCGCCGTGCCGTCGTTCACGATGGCGCGCGCATCGTCTGCCGTCCACACGCCGCCGACGCCCGCCACCGGCACACCCGGAAGAACTTGCTGGGCGATTCGGGCTCGAGGGGTCGTGTCCGAGGGATCGCGCAGCCCTGGCTGCCAATACCCGCCCGTGCTGACGCTGATGTACGCCAAGTCGAACGCGCGCAACCCCTCGAGCAGCGCGGTTGTGTCAGCGACCGTCATGCCCGGTTCCCAGGTTTCTTCTGGGCTGTAACGGTACGCGACCGGAAACGCGTCACCCACGGCAGCGCGCACGCGGCGCGCGACCTCGAGCGGAAAGCGCAACCGATGCTCGAGGGTTCCGCCCCAATCATCCCCACGGCGGTTGCTGTGCGGACTGAGGAACTGCTGGAGCAAATACGTGTTTGCGCCGTGAATCTCCACGCCGTCGAAGCCTGCCATTTTTGCGCGCAACGCCGCCGCCGCAAACGCCTCGAGCGCTTGCTCAATGTCGTCTTCCGTCATCGCACGCGGCACAGCCGCCCCCTCGCGCGGCATCGCCACGCGCGAGGGGGCACGGGCGGGCTGACCGATCAATGCGGGCGGGGATTGACGCCCTGCGTCGTGAATCTGCAGGAACGCCAGCGCACTGCCACGGTGGATCGCCGCAGCCGCCACCTCGAGCGACGGGAGTTTGTCGTCCGCATCGCACGCCCACTGCCCCTGAAAGCCCTTGCCCGCAAAGGTCGTGTAACACGCCGCCGTGACGACGATGCCGACTTGACGGGCGCGACGCTCGAGATACCTTAATTCCTCGGGCATGATGTGACCGTCAGGACCGCCGGCGTGGTCTGGGCTGCTGGCATCGAAACTCGAGTACGTCGTGCACGGCGCGAACATGATGCGGTTGCGGACGGAGAGCTTGCCGAGTTGGGCGGGGGCGAAAGGATCGGGCACGAGGGTCAGGGTATCGGGCGGGAGGCAAAAGGCGGCAGGGGCAAAAGGCGAAAGGCGGGAGAGGCGAAGGGCGAAGGGAATGGCAGGGCTCGAGCTTTCACGCCTCGAGTTTTGTGGTTGCAAACCGGTTCTCGAGGGACGCAAGTGCGGCTTGCGCCGCACCGGGTTTGTTTTTGACTTACCCCTACAGGGTGGGGTGGCGGCGCGGTCTCGAGGGGCGAGGCTCGAGCGGGACGATTTTTATTTGTGGTACGGCACGCCAGCGGTCACGGTGCTCGCGCGGTACAGCGCCTCGAGCGTGACCAGTTGCGCCAAGTCGTGCGGGAAGGTCAACGCGGACAGCGACCAGAGCAAACCCGCTCGGGCGCGCACAGCATCCGACAACCCTTCGTCGCCACCGATGCAAAACGCGAGGTCGCCGTGTCCGTCCACGCCCAGCCGCTCGAGGGTGGCGCTCAAACCAGGCGTGTCCAACATCCGCCCGCGCGGATCGAGGGCGATCAGGTACGCGTTGCCTACAGCCTCGAGAATCGCTGTGCCCTCTTCCTGCATCGCGGTTTCGCCCGTGCGCCGGGAATCCTTGACGCGGGTCACGCGCAACTTGTGAAACCGACCCAGCCGCATCAAATACAACTCGCAGCCTGCGCGGGCGTACTCGAGTTTCGGGCTGCCGACGGTGACGAGGTGCAAACGCATCGAAGCGAGTTTAAAACAGCGCGATCATGAAACCGATGTTGAACCGGGAGAAGAAACTGGCGTTGCCTCCGAGCATGTAATTCACGGGTTCGACTTCCGCGTACACGCCGAAAATCGTCCACACGAAGCCCGCCCCCAGCGTCGTCGTAAACCCAAAGCGGTCAAACAGGTTTTCGGTGCGCAAACCGCCACCGCCGTAGGCGTACACCGTGTAATCGTCGCTGCGCAAGAACATCAGCGCTGCTCTCGCCTCGAGGTCAAAGCCAAGCGAAAGCGCGTTGCCGTCGAAAGACAGCCCAAACGGAACCGTGCTCGAGCCTGCGAAGTACCCCTCGAAACCAAAGTGCGCGCCCGCCGTGCCCGCCCCAAGCCGAAATGAACCGCCCGTCGGGTCCTCGCGTTGCGCTTGCGCGCCCCCCGCCATCGCCACGACCGTCACGAACACCATCAACCAAAACTTGCGCATGTGAATCCCCCTTGGCTCCCTCGAGCCTGGAGTGAGCTTAGAAACCGCGCGTAACACTTGGGGGTACAGTTTCTACAGCCATGTCTCAAACAGCCCAGCACCTCGAGCGGCGCATCTCGAGGACCGTGAACCTCGATTACCTCTTGGCGCTGCCCGAGGGGTACGACGCCAAGCGCAAGGCACGCCATCCGCTCGTGCTGTTCCTGCACGGCTCCGGTGAGCGCGGCAACGACCTGAGCAAAGTCGCCGTGCACGGACCGCCCAAACTTGTCGCGCAAGGGCAGCGCTTCCCGTTCATCCTCGCCAGTCCGCAATGCCCGGACGACGCCGTGTGGAACGTGGACGACCTCACCGCGTTGCTGGACGACCTCGAGGAACGGCTGCGCGTGGATGCGCGGCGCATCTATGTCACGGGGCTTTCGATGGGCGGCTACGGCACGTGGGATTTGGCGATGCACACGCCGGAACGCTTCGCGGCGATTGCCCCGATCTGCGGCGGCGGATTCACGTTCTTCGCGCACAAGATCAAGCACCTGCCCGTGTGGGCGTTTCACGGCGCGAAGGACAAGATCGTGCCGCTCGAGGCTACCCGCGAGATGGTGCGCGCCCTGCGTGCCAACGGCAATCGGCACGTGAAGCTCAGCGTCTACCCGAACGCGGGGCACAACGCCTGGGACAAGGCGTACGGCGACGCGCGGTTGTGGGCGTGGATGCTCGAGCAGCGGCGGGGGTGAGGCTTTTGCGGCTCGAGGGGCTGCGTCGTTGTTTCAAGCCGCTCGACCTTCGATGACCAACACGCGCGGAACTTGACCGTAAAGCCCTGAAATTTCGGGAACCGGTTCGTGTAGGCTTTGCAACGCAAACCCCGCGCTCAACAGGTCATTGACGAGCGTGGACAACGTGCGGTGGTACGCCCCGACCCGCCCGCGCACGCCGTCGCCGCCAGAGCGCCAGTGACCCTCTCGGTTGTAGCCGTGGATCAAAAATGCGATGGGCGTACCGGTTTCGTCCGTCAAATATTGCGGTGCGTCGGGCAGGTGAAACGGCACTTCAAAGCACGGGTGCAGCAACGAAAAGACGAAAACGCCGTTCGCGCTCAAGACCCGCCTGACTGCCCCGAACAACGCGCGGTGGTCTGGAATGTCCATCACGGCGAGGTTGGAAACGGCGATGTCCACAGCACCGCTGTCAACGGTTTCCAAGCGTTGCGCGTCGTCCAATCGAAAGCTGATCCGCGCCGAATGCGTGCGTGCCGAGGCGACCTTGAGCAATTCGCTCGAGAGATCAATGCCAACGACTTCCTGGGGTCCGAACGCGGCGAGTCGTCGGGCGAGATGCCCCTCGCCGCACGCAATGTCCAGTACGCGTGCGCCTGGCAATTTGTCTTCGAGGAGCGAGTCGTAGCACGCCAGCAGTGGATGCCAAAAACTGCTTGGGTCCGCGAGGGCTCGGTCCACGAACTCAACGTAAAACTGCACGTGCGCGTCGTACCGGGGCAGGGTCATCGGTGAATCATAGGCGCAACGTCAGTGGAAGCAGATTTGAAGCGCGTGCCAGCGCTCATTGCGTGGGCAAATCGTTGATCCGCACCTCAATCTCGAGTGCGCCCTTCGCATCGCCTGCTTCCAGAAACGCCGCGCGGCTCGAGGTCCATGCCTGCAGCGCATCGTCCCCTCGAGCATTGCGGGCGTACCAATCGCCCAAGCCGCGCCACGCGCACGCCACAGCAATGTGATCGCCGCTCATCTGTGCAGTCTCGAGGGCGTGCTCGAGCCAGCGTTTCGCATCGTCCATTTCGTCCTGGTGCAGTGCAATCCAACCTTGCTCGTAGGCGTTGACCGACACCGCGAGCGGGTCGTCTCCGAGCATGCGAATCAACGCCGCTTCTCGCTCAAACGTGGCTCGAGCGTCCTGCCAATCCCCACCCATGCGTTGCACCATGCCGATCTGATGCAACGCGCGGTGCGCCGCCAACGCGTCCCCTCGAGCTTCGGCGTCTGCGTGCAGGGCTTCAAACAACCCGAGTGCCTCATCGTGTTCGCCCGAGAACGCCAACACGTACCCGAGCCCGTACTGCGCCCCACGCCGCTCGTCGTCCGTCGTCGCCTCGTGCAACGCCGCGCGAAACTCGAGCACCGCGTCCGCAAACGCATCCTCTTCAAACCTCATCCACGCCCGCTCGACTCGCGTCACGTCCAGCAGTGTAAAACGCGCAGGTGACAATCGCCTCGAGCCTCGGGTGGCTACAATGAACCCATGTCCGGTTCCAAACTCCGTGCGCTGACACTTGCCTCGAGCCTCGTGCTCGGCGGCGTCGCCCTGGCGCAGACGGCCGCGCCGACGGTGAGCACACCCGGATTGCTGGCGGTGTTCCTGGCGGGCATATTGTCGTTCATCACGCCGTGCGTGTTGCCGCTCGTGCCCAGTTATTTGGCGGTGTTGGGCGGCGGCAGCGGCAAAAAACCCGTCGTCGGCGCGCTGCTGTTCATCCTGGGCTTCACGCTCGTCTTCATCGCCTTCGGCGCGGGCGCGAGCGCCTTGGGCAGCGTGCTGCGCCAAAACCGTGATTTGCTCACGCAGATTGGCGGCGTGCTGATCCTCGCGTTCGGCATCGTCTTTTTGATCAAAGACCGCGTGCCGTTCCTCAGCCGCGAGTACCGCGCCGACCTGGGCAGCGCCTCGAAGTTCGGGCTGGTCGCTCTGGGAGCTGCGTTCGCCGCTGGCTGGACGCCGTGCATTGGACCGATTCTGGGCGTGGTGCTGAGCATCGCAGGCTCGAGCGGCAGCGTCGGCACGGGCGTCGGGTTGCTGTTCGTCTACGCCCTCGGGTTGGGCGTGCCGTTCCTGCTGGCGGCGCTGGCGTGGGACCGGCTCGGCAAGGGCTTGCGTGGCATGATGCGCTGGGTTGGCGTGATCGAAAAAGCCTCGGGTGTGCTGCTCGTCGTCATTGGCGTGCTGCTCTTGACGGGCAATTACACGGAGATTGCGCGCAACCTGTCCGCGCTGACGCCGCAGTGGTTGCTGAACCTCGAGAACGGTTTCTTGCGGTGATGTATTTGGAGCGGTTCACACGCGGCGAACACGTCGCCGTGTGGCAAGAAATCGGTGCGTTGGATGAGATGTCCCTCGAGCTAGACGTGCTCGAGGATGTGAACGTGGTCGCCGTGGAAACGATGCGGCGCGTCAAACGCAACCTCGAGCGCATCACCGAACGTTTGCGCGGCATTGGATACCGTTTCGGAACAAGTGGCTCGAGCTTCGAGGACGCTCCACTCCAAGGGCTTCAAAATGCCGAAGCGCTGCTGACCGCGCTCAGCGCGGCGGTTGGCGGCACACTGCCGCTCACGTACTCCATGTTCATCATCGAAGTTGGCGACGTGGACCTGCGCGGCACGCACCCGAGTTTTACAAGCGAATACCTGCTGGACGCGTTCGTGTTCGGAACCTACGTGCCCGACGCCGAAGAAATCGCCGATGGGCTCGAACAAGCCGAACCCGGCGAGGACGGCATCGTGCGGTACGAACACGCGTTCTCGCCCGACAGTTACCACAAAGAAGACATTTCCGGGGGTACGCCTTACATCATCGCCCTGCCCGATGACCGCATAGACCCGCCCGTGCTGGACACGCATTTGGATGATGCAACGCTGGTGGAATACCTGCGCGATTGCCTCCTCGAGCACGGCGGGTTTCCAGGGTTCGTGGACATGCCCGCGGACCTGCGGGCGTTGCTGACGGGCGACCTCGAGCGGTTTTGAGGCTACTGTTCAAAAACGGCGCTCGAGACGCGCACTCTCATCCCCAACCCTTCTCTCGACGTCACGCCCATGCGTGCAAGGCACGACGAGAGAAGGGAGCCGCGTCGCATGACGATTTGTCGTTGCGTTCTCGGATTTACGGTGATTTTGGTTGACGCTCTTTCCACTGCGCTTCGCGCAACGCCCTCGGGGACGCGCCGTGCGTTTGCCGCACGAGTTTGGAGAAGTGAAACGGCGATTCAAACCCGACGCGCTCGGAGACGGCTGCCACGCTCAACCCAGTCTCGAGCAAGAGTTGCACCCCTCGAGCCACGCGGCGTTGCCAGACGAAGCGCATCGGCGTCACAAAGAGGTGTTGTTTGAACAACCGCGTCAAATGCTGGGCGCTGGAGCCTGCCTCGAGCGCCAGACCCTCGAGGGTCAGCTTGGTTTCCAGGTGCGCGTCAATGAACGTCCGTGCCCGAGTGACTGCTGGCGGTTCCGTGCGGGCAGCGCCGAGTTGCGCGACCTCGAGCAGGTACGCGCGCAAGGTGGCAACGGCGAGGGCGTGCAGCAAAGCGTCATCCTCGAGCCCCGCGACTTCGGGCAAGCCCAGTCCGAACTGCACCAATTCGTTCACGCGTGCCCCACTCGAGATTACGCCCCGCGCCGCCCCCTCGAGGCTCGAGTGCAGGTCCGTATCCACGCGGTCCGGGTGCAGGGCGCACCAGGTATGGCGCGTGGCTTGCGTGGCAGAAAACGCGAAGTGCTCCCTCGAGCCGGGGTGCAGCAGAAGCATCTGTCCAGCGCGCACCTCCAGCGGTGCGTCGTTCACCGTGACGCGCGCTGTGCCTTCAAGGACGATGAACAACTGCCAGTCTTGCTGCGTGCGCGGTCCGAACGCGCCGCCGGGCGGGTAGACCACTTGCCCGAACGCCACGCCCGCATTGGCGCGCAGCATGTTCATTCTGGACAGGTTTGGGTTCGCTCGAGCCATGTACCTGAGCAGTTTACTTTGCTACCGTGTTGAACACAGACAACTTTAGGAGGTTCCCCATGACCCAGCCCAGCCTCAACCAACTCGCCAACGACCGCGCCCTCGCGCCCTGGACCTCGTGGACGGACGGCGAACGCCCACGTGGGTACGTCAACGCGATGACCGACGCGGCAACTGCGTTCTTCGCGGAGCACGGCTACCTGGTGCTCGAGGATGCGCTCTCAGTGAATGAAGTGGACGCGCTCAACGCTGAGACTGCGCAGATTTGTCGCGGCTCGAGGGGCGAGGTGCGTGGCGTCACACCCGCCGCCCCCGACGAGTCTGACCTGGAAGTCATGCGCCGGTACCTGTGCATTCACTTCCCGCACAAGATCTCGCAACTTGCGTATGACACGCTGGCGCACCCGCGCACCCTCGAGGTGTTGACGCGCGTCATCGGTCCCGACGTGAAATGCATGCAATCCATGCTCTTCATCAAGGCAAGCGGCAAGCCCGGTCAGGCGTGGCACCAAGACGAGTTCTTCATCCCCACGCGCGACCGCTCGCTCACCGGTGCGTGGATCGCGTTGGACGACGCGACCGTGGAAAACGGCTGCCTGTGGGTGATTCCGGGATCGCACAAACACGGCGTATTGTGGCCGCAGCAGGCGCACAACGACCGGCGTTTCGACTGCACCGGCGAGGCGATGCATTACCCGTACACCGACGATGACGCCGTGCCGGTTGAAGTCAAGAAGGGCAGTATCGTTTTTTTCAACGGGTACTTGTTGCACCGCTCGCTCCCCAACCACGCCACCACCGGCTTCCGGCGTTCGCTCGTCAACCACTACATGAGTGCGTCTTCGTTGCTGCCCTGGTACGGCTTTGAACCAGGCTCGAGCATCGCCACTGCCGATTACCGCGACATCGTCATGGTCGCCGGGCGCGACCCGTATGGTTGGAAGGGAATCGAGCAGATCGCCAGTGCACACGTCCGACCCAGCGGCGAGGGCGGCTGCGGCAACACCGACAACAACGCCGCCGAAGACGACGATCACGACCATTGACAAAATGAGCCTCGAGGTGGTCTCGAGCCTCGAGAGGGCTGACTTCCACACAGGCAACGCGGGCGTCTCGAGGTGTTCGGGTTGCTCGCTCGAGGTGCCTCAAGGCGCGTGCAAAACGGGGCGTTGGACAGGGGCGCTCCTGCGTGATAATCTCTTTCGGCTTGCGGCATTGGTTTCAATGCCGCGCACCCTCGAGGGCTTGCCTTCACGGGTGTTGCGCACGGACGGGATACGTTCGTGACGCATCGGGCGCACGGCTCCACGCGTCCGCCGCTTCCAAACTTGGAGGCGAGAAAGAGAAGAACAATGGCAACGCCCGCAAAACCCAAGACCCGCAAGGAACGCAAGACGATTCGCGCCAAGCGCCGTGGTGAAGCCCAGCAAAAGCGCCACCGTCAAAGCCTGAAGCGCCGCGCCCGCAACCGCGCCGCGAAGAGCACGATCAAGACCTTCATCAAGAAAGCCGTCGTCGCCGTGACCGAGGGTGCACAGGACGCGCAAACGCTCAACCAGCGCGCGCAGAGCTTGATCGACAAAGCCGCCAAGGGCAGCACGATGCACAAGCGCGCCGCGGCCCGCAAGAAGAGCCGCTTGGCCAAGGCCATCAACAAGGCTAACGCGCAAAAAGCAGCCCAAGCCTAAATCGCCGTGGATCTCGAGCACCGTGGGTTCTTCCCACGGTGCTTTTGTTTACACTTGAGACGCACCTTTTGCTGTTTAGGACAGGATTTGTGCAAAACCAGCACGGGTTGACGCCCGCAACCGGTAGGGTGCGCGCACATGCCCACGCCTTCACCCTCGCGCGATGACCGGACGCACCCAGAGGCCACAGCGTCGCGTTGGCTGGAAGACGCCTGGGCGAGCCGCCACCACGACCTGGAGCGCACGGCGCGGCTGAGTTTGGAAGCACAGGACTTGGCAGAGCGCCTCGGCGATGCACGCGCCCTCGGACACGCGGCGCGCAACTTGGGGTTCGTGGCGATGCGCCGCAGTCAGTACGACGAAGCGGCCGCGCAGCTCACCCGCGGGCTCGAGGCTGCGCGCGCGGTCGGCGACGCGGCACTGGAGGGCGACTGCTTGTGCTACAGCGCGATGGTCAGCACGGCGCACGCGCGTTACCTGGAAGCCTTGGAAACGCAGTGGCAGGCCCTCGCCATCCGCGAGCGTTTGGAGGACATCGCCGGTCAAGGGCAATCCCTGGGCAGCTTGGGCGTGATTTACGGCAACCTGTTCGATTTCGCGGCGTCCTTGGAGCACCACCGCCGCGCGTTGGAGTTGCGTGAACGCGCGGGCGACGAGCACGGACGCGCGCTGACCCTGAACAACATCGGCGTGGCCTACTTTGAAATGGAGGACCCGCAAACGGCGCTCGAGTACCACACGCGGGCGTTGGAAGTGGCCCGCGCCTTGGGCAACGCGAGTGTGGAAACGTACGCGTTGATCAACCGCGGCGCGGACCTCGAGGCGTTGGGGCGACACAGCGACGCCAACCGCGAGCACGCCGACGCGATGGTCTTGGCGCGCGAACGCGGTGACATTGAAAGCCTGGCCGAAGCGACCTGCAACGCGGGGCGCAGCGCGCTCAGCCTGGGTGAGCACAGCGCGGCGCTCGGGTTGTACGACGAGGCATTGCAGCTCGCGCGTTCGATGAACAGCCCGGTGCTCGAGTACATGGCGCTCGCGGGCATGGGACGCGTGTACCTGGACCAAGGCGATTTGCAACGTGCGATAGGAGAACTGCGCGCTGCGTTGGAGATCGCGCGGCGGCGTGGCTTGAAACGCGACGTGTTCCGCACGCATGGGCTGCTCGCGGACGCTTTGGAAGGCGCGGGCAACTTCGCCGGGGCGCTCGCCCACCACCGCGCGTTCTACGCGGTGGAGCGCGAAGCGCAGAATGAGCGCGCCGAAGCCAGGGCCAAAACGCTGGCGCTTCAATTTGAAACCGAGCGCGTGCGCCGCGAAGCCGCCCTGGAGCGCCAACGCAGCGAGGACTTGTCGCGCGTCAACGCCGCGCTCGTGAAAGCAGACACGGAGAAAAGTGCGTTGATGGAGCAGTTGGAACACCAAGCGCGCCACGATGCCCTGACCGGTCTGCCCAACCGCGCGCTGTTCGCGGACCGCTTGGAGCGCACGGTGCGCGCCGCCGCGCGCTACGGGCGCGAGTTGGCGGTTTTGTTTGTTGACCTCGACGGCTTCAAGCTCGTCAACGACACGCTCGGGCACCACGCGGGCGACGCACTCCTAATCGAGGTCAGCCGCCGCTTGGAATACGCCGTGCGCGAATCCGACACCGTGGCGCGCATGGGTGGCGACGAATTCACCATCGTGCTCAGCGAAGTCTTGAGCAGCGCCGACGCCGCGCGGGTGGCTGGGCGCATCGTGCACAGTTTGGAAGCGCCGATGAAACTGCCCGGTTCGGACACGTTGGTCAACGTCACCGCCAGCGTCGGCGTGAGCGTCTACCCGCGCGATGGCTTGGACGCTGAAACGCTGTCCAAGCACGCGGATCTAGCCCTCTACCGCGCCAAAGAGGAGGGCAAGAACGGCGTGCGCTTCTTCGCGCCGGACATGAACGCGGCCGCCGTGGAACGCTTGCAGATTGAAAGCGCCCTGCGCGGAGCCCTCGAGCGAAGCGAGTTCAGCCTGCACTACCAACCGATCCAAGCCGCCCACGGTGCCCATACCTTCGAAGCGCTGCTGCGCTGGACGCACCCGACCTTGGGTCGCATCGCCCCGGACCGCTTCATCCCCAGCGCCGAGGACAGCGGCTTGATCGTCACCCTGGGCGCGTGGGTGCTGAACGAAGCATTGCGCCAGGTCGGGGCGTGGCGTGCGGGTGGGGCGAGCGACGTGCGCGTCGCCGTGAACGTCTCCCCGGTGCAATTGGCGCGCGACGACTTCGTGACCACCGTGGCGGACGCCCTGAAACGCCACAACCTCGAGGGGGACTGCTTGGAACTCGAACTCACCGAGCGCGTGATCGTGCGCGACTTGGAACGCACCTCCGCGCGCTTGACAGCCTTGCGCGACCTGGGCGTGGGCTTGAGCGTGGACGATTTCGGCGCGGGGCACTCGAGCCTCGCGTACCTGATGCGCTTGCCGGTGGACACGCTGAAAATTGACCGCAGCTTCGTGGCGGCCGTTGACGCTGGCGAAACCCGCGTCGTTGGTGCCATCGTCGCCCTGGCACACGCGCTGGGTTTGGGCGTGGTCGCCGAAGGCGTGGAGACCGGCACGCAACTCGAGACCTTGAAGGCCTTGGGCTGTGAGCGCTTCCAAGGGTATTTTTTGGGGCGACCCGCACCCGCCAGCGACGCGCAAGGTTGGCTCGAGGGGCAACCGTCAACGCACAAGCCGTAGGAGTTTGGTAAGCCAAACCCTGGAGGCTCGAGCCCCGTGTTCCTTCAAGCCAGTATTGTTTGGAGCGTTGGGGCTCGAAACCCGTTCTCCTCGAGCGTGCGCTTCAACCGCTGAACGCGATTTGCCCCAACCGCACCAACCGGTCCAACGGCATGTGCCGCAGCAAATGCCCGCCGGTCGGGTTGCGTTCAAACGTCGCCTCGAGCCGGTTGAGCAGTGTGTCGAACACCGCGTCGGGCATCGTCAGCGCGGGCGTCAAGCGGATCACGCGTTTGGCGCTCAAGCTAAAATTCGCGGTGATCCCGCCGACGTACAGCGCGCGGCAACCCAAGCCGCCGGAGAGTTCCCCGACGAGTTCCGCCAACCCCGGCGTGAGGTTCTTCGGCAGCACCGGCTTAAATTGCAGCGCCATCAGCAAGCCCTGTCCGCGCACCGCCTCGAGCGTGCCGGGGTAACGGGCTTGCACGCGCTGCAAGCGCTCGAGCCCCAATGCCCCGAGGCGCTTGGCGCGGTCTGGCAGGTTTTCCGCGACCAGAATCTCCAAAGATTTCAAGCCCACTGCCATGCTGAAGCTGTTGCCGCCGAACGTGTTGCTGTGCCGCTTGCCGAACCCGCCGAGCGTGCGCGCGATGATCTTGGGCGGCGCAATCGTCGCCCCAATCGCCGCCATGCCCCCACCGAGTGGCTTGGCGAGCGTGACGATGTCCGGCTCGAGCCCACCTGCGGCGCTGGCGAACCACTCGCCTGCGCGCCCCAGCCCGGTTTGAATCTCGTCGGCGACGATCAGGATGTCGTGGCGTTTGCACACCGCGTTGACCGCGCGCAGAAATCCCGGCGGTGGCACGATCACACCCGCCTCACCCTGCACGGGCTCGAGGAACACCGCTGCGATGTTGCGCGCTCCAATCTTGCGCACGGTCGCCTCGAGCGCGTCTGCATCGCCGAACGGCAGCGTCGTGACGTTCGGCATCAACGGGCGGAACATGTCCTGGTATTCCGGGTTGGGCGTCAACGCCAATGACCCAAACGTCTTGCCGTGGTATGCGCCTTTGAAATTGATCAAATGCCGTGCTTTGGGACGCGCCGCTTTCACAAACTTGATCGCCGCTTCGATGGCTTCCGTGCCCGAGTTGGAAAAGAACACCTTGGAGTCTTTGTGCTGCGGCAGGAACCGGCTGACCAAGGCAATCAGGTTGGTCTCGAGCGCCGCGCGCCACGTGGACGCGCTCTGCTGCGGCAACCCCAACGAGCGGTCATTCTGCGCGTAGCTGCGCACGAAATCCCACAGTGGCGGGTATTGGTCGCCGAACGGAATCGCCGCGTAGCCACCCGCGTTGATCGTGCTGTGCCCACGCGGGTCGGTCATTTCCCACGGCGAGGTCATCGTGAACGGTCCGACCATGCCCAATGCCTCGAGCGTTCGCATCAGCACGGGATTGCCGTGCGCCATCTCGTCTTTCAGCGCGGTCTTGCCGTCGTAGCGCCCTTGGAGCACGTCGCTCGAGGACACCGGCAGGCGCACCACGTCACCGCTGGGCACGGAACTGGTGGTGCTGGCTCGAGCATCGGAGAAACCGGGTTTGGCGAGGCTCACAGTAAAGGGGAGTGTACAACTTGACGAACAGGCGGCTCGAGGGGCGCGAGACCAAAAGTAGACGCCAAACTTCTTCGCAATTGCTCGAGCAACGAAATGTAGGGACAGGGCTCGTCCCTGTCCGGTGCGACGGTCGCTCGAGATGGCGAGTGCATTGCTGGGTCTCGGGGCGTTCCATTTTTGGGCGAGACAGCGACCGACACCGACATTAGAAGGATGCTTGGGCTTTCAGGTCTCGAGGGGTGCGTGTGCAAGCTGGGTCTCGAGGGATGTAAGTGCGCCGTTGGCGCACCGGGCGCAGGGCCCTGCGCCCCTACGGTTGATGTGGTAGTCGCGCGGTCTCGAGTGGATTGACCTCGAGCCACCAAGGTCAACAACTGGGTGCGGGTTGCTGTCCGTCCAGCCGACTTGAATGAACAATACTGAGATCAATGACCGACGCAGCCTCTCCACCTGATCCGTTTGCGCCTGGGCAACCGCTCTCTGAGGTGGAAGATGCAGCACTCGCTGAAACCGACCGTGAGGTGCTCGAGTTTGCGCGGGTGCACGGGCTGACCGTGGAGCGTTTCGATGAAAAGTCGCTCGAGGTGTTTGAGCGGTCCGATATTTGGGGCGTGCATGGGGTTTACAGGTTGATCGTGCCAAAGTATGCCGTGTTTGATCTTGATTCAACCGGAGTGAAAAATGAATATGCTCTAGTCGAAATATCCAAAACTAAAAATTTCGTTATTAATACTTCACAAATTAGCGAAAAATCTAACAGGGAATATGTAGATCTACTAGAGAAAGCGGTGTTTCTCACTTATGGATTTTTCTCTCTTGGATGGACACCCCGAGTCAAAATCTTTTCCTCTTTTCTGACTTTTCTAACTCTTACTTATATAGCTTTTACGTCCAGTTCAGGTCATTTTTTATGGATAGTCACGGTGCTTCTCTTCCTCAGCTTACTTTCTTTTCTTTTAGTTAATTATTTCAAAAAAATCTCTTCGAAAGAATATCATATTTTACTTAAAAGTAAAATTCCAGGACTGTTATTGAATGAAGATTCGAACCTTTTGATTTTCAATTTTTTCAAAGAAAAAGCACAATACAGGCTTGTCACACATACCTTTTGGCAGTTAAATGGTGAATTAGATAGATATACAAAGCAAAGAGACTCATTACTCATATTGAGTCTTTGCGAAAATGCATACATCATCAAACGATTAAAACTTGATTCATTATCGCGTGAATCGATTCGTTCAACACTCAACAATCGAGATATTTTAGAGAAAGGAGAATATAAAAGTACAGGAGATGATATAATTAATGTTAAACCGAGTCTGCTCGGGATAACTTTCTTATTTTTAATAACCTCACTATTTATTTATCTGTCTGTACCGGCTCTTAACGCACAAAGCCCCGAAGGTTGGATTGGTGATATAATTGCAAGAGCGTTTTTTCCATTAGCAATTCTCTTCTTCTGGGTAACAGTTGGTTCCAGCACGCTCGGCGTAACTTATCATGTAAACAGATCGATTTTTGACATTTATTTTGTTTCAAAGCGAATTCACCTAAAATCATATAAAATGAACGATATTTTAGGATTTTTTGAAAAGCGTGACTCGCAGAACCAGTTTGTAATAGAAGCAAAAACGAGGAACAAGAAGACAGTTTTCACAATCTCCGATACCGATCTACAGTTCCGAGAATTTCGTGAAGCACTTCGGCAAAATGCGCCAAATTTTTCAGAATTTGCAACAGAGTAAACATCGCTATGGAGTTGAAAACCACTGCCTATCTCGAGCCTCAAGTCAAGCAATTCTCGAGCCTTGAGCCGCCTATGACTTCACAATGCCCAGTGGTTTGCTCGGCGCAAAATCTGGGAAGACCTCTTTGATCCGCGTGTGCTTGAAGCGGTTGGTCAAGACTTCCGCGAACACCGCGCGGTAATCGGTCGTCCAGTCCAGGTCGGCGCGGTCGTAGAGCTGATCCGGTTGCAAACCCGGAAACTTGCCGTAGACCTTGCCGCCGTTGACCGTGCCGCCCATGACGAGCATCGCGCTGCCGTGCCCGTGGTCCGTGCCGTAACTGGCGTTTTCGGATAAGCGCCGCCCGAACTCGCTCATCACGCACACGGTCACGCGTTTGGCGTTCGCGCCAAGGTCGGCGTAAAAGGCTTGCAATCCGCCCGCGAGTTCCTTGAACAGGTCGCCGATGTACCCGCGTCCGCCTTCGCCTTGGTACTTGTGTGTGTCCCAACCGCCCAAATCCACGGTCGCGGCGCGCATTCCCAAGCCCTCTTTGACGACGCGGGCGATGGTTTTCAGGCTCTGGGCAAACTCGCCGTCAGGGTACTTGGCGTCGCTCGAGCCTTGTTGCAGTTTGGCAACAGTCTCCAATGCCCGCAACGTGTTCAAGCCCGCCTCGTGCAGCCAGGTGTCGCCGCTCCACACGCGGCTGTAGCCGTTGAACAGGAACTTCCTGAACTCCGCGTCGTCGCCGCCAAAGTCGAAATCCTCGAGCTTCGGCACCGCCACCGCCGCCAGGTCTCCGCGCAGGCTGCTGGGCAACTCGTCGGTCGCGGAGAACGCGTCGCTCAGGCGCACGATGGCGGCCGGTTTGGGCGCGGTTTGCAGCATGCGCGTCAACCAGCCTGTGCTGCTGGTGCGTTTGTCGGGCGTGCCGAGTTCCATGTACTCCATCGCATCAAAATGGCTGCGCGTGTCCGACGGCATGCCTGTGGCGGGTACGAGTGCCAGCGCGCGGTCTTTGTACAGTTCAAACAAGGGCTCGAGCGCCGCGTTCATGCCGATCTGCGCGTCCAGCGGTTTGAGCGCGTTCACAGGGACTTTCAGTGTCGGACGGGCGGCTTCGTAGGCTTCGCGATTCTCGCCGCCCAAGGGTGGGAACGCGGTCAGCACGTCCATGCCACCGCGCAAGAAGACGACGACGAGCACTTCGCCGTTGTCGTCGGGCGCGGCCAGGGCGATGCTGCTCAACTGAGAGCCGCTCATCGCGGCGATGGCGGTGGAGCAGCCCATCAGGAATTCGCGGCGGTTGATTTGCACGGGTTGACTCCTTTGAAACGCCCCTGAAGAACGGCGGTGAAACTCGAGGTTGCTGAACTGCGAAGATTTCGAGCGGTGAACCGTCTCGAGTTGGATGTGAGGGGGCTACTTGGTCAAGAAATCCGGTGAGCACACGAGGAACGCGACCGTCATCGCCACGCGCCATTTCAGTCCGTCATCGTCGGTGATCGGCGCGTTCACGTCCCCGTTGTCGGCCAGGAATGCGACGATCTCGTCGCGCAAACTGGCGGGATGCGTCTGCCGTCCCAAGACGCGCTGCATCCAGAAATCCGCGATCTCCACGGGTTTGCGGCGGTCCGCGTTGACATTCATCACCGGTGATTGCAGTTTCTCGTCCCAGTTGGCGGACAAGCCCAAGCCCAACTGCCAGGCGCGCAGCAGCGTCGTGCTCGAGACCCACGCTTCGCGCCGGTCCGGGTAACCGTCCGGTGGGCGTCGGTCGAACGGCGCTTGCCCAAGCCAGTACGTCTGCCACAGGCGGTCGTCGTCCACTGTGATCTCGGTTTGCAGTGCGCGCATCAGGCTGGCGTAGGTCTCCAAGGGGCGCTTGACCTTCTCGCCCCAGGTGCTGGCAAATTCCGGGGACAGCGCGATGGCGCGCACGACTTGGCGCAGTTGATCGGGTGCATCTCGAGTGTCAGAGAAAACCTTGGCGATACGGTCCACCAAGGCTTGCGGCGGTTCGTCCGCGACGAGGCGGCGACAGAGTTTGCGGCTGATGAAGCGCGCCGTGCCGGGATGCAGTGCAAGCGACTCGAGGAGGTCGCGTCCGTCCTTCATCGGCGCTTGGTCGGGCGGGTAGTAGCGACCCAAGACGGTCTTCTGGAAGCGGTCGTGCCACGGCTGGTAGAAGATGAACTTGCCGGTGTCGCTCATGCCGGGTTCGTCTGTGGTGTCCGCGACGCGCCAACCTGTCAAGCAGCGCGTGGCTTCGTACACGTCGTCGTCCACGTAGCCGATGGGCTTGCCGTCAGCAAAACCGGGCACGTCGCGCTGGCGTTTCACGCCCAAGTAATTCTCCGCGCCGAGCGTGTGCAACTCGAACAATTCCCTGGCGTAGTTTTCATTGGGTCCGCCGCGGTTGCTGGCGGCTTGGTCCAGGTAATACAGCATCACCGGATGCGTCGCGGTCGCCTCGAGGAACGTTTTGAAGTTTCCCAGCGCGTGCTTGCGGATGACGTTGCGGTCCCAATCGGCAAAAAGGGGTCGGATGTTGTCGTCGCGGTCGGGGTGGACGTTGAAGTGGTTGTGCCAGAAATCCACGACGATTTCAAACAGTTGGCGTTCGCTGTACACGGCGCGCGTGACCATCGCGCGGCGGGTTTGCTGCGTGGGTTGCGCGGCGATCTCGTAGCGCTTGTCGTTGCTTTCGGGGATGTTGCGCCAATAGTCCTTCCACGCCACCTCGAGCGGCTTGTTCAGCGCTTCAAAGCCCTTCAGCCGCGCGTCGCACGCAGCGTCGTCAATCTTGGCGGGGTCCAACTGGCGGTCCGCCCAAGCGCGCAGTTTTTCCTGCGCATTTCCAGGCAGCCCACGGAACGCTTCCAAGTCACCGGGGCGATGCCCAAACGCGAGCCTCGAGTAGACAATCACCTCGAGCGGTGGCGTGGGCGCTTTGCCGATGGCGCGCGTCTCCAAATTGGGGGCTTTGCCGGGCGCAGAGAAGTTGCGTGTTTCCGCCTGCACTTCCAATGCACGCTCTGCAAGCATCGTCGTGGCGACGACCGCACCGCCGACCGTGAGCGCCGTGCGACGACGGACCTTGGGTTGACCTCGAGCCACGCCTGTTCCCCCTTGAAATGTGACTGTAGCGCAGGGGCAGGTGAAGATTCTGCACTCCAGTCAAATTTACAGGAACGTGTGTGGATGGAGGGTTTCGCGTTTTTGTCAAGCCGCTGTGCACATTTGATGAGGGTGCATTCTCACAATTGGCGGGCAGGGCAACGCGTTCGTTTTGGCGAGCGATGATCGAGCGTCGAAGGCATGGCGTAGGGGCGAACTGCATGTTCGCCCTTGCACTGGCGGCTCGGGGGTCGTGCGTGCAGCAACGGGTCTCGAGGCTTGGAGGCTTGAGCTTTCAATCCTCGAGCGTTGCGTGTTCAAGCTGAGTTTCGAGGGCCGCAAGTGCGCCTCCCGGCGCACGGGGCGAACGGCCGTTCGCCCTACGATTTGATGCGGTGGTGGCGCGCTCTCGAGCAAGTCAAAACAAGCGGTTTCCCCGAGTTCAACGTCAATCTCGGGCGTTCACGGCGCGAGCACGTCTGCGCTAACATCCTCGGTTTTCATTGCGCCGGTCATTACGGCCACGGCATCGGACATGCTGATCCGCTTCGGGTTGACGACGCACGCGCGCCGCCCCAAACGCTGGATGTGCACGCGGTCGGCGATTTCAAAGACGTGGGGCATGTTGTGGCTGATGATGATGACCGGCAGCCCGTTGTCGCGCACGCGGCGGATCAGGTCCAAGACCATGTTGCCCTCTTTGACACCCAGGGCGGCCGTGGGTTCGTCCATGATGACGACGTGCCGCGCGAACGCTGCACTGCGCGCCACGGCGACGCCTTGGCGCTGCCCGCCGGAGAGGGTTTCCACGGCTTGGGTCATGCTGCGAATACCGATTTTCAAATCCGCCATGTAGCGGGTCGCGTCCTCGAGCATGCGGCGTTTGTTGATGATTTTGAACCAGCCCAGCGGACCGGGTTGCAGGATCTCGCGGCCCATGAACAGGTTCTCGGCAATCGTCATCGCGGGGGCGACGGCGAGGTCTTGATACACGGTTTCAATGCCCTTGCGTCGGGCGTCAATGGGTGAGCGAAAACGCACGGGTTGACCGTCCAAGAACAGTTCGCCGCTGTCGGGCACGGTCGCGCCGGACAGGGCTTTGATCAAACTGGATTTGCCCGCGCCGTTGTCACCGATCACCGCCAGAATCTCGCCGTCGCGCAGTTCAAAATCCGTGCCGTCCAGCGCCGTGACCTGCCCGTAGCGCTTGACGAGCCCTCGAGCCTCGAGCACGGTTTTTGGGACTTGCCGGGTGTTCGCGGTTTGTGCTGTCCCTTGCATCATCGCCCCTTCGGTTTGGAGAGTTGATCGGTCGCCACCGCCAGAATCACGAGGATGCCGGTGATCAAAATTTGGAACACGCTCGAGACGCCGGTCAGGGTCAAGCCGTTTCTGAACACGCCGACGATCAGCGCGCCCAAGAGCGTCCCGAAGATCATGCCGCGACCCCCAAAGAGACTGGTCCCGCCCAAGACGACCGCTGTGATTGCCTCAAGGTTCTCGGTTTGCCCCGCGTTCGGGTCGCCCACGCCGGTGCGCGAGACCAGCAGCCACGCGGCGATGCCATACAGCGTTCCAGCCAGGGTGTAGACGATCAAGAGCACGCGCATCGTCGGAATGCCGGTCAAGCGCGCGGCTTCGGGGTTGTTGCCGACCGCGTAGAGGTGGCGTCCAGGCGAGGTTTCAGACAGGATGAACCACGCCAGGATGTACAGGAAGATCGTCAAGATCACGCCCCAAGACAGCGCTGTGCCGCCGAGGTTGATGGTTTGCCCAAAGACCACGAGCGGCGAGCCCGCGTCCAAGATCGTCACCGTTTGGGCGTTGGAATAGATCTGTGAAATGGCAAAGGCGATGTTGTACATGCCCAAGGTCACGATGAACGGCGGCAAGCGCAAGCGCGTAATCAGCAGGCCGTTGACGAACCCAAAGGCGGTCGTCACCAAAATGCCCGCCAGAATCGCCAAGCCGGGCGGCACACCCATCTCCACCGCGAACTTCGCCATGACCACGTTGCCGACCGCCATCACCATGCCGCAAGACAAGTCAATGCCCGCGGTGAGGATCACCAGCGTTTGCCCGATGGCGATCACGGCGACGACCATGACCTGCTGCAAGATCAACGCAAAATTTTGACCCGTCAAAAATCGGTCGGTTTGGGTCGTGAAATACAGGCTGGCGAGCACGAGTGCGAGCACGGGACCCAGTACGGTCGCGCTCGGCAGACGCTCGAGCCACGTCTTGGTTTTGGGAGGGCTGAGGGTCGGCGGTGTTGTCACGGGGACTCCCAGTAGGCTCGGTCTCGAGGGGGGTTGAGCCCTCGAGACCGGGTTGAGTTCGGTGTGCTGGATTGTTTTTCGGTGCGCCCCAAGGTTCAGGTCAACCCCGAGGCTCGAGCGTCACGCGACCCGAAGGGCTTACTTCGTTTCGTGCCTCGGTTACTTGGTGACCCAGTTACTTCGTGCCCCAGCAGTTGGCCAGACCGAACGCGGCGTTGCGGCTCGGGACGCCCGCGAAGGCGCGGTTGGCGATCAGGGTGACGCCGGTGTCGGTGTAGCCGCTGACCTTCTTGCCGGTCTTGGCGTATTCGACGCCCGCGGTCACGCCCATCGCAGCCATTTTCAGCGGGTACTGCTGGCTGGTCGCAGAGATCACGCCGCGTTGCACGTTGCGCACGCCTTCGCAACCGCCGTCCACGGAGACGATGATGACGCCTTTCTCTTTGCCCGCGGCTTTGAGGGCTTGGTACGCGCCGGCGGCGGCGGGTTCGTTGATCGTGTAGACCAGGTTGATGTCGGGGTTCTTTTGCAGGCAGTTTTCCATCGCGGTTTGACCTTTGGCTTGGTCGCCAAAGGAGTTCTGCGAGCAGGCAATGCCGGTGTCCACTTGGTTCGGGGTCTTGGCGGTGATGCCGGGCGTGCCGAAGCCGGAGAGGAAACCGTTGTGGCGCAGGATGCCCACCGGTTGACCGGGGTTGTAATCCATCGCGGCGATCACGGCTTTGCGGTTGCCCATCGCGGCTTTGGCGTATTTGCCGATCAAGACGCCGGCGTTGAAGTTGTCCGTGGCGAACAGCGCGTCCACGGCGCTCTCCGGGTCGGTCGGGGTGTCCAGCGCGATAACCATCACGCCCGCGGCGCGCGCCTTGGTGATGGCGGGCACGATGCCTTTGGAGTCAGAAGCCGTAATCATGATCGTCTTCGCACCGGCGGCGACCATGTTTTCCAGGGCCGTGACTTGACCGGCGTTGTCGCCATCGGTCTTGCCCGCCGCCGACAACAGCTTCGCGCCGAGGCGCTTGGCTTCGGCTTCCGCGCCCTCTTTCATCTTCACGAAGAACGGGTTGCTCTCGGTTTTGGTGATCAACCCAATGATCGGTTGCGCGGTGCTCTGCGCTAGGGCGATGGACAGGGCGCACGCGCCGAGCGCGGTCATCAACAGTGGTTTACGCATTTTGGAACTCCTTCTCCGGGTGAGGGCGGCGGGCGACGGGCAAACCGTTGGGTGAAACCTCCTTTTTGAGGCGCGCTAAGACGCGGTTGGCGGAGCGGTGGACGCGCGTTTAATGAACGCGGTGCTGAGGCGGATGTTGGCCGGGCGGGTGCGCAGGTGCGCGGGGTTCTCGAGGCGGTTCAACAGCGTTTCGCACGCCAGAAACGCGAGTTCGTAGGTGGGCTGGGCGACGACGGTGATGGCGGGCTGCATCAGCTTGGCCCAGCGCGAATCGTCGAACCCGACGATGGACAGCGCTTCTGGGATGCTGATTTCGAGGTCGCGGGCAGCCAGGAGCGCCCCGATGGTCATTTCGTTGTTGCCGACGAACAGCGCCGTCGGTCGCAAGTGGGCGGGGCGTGTCAGCAGCGTGTGTGCGGCGACGCGACCGCCGTCCTCGCGGTGGTTGCCTGGGAGCACCAAGTCTTCGCGGTAGGCAATGCCCGCGTGCTCGAGGGCTTCGCGGTAGCCTTGCAAACGCTCCACAGCGTTGGAAATGTCCAAGCTGCCGACGATCATGCCAATGCGTCGGTGTCCGAGCGCGGTGAGGTGCTGCACGGCTCCCCGTGCGCCCCCGATGTTGTCCACCATGACTGTGTGTGCGCCGCTTAGGCCGCTGGCGCGGTCCAATTCCACGGTCGGCAGTTGCGCGACGAGTTTCAAGTTTTCTTTGGCGCCCGGCGTGGGGACAATGATCAGCCCTTGTGGGAGGTGGCCGCGCAGGCTTTCCAGGGCGCGTCGCTCCTTGTCGGCTTCCTCGTCGGTGTTGAACATGAAGACCGTGTAGTCGCGTTTGGCGGCGGCGTCTTGAATGCCTTTGGCGAGCGTGGCTTGCACGGGGTTCAGGATGTCGCTGATGATGACGCCGAGCGTGCGGCTGCCGCGTTGGCGCAATCCGCGCGCCAGGACGTTGGGTTGGTAGCTGAGTTGCCGTGCGGCTTGCTGGACGCGTTCGCGGGTCAAAGTGGCAACGCTCTCCGGTTTCGAGAGCGCGCGTGAAGCGGTCGCCGGGGAGACCTGGGCGAGCTTTGCCACGTCTTTCAAACCGATGTTCATGAAATCGTTTTCATTCCCCTCGAGACACGAAACCAGCGCGAACACAAGCCACAACCAGGCTTGGGCGACATCCGTGGAGCAGGCTCCAACGGATTTCTTGCAATCGTTTTCAGTGCGAGCGCAAGTTTGTCACACGCCCCCGATGCTTGTCAAGCCCACGGTTTGCGGCGTGGACGAAAGGAGGCGCAAAGCCGACCCAGACGCCCTCGAGCCTCGAGGCGGAACGGTTCAGCCCATCCCAGAGCACCCTCTGGAGCGCCCCAGACGGGTGAACGCATTGCAGGATCGTTCACTGCAACGGCTTGCACTCGCCTGCAATGGTTGCCGCGACACCACGGTGCGCCAAGCGCTACGGTGTTTGGCGGCGGCAAACCGCCGCGCCGCACCCACGGTTCTCGAGCACACCTGAGACGGTGTGCTTGTCCGTTCTTCGCGCTCAGCGCAACGCCTCGAGCATCGCCACGACGCCCGTCACTTCGAGGCTGGCACCACCGACCAGGGCGCCGTTCACGTTCGCGCGCCTGCACAGCGCGCGGATGTTGTCCGGTTTGACGCTGCCGCCGTACAGCAACCGAATCTTCGCGCTGGTCTCCTGCCCGTATTGCTGATCAAGAAAGCCGCGCATCGCGTTGCCCATCGCTTCGGCATCGTCCGGCGTCGCGGTTTTGCCCGTGCCAATTGCCCAAATCGGTTCGTAGGCGATCACCAGGCTGGCCGGGTCAGCAACCTCCACGCCCTCGAGCCCAACCTCGAGTTGCCCCAAGGTGTGCGCCACTTGCGCGCCTGCCTCGCGGACCTCGAGCTTTTCACCGACGCACAGAATCGGCGTGACGTGCGCGGCTTGCGCGGCCTTGACCTTCTGGTTGGTGACCGCGTCAGTCTCGAAGTGGTACTCGCGGCGCTCGCTGTGCCCGATGACCACGTACTTGCAGTGCAACTCTGCGAGCCACGCGGCAGCGGTCTCCCCGGTGTACGCGCCTTTGGCGTGCGCGCTGACATCCTGCGCGCCCCAAGCGACGCCTGAGCCCGACAGGGCGTTCTGCGCGCTTTGCAGGCTGACAAACGGCGCCATCACCGCCAAGTCTGCGTTCCACTCCTCGGGCAGTCCGTCCAACAGCGCGCGGCTCCACTCGAACGTCTCGCGGGGACCCTTGTGGAGTTTCCAATTGAGCGCCAAAAGCGGTTTCATGCACGCAGTCTACCGCGACCATGCTCCCGGAGGCATGCTCAGCCAGTGTCAAGCCCCTTGGCTGCATTCGAGGAAGAACCAGGAGCAACGATGCTGCGATCAACAACAGTTCATGTCCTCGAGCGACCGATGCGCAGACGCGCGCCGCTGAAAGATTGCGACCATGCGCCTCTCAGGTTCAAAAGCGCAGCCACAACAGCAGCAGCGCGGCGATGGCAGGCACGGCTTGCACGAAGAAAATGCGCGGTACGGCGGTGAGCGCGCCATAGACGCCCGCCACGGCGACGCAAATCAAGAAGAACACCTTGAAATCGGCATTGCCCGCGAAGACACCCCAGAGCAACCCCGCTGCCAGAAACCCGTTGTACAAGCCCTGATTCGCCGCCAAGACCGCGCTTGCCTCCGCAAATTCCGGGGTGGTCCTGAAGCTGCGACGTGCCAATGGCGAACGCCACAAAAACATTTCCAACACCAGGAAATACAGGTGTAAAACGGCGATCACCACGATCAATGCGCTCGAGACCACGAATTCACTCTACGCCCAGATCGTGGTGCAGTCGCATTTCACTGATTCATGGGCTGACCCATCGCGGCTACGCGGTCGGACAAGAGCGCGCCGCCGACACTGAAATCCGTGGGTGGGTACGGGTGAAAGCGCACGTTGACGCCTTCCAGATCCGCGGCTTGAAACACCTCTGCCAGCACGGGCGTCGGCACCTGTGCGACGCGTCTCGAGCGGAAACGCGCGGCAGGTCAAGCGCAGGCAAGGCACGGGTTGAATCGTAGGCAAAGCGGTGGAGGCTGGTCGAAGAATTTACAAAGGTCGCGCGATGGGCTCGAGGACGTGGCGAATCGCGCGCTGTGATAGTGGGTTTCACCTTGGTCGAGAACAAACAAGGCGTTTTTCTGAACTCCGGTTCCACCGCTGTGTTGTTTCTACCCGTGTCATACAGACTTCCGTTTATTCACTTCATCTTCGCTCTCGCAAAGATTACGTTCAACACGGCATCCGCAGCCATTCCTACGCCTTCAGAGGCGGGCAAATTTTATAAATTTGCCGGAATTGCTATCACTCGCCTTTGATTGAAAATTTGGGACTTCTCAATCAAAGTGAAATTCGCCATGACTCGAGACAACCCAAAGGCTTCAACGCTGCTCGAGCCATGGACGCGCAGTCTGCCACTCGAGGTTGCCGATGAGACTCGGAAGAGGTCAATCGTGCACGCGGTTCTTGCCCGCGCGTTTGGCCTCGTAGAGCTTGGCATCCGCCACCGACAGCAACCGGTCCGGGTTGGCGAGTGCGCTGTCGCTGCTCAGCCCCACGCTGATCGTGACCTGCAACTCCGGGTGAATGCTCTGCCAATCGAAACGCTCCACGGATAGCCGCAAGCGTTCGCAAATCGCCAGTGCTTGTCCAGGCTGTGTACGCGGCAACATCAGCACGAACTCCTCGCCGCCGTACCGCGCGGCCAAGTCAAACGCGCGCAACCCGTGCGTGAGAATCTGTCCGATTTGTACCAGCACCGCGTCGCCCACTTCGTGCGAGAACGAGTCGTTGATGCGCTTGAAATCGTCCACGTCTACGATTGCCACGGGCAGCGGCATGCCAGCAGCGTTGGCTTTTAAAAACTCTTTGTGCAGCACGTTTTCCAAGTGCCTGCGGTTGGGCAGTCCGGTGAGCGAATCTTTGAACGCCAGCGCCTCGAGTTCGCGCCCTTTGCGGCGGAGTTCGCGCAGCAACTCGGTCTTGTCGTGGTCCAATTGCTCGAGTTGCTCCAGTGCACGTGCGAGTTCGACGTTGCGCAGGCGTTCGATCTCGGCTTGGGCGCGGGCGCGGCGGACCTCGAATTGCGCGTTGACCGCGCGCAAGCGCCGTTCTGCGACTTCCTCGCGTCGCTTCTTTTCCAGTTCAAAGTGTTGCTCCAAGTGGTTTAACGCCTGGACCTGATCGCCCAACGCCTTGTGCACTTCGTAAAGCACGCGATGGGCTTGGCTCGAGTGCTCGTACAAGCCCAGTTTTTTGGCGTTCGAGAGCGCAAATTTGGCATCCTCAAGGCTTGCCTCTGGGTGCGCGCGGTGCAGGTTGATGCGCGCCATGCCCAGTTGACAGTGAATCTCGCCTTCGGGTGGACCGCCGTCACGCACGATCTCGAGTGCTTGGGCGTACACGTCCAAAGCTTCTTCCAGACGATTCAACGCGGTCAAGGCATCGGCGAGATTGGCGAGGAGAATCGGTTCAAAGGTCAAAAGTTGGTTTGCTTCCGCGATTTGTAACCCTTCGCGCAGCAACCACACCGCTTCTTCAGCGCGGTTCAAGCGCGGCAACACTTCACCGATGTTGACAATGGCGTTGACGGTCCGGCTGTGGTCGCGCCGTTCCCTGGCGCGCTCCAAAGAATCCTCGAGCAAACGCACTGCTTCCGCATCCTCGCCAATTTCTCGGTGCAAGATCCCGAAGTTGTTCAGGCTGGTGATGATGGCTGTTTCATCGTTCAAGCTCAAGTTCAGTTGGAGCGCCTGACGGGTGTATTCGATGGCTGTGGTCGCATCGCCAAGGCGTTGGTAGACGCCGCCAATGCAACTGAGGCAGTCTCGAACCAGCGCCTCGTCGCCCTCTGCCTTCGCAATCTCCAAGGATTGCGTCAGCGCCTCGAGCGCGGATTCGAATTTGGATTCAATGAAGTCCGTGTATCCAATGGCGCGCAACGCGAGCGCGCGCTCGTGCGTACTCGGTTGCAGCTCGAGGGCTTGAAGCGCGAGTGTCCGGCTGCGCGCCCGGTCCTCGAACCGGCAGTCCCACGCCGCCAACGCCAAGGCGCGCGCTTGGGGTTGGGGGGGGTCAACAGGCTGGGGCTCCATGGTCAGATCACTTGAACTTGCTGTCCAAAACGCTCTTCAGAAACGTTTCCAAGTTCAAACGCCCGCCGATTTCTCCCCAGTACGTAGGTTCGGTCAGAATCAACCGGTCGGTGTCGGCGGTGATTTCACGACTGACCGCGCGCAAGTCACTGAAACTGCGTTGCCCCAACGCGAGCGCCAAACCACCCGAGACCATCGGTGCCGCCATGGACGTGCCACTCCAGGTCGCCATGCGCCTACCCGGTGCGGGGCTCGAGACGCCTTCGCCCACGGCTGACATTTCGACGGAGATCATGCTGAACGTGGAGAAGCGCGACTTGCGGTCGTTCACGTCGGTCGAGCCAACCCCGATGACCATGTCAGCCCAAGTGGGATTGCCAAGGACACCGAAGATCGAGTCGCTCGCGGGATAGGTCACGTTCTGGTCGCCGGTGTTGCCGCTCGAGGCGATGACGAACACGCCTTTTCTCGTGGCGTTGTCAATCGCGCGCTGCAAGGTCTTGTTTCTGGTCGTGCCCAGGGACAAGTTGATGATGTTGGCTCCCTTGGCGACCGCCCAGTCAATCGCGGCGATGACGTTGGCGGTCTCACCCAGACCGTCTGCGCCGAGCACGCGCAGGGGCATGATCCGGGCTTTTGGGGCGACTTGCAAGACAATGCCAGCAACGCAAGTGCCGTGCCCGAACGACGTGCCCCCGGACTCGTCTTGCGGGGTCGGGTCGCCACTGACCCAATCCCACCACGTGCTCGAGGGTGCGAGTACGCCTTGGAAGGCTGGGTGCTGAAGGTCGATGCCGGTGTCAATCACCGCGACAACCACGCCCTGTCCAGCGTTTGGAGCCAGACGCGTGGCTTGCGTCAGTTTGATCTTGTCCCAAATGCGGGCGTTTTGACCGGGGGTGTTCGCGCCGCCGCCGCTGCCCCAGGCTGTCCATCCACTCCCCCAGGCATTCCAGCCGCTCCCCCAAGCGTTCCAGCCGCTCGTCCAAGCGCTCAAGCCGTACGCTTTGGGGTCATCGGCGCTGGGGGCGCGATAGTCCTTGGGCACGCTTACGCCTTGGGCTCGAGCCTCGGCGCTCGGCTCGAAGCCCAGCGTCGCATAGCCCAGCTCGGGGTGCCAACTGACCACGGTGCCGCCGTGCTTGGCGGCGATCTCAGAAGGCGTATCGCTGGTCTGCACGACCACATCCTCGACGCGCTGGAAGTGCTGAACGGTGCTCGGGGCGTACAGCACGCCCGAGGCTTGAGGCGGGTATTCTGGCCCACTGGTGCAAGCGCTGAAGGCAAAAAGCAGCAGCGCGAGCGAACTCGAGCGGCGTGGGCGGGTGGTCATGACAGATCAGTCCTTTCTTCCGTAACGTCGGTTTGGGGGTTGGCAAAGCGGCTCCCGTGGTGGGAGGGTCTGGTTCGACGCTAGCATGATATTTCTCACATTCTTTGGTCATCTGTCACGGCAGCCGCCAATCCCGTGCACGGCGCTATACTCGGTGCATGGCGATCTACAAAGCGGTGGGACACTCTGGGTTGCGCGTGTTCCCGATTGGCCTGGGCACGATGAACTTTGGGTGGTCGGCAGACGAGGCGCGCTCGTTCGAGATCATGGACGCCTACCTCGCGGCGGGCGGGAACTTCATCGACACCGCCGACATCTACAGCTCCTGGGCGGGGAACGGCAACGCGGGCGGCGTGTCCGAAGAGATCATCGGGCGTTGGGTCAAGGCCAGGGGTGTGCGCGACCAGGTCGTGATCGCCACGAAGCTGCGCGGTGCGATGGGCGTGCAGTTCTCCGAAGGGCGCGACACGGTTCACCAGCGCGAGGGGCTCTCGAGGCGCTGGATCTTGAAATCCACCGAGGACAGCTTGCGTCGCCTGGGCACGGATTACATCGATTTGATGCAGGTGCACTGGGTGGACCCGGAAACGCCCATCGAAGAGACCTTATCTGCACTCACGGACTTGGTGCGGCGCGGCTACATCCGCTACATCGGCTGTTCCAACTTCAGCGCGTGGCGTTTGATGCAAGCGCTCTGGGCGTCCGACAAGCACGGTTTTGAACGCTTCGTCAGCATCCAACCCGAGTACAGCCTGGTCGCGCCCGTGCGCCAGCACTTCGAGACCGAGATCAGCAAGGTTTGCCTCGAGTACGGCGTCGGTGTCGTGCCGTACAGCCCGCTGGCGGCAGGATTTTTGACCGGCAAATACCAGCGCGGCGCGGAACTCCCCGAGAGCGTGCGCGCCCAAGGCATTCAAGCGGGACGCATGAACGACCAGAACTGGACGATCTTGGACGCCGTGGTCAAGCTTGCCCAAGCCCACGAGACGACGCCCACGCGCGTCGCGCTGGCGTGGCAGTTGCACAAGCCGTTCATCACCGCGCCGATCATTGGCGCGAACACGACCGCGCAACTCGAGGACAGCCTCGGGGCTCCGGGCGTGCAGCTCTCTGCCGAAGACATGCGTGCATTGGACGAGGCGAGCGGTTGGCAACCGGCGCGCACGGAACTCGAGCAGTGAAGAGCGCCCGTACGCGGTCGCATTGGGGCTCGAGGAACGCGTGAAGCGCGAACTCGAGGTGGCGGTCATGCTCGCGCTCGAGGCGGGGGCACTGCTGATGCGCGCCCGTCACGCCGGGTTGACCGTGCGCTACAAGGGCGTGGACGACCCGGTCACGCAAGCCGACGAAGATGCCGACGCGCTGATCCGCGCGGGGTTGATGGCGGCGTTCCCAAACGATGCTTTGCTGACCGAAGAGACGCCCGACGACGCCTCGAGGCTGGGCAACGAGCGCGTGTGGATCGTGGACCCAATCGACGGCACGAGCAGCTACGCTTCCATGCGCGACAACTTCGCGGTCAGCATCGGACTCGCGGTGCGCGGTGCGGCGGTGCTCGGCGTCGTGTACAACCCCGCCAAGGAAGAGCTGGTCGCGGGGTCTCTCGAGGGCGGTGCGACCTTCAACGGCGCGCCCGTGCACACCACAACCCTCGAGACTGTGGTGGACGCGCGCTTGATCGTGTCCTCGAGCGAGTGGCGCGCTGGGTTGCAAGACCTGCACACGCGTTTGCCGATCCAACCGATCTCGAGCATCGCCTACAAGCTCGCGCTTGTCGCCGCCGGGCGCGCGGACGGGACCTTCACGGCGAACGCGCGCTATGAATGGGATGTCTGCGCGGGCGCGGCACTCGTAGTCGCGGCGGGCGGACGCGCCGGTCTGCGCGACGGGTCAGCGCTCAAGTTCAACCAGCCCAACCCGCGTTTGCCGTGGGGCATTCTGGCTTCGGGTGCGAAGCTCTATGCGCCGCTCTTGGACGCCGTGCGCGACCTGCCGACGGCGGCGTGGGCGGAAACGCGGCGGCGCTAGGACTCGAGCCAGGACACCGCATTGCTCGAGCCGCAGCCTTCAATCGAAAACGAGATTTGCGAACGGGGACAAGAGAAAGTCCCTACACACGCCAGACCGAGCCGTTGGGTGACCGGTGCAAAAAGTTGACTGACCACGCGTTGCCGCGAAGCGCTAGGCTGGAGGCATGGTTCGCCTGATTCTTGGACTGCTGCTCGCCGCTTCCCTCGCCCTCGCAGGCAGCTTGGAAGAAGCCCGGGCGCTGTACAAAACAGGCAATTTCCTCGAGGCGTCGCAGATGGCGGCTGGGTTGAACACGAGTGCGGGACTCGCGTTCGCTGCCCGAGCCCTCAACGTTCACGCGAGCGGACAGCCAAATGCGCAAAAAGAGGCGCTTTACGCGCAATGCGAGCGCTACGCCCGCAAAGCGCTGGAATTGAACGCGCAAAACGCCGACGGGTACTTTGAACTCGGCGCGGCCCTGGGCATGCTCGGCAGCGTGCGCGGCGCGGCGTTCGCGTTCCTGAACGGCATTGCGGGACAAGTCAAACTGAACTTTGAACGTGCCTTGGAATTGAACCCGCGCCACACGCTGGCGCTCGTCGCGCTCGGGCGTTGGCACGCGGAAATCGTCTCGCGCGGCGTGGGCGGCTTGTTCGGCGGGGACGCGCTCAAAGTCACCGCGCTGTTCGACCGCGCCCTCGCCAGCGACCCGCGCAGCGTGATGGTCCCCCTCGAGTACGCCCGCGCGCTGTTGACCTTGGACGCCGCGCGCCACCGCGACCGCGCCAAAACCCTGCTCGAGCAAGCCGTCAAGATGGAGCCCAGGGACGCTTTGGAGGAGCGGCAATTGGCGGCGGCAAACCGTGAATTGGCGCGGTTGAAATAAACCCAAGGCTCGAATTGCTGGGCTGGAGCGACGTGCCCTCGAGCCACACCCCGCTCGGGGCTCGAGGCACGAAAAAGGGCGAAGGTGTCAAACCTTCGCCCGTCGCGCTCATGCGCGCAATCGAGTTTGCCTTTCGCCTTATACGGACTTCCGTTTAATCGCTTCATCTTCGCTTCGGCGAAGATTGCGCGCATCACGGCATCCGTAACTGTTCCTACGCCTTCAGAGGCGGGTTCATTCTTTCAGAATTAACCGGAATTCGCCTTACTTCCCGGCGGGTGCCTTTTCCTTCTTCGGACGCCCGCGCTTGCCCGTGCCTGCCCCTGCACCCGCTGGGCGCTTGCCGCCCGCGCGGTGCGCGCCGTAGCGCTTGCTGGCAACGTGCTGCGCGAACGCCGCGAGTTGCTCCGGGGTGTACTGCCCGCTTTTCACGTCCGCGAGGCTGGGCATGGTCATTTGCGTGCGGTTCACGCTTTTGGTGGTGCGAATGCCCTTTTTGGCGCTGTCGAACCAGACGTTGAAGGCGTCCAGGTCAATGACCACGAAGTTCGTCACGGGTTTCGTGGCGCTCTTGCCGTCGCGCGACGAGGCTTTGGCGATGCGGAACTTGGCGTTGGGGTCGTTGCGGTTCAATGGAATCGCTTTGCCCGCCAGCGGTCCGCTCTTGATCGCTTTGAAGATGGCGTTGTACAAGCTCGCGGGTTTGTACGAGGTGTACTCGTGGATGATCTCTTCCAATGTTTTCATGGTCATTGCGGTTTTCACGGTATTGCATGCGGTTTTGTTTTGTCAAGGAACGGTCTCGAAGCAACAATGCTTCGTGCACCGAAAATTGGCACACCAAAGCACTGTTTCGAGGAGATTTGAACATCCTTGTGCAATCTGCCGAAGATCTCTCGAGCCTGTTCTGCACGCGAATTTTTGCAAGATGGACATCAGGACAAGTGTCGCAACGCCCCGCGCACATCCTGGAGGGTGGCGTGTCCGATTTCACCCACTTTGAGCAAGAGTTCAGCGCGCATTGCGTACAGCAACCCAAGGTTCAAGTCGTACCGCCCGAGCGCCAATGCCAGCGCGTCGTCCTCCATCCACGCGAACTCGCGCTCGACCGTGTGCCATTGCGCGTTGCCCCAATCAATCAGCCCAACGTATTCACCGTCACCCGCGACGACGTTGGCGGAGAAGGCATCGGCGTGCAAGAAGTGCAACTTCTCGAGCGACCGCGGTGCAAACGCCCGCTCGAGCCGCTTTTTCTCGAGCGGGGTCAACTGTGCAGCGAACGCGGTCTCGAGCAGCCGTAAATCGCCGTCCCACGTACCCGGCGCACTCGGCACGCGGTCCCACGGGAAGGGCTTGGCGGTCCAAGTCTCGAGGCTCGGCGCGGGTTCGGGTGGATTGGCCCGCAGTCGCTCGAGGTCATCCAAGAGCGCCTCCCACACGCGGGCGGGCTGTGGGGCTCTCACGGTGCTGCCGTGCAACCGCTCCCAAATGCTGTACGCGCGCGTCCAATGCAAGGGTCGCGCTGTGCGAATGCCGATCTCGAGCGCGTGCAAGGCAAGCTTGGCTTCGCGCACGTGGTCGGTGTCGTTGCCGTGGTTGGCGACGCGCAGCACGAGGTCGTCGCTCAGCCACACCGCGTTGTTGAGACCGAAGTTGGACCGACTCAAACCGTGCACGGTCAAGCCATCTGCCAAACCATGCCGTGCAAAAATCTCGAGTGGATCAAGCATTTTGTTCAACCACAGCGTTTACCTCCAAGGTGACACGCGCCGCACAAGCAAACCGATTGGGCAGTGTAAACTGGAGGCTACCCATGACCCGAGCCGCTCGAGGGGTGACACCATGAATCGCTACGACGACCGAGCCAGGCTCGTGTTTCATTACGCACGCGAAGAGGGCAGCAAACTTGGGCACGCGATGATCGGGCCGGAGCACCTGCTGTTGGGCTTGATGCGCGAGGGCGGCACCGCTTGCCGCATTTTGACGGAGTTCGGCGCGACCCTGGAGGGCTTCCGGCGTCGCGTGGAAGAGATCATCGGGCGCGGCGAGGGTTTGCGTCACACCGAAGCGCCCGCGATCACGCCTCGAGCCCGGCGCGTGATGGAGCTTGCTTCCTCCGAAGCGCGCAACTTGGGTTCACAGGTGATCGGCACGGAGCACATCCTCTTGGGCATTCTGCGCGAAGGTGATGGCGTTGCCTACCGCATCCTCACGGATCTGGCCAGGGACCCCGACACGATCCGTTGGCGCATCCTCGCGCACGCCGATCCCAAGCAGGACACGAAGCCCGCGAACACACCGTTTTTGGACGAGTACGGGCGCGACCTGACCAAAGAAGCCAGGGAAGGCAAGCTCGATCCGGTGATCGGGCGCGCGGAAGAAATCAGGCGCGTCATTCAAATCCTCTCCCGGCGCACCAAAAACAACCCTGTGCTGATCGGCGATCCAGGCGTTGGCAAGACGGCCATCGTCGAGGGCTTGGCGCAAGCCATCACTGAGAACCGCGTGCCGCCCGCGTTGCGTGGCATGCGCTTGATTTCGATAGACCTCGCGGGCGTCGTCGCGGGCACGAAGTACCGCGGCGAATTTGAAGAGCGCCTGCGCCAGATCATTGACGAACTGCGGCAGGCTCGGGTTATTGCCTTCGTAGACGAGCTGCACACCCTCGTCGGTGCGGGCGGCGCGGAAGGCACGCTGGACGCCGCGAATATCCTCAAGCCACCACTCAGCCGCGGCGAGGTCCAGGTCATCGGCGCGACCACGACCGGCGAGTACCACCGCTACATCGAAAAGGACGCCGCGCTCGAGCGTCGCTTCCAGCCGGTCTTGGTGCTCGAGCCCAGCCCCGAAGACACCTTGGAAATTCTGCGTGGACTCAAAGGGCGCTACGAAGAGCACCACAACGTCCTGATCCCTGATGCGATCCTGCAACTCGCGGTGAAGGTCGGCGAGCGCAGCTTGCCGGGTCGCAACTTCCCCGACAAAGCCATTGACCTGATTGACGAAGCCGGGTCTCGGGTGCGCCTCAACGCCAGCCTGAACATGCCGATCATGGAAGACGCCGACGGCACGCCGATGGTCTCCAGAGAGGACATCGAGAGCGTCGTGGATTCCTGGGGCGGCGTGTACGTGGACGACCGCGACGACGGCAAGCTGTTGGGGCTCGAGGACAACCTCGGCAAGCAAGTCTTTGGGCAACCGGATGCGGTCAAAGCGCTCGCGGCGGCACTCAGGCGCAGCAAAGTCGGACTGGGCGGACAGACCCGCGTCAGCGCGAGTTTCCTGTTCGTCGGCTCCTCCGGCGTGGGCAAAACGCACCTCGCCAAAGCCTTGGCCAGAACATTGTTTGGTTCTGAGCGCTCCTTGGTGCGTTTCGACATGTCGGAATACCAAGAACCGCACAGCGTTTCCAAACTGATCGGCGCCCCGCCCGGTTATGTCGGGTACGACCAAGGCGGACGCCTGACCGAAGCCATCCGCCGCCAACCGTTCAGCGTGATCCTGCTGGACGAGATTGAAAAGGCGCACCCAGACGTGTACAACGCGTTCCTGCAAGTGCTGGACGACGGTCGCCTGACCGACGGCATGGGACGCACCGTGGACTTCCGGCGCTGCATCCTGATCATGACCAGCAACACCGGGTTCAACATGACCGGAGGCGTGCGCTTCAGCGGCGACGGCGAGATCACCGACACGCAACCGATCAAGAACCTGTTCACCCCGGAATTCTTGGACCGTTTGGACGAAGTCATCCGTTTCAAGCCGCTGGGCGAGGGCGAACTGGTCAACATCGCGCGGAGTTTGTTGGAAGAGATGCGCGTGGAACTCGTCAGCCGCGAACTGCGCGTGACCTTTGACAGCGATGTCGCCGCGTACCTGGTCAGCAAGGTCAAGCTCAAAGGCTCGAGCCGCCAGCTCCGCACAATCATCCGCGACGAGATCGAAGACCCGCTGGCCTTGGCGTTGCTCGAGTTCCCCGAGGGCGACGTGCACGTCGGCGTGGAGGGCGGCAAGATTCGGTTTGGACAACCTGAAGAAGCCGATTTGGTCGCAGACTTTTAGGATGGATGCAAGCACAGGGGCGCACATTGGTGCGCCCTTTCGTTTGGCTCGAGCCGAAACGCTGATCTCGAGACCGCGCGACCACCGCACCCGTACAGCGTTTCGGAGAGTTCCTCTCCCACCCTCCCACAACGCGGTCGGGTGTCCGCTTGAAAAAGAGAAACGCTGATTTGTTCGACTCGCGTTGCGCCCTTGCGCACATGGGTGCACTTTGCCCTTGCGCACATGGGTGCGACGCTCGCCAGGGAAAGTGACGATAGGGCAGTCACTCTCCCTGGGAACCGCTGTAGGGGCGAACGGCGGTTCGCCCGGTGCGGCACCAGCCGCACTTGCGTCCCTCGAGAATCGGCTTGCACAACCACCATTCGAGACCCACGGTTTTCAAGACGGTCTCAAGCCATGTTGCCAGGCAAGGGGTGGGCGTCGTTCCTGTTCGGCGTTGCTCGAGGGGGCGGGTTGGATAAAACGAAAAACCCGCGATGCATCGCGGGTTTCAAAGCATCAACAACGCTTATCCGAGTTTTTGGAGTGCTTCTTCCAACGCCTTGTCGCGCGTGGCGATGATCCTGAAGTTCTCCACGCCCTCGTTGCCCAAGGCTTTGAGCAACCCAGCCACGCTGACGCGGCTGCTGCGGGCGTAGCTCTCCAGCGACGCGCGCCACTCCTCGTCGCTGAGCTTTGTGTTCAAGGACTCTGCCAACTTCTCCAACGCCAAGTCGTTGCGCACGCGGGTCAACGCGCCGGTTGAAAGGTCATTGTTGAACTCCTCGAGCTTGCCTTCCGCTCCCAAGTATTGGCGGTAAGCGTCCAGCGTGATCCCCTGCTGCTCCAAGTCGCGTCCGAGGTCTTGCTCCATCGCTTCGCGGCGACGCTCGACCATGACCTTGGGCACGTCCACGACCGCGCCCTCACCGAGCTTTTTGACGAACTCGTCGCGCTTGTCGGTCTTGGTTTTGATCTCGGCTTGCGCTTCCAGGTCGCGCCCCACACGCTCCTTGAAGGCGTCCACGGTTTCCACGCCCTCGATTTGGAAGCCCTTGACGAAGTCCTCGTTCACCTCTGGAATCTGTTTTTCCTTGATGTCCAAGAGCTTGACCTTGAGCAGCGTGACCTCGCCGGTCTCGGCGTTCTCAGAGACTTTGACCTCGACTTCTTCGCCGACGTTCTTGCCCAACAGCGCGTCGCGCACGCCTGCCTCGGCGCGGTCCAAGTACACCGGGTAGGTCTTGCCGGTGTCCTCGCCCTCCAAAATCTCGACGTTGACCATGTCGGCTTCAGCCGCCGAGCGGTCCACCTGCACGTACGTGGAGCGGCTTTGACGCAATTCCTCGATGGCTTTGTCCAAGTCTTCCGCGCCGACGGTCACCGGTTGCGACTCCAGTGCGAAGCCCTCCCAGTTTGGCAGCGTGACCTCCGGGTAGTTCTCCGCATCCACGGTGAACTCGAAGTCCTTGCCTTCATTGACATCGCCCGGCGTGACATTGGCGTCCACGGGGATGAGTTTCAGTTCCTGCACGGCATCGTTGTAGTTCTGCTGGACGAGGTACTGCGCGACTTCGGTCTTGACGAAGTCACTGCCCACGCGGCGCTCGATCACGCTTTTGGGCGCTTTGCCAGGGCGGAACCCGTCAATCCGCACCTGCTTGCTGAGGGCGTTCATCACGCCTGTGAACGCCTCGCTGACCTTCGCGGCTGGCACGACGACCTTGAACTTCACCTTGTTCCCACTGCGCTCGAGCAACTCTGCCATTAGAAAACCTCGTCTTTGCGGCGTGCCCCCTGATTGGCGGGCGCGTTCGATGGTGCGAAGAGCGGGACTTGAACCCGCACACCTTGCGGTACTGGATCCTAAGTCCAGCGCGTCTACCAGTTCCGCCATCCTCGCAGGGGGTTGAACTTGCCCGCCACGGCTTGAACGCCTGGCGGGCAGATCGCCGAAACAGGCTACACCAAGAGCGCAGTGTGGTCAATAAAACCGCCTCGAGGAGATCATCCCCTCGAGGCGGTGCTTGGGGTGGGTGACGGGGCTCGAACCCGCGACCTCCGCTTCCACAGAGCAGCGCTCTAACCGGCTGAGCTACACCCACCACGCCAGCGGTCAACAGGTTAGCCCCCGCGTGCGTGGGTGTCAAGGCTAAGAGCAGCAAAAAAGCAAAGGGCGAAAGGCAAAGGAAAAACCTTGCGGCTCGAGCTGCCGAGGTTTTCCTCGAGCCGTGTCGCATCGGCGCTCGAGGCGGCAGGCATCGGGTGCTTCTCAGGTCGCGGTCAGTTCAGGCTCGAGGTCACGTCAAGCGCCCGCTCTACAACCCAATCCCACCCGAGGAGGGCGCATATGATCGAACGTTTCATCCCCACCCGCACGCACGGAATCGTGGATTACGTGACCGGCGCGACCCTGGCGGCTGTGCCGTGGCTTTTTCACTTCGACGACGAAGACGCCGCCACGAACATCATGGTCACGCTCGGCGCAGGCGCGCTCGCGTACAGCCTGCTGACCGACTACGAACTGGGCGCGAAGAAAGTCATCCCAATGGACACGCACCTCAAACTGGACGCCGCCAGCGGCGTGTTGCTCGCCGCATCGCCGTGGCTGTTCGGGTTCGCGCGCCGCGTCTGGGTTCCGCACGTGATCTTCGGCGTGTTCGAGGTCATCGCCTCGCTCAGCACGCGCCGCAGCCCGGAACGAGACTCTGCATTGTGACTTTTGACTTGACTGCCGCCGGACCTGATGATAGATTCGTTTTCGCCCTGAAAACGGGCGCGCGTCGCAGGGTGGAGCAGTCTGGTAGCTCGTCGGGCTCATAACCCGAAGGTCATAGGTTCAAATCCTGTCCCTGCAACCAAAAAAAGTCCCGTCATTGACGGGACTTTTGCGTTTAAGCCTCACCCCAAGGCTGCCAAGAACGCTCGGGATGCGGAAGGGTTGCGAAACGTCGCGCGGTGAACCACTTGCTCGAGCTTGCCGCGACAGATTCTTTATGGTCGCGCCCGAGCGACAACGAAAGCCGCATGTCCTCGAGACCGCTGTCGCTGCCCGCTTCACCGCACCTTGAAATCGTCGAAATTGGCAAACGTTCCATTGTTGCCGGTCGCCGTGGCGGACACGCTCAGCGTCACCTTTTTGCCCGCGAACGCGGCAATGTCGTACTGCTTGGTCGCGGGTGGCGTGCCGTTGCAATAGGCGCTGTACGGGTCTTGGGGATCGCTCAGGGTTTCGGTGCTGGCAGGCGTGAAGCCGTCCAGCCCCTTGCCGCCAAGGGTGACCGTGACCGACACCGGATCGAGGTTGCCCCAGGTGCGAAAACTGAGCGTTTTGGCGTTCGCGGGCAGCTTGAACGTTTGGCTGAAGCTGCCCACGCGCTGGCTGTACACGTCCAGAGCCATGAACGGATTGCCGTTCTGACCAGGCACGCAGCGGCTGCCGCTGCCCACGGACCCGCCGACGCCACCCAAGGACCACGATTGCAGGTTCTGGCTGAAATCACCGTTCTGCAGCCCCGGATCTTCTTTGACGCGCACGACCGCACGCGCCTGACCGAGCACGCGTTGCGTGTTCGTCGCGGGGTCCGTGACCACGACCGTGACTGTCACGGGTTGCGTGTTGCCGACCGTGTCGTCGGTTTGACGCAAGACCACGCTGTTCCCAGAGCCGACCTGTGTCTGCGCGCCCCCGACAAAGGTGCTTTTGTCGAAGGTCACGAACACGTACCCGAGCGTGCCACTCGAGGGCAAGGGGTTCACGGTGGCGGTGAAAGTCTGGCTGTCGCCCAGGGCAAGGTCAATGGTTTTTGGGGCGAGCATGATCGTGTTTTCGTTCACGGTGACGCTGGCGCTCGCTTTGGCGATGACGACTTGCCCGCTGGGCTGGTTTTGTAGGGCTTCCACGGTCACGGTGTCCGTGCCGTACACGATGTTGATCGTGTTGCGGTGCTTGTAGCTGACCGTCGTGGAGGCACTGGTGAACGGAAAAGCCTTGTCCGTGCCCGCGTCCGTGGCGTAGCCCGCGAGCGCGCCGGTCAGCGAATAGCGGTAGGTCACGCTCGAGGGATCGGTTCCTTGCGGCAAACGAATGGCTGCGGTGAGGATCGCTTCGCCGCCCTTGCCGAGGGTGGACTGCGCTGGGGTCAGGCGCATCGTGACCGGTTTGGTCACGACCGTGAAGCGTTGAACGCGTTTGGACTGGCGGATCGTGCCGATGATGCCGCTGCCGTTGACGCTGACGCTGCTGGCGTTCGCGCCCAGCAGCGCAGAGAGGCTTTGCGTCAACCGTCCGCGCAGGTTCGCCAGACCGTCGCGGCTGCGCACGTTCGGGTAGTACACGCGCAACACGCTGTCCACAGTGGTTGGCAAGGCGCTCGAGGCAAACAAATCGCGAAAGGCGTCGTTCACACCCTGCACGAAATCGCCGGTCTGAATCTTGGCGACCGTGGCGCTCGAGATTCCCGCCAGAATCGGGCTGATGTCGCCTGCGCCGCGCTGCTGCGCGCCCGCCTCGAGCACACTGGCGATGGTCGGGGCGAGGAACCGCGCGACCGCCGTTTCCAGTGCCAAGGACTTGGCTTTTTCGATCTTGTCGCTGCTGATCGTTCCCCCGGTCAGCGTGTCGCCGCCCGCACCGACCACCGTCACCGTGTAGATCGCGCTTTGGTCGTTGTCGCCGCCGGGCACGGCGATGTCCTGGGATTTGATGGCGCTGCGCGGCACGTCGCCCTGCGGGAAGCCGATGATCGTCTGAAAGGTGCTGGCTTGGTCGGGCGTTTCCACCGCCGCGCCCTCGAGCGCGAACCCTGTGACCACAGCGGGGGTCGGGTCGGTCCGGTCCACGTAGACCTGTACGGGACGGCGGAAGCTGTTGTAGACGTTGATCGCATCAACCAGCGGTGCGACCTCGCGCACCAGGATGCCACTGCGTTGGTCATCGGGCGAGACGGTCACGTTCTGCGTGCGCGCCAGCCCATCTCGGGTTGGTGCGAGGGCGTTGAGCATGCCCGCGAGCGCCGCTTTGATTCCTGGCGTGTCTGCACCGATGTTCGTCGCACCCGCCGCGAGCACGGCTTGTACCGCGTCCTCCACGGGTTTCACAGCGTCGCTGGTGGACAGAAAATCAATCAGGGCGGTTTGCATCGCGGGCTCCAGGAAGAATCCGCCCAGCGCGTAGAACGCCAGTGCCTCGGCGGTGGTGCGTGCGCTCAAACTCTTGCGCGTTGCCGACACGAACCCCAGCAACAGCGTGCCGCCCGCGCTGTTCAAGCTGGCGACGGTCGCGCCGTTCCCGGTGACGCTGAGCGTGCCCGTCAAGCCGTTCAAGGTGGCAGCGCCATACGGCGTGCCAAGCGTCGCTCCCGCACCCAGACGCGCCCCTGGGGGCAACGACAGTTGCACATTCAGCGTTTGCAGGTCGTCGGGATTGGCTGGGCTGGGCGCGCACCCAACCGCCAAGATGGCGAGAACGAGGGCGAGCATTCGTTTGGGCATGGATTTTGGCCTCCTTGGAGCCGGGTGTGGGTGCAGCCTAAAAGCCAGCCGCTTAGCCTGGACTTAAAACTGGGCGCAGACAGCCAAACCGCGACACGAGGCCGCCCGAGTCCTGACCACGCCGTCTCGTCGAGTGCTCTACAGCGTTTCGGAGAGTTCCTCTCCCACCCTCCCAAAACGCGGTCCGGTGTCCGCAACAAAAAGAGAAACGCTGATTTGTCCTACTCCCGTTGGTCGCCAGGGAAAGTGACGGTGGGGCAGTCACTCTCCCTGGGAACCGCTGTAAACACAGGTGGCAACGCGCACTGCCGTCAGCCGGTGGATTCCAGCGCAACGCTCGCCCGACAACCGCTGTCGTCGGCTCGAGCCCCGTTGACCGCTTGACTGTGAACGCTCGAGGCTCACCGACAAATGCGAACAACCCGCCAAACGGCGGAGGGCAGCAAGGTGTGCCCGTTCATTCCTCGGGCTGCGCTCGAGGGTCGAGTTCACGGCTCCAAAGACGGGTGTTCACCTTCCAGCACCGCGCTGGGCACGCCCAGGCATCTGCAACCGTTCGAGGTCGCGCGCGGTGAGTTCCTTCCACTCGCGCAGCCGCAGGTCCGCAAGCTGCAACGCCCCGATGCGGCGGCGCTGCAAACGCTCCACCTCGAGCCCCATCGCCTCGAACATGCGCCGCACCTGGCGGTTGCGTCCCTCTTTGAGCACGATGATCGCCCCGCCGTCCGCCGCTTCCACGTGGTCGGCCCTGGCTTCGCCGTCGTCCAAGTCCACCCCGCGCTTTAACGTTTCCACGTCCTGCCGCGTCACGGGCGCGTGCGTCCACACGCGGTATTCCTTCTCGTGCTCGAAGCTGGGGTGCGTCAGGCGTTGCGTCAACTCGCCGTCGGTGGTCAGGATCAAGAGCCCTTCGGAATCGCGGTCCAAGCGCCCCACGGGATGCAAGCCGCGCACGTCCGGCACGAGGTCGAGCACGTTCACGCGCCCGAATTCATCGTTCGCGGTGGTCACGACGCCCCTGGGTTTGTGCAACGCAAAGGTCACGTGCTGTGCTGGTCCCTCGAGCGGCTGTCCGTCCACGCGCACGTCGTCCCCGGCTTGCGCGCTGTCTCCAAGCTGCGCCCGCTGCCCGTTCACCGTGACGCGTCCCGCTTGGATCAACGCTTCGCTCGCGCGTCTCGAGGCAACCCCGGCACGCGCCAATACTTTCTGCAACCGCTCTGCCACGCCGTCAGCTTACCGCCCCTGTTGTTTCAACGCTTGGGGCTCGAGAAGCTCGTTGAAGTTCAAATGGTTGAACAGGTAATGCGCCAAAATCCCCGGCACAACGCTGCCCGTGGCGAGCGCGATCACGCCGAACCACACGCCGATCAAGCCCGTCCACAGCGGGTACGCCCACGCCGCCCTCGGCGCGGGGTGGAACGCCGCGAAGATTGCGGCTTGCGCCAAGACTGCTGCCCACGCGGGCAGGAACTTCAAACCGAGCCCCAACAGCAACCCGCGAAAGAACAACTCCTCGCCCACCGCGCTCGTCAGCGACAACGCCAATGCCCACAGCGGCGTGAGCTTCAACCCGCGCACCGCCGCCTCGAGCGCCCCGCCCGCCACGGTGAAACTCGGCAGCAAGCGCTCGAACGCCGCGCTCAGCGCCGCCGCGCCAAAAAACGCGGTCAGCACCGCGAAGACCATCACCTCGAGACTCGGCTCCTCCAGCGGAATGCCCAACGCGCGGCAACCCGCGTAGCCAATGAGCATCATCAGCACACCCGGAATTGCCAAGACGAGTTTGAGGTCAACGCCACGCACGACGGGCAGAGTCTACGCCCCGAGCCTCGAGCCAACCGTGAAGCTTGGCTTTCCCCGCCAGGGGTACACTGCACCCATGAAAGGCACGCATCTCGTGCGCGTCACCAAACTGCAAGGCGGCATGCCCCTGCCGCTCTCCGGCGTGCACGTGGAGACCCTGCACCTCACCGCGCCCGTGGAAGTCGTGCACGACGCGCAAACGATGTACTTGTGCTTGGACGGCGAGGTTGTCGTGGACTTCGACCTCGAGTTCGTGCATTTGCGGGCGCTCGAGACGTGCACGGTGCAGCAAGGGCACAAGCTCTCACCGGTGGATGCGGCGGTGGTGCTGCGGGTCAAAACCTCGGGTTGAACGGGAACAAAGCCAAAGAACAGGCGTATTGCACCACGGGAGGTTGAATGCGATTCTTCGAGCGCATTGCGGCAGTGACAGCTTTGTGTGTCGCTGGCGGATTCGCGTTGTTCTCGAGCACGAGCCACCCCGATTTACGCGTGCTGTCCTGGCGCGAGGGGCAGCCAGTCACGGAAACCACGTGCGACAACGTGAAACTCGAGCCAAAACACGATTTGGTTTTGCTCGGTGAAACCACGCACGGCAGCGAAGAGCTTCGCGCCTTAAACGCGTGCCTCATCAAACGCTTGATCCTCGAGCACGGCTTCACCAACGTGCTGCTCGAGTATGACTTCACCGACATCAGCCAACTCGATTTGTACATTCACAACGACGCGCGCGTCTCAAAAACGGTTGCCTTCGAGGGTTTACAAAATTCGTTTTTCAACTCACAGGCGTTCTTCGATCTGTTCGAATGGTTGAGGGCACAGAACAAAAACGGCCAGGACATCTCGGTGTACGGCATTGACAATTGGAGTGTGTCGCGCTTGCTCGCGGGCATCAACGCGTACGCCACAGGAACGCCGCTCGAGCGGTGCATCAACGACCACGCCAGCGATTTGCGAACGGTGTACGCCGTGTGCTCACCGCTGTTTGCCAAATTGCAGGACCGTCCGGCTGTTTTGGGGTCGCAGACCCACGCGCTGTTGTTGCTCAAGCGGGCACTCGAGAAGCTGTACCTGCACGACGCGTATGAGGATCAGCAAGCGGTCAGGGACGCGAATATGTACGCTTTGTTCAGTGAAATCAGGGCGTTGAAGCCAACACGCAAAACGGTGATCGCCATGCATGTCGGACACGCTTTGCCGTACCCGCGAAAGTTTGGCGAGCACCTCGTGCAGAACGGGATTCAATCAGATAACTACGTGTTGACGTTCTGCAAAGGCGAGGTTTCATACGCTCAGACCAGCGACGGGATTCTTCGACCAATCAAGTTCAATGCCCCAGAACCGCAGACGCTCGAGGCAGCGTTGTGTCAGCGGCGGGCTCCCGCCCGTGGTCAGTTTGACACGATCATGTTTTTGTCCTCGAATGCACAGCCGCCGCGCACGAGCACACCGCCGACGTTGGAGTTCACGGTGTTCACAGTTCCGCAAAGCCATCCGCTTGAAGTTGTTTTGAAATGACCCAACTGTCAAACCTTTGACTCAAGCCACCTCGAGGAAATTGGCAGGCGCGTACAAGTTGCGTTTCTTCAACGGCAACGGCGCGTCCTGCTCGCACATCATCCGCAATCGCGGCATGGTCTCGGCGGCAGCCACGAGGAAAAACGGTTCGGTCGCCCCCTCGAGCTTCGTCCACACTGGAGCCACCTGCCCTCTGCGCTCCGCGAGCACTTCGACAATGCCCGCAGCGATGGCTCGAGCACGCGTGTCTTGCACGGTCGGCGTGGGCAAAACCGAGAGGTCTGGATGCCAGCGTGAAATCTCGAGCACGAGTTCGCGCAATTCCAAGCTGCGCCGCTCGAGGGCAGCCAGTGCCAGTTGATCGGTCAGGTTGATCTCGAGGATCATTGATCGGATAATACAAAGGTTCAAAAGCACGTCGAATGCGTTGTGTAGGGGCGAAGCATGCTTCGCCCCTACGGATCAACTTAAGAAAACGTCATGTCGTACAAGCGCATTTCGACTGATTTGGTGGCCGCTCTCACCCCGCCACTTCATGGCGGCCCTCTCTCGTTTCACGAAAGAGGGCAACGGCAAATTCTTGTGCACCGCGGCTCCCTTCTTCCGCTGGCGGGAGAAGCGCCGCAAGCCCGGAAGGTGCTGGGGTAGGCGGCAAGACGGGTTGGGGATGAGAGTGGCGTCTCGAGTTGCGCCAATGATTTACGCAAGGACGGCACTGTTTCCTCGAGCACCGACCCGCGCATCACCGCTTCGGGTATTTGAACGCCAACCCTTCGCCGCCCGCGTTCACCTCGAGCACGCCGCCGTTCTTCAATTTCCCGAACAGCAATTCGTCCGCGACGGGTTTCTTCAAGTTCTCTTGGATGACCCTCGCCAACGGTCGCGCGCCCATCGCACGGTCGTAGCCTTTGGTCGCCAACCAGTCCTTCGCGCCGCTCGAGACGCGCAGTTTGACGCGACGCTCAGAAAGTTGCGTCTCGAGTTCGCGCAGGAACTTGTCCACGATGCCGTGCATGACGCTTTGGTTGAGCGGCGCGAAGTGCACCACGCCGTCCAAGCGGTTGCGGAACTCTGGCGTGAACAGGCGCTTGATCGCTTCGCCGCTCGCGCCGAGGTTGAGCCCGCCCGTAAACCCAATCGCTTTGTCCCCAGCTTCTGCCGCGCCCGCGTTCGTGGTCATGACCAGGATGACGCTGCGGAAATCCACGGTTTTGCCGTTGTGGTCGGTGAGCTTGCCGTAATCCATGACTTGCAGGAGCAGGCTGAACAGGTCGGGGTGCGCCTTTTCGATTTCGTCCAGCAGCAACACGCAGTGCGGGTTTTGGATGATCGCGTCGGTCAGCAAGCCACCCTGGTCGAAGCCCACATAGCCCGGAGGAGCCCCGATCAGCCTCGAGACGCTGTGTTTCTCCATGTACTCCGACATGTCGAAGCGCAAAAAGTTGATCCCGAGCGACCGCGCAAGTTGCTTGGCGAGTTCGGTCTTGCCCACGCCGGTCGGACCCGCGAACAGGTACGCACCAATCGGTTTGTTCGGATCGCGCAACCCCGCGCGGCTGAGCTTCACGGCGCTCGAGACTTCGCGCACTGCTGGGTCTTGTCCGTAGACGACGCGTTTCAAATCGGTCTCGAGGTTTTTGAGGACCAGCGCGTCGTCTTTGCTGACGCTTTGCTCCGGGATGCGCGCCATGCGGGCGACGATGGTTTCCACTTGCGCGGGCGTGATCGTCTTGGCTCGAGATTTCTCCGGCTTCAAGCTTTCCGCCGCGCCCGCTTCGTCAATCACGTCGATTGCGCTGTCGGGCAGCTTGCGCTCTCCCAGGTGGCGCATGGCGAGTTCCACGGCTCGCTCGAGGCTTTCCGGGGTGTACGCGACCCCGTGGTGCGCCTCGAAGCGGGGTCGCAGCCCCTCGAGAATTTTTACGGCGTCCTCGCGGCTCGGCTCGAGCACGTCAATTTTTTGAAAGCGGCGGTTCAACGCGCGGTCTTTTTCAAAGGACTTGTATTCGCTGAACGTCGTCGCACCGACGCATTTGAGGCGTCCGGTCAGCGCGGGTTTGAGCATGTTGCTGGCGTCCATCGTGCTGCCCGTGGTGCTGCCCGCACCGACGACCGTGTGAATCTCGTCAATGAAGAGAATCGCATTCGGGTGCGCCTCGAGCGCCTTCATCACGGCTTTCAAACGCTCCTCGAAATCGCCTCGATAGCGCGTGCCCGCGAGCAGCGCGCCCATGTCCAGCGCAAAGACTTCCGCGCCGATGAGTTTCTTGGGCACGTCGCCCGCGACGATTTTCTGCGCCAGCCCCTCGAGAATCGCGGTTTTGCCGACGCCGGGATCGCCCACGAGGAGCGGGTTGTTCTTGTTGCGCCGCGCCAGCACTTGCATCAAGCGCAAGAGTTCTTGGTCGCGTCCGATCAGCGGATCGAGCGCGCCTGCCGCAGCTTGCGCGGTCAGATTCGTGCAGTACGTCTCGAGCGGATTGGGCGCGACGCCTGCGCCGTCCTCGTCGCCGAAATCCTGCGCGGGTTCGCTGCTCTGCGTGCCGCGCGGCGCGGCTCCACGCGAAATCGCGCTCGTCACCTCGAGCCGGGACAAACCGAATTGCTCGAGCAGCGCGTACACGCGGCTCTGGCGCTCGTCGAAGATGGCGACCAAGACGTTCGCGCCGTTGGCTTCGTCGCGCCCCGCCGCGCGCATGGACAGCATCGCGCGTTGCAGCACGCGGTGAAACGCGGCGGTCGGACCCGGTTCCACCCCAGGCACGACCTCGAGTTGCGACAACAGCATCTCCAACTCGGCGCGCAGCGACGTGAAATCCAACCCGCAACGCGTCAAAATCAACCGCGCATCGCTGTCGTCAAGCAATACCAACATCAAATGCTCGAGCGTGACGTACTCGTGCCCCATCGTCTTGGCGAGTTGCGCGGCGGCTTGAACAGTGGATTGCAGGGTTGGATTCATGATTAGCTGTTAGCTCCTAGCTATTGGCTCTTAGTTCGTTACGAGGCCGGTTTACGGCGACTGACATTGTGGGTTCGTTTTGAAAATCCGTTGGTCTCGAGAAACTGCGCGGAATCCTCTCGAGCTAAGAGCTAAAAGCCAATAGCTGCTACTCCGGTTCTATCGTGCATTGCAACGGATGCCCTTGCCCGCGCGCCAGGTGTTCCACGGTGAGCAGTTTGGTTTCCGCGATCTCGAAGGGGTATACGCCTGCAATGCCGACGCCTGCTTGGTGCACGGCGTACATGATCCGCATGGCTTCGTTTTCGCTCTTGCGGAACACGGTTTCGAGCACTTCGACGACGAAATCCATCGGGGTGTAATCGTCGTTCAAGAGCAGCACTTTCCACTGTTGTGGCGTGTCTGTGCGCGTTTCGGTGCGGGTTTTGGTCGAGGTGCTCATGGTCTTTGGGTGTTCATCTTACTGAGGCTGAGGGCGACTTCCAATCGCGGAGCTTAACAGGGCGACGCACGCTCAATTGTGGCGTTTCTAGAAAACTCTCACGATTGGGCGAGCCGCGTGAAAAACTCGAGTAGGGCGCGTTGCATGGCGTCGCGGTGCGTTTCGTTGATGAAGTGATCGCCGCCCTCGAGCAAGCGCAAAGTGCTGGGCATACCCGCCGCCTCGAGCCTCGAGTGCAACTTGTGCGCTTGCGAGACGGGCACGAGGTCGTCCGCTGTGCCGTGCACGATCAGGAACGGCGCAGCCTCACGGGTGACGTGGTGCACGGGACTGGCAGCGCGGGCGAGGTCTGGGCGCGCGTCCCCTCGAGCACCGAGCAGTGCGGCGAAGCCGTTGTTCGCGTATTCTCGAGCCCAGGCGGTTTGATCGGTCAAGTCTGTGGGCGCGCAGATCGCACCGACGCCCGCGACTCGGCTTTGTTGATCCTCGAGCGCCGTGCCCAGCAGTGCCGCGAGGTGTCCGCCCGCGCTGATGCCCCAGGTGTAGATGCGCTTCGGGTCGATGCCCAGCGTGTCCGCGTTCGCCCGCACCCAGCGCACCGCCGCCCTTGCATCCTCGAGTTGCGCGGGGAACGACGCATCTTGCATATAGCGGTAATTCGCGCTGACGGCGACGAAACCTGCGTCCGCGAGAAAAACGCAATCCTCGAGATACTTGCCGTACATCTGCCACCCGCCGCCGTGGAAGTGCACGAACGCCGCTCGAGGTTTCGGGGCGGTATCTCGAGGGCGCAACACGTCCAGCAAATGCGCGCGGTCGGTCAACGGACCATAGGCAACGTCACGCAGAATCTCGAGGTGATCGGGGAAGGTCATTGCGCTCGAGTCTATGGGTTGGACACAGGTTCATCCGCTTGGACTTGGAATGCCAAACCCTGCCAGCGGTGGTCGCCATTCAAGCCCCTGTGCCGGTTTGCGCTGGCGATTTGACGAAACAACGCGAACGCCGCACGGTCATCCAGCGCAGCAGTGTCCACCCCCAGATGTTCCGCGAACAGCGCGACGCGAAACGAACGCACGTCCTCTGGCGAGTACACCGCCGCGTTCAATTCTGCGTTGCCAAACATCGAGTGGTGGTGCGCGTTGGCAGAACCCATGCTGACCCAAACGTCGTCCACGAGCAGCACCTTTGAATGCACGTGAACGGGCGCGCGCCGCCCGTCGTTGCCCAGCCCCGCCAGACCGCACAAGGTCAACCCACGGTGCGCCTCGAGTCTCGCGCTGATCTCGCGCAGAACGCTGGATTGCTCCCGCGACCGCCCCGTCAACGCGGGATCGGTGGTGTCCGGCAGCACCAGAATCACCGCGACGCCACGTTGCAGTGCTTCGTGCAGCCCACCGATGATCTCCGGGACGTTGAAGGCTTGGTGCTCCAAGTAAATGGTTTGACGCGCGGCGTGGATCGCTAGGAGGTACTGACTGAGATTGGTGCGTTCACCCGCAGCAATGTCGAAATCCGGTGCGCCGACGGTGCCTTGCGGGTTGCGGGAACGACCCGCGTGAACGGTGCGCTGAATTTGCACGCGCGCCGTGCCGCTGACTGCGGGCAAAGCCGTGGGAAACCCGAGGCTCAACGCGCCGTGCACTCCCCACGTCCCGTCGGGCTCGAGGCGTTCGCTGGCTTCGTTCCAGCGCTGCACGAAATTGTGGTGCACGTCCGCCAGCGCGGGCCCGCGCAACTCCACGCAGGTGTCGTGGTTGTGCCCTTCGCCCGCGTGACCGGGTGCGACCAGCGAATGCGGGTTGAGGTTGACGCTGCCGATGAAGGCGACCTGCGTGGGGTGTCCGGCGTCGATCAACCACATTTTTTGGTGCTGGCAGTACCCAGGCTGCGCGCGGTCCCAGCGCACGCTCAGGTGCGGCGCTTCGTCCCGCAAGCGCCGCACGTGCTGGGGCGCTCCCCAAAAGGCGTTCTTGCGCAACGCGGCGGTTTCCTCATCCGGTCGCCAGAAGACCACCCGCACGTCCACGCCGCGCCCTGCGGCACGCTCGAGCACCTGCAAAGCCGAACCGCGACCACCCGGCATTTGAAAGGCGTCCCACATGAACGTAACCGTGACCCAAACGCTGTGCTGCGCGACTTCGATGGCTTGGCAGATGCGCTCTAAGGTTGGCTCGCCGTCAATCCACCACCGCACCAGATTGCCGTCGCGCGTCGGGTAAGCGCCCGTGGTGGCGAACGGAAATGCGAATGGGTCTGGCATCTGGGGGCATTGTAAAACCCGCTTTCAAAGCTCGAGTTGTCAGGTGTACGCGTCTGCTTTCAACGCCAATCCCAATGTGCCTCAGGTGTTCGGGAAAGGAGATCAAGTCAGTGCCAGATGCAACTTGATCGCCGCGTCCGCCAAAGCCAAATCGGTGTCTGTGACCTCACCGATGAAATCGAGCACCCGCGATTTGTCAATCGTGCGGATGTGCTGGGCTTGAATTTTGGACGGCTTGGGCAGGTTTTCGTGCTCCAAATAGACCTCGAAGCTATAAAGCCTGTGCGTGCTGCTGGACAGCGGCAACACGGTCAGCGTCGCCGCGCCGATATTGTTGGCGTCGTTGCTGACGATCAACACCGGACGCGTTTTGCTCGCCTCTGAGCCGATCACTGGGTCCAAGTGCGCCCAGTACAGCGCGCCTCTGGCGTACTCAGTAGGGTTCATTCAGCCCATCTCCCGCCGTGGCGTCCCATGCGGGGTCGTTTTCTAAAGCGCTCTGTCGGTACTCTTCGATCAAGCTCTGCTCGCGCAACAGCAACACCGCCCGCTCGAGCACTTCGCTGCGGGTTTTAACGGCGTTGGTCGCTTGGTACTGCTCCAAGAACCGCACCAACGGCGCGGGCAGTGAGATGCTGAGCCGTTCAACGTTGTTCATAACGCCCGTAGTTTACTTCGCATTACGAATCTTCACAAGTTGCCTTTGGACCCGTTTGGCACGCAGGTTCCACGCGAACAGGTTGGATTGAAGTGCCCGAGTGGTGACGTTGAGCCAACCGATCAAACACCACCCAATGCTCGAGATGACTGTTGCTCGAGCAGTTTCAGTGGCAACGCCCGCTGCCCGCGTCCGTGAACGTCTTGCCCGCGACGGGCACGAATTGCCAGGTGTACGCGTCGGGCTTCAACGTCAACTTCAGCACGCCCCACGTGCTCGAGTCTCGGATTTGACTGTTGGGTTGCGCGGCGTTGAATCCACGCAAGCTCGCGCCGCCGGTGCCGACGACGAATTGGCGAATGCCTTTGGCGTCGTCCCTCGAGCCGTTGGGGGTTTGCGGTGCGAAGCGTTCAAAATTGTGGTCGTGTCCGTTCAGCACGAGTTCCACGCCAGCGGTGTACAAGCGCTTCCACGCCTCGCTCGAGTGGGCGTCGGAGCCGTGCTGCCCAGAGCTGAAACGCGGGTGGTGCCAAATGGCGACCGTGCACCGCGCGGGGTTGGCGTTCAACTCCGCCTCGAGCCAGCGGTCTTGTGCGCTGCCCATGGTCATGGCGATGTTGCTGTTCAGCACGATCACGCGCCACGCGCCCAAGGTGAAGGCGTAATAGCCCTCGCCCGGATTGCCTGCCCTCGAGCCGAAGTAAGCGTAGTAGCCAGCCCCGTTCGGTGTGCGGTACTCGTGGTTTCTCGGCGCGGGACGCGTGCGGTTCAAAAACCGTCCCCAGGTCGGCGCGTAGCAGCGCCGGAATTCTTGCAGCGTGCCGCTTTCGTACACGGTATCCCCAGCAGCGAAAACCGTGCCAGCGATGTTCTCCACGAGCGCGGCAGTCTGGCTGTCGCCGTTCAACGCGCACGAGGCGATGTCGCCCGCGCCGACGAGCACGGCGTCCTCGGGGGCGGCACTCGAGGGGGCCATCCCAGAGGACAGCAGGCTCGAGAGCAGCGCGCCCACGAGCGCGAGCGGCAGAGAGGGTCGCATGGGCGGCAATCTAAACCCGCTTCGGTCAGATCACCGTGAGCTGCATTGTCGGTGTCTGCCACGCCCCCGCGCCTCGGTGTGCAAAAATGCGGCAATGGACCTGAGTGCGTTCCTGGGGGAGTTCAAGCTCGAGGCACTCGAGCACCTCGAGCGCCTGGGATCGGGGTTGCTGGCGCTCGAGCGCACCCCGGACGACGCGGGCTTGCTCAGGAAGTTGTTCCTCAGCGCGCACACGATCAAGGGCGGCGCGAGCATGCTCGAGTTGAGGGCGCTTAAAAACTTGACGCACGCGTTCGAAGACGTGCTCGCGCGCCTGCGCGACACGCCCGACCGCGCCGACAGCGCCACGGTCACGCTCTTGCTGCGTGCGTTGGACGAGATCAAAACGCTCGTCGAGCACGACCCGACGCGCGCCAGCTTGACGCCGGAGTTGGACGCCTTCGTGGGCGCGCTCCGCGCCCGTGCGCGCGGCGAAACCGTGGCTGTCCCCGCGTCTGAGACGCCCGCGACGCCCGAGGCACCCGTCGAACCCGACCCCGAGGTGCAGTCGTCCGAACCGGTGTCCCTCGAGACTGTGTTTCATGAAACCGTGCCCCTCGAGCCACACGCGCTCGTGTTGGAACCCTCGGACACCGCGCGCGTGCTGCTGCGCCTGCAACTGGAGGAACGCGGGTGGCGCGTCACCGATTGCGCGGACGCGCCCGCTGTGCTGGACGCTGCGCACAGTGCGCGCCTGGCGGTCGTGCCCGTCGAGCCAGGCGGTACGGACGGCTTCGCCCTCGCCCAAGCCTTGCGCGGTCAATCTTCAACGCTCGAGATTGTGCTGAGCGCCCTCGGGTTCACCGACGACGAACACAAGCGCGCCGAAGGGTTGCAGGCGAAAGCCATCACGCTGACCGCGTGGAACGCCAACCCGTTCTGGAGCCCCGGTGCTTCCTGGAGTTCTCCATGAAACGCATCGTGCTCTTCGACGACAGCAGCCTGATGCGGCGCTTGCTCACGGGACTGCTGGCCGACGCTGGGTACAAGGATGTCGTCTCGTTCAGCACCTTGGAAGAGGGCTGGGCGTACTTGAACGCCCCCGGTGCGCGCCTGAACCTTATTCTGATGGACAAAGCGATGCCCGACGGGGATGGCATCGACGCGATTCGCCAGATTCGCGCGACCCCGCACCTGGCGGACAAGCCCGTCATCATGGTCACGGGCTTCGACGACCGCGAGACTTTGCACGCCGCGTTCGACGCGGGCGCGACGGACTTCATCAACAAATCCTTTGACGAGACCGAATTGCAGGCGCGCGTGCGCAGCGCGCTCAGGTTGGACGAGGCCCTGGAAGATTTCCGAGCGCGGGAGAACCAACTGCGCGAATTGACTGGGCAGTTGGGCGAAGCCAACGCGCGCTTGGAGCGCCAAAGCCTGACCGATGGCTTGACCGGCGTGGCCAACCGCAGGCACTTCGACCAAGCCTTGGAACGCGCTTGGACGCGCGCCGCCGAAAGCGGCTCCAGTTTAAGCGTGGTGATGCTGGATGTGGACCACTTCAAACGCTACAACGACCATTACGGGCACTTGATGGGCGACGAATGCTTGCGCGCGGTCGCCGCTGGCTTGGAAAAAACCGTGCGCAGCGCGGGCGCGCGCGAAGGCGACCTGGTCGCCCGCTACGGTGGCGAGGAATTCGCCGTGATCCTCAGCGCGGACGCCGCCCAAGCCCCGAAGGTCGCGGAGCGCTTGCGCGCGAACGTCGAAGCCTTGGCGCGCACCCACCCGCGTTCCGAGGCCGCCGCAGTCGTGACCATCAGCCTCGGCGTCGCCAGCACGACCCCCAGTCTGGCGTCATCGGCTTCGCAAACGCTGGTCTCCAGCGCGGACTTGGCGTTGTACGCCGCCAAAGCCGCGGGACGCAACCGCGTGCACGTCGCCGAAGAGGTGCTGCTCGAGCGCGTCAACGGGTGAGTTCAGAGACAAAGGGGCACGACCGCACACACACCTCCCGTTCGCACCGAGGGCGTGGACCGTCGCCCGCTGCTCGAGCCCCACCGCGGCACAGACCAAAGGCAGTCGCGCGAAACGGGGATGCCTTCACCACGGTTGATTCGGATGTGCACACCGCCTTCACGCGCGTCCAGCAAACTGCGAGGCGTATAAATCAATCTGGGTCGTTCGCTCGAGGGCAGGGGGAAGGAGTTGCCATGCGCGTCTTTGTTGCCGCCCGTCAAGCACTGCTGATGTTCCAAGAACGCGCTGGATACTGGACCGTGGAGCGTCCGCTGCCCGTGCCGGAACCACTGTGCTTGGCAGCGGATCCCGCCCAGCCAAACCGGGTGTACTGCGGCACGGGCGCGCAGGGCTTGTGGCACAGCGACGACGCGGGGGACACGTGGCGCGCGGTCGGCGCGGGCATCGGGCAGACTTCTGTCTTGTCGGTCGCTGTCAGCGCTGTAGAACGCGCGAACGGATTCGGCGCGGTTTACGTGGGTACCGAACCCAGCGCGCTCTACCGCTCCGCGGACGGCGGCGACACCTGGCTCGAGGGCACGGGCTTGCAAAACCTGGCGAGCAAACCGACCTGGAGTTACCCGCCCCGCCCGGAAACGCACCACGTGCGCCAGATCGGACTGGACATGCACGAGCCGGGGAAGCTTTTTGTGTGCATTGAAAACGGCGCGCTCGTCATCAGCCAAGACGGCGGGCAAACCTGGGCAGACCGCACGCCGGACAGCCCGATGGACACGCACACCATCGCCACGCACAAAGACGCGCCCGGACGCGTGTACTGCTGCGCGGGCGATGGTTTCGGGCGCAGGGGACGTGGCTACGCGCAATCCCACGACGGCGGAGTCACCTGGACGCACCCAGACGAAGGCTTGGACGCGCAGTACGGCTGGGGCTTGGCGGTGGACCCCGGCGACCCGGACACGGTGCTGGTCAGCATGGCGCACGACCCGCAAATGGCGCACAACCCGATGATCGCAGAGTCCTTCGTCTACCGCCGCAGTGGCAAAGGCGCTTGGACCCAGATCACCGACGGGCTCCCGGAACCCAAGGGTACGCTCGCACACGTGCTGGCGACCCACCCAGCGCAACCGGGCGTGTTCTACGCGGTCAGCAACCGAGGGTTGTACGTTTCCCGCGACGCAGGGCAGCGCTTCGAGCGGTTGGACGTGCCGTGGCATGACGGGCTGCGCTTCCAGCACATTCAAGCGTTGACGGTCATGGACGCCTGACTTGTCGGCGTTTCTCGAGTTCCTGAGCGAACGCTCGAGCATCGTTCGGGTAAACGGCAACCGTTGTGAATTGCTTACCGCGACCTAGAAGCGCGTCGATAGGCGGTCGATTGGTCACGAGCCGAACCCTCAAAACGGGAAACTCCGTGTGTAGATTGAACGACCCATACTCGAGCTGCGTCAGCCTTTGGTTGCTGAGGTTGACTCCCACGACTTCTTTAAAGCCGATGCAGTCGATCTCATGTCCGAGGAACCGAATGCTGACGCCATCGTTCGTAATGGTGTAGTGATGGCAGTAACGCCAAAAGACGAACATCAAGAGATACACGATTGCCGCGAGCCCCAACGCACCGAAGAACGGCCAGAACACATCAACCCTCGAGACTCGAGCTTGACACTTCTTCCTGCAGCTCCGCGAATGCGCGCAGCAGCGCTTCAGGCGCGTCTTTCTGTCGTGTCTCCTGGTAAAAGCGCTTGAACGCTTCTATCGGCTCGAGCGCCGCTGCATCGGTGAAGGCGTCCTTGCCCGCCTCCAACATGCCGTCGCCAAGCTCGACTTCGACCGCCAACGCGTTTGGCAGCACCTTCAGCACGCGGTCTTTCAACCCAGGCAACGCGTGCTCCAACTTCACCGTGACTTTTAGCCAGCCGTCGAAGCCCCGGTACTCTTCCAACCGACGCTCGAGGGCATCCACGCTGGTGCGGATGTTTTTGAGCGTTTTGCCGCTGCTCAGCGGCACGTCGGTCAAGCGGGCGCGGCGACCGGGTTCGGCGTCCACGAGCAGGGCGCGTTTTTGCTCGCCCGCTTCGCCGAAATCCAGTTGAATCACGCTGCCGCTGTAGACGACGGGCGGCGCGTCGCGGAGTTGCTGGGGCTTGTGCAGGTGTCCCATCGCCACGTACTGCGCGCTCGAGGGCATCGCCGCCGGGTCAATGCTGTAGGAGTTGGAGACGTGGAACGTGAATTCCGAGCCGCTGAGTTCCCCGCCGTCCAGCGTGCTGTGCAGCATCAAGACGTTCACCGCGTCGGGTTGAAACCCAGCCGCCACCTTGGAAACGAAGAACCCCATGCCCTCGCGGAATTTCTGCTTCCACGCGCCCGTGTCCAGCGTCGGGTCAACCATGTCCGCGGCTTTGACCAGTCGGCGTTCGGACAGGAACGGCAAGCCCGCGACGACCAATTTGCCTGCGGGCAACTCGAGGTTGACTGCTTGCAGGTTGGCTTTGACTTCCCCGAGCACGCGCACGCCGACGCGGTTCAAAAGCCCCGCCACGCTGTCCAAGCGGCGCGGGCTGTCGTGGTTGCCCGCGATCACCACGCTCGGGATGCGCGCCTCGCTCAAACCCAGGAAGAACTCGTAGACGGCGTTCTCCGCGTCGGCGCTGGGGTTGGCACTGTCGAACAAATCGCCCGCGACGAGCACCGCGTCCACACGCTCAGACCGGGCAACGCCGAGCATTTCCTCCAAAGCTTGCCTGATCTCCGGGGTACGGTCCACGCCGCGCAGGACGCGTCCGGCGTGCCAGTCGGCGGTGTGGAGCAGTCTCACAAGCGCTTGGAGTTTACCCCGATTTCGCCAGGGACGTAATCGCAATGGCGCTCGAGGTCCAGGCCTTCGAGTGAATGCGGCATTGCTCGAGGTCGTAACCGTGACCTTCTGCCTCGAGCCGCGTGCGTTGTGCCCAAAGCGTTAAACTCGTGCATGGATCAATACCGCGTCAAACCCGGCAAGCGCTTCAAACTCAACGACATTAACCCGGACGACATCGGAGGGTTCACTGGGGCGAACGGACGCGCGCGTTGCGAAGCCAAAACCGCGGAGCTGAAACAGCGGTTGGAGACCTTGCAAGAAATGCTGTTCGCCAATGGCTCGAGGGCGCTCTTGGTGATCCTGCAAGCGATGGACGGCAGCGGCAAGGACAGCGCGATCAAAGCGCTGTTCGCGGGCTGCTCCCCGAACGGGTTTCGCATCGCGTACTTTAAAGCGCCCACGTCCACGGAACTCAGCCACGATTACCTCTGGCGCGTGCACGCGGTTTGCCCGCCCAAAGGGATTGTCGGCGTGTTCAACCGCAGCCATTACGAGGACGTGTTGATTACCCGCGTCCACGGCTGGGTCACTGAGGAAACCGTTCAGCAGCGCTTCCAGCACATCCGCGAGTTCGAGCGGATGCTGACGGAATCGGGCACGACGATTTTGAAATTCCACCTGCGCGTGTCCAAGGAGGAGCAAGCCAAGCAACTGCAAGAGCGCATCGACGACCCGACGAAGCGCTGGAAGTTCAACCCCAGCGATTTGGAGGAACGCAAGCTCTGGGACAAATACATGGACGCCTACCAAGATGCCCTGCGGGAGACCAGCACGCCGGAATCCCCGTGGTACGCCGTGCCTGGCGACAAGCGTTGGTACCGCAATTACGTCATGACGCAGGTCATTGTGAACGCCTTGGAGGACATGAAGTTGACGTACCCGGCGGGCAGCCCGAACGTCGACTGGAAAACCCTGCGCGTGCAGTAAACCAGCCTCGAGCGCAGGACATCAACCCAGAAGCTCGAGGGCGCGCTGTTGGCGCTTGGGCAGGGTTCGCACCGCTGCCGTCCACGCGTGCTCGAGAAGCGCGGGCAGCACGTCGGGCGTCACGTCTTCCAAACGCACCAGCACGGCTGGATACCCGTCGAAATGCGGAATGCTGAAACAGCCCCAAGTGCCTTGTTGCAGCAGGTGGTCTTTCTCAGGCAAATTGTTGACCCGCACGCCGAGCAGCGTGCCTTGCGGAGCGGACGCGCCCAAGACCTTCAAGTCTGCTTTCGTGAGCGGGCGCTCCCAGACAAGGCTTTTGCCACCGACCTGCCAAGAAGCCGTTGCGCCAGGGCGTTCCGAGACCCCGCGCAACGCGGCTGCGTGCATACGCACATCGTCCAGGGTGGACATGCCAGCAAGCATAGCCGCTGTCAACGATGGATCAGCCCCGAGCGGACGACCCCTCGGTTCGGTGGTCCCATGTCTTCTCCTTGGTGCGACGGCGTTGGAAGCTGAATTGACTGTGCGTTCGGTTCGAGACCTGCCCACCGCGCTTCATCGGTGTTCCATCCGTTCCCTCGAGACTTAACCCCACCCGTGACGCGCTCCCCACCGCCCGACGCCACCAGTCCGACCGCACGAGCCTTTTCAGGGATGATGTGGCTCGTCACCCTGGGCGCGGTCGTGCTGGTCGTCATCCTCGCCGTGCAACTGCTGCGCCCGGACGCCAGCCGCAGGCACACCGCGCCCACGGTTGCGCCTGCGAACGCCACCTTCGCGCCCTCCAACACCGCCTCAAATACGGTGGGGAGCGCGGCACCCTCGGGCGGCTTGTTCGCCGTGGGCGCGCTGCCCAACGCCAGCCTGACGCCGGGCGACGTGTTGACCACGGACCTCAGTAAAATCTGCACGCCGGGGTACACGCAGACGGTGCGCGACGTGCCCTCGGGCTTGAAGCGCGCGGTCTACGCCGAGTACGGCATCCCGACCCACAAACCAGGCGAGTACGAGGTGGACCACCTGATCTCCTTGGAGCTGGGCGGGTCCAACTCCGTGCGCAACTTGTGGCCGGAGAGCTACATCACCAAGCCCTTGAACGCGCACGTCAAAGATGAAATCGAAAACAAGCTCCACGCGCTGGTCTGTGACCATCAGATCTCCATCCAAGACGCGCAGCGCATGATCGCCACCGACTGGACGGCTGCGTACGCGCGCTACGTCGGGCCATTGCCGCACTGACCATGCAAAGCGCGACGATCAACGGCCAGACCATTGACCTCGAGGTCATTCCCGAAGGCGAAGCGACGCCGCTCGAGGTGGACGCGGTGGCGCGCTTGGACGCGGCGTTGCGCGCCGATGCCAGGTTCCAGGCGCAGTACCCGAACGCGCGCCTGGAGCGGGTGGATTCCATGCGCGCCCTGCGTGACGACGAGGACGGGCGCTATTACCTGCGCTACTCGAGTTCGTCGGGAATGACCGAATTCTGGGGGCACACGGCCGCGCACGCGACCCTGAACATGGCGCGCGGCATCGTCGCGGTGCAGCCTGTAAACCCGGAACCTCGAGCGTCCATGCCACCTGAACGCTCCGCACCAGACTCGAATGCTGTGCGCCCAGCGGAACCAGTCTAAACCTCGAGCCGCCCGGTTGCCGCGCCCGACCCTGCGCCAGCCTCGAGTGCGACGGTCAGCGTGCCCCCCACCGAACCGCCCAAGCCGTAAACGAAGGCGGGCTCGGGTTGGCGACTTGCCCTCGAGCCCGCCTTCGTTTGGGTCCTAGGGCGGTTTGCAAATACGTTGCCGCGCTCTGCGCGTTCACTCCTTTGCAAACCGCCCACCGTTTCTACTCGCGTCACGCCTTGCGTGCATGGGCACGACGCTCGAAATCGGTTGACAAAATGACCGTCAACCGATTTGAAATTTGCCCTATTCCTGCGTCGCCCAAGCGACGAGTTGATCGAAGTCCTTTTGCGCCTGCAAGAAGATGCGGCTGTACACCGCCATGTCCTCCAACTGCACGACGATGGTGCGGGTGGTTTCACCCTCGAGCCCACGCAGGTGCAGCGCCAGTGCCGCGCCGCCCGCGTATTCCACGGTGTAAAGCCGCGCGGGTTTGCGCTTCAACTCCGCTGCCAAATCCGCGTTGTAGCGCTCCATCTCGTGCAACAGTTGCGCCAAGCCCGCCGGGTCGCTGACGTTGCCGTGCTCCAAGACCCCGTCGCGCATCAAGGCGATGCGACCCACGCCGCGCTCGCGGCTGAGCGTGGACAGCCAACGGTGCAAGGGGTGGTCGCTCTCGAGGCTGACCGGCGCGGCGGGGGCGGGTTCTTCGGCGATGACGGTCGGGTTGGGGGCAGGCGTGGGGGCGGAGCGGGTGACGGCCGCCATCGGACCCAGCACGCCGAGCAGGTCTTCGATCTGTCCGCTGTCTTGGAGCGCGCTGGCAACGGCGCTGGCGGCTTCGTACTCCTGGCGCGCACTGAGCAACAAGCGCTCGGCTTCTTCCAGCGTGCGCGTCAAGCGCAAGCGCGTGTCGACCATCAAGCGTCCGCCGGGTTCGGCGCCCAGCACGCCCACCAACTGCCCGAGTTGGCGCATCGTCTCGCCGCCCAGGGACTTGTACGCGTTGGCTTCGGAGATCAAGGTCTCCGTGCGTTCGCGCCACTGGTCGCGCAGGCGGTCCTCCAGGGCGCGCAAGCCCTCCAGGTCGTTCCACGCGTTGGACAAGTTGACGATCTCCCCGAGGTCGTGGCGGGCGCGGGCCTGCTGCAAGGCGTCCACGAGCCCGCGCGCTTCGGGCAGCGGCGCGTATTCGCGCAGGGCATTTTCAAGTTCCGCCAGTTCGCGTTGCTGCGCGTTGAGGCGTGCCTCGCGCTGGGCGCGCAAGCTGGCTTCAAGCGCCGCGAGGTCCGGGAAGCTGCCGTGCTCCAAGTCCTCGTGCGCGGCGTTGATGTCGTCCACGACTTCGCCAGCGGCGATTTCGCGGGCGCGAATCTCCAAATCGTCGAGGCGCTTGGCGAACACGGTCAGCGCGGAACCGCGCACGTTCTCCAGTTGCGCCTTGAAGCCCTCGATTTCCTGGGTGATGAACTCGCCGCGCTCGAGCTTGGTGGCGGCGTCGGTCATCGCGCTTTCCAAGCGCGCGACGGTGTCGCCCAGTTCGTCCAGGTCGGGCAGTGCGGCGAGGGTCAGGCGCATCGCGCGCATCGCGCCCCCTTCGCGCCCGAGCTGCATGCGGCGCTCGGCTTCTTTGCGCTCGGCTTCGGCGCGCGCCTCGGCGTCCTTGCGCGCTTGCTCGAGGCGTTCGGCTTCCGCTTTGGCAGCCGCCTCAGCGCGCGCGCGTTCTTCGGCTTCCTGACGCGCACGCTCTTCGGCTTCGACGCGTTCGCGCTCCAAGCGTTCGGCTTCCAACCGGGCGCGCTCGAGGGCTTCAGCGCGTTCGCGCTCGAGCCGTTCTGCCTCAGCTTGCGCGTCCGCTTCCGCCTTGCGCCGCGCCTCCAACTCCACGCGTTCGCGTTCCAGGCGCTCGGCTTCCAAGCGCGCCCGCTCCAAGGCGGCTTGACGCTCGCGCTCGAGCCGCTCGGCTTCAGCCTTGGCGGCAGCGCGTGCCTCGGCCTCGGCGCGCTCGCGGGCTTCGAGTTCAGCGCGCGCTTTGGCTTCCGCCAACTGCCGTTGGCGCTCGGCTTCGGCGCGCTCGGCGTTGATGTGCGCCTCCAGGGCCGCTTCCAGATTGCCCAAGAGCTCAGAGAGTTGCTTCGTCAAATCCTCGCGCAGGTGCTTGGCGCTGACCTCGCGCTCGAGTTCTTCCAAATGGTGCTGAAACTCCAGGACGGGTTTGCCCAACACCGCAAAGCTCGGCAAGGCGCTCTTGAACTCTTGGTACATGCCCTGTTGCCGCGTCAACGCGCGCTCCAAACGCGCGAGTTCCTCGGCGCGGGCGCGCTCGCGTTCCTCGAATTGACGCTCCAAGGTTTTCAGCGCGTCTTCCAATTTGTTCAAATCATCGCTCGCCAATGCGCCGCTCAACGTCGTGCCCTGCGCGACGGACAGGGTCAAGCGCGCGTCGGCGACCTCGAGCCCGGCAGCGCCCAGCAAATCCAAACGCGGTCCGATCTCCGATAAGCGCGCTTTTTGGCGCTCCAACTCCACGGCGCGCAAATCGAGCAACCGCCCGCGGAACGCGTGCAGGTCACCTTGAAGCACGTCGCCCGCGCGGTTGCGCTCCTTCAACGCCTCCAGGTCCGCCACCGCTTGCGCATTGACCATCAGCACGCCGCGGTACTCCACCTCCAAGCTCTCCAAGGCGCGCGTCTCCTCGGCGAGTTCGATCTCCTTGACGCGCTCGCTCTGCTCCGGCGTGAGTTCCAGGTCTGGGAACTCGAATTCGATGTCCAGCATGGAATCTTTGACGGAGGCATCCTCCGGGAAGACGATGCTCGAGGCGGCTTTCGGGGCGAACTCGACTTCCAAGATCTCGCCCGTGCCCTTGCCGGGGGCGGGCGGGCGCGGCTCGGAGACGGTGATGCCCTCGTCGCTGAGTTCGCTCGGGGAGAGGTTGACGACGCTGCTTTCCACCAGTTTGCGCAAGTCAACGACGAGCTTGCGGGCGCGCTCCACCTCCGCGGGCGCGAGCGTGGCGCTCAATTGCGCGTCGCTGATCTGGTCAATCAGGGTCTCCAAGCGCTTGACGCGCGGACCTCCCATGCTGCGCACGCGCTCGAAGCCGTTCTTGAGTTCCGCGATGTCCTGCGCCTGCCGCACGAGCAAATCCTGCAACTTGCGCTCCAATGCTTCCAACTGCGCCTTGGCGTCGCGCTGCAACTCTGGCGCGTCGCGTCCCAAAATCTGCTGCTCGCGCAGCACGGTCAATTGGCTGCGGTACTTTTGCACCTCGGGCCATTCAAAGTACAGGTTGAAGCGCTTCAAGCCCGCGTCCAACTCCGACAATGCGCTCGAGGGGGCAGCGACAGCCGCCGTCGCCACAGGAACCGGGGTGGGTGCCGCCTGCACCGAGCTTTCCAATTCCCCGAGTTGATTGATGACCTGCTGCACCAAGTTCTTCGCGTTCGCGGGCGGCAAGACCACCTGCAACTGCTTGTAGACGCTGGACTTGAGCGCTTTTTCCAAATCGCGCACGGTCGCGGTGCTCGGCGTTTTGCTCAAGCGAGAGAGCCCCTCATCCAAACTGGGCAGCGCGGTTTTGAGGCTGGGGTCAGCCTCGAACAGCTTCACAGTGGCTTGGTAAACGGCGTTCACTTTCCCCTCCACGGCGCGGTTCGTCACGAGAATGCGCGCAGTGTACCGCGTTCATGGCAGTGCGGCGGGCAAAGATTCACACGGGCGCGCCGAAAAACGCGGCTCGAGGTGCGTGGATAGACAAGCAGCCCGCGTCTCGAGGGTCGCACGTGGGCTCCAGACCACCGCCGTTCGAGTCGTGGCGGTGTGCGCTTCTTGTACGGCGAAGGGGCGCAGCACGCTGCGCCCCTCCAGGCATTTCGGTCAATCTCCTCGAGCCTCGAAGTTCAAGCCAGCGGGCGGCGTTCCGGGTCGCGTTCGTACTCGCGCTTGGCGAGCAGGGTCAGCCAGACCAATCCAGCCATCAATCCGACCGGCATGACCAGCAGGGCGTACACCGCTGCGCGCTCGGGCAAGACGACGCCTGCGAGCGCCACGAACGCGCCCAAACCGACGAACAGATAGCCACCGTTGCGGTTTGTCACGCGCCAGGCGCGATCAGAGGCGTACGTGTAGGGCAAACGCACGCCTGCATACGGGTTCGGCGTGACCTTGGGCATGGCGTTGCCCAAAACGACGAACAGCACACCGATGGCGACGAGGATCAACCTCAGGTCGGATGCGCCTTGGGTTGTCGAATGCACAATGCTCCATTGCGCGATCAGCAACACAAATGTGATCCCGACGCGCACCACATCGAGGAAACGGCTTTGGGCTCGAGCCCGCGCATCGAAGCGTTCAATCGCCCACATGATGGCAAGTGCAAAGAGAAGCATCAAAGGCATCATCAACAGGTTGAATATGCCCTCGCCCCTCGAGCCCCAACGGTCTGGGTTGCCGTCAATGCCAAAGTGCACGGGCACGCGCTCGGGCAGGTTCAGTGTGCTGAGTGCGGCGAAGGCGAACCCCCAAACCAAGCCGCCGAGGGTGAGGGCGTTTGCGACAGTGCGGTTCATGTGGACTCCTTTGCAACCGGGTCTTTTTGCGCCCCTCGAGCCCCAAAGAGGTCGAACAGGTGCAAGGAGACCTCTTCGAACACGCTCGTGTTGAGGCGGTAGGTGATCGTCGTGCCGCGCCGATCCTGCGCGATCAGGTCAGCCGCTTTGAGCACGTTGAAATGCCCGGACAGCGTGCTTTTGGCGATGGGGAAGCGCTCCGCGAGTTCCCCGGCGGTGCAATCGCGCTCGCGCAACGCGCGCAAGATCTCGCGGCGCGTGGGGTCGGACAGGGCTTTGAAGACTTCGTTCATGGTGGCTTGGTTACGGCGCGGTGACGAACGACGCGAGGGCGTCCACGACGCTCTGCGCAATCGGCAGGTTGGGTTGCGTGTACGTGGCGACGTTCGCCGCGCGCTCGAGCGGTGCGGTTTTGAGGACGTGGTTGACGCCCTCGAGGACCACGGGTTGGGCCTTCACGGCACCCGCCAGGGCTTGGGCGTCCTTGACGCTGACCTGCAAATCTGTGCTGCCCTGCACGACCAGGACGCGCGCCGTCAATTTTTTGAGTTCCACCGCTGGGTCGTAGCGCATCCACGAGATCAAATACGGCTGCACGCTGTCGCGGAAAAGCTGGGCGCGCAGTTGCTCGGGGAGTTTGATGCTCGCGGCGCTCACAGTGCGCCCCGCACGCAGTTCGTTCAACACGCGCGTGGATTCGGTGAGCATCTCCGCTGGCAATTGCGGCGTGAGTTGCTCCAAGAGCACATCCGCGATGTTGCGTCCCGCTCCAGCGAGGCTGATGAAGCCCGTCACCGGCACGCGCCCCGCGGCGAGGATGCCGACCAAGCTGCCCTCGCTGTGCCCGATGACGTAGACGCTTTTGAAGCGCGGGTCGGCTTTCAATCGCTCGAGCCAGGCGGCGGCGTCAATCGCGTAATCTTCAAAGCGCAGGTCGGCTTCGCCCGTGATCTTGGGGACGCTCTTGCCGCTGCCGAATTTGTCGTAGCGCAACGTGGCAATGCCCTTGGCGGCGAGCCCTTCCGCCAGCCACTTGTAGCTGTTCGGGGAGAGTCCGGGTGCGTTGCCGTCGCGGTCGGTCGGCCCGCTGCCCGCGATGATGAGTGCGACCGGCGCGTTGGCGGCAAGCTGGGCGGGCACGAGCAACGTGCCGGGCAGTGTGCCCGTGCGGGTCTCGAGGCTGAGGTCTTGGGTGGTGAAGGTGCTTTGCGCGCCCGAGGCAGCGACGAGGGTGGTAGCGGCGTAAAGGGCCGCGATGGGGATTGAACGGTGCATGGATGCCTCCTTGTTCGGTATTTCGCAAAACACCGAAACAGTAGTCCTCGAACCGCGAATCTGTCAAGCCATCCCAGGCTCGAGGGTCGGCAGGGGAGACCCAGTGCCGCACCCGAAACCTCGAGTCAAGCGCTTGGCTGCGCCCTTCGCCCTTCGCCTTATCACCCGCCCTGCGCTACACTGCTCTCCACCATGACCCGCGCGGCGCACGACCCCTTCCACCTCGAGCTTCACGGTTCAGCGCGCAATCCCGGCATGGCGCTGGACTTGGATTGGGTGCGCGCCACGCGCATCAACAAAAGCGCGGTGGAACGGCGCGCGGGCACGATCCCCGCGCGCCGCACCGTCAAAAAAGAGTGGCAAGCTGCGTGGCTGCTGCGCGCGACCACATTGATTGACCTGACCACGCTGATGGGCGACGACACGGACACGAACGTCAAACGCCTCTGCGCCAAAGCCATGCATCCCGTGCGGCGCGATCTCCTGGAAGCCCTGGGCGCGCAAGACCTGAAGATCACCACGGGCGCGGTGTGCGTCTACAACCCGTTCGTCAAAACCGCCGTGCGCGCCCTCGAGGGCAGCGGCGTGCCCGTCGCAGCCGTGTCCACGGCGTTCCCAGCGGGGCTCGCGCCGATGAAGATTCGCCTCGAGGAAGTGCGCGCCAGCGTTTCAGACGGTGCCAAAGAGATTGACATGGTCATCACGCGCGGACTCGCCCTCGGCGGGCACTGGGAAGCGCTCTTCGACGAGGTCCGCCAGGTGCGCGAAGCCTGCGGTGACTCGAGGCTGAAGGTCATCCTGGGCACGGGCGAATTAGCGACGATGACCACCGTTGCCCGCGCGAGCCTGGTGGCGATGATGGCGGGCGCGGACTTCATCAAAACCAGCACCGGCAAGGAAACCGTCAACGCCACGCTGCCGATCAGCCTGGTGATGGTGCGCCAGATTCGTGCGTACCTGGAACGCAGCGGCTACAGCGTCGGGTACAAACCCGCGGGCGGCATTCGCAGCGCCAAGAACGCCTTGGAGTACATGTACTTGATGCGCGAGGAGTTGGGCACGGCTTGGCTGGGTGCGCGGTTGTTTCGCTTCGGTGCATCCGGGTTGCTGACCGACATCGAGCGGCAGTTGGAGCATTTCGTGACCGGCGCATACTCGAGCGCGACGCGTCACCCAATGGTTTAGGGGTTGGCTCGAGCAGACTCGAGCGAGGATATATCTCGAGGGTGTCTCGAGCGTCATTTTGAGAGGCGGGCGACCCGCTTGCGGACGGGGACAAGCCCCGTCCCTACATCAACCATTGATTTTTGTGGCTCGAGAATCGGCTGCTCGAGGTCAACGCTTGGCTTCTGCATCCACCAGCCGCTCGAGGGCATCCCTGAGCACGCGAATCGCCGTCAGGTACTCGTCCACCTCCAAGCGTTCCTGGGGCGTGTGGTCCAAGGTGCTGTCGCCCGGACCGTACGCCAAAATCGGGCAGCCCCACAGCGGTGCGACGACGTTCATGTCTGCCGTGCCGGTCTTCAACGTCAACTGCGGCGCGATGCCGTGTGCGCGCATGGCGACGCGGAACGCCCGCGTCAGCGGCGTGTCCTTGCCACCCCGGTACGGTTCTTCGCGCCCGGTGTAACTGATCCGCAGGTGCGTCAAGCCTTCCGCCGCCCGCACAGTCTCGAGGGCGCGCATCGCTTCGTCCGGTCCCAACCGCGGCGGCAGGCGCAAGCCTATCGTCGCTTCGCAGGTTTGACGCAACCCGTCGTTGCCGCTGTTGATGCCTTGTAGGGCGACTTGCACGCTGTCAAAGAGGCGCTGATCGGTGTTGAAATCCATCGCCCAAGCCTCGAGCGCCGCGAAGTAGCGCAGCATGTCCTCCGGGGCGGTGGTGTCGTTGCCCGCACTGTGGAAGTTGTCTTTCTCGAGGCGTGCCTTGACCACCAAGCGCCCCTTGTACCCGAGCGTGACCGTGTCAAACCCGCTGGGTTCCCCGATGATGCAATACGCGGGCGAAAAGCGGCTGATCGCGTGGTGCGCGCCTTTGCTGCTGGGCGCTTCCTCTTCCACCGCGCCGACGCAGACAAACCGCGCCCGCTCGAGGATTGACGCTGGCAGCAAGCTCACCGCCGCCAGGAACGTGCAGAACGGTCCTTTGGCGTCCACACTGCCGCGTCCCCACAGCTCGAGTTTGCCATCGGCATTTTTCTCAATGCGCACGGGAATTTCGCCAGGCACCGTGTCAATGTGCCCCAGCAGCACGACTTCGAGCGTGCCAGTGCCGCGCACACCGACCGCACTGCCCGCGCCGTCCATCTCGGCTTTGAACCCGTGGCGGTGCATCCAACGCACGAAAAAGCGGCTCACATCGGCTTCCTGGGTGCTCAGACTCTGAATCGTCACCGCTTCGCGCAGCAGGTCAACGAACGCGCGCTCTTGGGCGCTGTACGGTTCGAGGGGGTCGGTCACGGGTGTTGAGGATACCCCAGCGGGTCTCGAGACTGCTTTCTGCACGCGGGTGTCACAATAGGGCATGTGACCCGCGACGCCGCGACCCGCAACCTCAGCTTGACCGTGCCGGTGATCGCAGCGACGTACCTGGGGATGCTGAGCATCGGTGCGGTCAACTCGAGTTACGGCGCAGCGTTGGACGTGCTGCGCGTCACGCTCGGCGCGAGTGCAGCGCAGCTTGGGCTGCTCGGCACGGCGCAAACGGTTGGCGGCGTGCTCGGGAACTTGCTGACCACGCCGCTGCAACCGCGCTTGACCGCTGGGCAGCGCATGATCGTCGGCGGCGCACTGTTCGCCATTGGCGCGGTCTGGTTTGGGCTCGAGACGCGTTTTTTTCTGGCATGCGCGGCGCTGTTCGTGCTCGGCACGGGCATGGGCTTGATTCAGGTGACGTACTCGAGTCTCTTCTCGCGCGGGTTCGGCATGCGCTCCAGTGCCGTGATGAGTGCGATGAGCACGGCGTTTGCGGTCGGCAGCATCGCCGGTCCAGCGCTTGCGGCGGGATTGGGCGGCGCGTACCGCTGGTTGCCGTTGGGCTTCGGCGCGCTGTGGCTGGTCCTGGTCGTGCTCTTGCGCCCCGCTCGAGACCTCGAGTTGCCCCGGTTGGCGCATAGGCACGGCGCGCTCGGTACCCGCGAGTGGCTGTTTGCCCTGATGGTCGTGCTCTACGTCGCCAGTGAGCAAGGCGCGTCGTTCTGGATTGTCACGCACCTCGAGGGGTTGGGCTTGCCCAAAGAGCGCGCGGCGCTCGTGGTCAGCGCGTTCTGGCTGCTCTTGCTCGTCGGTCGCCTCGTCGCTGCCGCGTTGAGCCTCGTCGTTTCCAACCGCACGCTGCTGACCGGCAGCGCATTGCTGGGCGTGGCGGCGTTCGCGCTCGCGCACGTGGACGCCGTGGCGTGGCTGGCGTACCCACTGGCGGGTTTGGCGCTCGCGCCCGTGTTCCCGACGGGGCTGGTGTGGATGGCGTCGCGCACGCCCAGCCCGCACGGAACGACGTTGTACCTCGTTGCCGGAAGCGCGGGCGCGGCGGTCGGCTTGCCGCTGATCGGCTGGCTGACCGCGCAGTACGGCGCGGGCACGATTCCCACCGCGCTCACGGCACTGATGCTCGGGTGTGCCCTGGTCATCGCGCTGCTCGCCGCCCACGAGCGCCGCGACGAAGGTCAGCGCGCAGCAGTACACTCGGCGTCATGAAGCGATTGCTCGAGTGGAACGAAGTGCCGTCCGACGCCGTGCTGGTGGATGCCCGTGCCCAGGACCTGTTCGCTGCAAGCCACGTGCCCGGTGCGCGCCACGCGGAGTTCATGGACAAATTCATCATTCGTAGCCTTGAGCAACTCGAGGCGTTCAACACAGCGGTGCAAACCCTCGTGCGCAGCCTGGGTTTGCGCGGCACGGAGCACGTCGCCGTCTACGACGCGGGGCGCGAAACCAGAGCCGCTCGCCTCGCCTGGGCTTTGGAGTACGCGGGCTTCACCGAAGTCGGCATGCTGCGCACCGGACTGAACGGGTACACCGGCACCCTCGAGACCTCGAGTGAGCCGATTGCGCCCAGCGATTTCACCCTCGAGCACCCGCGCCGCGAATTGCTCGCCACCGCCGACGAGATTCTGGGGCGTGACAGCAACGTCATCGTCCTGGACGCCCGAAGCGCGGACGAGTACAGCGGCGCGAAACCGATTGCGGGCAGCGACAAAGCCGGGCACATCCCCGGCGCGCGCAGCCTGGATTGGCAGCGGCTCACCGACGGGCGCGGCATCGCGGACGATGCGGCGATCCAAAAGCAACTCGAGGACATTCCAGCCGACGCCGAGGTGATCGTTCACTGTCAGAGTGGGGCGCGCAGCAGCGTGCTGTACCAAGCGCTGAAATCGCGTGGGGTGAACGTCAAGAATTACATCGGGTCAATGAACGAGTGGGCGCAGGAAGACCTGCCGCTCGAGATGGGCGACGACGCGAACAAGTGAACGGAAACCCACCGTCGCATGCCCTCTCCCGGTTCCCTCGCTGGCGCTTGTCAATCCCCCTCTCCCGCCCCAGCGGGAGAGGGATGTGAGGTGGCGTAGCCACCGAGCGGGGAGAGGGCTCACCGCGCAACGACGCCATTCAAGCCAAGCATCGTTCCTTTGATCGGCGTCGCGCCTTCCTGCGCTTCATCCTCGAGAACTGTGACTCGAGCCCCGATGTTTTCGTCTTTTTCAAACGCAACCATGTCGCGGATGCCTTGAAGCATGGCTTCGACAATGCGGTCGCGTTCGGCAGATTCGTTCATTTCAACCCCTATGCATTCGCTCGAGTTTCACGTTTGATCGGGCACGCTGGCGCTCTCAAACGTCGCCATCTCCGCCAGTGTGCGCGCCGCCGCTTCGACCATCGGCATCGCCAGTGCCGCGCCCGTGCCTTCGCCGAGCGCGAGGTCCAGCGCAAACAGCGGCTCGAGGTGCAAGTGCTCGAGTTGTGCGCGGTGCCCTGGTTCGCGCGACACGTGTGAGGCGTGCAGGTAGGCTTGCACCCGTGGCTCGAGCGCGCACGCGACGAGCGCCGCTGCACCCGCGATGAACCCATCCACGAGCACGGCGGCGCGTCCGCTGGCAGCGCCGATCATCACGCCTGCCATCGCTGCGATCTCGAGCCCGCCGAATTCGCACAGCGCGTCCAGCGCGTTGCTGGGCTTGGCTCGAGCCAACGCGGTTTCGATGACCTGCACCTTGTGCTCGAGCATCGCGTCGTCTGCGCCCGTGCCACGTCCGACCACCGCGCGCACGGGTTGACCCGTGAACCACGCGGTCAATGCGCTCGAGGCGGTGGTGTTGCCGATGCCCATGTCCCCAGCGGCAATTAAATTTGCGCCGTCGTGCAGGGCAACGCGGGCGGCTTCCACGCCAACCTCCAATGCGCGCAGGGCTTCATCGCGGGTCATCGCGGGTTCGCGCATCAGGTTGCCCGTACCGGGTCGCACTTTGGCGCGCGTCAACATCGGGTGCGGCGGCAGTTCCGCCGCGACACCCACGTCCACCACGTGCACCCGAGCCCCGACGGTTTTGGCAATCGCGTTGATGCCCGCGCCGCCCGCCAAGAAGTTTTGCACCATCGCGGGTGTGACCGCGCTCGGGTACGGGCTGACGCCTTCCGCCGTGACGCCGTGGTCCCCCGCGCAGACGATGATCGCTTTGCCGCGCACGACGGGTTGCGCGGAACCGTACACACCCGCGAGCCAGATGCTCACCGCCTCCAATCGCCCAAGTGCCCCACGCGGTTTGGTCAGTTGTTGTTGCCGGTCTCGAGCAGCGTGCATTGCAGATTCGTTCAAGGGATGAATGGGTACGTCGCTCAGCATCGTGGTTCTCCAATGGTCATTTCTGCGGGCTCGAGGAGCCTACCGTGGCACACTAACAGGCGATGAATTCTTCAATTCAAGACGAAACACTGGGAACTGTAGAACACGTTGTGAACGAGGCGGTTGGGGAGGATTTTTGGCATGGCAAGTTGACGATTCCAGAGTTCACCGCACCCGTCCCCTTCGAGTTTTACGGAGCGGACATTGAAGAACCAGGACAGGCACTCGCGTTGATCAAAGATTTTGCGGCAAATTCAGCCCGCTATCTCGAGGACGGGGCGGCTGGCTTGCACAAGTTTTTTCAAACTCATGGCGAGGTGTTTGGACTGAGCGACGACACGCACGAAGCGGTATCGCAAATGACGGTCAGCGAACTGCGGGATTCGCTGCGCGAACCGCTGCTCAAGGTGGTCTCGAGCGAAGATGGCGAGTTGCTGCTCAACCTCGGGTTTCAAGAGTGCTTTCTCGAGGGCGAGGGTGGTGTTGGATTGCTGTTTAAAGACGGAAAGTTCTTCGAAGTCACGGACGCATCGGGCGAAATTGGGTTGTTCGAGCAATAACTTCATTTCAAGCACACCGCCAAACCCGCCACGATCAACTGCGCTTCGCTCGAGACCCGCCCCACCTGTTGATTCGCCCGCCCGAGCACGTCGCGGTACGTGCGCGCCAACGCGTTGTCGGGCACGATGCCCCAGCCGACTTCGTTGCTGACGACGATCAATGTGCGTCCTGGCTTTGGTTGCAACACCGCCACACGCCCGAGGATCGCGGGTTCGTCCAGTCCATGCAACATCAAATTTGAGACCCACAAACTCAGGCACTCGAGCACGACGACGTTGTGCACAGCGTTCTCGAGCGCGCGTTCAACCTCGAGCGGCGCTTCCAGGGTTTGCCAGCGCCCGTTGCGTTCCGCGCGGTGGCGGGCGATGCGCTCGGTCATCTCCGCGTCGCTCGCCTCGGCGGTGGCGATGAAGCTTACGGCGTCGCCGCCGACCTGTACGGCTCGCTCGAGGGCGTAGCGGCTTTTGCCGCTGCGGGCGCCGCCCGTGACGAAGATCAAGGCTGCCATGCCCGCGCTTCGGTTGGGTTTGGAGGCTCGAGGTCGTGGAGCAAGCCCGCCAGGATCTCGACGCCGCGAACCACGTGCGGCGTCAACGCGCAGAAACAGCGTGAATCGAGCGCCCACATCTTCGCGATTTGAACCGGCAAGGCGAAGCCCTCGAGATCGCGCAAGGTGGCGTGCAGGTCGTATCCGCAGAACGAGAACAGCAGCACGTCAGGCTCGAGGGTGCGAATCTCTTCCCAGGTCACGCGTGGACTGGGGGCTCCGGCGGGCACGCCGAGGGACACTGCGCCGGCTGCCTCGAGCAGATCGGGAACCCAGTGCCCCGCCAGAAACGGCGGCTCAAGCCATTCGATCATGGCGACACGGGGTCGCGTGCGCCCGGCGGTTGCCTCGCGCATCGCCTCGAGCCGTGCGCGCAACTTGGCAATGCGCGTGTCACGCTGAACGCCGACGGCGCTGGCGACTTGCTCGAGGTCGGTGAACAGGTCGTCCAAGCGCGTGCCGTTGAGGAGCAGCGTCGGTGTGATGCTCGAGATGGCGTGTGAAGCGCGGGCGACCTCGTGTGGGGCGACCGCGCAGACCTCGCAGACGCCTTGGGTCAGGATCAAATCGGGTCGCAACGCCTCGAGCAGATCCTCGTCCACGCGGTACAGGCTCGAGTCGTCGGCGCGAGCCTCACTGACGAACGCGTCAATTTCGGTTTGGTTCAACCCATCAGGGATGATGCTGCGGGTCAACACCGGCGCACCGTTGGCCTCGCAGCAGTGCGACACGCCGACGGGTTCCACGCCCAAAAAGCGCAGCATCTCCGTCGCAGCGGGGACGAGGCTGACGACGCGCGGTTCAGCGGTCATATCGCCCGTCGCTCGGTGGTTCCGTACCCGCGTGCAGTGCTCGAGCCAACCCGAGGGTTCTGGGGTACGTCATGCCCGCGTACCAGGCTTCCTCGAGCTTTCCAGCGCGTTTGAAGTAGCACGTCACTGCTGGTCCATGTGCACACGCGCCGAGGCAACCCGAATGCGTCAAGCGCAAGTTCCCGCCGGTTTTGTAGTACGCCAGATTCTCAGCCTCGAGTCCGCGCCAGACGGCTTGGAAGAGTTGCCGCGAGCCTTTGGCGGCGCAGCGTTCGTCCACGCAAATCATCAAATGCGCTCGGGTCTCGAAAAACATTGGTTTCAACAGGCACTCCTTAGGTCAACGCCGCGACGAGCACGGCGGTTTCGGTGATTTCGACAATCGCGCCGTAGACATCGCCGCTGATGCCGCCGTTCAAACGCCGTGAGCACCACCAAGCGACGAGCAGCGCGGCGACGACGGCGATTACAGCGAGTTTCGGGGCAATCAGCGCGGCGGGCAACGCAATCAGAAAGCCGATGCGCCAATTGCCTTCCCTCGAGACCGCGCCCAGGCTCTCGGCACGGGCAGCGGGAAAGAGGTTCATCGGCAAGAGCAAAGCCGCTCGAGCGAGTACGGGGGCGACCAGGAGCGGCAGCCATGACCCAGGCAGGCTCGAGAGGGCGCTCCATTTCAGCAGCAGGTGCACGACGCCCACGCCCAACCCGAACGCGCCCATGTGCACGTCGCTCAAGATCTCGAGGCGCTTCTGAACGGGTTTCGCGGCGAGCAACGCGTCGCCGCAGTCCACCAAGCCGTCGAAGTGCAACATGCCCGTCAAGCCCAGCCACACGGCGAGCACGAGTGCTGCGCCCACGCCAGCGGGCAGGCTCGAGATCAGCAGTTGCGTGACGACGAGCAGCACCCCGAGCGTCCAACCGACCGCCGGGTAATACCCGCTGGCGTGGCGGAACTCGCCCGGTTTCACGTCCCCGACGTGCGGCAACGGCAGCGTCGTCAAAAACGTGTGCGCCAGGTGTAAACCGCGCCAAACCGTGCGCTCACCCGTCACGTGGGTTCACCGCCGATACTGCTTTGCATGCGCGTCCTCGTTCTGGCTTTGCTGGTCACGGTGTCCTCGGGATTCGCGCTCAGAACGCCACTGCCGATCACGCTCGGCACACCGTTCACGTTGGACGCGGGCGTGTACATGGCGCGGCTCGAGGCGGCGAAGCTGAATGTCGAGTTTCTGCGCGTCAAAAGCGATTCGCGCTGCCCGGTCAATGTCGCCTGCGTTTGGGCGGGTGATGCCGCGCTCGAGGTGCGGGTCTCGCAGGGCAAGGTCACCAAAACCGTGCTGCTGCACACGACCCTCGAGCCGAAAGGGGTGAGCGTGTTCAAGTACCGCCTCGAGTTGCGTGCGCTCACACCGGAGCGCGGCGTGCAAGGCGAGACGCGCGCCACGTTCGTCTTGACCAAAGCCAAACCTTGAACGCGAACTTGAGACGCCCCCTCATCCCCAGCCCTTCTCCCGCAGGGAGAAGGGAGAACACCCTCGACCATCGAGACTCGAGCCCCGTCCCAGTTTCCCCTCTCCCAGCGGGAGAGGGATGCGATGGGGCGTAGCCCCTGAGCGGGGTGAGGGGGGCGTCCCAGGTTCGCTCCGCTCGGGACCAGTGGGTGCACGAAATAAAGCGCTGGCTCGAGCGTATTGCGCAGCTTCATCGCGGCACCACCACGACGCGGCCCGAGGGCAATACCGCCCGCTCGAGTCCCGCGCCGTACACGCTTTCCAACAGCGCTGGCTCGAGGGCGACGCGCGGGGCGTCGTCCGCCAGTACGCGTCCCTCGCCGAGCACGACCACGCGGTCGCACAGCGCGGCGAGGTTGAGGTCGTGCACGACCATGACCACGCCCGCGCCGCCCAATGCGATGCGCCGCAACGTGTGCAGCAGCGCCGCGCCGTGTTGCACGTCCAAGTGGTTCGTCGGTTCGTCCAAGAGCAAGAGTGCTGGACGTTGCGCGAGGGCTCGAGCCAGGGCGACGCGTTGGCGTTCACCACCGCTGAGGCTGCCCAGTGAACGTTCGGAAAATGCCGTCGTCTGCGTGATTCGCATGGCTTCCGCGACGGCTTCGCTGTCGCCGGACGTGGGTCCACCCAGCCAACCTTGGTGCGGGATGCGCCCGAGTTGCACGACCTCGAGCGCGTTCCACTCGAGCGGCAGCGCTTCGCCTTGCGCGAGGTACGCGACGTGTTTGGCTCTGGGTTCGGGCGCAGTAACTTCTCCCGCTCGAGGGGTGAGCAGCCCCGCGAGCACGCGCAGCAGTGTCGTTTTGCCCGCGCCATTCGGTCCAACGAGCGCCACGACCTCGCCGCCAGCCACCGCCAAATTCACCCCCTCGAGCACCGCGCGCTTGCCGTAAGCGAAGCCAACCGAGCGAGCCTCGAGCCTGATCTCCTCGAGCCTCCGGGGGTTCCCTTTGCCCTTCGCCTTTCGCCCTTCGCCAATCACGCCCGCCTCCGCGCCAGCAGCCACAGAAAGAACGGTCCGCCAACGAGCGTCGTGACGATGCCCACGGGCAGTTCAGCGGGTCGCACGAGCACCCGCGCGCCGAGGTCTGCCAAGACCAGCACGCTCGCGCCGACCAATGCGCTCGCGGGCAACAGCCAGCGGTGCGTGACCGCGCCGAGGCGTCGCGCGATGTGCGGTGCGACCAAGCCCACGAAGCCGATGATCCCGACGAGACTGACAGCGGCGGCGACCATCAGGCTCGAGGCGGCGATCAACCCGGCGCGCAGCCATCCGACGCGCACGCCCAGGGTTCGCGCGGTGTCGTCCCCGAGTTGCAGCGCGTCCAGCAATCTCGAGCCGAGCAGGGTCAGCACCGCGCCGGGCAGGGCGTACAGCAGCAACAAGCGGCTCGAGTCGTAACCGACCGTGCTCAGGTTCCCCAGCGACCACGCGAACGCCGCGCGCAAGCGCACCGGGTCTTGCAGGATCAAGTACGTGCTCAGCGCGACGCACAGGCTGCCGACGACGACGCCTGAGAGCACGATGCCCTCGCTGTCTGAGCGTCCGAACCGCGCCAGTGCCAGCGTCAAGGACACCGCGCCGATGGCTCCGACAAAGGCGAACACGGGCACGCTGCCTGCGATGCCCTGGGTTTGCAACCCGGCGGCGCTGAACGCTGCGCCGCCCAAGCCGAGAATCGCCACGGTCGCGCCCAGGTTCGCGCCGCTGGCGATGCCCAGGAGGTACGGGTCCGCGAGCGGGTTGCGAAACAGCCCTTGCATGCTCGCGCCCGCGAGCGCCAGGCTCGCGCCGACGAGCGCCGCCATCAGGACGCGCGGCAGACGCAGGTCCACGACGATGCCCTCGAGCCCCGTGAGACTTGTGCCGGTGATGCCTTTGACCAGTGCCGTGACGACCGTCCACGGTGCGATCTCCAATGTGCCGTTGCCAACCGCGAACACGATGGCGAGGACGAGCACGATGCTCGAGGCGACGACAACCCCAAGCCCGCGCGCCCAGGGGCGGCGGGAACTCGAGGCGACGTGTATGGCTCGAGCCATGCAGGGTTAGCGGAACAAGTCCGGGTTGATGAGCCGCGCGAGCACGCGCAAGCCCTGCGCGATGCGCGGTCCGGGACGGCTGACGAGGTTGTCTTGCTCCGGCGTGAGCGTGTAACAGCGTTTGTTTTTCACGGCAGCGATGTTCGCCCAGCCGGGGCGTTTCGCGGCGTCGGCACAGGTCACGCCGATGATGACGCTGGGGTTCTGCTTGACGATCAACTCTGGGCTGACCTGCGGGAAATCGCCCAGCGACGCTGGGATGATGTTCAGCGCGCCGCCCTTGGCGAGCAGTTGCCCGATGAAGCTGTTCGGTCCAACGCTGTACGGCGTGGGGTCAATTTCGTAGTAGACGCTGGTCTTTTTAATTGCTCGAGTGACGGTTTCTACGTCGCGTACCTCGAGCCTGAGTTTTTGGTTGAGCGCCGCAGCCGCTTCTTCGCGGTTGACGATCTTGCCCAGCGTCGTGATCGTGTTGTAAATGCCGTCAAAGGTCTGTGGGCTGCCCGCCCAGACGGTGATGCCCGCCCGCTCGAGTTTCGGCGTGAGATCGCCGTACTCGCTGTTCAACACCAAATCGGGCTTCAGCGCAATAATCGCCTCGAGATTCGGGTTGTACAGCCCGCCGACTTTCGGCACGCTGCTGACCTGCGGCGGGTAATCGCTGAAGTCGTCGCGGGCAACAACTTTAGAACCCGCACCGAGGGCGTACACCGTTTCCGTGTGGCTGGGCAGCATGACGACGATGCGCTTGGGTTCCTCGCGGATCGTCACCGTGCGTTTGAGGTCGTCTTGCAGGGTCAAGGGGTACGTCGTGGCGGCGGCGCTCGAGGCGAGCGCGCAACCCGCGAGGGCGAACAACAATGCGCGTTTCAACATGGGGTCTCCAAAAAAGTGGACGGAGAGAACGCTCGAGCGGTGCAACGTGGCTCGAGGGCGGGGTGAAACGCGTTTAAGTTGTGTTGGTCATGTTCCGAAACGCCCCTTTCAGCGAGGGTTGCATCCACGGCTTGGATGCGTCTCTGGCGGGCATTCGGACTGAGCCTGGATAAAAGGCAACACCGTTGCGCTACAGCGTCGGAATCGCACCGACTTCCCCACATTATGTTGGCGGCTACGCGCCGCGAACACCAGAGCAGCGCGAGGTTACACCCGGCGGGGACATGGGGTCAAACACGAAGCTCGAGTAAAGGTCCAATATTGTTGCGCGTCGGACTTTTTCGTGAAACGCGAGAGAGCAACGTGCTGTGCGACGCGGCTCCCTTCTTCCGCTGGCGGGAGAAGCGCCCCAAGCCTGGAAGGTGCTGCTGTAAGGGGCAAGACGGGCTGGGGATGAGAGTGGACCCTCGAGCCAGCGCTTTTCGGATGTTCAGCGCAAAGATTCAAGCTCGCCTCTGGGCGAACACGAGGTTCGCCCCTACGCAATGGCATCGGCTCGAGAGCGCGGTTTTGTTCTCGAGCCCGGTAAGCCAATGGCTCTATGGTTTGAGGGTCAGGCCTTGGCTACGCTCGAGTGCATGTCCACCGTCATCACAGGTCTCGAGCAAGTCAACGCCGCGTGGCTCACTGAGGTTCTGCGGCGCAACAGCGCGTTGACGGCTGGCGTGGTCGTCGCGGTGAACCTCGAGCAGAACGCCGCGTTCAACTCGAGCATTGCGCGCCTGCAAGCGGAGTTCTCGAGCGACGCTGCGCCAGCGCTGCCCTCGCGTTTGCTCGTCAAGCTCAACGCGGACGGCGGGGGCGAACTCGAGGTTGCGTTTTACCGCTTGGCGCGCGAGCAGCCAACGCCCGTGCCAGGTCTGGTGCGGTGCTTCGCTGCCGAGTACGACGCGCACACCGGGCATTCCGTGCTTGTGCTCGAGGATTTGTCGCAGACGCACGTTACGCCGACGGTGCGCGCACGGGTGTTGGCGTTGGACGGTGTGCCCGCGCCCGAACATTGCGACGGCGTGATTGACGCACTCGCGCGGTTTCACGCATACTGGTGGCAGCACCCGATTGTCGGGCAGGAACCCTTGTATATCGTGCGTCCGTGGTTCACGGATGCCGAGCGCCACGCGGCGCACGTCGAGCGGCGCAGAAAAGAATGGCAGGCGTTCCATGTGCAATATGGGCAGGAAATCCCCGCCGAGTGGACGGCGCTGTACACGCACGCCCTCGAGCAGTTGCCGGGATTGTTCCAGCGCTTCCTCGAGCCGCGCGTGACGACGTTGCGGGCGTTGACGCTGAGCAACGGCGATGCGTACTTCAACCAGTTCTTGTGCCCTCGAGACGCTGGTGACGACACGCGGATCATTGATTTTCAGGACGTGGGCGGCAACTTTGGCGCGTTTGATTTGGTGTACCTGCTGCCGACGTTTTGGACACGCGCCCAACGGCTCGAGGATGACCGCGAGCGGCGGTTGTTGCGGCGCTATCTTGACGGGCTGCACGCGCACGGCGTCACGGGGTACGGCTGGGATAATTTGGTGACCGATTACCGCGTGATGCTGGCGCACATGGTGTTCGATGCCGTGTGGAATGCCACGTCCGGCTCGAGCGCGGCGTATTGGCAACCGAAGATGCGCTGCTTGCTCGAGGCTTATCAGGACTGGGACTGCGCGCGGTTGCTCGAGGGTTGAACCTGTGTGGCTCACCCCTCGAGCCAGGTGCGCATTTCGCCTCGAGCAGTTATTGCCAGCCTTGAACCTCTGCGCCGCCGAAGATGCTGCGCTGAACGGCAGGCGGTGAAATCGCGGCGTACAGGTCGTCTGGGGGTCCGCTGGCATTCAAGGTCTCGAGTTGCTGCGGCGTGAACCGCACCTCGAGCGCGGCGAGGTTGTCGCGCACTTGCTCCACGCGGCTGGCTCCAAGGATCGGCGCGGTCACGCCCGGTTGCACCGTGACCCAAGCGAGGGCGACTTGCGCCAAGGGTCGGTCTAATTCGCTGGCTACACCGCGCAACACCTCGAGCACCTGCCAGTTGTGCTGGGTGAACAAGCGATCTCCAAACGGGTTGGGTCCATCCAGCCGCCCTTGTCCGCTGACTTTGCCGTCGCCACGCGCGTATTTGCCGCTGAGGAATCCGGCTGCGAGCGGGCTCCACGGCGTGATGCCCAGCCCGAGTTCCAGCGCCGCCGGGACGTGTTCGCGTTCAATGCCGCGCTCCTCGAGCGAGTACGCGAGTTGCAGCGCGACGGGACCGGGCGTGCCGTGCACCTGGGCGAGCAGCGCGGCTTTCGTGGCGTACCAGGCGGGGACGTTGGACAGCCCAAAATAGCGAATTCGCCCGGCGCGCACGAGGTTCCCCAGCGTCTCGAGCACGTCTTCGACGGGCGTCACCGTGTCCCAGTGGTGCAACCAGTACACGTCCAGGTAATCGGTCTGCAAACGCCGCAGCGACGCCTCGAGCGCGCGGTGGATGTTCTTGCGTCCGTTGCCGCCCGCGTTGGGGTTGCCGGGCGTGGCGTTCCAGGTGAACTTGCTGGCGAGCACGATCTGGTGGCGCAACTTGCGCTCCGTGATAAACCGACCGACCAGTTCCTCGCTGTGCCCTCCAGCGTAGATGTCGGCGGTGTCCACGAAGTTGCCGCCCGCGTCCACGTAGGCGTTGAACACCGCTGCTGAACCCTCGTCGGAGGAGCCCCAGCGTTGCGTGCCGAAGGTCATCGTGCCCAGTGCGAGCGGGCTGACGACCAGCCCGGAGCGTCCTAAGGTGCGGAAATTGGTCAGGGTCATGGTTCCTTTCACCAACTCGAGGGTGTGCGGGCGTTGCAATTCCTGGAACTGCTGGTTGTGCTTCTGTGTCGGCATGTCACCCGCTCGAGCCGCGAACCCTCGAGTGCTTGCATTTCGCAACTGGTTGCAGATTACTGACACTGGTGCAAAAATGCAAGCGGTGAACGCGAAGCCCCACGACCACGCCCGCTCAGGCTGCCCGGTCAGCCTCGGGTTGGACATCTTCGGAGACCGCTGGACGCTGCTGATCGTGCGCGACCTGATGTTCTCCGGCAAACGGCATTACCGCGAGATGCTGCACTCCGAAGAGGGCATCTCCTCCAACATTCTCGCGGACCGTCTAAAGATGCTGCTGGGTGAAGGCATCATCACCAAAGCCGAGGACCCCGCCCACGTGCAGAAAGTCGTCTACAGCCTGACCGAGAAGGGCATCGCGCTGCTGCCGATCCTGATGCAGATCAGCCAGTGGAGCCAGCAGTACCAACCCGTCAGCGAACCGTACCGAAGCGCGTGGGCGGCGCAGCGCGACACGTTTGATCTCGAGCAGCAGACGCAAAATCTGCGCGCAGTGCACCTTGGACAAAAGATGCAATGACCGCGAACGCTCGAGCGACGTGGTTTGCGCGCTTCGCGCCGGGTTCGAGCCCTCCGCCATTTGACTGATTTGACAACCATCAAATCAAACGCGCACAATCTGATTCTATGAACACCGAATCGGATACTTCGGCCGCCCAAGTCGCCGCGCAGTTCGACCAACTCACCCGCCACGTTGCCGACAGCTTCAAACGCCAACTCGAGATCGCCCGCGCGACCGGCGACAACGACGGCGTAATCCGCGAGCAAATTAAGCTCGAGGTGCTCAAGGCAGCACGTGGCATGTTCAGCGGGTCGTATTTGGTCGCCCTCAAAAAGCGCCCGGAAGGGGATTGGAACGATGTCTGACCTCGAGCGATCCGCCGCGTTCTTCAAAGCCCTCGCGCACCCTTCCCGGCTGCTGATTCTCGGACTGTGCCGCCTCAAACCGCGCCACACCGAAGAACTCGCGGGGCTGCTGCAACTCGCCAACGCCACGGTCTCACACCACCTATCGTTGCTCGAGGAGGCGGGCTTGCTCGGGCGTACGCGCGACGGGTATTACCAGAATTACCGCTTGAAACCCGGTGTCTTGGAGCGACCTGTGGGTGACCTCATCACCGCAGGCGTGGAACGCTTCGTGCAACACGAGGACCCGTTCCGCGCCAAAGTGTTGCGCGACTTCTTCAAGCACGGACGCCTGCAACAGATTCCTGCCCAACGCAAGAAACGCGTGGTGATCCTGGAAAAAATTGCTGACAGCTTCGACTTCGACCGCACCTACCCGGAGAGCGAAGTCAACGCGCAAATCGCGGAGTTCCACGAGGATTTCGCCACGCTTCGCCGCGAACTCGTCGGGATGCACTTGCTGGAGCGCGCGGGCGGCGTGTACAAGCGGGTACAACCAGCAGCTACCCATTGAACGCTGCGCCTCGAGAACAAAGCTGCACCTCGAGATCTGGTTTGACCTCGAGCGTGTGTCAACGCCGGTGTAGGGACGGGGCTCGTCCCCGTCCGCAAGCGGGTCATCACGTTTCCGATGGGGTCTCGAGATGCGCTCGAAGGTTCAATGCCTTCACCTCGGTCTGCCAAAAAAGCGGCTCGAGGAACTTACTCCTCGAGCCGCCGTGTTTGACGCCCCGTTTACAGGTTCGCGTTCCAAACGGCGACCATCGCGTCCAAGGCTTCCTTGGCGCTCTTCTGCCCGAAGATCGCGGCTTCGACGTTGTCCTTGACGGCTTTGTTGAGCGTCGCCGCGTTCGGCACGATGGGCGTGAGTTCCTTGGCGTTGCGCATCGTCACGCTGCCGACGTAGCGCCCCAGGTCCGCGAGGTTGGTGCTGCCGCGTCCGGCGGTGAAGAAGGGATCTCGAGCCGAGCGGATGGTGGTTGGGAAGACCGTGCCCGCGCGTTTGGCGAAGGCCAGTTGGTTGGCGTCGTTCGTCAGCCACGCGGCGAGCGCCGCGCTCGCCTTGGGGTCTTTCGTGCCGGTGGGCACGGCGTAGGCGAAGGTGCTGGCTTGGACGACTTGACCGGCGGCGATGGGGCTGGGTCCGACAGCGGTGACTTTGTAAATGGCGTTGGCGTCTTTCTCCAGCCGTGGAATGAACGTGACGCCGACGATGCAGATGCCGAGCTTGCCCGCCGTGTAGAGGTTGAACGCCGCGCCGATGCCCTTCATCGTGTCTTCGGGGAACACGTCGGCTTTGCGAAGCGTGATGTAGCGTTGCAGCAGGGCGACGTGCGCGGGGCTGTTGAACACGGCGCGCTTGCGGTCGGCGGAGAGCACGGGCAAGCCCTCTTCTTGGAAGACCTTCAAGAGATTGGCGCTGTCAATCAGCGGCGAGAACCCGAAGGCGCCGGTTTTCTCGCGGATCTGGCGCGCCCAGTTGATGATCTCGCCTTGGGTGCGGGGTAGTGCTGCCGGGTTGAGTCCGGCTTTCTTGATCAAATCGAGGTTGAACAGCACGATGCGCGGGCTGGCGTAATCGGGCAAGCCGTAGATCTTGCCGTCGAAGGTGAACGCATCCAGCGCGCTTTTCTGGTACGTGTCCAAGACCTTTTTGTCCAGCAATGTGTTGAGCGGTTGCAGCGCGCCCTGCTGGGCGAGTTCCAAAATTTGCGTGTTGTTCATCTGAACCGCGTCCGGCGAGTTGCCGCTGGCAATGCCGGTGAGGACTTTTTGTTGAATGGCGGCTTGCGGCAGGTCCGTCCATTTCAAATTCTGGGCTGGGTTGGCGGCGTTGTAGCGCTCGACCATCGGGTTGAAGTAATCCGCGAACGGTTGCAGGCTGGTCGTGACGAATTCCAATTGCGCCTTTTGCTGCGCGCCGACCTGCGTCACGCTCAGGGCGGCGACGCCCGCGGCCAGTGCTATGGTCAATCCCAACGCTTTTTTCACGTTCATTGTTGCCCCCTTTAGATTGTGCCCTTTGGCGAGGGTCACTCTAACCCGTTCGGGCGCGCGGATTGTTCTCTTTGTCAGCAATCTGTAATAAGCTGCTGCCTGGTCAACAGGGGAGCCTCTGTCTCGAGGCTGAGAACGTCCAGCAAGGCGTCAACCCTAAAGGAACCTGACGCGGTTCGTACCGCCGTAGGGAGCTTGGCAATGGAATCAACACCCGTGCAGGTTCGTCAACCCTCGAGGCTTTCCGTCTCGAGCGGTACGGGTTTCGGTTCACGCAGCTTGGATGGCAAATTCTGCCGCTCGAGCGCTCTGTCGGTCCGCCTCTGACCAAGAGGAGCGGGCAATGAAAAAAATTGGGTTTGTTGGATTTACCGTCGGAATTGCGCTCTTTGCGCTCGTCTCGAGCGCCCAGCCACGCACGGTCACGGTCATCACGCACGATTCGTTCAACGTGGACGCCAAACTCGTGCGCGCATTCGAGGCTCGAGCCGGGGTCAAGCTCGCCTTCGTAAAGGGCGGTGACGCGGGCGCGATGGTGAACAAGCTCGTGCTCGCCAAAGGCGCGCTGGCGGACGCCGTCTTCGGCATTGACAACACGCTGCTCGGTCGCGCGCTCGGGGCGAATTTGCTCGAGGCGTACCGCCCGAAAGCCGCCGCGCAGATTCCTGTCAATCTGCGCCTCGATCCAACGTGGCGGTTGACGCCCGTGGATTACGGGTTCGTCGCACTCAATTACGACCGCGCGTGGTTCACAGCGCGCAAACTCGCGCTGCCCAAGCGCCTCGAGGACCTGACGCAACCCGTGTACAAGGGCTTGCTCGCCGTGCCCAGCCCCGCGACCTCGAGCACTGGCTTGGCGTTTTACCTTGCCACCGTCAAGACCTTGGGCGAACGCGGCGCGCTCGGGTTTTGGGCACGCTTGCGCGACAACGGTGCGCGGATCACCGCCGGGTGGGACGGGGCGTATTACACCGAATTCACCCGCAACGGCGGCGCACGGCCCATCGTCGTCAGTTACGCCTCGAGCCCGGCTGCCGAGGTGTTCTTCAGCAAGACGCTCCTCGACACCGCGCCGACGGCGAATTTGCTGTTGCCAGGCAGCGCGTTCCTGCAAATCGAGGGTGTGGGCGTGCTGCGCGGCGCGAAGAATCCAGCGGGCGCGCGGGCGTTCGTGGACTTCATGCTCGAGGTGGCGACCCAGCGCGACATCCCGACGCAGATGTGGGTCTATCCAGTGCTCCCCGGCGTGCCGCTGCATCCCGTGTATCGCTTTGCCGACAAGCCCGCGCCTGCGCAAACCGCCAGGCTCGAGCCTGCGACGGTCAGTGCCAACAGTGCGCGTTGGCTGGACAACTGGACGCGGGTCGTGGTGCGCGGTGCGAACCCCGCTGACCTGCCCGTGCGGTGAACGCGGCTCGAGGCGCGTGGTCGTGGGCGCTCGCCGCGCCGCTCGTGGCGTTTCTGCTGGTGCTCGTTGCGTACCCGCTGGCTGGATTGCTGGGGAACGCGAGCCTCGAGACCTGGAGGGACCCGTACTTTCAAGGGCGCTTGTTGTGGACATTCGTGCAAGCCCTGGTGTCTACGGTCGTGGTCGTCTGTGTCGGCACCTCGAGCGCCGTGCTGTTCGCCGCCCAGGGGTTTCGAGGTCGCCGCACCCTCGAGTCCCTGCTTGGCGTGCCCTTCGTCGTGCCCGTGATCGTCGCCGCGATTGGGTGGGTGGCGCTGTTCGGCGCTCGAGGCGTGATCGCAGACCTGAGCAACACGTTCTGGCTGCTCCTGATCGGCAATGTTTTCTACAACTACGGTGTGTTCACGCGCGCCCTCACCGTCGCCCTGGAGGGCGTGGACCGTGACCTGGAAGGCGCGGCGCGGCTCGAGGGGGCAACGGGCTGGCAGGTGTTTCGGTTCGTGACCTTGCCGCACGCCCTGCCCACACTGCGCTCGAGCGCGCTGCTGGTGCTGCTGTACTGCTTTGCCAGTTTCGGCGTGCCCTTGCTGCTCGCGCCCGCGCGGTTCGCCACGTTGGAGGTGGAGATTTACCAAGCCCTGCAAGGCGCGCGGGTGAACGAAGCCGCGGCGCTGGCGTGGTGGCAACTCGGCATCGGTGCGCTGTTCACGGGCGTTTACGCGCGCCTTCAACACCGCGCGACCGACTCGAGCGCCACATATGGCTCGAGGCGCACGCAGGCGCGCGGTTGGACGCGCGTTTGGCTCGGCGTGCACGTCGCCTTCGCGCTCACCCTGACCCTCGCGCCACTCTTGGCGGTCGCCGTGCGCAGCGTGTGGGACGACGCCGGATTTACGCTGCAAAACTTCGCTGCGCTGCTCGAGCCACCGCGCGGTGTGTACTCGAGCGACGTGTTCAGCGCGCTCCTCAACAACCTGCGCTTCCTCGTTGGGGCGCTGCTCGTCGCCGTGCCCCTGGGCATCGCCCACGCGGTTGCCGTGTGGCGCACGCGTTCCGCCTGGCTCGAGGGTTTGACGCTGCTGCCGCTCGCGCTCAGCGCGGCACTGCTGGGCATCGCGTACATCGTCGCCTTCGGCGCGCTCACCGCGAGCCCGTGGTTGCTGGTGGTTGCCTATGCCCTCGTCGCGTATCCGTTCATCGCCCGTGGCACGCTCGAGGGCTTGCGCGCCCTCGACATGGGCGTGCTCGAGGCGGCGCGCGTGGACGGTGCGGGTGCTCGAGCATTGCTGACAAGGATCATCATGCCACTCGTTCAAGCCCCCGCGCGCGTCGGGATCGCGTTTGCTGCCGCGGTGGTCATTGGGGAATTCGGTGCGACGCTGGTGCTCCAACGCCCCCAATGGACGACGCTGACGACGCTCGTGTATGGCGCGCTGGGACGACCCGGCGGGCTCGGCGTTGCCAGTGCCGCGGCGGTCGTGCTGCTCGCGTTCACGGTGACAGTGTTCTCGGCGCTGAATCCACGCTCGAGGTAACCCTCGAACCCATCGCACCCGCGTAGGGGCGACCGGCTGGTCGCCCGTCCAACGCTTGAACGCCCACACGCTCGAGGTTCAATCGGTCTCGAAGTGTCTGCCTTCGCCTTGGCGTAGGGGCGAGCCCCCGTGCTCGCCCTGTGCGACGCGGTAAAACCCGGATGTTTGAGGCGAACATGGGTTTCAAGGGATTCACCGCGGTCGCGCACATGTGCGCGACCGAAGGGGGTTGACGCTGCTACACTCCAGCCTCGAGCACTCACCCACGTCCAGCAGCGATGGCTTCTGCAAACCACGCGGGCACGTCGTTTTTGAAGTACCGCGCGCCCCACTCGGCTGCCCAGTCGTGGTATCGCCCCGCGTGAATTTGGGCTCTGGCGGTTTCGGTGAGGCGGTGCAGGTGGCGCAGGTTGTGCAAACTCAGCAAGCGCGGCGCGAGCATTTCCTTGGCGCGCAAGAGGTGCGCGATGTAGGCGCGGCTGTGGTGCGTGCAGGCGTAGCAGTCGCAACCGGGTTCCAAGGGAGCGGGGTCGGTGCGGGCGGCGGCGTTGTTGAGGTTGAGCCGTCCAAATTCGGTCAGCGCGTATCCGAAGCGCGCGGTGCGCGTCGGGTAGACGCAGTCGAACAGGTCCACGCCCAGGGCGATGCACGCGACCAGGTCTTCTGGGAACCCCACGCCCATCAGGTAGCGCGGTTTGGCATCGGGCATTGCGGCGGTGCTGAACGCGACGACGGGCATCATTGCCTCTTTGGGTTCCCCGACGGCGAGCCCGCCGATGGCGTACCCGTGCGCATCAAATTGCAGCGTCGCCTCCAAGCTGAGGCGGCGCAGCTCCAAATCAATGCCGCCTTGAAAGATCGGAAAGAGCGCTTGGTCGTCGCGGGTTTTGGCGGCAAAGCAACGTTCCAGCCAGCGCAGCGTGCGTTCCAAGCTGGACTTGCCGTAGGCGTGCGTGGCGGGGTGCGGTGGGCATTCGTCGAACGCCATGATGATGTCCGCGCCGATGGTTTCTTGCGCGGCAATGCTGCTTTCAGGCGTCATCTCGAGCGGATCGCCGTTGATGTGGTTCTTAAACGTCACGCCGCGCTCGGTGATCGTGCGGATGTCGCCCAAACTCATCACTTGAAAGCCGCCGGAGTCCGTCAGGAACGGACCCGGATACGCCGTGAAGCCGCTCAAACCACCGAACTGCCCCATCACCTCCAAGCCTGGGCGCAGGATCAGGTGGTAGGTGTTGCCCAAAATGACCTGCGAGCCGATCTCGCGCAGCTCGCGCGCACTCAAGCCTTTGACGCTGCCTTGCGTGCCCACCGGCATGAACATCGGGGTCGTGACCGTGCCGTGCGCTGTGGCGAACGTCGCCACGCGCGCCCGGCCGCTGCGGGCTTGTTGGGTGAACTCAAACACGTCCGGGAGTCTACCGAGCGCGCTGGTCGTGAAGGGGCGGCGTTGCTCGAGGCGGCGGGTTTGACCAGAGGCACGCAGGGAGTCGTGGTAGAGCCTCGAGCAGTCTGGAACGGTTGGCTTGAGGTGGCGGCTGCGGTTTTGCTCCTGTGCTCGAGCCATTCGTTCAGCTTGGGTCACGGGTTTTGTTAGGCTGCCTGGCGTGACCAGAGACGAGGCTTGGGCGTTGGTGCAGCAGTTCACGCAGTCGGAATCCTTGCGCAAGCACATGCTCGCGGTGGAAGCGGCGATGGTCTGGTACGCGCGGCACCTCGGCGAAGACGAAACGCTGTTCGCGGTGACTGGTTTGCTGCACGACTTCGATTACGAATCGCACCCGGACCTCGGGCCCGAAGGACATCCGTTCTGGGGGGTGGCGTACCTGCGCGAACACACCGATTTGGATGAACTTGTACTTGAGTCAATATTGGGGCATTACCGCGAAAGCGGTCAACCGCGCACGACGACCTTGGCGCGCACCTTGTTCGCCGTGGACGAACTCGCTGGCTTTTGCACGGCGGCGACCTACGTGCGCCCTGACCGCAGCGTGCACAACCTGGAAGTGATGAGCGTCAAAAAGAAACTCAAGGACAAAGCCTTCGCCAAAGGCGTCAACCGCGAAGACATCGCCATTGGCGCGCAAGAAATGGCACTGGTGATCCCAGAACTGACCCTGGACGGGCACATCGAACACGTGCTCGAGGGCTTGCGTGCCCGAGCCGACGCGCTCGGTTTGGCAGGAGTCGCCTCGAGCACCGCAGCCCAACCCGCTTAAAATTGTGACTGCGAACAAGATTCAACTTGAAGCGTGACTTCGATCCAAATGTGACCCCGCCTAAGTCTTTCATGGGCAAACGGTAAAGAGGGATTGGCGACAATTCTCATTCGCCTCAGGTTGCGCTCAAGTGAGGGTGCTAAGTCGCCTGTCAAAAGCCGAAAAGCCGTTCAGCACGCTTGACTTTGCGCGTTCTCATTGTGTTAATATTTTGACTCGGACAGGAGTGTCAAGCGGGTCTCAAATCTTGGGAAGGAGGTGAATCCCCCACCGAGACCCACTCGAGCTGCTCCGACCGGCTCGCGCCAGTGTGCAGCAACGGCGACCGCAGCGGTCAAAGTACGGAGAGGAAACACGGCAACTCGCCCGGAAACGCCCGCCGCCAGAACCACTGAGACACGCTGACAACAGCTTTGAGCAGGAAAAAATTCTGGGGGTAAGACGTAATGAAAAAAATCTCTGCTGCATTGTTTCTCACCGCGGCGTTGAGCTTGGGCGTATCCGCGTACGCGCAAACCAACCCGACCGGCCAGGTGGACAACCCCGCCGGTCAAGCCGCCCCACAAAAGCCCGTCGAACTCCGCGACGTGCCCGCCGGCCACTGGGCCAGCGCTGCGATTCAAGTCGCGGCGAACTGCGGCATCGTCCGTGGTTTCCCAGACGGAACCTTCCGCGGTAACGAACCGATCACCCGTTACCAAGCCGCCGTCATCATCGCCCGTCTCCTCGAGGCGATCAAGAACGGCGAGTGCGGCGTTGGCACTGGCACCGGACAACTGTCCAGCGCCGACGTGACCACGCTGCAAAACGCCATCCAAGAACTCAGCGCCGACCTCGCCCAACTGGGTGTGCGCGTCGCGGAGCTCGAGGACAACGCTGTCACGCAAGACGACCTGGCGCGCGTGGAAGAAATCGCCACGAACGCCCGCGACCTCGCCGAGCAAGCCGCCGCTGCCGCTGGCACCGGTACGCCTGCGACCGGCGACTTCGCCACGCAAGACGACCTCGCCCGCGTGGAAGAGATCGCCAACCAAGCCCGCGATCTGGCAGAAGCCCTCGCCAACGGTCAAACCACCACCGGCGAAGCGCCCGCAGTCAGCCCTGACGCGATTACCGAGCTGACCGACCAAGTCGAAGCCGCGAGCATCGCCGCGGACACCGCGTTGGCGCAAGCCCGCGAGTTGCAAGACAAGGTCGACGAACTCAGCGGCCGCGTGGACGACCTGGAAGGTCAACTGGGCGAGTTGGGCGCGACCGTCGAAGGTCAAGCCGACAGCATCGCCGCGTTGAACGACCTCGTCGTGCTGCTCAACCAAGACGTGCTCAGCCTGCAAGACCGCGTGACCGCGCTCGAGCAAGGCGTGGGCGAGACCAGCCAAGCCCTCGCGGACGCCCAAGCGACGTTCGCCACGCAAGACGACCTGGAGTCGTTGCGCGAGTTCACGACGTTGTTGCGCCGCGACCAAACCGCGCTCGCTGACCGCGTTGGCGAGTTGGAGACCCGCGTTGGTGCCGTGGAGAACCGCGTCACGGCTGTTGAGACGCGCGTTACCACGCTCGAGAACAACGGCTTCACCGTCAGCGGCACGCTCAGCCTCAACTACGACCGCCGTCTCACGTGGGACGGAGCGGGCGGCGGCTTGGGCTCCAACTTCGACGTTGACCGTTTGTTCTTTGGTTCACCGTTCTCCACGGGCGCAGTCCGCGACAGTGTCAACGACAGCGACACGCCCCGCGATTACGGCGACTTCGGCATTGACAGCGCTGACAGCCTGCGTGGCACGCCTGGGCTCGCCGCCATCACGGTCGACGCCAACAACAAGACGCCAGCAGGCACGGGTGTCCGTTACGAAGGTCGCTTTGATCCGGGTATCAGCCTGAACTTCACGTTCAAGCCGCGCGCCCTGATCGGTGGCACGACGAACGGCATCGGCAACAACTTCACGGTTGCCTTGACCCTCGCCTTGAACACCAGCGCGCCTTACGGCACCGCGAGCGACGGCAGCGACAACGTCAATCCTGTCGGACTGACGCTGACCAGCTTGGCCACGCAGTACACCGTCGGCGGTGCACCGCTGTTGATCAACTTCGGCATTGACCCAGCCTTCAAGTTCACGGAGTACGGCTTCAACAATGCGGGCAGCAACAACGGTCGCGGTGACGGCTTCGTCGCCACGTTGGATGGCTCCGGCTTGCTGCCGCTGAACCTCGGCTTGACGATTGCGTATGGTTCGACTGGCGGCGTCAACGGCGACAACCGTTACTACACCGGCATCCGTGGCACAGCGTCGTTGATCCCCGGCTTCACCGGCGGCATCTACTACGGTGTCGAAGCAGCCGATGTGGTCACCAACCCGCAAGCCACGATCAACCTCTACGGTTTGAACTTTGGCGGCGCGTTGGGTCCGATCAGCTTGAACGGCGAGTACAACGTCAGCCAAGCCGACGGCAGCGCCGCTCAGGTGGCGGGCTTCGTCCGCGGCAGCGCAGACCTCGGGTTCTTCACCGTCGCTGCCAACTACCGCGTGGTGGACGTTGCCTACACGACCACGCGCGGCATCAGCGTGAACTCCGGTCCGTACGCCGCCAACCAAGTTGGCTTCGGCACGGATATAGCGCTCAAGCTCGGCTTCGCGACGGTCAACTTCTACTACGACCAGCGCGGCACCAAGGATGCCTCCACGCAACTTGGCAACGGTCCGAAGAGCGACACGCAAGCCGGTGTGATCGTCACGAACGAAGTGGACTTCGGCGTCAACCTGACGATCCGTTTGATCGGCTTCGACATCGCGCCGTACGTCACGCGTCAAAACGAGACGGATGCTGGTGGCGTGGCTCAATACGACCGCACCACGTACGGCGTCAACCTGACCCACGACGGCAGCAAGCCAGACGCCTTAATCGGTGGCTTCAACTTGGCGCTCGGTTACCGCGGTGACACCAACGGTCTCAACAACGACGGCCGGACGATCCTGTACGCCTACGCCGACACCAGCATCAGCTTGCTCGGCTTCACCATCGCACCGAAGGCGTACTTCAGCCAGGTCAGCACCACCGGCACGACGTTCACGCCACCCTCAGGGTCGGCTGCGGGCGACGATGTCACGAACTACGGCGGCTCGCTCAGCATCAGCGGCGGCTTCCTGTTCGGCAGCACGCTCAGCCTCGCCGCGGCGCTCGACCAGAGCAGCCACAGCAACAACGGCGCTGGTGCGTTCACCTCGAGCACGGGCTGGATCAGCGCGAGCTTGGCGTTCAACCCGAGCATCTTCGGCACGCCCAGCACGTTCAAGGTCGCCTTCGCCAGCCGCACCGATGCCAACCGCAACGGCAAGGGCAGCGGACCGACCCTCGCCAGCCCAGTCGGCGACGACTCGTGGGCCGGTGCCAACGCTGCGGACACCTTCGGCGTCAGCACGAACTTGAGCGGCTTGTACTTCCAGTTCAGCTACTACGGCTTGAACTTCGATTACGGCATCTTCGCGCTCACGGATTTCCGCTTCGCCAACAACGCCATCGGTGGCGTGACCTTCGGTCAAGCCTTCCGCATCGCGTACGCCCTCAAGTTCTAAACGGTCCTGAGGTCAGAGGAGCCCCCCGCCCAGTGCGGGGGGTTTTTGCAGGCCGACCTCCGTGCCAACCTCGAGCCTCGAGCGCGTTGGAACGGTCATGCAGTACGCTCGACGGGTGAGGTACAGAATCGCGCAACTCAACATCGGCACCGTGCGCTACCCCCTCGAGAGCGCCGAGATGCACGGCTTCGTCAGCGCCTTGGACGAAATCAACGCGCTCGCCGAAAGCAGCCCAGGTTTTCGCTGGCGATTGACCGGCGACGGCAACGACGCCACGTCGCTGCGCCCCTACGACGACGACCGCATCATCGTCAACATGAGCGTTTGGGACAACCTCGAGACGCTGAAAAACTACGTGTACAACAGCGCGCACACCGATTACCTGCGGCGGCGCAAAGAATGGTTTGCCGCCATGCGTGACGCGTACACCGTGCTGTGGTGGATCCCAGAGGGACACACGCCGACGGTTGCCGAAGCCGTGGAGCGCCTCGAGCACCTGCGGGCGCACGGCAGTACGCCGTATGCGTTCGCGTTTCGTGAACCGCACCCGGCACCTGAGCAATAAAGCGTCGTTGCGCGGTGGGGCACTCTCCCCGCTCAGGGGCTGTGCCCCTTCGCATCCCTCTCCCGCGACTGCGGGAGAGGGGGCTTTGTGAGCTTGAGCGAACAAAGCGGGAGAGGGTTCGCACGGGCAACGCCACCCCTCGGTCTCTCGAGGCTCGAGCCGCCATCCTCGAGCCACGGCGCTGACTTCCTCGAGCCCTCGAGACTTCAGCCTTTGACACCGCTCAGTTTCACACCTTCGATGAACGTGCGTTGCGTCAAGAAGAACATGGCGATCACGGGCGCGGCGAAGATCGTTGCCGCTGCCATCATCAAGTTCCACTGCACAGCGTGCGTGGTTTTGTACTCGAGCAAGCCGATTGAGAGCGTGAGTTTTTCAGGGCTGTTGAGGTACAGCAGCGGTCCTTGCAGGTCGTTCCAGGCGTAGAGGAAACTCATCACGGCGACGGTGGCGATGACGGGGCGACTCAATGGCAGGACGATTCTCGAGAAAATCCCCCATTCGCTCGCACCGTCCATCCTGGCAGCCTCGAGCAGTTCGTTGGGGATCGTGCGGTAGAACTGGCGCAGCAGGAAAATGTCGAAGGCGTTGGCGAAGAACGCGGGCACGACGAGGGGCCAGATCGTGTTCGCCCACCCGAGCGTGCGCGTGAAGACGATGTACAGCGGAACCAGCGTGACTTGCGGCGGCAGCATCATCGTTGCGAGCACGACGACAAAGACCACGTCGCGTCCGGGCCAGTTGATCTTGGAGAAGCCATACGCGACGACGGTGCACGACAGCACCGTGCCGATCACGCCAAGAACAGCGATCAGCAGCGTGTTCCCGGCGTAGGTCAGAAACGGAATTTTCTCGAGCGCCGCTGGAAAGTTCTGCCATTGCGGGGCGATTTGCGTGACTTCCTGGAAGTCGCTCACCGGCGCGGTGATGCGTTGCGTCGGATTCTCGAGGGGAGCAAACGTGCCGTCGCCTGCGCTGCTGTCCAGGAGCGCATACCGCCGTTGCACGCCACCCTCGAGCCGCGTGTAGAGGGGGTACGTTTGCCCGTTCAACGTCGTTGTGACGTTGTCTCGAGGAATCCAGTGCAGTGGTCGTCCCAGGTCGCTGTCGGTTTTCAAACTGGTCGAAAACATCCACAGGAACGGCACGAAGAAGAACGCGCCGACGGCGATGATCGCCAGGTGCGCCAAGGGCATCAAACGGCGCTGACGCTCGGCGCGGGAAGGTGGTCGGCGCATCGTGGGCAGGGTCGGCGGGGTCGTGACCATCGGGTCTCCTGGGCTCGAGACACCCTCGAGCAACTGGCTCGAGTTAGCGGTCGTCGTCGGCGTAGTACGTGAAGCGGTTGGAGAATTTCAAGATGAGCAGCGTGCAGCACAGGACGATGACAAATAGAATCCACGCCATCGCGCTCGCCTCACCGATTTTGAACTGCTCGATCAGCTTGCTGTACAACAGCACCGCGTAAAAGAGGGTGCTGCCCTCGGGTGCCCCCAGTCCCACGCCGCCCGGTGCAAGCCGCGCCAACACATACGCTTGCGAGAAATACTGGAACGCGTCAATCACGCCGATAATCAGGTTGAACAGCGTGATGCTCGAGACCATCGGAATCGTGATCCGCCACAAGCGCGTGAACCAGCCCGCGCCGTCCAACTCCGCCGCTTCGTGCAACGACGTGGGCACGTCCTGCAAGCCCGCCAGGTAAATCATCATCGTGTTGCCGATGCCCCACAAGCCCAGCAAGACCAGCGAGGGTTTCGCCCATTCCGGCGAGACCGTCCACAGCGGACCTTGAATGCCAATCGCGCCGAGCATCGAGTTGATTAAGCCATTGTCGGCGCGCAGCAACCACGACCACAGCAATGTGCTCGCCACCGACGGCATGATCGCGGGCAGGTAGTAAATCACGCGGTACAGGCTTTGACCGGGCACTTTGATGTTGAGGAGCAGCGCGCACACGAACGAGACCACGAGCTGCAACGGCACGGCGATCAACACGATGTACAACGTGTTCCCCAGCGACAAGAGAAAATTCGGGTCGCGCAAGAGCGACGCGTAATTGTTGAACCCGACAAAGCCCGTCGCCTGCCCGAAACGCACGCTCGAGAAGCTGTACACCAAGGATGCCACCATCGGGTACAGCGTGAACAGTGCGAACCCGACGAGCCACGGCGAGATGAACAGCAAGCCCGTGCGCAAGTTGCGGCGATCCCCGCTCGAGAGTCCGCGAACGCTTTGACCTCGAGGGGCACGGCTCGGGGCAATCAGCGCCATGCTGCACCCCTCGAACTAAACGCACGGTCTCGAGCCAAACCGTACCCCCCTGCGAAGTAGGGGGGAGGTCTCGAGCTTTGCTCGAGCCGGGGGGTCGTGCGACGGTCAGTCTCGATTCCTCGTCGCACGACCCCCCGCCGCCCGTTTTGCGTCGTGCCCATGCACGCAAGGCGTGACGCAAACAAGAGTTTGACGGGACGGCGACCCCCTACTTCGCAGGGGGTGACTTTTTGTTTTCGGATGCTCGTCTGCTTCACGTCCCCTCCCGTACCCTTCACTTCGGCGGGCTTTGCAATGCGCTCGAGAGTTGCGTTTGCAGATTGCTCTGCAAGTTTTTGAGTTGCGCGCTCAAATCGGGCAGCTTGCCGCGAATCGCTTTTTCTTCAATCGGTCCAAACTGCGCGGCGAGTTCCGCACCGACCAACGACACCGGAAATGGCTTGGCGTTCGGGCTCTTGGTCAGGTCCACGAACGCCGCGAATTGCTTGTCGGTGCGCAAGCGCGGGTCGCTCAGGGCGCGCAGGCTGGTGGGGATGTTGCCGCCTGCGATCATCGTGTCTGCGACGACTTTGGGGGTTTGAATCGCGCCCATGAAGCGCCACGCGAAGGCTTTGTCTTTGACGTTCGAGGGGATGAACGCGACGGTGCCGCCGAGGACGGTGAGGTTCTTGCGTTCGGGGTGCGCGGCTGGGTAGGGGATCGGGGCAACACCGTAACGCAGGCTGGGTCGGCTGTCTTTGATGATGCTGGGCATCCATTCGCCGTTGATGCCCATGGCCACTTTGCCCGCGACGAAACCGTCTTGCGCGCCGTCGCCGAACCCGGAGCGCAGGCGTTCCACTTTGTCCACGCCGGGACCCGTGTAGAACTGCGCTTGCCAGTCCAATGCTTGTTTTACAGCGTCGCTGGCGAGGGTCACGCGTTTGCTGTCGGGGCTGTAATAGTTGCCGCCGAAGAGCATGGCGTAGATGTCCGTGTGCGACCACGCGTAGTTGGGCACGAAGCCGAGTTGCGTGAGGTTGCCTTGTTTGTCGCTGAGGGTGAGCTTTTTGGAGAAGCTGACCAGCTCCTCGAGGGTCTTGGGGGCGCGGTCGGGCAAGCCCGCTGCTTTGAACGCGTCGCGGTTCCAGAACAGCGCCAGCGTGTCCGTGCCCCACGGCAGGCAGTACAGCTTGCCGTAATACGTGCACTGCCCGAGCGTCGCAGGCACGATGTCTTTCATGTCCACGCCGCCCCCTTTGATCCACGCACTCAAATCTTCCGTGAGCCCTTCACGCGTCAGCGTGCCCATCGAACCGGGATCAGCCTCGAGCACGAGTTCTGGCGGGTCGCCGCCTTGGATCGCCGCCAGCAGCTTGTCGCTGGAGACGTTCTGCGCGAACTCGAGTTTCGTGCCCAGTTTGGCGCTGGCACCCTGGAGCGCTTTCTCAATCTGTTTGGAGGTGTCTTGCGCGCCGACGAGCCACACGCGGAAGCGTGCGGGCGCTGCGCCTTGTGCACTGACCTCGAGCCAGCAACCCACGCCCAGCCCGAGGGCTCCGAGGACGGCCAACCACGCTGTTCGTTTCATACCAGCCTCCAAGCTCGAGGGACGCTCGAGTGCCTGCGTTGACAGATTTTTGCGAACCGCTTCCTCGAGCCTCATTCACTTCAATTCGTCACCTCGAGTTGCTGTGCGAACAGCACGACGCTCGCCGCGCTGTAATCAATCGCCGCTTCGCCCGTGGGCCAACTCGCCACGTTGTCCACGAAGGTCGCGCCGCGTCCGTTGAACGCGGCATATGGGTCGGGCGTCAGGGCGCAGGGCTTGGTGAAACTGCTCGGGCTCAGGTCTAGGTCTTTGAACGCCGAAGCGCCGTTCGGACCACCGACGACGCCGCCCAGCAGCGGCAAGCCGGTGATGTTGGCGATCTGGTGCTGCGGGCAGCGCGGCGAGCGAGCGCCCGCGCCGATGACGAAGCTGAGTCCCCAAGCGTTGCGCCCCAGCACCCAGTCGCGCTCGAGCGCACCGAGGTCCAAACTCGAGCCAGATTGAATGCCGAAATCTCGAGCCACCGTTCGCTCCAGGTTTGCGCCGACGCCCGTGCCGATGGCGTCGCTGGCAGCGTCGAACTCGCCGGATTTGACGCCGTTGTTGAAGGGATCGCTCTTGGCTCTGGATTCCGCTTTGCGCAGTTCCGCGCGCCAACCCTCGAGCACGGCTTGCACGAGCGGATCACTTGCCTTCACACCTCGGGTTTTCAGGCGCTCCAGCAGTTCAAAGTGCGCCAGCGGTGCGACATCGTACACACCAAGTTCGTCGCGGTCGCTCGAGGCGATGTACGCCCGCGCCCAACGCGCCGCGTCTTTCAAATACGCGCTTCCATCGCGTCCCGCGAGGGTTTGCGCACGCTCGAGTTCGATGGCGGCGAGTTCCATGTCGTCGCGCCATTCCGACTCCGGGTAGTAACTGCTGGGCAGCACGGTGCGCAACTCGCTCGGGTCGGTGTCGGCGCGCCGGTACACGTCCACGGCGTCGCGCAGGCACGAGTTGTCGCGCCAGAGCTGGTAGCACAGCGCGAAGCTGGCAGCGACGCGCCCCGCGAGGTTCGGGCTGATCGCTTCGTCGGGGGCGTTCGCGCGGAACACCGGGCGGTGCTCGAGGAAATACGCGGGGTCGCCCGGCTTCGTATTCAGCGCGTCGTCCGCTTCGGGCAAGCGCCAGCGGTCGTGGTCGCCCAAAACGCCCGTGCCGTTGCCGTCCCCGATGCCGACCTGCATGTACAGCACGCCGGTTTTGTCGTCCCACATCTTCTGGAGCCACTGCACGCCCCAGCGTGCCTCGTCCGCAAAGTTCTGCCGCTGCGTGCCCATCGCCGCGCCGTACTGCCGCACGGCGAACTCGAGCATCGCGGTCGTGTAAGAGGTGGTCTGCGTGAACTTCAGGTAATCCCCGGCGTCTACCCAACCGCCCGAAACGTCCACGCGCTCACCCGTTGCCTCGAACGGCGGGGGCGTGACCAGCACGCCGCTCTCGTCGTATTCTACGTCTTCGTACACGCCCGCCGTCTTGTCCTCCAAATGCGCGGGTTTGCGGTTCATGACCGCCGCATTGACGGGCGCGCCGTCTTTTTGCGCTTCAAAAAAGCGCCACGCGTTCGCCAACAGCGGCGTGTACAAGCGCGCGGGCGCGTCCACCGCGAAGGCATCCGAGCGCGTCGCGCCGACGCGCAGCGTGTACCGACCGGGCTGGGTCAGTTTCGTGAATTCGAGGCGGTAGGTGTGCGCGTAGCGTGCGTTCCACGCGCCCAGGTCCGCGCCCGCCGTGCCGCGCAGGACGACCGTGCCGCTCGAGGCGTCCGCCACGCTGAACGCACGGTCTTTGAGGGCGTGCGTCGCCATCAAGACCGCGATTTTTTGCGAACCCGTACCGTACCCGACGAGGTTGACGCGCAGCTGCGCGTCAGGCGCGGGCGCGCTCACCGCTGCACTGCATCCCTCGAGCACACACACGCCGCACACCGCGAGGACGACGGCGAGGAACGGCCGTCTCCAAATCCCTCGAGTTGACGTGCGCTTCATGCACCCCGACCCCCAAACCGAGTCCGCTGCGAATGTCCGAGCGTGCGCCCAGCGGGTGAAGTCCGTCTGAAACCGGGGCAGTACACTCTTTTGAATGCACACCCGACCCGTCGCCATTGTCAGCGGAGCCAACCGAGGCATCGGGCTCGAGGTGGTCCGTCAGCTCGCAAACTTGGGCTACACCGTCGTCCTCGGCAGCCGCGACCTCGAGAAAGGGCAAGCAGCCGCTCGAGGGTTGGAGCACGTCGTCGCGCACCAACTCGAGATCACCGACGACGCCAGTGTCAGCGCACTGCTCGAGACCGTCACCCGCGAATTCGGACGCTTAGACGCCCTCGTCAACAACGCCGGGGCGCTGTATGACGATTGGCAGAGCATCGAAGAAGCCGACCTCGAGACCGCGCTGCACGCCTTTCAAATCAACGCCCTCGGCGCGTGGCGCATGACCCAAGTGTTCGCGCCGCTCTTGAAACGCGCGCCGCACCCTCGGGTGGTGAATGTCTCGAGCGAAGCCGGGTCACTCTCGAGCATGAACGGCGCGCCCGCGTACAGCGTCTCCAAAGCCGCGCTGAACGCCGTCACCGTGCTCTGGGCGCGCAAGCTCAAACGCGACCGCGTGCTGGTCAACGCCGTCTGCCCCGGCTGGGTCGCCACCGACATGGGCGGGAGCGGCGGGCGACCCGTGCGCGACGGCGCGGCAAGCGTCGTCTGGGGCGTCACGCTGCACGACAGCGGTCCCAGCGGCGGGTTTTACCGCGACGGCAAACCGCTGCCGTGGTGAAGTGGACACGTGCGCTCGAGGGTCTGGGTGAACACAAGGCCATTCATTCCGACTTAATGACCAACCCTGTGCAGCTCGAGTCTCGAAACATTGATGCAAGCTCCCTTCTCCCCGCGGGAGAAGGGTTGGGGATGAGGGGGCGTCTCAGGTTCGCTCGAGGTTTTCAGCGTCACAGGCGTTGAAATTCAATAAGTCGGAGTCAATGAGCGCCCCTACACCCGCGTTGACCGCCTCGAGCGATCACACCTCTCTCGAGCCCTACCGCGTCGCCCACAGCATTCCGCGCCGCACGATTTCGCGCGCTTCGGGCACATCAAAATCGGCGCGCACGTGCCCGAGCGAGCAGTAAAACACCCGTCCCACACCCCAGCGTCGCTTCCACACGACGGGGATGACCGTGCCCGCGATCCATTCGCAGTGTTCACCGCTGAACGTCGTCGTTGCCAGCACTTCGTTGCTGGGGTCCACGTGCATGTAGTATTGCTCAGAGCGCATTTGAAAATCACTCAACCCCGCGACAATCGGATCGCTCGAGACCACGTTGACCGTGTACGGAATGATGTTGCCGGGATGCGCGACCCACTGCCCGCCGACCATGAATTGATACTCGGTGTTGTTGCGGAACGCGTCTGCCATGCCGCCGTGCCAACCGGCGAAGCCCACGCCCGAACGCACCGCCTCGAGCAACGTGCGTTCTTGCGCCTCCGTGATCGTGCTCATCGTCACGCATTGAACGATCAAGTCTCGCGCGTGCAGGTCAGGCTCGAGGTACGCGTCCAACGTGTCCGAGACTGTGACTGCGTACCCCTCACGCTGCAAGATGCCCGCGAAGAGTTCTACGCATTGCTGCGGTTCGTGCCCGTCCCAACCGCCCCAGACCATCAACGCCGATTTGCTCATTGCGCAGCAGCTTAACGCGCTTCCTGAGCCTCGAGGCTTGGTTCGCCCTGTCCACGGGCGTACAGCGCGCCCGTCACGACCAACCCGAGCGCCATGCCCGCGAACCCCAGCGCGTACCCTTGCGTGGGCAAGGCGTCCACGACGACGCCCATGCCGGTTTGCAAGAGGAAGGTTCCGAAGATGCCGAAGGTGTTGACCAACGTCGTCGCGCGTCCCGTGAGCGCCGCCGGGTACAGGCGTTTGGCGTGAAACAGCAGCAGCAAGTTAATCGTCCCGCACGCGCCAAAGGCGAAGTACACGGTTGGCAGAAACTCAGGCGGTACCCGCACGGCGAGTCCGAACAAACACACCGCGAACAAGCCCAGTCCGACTCGAGCCACGCGCACCACGCCGTACCGATCCGCGAGCCAACCAATACCCGCGTAGCCAACGAATACGCCGAGGTTCAGCACGGTCAGCAATGCGCCCACGGCGGGTTTCTCGAGCCCGTACTGATCGAAGAGGAACTTGCCGCCCCACAGCGTTTGGATGCTCAGCAGCGCCCCCGCCGCGAAAAAGTTGGTCACAGCGATCAGCAGCAACCGAGGCTCGAGCGGCTTGAACGGCGTGCTCTCGAGGGGCTGCTGCGGTTGGTCTCGGGGTTGATCGCGCACGAAGGCGAAGATCAACAGCGCCGAAACCACCGTGAACACCGCACCGTACACGAACACCGTGCGCCACCCCGCAACGCCGGAGAGCCACGCCAACGGCGACGCCGCGCCCATCGCCCCGAGCACGCCGAGCGCCATCAGTGCGCCGGTCACGGTCGCTTGACGCTCGGGCGAAAACCACTGCGCGAAAGCTTTGAACGCCGCCATCAAACACCCTGCCAAGCCGACGCCCAACAGTGCTCGAGCGAGTGCCGCCGTGAACAGCGAATCCGCCACGCTAAAAGTGAGCGCCCCAACCACCGCAACGCCGAGCAGCACGGTTTGCACGACGCGCACGCCGTACCGATCCAGCGCCCACCCAATCGGCAACTGGCTGCCCGCGAATCCCAGGTAAAAGGCGGCGGTCATCAAACCCAAGTCCGCGTCTGAAAGGCGCAGTGCTGCCGTCAAATCAGACGCGATCACCGCGTTCGCGCTGCGAAAAAAGTACGAGAGAAAATACGCCAGCGTCAGCGTCCAGAACACCAACCAAGCGCGGCTCGAGCGGGACACGGCTCAATCTACCGCGCAGGACTCGAGCGACGAGGTTCAGTTCAGGGCAAGCGCGGACGTGCGGTGTTGCACGACATGCTCGAGAAAGTGCTGGTGCAAACGCGTGTCGCGCGTCAACTCCGGGTGAAAACTGGAGGCGAGCAAACGACCGCGCCCGACGTGCACGATGTCCTCGCCGTAACGTGCGAGGACTTGCACGTCCTCGGCAACAGATTCGATGACCGGCGCACGGATGAACACCGCTGGGAAGGGCTCGAGCAACCCCGTCACCTCGAGCCCCGTTTCAAAGCTGTCCACCTGCCGCCCGAAGGCGTTGCGTTGCACGCGCATCGGCAAGAGTCCCAAACGCGGTTGATCGCTGCCCACGATGTCCGTCGCCATCAAAATCGCGCCCGCGCACGTGCCCCAAATCGCGCCGCCGTTCGCGTGAAACCTCGGCAGCGCCTCGAGAAACCCGTAATGCACCATGAGCTTGCCCATCGTCGTGCTCTCGCCACCGGGCATGACCAAGCCATCCAGCCCCTCGAGATGCTTGGGCAAACGCACTTCTGTCACGCGCGCCCCCAACGCCTCGAGCATCAAGCGGTGCTCCCGGAACGCGCCCTGCAACGCCAACACGCCAATGTTCATGACATCCCCCAACAGCGCGAGGGCGCAGCGTGCTGCGCCCCTACGACAACTTGTGTGTGCGACTCGAGCCAATGGCTAGGAGCTAGAAGCTAAAAGCTGCTTCACCAGCCGCGCACCGCCATTTTCTCTTCAGGCGTGAGTGCCACGACTTGAATCCCAACCATCGCCTCGCCCAAGTCCTTGCTGACTTCCGCCAGAATTTCCGGGTCGTTGTAATGCGTGGTCGCTTTGACGATGGCTTGCGCGCGTTTGACAGGGTCGCCGCTCTTGAAGATGCCACTGCCGACGAACACGCCGTCCATGCCCAGGCGCATCATCAGCGCGGCATCCGCCGGGGTGGCGACGCCGCCCGCTGCGAAATTCGGGACGGGCAATTTGCCGTTCGCCCAGACGTAACGCACGAGTTCGTACGGTGCCCCGAGGTCTCGAGCCATCGTCATCAGTTCGTCTTCGGGCAAGCCTTGTACGCGCCGGATCTCGCCCATGATCTGACGGGCGTGCGTCACGGCTTCGACCACATCGCCCGTGCCCGGCTCGCCCTTCGTGCGGATCATCGCCGCGCCCTCACCGATGCGGCGCAGGGCTTCGCCCAGGTTGCGGCTGCCGCAGACGAAGGGGACTTTGAACTCGTGCTTGTTGACGTGGTACTGGTTGTCGGCGGGCGTCAGCACCTCGGATTCGTCAATGAAATCCACGCCCAAGGCTTGCAGGATCTCCGCTTCCACGAAATGCCCGATGCGGCACTTGGCCATCACCGGGATGCTGACCGCTTCGATGATGCCGCGCACCATGTCGGGGTCAGACATGCGCGCCACGCCGCCCGTGCGGCGGATGTCGGCGGGCACGCGCTCGAGCGCCATCACCGCGGTTGCCCCGGCGTCCTCAGCGACGCGGGCTTGGTCGGGCGTGACCACGTCCATGATGACGCCGCCTTTGAACATCTCCGCGAAGCCGGTCTTGATTCTGAGCGTGCCGGTTTCTGCTGCTGCGACTCTATTTTCGATCATAGGGCGTGACCGTACACCCGGCTCGAGGGGGCGGGCTGGAGGCGCACTAGATGTCTAGGGCAGGGATGGATTGGGTAGACTTTTGTTCGTGGCGTCAACCTACGCGGAGCAACAGCGAAAACGCTATCGAGAAGCTGGGCTCGAGAAGTTTTTCGAATTGATTTCTCCAAAACTGGACGAGGTTTTCCGAACTGTGTATCACGATTCAGAGATGACCATTCAAGCAGCCTATCAACTGGCGCTTCAGCAGGCGGCGGCTTTCGAGGAGCACATCTCAGGGTTGGCTCGAGCATTCGACATTCGTGACCGCAATTGGAACTGCCGACCAGGGAACGGGGTTAAAGACGCGCACCGCATCCTGGAGAAGGCTGCCAAATTTGGCATTGGCGTCCCCAAGGACATGCTGGGTGCAAAGTTCATCGTTGAAACGCTAGAGGAGGCTTACAAGCTCGCCGCAGTGTTTGCAACACTGGATGGACCGCTGCAACCCGTGGGATTCGCTGACCGCTTTGTTGAACCGCAAAAGAGTGGTTACCGTGACTTGCAGTTTGAAATGCTATTCGAAGGGCTGATCGTTGAAGTCAAAATATGCCACGAATTGATGGATGAGTTGGACAGCGTAGAGCACAAGATCTACGAAATCGTTCGCACGCTGGAACCCAAGAAGGATCGGCTCAACTCGAGCGAGCGTATGGTGCTCGAGCAACTGAACGAAATCTCCAAACGGTTGTACGCTGATGCTTGGAACAGGGTACTTGAAAGGGAACGGGGTGAATTATGAACAAGCGTAAGCATTACTTATATGGTGTGGACCCGAGCAGACGGCAACAGTCTGCGAAAGACAACCGCACCCCCATTCTTTTCGAGGAACAGCCTGACGGCGGGCTTATCATCTTGATGCTCAGCCAGGACAAGCACGTCATTCCTGACCCCAGCTTGTACGGATTGATCCACTTTGACCGTGACGGATTGGTGCACGAAATTTCTGAAACGAAGTTCAAGAAGCGACTGAAAGAATTGGGCGTGTCCGAGTCGGCGTTCGACGACCGGTTGCGCGAAATGACCACCGGCGTCGCTGCTTGAACACAACAGCGCCAAACCGCATCAAACCGAATTGCTCGAGTCTTCGGCTGTGTTGACCATCGCCGCCGCCGTGCGCGCCACCGCCTCGAGCAATTCCTGGCGCACGTCGGGCTCCAATGGCACACTGTTCACGGCATCGGTGAAGCACGCGAACCACGCTTTGGCCCTGGCGGGCGTGATCGGAAACGTGCGGTGGCGGTAGCGCAGCATCGGGTTGCCGTAGGTCTGGTGGTACAGTGGCGGTCCGCCCAAAAAACCGGTCAGGAAGGCTTCTTGCTTGTCCATCGTTTCCGACAGGTTGTCCGGGAACAAATCCGTCAGCAACGGATCGGCTTTGACCAGTGGGTAAAACGCTTGCACGATCTGACGCAATTTGCCCGCTCCAATGCGCGCGTACAGCGTGTCCCGCGCGGGCAGGAATTCGGTCAGGTTCACAGCGTTGACTCCGGGGCGATCACGGATCAATTTTGCCCGGTGGCGTCACCGGTTTTGGTCCCTCGCGCCTGCGGCGCGGCAACGACGCGAACAGCGCGCCCAGAATGCCGCCGACGAGCGAGGTCAACAGAAAAAAGCGAAAGGCGATGGCGAGCAAGCCCCAGATGTCCCCGTCCGTCCACAAGAAGCGTGCGCCCGCCAGCGAGGTTTCGATGATGTAACTGCCCACGAGCGCGCCGACCATGCCGAACAACGCGCCCCACAAGACCACCCCGAAGCCGCGAATGGCGCGCCCGGCGATCAGGCGCAGCAAATACGACACGCCGAAGGCGCTGAGGAACACGACGATCTCGAGCAGGATCAGGCGTTGCATAATCGGTTTATGTTACGCGGTTTGCGGTGTTCGCGTTCCAAGATGCGGAGGGCAGCGTGATTTTGCCGCGTGAAGCGGTGCGGCGGTACTCGCGGCAGATTCTCCTGCCTGAAATCGGGCTCGAGGGGCAGCGGAAACTCGGTGCCTCGAGCGTGTTGGTCGTCGGCGCGGGCGGGTTGGGCGCTCCGGTGCTGACGTACCTGGTCTCGAGCGGTGTGGGTCGGATTGTCGTGGCCGAGCACGACACGGTTGATCTAAGCAACCTGCAACGGCAGTTCTTGTACACGAGCACGGACCTCGAGCGCGCAAAACTCGAGGTGGCGTTGGAGCGGTTGGGTGTGTTGAATCCGCTCGTGAAACTCGAGGGTGCGGGGCGGTTCACGCCGGAGAACGCCGAACCCCTGATCTCGAGCGTGGATTTGGCTGTAGACGCCAGCGATAACGCCGCCACCCGCTGTCTGGTCAGTGACACTTGCACCCGCCTCGAGCGCACGTGGGTTTGGGGAGCTGCCGAGGGCTTCACCGGCATGGCGTGCGTCTACGACCACACGCTGAATCTGCGCGATGCCTTCCCGGACGCTCCGGCAGGGGACGACAATTGCGACACTGTGGGCGTGTTCGCGCCGCTGCTGGGCAGCGTGGGCAGCCTCATGGCGGGCGCGGCATTGCGCCTTCTTTTGGGGCTCGAGATTGCGCGTGGGGAACTGACGCTGTTCGACGCGCTCGAGGGCTCGAGCCGATTGATTCGGTTGCGGCGCAGGTGATCTCCAGCGGCGCAAGGGCTTGCCGTGGCAACCCCCTACACACCGGCGTTTTTGGATGCGGTTTACAGGTACGTTTTGAACCACTCGAGGGTCAGTTTCCACGCGTCCACAGCCGCGTCCGCCTTGTAATTCGCGCCCGTGTCGTTGTGAAACGCGTGGTTCGCGCCCTCGTAAATTTTGAACTGGTGGCGCGTCCCGGCTTTCTTGAGCGCGTCCTCGAGTGCGGGAATGCCCGCGTTGATGCGCGCGTCGAGCGCCCCGTAAATGCCCAGTACCGCCGCTTTGATGTTGGGGACTTTCGCCAGGTCAGGCGCGGGACCGTAGAACGGAACCGCGGCACGCAGGTCAGCCATCTCCGTCGCCAAGCGCCACGTCAACCCACCGCCGAAACAGAACCCGACCGCGCCGAGGCGCATGGCTTGCACGCCGGTCTGGGCTTTCAGGAACTTGGCGTACTCGAGCAGATTGGCGATGTGTTCGTCGCCGCTGGTTTGCGCCAACGCCGCACTGATCTGCGCGGTGTCAGTGAATTTGGCTGTGCCGCCCGCTTTGGACATCAGGTCCGGCGCGAGGGCGACGTACCCGGCTTTGGCGACGCGGCGCGCGACATCCTGGATGTGCGGCTGCAAGCCACGGTTCTCGTGAATGACAATGACGCCGGGCGCGCTGGTCACCCCGACGGGCTTGACCAAGTACCCCAACTGCGTAAACCCTCGAGCCTCGAAACTGACCTGTGTGGCGCTGATCGCCGGATCGTTTTCCGGGACTTGCGGTGCGGCTTGCGCTTGCTCGAGGGTCGCGGGCGTGTCCATCACCGATTTCCACTCGGCGGCGCTGGCAGCGTTCATGCCCAGGGATTCCAAGAGCACGTTCGCGCCGACGATGCCGCCGCCCAAGAGCATCATGCGGCGCAAGAATTCACGCCGCCCGATCTCGCCTTCGCGGTAATCCTCGTGAAATTCTTCGACGACATACCGAAACAAATCTTGGCGCTGTTCCATTGGGTCGTGCCTCCTGGCTGCCCACGGTAGACCCATGCAGGCGACGCAACCGTGCCAGCGCTCAGGGTTCACGCCCCCTCGAGACAAGATCAGCAACTCGAGACCGCATCCTCGAGCCGTTGACCTTCCCTTCGCCTGCTAAATCTCTTCGAACACCTCAGGCGTGTAATCCGCCCTTGCCGGTGCAGGCGTCGCCCTCGGCGTGTGCCCGAAGTTGCCCTCCATGAACGCGATCAAATCCCCGACAATCGCGCTCGCCGTGACCATGCCGCCCGCGCCGCCGCCTTGGAGCACGATGGTTCCGCAAGCGTCGCCGTGCAGCACAATGGCATTGCGGCTGGCGCTCGAGCCCGCGAGTGGGTGCGTGGCGTCCAGAATCACGGGGCGCACCACCGCGCGCCACACGCCGCCTTGAGGCACGAGGCTGCCGACGAGTTTGACGCGTTTGCCCCGCTCGAGGGCACCGCGCACGGTCGCGCCGGACAGTTCGGTGATGCCGCGCATCTCCAAACGGTCCCAGGCGAAATCCGCGTCCACCGCGAGGCGCGCGAGCATGCAGAGCTTGTGCGCGGGATCCACGCCGAGCACGTCCAAATCGGGCGGGTCCTCGGCGTAGCCGTTGTCCAAGGCTTCTTGCAATGCGTCGGCGTACTCCGCGCCTTCCTCCATCCGGGACAGGATGTAATTGCACGTCCCGTTCAGAATCGCGTGCAGTTCAAACAACTCGCTGCTTCTGAGCGTGCAGGTCATGCTGGTGATGACCGGCGTGCCCGCCATCACCGCCGCTTCAAAGAAAATTTGCCCGCGTTGCGCGTGGGGTTTCAAAACATCCCAGCGCTCCGCGAGCATCGCCTTGTTCGCCGTGATGACGGGCTTCCCCGCCTCGAGATGCGGCAGGATCAACTCGAGGGCGCGGGTTGTGCCACCGATCAACTCCAAGAGCACGTCCACCTCGCCCACAGCGGCGGGATCACCTGTGAACGTCACATTCGGGTGCAGCGTCGGACGCGGCTTCTTCATATTCTTGACGAGCACCGGCGCAATCTCGAGGTTGACGCCGAGCGCGCGAATCAAATCACGGCGCTGCCAGAGCAGCGTCAGCACGTTGCTGCCGACCGTGCCACCGCCGAGAATGCCGAGTCGTAAGGTCTTCATGCGACCGCGAGTATAAGTTGAAGGGCGTCACGCGTGCGCTGGCTCGAGGTCAAAGCCAACCGTCGTAGGGGCGAGGCTTGCCTCGCCCAAACCGCGAACGCCGATTCCAGACGCTCGAGCCACGCGCTCAAACGAAACCGCACCACACGGGTTTTTCGTAGGGGCGAACCGTTGTGTTCGCCCGTCTGCTGCGCAAGCGGCAGCAGCGTCCCTCGAGAATCGGATTGCAAGAACATCGCTCGAGACGGGCGGGGTGTACGTTTGGACACCTCGAGTCTCGAGCGATGGTTGGTTTTAACTTGGTTTGTTGGGATGTAAGTCCGGCGTCGTGCCTATGCACGCAGGGCGTGACGCCGGACCGGGTTTGTCATGACAAACCCCTACAAGTGCGGTGGCGGCGCGGTCTCGAGAAACGTTTCGGATCGTTCGTGGCGGGGATTCACCACTCGAGGGTGCGGAGTTCCAACGCGCCGTGCTCGAGGGTGCGAATTTCAAACAGGGCGCGGGTGACGCCCGTGAATTCCAAAAATGCCAGGTGCGCCTCGAGTTCGTCTTCGCCCAGCAGCACGGCATCGCCGTGCAGGTGCGGTGTGCCCGCAACGCGGCGAGCCTCGAGCAGTTGTGGTGCAGCGCCGCTGGTCTCCAAGAGCAAGTGCGCATAGTCGTCCAGCAGCGCGCCTTGAATCACGCGGGCGAGGGTGGCGCTCGAGAGGGTTGTCTCTCGAGCGCGTTCTGGGGCGGTGAGCACGGCGTTGGCGACCACGGCGGTTACGCGGCGGCGGCGCGGTTGCGGCGCGCAGGTTTGGCGGCGGGCATCGGCGCGGGTTCGGGCTCAGCGGCTTGTGCTTCTGGGGCGGCGCGGCGCTGGAGCAGTTCCAAGCGTTCCGCCTCGAGCTTGACGCTGCTGCGCTTTTGCCCGCTGGCGTCCGTCCACGAGTCGTTCGTCAGGCGTCCGGTGACGAGCACAGGATCGCCCTTCTTCAACGTTGCAGCGGTATCCGCGAGTCCGTGCCAGAGGTTCACGTCAATGTAATGCGGTTTTTGCTGCCAGTTGCCCTCGGCGTCCTTCCAGCTTTCAGTCACGGCGACCGCGACGCTGGCGACGCTGTGACCGTTCTGCGTGTGTCGCACCACGGGGTCACGGGCGAGGTTGCCGCTGATCGTCGCGCGGTTCACGGCGTCAATCAAGCGGAAACCGCCGATCTTGTCGGTGATGACGTGCTCGGTGCGTTCGCTTTGGGCGAGCGGTTCGACGCGGTTGGCGCGGACCACGACTTTGCTGCGGCGCTCGCCTTGCTCGTTTTCCCAGCTCTGATAGTCCAAGCGCCCTTCGACCAGGACGGCGTGACCGGCTTTGATCGTCTCAAAGAGGCTTTCCGCGGTGCGGCTGACGTATTCGACGCGCTGGTACCACGGCAAGCTGCGGGCGTCGCCGTTGGCGTCGGTGACCACGCTGTCGCCGGCAACGGTCAGGGAGAGCACGGCAGCGCCGTTGGGGGTGTAGCGAAGTTCCGCATCGCGGGCCAATGCGCCGATCAAAAGAACTGTGTTGATACCTCGAGCCATCATCTGTACTCCTTCGTAATGGGCGAAATTGCTTGGGGTTGACTTGCGTTCAGTGCGACGCTCGAGAGGCGTCTGTATTCGGTTATAGCACCCAGCCGTTCTGTTGTCAACAGATTTTGCACATCGCCGTGTGGCACGTCCAAAACGCGTATCTCGAGGGTGATTTCGGGCTTGTGACACAACCCGGTACGGCTCGAGCGGAGTAGAATCTGAGGCATGTCCGGTCTCGAGCCATCCGTTCCAACCCTCGAACAGTGTTGCCAAGTTAAAACTTAGACTCGTATTGAACAAAAGCGTCAATCTGCTCGTGCTGCACAGATTCTTTATCAGTCTAACATTTTAGAACCGGAACGTTCCAAGCCAACTATGCCTCTGACCCACACCCGCTGGCGCGTCGCCGTGGCGCTGCCGATCCCCGCGTATGACTTCAAACCCGTGCACGGCAGCGATGCCGATGCGCTGGGGCGGCGCGTGCTCGTGCCGTGGCAAGGCGGGGCGCGCGTGGGCTTGGTCGTGGAAATCAATGAAGACCCGCGCGACGATCTCAACATCAAAGAAGCCATTGCTGTGCTGGACGACCTGCCCGTCCTCGAGCCCAACGCGTGCAGGGCACTCCTCGAGATTGCGCAGGAAACCTTTTGCAACGTCGGCGTGGCGTATCAAGACTTTCTGCCGTGGGGCTTGGAGCCGCCCGTGGAGCACACGGTGCGCCTCGTCGCGGGCGTCAACGCGGCTGAATTGCCCGCCCAGGCCCAACGCTTGCACAATTGGACGAGCGCGGCGCTGCACGATCCCGGTGTCCTCGAGTTCCTGCGCTCGCAAGGGTTGTTGGAGGAACAGGCGCGTTTGATCGGTCCGACGAAAGAGATTATCCGGCTGCTGCCGGAGTTCGATCCGCCGAAGCTCACGGGCAAACAGGCTCGAGCGATGGATGCCTTGCGCGAACTCGAGCAGTTCGACAGCGGCGTCGCCTGGGCGGAAGCCGCCGGGGTCAGCGTCGGCACGGTGACGAAGTTGATTGCGATGGGCGCGGCGGAACGGGCGCGCGTGCCACAAGGTAGCCCCCTGCCCGAGTTGCCCGCCACGCCACCCGCCCCTCGAGCCACGGCGGAGGTGCACGCGCACGCCGACACGCTCGAGGGGCTGGCGGTTGCGCGCTTGCACGGCGGGAAGCCGCGCGAGCGCTTCGCCATCCTCGCGGAGTTGATTCGCCGCGCGCCTGGGGGCGTGTTGGTCCTCGCGCCCGATTACGCGCGTTTGGAGCGGGCGTTTGCGGCGCTCGGGGACGTGCGCGCGGGGGCGCTGCTGGCGGGCGACCTCAAGCACCCGCAGCGCCAAGCGGTGTGGCGCGCGGCGCAGCGCGGCGACGTGGAGGTCTTGTTCGGCACGCCGTTCGCGTTGCTCGCCCCGGTGCGCGACCTCGCGCTGGTCGTGATCGAGGATGAACTGTCCGACGCGTGGAAGCTGCACAGCGGCTCGAGGGCGTTCATTCCTGAAATCGCCCGTACGCGCGCCGAAGCTGCGGGGGCGCGGCTGCTGTACGCGGGCAGCGTGCCCGCCACGGAAAGCCTGGCGCTCCCGGGAATCGTCCTGCCGCCCCCTCGAGCACGGCTGCACGTGGTGGACCTGAGCGCCCAACCGCAGCGCGACGAGATGGGTCCGATGGTGCACTTGAATCCCCCGCGCAATTCGTTCCCGATCAGCACGACGCTGAAAAAAGTCTTGCGCCAAACCGCCGAGCGCGCCCGCCAAGGCGTCGTCATCGCGCCCAGGCGCGGCTACAGCGCCGTGATCCGCTGCAAGGACTGCGGTTGGCTGCCGTTCTGCCCGAACTGCGACGTGCCGCTCAGATACCACCTCGAGACCCGAGGACTCGAGTGCCATCAATGCGGGCACACCGAGCGCCCGCCGACGCGCTGCCCGACCTGCGAGGGCACGGTGCTCGCGCCGCGCGGACCGGGCAGCCAGTGGATTCAACGCGAATTGCAGCAACTCTTGCCGGGCACGCGCGTGTACCGTTTTGACCGCGACACGAAGGACGACTTGGCGGCGATCTACCGCGGTGAACCCGGCGTGATCGTCGGCACGACCGCCGTGCTGGGCTTGCCACCGCCACCGAACCTGGCATTGATCGCGCTGAGTTTCGCAGACACGATGCACACGAGCCCAGACTTCCGCGCTGGGGAGCGCTACCACTTCGCGTTGCGGCAACTCGCGGAGTGGCATCCGACTCGAGCGCCGCTCTTGTTGATCCAGACCTTCCAAGCCGGTCACGCCGTGCTGCAAGGCTTGAACGCGGGCAGCGACGTGGCGGTTTACCCAACCAGCGAACTCGAGTCTCGAGCCTCGTTTTCGTACCCGCCACACACCAAACTCGCGCAGGTGCAAGTCGCGGCGCGCCGCCAGCACGACGCGCAGATGTGCGCCAGCAAGCTCGGCGGGCTCATCAAGGATCGCGGTGCGGACAGCCATGAACTGTTGGGACCCGCACCCGCACCGATTGCGCGCTTGAAAGGGCTGTACGCCTATCAACTGCTCGTGCGCGCACCGGACATGGCGCGATTGACCCATCTGCTCGAGCCTGCGCGCAATTTCCGCGAGGGCGGCGTGCGGGTGCGTGTGGAGATGCACCCGCGGCAACTCGAGGAGCTGCTGGAGTGAACAATCCCTCGAGCCGCCGTTGCTCGAGGCGCTTGGTGGATGTAGGGACAGGGCTTGTCCCTGTCCGCTTCCCGCATTCGCCGTCGCTCGAGCGAGAGCGGACGCCCACGAGGGGCGTCCCTACACACCCAATAGAGAGTCCAGTGCAACGGTGGCTCGAAAACCATGCTGTGGAAGCGTCAGTCTCGAGTGATGCGTGCGCAATTTGTTCTCGAGGGACGTTGGTGCGGCTCCCGCCGCACTCGGGCGAAGACCAGCTTCGCCCCTACGAACGACGGTGTGGTGGCGGCGCGGTCTCGAGATGCATGACTTCCCTCGAGAATCACGGATTTAACGCTTGCGCGGCACGACCAGCGCGATCAACGCGCTCGAGACTAGAATCAATGCCAACGCGTGCGGCGCGGCTCGAGCGAACATCGCTTCGGTCGTGTAGCCGTAGACGCTCTTGGCAAGGGTTTCAAACCCTGGCGGCGCGAGCAGCGTGGTCAGCGGGAGTTCCTTGACCGCGCTGAGGAACGCGAGCGCCATGCCCGCGAGCACGCCCCTCGAGAGCAAGGGAACCAAGACGCTGCGCAGCACCCGAGCCCCGGATGCGCCGAGGCTGCGCGCGGCTTCTTCCAACTGGTGCGGGGTGTTGTGCAGGGCGCTGCGGATCGGTCCGATGCTTTCCGCGAGGAAATGAACGGTGTACGCCAGGATCAGCAAGAGCAGTGTCTGGTACAGCCCCGGCGCGACGCGCAAGGTCACGAAGATCAGCGCCAAGGCGAGCGCCAGCGGCGGCGTGGCATAGCCAAGGTAACTGCTGCGCTCCAAAAGCTGCGCGCTGCGCCCACGGTGTCGCACCGCCAGGTACGCCAGCGGCAAGGCGCACAGGGCGCACAGCACGGCGGCGGGCGCGCTGGCAATGAGCGTGCTCCAGGTGGCGCGCAGCAAATCCGTCCACGGGTTGTAAAAGATGCTTCCTGGCTCACGCAGCCACCAGTGCACGGCGGTCACAACCGGCAACAGCACAGCGAGCGCCGCGTACAGCGCCAGTCCGAGCATGGCGACGCCCGTCCATAGACCCAGCGGCTCGAGCCTGGCGGCGCGGGTGTTGCGTCCGCCGCGCGTGAGGTGCACGCCGCGCATGAGGCGTCCCTCGAGGGCGAGGATGGCGACGGTGATCCCGAGCAGCACGAGTGCGAGCCACGCGGCGTACACGCGGTCCAGGCTGCCGATGTACTGCGTGTAGATGGCGTAGGAAAAGGTTTCAAAACGCATCAGGCTGACCACGCCAAAATCGCCCAGCACGTGCAAGACGATCAGGAGCGCCCCCGACAGCCAGGCAGGGCGCAAGCCGGGCAGTGTCACCGCCCAAAAGGTCTGCCACCTCGAGCGCCCCAGATTGCGCGCAGCTTCCTCCAAAGCTGGATCGCTGTGCCCCAGCGCGGCGTGCAGGTTCACGAACAGGTACGGCGCGGTGTACAGCGTCAAGATCAGCGTCGCGCCCCAAAATCCGCTCGGGCGGGGCAACGACAAGCCCAGCATCTCGAGGGTGCCGCCTGCGCCGCTGGCGGCCAAGAGTGAGAACGCGCCGACGTAACCGGGCACGGCGAGCGGCAGGGTGCACAGCACCGTCCAGAAGCGCGACAGCGGCAGCCGGGCTCGAGCGGTCAGCCACGCGGCGGGCAGCGCGATCAGCGTTGCGCCCAGGAGCACCGCCGAGCCGAGCAGCAGCGTGTTGCCGAGGAGCATCAGGTTGCGTTCGCGCAGCACGATTTCGCGCAAGGTTTGGGGATCTGCCTCGAGTGCTCGGACAACCAGGTACACGAGCGGCACGAGCACGCTCGAGGCGACGAGCCATGCAAAGGCGGTCAAAACCAGCGGAGCCCCTCGGGTACGCACGGGGCGGGCTCGAGGGGCGGCGCGTTTGAAGGGCGAGGCGGGGTTCACGGATGCAGGGTCTCGGGTGTGGCTCGAGGGGAGACGCTAGATGATGCCTTGTTCGCGCAGCAAGCGCTGGGCGTTGTCCACGTAATCCGCGAGTTTGTCGAAGTCAATCTTCGGCGAGCGGTTCAGCATCTCATTCAGCGGCAGCAGACTCGAGGGCAGGATGGCGCCTTTGACGACGGGGTATTCAAACAGTTCGCCTGTAAAGAACTGCTGCGCCTTGGAGGACAACAGCCAGTTCAAAAAGCGGCTCGAGGCGGCGGCGTTTTTGCTCGTGCGCAGCACGCCTGCGCCGGTGACGAGCGCCAAGGAGCCCACGTCGCCGTTCTGGAAGTAGTGTGTGCCCATTTGATAGCCGACTTTGGTGAAGCGCACGATGTAATAGTGGTTCGTGAGCGCCACGTCAATTTCTCTGGCGCGCAACGCCTCGAGCATCTGCGTGTTGTTGGTGCCGTAGCTCTTGGGCTCCAACGCTTTCATGCCCGCGAGCCACTCGCGCGCCCCGGCATCCCCGCGCGTCGCAGCCAGCGCGCCGACGAAATCCTGGAAGCTTGAATACGTCGGCGTCCAACCGATGCGCCCTTTCAGCGCTGTCATCTTCGGCAGGTCCAACACGCTCTTGGGCAGGTCTTCGGCCTTGACCTTGGCGGGGTTGAACGCCAACACGCGGAAGCGGATGGAGAGCGGCGTCCAGCGTTTGCTTTCTGGAACGAAGCTGGTGGCTTTGTTCGTAACGGTTGCGGGCAGCGTGGTCAGGGCGTTCGTTTTGCTCAAGAGCCCCAAGCTCCCCGAGGTGTTCGCCCAGAACACGTCCGCCGGGCTCTTGCTGCCCTCTTCCTGCACGGCAGCCAACAATTGCGCGTCGGTGCCGTAGCGCACGTTGATTTTGACGCCGGTTTCTGCCTGGTACGCCTGCACGAGTGGGTCCACCAAGCCCTTGCTGCGTCCGCTGTAGACGGTGAGTTCATTGCTTTGCGACACGGCGTTTGCCGCCACCAACGCCGCTGCCAGCGCGACGAACACGAATTTTTTCATGCTTCCCCTTCCCAAACCTCGAGCAGCGTGGTGCACTTGCGGGCTCGAGGGGTTGTACCCATAAACCATATCGGTTTAGTCGGAATTAAAGTTGGGACAATCTTCACGTTTGAATGACGAGACTCCACGATCTCAGCGGCCGGTGTAGGGAGGGGGCTCGTCCCCCTCCGTTGCAACTGGCTCGGGGCTGGCGGGTGAAACACGGATTTCTTTGGCATCAAGTGGCGAAGTCTCGAGCAACACCATTGTGCAAAACAGTTCATCCAACAACACGGCTCGAGCGGACGGCTTCACTGCATCCAGTTTGTGCTCACGTCCAGCCTCACGACGCGTTCCCCATCCACCTCGAGCCGACCGGGAACGCCGTGAAACGTCAGAAAATCGCGGTCGTCGCGCCGCGACCTGTGCGTTTTCGTGTCCATCGCCTGCACGATTTCGGACATCGTCGCACCCGAGGCGACGAGTTGATACAACCGCGCGTGCTTGCGCAACCCCACTTCGACACGCTCGAGCCAAGCGCTGTACCAGGCGCCGAACGACGCCACGCGCGTCAACGCCTCGCCGGGACCCGCATCCACCCACATCGTCCCCGGCACACTGCCATTGACCTCCAAATACCAGTCAATCGCACACCCGGCCGTCCCAAGGCACAGCAAGCCGGGGAACCGCCACAGCGGGTCGTCGTCGTCCTCTGAAAACGCTTGTGTTTGGAGCAACGGGAAGCGCTCGGCGACGTGCCAAGGTTCGAGGTCCGCGAAGGCGTAAAGACCGTAGTCCGGTCCCGCGCCGCCCGCGCCACAATGCAGCAAAAAGAGCCTGTACTCGAGCGGCAACTGGATGCCGTTGCGCCGCTCAAACCCAGCGATGTCGCCTTCGCGCACCGGGGGAAGAACTTCGTAGCGGTGCGCGTCGCTGGCGAAGACCAATTTGCAATTCGCATCGAGCACCTTGAGCGCCTTGACCCTCGAGCGTGCCGTCCTCCAGTACGTCGCATCAAATTCCATTGCAAGCACAGTATCGCTCGAGCCTGACAATTCTGCCTGACAGGGCGCGGCTATACTCCCCGGCGTGACCGCGCCGCCCAGCCTCACCCGAGCCGATGCCGCTCGGGGCAGCCAGAACAGTCCTGCCGCCGCCGTGCCGTTCGCACTGCTGGCTATTGCCGTGCTGAACGCCGTGTTCTTGAGCGCGACCGTCGCCACCCGGTTTCTCGAAGGGACGGGCGCCGCGATTGCCCTCGCCGTTGGCGGCGCGTTCGTGGTCGCTGCGCTCGCGCTGATCGTCGCCCGAGCCGGGACGCGCTGGTTGCCGTGGGCACTGGGCAGCACTGTTGCCATTCTCGCCTCGAGCCTTGCAGCTGTCGCGTTCGGCAGCACGTGGGCGTGGCTGCCGGGCGCGGTGGTGCTGCTCGTGCTCGTCCCGCCGCTCGCGCGCAGTGCGACGCTGCCGCGCGGCGCTTTGGAGCATTTAACGGGCTGGCTGTTCGTCGCGCCCGCCGTGCTGCTCCTTGTGATTTGGCACTTCGCGCCCGCCGTATACGCCTTGGCGCTGTCGTTCCTCAAAGACTTCAACTTCCTGCAACCCGCCTCGTTCGCGGGGCTCGAGAACTACGCTGTGCTGCTGCGCGACCCGTTGTTCTGGAAGAGTTTGTTGAACAGCACGTGGTACGTCATCGGCACTGTACCCGTGGGGATCTTGCTGGCGACACTGATTGCGATTCTGCTGAACGAACGCGTGCGCGGGCTGGCGGTGTTCCGCACGATTTACTTCCTGCCGTACATCACCGCGTTGACCGCCGCTGCCGCCGTCTGGAAATGGATGTACAACACCGAGTTCGGGCTGTTGAACGCAACCCTGGGCACGCGCGTCGCCTGGCTCGAGAACCCGAACGGCATTTTTCAACTGCTCGTGAACCCCGTGGGGCTCGAGTTGCCTGGTGTGCTCGCCGGTCCGAGCGTGGCGCTGGTCAGCATCATGGTCATGGGCATCTGGCACCACCTCGGGTACAGCGTCGTGATTTTGCTGGCGGGCTTGCAGAGCATTCCGCCGGAGTATTACGAAGCCGCGCAGTTGGACGGCGCGACCGCGTGGCAACGCACGCGCTTCATCACCTGGCCGCTCTTGTCGGGCACGACGTTCTTCTTGGCGGTCACGGGCTTGATCGGCGCGTTTCAGGTCTTCACGCAAGTGCTCGTGCTCACGCCGGGCGGCGGGCAGCTCAACGACACGCTGACCGTCGTCAAATACCTCTACGACAAGGGCTTCAGGGACAACAATTACAGCTACGCGTCCGCAATGGCGTTCGCGCTGTTCGTCATCGTCTTCGTCGTCACGCTCGTGCAGAACCGCATCCTCAGCCGCCGGGTGACGTATGACCTGTGAGGCTCGAGGCGGCGGACAGAGGAGACTCGAGCGGTGCACCCTGCCCGAGAGCATCCGTGTGCTCGAAAAAGCGACTGTGCTCGAGGTGCGCCGATGATCGCCGGTCGCCGCGCCAATCCGTTCGGGCGATTCGTGCTCTACGCCGTGCTCGTCGCGGGCGGCGTGGTCATGTCGGTGCCATTCATTTGGATGGTCGTGACCAGTTTCCAAAGCGTCCAAGAGAGCCTGCAATCGCATCCCGTGTGGCTGCCCAACCGCATCAACCCCGTGCACTGGAGCGCTGCCTCGAGCCTCGGTGTGCAGGGCGGCGACGCCGTGTGGGGCGGCGTGCAACCAGGGCGCACGGTGAACCTCGAGATTCGGACCAGCGGCAGTGTCGCGCCCACGGTCAGCGTGCCGCAAGGTGGCGAAACCTCGAGCAGCGCGTTTCTGTTCGGCAGCGACGCGGGCGCGACCGCCGAACCCGCCAAGCGAGCGAGCGTCACCAAACTCGAGGGCGATGGGCTCGAGGGCACGCGCTGGCAGGTCAGATTGGAGAACACCGGCACCGCGTTTGAACTGAAAATGCCCCTGCAAGTTGTCTTGCCCGACGGAGAGCGCCTCCTCGAGTCAACGCTGCCACCAGACCGCGTGGCGCGCAGCGATGCGGGCGAGGTCTTCGAGTGGAGCAACGCTGCGCCCGGCGGGCTCGGGTACGTGCTCGAGAACTACCGCGATGCCCTGGTCGCCGCGCCGTTCGCGCGCTACTTCCTGAACAGCCTCGTCAACGCCGTCGCGCAGGTCGCGCTCGGGCTGATCGTCGTGACGCTTGCCGCGTTCGCCTTCGCCAAAATTCCGTTTTGGGGACGCGACGCGTTGTTTGCGCTCTTGCTCTCGAGCCTCGTCATTCCCGGCGAGATGCTGCTCGTTCCAAACTTTGTCACCGTGTTCAAGCTCGGGTGGATTGATACGTACCAGGGCATGGTCGTGCCGTGGATCGCCAGCGTGTTCGGGATTTTTCTGCTGCGCCAGTTTTTCATGTCGCTGCCGAACGAGCTGTTTGAAGCAGCGCGCATTGACGGCGCGGGGTACGGCACGATTTTCCTGCGCATTGCGTTGCCGCTGAGCGTGCCCGGACTGGTCACGTTCGGCATCTTCTCGTTCCTGGGCTCGTGGAATGCGTTGATCTGGCCGCTGATCGTGACCAACGCCCCCGAGATGAAAACGCTGCAAAACGGCTTGCAGAGCTTCATCTCCGAAGCGGGCAGCAATTACGGGCAGTTGATGGCGGCGTCGCTCTTGGTCGTCGCGCCGATTATCCTGGGATTCTTGTTGGCGCAAAAGCAGTTCATCGCGGGCGTCGCCCGCAGCGGATTGAAATAGGGCGCAAGAACGGAGAGGCACGTGCATCTCGAGACAGCGCCAGCACCCAAGCGCTGTAGGGGCGACCGGCCGGTCGCCCCCACGACCCGCAACGACGCATGCCCACAAAAGCCGTGAACCTCCAAGTCCAGTGATCTGGCGGCGGTTTACTCGAGCGGCGCGAGCGGTTTCACCGCCGGTCCCGCGCGCACCTCGCCGCTGGCGTAGAACCTCGAGCCGTGGCAGGGGCAGTCCCACGTGCGGTCGACGCCGTTCCACACGACCTCGCAGCCCGCGTGGGTGCAGTGCGGGTCCAGGGTCAACAGCGTCCCCTCGAGCGTGCGGTACGCGGCGCGTTTGCCCGTATCGGTCTGGACGATTTCGCCCTCGCCGGGTGCGAGGCTGTCCGCGTCGGGCAGTTTGCGCGGCAAGACGTTTTTGACCAGCCCGGTGACGAACGCCGCGCCGCGCCGGGCGATGCCGGGCAGTTCGCTGCCAGAGAAGCGCGCGTCGGTGAACAGGCTTGCCCACGGCACCTCGCGTCCCTTCGCCCATTCCGCGGCCATGGTTCCAGCGAGCGTGGCTTGGGTCATGCCGACGCCCGCGAAGCCCGTGCCGTAGAAGCGGTGCGCTCCGTCTTCTGCGATGATCGGCAAGCCGTCCGCGACCGTCCACAATTCGCCCGTCCATTCGCGCAGCACGCGCATTGGCGTGCCGGGCAGCCACTCGCGCAGTCGGGTCTCGAGGGCGCGGTACGGGTCCTCTTTCGGTGGACTGCCCGTCGCGTGGTCGTTGCCGCCGAAGACGACGATGTCCTCGGCGGCGTGTCCTCGCCGCGCACCGCGCTCGAGGCGGTAGTAGTGGTAGGGGTCTTCGTCGTCTTCGGCCAGGACATCCGGGGCGCTGCCCGCGGGCACGGCGACCGCGATGGCGTAGCTCTGGTCGGCTTGCAAGCGGTCCAACAACACGGGATTGGTGAACAGCGGCACGTGCGTGGCGAGGACGGTGCGCTCGGCGCGCACTGCGAATTCACCGATGGGGCTCTGCACGTGAAGCGTGTCGTTGTCGCCGCCTGTGACGGCAGAGTTCTCAAAAATGCGCACGCCGAGTTGCTCGGCGTGTAGCGTCAGCGCGCGCAGGTACTCCCCGACATCGAAGCGGGCTTGGTTGCGCACCGCCAAACCTTGTTTGAACCGAAATGTGTTGGGCGCTTCACCGATGTAGGCGCTCGCGCCAACTTCCAGCAACGCCTCGAGTTCGGGTTTCAAATCGCGTCCGAACAGCCAAGCTTCGACGCGGCGAAATGGCACGCGCAACTGCTCGCTGCGCGCCACAATGTGGTCCAGCGCGTTGCCCATCGCCGCCCAGTACTGCGCTGCCTTGTCTTTGCCCAAGCTTTTGAGCAAGTCGCGCATCGGCGCGTCGGGGCGGGCGGTGACGTGTGCGGTCGTGTGGCTGGTTTCGCCCGCGCCGACGGTGCGCCGCTCGAGGACCACGACTTGCACCCCAGCGCGCGCCAATTCCAAGGCGGCGGTGAGGCCCATCAAGCCCGCGCCAACGACGACGACCTCCACGTTCAGGTCCGCGTCCAGCGCCGGGTGGCTGGCGGCACTGGGCTGGGCGGGGAACCAGATGGCGGCAGAGCCGACGGCGGTCACGCGGCTCCCACAGGCGCGACTTGGCGCGTTTGAAAGGCGTCGCAGAGGTCGCGCACGGTGCAGCGTTGGCAGGCGGGGCGTTCAAAAAAGCAACAGCGTTGTCCGTGCATCATCAGCACCTCGTGGTGGTCGTACACGCGTTGCGCATCCCATTGGGGCGGCAGCAACGCCTCCAACAAGCGGTGGGCGGGTTCCAAACCCGTTCCCGGCGCGATCAGCCCGATGCGGCTGGCCACGCGGTGGTGGTGGCTGTCCACAGGCAGCGCGGGACGGCGCAAGTTACTGAACAGCAGCGTCGCCGCGCTGGTCTTCGGACCCACGCCGGGCAACGCCTCGAGCCACACGCGCGCCTCGGGCACGGTCATCGTCGCCAAGAAGGAGAGGTTCAATGCACCGTGCAGTTCGTCGATCTTGCGCAGCACCGCTTGGATGCGCGGGGCTTTTTGCTCTGGCCAGGTCGCGGCGGAAATCGCCTCGCGCACCGCGTCCTCGGGGGCGTCGCGGACCGCTTCCCAGGTCGGAAAGCGTTGCCGCAGATGCTGGTAAGCCCTGTACGAATCGCGGTTTTTCGTGCGGTGCGACAGCAAACTGGAAATCAACTCACTGAGCGGGTCGCGCTCCGCGAAGAAAGGCACTGGGCAGCCGTATTCGGTGCACAAGCGCCCGTGGACTTCCAGCGCGCGTGCGCGCAACGGCTCGAGGTCTGGGGTGGGGCGCTCGTGGGTGCGGCGGCGTGGATTTGGGGGTTGACCGGGCGGCGGCGCGTCGGAGAGTGTTTGCATCGTGGAGTGCAGTGTGCGCACGGCAACTGACGCTGGACTGAACAACGCTTGAGTGCGCGAGGGCAAACACGACGCCCGCCGCGAAGTCTCGAGCGGCGGGCATGCTTGGCAAAATCTCGGTTCAGTTCTCGTATAGCGGTTCCCAGGTTTGTGACTGCCCTTGGTCACAAACCTGGCGAGCGTCACGCCCATGCGTGCAGTACACGACGCGAGTCGAACAAATCAGCAATTCTCTTTTTCAAGCGGACACCCTCTCCGTTTTTTGGGAGGGTGGGAGAGGAACTCTCCGAATTGCCGTAGAAGTCAATTCTCGTAAAAATCGGTGCGACCCACTTCGCTGCGCGCCTCTGCTAAGCACATGCACCAATCTGTGACCGTGCGCGCACCCGCTTCGACCGCTTCGTTGGGGGTTTGGTACGGGAGGTCGTTCAAAAAGCGCATGCGCGCCAGCATCAAGTAGTTGGCGTCGCGCATCTTCGCCAGGGTGCGCGGGGCGATGTGCACGCCGGGCGTGCGGGTGAAGAAACCGTGCGAGGGCTGTGAGACGGAGTCGGTGCTGAAGGTGCTCTTCATGGTGGAACCCCCTAAACTGCCTTGGTGGAGTGAAGATAAGGAGCCGCTCTGAATGGTTTTTGCTTTTCCCCTGAAGCCACGCTGATGCCCGTGTCAACTGCGGGTCAACTCGAGCGCATCACGTAACCCACATTGCGAATCGTGTGGATCAACCTCGGTTCTCCGCCCTCCTCCAGCTTTTGGCGCAACTGTGAAATGAACACTTCCACGACATTTTCGTCCCCGAAGAAGTCCTCGCCCCAGACGCGGTCCAACAGGTAGGACTTGCTCATGACGCGCTCGGGTTGCTCCAGGAATTCTTGAAGCAGTTTGAACTCGCGGCTGGTCAAGACCAAGTGGCGCTTGCCGCGGTGCGCGGTGAAGGCCGACACGTCCATCGAGAGGTCGTCGAAGCGCAGCAGGCTACTGACCTTGCCGCCCAAGCGCCGTTGAATCGCGCGCACGCGTGCCATCAACACGTCAAAGTTGACGGGCTTGACGACGTAATCGTCCGCGCCGCTGTCCAAGCCCTCCAACTGGGCTTCGGGCGCGTCGTTGGCGGTGAGCATAATCACAGGCACGCCCGAGTCCGCCGAACGCAAGCGGCGCAGCACCTCGAAACCATCAATGCCCGGCATCATCAAATCCAGCAGAATCAAATGTGGCGTGCGGTCCAACGCCGTGCGCAAGCCCACTTCGCCCGATTCCGCGGTGTCCACTTGAAAGCCTTCAAAGCTCAAGCCGCGCTTTAAAAAGCTGCGCACACTCGCGTCGTCGTCGATGACCAGGATTCGTTGCATGGATCCCATTAGAGCCCACGCGGGCGGGGACGCGTCAGCCCCAAGCCTGAAGTGAAGCTGAAGCCAAGCTGAGGACACGTTCAGCCCGGATTTGGGGGTGCTTCAACTGGCATTGCCGTGCCCATCAGCCTCGAGGGGTGGTGGCTCGAGGGGCAAACGGCACTCAAGCTGAGGGAAATTCAGGTCAGTTGTCGGGCTCGAGTGCATGGGCAATGGTCCTTCTCTTATCCGTGTTTCACGCTTCCGAACTCGAGGTCATGCCACGCGCGCAACCAGTCCTGCTCGAGACCCACCCTGCCTCACGTACCCCTCGAGCCAGAGCGGACCACGGTCATCCTCTTCGGTTCGCGGTAGGCTCACCGGCGTGAAGCCAGAAGTGACGGTGATCGGTGCGGGGCTCGCCGGGTCGCAAGCGGCGCTTGCGGCGGCGGACCTGGGCGTGCAGGTGCAGTTGTTTGAAATGCGCCCGGTGCGCATGACGCCCGCGCACCGCTCTGAAGGGGCATCCGAATTGGTGTGCAGCAACTCCCTGGGCGGCGAGGGCGAAACCAACGCCAAAGGCATGCTGCAAGCGGAATTGCGCGCGGCGGGCGTGAACGTCATGCAGGCTGCCGAAACCAACCGTGTGCCTGCCGGCAACGCCTTGGCGGTCGAGCGCGAGGGGTTTAGCGCCGCCGTGACCCGCGCGCTCGAGGCGCATCCGCGCATCGAGTTCGTGCGCGAGGAACTGACCCGCATCCCGGACGAGGGCGTCGTCGTCGTCGCGTCGGGACCGCTGACTTCGGATGCGCTCGCCGCAGACCTGCTCGAGCGCTTCGCGGGTGGAGAGCGGCTGAGTTTCTACGATGCTGCTGCGCCGGTCTTGGAGTTCGACAGCATCAACCTGGACATCGCGTACCGCGCCGGGCGCTACGGGCAGGAAGCCGATTACCTCAACTGCCCGTTTGACCGCGAACAGTACGCCGCGTTTTATCAGCGTTTGGAGACCGCGCGCTCTCACACGCCGCACGACTGGGAAACGCTGGAGTTTTTTGAAGGTTGCATGCCGATTGAAGAGATCGCGCGGCGTGGGGTGGACACACCGCGCTTCGGTCCGCTCAAACCCAAGGGCTTGCCCGATCCGCGCACGGGGCGCGAGCCGTATGCGGTCGCGCAACTGCGCCAGGAGGATTTGGAGGGGCGTTTGTGGAGCATCGTCGGGTTTCAAACCGGGTTGAAATGGGGCGACCAAAAAGAGGTCGTGCGCCTGATTCCGGGACTAGAGAATGCGGAGATCGCCCGCTACGGCGTGATGCACCGCAACACGTACCTGTGCGCGCCGAAGCTGCTGAACAGCGCGCTGCAATTCCGCGCCCATCCGCGCCTGTTCACCGCCGGGGTGCTCGCGGGCACGGAAGGCTACTTGGAGAGCGCCGCGACCGGGTGGCTCGCGGGGCTGAACGCGGCTCGAGTCGCGCAGGGGCTGCCGGTGACGACGCCGCCCGCGACGGGCATGCTCGGCGGGTTGGTGCGTTTCCTGGCGACGGCGGAAGCCAAGAACTTCCAACCGATGAACACGAACTGGGCGCTCGTCCCGGACCTCGAGCCGGAGGACATTCCCACTGAACTGCGCAACCGCAAGAAGCTCGGGCGCAAGGAGCGCAGACCGCTCTTGTACGCGCGTGGCATGCGCGACTTCACCGTGTGGCTCGAGGAGACCCGTGCAGCGACGCGTGCCACAGCCACTGTCTGAGCCATAACCGCCCGTCAATAGCGCGTAGGGATACAATGGCTGGGTCGTGAACGCCGCAACACGGGAGCGCCCGTCAAACGCCAGACGCCTGCTCGCCCTGGCGGACTGGTTGTTCGGCGCGCGGCGCGACAACGGCATCGTGCTGTTGTTGATTTCCCTGGTGCAGATCGCGGTGGCGATCACCGTCTACCTGACCGGTGGCACGCAATACGTGTACCTGCAATTTGCGTACATCCCGGTCGCGGTCGCTGGGCTGGTCTTCGGCACCCGTTGGGGGACCGCGTTCGGGTTGTTCACGGGGCTGCTCTTGCTGGGTCCGCTGATGCCCTTGGACACCTTCGCCAACATCGCCCAACCCACCCTCGGCTGGGTGATCCGCATGGCGTTCCTGTGCCTTCAAGGGGCCGCTGCTGGCTTCGTCGGAGACCTGCTCAAGCGCCGCGTCAAGGTTTTGGAGGTCGTCGCAGACGAGTTGGCACTGACGTACGGACGCGTGCTGCGGTCGCTCGTCAAACTGATCGGCGAGCGCGACGACGAAACCGCCGACCACTCCGAGCGCGTCGCTTACAACGCCATTCAAATGGGCAAAGCGCTCGGGTTGAAAGGCACGGCACTTGAGACGCTGTACTGGGCGGCGGTGTTGCACGACTTGGGCAAGATCGGCATTCCAGAGCGCATCCTCAACCACCCGGGCCCGTTGAGCGACGCCGACCGCACGGAGATGCAGCGCCACGTCGAAATCGGCGAGCGCGTGATTTTGGAAGCCAGCGTGGAATTCAAACCGATTGCCGAAATCGTCGCCGCGCACCACGAACGCTGGGACGGACAAGGCTACCCGCGTGGCGTGCGTGGCGAAGCCATTCCCCTCGCTGGGCGCATCCTCACGGTGCTGGACGTGTTTGAAGCGCTCACCTCCAAGCGTCCATACCGCGCGCCAATGAGCCCAGACGCCGCGCTCGAGATCGTGCGCGGCGACAGCGGCACGCGCTTTGACCCGAGGATCGTGGACGCGTTCGTGACACTGCTCGAGGATCGGCAGTTGGCGCTGTCCGACATCACGGAGACGAAGGCAGAGCAGTTGCACGACCGCTACAACTCCGGTGCGTTGCTGCTCAGCCGCATTCGCGGCGTGCGGTTGTAAACGCGGTCAACCTCGAGCGGACGCCAGCCGCCGAACAGCCATCGCTCGAGGTGAACGCTCGAAAACGACTGGTCTCGAGCCGCTTCGAGCCTGCGGTGTCAGCGCGCTGACACGCCGTTTGCCGTCGGCTCGTGTAGAACCAACCCATCCGCGCTCGGGACCAGTCCCGAGCGCCCCCGAGAGGACCCCCATGCAAATTGGCATTGACAGCTTCGCCGCCGTCGTCGCAGACCCGGAAACCGGGCAGGTCTTGAGCGCGCAAACCCGCCTCGCCAATCTCTTGGAGGAGATTCAAACCGCCGACCAAGCGGGCGTGGACAGCTTCGGGTTGGGCGAGCACCACCGCAAGGAATACCTGGACTCCGCGCCGACCGTGATCCTGGGCGCGGCTGCCGCGCGCACGCAACGCATTCGCCTTCAAAGCGCGGTGACGGTGCTGAGCGCCGACGACCCGGTGCGGGTGTTTCAACAGTTTGCCACCTTGGATTTGCTGTCAAACGGACGTGCGGAGATCGTCGCTGGGCGCGGCTCGAGCATCGAGGCGTACCCGCTGTTTGGGCATGCCTTGGAAAATTACGACGACTTGTTCGCGGAGAAGCTGGGGTTGCTGCTGCAACTGCGCGAGCAAACCCACGTGCACTGGTCGGGGCGCTTCCGCGCGCCGCTGACCGGGCAAGGCGTCTACCCGCGCCCTGTGCAAACGCCGATTCCCGTGTGGATCGGTGTGGGCGGCACGCCGGAGAGCTTCGCCCGCGCGGGCGTGCTGGGTTTACCGCTGATGATCGCCATCATCGGCGGGGATTTCCGGCGTTTCCGTCCGCTCGTGGATTTGTACCGCGAAGCGGGTCGCCATGCTGGGCACAAGCCTGAAACCCTGCGCGTCGGCGTGCACGCCTTCGGCTTGGTCGGAGACAGTGACGTTGGTGCCAGGGACGACTTTTACCCCGGTTACGCACGGCTGATGAACACGCTCGGACGTGAACGCGGTTGGGCTCCGCCGTCGCGGGCGCAATTCGACGCGGCATCGGCGCCGGGCGGACCGTACCTGATCGGGGGTGTGGACAACGTTGTGGATAAGGTCTTGTACGTCAACGAAGTGCTCGGCGGCGTGGACCGGTTGAGCTTTCAAATGACGAACGTGATGCTGCCGCACGCGCGGATGCTGCGCGCGATTGAATTGCTGGGCACGCAGGTCAAACCCCGTGTGCAAGCAGCCCTCGAGCCTCGAGCGGTCGCGCAGTAATCCCTCGAGCGAGTGCACATGTCTGTGTAGGGACGGGGCTTGTCCCCGTCCGCGGGCGGTTAGTTCGTTTTCTGAGATAAACCTCGAGGCAGACTTGAGGAGTTCAGTGACTCGAGGGGCTGGACACGGTGTCGCTCAAAACCCGCAACGCTCGAGCCAAACCGACCTCGAAACCATCCGTGAACTGTGCGTTCAATCGTCCTGCGACCGAGCACCCGAACAACATTCTGTTGTTGACAGAACCCACCCTTTGTAAGACAATGAAGGTTCGCTTTCGGGCCACTCACTCCCCGGCCTGAGACTGGAGTTTCATGCTGCAAGTGGAAAGCACGTTCACCCCGCGCGGCGATCAACCCAAAGCCATTGCTGGACTCGTGGACGGTCTCGAGAGTGGGTACCGGTTCCAGACCTTGCTCGGTGCGACTGGCACGGGCAAGACGTACACGATGGCCAAAGTCATCGAGCAGTTGCAGCGCCCGGCGCTGATTATTGCGCCGAACAAGATCTTGACCGCGCAACTGGCGGGCGAGATGCGGGAGTTCTTCCCGAACGCCGCGGTCGAGTTCTTCGTCAGTTACTACGATTACTACCAGCCCGAAGCCTACGTGCCCGGCAAGGACCTGTTCATTGAAAAGGACAGCGCGGTCAACCAAGAGATCGAACGCCTGCGCCACAGCACCACGCGCTCCTTGCTGACGCGGCGCGACACCATCGTCGTCGCGTCGGTGTCGTGCATTTACGGCTTGGGCAACCCGAACGAGTACCGCAAGATGAACCTCAACCTGGAGGTCGGCAAACCCTTGGGCAGAGACGCGATCCTCGAGCGGCTGATCGAGATTCAATACGAGCGCAACGACATCGAACTCTCGCCCGGACGCTTTCGCGCCAAAGGCGACGTGGTCGAGATCTGGCCCAGTTACGACGAGAAACCGATGCGCTTGGAACTGTGGGGCGACGACCTCGACCGCATCCAAGTCTTCGACTTCCTGACCGGCGAAATCACGGCGGAACTCCAGAGCACCATCCTTTACCCAGCCAAGCACTACGTCGTCGAAGAGGGCAGCCTCGAGCCCGCGATCAAAGGGATTGAAGCAGAGCTTGCCGAGCGCCTCGAGTATTTCAACTCTGTCGGCAAGTTGCTTGAGGCGCAACGCTTGAAAGAACGCACCTTGTACGACCTCGAGATGCTGCGCGTGTTGGGGTACTGCTCCGGGATCGAGAACTACAGCCGCCACATCGACGGGCGTCAACCCGGCGACCGTCCGTACACGCTGCTGGATTACTTCCCGAGCGACTTCGTGACCTTCTTGGACGAGTCGCACATCACGCACAGCCAGATTGGGGGCATGTACCGCGGCGATTACCAACGCAAGAAAACCCTCTCCGATTACGGCTTCCGCCTGCCGAGCTGCATGGACAACCGCCCGCTGAAAACCGAGGAGTTTTACGACATGGTCGGGCAACTCGTCTACGTCAGCGCCACGCCCGCCGAGCACGAGCGCAGCGTTTCCTCGCAAGTCGTGGACCAAGTCATCCGCCCGACGGGGTTGTTGGACCCCAAAGTCACCGTGCGCCCCACGAAAGGACAGGTCGAGGATCTCTTGGGCGGCATTCGCGGGCGTGTGGAGCGCGACGAGCGCGTGCTCGTCACGACGCTCACGAAGCGCATGAGCGAAGACCTGACGGAATACTTCCTGGGACACAACATCAAAGCGCGCTACATGCACTCTGAGATTGACACCCTCGAGCGGCAAGAGATCATCCGCGACTTTCGTCTTGGGCACTTCGATGTCCTCGTCGGCATCAACCTCTTGCGCGAAGGTTTAGACCTGCCCGAAGTTAGCTTGGTTGCGATCCTGGACGCCGACAAACCCGGCTTCCTGCGCAGTGAACGCAGCCTGATTCAAACCATCGGACGCGCCGCGCGCAACGTCGGCGGCGAAGTCATCCTCTACGGCGACAGCATCACCCCCGCGATGGCGTACGCGATTCAAGAAACCAACCGCCGCCGCGCGCTGCAAGAGGCGTACAACACCGCCAACGGCATCACGCCGACGACGATCTCCAAGAGCATCCGCAAAGTCATTCGCGGCGAGGAAGCCCCAGAGGGCGAACTCGAGCCCACGGCGGAGTACACCAGCCGCGACGACATCCTCGCCCGGATCACGGATTTGGAACTGGACATGTGGCAAGCGTCTGAAAGCATGGACTTCGAGAAAGCCGCGTCGTTGCGCGACGACATCCGGCAACTCGAGGCGAAACTCGCGGGCAAAGAGGTCAAGACGACCATCCTGCCCGGTTCCAAACCGCAAAAGGGACGCTCCAAGCAACGGCGTTAAATCGAAGGCTCGAGGCGAAACGGGGCGCACATCGCGCCCCGTTTTTGCACCATGCTCGAGCCCCACAGCTGTTTCCCCTCTCCCCAACGTGGGAGAGAGTGCGCGAAGCGCGGGTGAGGGGGGGGCGAGCGTCACGCCCATGCGTGCAAGGCACGACGCGAGTTGCCGTTGACGTTCAGGCATCTCGAGGAATCCCGTTTGGTCTCGAGCATGTGGTCTTTCGCCCGTTGCACAGGGCGGGCACGGGGACCCGCCCCTACGCCGTGGCGTTCGCAAAACCTGAACCCCGGTTGACCTCGAGCGTGTGGTCTTTCCTGTGTTGCAAGGGCGAACACGTCGTGCCCATGCACGCGTCGAACCCATGTTCGCAAAGCGAAATGCGTGACGTTCGCCCCTACGGGGGGGCATTGGCGCAACCTCGAGATCAACCGAATTTGGCAGCGTTGGTGTGGCACTATTTTCTGTATGCGCGCTTCCGGTTTGCTTCACCCTGAACTGCTCGCCCTCGTCGCCCGCGCGGGGCACACGGACACCATCGTCGTTGCGGATGCGGGGTTGCCGATGCCCAAGGGCGTGCCGTGCATTGACTTGTCGGTGCGCGCGGGGCTGCCAGGGTTCCTCGGGGTGTTGCGCGCGATTCTGGATGAACTCGTGATCGAGGGTGCGACGGTCGCCACGGAAATGCGGGAACGCTCCAGCGGCTTGCACGCTGAACTTCTGCCGATGCTCGAGGTCGCGCCGCGCACAGTCACCCACGAGGAATTCAAGCGCCTGACGCACGACGCGCTCGGCATCGTGCGCACGGGCGAGACCACGCCGTATGCGAACATCATCTTGCACTGCGGCGTGCCGTTTTAAGGGCTTGCCGGGGCAGGCAACTCGAGCCCGGCGATGCGTGTGCTCTCGGTCCACAAGCGCTCTTGCACCGTTTGATCGAGCGCAGACGGCGTGGCTTTGGCAATCTTTTTGTTGCTCCAATACGCACCCGTGATGCCCTTGGCGGCGTCACCACTGGCGAGCAGCAGGGTCGTTTGCGCGCCCTGTTCTGGCGTGACCATCGCACCTGGGATGCGTCGCATGATGCCGAACACGAAGTTCCACACGCCGCTCGAGCCTTGCGCGAAGCCCGTGGCGACCACACCGGGGTGCAATGCGTTGCTGGTCACGCGCGTGCCCGCCAAGCGCCGTGCGAGCGCGTTGCTGAAGAGGATGTTCATCAGTTTCGAGGTGCCGTACACGTTCATCCCGCCGAAACCCTTGGTGCTTTGCAAGTCATCGAAGTTCACCCGCCCATAGCGGTGCGCTTCGCTCGAGACGTTGACGATGCGCCCTTCGGGTGCGGCTTTGACCGCATCTAAGAGCAAGTTCGTCAAGAGGAAGTAGCTCATGTGGTTCAGTGCGAACGTCATCTCCAAACCTTCGCTGGTAATTTTGCGTTCCGTAAAAATCGCTCCTGCGTTGTTGACCAGCACGTCAATGACGTTGTGCTTGGCGCGCACTTCCTCGGCGACGCGGCGCACGTCCGCCATCAGGCTCAGGTCGCCTTGGTAGACCTCGAGCGCGTCCTTGCCCGTGGCTTGCTGAATTTCGTTCACGGTCGCTGTGAGCTTCGCGGCGTCGCGCGACACCAAAAGCACCCGCGCACCGAACCGGGCGAGTTCCAACGCGGTGATCTTGCCGATGCCGTTCGTCGCGCCGGTGATGAGCACGGTTTTGCCGTTCATGTCCATGTGTGCACACTACCCGAGCGCGGTTGAAACACTCGGTGCCCAGGGATGCGTTCACCGACTCGAGCGCGCAAGACCACTTGACACGATGGTCGAAGTCCCCGGCGAACCCCAGAACGCCCGAGTCACGGTGCTGGCGTAGGTAACTTGCGGTATGGGCGCGGCGGAACGCGTGTCGTAGACTGGCGCGATGCCCGAGCCCCGTTACCTTTCCACTGCTCAGATCCGCGAAATGTTCCTGAAATTCTTCGAAAGCAAGGGACACCTGCGTTATCCCTCGCACCCAATTCCCGTGTACAACGATCCCACGCTGATGTTCAGCGTGGCGGGCATGGCGCAGTTCAAGCCGCAATTCGTCGGCGCACCGGCACGCTTCCCCAGCGTGGACGGCGAGTGGAAACGGGTGGCCACCGCACAGAAATGCATTCGCATCGGTGACATCGAAAACGTCGGACGCACCAGCCGCCACTGCTCATTCTTTGAGATGCTCGGCAATTTCAGCTTTGACAGCTACTTTAAAAAAGAGGCAATCACTTGGGCGTGGGAGTTCATCACCAGCCCCGAATGGTTGGGCTACGACCCGAGCCGTATCTTTGTCACGATTTACAAGGACGACGAGGAAGCCTTCACGCACTGGACGCAAGACGTGGGGCTCGAGCCGGACCGGGTGAACCGCTTTGACGCCGACGAAAACTTCTGGCCGCAGAACGCACCGACGAAGGGCCCGAATGGGCCGTGCGGACCGTGCAGCGAAATCTTCTACGACCGCGGCGAGGCGTTTGGTACGGACACCTGGGCGGACTACGCGAAGAACCCGGAATCAAACCGCTTTTTGGAGTTCTGGAACCTGGTCTTTCCTGGATACAACCGAACCGATGGACCGGACGGCAATGGCGCGCTCGAGGATCTGGGGCGCCACAACATTGACACCGGCTTGGGCATGATCCGCGCCGCCTTCATCAACCAAGGCGTGTCCGACCTGTTCGACACCGACGACTTCAAACCCTTGATTCAAAAAGTCGCGGAGTTGAGCGGCAAGCCTTACGAGGGCATGCAAAGCCTCTCGCACCGCGTCATCGCGGAGCACATCCGCATGGTCAGCATGACTCTGGCGGACGGCGTGACGTTCGGCAAATCCGAGCGCGAGTACGTCGTGCGCAAAGTCATGCGCCGCGCCTCGAGGCACGCCTATTTGCTCGGGTTGAAAGAGCCGACGCTGTACCAACTCGTGCCGATTGTCGCGCAGACCTTAGGGGGGGCGTACCCGGAGATCGTCGGCGCGCAGGAAAGCGTGATGCGCCTGATCCGTCAAGAGGAAGAGGGCTTCCTCAGCACCCTCGGGAACGGTATTGAGCGGCTGAACACGACTCTTGCATTTGAAGCCATCAAGCGCTCGCTCAGCGCCCCTCGCAAAAACCTCGAGATGGCTGGCTACAAAGCGCAGTTCGACTTTGACGTAGACGGCGCATATAAGAATCTCGCACTCGAACTTCTGAACCAAAATCACAAAAAGTATCTCGAACTTGAAAACAGAGCCATCGAATCAGTTTTGGGGAATCAAGGCGTCAAAGGTGCCCTGCACGATAAGCCAAGCGGAAAGACAGTTAACCTCGCAGGATATGAGATTGACGGCAATGTTGCGTTCACACTAAATGACACCTTCGGTTTTCCGCTTGACCTGACTCGAGAAATCGCCGAGGAGTTCGAAGCAACGGTGGACGAAGATGGCTTCAAAGTCGCCTTGGCTGAAGCGCAGCGCATTGCTCGAGAAGGCAGCAAGTACAACAACAAGGGGGGCGTGTTCGGCGGTGGCGCGGATGTGCTCGAGGGGCTGCCCGCAACCGAGTTCTACGGGTACGAATCCAACCTCGCCAGCGGGCAGGTCTTGGCGCTCGTCAAAAACGGCGAAAAGGCGCACACGGCTGCGGAAAACGAGCACGTGCAAGTCGTGCTGGACGCCACGCCCTTCTACGCAGAGGGCGGCGGACAGGTCGGGGACACCGGGCGTTTGAACTGGACGAACGGTGAAGCCGCCGTGACAGGGACGCACAAAAACTCGAGCGGCGTGTTCGTGCACGACGTTTTGGTGCTGCGCGGAACCCTGCACGAGAACGAAGCGGTCGAAGCCGTCGTGGACGGCAGCGTGCGCGGTGCGACGGAACGCCACCACACGGCGACGCACCTGCTGCAAGCCGCCTTGCGCGCGACGCTCGGCAACCACGTGCAGCAAAAAGGCAGCTTGGTGACGCCGGAGCGCTTGCGCTTCGACTTCACGCACAACCAAGCGCTGACTCCCCTCGAGATTCGCCAGGTGGAGCAACTCGTCAACCGCTGGGTGCAAGCCGATTTCACGGTGAGCGCTGCACTGATGTCGCTCGAGGACGCGCGCAAGACCGGGGCGATGGCACTGTTCGGGGAAAAGTACGGCGACACCGTGCGCGTCGTCAGCGTGGACGGCAGCGTGAACACGACCGGGATTCTCGAGCGGGTGCAGGGCGGGTTGATGACGGGGCAGAGTGAGATTGCCAGCAAGGAACTTTGCGGCGGCACGCACGTCCCACGCACGGGCAGCATCGGCAGTTTCGTGGTCACATCCGAGGAGGGAATTGCCGCCGGGGTGCGCCGCGTGGAAGCCGTGACCGGCGAAGCGGCGGTGAACTACGTGCGCGACAACCTCGAACGTCTACAAGCGGCTGCTCGAGCCTTGAATGCCACGCCGGAAACCCTGCCCGAGCGCTTTGAGCGGTTGCAGGACGAGTTCAAGCAAAAAGACAAGGAAATCGCGGCGCTGAAAACCAAACTCGTGCAAGCCCAGACCAGCGGCGGCACTTCTGCGGCGGACACACTCGAGTTGGGCGGGTTCAAAATCGCGCGCTTGATGCTGCAAGGCGTCAGCGGCAATGAGTTGCGCGGTGCGGCTGATGACCTGCTCGAGCGTTCCAAAGCCGACATCGTGGTCGTGGGTTCCGACGGCGGGTTGGCAGTGAAAGCCAGCAAAGACGCGGTGGCAAAAGGGGCGCACGCAGGGCAGTTGATCGGCAAGCTCGCGGCGGCGGGCGGCGGCAAGGGCGGCGGGCGACCGGACATGGCGCAAGCGGGCGTGAAAGATGTCGCTGCGTCGCTCGAGGCGTTGCCGAACGCGTTCTAAACGGCGAGCAGTTCAAAAACAGGCGTGTGCTCGGGTGGGCGTTTGACCCCGAGCACACGCTTCTTGAAATTTTTGGCGTGGTTGGTTTCCCCGTTGTCGCAACGCGCGAGTGACTTGCCGCAACGCATCCGCGTCTCGAGAAGATTCAACGTTCTTTACAGCGGTTCCCAGGGAGAGTGACTGCCCCTCCGTCACAAACCTGGCGAGTGATACGAGGAGAACAAATCAGCAGTTCTCTTTTTCAAGCGGACACCCGCTTTCGCTGTTCGGGAGGGTGGGAGTGGAACCCTCAGAACTGCTGTATCCCTCTTTTTCTTGGCTCGAGGTTCTTCATTTGCGCTGCTGAACGGGGTCGGCGCATCGAAATGTGACGCAGTGCGCTGTGCATTGCCCCGAGCGGCAAATGGACATGAAGCCAAAAGAAACCTGGATACGCTTGCGCCAGGTTCGACATGCAGACTTTTACCGTTGCCATCACAGACACGCCGAGCGGAGACCTGGGTCCCTTCATCGGTGCCTTGGCTCAAGCCCTCAACGCGCAGGAAACCCAAATCGCGCCCCTGCTGGAGTTGCTGCGCAAGGGTCCCGTGGTCGTGACCCGCCCCATCGCGGAACGCGAAGCGTTTCAAGTCGTGCGTCAACTCGAGAACCTGGGCTTCAAAACCCAACTTCGCCAAGCCGCCCGTGCCCCAACCGAGTTGGACAGCGCCCCCGAACCGATCAGCCTGCCCAGCGATGCGCCAACGGCGAACGTCGACGCGGGCGGGGTGCGCGTGCGCCGCTCGAGTCTGCGCAACCGCATTTTGCTGACGACGCTGCTGCCGTTGGTCGCGCTGATCGTGGCGGTCCTCGGGTTTACCGCGCTGAACCTGCCCACGACCGTGCGCCAACTGATTTTGGAGGGCGCCGATCAACTCGCCATCGCCGTCGGCAACAGCATCGTGTTGGACGACCCGGCGGGCGAAAACCGGCGCTTGTTGCTGATCACCCAGCAACCCAAGGTGTTCTTCGTGCAGGTGGACTTGCCGGACCGTTCCACGTTGTTCCGCGCCAAAGTCACCGACGACGAGACCGTGGTTCGCACGCCGCTCAGCGCGTTCATCAACGCCAACCCAGCCGGGGGCGTCTACAGCTGGACAGACAACCGCGTCGAAGCCTTCCGCGCCATCGAAGCCCAACTGCGCAGCTCCGGCCAGTCCACCCCGGCGTCGCTGAAACCCATTCAGGACAACATCGCGCGCACCGCTGCCTCCGCCGGTCAAGTCACCAACCTGGAGATTCGCCGCATCGGGTTTAGCGATGCGAACGGCACCCGTCAGGTCGTGCCCCTCGAGTCCGCGAATTTTATTGTCACCGTCGGCGTGATCGCCAACGACAGCCTCAACATTCGCAACAACTTTTTGCTCGTCTTCGGACTCGTCGCGTTGCTGGCGACGGGTTTGATCGTCGCGTTCATGCTGGCAGCACTGCAACGCGTGGTCCAGCCGATCCTCGAGATGTCGCGCATTGCTGACAAGATCAGCATGGGCGACATTGAACAACCCGTGCCCGCGTTCGCCAACGACGAGTTGGGCGACCTGGCCGGTTCCATTGAGCGCCTCAGGGTCAGCGTCAAGGTGCTGATGGACCACATGAAAAAACGCCCCTGATTGTTTTGTTTCGTCGATAGCCACTCGCGGTCGTTCATTCAAACGTCCCAGTTCCAGGAGGAGTTCATGAAGCGTTCAGTCGTCGTGTTGTTCGGTTTGCTCGGGTGCGCCATCACCAGCGCCCAGCAAGGGTTGCAGATCGGTGTGGTCTACGGTGATTCGGTGAAGCTTGACCGTTCGTTCAACCAGCGCACCTTTGAAGGCACGCAGCGCGCCGCCAAAGACTTTGGGTTGACGCTCAAGGAATTCATTCCGCAGGACCCCACGCAAATCGAGGGTGGTGCGCGACAACTCGCCCAGGGTGGGGCAACCCTCGTCATCGGTGTGGGGTTCTCGAGCGAAGCCGGGGTTTCGGCTGCCGCCAAAGATTTTCCGGGCACCAAGTTCGCGGTGATCGACGCTGTGCCGCAGGGCAGCAACTCCACCGGTTTGTTGTCCCGCGAGAACGAAGGGTCCTACCTCGTGGGGTACATCGCGGGTGTCAGCAGCAGCACCGGTGTGGTCGGGTTCATCGGCGGCATGGACATCCCACTGATTCACAAATTCGAGGCGGGCTACCGCGCGGGCGTGCTGCGCGCCTGCCCGACGTGCAAGGTGGTCAGCGAGTACGTGGGCAGCACCCCGACGGCTTGGAACAACCCGTCCAAGGCCAAGGAAATCGCTGCCCGACAGGTCGGGCAAGGCGCGGACATCGTGTACGCCGCCGCTGGCGGCTCTGGCAGCGGTGCGCTGGATTACGTCAAAAGCAAACAATGCTTGAAAGCCACGGCGTTGCCGGGCGGGTTGAAGTTCCGCAACCCCGGCATCGCGGGCACGATGCCCAAACCCGCCACGTACGCCGCCGCTTGCGCGGGCAATGCGCGCCCGCTGTTTTTCATCGGGGTGGACTCCAACCAAAATTACCTGGGCGACACCGACAAGAATCCCAAGACGATGAACTTCGTGCTGACCAGCATGGAAAAGCGCGTGGACAACTCGGTGTACAAACTGATCAGCGATTTCAAATCCGGCGCCGCATGGAAGAGCGGTCCGCGCGACTTTGGGCTCAAGGAATTCGGCGTCGGTTACGCGGTCGACGAGTACAACCAAGGCTTGATCCCAGCGGCGTTGGTGCAAAAGATCGCCCAGATCAAAGCCGCCATCGTCAGCGGCAGAATCGTCGTGCCCAAGGAGCGCTGACCCCTCGAGCACTGAACGCCTCAAAGCTCAAGCGCGCGAAACTTGGACTCCAAGTTTCGCGCGTGTCTTTGCCATGAACCTTTTGCAAGACTCCAAGGTGCAAACGTGCGTCGAACGGGTCATGCAACGCCTCTTAGGGTTAAACGGGTGAGGATTCGTCGCGTGCTCGAGACCAATCCGGCACGGGCCCGTGGTCGCTCGAGCCAGTCCTCGAGCAACCAAGGTGGCGCAATCGCTCGAGCATCATGGGTTTCCGAGCGACCGTGTTCTGGAAGGTGTTTCCTTATCCCGAGCTGACGTTCGTGTCGAGGCGTTGCGCACTGCGCATAGGGATAGGGGTGCGACACCCCCACGGATCGAGCGGCGGTCGTTCATTTGGCGTATGTCACAACGGTTCTCGAGATCCAACGGCTTTATGCGCGAAGTCCAATGTGCACCGAAGACCACTGGCGAGCCAACCGTGCGAATCCTGCCTGACAAGGCGTGAACCGCTCGGGTACAATGCTGGTGATGCTCTTTCAGTGCGCCCGCTTCAACCCTGCTTGCTGGAGCATCGCGTGATGCCCCTCGCGGGACAGGTTGGTGCAACCGGGCTTCCGGCATTGCTGGTCGATTTGAACGAACGGGCGCTGTCCGGCACCCTCGTGCTCGAGGCGGGCGGGGTCCCGACCGTGGGCGACCCAGGCACCAGGCTGCACTTCATTCGCGGGCGCCTGATCGCCGTCGAGACCGCCTCGTTGGGCGGCGAAGCCGCGCTCGGCGCCTTGGCAACCTCGAGCACCCTGAACTACCGCTTCACCGAGGGCTTCGTGCAACTCTCGAGTTTCGCCCCGTCGCAGCGCATCAACAAAGCCCTTGAAGCACTGCTGCCCTTGCTCGGCAACACCGCCGCAATGCCGGACGGGACGCCGCCCGCGGCACCGCGCGAACCGACGCACGCAGCGAACACCGCGACCCAAGAAGACATGGGCACGGCCTCGTTCATCCCGGACCAGTTCGCCGCCGAGACCAGCAACTCGCCGGTCGTCTCCGCGGACTTCACGAACACGTTGCGGGTGCTGGTCGTGCGCCAGATCGGTCCAGCGGGGCAGTTCATCCTCGAAGGCGTCTGCCAGGAACTGCGCATGGATCTCGGCGCGCTGCGCCGCGACCAGGTCGCCCCGCTCATCGCCGCGCTGACCCGAGAACTGCCCACGGCGCAACGCGCGCCCTTTCAAGCGGCGGTTGATCGGATGCTGCGTCAGTTCAACGCTTGAGCGCACGGCGCGTTGACCCGCGCCAATCTCGCAAACCGCGTTGCCCGAGACCCCCAACGAACCCGTGTCGAACAGGTCCAACCGCTCGAGGAGATGGTGTTGCCCCTCCGGTCTTCGTCGCCGGGCGTGCACTTCTTTTGCATGGCAGCGGCTAGGCTGCCTGCATGAACTTCACTGGACACGTCTCCCTCGTCACCGGCGCGAGCAAAGGCATCGGCTTGGCGGTCGCGCAGGCCCTCGTGGAACGCGGCGCGGGCGTCGTCATGACCGCGCGCAACGCCGAAGAACTCGAGGCGGCGGCGGGCGGGTTGAACGCCTTGGGCAAGGGCAAAGCCGTTGCCGTGGCGGGCGATGCCCGCGATTACACCAGCTTAGAGCGCGCGGTTTCAGCCGCCGTGGAGCACTTCGGCGGTTTGAACAGCCTGATCGCCAACGCAGGCGTTGGCATCTTCAAACCCGTGCACGAACTCAGTCTGGAAGATTGGCACGCCGTCATCGACACGAACCTGACCGGCGTGTTCTACAGCGTCAAAGCCGCGGCGCGCGAGTTGCAAAAGCGCCAAGGCTACGTGATCACGCTCTCGAGCCTCGCCGGGAAAAACCCGTTCAAATTGGGCGCGGCGTACAACGCCAGCAAGTTTGGGTTGAACGGCTTCACGGAAGCCGCGATGCTGGACCTGCGCGCCCTGGGCATCAAAGTCTCGCAGATCATGCCCGGCAGCGTCGCCACGCACTTCAACGACCACACGCCCAGCGAAGCCGACGCCTGGAAAATTCAACCCGAGGACATCGCACAGATCGTCGTGGATCTCTTGGAGATGCCCGCGCGCACCTTGCCCAGTCGCGTGGAAGTGCGCCCCAGCCAACCCAAAGGGTCGTAGCTCGAGCCGTACAATTTCCCCTCTTCCCAGCGGGAGAGGAGGGCGAACACTGCGCACATGGGTGCGACGCGAGTTGGTCGCTCGAGACCCGAGTTGATCTCGAGCATGTGGTTTATTCGCGTGCTGCACAGGGCGAACACAAGGTTCGCCCCTACGAGAACACCGTTGGAGACACAGGTCTCGAGGCTGACGGCAAAAACCTCAACGACTCTCGAGCACCACCTCCAGCGCCTCCGCCAGCGGGGTGTCCCCAGAGATCACCTCGAGCACGCGCCCGTGGCTGCGCGCATCGGTGTACACGGCGGCGCACAATGCGGCGACATCGGCGCGCGGCACCATGCCGCCGACCTCGAGCGCGCTGCCCACGCGCACGCGTCCGGTTGCGGGGGCGTTGGTCAACCCGCCGGGGCGCACGATGGTCCAGTTCAAGGCGCTCGCCTCCAAGACCAACTCAGCCTTGCGTTTCTCGCGCAGCACGGCTTCGATGAAGGGCAGGCGCTCCGGGTAGGTCGTGCCCATGCTCGTGACCATCACGAAACGCTTGCCTGCGCTTGCCTCGAGCGCACGGATGGCGCTCACCGCGCCGAGGTGGTCCACGTTCGCTGCGCGCCCGCCGACGCCTGCACCGGCGGCGAAAATCACGCCGTCGCAGCCGATGAGCGCCGCTTGCCATTCACCCTCCAAGTCCGCGACGACCACTTCGCTCGCCCCCAGCCCGAGCAGTTCCGCCTGTTGCGCCTCGCGCCGCACCATCGCGCGCACGGGTTGCCCGGTTTTGCTCAGCGCCTCCACGATCAATTGCCCCGTTTGTCCGCCCGCGCCGATGACCAGGATCATGCGTGCAGTGTAGTGCGGTCACGGCAATGGCAAGGCTCGAAAACCGGACAGCTCCGAGCCAGTGGTCGTTCACCGGCGCAAGGGCGAACATGGGGAGTGACTTCGCGCGTGGCTCAAAGTACGCATCGTCTCGAGCCAGTTCTCGTTCACGCGTTGCACAGGGCGAACACAGTTCAGATTGCGCGCATGGGCGCGACGTTCGCCCCTACGTGTTGTGTGCGGTGCAGCGTTTCTAAGGGCTGGGTTCAATCCGCGCCGTGTGCAGCGGCGGTGGACGCGGACAGCTTGCGCTCGAGTTCGCGGTGTTTGAGCCCTTCGGCGACGAAGTAGCTGCCGAGCACGAAGCTGACGGCGACGACTTGCAGCGTGATGCCTTCCCAGGTCGCAAAGGTGCCCAGCCACAAGCCGGTCCAGAACGGCAACGCAAATGGCAACGGGTGAATCGGGAACCAGCCGACGACTTGCAAGAGGTGCACGGTGTTGCCGACGATGACGAACAGCACGACGCAGATCATCGCACCCGTGGCAATCAGCATCTTCTTGTGCGGCAGCTTGGTCTGCATGACGAAAACCAGCACGCCGATGCCGACCACGAGCGCCAGCGCAACGAGCGCGCCGCCGACCACGATGGCAGCCCCGGATTGCAAGACCAAGGATTGCAGAAAAAGCACGGTTTCGAAGCCCTCGCGGTACATCGCGGTGAAACCCAGAATTGCCAAGCCCACACCTTGACCGATGTTCGCGCCCATGAGCTGGTGCTTTTTCTTGTGAAAGTTCGCCAGGTGGTCGTTCCAATACACGTTGTGGAAAAACCAGTTCATGATGACGAGGAGCACGCCCACGGCGATGACGCTGACGACCGCGCTGAGCTTTTCGCCGTAGGCGGCAAAGGCGTTGAGGATGCTGCCCATGACCATGAACGTCACGACGGTCGCCGCGAAGCTCAACAGCGCGCCTGTCCACAGCGGGCGACGCAGGTGGCGCACGGCGGGCGCTTTCAGGCTGCCCAAGAGCGCTGCCAAGATCAGCACCGCCTCGAGCCCTTCGCGGAAGACGATGACGAGCGCGTTTACGAACGCGGCGACCGGGGATTGGTCGGTGCCCACGTAACGCGCGGCTTCTTGCAGCTTGTCCTCCAATGCGACGCGGGTCGCGCGGATTTCTTCTGGACCGGCTTGCTTTGAAATCAAGCGCGCCAAGCCGTCCGGGTTCACGCCGTTCCAGAACAGGCTTTCGATGTCGCTGGCGAGTTGCGGTTGGAACACGCGGATGCGTGCTTCGGTGCCGCTCTCCAAAAGCGCGTACGCGCCGATGCGGGCGCTCTCCGCGAGGTCGTAACTTTTCTCCCCAGCCGCCAGTTCAATCTGCCGCAGTTGCTGGCGAATCACGTCCAAGTCCCCGGCGGGGTCGGCGCGTCGCCAATCGCTCGGGATCAGCCGCTCGAGGGTCGCGGTCAGGCTGGCGACTTTCGCGGCGAGGGCATCGGCAGTGATTGGGTTGTCCTTTTTGGCGGCAGCGTCCAAGTCACGCTCGAGGTCGGCGAAGCCCGCTTTGGCGGTTTGCACCGCTGTCGCGTCTTTGGCGACGAGCAGCGGCTCGAGGTCAGAGAACGCGCTGCTGGCGCTGTCGCGGAAGGTCGCGGCTTCGGTGACTTCCAGGTCTTTGACGATGTTGACGTTGCCCGCTTCGCCCTTTGCGGCGCGGCTGTACTCGACGGCGACCAGCGACAGGAAGCGCAAGGTTTGGTTGGCGCGTTTGCTGCGTTCGCGCGGGCTGAGCGGCGCGGCACGGAAACCTTCCAGGGTCGCGCGGGTGCGCTCGAGGGTCGCGGTCGAAGGTTGCATCTCGAGCGTGACGAACGCGGCTCGAGCCTTGTTCACAGCATCGCCGCGCGAGGTCTGGTACGCGGGCGCGAGGATCGCGAAGTACCCACGGGCGAGGCTGGCGTACTCGGCGGCTTGCACCGTGTAGCCCGCGCCCAGCGCGGTCTCCAAATCGTGCAAGGCTTCATTGAGGCGCGATTGGTACGTGTCCAGGAAATCCGCGCGCACGGCGGTCAGGGCGTCGCCCGCGCTCATTTCCTGCTTGCCCCACGCCTCGAGCGCCAGGGTCGCGTCTGTCTGCGGCGTGGTGAAGCGCGTGGCTTGCCGGAATTCGCGCACGCCCAGCCACTCGAGTGCTTGGCGTTGATCGCCTGCCTTGATGCTGGTCTCGAGGCTGCGGTACGACGCGCCGAGCAGCGCGGTCCACACGGTCGCGCGGGCGCGGGCGAAAGCTTGCGCGTCGCCCGCACGCGTGGCGCTCGAGGCGGTGCTCAACGCGGCGCCGACTGTGGCGGCATCGCTCTGGGTCAGCGCGGGTTTGATCGCGTTTTGGAACAGCGTGCTCGAGGCGGCGACGAGGCGTTGCGCTTCTTTGGGGTCAAACGTCAATTCCAACTGCGCCGTGACCAGGTTTTCGCGCACGGTCTCCGCGTTTGCGCCCAGGCTCGAGGGCACGCCAATGTTGGCACTGGCGCTCGAGACCGACAACGCGATGCACGCGAGGCTGTAGAGAACGCGGTTCATTTAACCTCTAGGAGCGCGCTGGCTTGGATGACCTTGCCGACGATGGCGGTCGCGCGGTTCTGAGATTCCTTGGCGATGATCTCGGCTTGCTCTGGGGTGAAGCGCTTGACCTTTTCCTGCGCTTGCAATTTGACAATCCAAGCCTTCAAGCCGTCCAGCCCAGCGTTGATCTGCGCGTCCAGGCTCGCGTTTTTGACCTTCACCGCGCCCGAGAGCCCGCCGTACAGCGATTTCCACGAACCGATGTTCTGCTCCAAATCGTTCAAGCTGCTGATGACGTTGAACTCGCGGCTCTTCGTGGCGTCGCCCAAGACGAAGCGGCTGAGTTTCCAGCGGTCGATGAACACGGTCGCGGCGGTCGGGATGTTCGTTTTCAGCGCGGCGACGACATCGTTGACCGTCGGCGTCCACCCCTTGGCGACGCCTTGCAATTCCGCCGTGACCGCATCGAGCTTCGCGGCGGCAGCCGCGAGCACGTTGGCGTCGGGCAGCACGTCCCCAAAGCCAATCTTGCCGTCACCGTCGAGGTCCATCTTCACGCCGCTCGAGTAACTTTTCTCGCTGCCCCACAGCGTCGCCTCGTTCATCCCGAAGAGGTTGCCGGGTCGCTCTAACCTTTTGCCGTTGGGCAAGTTGAGGTCAAACGTCACGACGTTGTCGCCGCCGTCGGTTTTGGAGGAGCCGGCGTCCAAGTTCGTGTCGAAGACCTGCATCGCTTCGACGCCGCTGACGATGCCCTCCATGCTCTCGTAGACGGGGCTGGCGTCCTTCCAAGCAGCTCGGGCCGCTTGCAGCGTGACCCGCGTTTGCGCGCTGGAGGCGAGGCGGGTGTACCCGAAGTTCACGGCTTTGGCAGCGGCCAGGTACTGGTTCGCAGCGGAAGTGAGGCGTGCGGTGGCGCTTTTTTGGGCGGTGATGCGACCCAGCAGGTAGTTCTTGACGACGCCCAGGTCGGTGGTTTGGGCGTGGACGACGGGCGCAGTGCTCAGGGCAACCAGTGCGGCGATGGCGCGCAGCGTTGGAGGGGACAGGCGTGGGTGCATGGGGCTCCTCGAGCCAGTCAAATGATTCCGACTGGTTTACTCGGGATTCACGCTACGCCCGCCCACTCCGGGCTGTCAAGGGCAGCCAATGCGTCTGCGACGCGCGATCTGCGAACGATTCCCAATAACGTGTCCTGGATCGCAGCCCAACGCCGTTCCCATGCACAGCCGCTCGAGCGCAGAAGAGCACCGAGTCCGGTCGCCCCGGCTGAATCGCCGAGGGCTGCATTCCGCTGAATCTCGAGAACGCGTCGTGCTGCACGTTCAATGAACGGTTTCATCCTGACCCGTAGGGGCGAAGCATGCTTCGCCCCTACACGACGGGTTCGACGCGTTTTTGAACCTTTGACTTTTGCAAGAGGTCCAATGTCGCACCGCTCGAGCCTCCCTGGGTCGCGCAGTGGGTGCTCGAGGGTATTGATGTCTGGTCTGTGTTCCAGACAACTGAATGACTTCGTTCTCGTCAAACTGAACACGCCCACGATCAGGAGGTTGCTCATCCTCGGGTTGTCCCGGAATCCCCTGGGGTAGATTGGCAAGCGTGCTGCGACCGCTGTGGTTCACGCTGGGCTGGGTTTGTGTCGCGCTGGGATTCATCGGCGCGGTGCTGCCCGTGATGCCGAGCACGGTGTTCTTCGTGGCGGCCGCCGCGTGCTTCGCGCGCAGTTCACCGCGCTTCGAGCGCTGGATTTTGGAATTGCCCGGCGTCGGCGGGCTCGTCAACGATTACCGCAGCGGCGCGGGCATGCCGCGCCGCGTCAAACTCTACGTCGTCACGATCATCGCCGTGGCCGTGTCCGTGAGCGCCTGGCGCGTGCCGATGCTGGCTTTGAAACTCGGCAGCCTCGCGCTGGGCGGCGTCGGCATTTGGTTCATCCTCAACCGCGTGCCGACCAAAGAGCGCGTGCTCGAGGCTCGGGCGGCGCAACAAGCCCCACCTTGAACTGCTTCTGCGGGGTCTCGAGGTGCTTTTGATGCCTTGAAAGGCAAGCGCCCCGCTGTCATCGGCGGGGCGCTTGCGTCTCCTTCGGTTTAGCGCGCCTTCAACTGTGTCCACACCGTGTCATACAAACGCTGGTTCGCGCCCAAGTCGGCCGTGTACTCGAGCTTGGCCAGCGTCGCCGCGCTCGGGTAGATCGTCGGGTTGTTCAAATCCTTCTTGTTGATGAATGGTCGCGCGGCGTCCACGGGCGATGAGTTGCGCATCGTGTTGGCGTTCTGCGCAGCGATGCGGGCGTCCAGCAGGTAATTGATGAACTGGTGCGCGACCGCGCTGTTCGGACTGTCCTTCGGGATCGCCAGGTTGTCCAGCCAGATCTCTGCGCCTTCGCGCGGAATGAAGTACCCGATGCGCGGGTCTTCTTCGGCAGCGCGGGCGGCTTCGGAGTTGTACATCATGCCCATGACGATCTGACCGCTCAAGAGTTTCTGCTTGGCGTCGGGTGAACCGCCGAAGCCCACGCTGCGCCCCTTGGCTTCGCGCAAGATGTTCAGCGCGGCGCGCAGGTCAGCTGGGTTGGTGGAGTTGTAACTCTTGCCCAGGTATTTGAGCGCGCCGCCGATGGTCGGGCGGGAGTCGTCCAAAAAGATGAAATTGCCGGGTTGCTTAGACTTGTCGAAGAACAGCGCCCAGCTCGGCGTGAAGCCTTTGGGCAGGCGGTCAATGCGGTAGCCCACGCCGGTCGTGCCCCAGAAATACGCGGCCGTGAATTTGTTGCCCGGATCGAAGTTGGTGTTCTTGAACTTCGCGCCCAGGTTTTTCAAGTTCGGAATGCGGTTTAACTCCAGCGGCTTTAAAAGGTTCTGCTTGACCATCACCGGCACGATGTACCCGCTGGGCACGACGACATCAAACTGCCGCGTGCCGCCCTGCTGGAGCTTGGCCAGCATGTCCTCGTTGGATTCGTACAGGCTTTGGTTGACGCGCACGTTGAACTGTTTGCTGAAACTGGCGATGACCTTGGGGTCAATGTATTCCGACCAAATAAACAGGTTCAGCGTGCGTTGCTGGGCTTGCACGCCCAGCGTCAACAGCGCCGCACCAACGCCTGCGACCATCAACCACGTGCGTTTTTTCATCACTCGTTCCTCCAAGGTGTGGGCTCGCCTCGAGCCGGTCTGCGCGCATTGTAGGACACAGTCAAATGAAGATTCCCCTCGAGGACACGTTGGACTCGAGGGGATGCGGAGCTTGAGAACACGTTTCTCGAGGATCGGCTCGAGGGCGAGCGCTTTATCGCGCCTTGATCTTCGTCCAAGCGCTATCGTACAACGCGTTGTTCCTGCCCAAGTCCAAATTGAACTCGAGCTTGGCCATCACGCTGGCGGGCGGGTAAATGGCGGGGTTTTTGAGGTCGCCTGGCGTGATGAACGGTTTGGCGGCGGCGTTCGGCGTGGCGTAGCGGTTGTAGTTGCTCAATCGCGCGCCGACGCGGGCATCCAGAATGAAGTTGATGAACTTGTGGGCCAGGTCGGCGTTCGGGGCCTTGGCGGGAATCGCCATGTTGTCCACGAAGATCAACCCGCCTTCGCGCGGCACGAAAAACCCGAGCTTGGGGTCTTCGGCTTGCAGCTTGACCACGTCGCCGTTGTACGCCACGCCGTAATTGGCTTGCCCCGCGCTGACCTTGTTGCGCGCACCGACGCCGCCATCAAAGCCCAGGCTGCGCCCTTTGGCTTCGATCATCAGGTTCAGCGCGGCGTTGATGTCGGCGGTGTTCACGGAGTTGAGGCTCTTGCCCAGAAAGCGCAGCGGCGCGGCCATCATCTCGCGGGTGGAGTCCATCATGATGAACGGTCCCTGCTGCTTCTTTGGATCGAAGAACAAACCCCAGGTTTGCTCCGGGTTGGGCAGTTTGTTCTTGTTGTAGACGACGCCGACGGTGCCCCATTGGTAGGCGGCGCTGAACCGGTTTTGCGGGTCGAAGTTTGGGTTGACGAACTTCTTGTCCAAATTTTTGAAGTTGGGCAGCTTGGCTTTGTTCAGCGGTTGCAACAAGCCTTGCCTGGACAGCAACGGAATCGCGTACTGACCGGGCACGACCACGTCGTACCCGCTGCCGCCGGTGGCTTTCAGCTTGGCGATCAAGTCCTCGTTGGACTCGTACAGCGACACCACCACGGTCGCGCTGAACTGCTTTTCAAAATCGCGCAGGATCTGCGGGTCCATGTACTCCGACCAATTGAACAGGTTGAGCGTTTGTTTTTGCGCGCTTCCTTGTGCCAAGAGTGCCACCGAAGCCGCCGTCCCAATCGCCGCGAGCAGGAGTCGTTTGTTCATGCGCGTTTCCTCTTTCGCGGGCCATCGTGCCAGAGCGATCACTCGAGCGTCAAGGCCGTGTCAGCCCAATGGAATGGCGCGACTCCCGAAACGCGTTCGCAAACCGGGTTTCGTTCGACAGCGCACCTTCGGTCAAGTCCTTTGAAGGGGTTCTCCTGTAGCCTGGATGTGTGACCGCGATTGCCCAACGCCGCGTGCAGCGCCTCAGCGCGCAGATCAAAGGCGACCTGGACAGCGTGGCAACAACCATCACGATGGCGCAGGCGACGAATTACAGCCGCGCGCATTTGATCCGCACCTTCAAACGCCTCACCGGCGAGAGCCCCACGGCGTTGCAACGGCGTTTGCGTTTGGAGCGCGCAGCGTTCGCGCTGTCTCGAAGAGAAGCGAGCATCGCGGATGCCTCGATTCAAGCGGGGTACGTGGCGCTCGAGGCGTTTACCAGGGCGTTTAAACGCGCCTTCAAAGTCTCGCCGGGCGCGTACCGAGACAGCGGCACGCACAGTTACTGGCTGCCCGCTCCCGGCGGCATTCACTTCGAGGGGCAGGCGAGCGTGGAAAGGACGTGGACGGCGATGGATGTTCTGACTGAAATGTTCAAAGGCGACTTCCGGGTCACACGCGCTCTTCTGCGCGCGGCTGGCGGGTTGAGCGACGCGCAACTCGATTCACCGGGCGCGCTGTACCAACCGCTCGGGTTTGATCCGCCAGACCGCACGCTGCGCCAACTGTTCAACCGCCACGTCTACACCTATGAAATTTGGCTCGCAGCGATGGAACAACGCGCGTTCGTGGACGACAAGCACTCGAGCCTCAATGCGCTCGAGGAACGGCTGAACCGCGCGGAGCGCGACTTCCTGGCGCTGTACGCCCGGGTTCGTGACCAAGACGCTTTCAACGAACGCTTCGTGGACGCCGTCTGCGAACCACCCGAGACCTTCACTTACGCTTACGTGTTCGCGCACCTCCTCAACTTCGGTTCGAGCCGCCGCGTGGAAATCGCGGGGCGTTTGCGGGGATTGGGCGTGCGCGACCTCGGGCATGGCGACCTGCTCGAGCCCGCTTGAACGGAGACACTCGAGACCGTTGATTCCATCTGGTCGGGGCGACCGGCTGGTCGCCCATTCCGCCACCGCCTCGAGCGCGAGCCGAGAACTCGGTTCACCACCCAGGAGATCGTATGAAACCATTGACAGGCAAAGTCGCCTTGGTTGCAGGAGCCACGCGCGGCGCAGGGCGCGGCATCGCCACCGAACTCGGCGCGGCGGGCGCGACGGTGTACTGCACGGGACGCAGCACCCGAGGAAACGCGTCCGACATGAACCGACCCGAGACCATTGACGAAAGCGCCGAACTGGTCTCGAGCCACGGTGGTGTCGGCATCGCCGTGCGTGTGGACCACACCCAGGAAAACGAAGTCCAGGCGCTTCAGGAGCGCATCCGCACGGAGCAGGGGAGACTGGATGTCCTCGTCAACGACATTTGGGGCGGCGAACAGCTGATCGAGTGGGGCAAACCGTTTTGGCAACTCCAGCCCGCGAACACCTTCAAGCTTTTGGAGCGCGCCATTTACACGCACATCACCACCGCACGCCACGCCGCTGATGCTCGAGACCGGGGACGCGCTGCTCTTGGAGATCACCGACGGCGAGGGCGGGTATTACCGCGGCAATTTCGCGTATGACCTCGTGAAGAACATGGTGATTCGCATGGCCAAGGCGATGGCGGCGGACGCCGCCGGGCGGCAGTTCAGCCCCGAAGGGTTCGCCGACGGAACACCCCGAGCCACGTCGCTGACCGTCGCCGCGCTCACGCCGGGCTTCCTGCGCTCCGAGGAAATGCTCTCATTGATGGGCGTGACCGAAGCGAACTGGCAGGACGCCAAAGACCGCACGTTTGCCACGCAATCGGAGACGCCGCGCTACATCGGGCGCGCGGTCGCGGCACTCGCCTCGGACCCCAACCGCTCGAGGTTCAACGGGCACGTGCTCTCGAGTTGGCGCTTGATGCGCGAATACGGGTTCACCGACGTGGACGGGCGGCAGCCCGATTGGGGCGCGTATTTCGCGGCGACGCACGCCGACCAACACCCAGAGTTGTGACCCTCGAGCGCAGAACTTACGGCTCGAGGGTGATGGCGTGAATCTCGACCGGCGGGGTGAGGCGTTGCGCTTCGTAGGGCTGTGCGTGGATGGCGCGCAGCACCTCTAAACCGCGCACGGTTTGCCCGAACGCGGCAAAGCCCTGTCCGTCGGGGTTGCGCCCGCCACCGAAGTCCAATTCCGGTTGATCGCCGATGCACAAGAAGAACTCGGACGCCGCCGTGCCCGGCTCCAAACGGCTCATCGAAATCGTGCCGTCCAGGTGCCGCAAACCCGTCACTGCGGTGGTCTCGTGGGCGATGTTCTCGAGCCGCCCGTCGTGTCCGTCCATGCCGAAACCGCCTTGGATGACCTCGATCTTGACGGGATTGTCGGGCTGGTTGTCGGGGCGCACGACGCGGTAAAAGCTCGAGCGTTCATCGAAACGACCTTCGCGCACGTAGCGCAGGAAGTTCTCGGTGGTGATCGGTGCAACGTCTGAACGCAACTCCACCCAAAAGGAACCGAGTGCCGTGTCGAACCTTATCAAAGGACGAACATTGGTCATGGTGCAAACAACTTAACATTCGTTGACGGATCAAACTTTGTTTGATAGATTCGCCCATCGCAAACCCGGTCGCAGGAGACGCAACGCCCTCAAAATCAGACCAGCTCGGGCGGATGATCCAAAGCCGCCGCCGCCAGCTTGGACTGACCCTGCGTGAGCTTGCGCAGCGCTCCGATTTGAGCGCGCCATTTTTATCGCAACTCGAGAACGGCAGCACCTCCCCGTCGGTCGTGTCGCTCGTCAAAATCGCCAAGGGCTTGGGCGTGCCCAGCAGTTACTTCCTGGACACCTCGGGCAGCGCGACGTTCGTGTGCAAAGTGGACGACGTGCGCTTCTTCGATCTCAACGACTCCAAAGTGCGTTACGGACGCGTCGGCAACACCAGCAGCGACCGCGCTTTGGAGCCGCTGCTGATGGTGTATCCGCCGCGTTACACCAGTGAGCCGATGACGCACGGCGGCGAGGAGTTCATTTACGTGCTGAGCGGCGCGATGCGCTTGACCATCGGGGAACGCACGGAATACCTGAGCACAGGCGACAGTGCGCATTTCAACTCTGGCTTGCGGCACGTCTGGCGCAACGAAACCGACGAGGAACTGCGCGTGCTCTGGGTCGGGACGCCCCCGCTGTTATGACGGGCACTGCTCGAGTCTCGAGGGAGCGGTAGATGCTTGCGTTTCTCGTCAAACGCGCGGGACTGGCACTGCTGTCGCTGCTCGGGGTGATCGTGCTGGTGTTTGCGATGGTGCGCCTCGTGCCCGGCGATGTGGTCACGAATTTGATCGGCATTGATGGCTCGGTCACGCCGGAACGCCGCGTGGAACTGCGGCGTTTGTTCGGGCTGGACCTGCCGCTGCACGAGCAGTTCGGCACGTGGTTCGGCGGGTTGCTGCGCGGTGACCTGGGCACGAGCTTGCGCACCGACCGCCGCGTTGCCGAGGACCTCGCGTTGCGCTTTCCGGTGACCGTGCAACTCGCGCTGATGGCGCTCGCCATCGCCCTCGTCGTCGCCGTGCCCTTGGGGGTCGTGGCAGCGGTGCAGCGCGGCAAATGGCCCGACACCTTCGCCAGCCTGTTCGCGCTGCTCGGCATCGCCGCACCGAGTTTTTGGATCGCCATTTTGCTGATCCTGTTTTTCTCCTTGCAACTGCGCCTGTTCCCGCCGACGGGTTTCGTGCCGTTCAATGAAAATCCTATTGAAAACCTGCGCGTGATGTTCCTGCCTGCGCTGGCACTTGGGTTCTCGCTCGCCGCCGCGACGACGCGCATCGTGCGCAGCAGCTTGCTCGAGGTCTTGAGCTTGGATTACATCCGCACGGGTCGCGCCAAAGGCGTCGGTGAGCGCGTGCTCGTCTACCGCCACGCGATGCGCAACGCGCTGATTCCCGTGGTCACGGTGATCGGCTTGCAGGTCGGCACGCTGTTGGGCGGCACAGTCATCATCGAACAAATCTTCGGGCTGCCCGGCATTGGTCGCTTCGCGCTCGAGGGCATCAACCTGCGCGATTACCCCGTGGTGCAAGGCACCGTGCTGCTCGTCGCCGGGGCCTTCGTCTTCGTCAACGTCCTGGTGGACGCGCTGTACGCGTTGATTGACCCACGCGTGAGGTTCGAGTGACTTCAACGGTCTCGAGCACCCCCGCCGTCCCCTCGAGCCTGCGGCTGTGGCGCGCGGTGCGCCGTTCGCCCAGCCTGCTCGTCGGCACGGTGCTCGTCGTGCTCGTGGTCTTCTCCGCCGTGTTCGCGCCTGTTATCGCGCCGTTTGACCCCATTGCGTACAACCCACGCGAACGGCTCGAGGGACCCAGCCTGCGCCACCCGCTCGGCACGGACATTTACGGGCGCGACACGTACGCACGGGTGCTGTTTGGTGCGCGCTCCTCACTCGCGGTCGCCGCGGTCAGCGTGGGCCTCGCATTGCTCGTCGGCGGGCTGCTCGGGGCGATGGCAGGATTTTTTCGCGGCAACATCGACATCGTCGTCATGCGCGTGACCGACGTGCTGCTGGCGTTCCCCGCAATTCTGCTGGCGATTGCGCTCTTGGCGTTCCTCGGCGGCGGCTTCTGGAACCTCACCCTGGCCATCGCGCTCGTGTACACCGCCCCCTTCGTGCGCGTGACCCGAGCCAGCGTGCTGCGCGTGCGCGAAGAAGCCTTCGTGGAAGCCACCCGAGCCTTGGGCAGTCGCCCGTGGCGCGTGCTGTTTCGGCACGTGTTGCCGAACGCGGCGTCGCCGATCATCGTCGAGGTCAGCTTGCGCCTCGCGTTTGCGATCCTTTCCGAGGCGTCGCTGTCGTACCTGGGCTTGGGCACGCCGCCGCCCGCGCCGTCGTGGGGGCAGATGATCGCCGACGGACGGCAGATTTTGGAGACCTCACCCTGGATTTCGATTGGACCTGGGCTGGCGATCACGGTGGCGGTGCTGGGCTTCAACTTGTTCGGTGACGGACTGCGCGACCTGCTCGATCCGAGGTTGCGTCAAGCGCGTTAGAGAAGGACAAGGCAAGTGGTTGGTCTCGAGGAGGCTGGTATGAAAAGAATCGGTTTGGCAATCGTACTCGGAGTCGTCGCGCTGATCGGCGTGGGCACGGCGCAGAAAACCGGCGGCATCCTGCGCGCCGGGATGCAGGCGGACCCCGTGGGCTTGGACCCGCACACGACGAACGCCACGTCCACGCGCAACCAGCTCGAGAATGTCTATGACACGTTGGTCAAGTTTAACTCGCAGGGCAAGATCGTTCCTTCGCTGGCGCAAAGCTGGAGCGCCAGCCGCGACCGCCTGACCTGGACCTTCGTGCTGCGCCCCGGCGTGCGCTTCCACAACGGTCGCGCATTGGAAGCCAGCGACGTGGTGTACTCCATCGGTCGCATCCGCGACCCGAACACCAAGTCCCCTCGAGCCGGTGACTTTTCGCAGGTGGACACCGTGACCGCCTCGAGCAAACTGACCGTGGTCTTCAAGCTCAAGCAACCGTTCTCGCCGCTGCTTTCAAAACTCGCCTCGAGCCTCAACGTGATCCTGCCGCGCGAAGCCGTCCCGACGATCAACACCAAGCCCGTCGGCACGGGACCGTTCACCTTCGTCGAGTACATCCCAAACACGCGCATGGTGCTGCGCAAGAACCCCCAGTATTGGGAGCGTGACGCCCGAGGGAACCGCCTGCCGTACCTGGACGGCATCACCTTCTCCTACCTGCCCGATGCCACGGCGCGCACCACAGCGCTGCGCGCGGGCAGCGTGGACTGGATCGAATACGTCCCGGCCGCCGACATCAAAACCATCCGCGACGCGCGCACCCTGGATGTCGTCGGCGGGTTGTCCGCGAACTTCCGCAGCTTGTACTTCAACCTCGCGCAGAAACCCTTGGATGACGTGCGCGTGCGCCAAGCCATCGCCTTTGCAATTGACCCGCAAGAGGTCGTGGACGTGGCGCTCTTCGGTGCGGGCGGCGTGGTCGCCAAGGGCACGACGATTCCGACCGGCGGCTTTTACTCGTTCACACGCAGCCCGTATGGAAAGCCCGACCTCGAGCGTGCCCGTCAGCTGCTGCGCGACGCAGGTTTGCCCAACGGCTTCAGCTTGGACTTGAAAGTCACCAGCACCTACGATTTCCTGCGTGCCCCCGCCGAGGTGCTGCAAGCGCAACTCGCCAAGATCGGCGTCAAAGTCAACATCCAAGCCGAGGAGTGGAGCGTGTACCTGCCCAATTTCCTCGGCAAGCGCTTCACCAGCACGATCATCGGTGAAAGCGGTCAAGGCGACCCCGACGACTTCCTCTACAACGTCTTCCACACCAAAGGCAACGGCAATTACATGAACTTCAGCGACCCCGCGCTGGACAAGCTCTTGGAAGAAGGACGCGCCGTTGCCGACCAAGACGACCGCAAAGCGATTTACGACCGCGCCCAAGAGCGCATCCTGCAACTCGTGCCGATGGTGCCGCTGTTCCACTCCGCGCAGTACGAAGGCTTGGCGACGTACGTCAAAGGCTTCGAGCACTACCCAAACACCTCGTACCTGGGCTTGCGCACGACGTGGTTGGACAAGTGAGACGCTGAACTCGAGGGGATGAATTGTGGACGGCTCGGGCGTTGCTGCTCGAGCCGTTCGCGTTTGGCTGGACTTGTTTTGTCCGAAAAAGGCAAGCGTCCGGGATGGGCGTGGCGTCTTGAGCCCGTGCTGGTTGCGTTTGGGTCTGGAGGAACGCCAGTGCGGCTTGGGTGCACATGGGTGCGATAGCGTTTCCGAAAAACTTGCGCGGTGAGTGTCGTATCGAGCATGACGTTTATTCGTTCTTGATGCTTAGAGGTTAGCCGGGATGCAACGTTCTGGCGCTTGACAATCCATAACCGTCAGGCTATAAATAGCCCATGGGTTATGAATCTGTGGTTCGGAGCGCGCCCGACGAACTCTTCAAAACCCTCGCCGACCCCACCCGCCGCGCCCTGTTTGAACGGTTGGTGCGCGACGGCGAACAGAACGTCCGCGCACTCACTGCACAAGCCGGAATCTCGCAACCCGCCGTCTCCAAACACCTCGGCGTCCTCAAAAACGCGGGCTTGGTGCGCGAACGACCATCAGGACGCACCGTCCATTACACGGCCGAACCGCGCGCCCTCGCGCCGCTCGTTGACTGGCTCGGTGTCCATGCCAGTTTTTGGCGCGAACGTTTTGATGCGCTCGAAACAGCACTCGAGGAAATGGACGAATGACTGCTGCTGCGGGTGTCCTCACCATCGAACGCTTCGTTCCCCACGCGCCGCCCAAAATTTGGCGGGCACTCACCGAAGGCCCGCTTTTGGAACGCTGGCTGATGGCCAACGACTTTCAGCCCGTCGTCGGTCACCGTTTCAACCTGCGCGTTGTTCCTGACTCTGGTTTCAGCATTGTCATTGACGGCGAGGTGTTGACCGTTGAGCCGTTCGACCGTCTCGCCTACCGTTGGGACACATCCCCGCAAACGCCCGTGCCAACCCTCGAGACCATCGTGACGTGGACGCTTAAAGTCGTGCCAGGCGGGACGCTCGTGCGGATGGAGCAATCCGGGTTTGAACCCGCGAACAGCAACGCTTTTGCAGGCGCGGGTCACGCCTGGCCGCGTTTTTTGGAGAACTTAACGCGCGTGGTCGCCACCCTGAGCTAACACGCGAACTGGGAACCCGTCGGTCTCGAGAGGTGTTCGTCAACAAGCTGTGCCAATCGCTGTCCAAGGAGCCCCCAGCATGATTACGAAGATCAACAACACCAGCGTGTTCGTCCGCGATCAAGACGAAGCCCTCGCCTTTTACCGCGACATCCTCGGCATGGAAGTGCGAACCGATTACGTCAACGGCGATTACCGCTGGCTCACCGTGGGCTTGAAATCGCAACCGGACTTTGAGCTCGTGCTGATGCCGGTCCAAGAAAACCACGAACTCTCCGCCGAGACTGTGCAGCACCTGCACGCTGTCCTCGAGACCAAGCAGATGGCCTTGGGGGTGCTAGTGAGCGACGACGTGATGCGCGACTACGAAACCTGGAGCGCCCAAGGCGTCCAATTCGCGGGACCGCCGTCCAAGCAGCCGTGGGGAACGAGTGTGCGCGCCTATGACCCTTCGGGCAACTGGATCAGCATCCTCGAGCCGAGTGGCAATTAAGCATGGGCAAGCGCGAAGCCTTGGATGGCAAACCCGTGTCCCAAAAGATTGACGAGCACATCGCGGCGTTGACCGATTGGCGCGGTGAGATGCTCTCAAAACTCCGCGCGATCATCAACAGCGCCGACCCAGACGTGACCGAAGAATGGAAATGGGGTGTCCCCGTCTGGTCGCGCGACGGCATCATCTGCACCGGCGAAACCTACAAGAAAGCCGTGAAGCTGACCTTCGCCAAAGGAGCCGCACTCGAAGACCCGGCCAAGCTCTTCAACTCGAGTCTCGACGGCAACACGCGCCGCGCGATTGACTTTCAGGAAGGTGCAGCGGTGAATGAGGCGGCGTTGAAAGCCCTTGTGTTCGCAGCGGCGCGGCTCAATGCCTCGGGTGCCAAAACTTGAGTTGCTGGGGACGCCACGCTCACCCCGTCGTGGGCACATCTCGGGGTGTGTTTCGGTCAGCAAAGCCGATGTGCTGGCGTTCCTCTCCACTGCGTAACTTGAGTCAAGGTCAACTGGCTCGAGGCTGTTTCCCTTCTCCCAGCGGGAGAAGGTGGCGCGAATGCGCCGGATGAGGGGGCCACGCACGCCAGTTGCCGTTCAACCCTCGAGCAAAACGGGTCTCGAGGGTCGTTCATGGTGCTCGAGTGTGTTGGGACGTATGTGCGCTTGCGCGCACCGGGCGTAGCTTGCTACGCCCCTACACGGTGCAGTGGTCGCGCGGTGGGTGTTTCCATTGTCTGAGCGGACGGATGAGGGGATGCTCAACTCGAGCGCCCCCAACCCTCACGCCCTCGAGAGCGCCGCCTGTTCGTTCTTGATGCTGAACGTTCGGCTCGTGCCGCTTGCATCGGTGGTCACGCCCCACAGCGCATCCGCTATTTCCATCGTGGCTTTTTGGTGCGTGACCAGAATGAACTGCGTGCCCTGGTCGGCGAGCACACGCAGGAAGTGCGTGAAGCGGCGGATGTTGGCTTCGTCCAGCGGCGCGTCCACCTCGTCAAGCACCGCCAATGGCAGACCAGCGTGGTCTTCGGGGGCGCTCGAGAGCGCGAACAGGTACGCCAGCGCTGCCATCGTGCGTTCGCCTGCGCTCAGCAGGTGCAGGCTGCGCGTGCGCTTGCCCTTCGGCGTGACGCGCATGGTTAGCCCCTCGAGCGCCCCGGCTTCGTCGCGCACGGTTTCGATCTCGCCTTCGCCGCCCAGGAGTTCCGTGACGTAGCGGCGAAAGCTTTCGGTGACACGCGCGATGCTTTCGCGCAGCTTCGCGGTGACTTCGCGCTCCAGCGTTTCCAAGGCGTCGTTCAACTCGTTCACGGCGGCATTGGCGTCCGCCGCGCCGGTCTCGAGCGTGCCCAGGCGTTCGGTCTCCGTGGCAAATTCTTGGGCGGCGAGCATGTTGACCGCACCGATCTCCTCGAGCCGCGCGCGCACGGCAGCGACGCGCGCACTCCACGCGCGTGGCGTGCCCTCCGGGTCAATCGCCTCGAGCAGTGCCGCCAAGCCCTCGGTGCGGTCCGCGCCGTCTGGGAGGAGTTCGCTGAGCAGCGCTTCGAAGTTTCCTTCACGGCGGCTGCGCGCTTCGCGGGCGCGCTCCAAGGCTTCGCGCGCCGCGCTGAGTTCGCGTCCTCGAGCCGCCAAGTCGCTCTCGAGTTTTCGGCGCTCTGCGTCCAACGCGTCCAGTTCGCTGCGGGCGTCGGGCAAGTCCAAGGCGGCAGCGGCGGTCTCGAGGCGGTGAATCTCTGGGTTGGCGTGCTCCAAACGGGTGTTCCACTCGGCTTGCTGCCGCTCGAGGGCTGCCGTTCGCTCGAGAATCGCGCGCACGCGTTCCTCGGCTTGATGAATGCGCGCCAGGACTTGCGCATGGGTGCGTTGCTGCTCGGCGTACACGCGCATCCGGGCTTGGGCGTCGCGCAATGCCAAGTCCGCCGCGCGCTCCGCATCTCGAGCCGTCACCAACGCCGCGCTCGCCTCACCCAACGCGCGCTCGAAGGGCTCGAGGGACACCGCTTCGCCGCCCTCTCCTGCGACCGCCACGGCGGGTTGCAGGCTGCGCAGCCGCGCCTCGAGCGCCGTTTCTCGAGCCTCCAGACTTTCAATTCTTGTGTCGGTCTGGAGCAACGCCGCCCGCGCCGCCTCGAGCGCTTTGCGGGTTTCGCCAGCGCGTTTGTCGCTGCGCGCCACCGCTTCGCGCGACGCACTCGCCGCCGCTTGGTCCTCGCCCGTGGACGCCTCGAGCTTCGACAGGTCCGCTTGCAGCGCGTCCAACTCGCCGCGCACTTCTTCTAAACGCCGCGCGTCTGCGAAGGGCTCGGCGGCGTTGTCGCGCCCACGTCCGCCCGTGACCGCACCGCCCGCCTCCAGCAACTCGCCGTCAGCCGTGACGAAGCGCGGCCGGTCGCGGTGGCGCCGAGCCAATGCCAGCGCGGTCTCCAAATCGGCGATAACCAGCGTCTCCCCGAACAGGCTCTCGAGCACGGCGTTTAGGCGTGCGTCTGCGATGCCCACGAGTTCCGCCGCGAAGCCGAGCACGCCAGGTTCCGAGGCGATGGCAAGCTTGCGCCTTGGGCGCGTGCGCAGCAAATCCAAGGGCAGGAAGGTCGCGCGTCCACCGCTGCGTTTCAACGTCTCAATCACCGCGCGGGCGACCTCGCCGCTTTCCACGACGATGTTCTCCGAGCGCCGCCCCAAGGCAGCGCCAATCGCCACCTCCAGGGATTGCGGCACGCGCAAGAGTTCCGAGACGGGTCCGATGATGCCGTCCACGCGACTCTCCAACGCGCGGCGCGGACCGTCGGACAGGTACGCCCTCGATTCGCGGATGCGCTCCAGCCGCGCGAGTTCCTTTTGCAAGCTGCCGCGCGTGCCTCGCAACTCGCTCAAGCGCCCGCCCGCCTCCATCAGCCGCGCGCTGATCGCGTGCGCCTCGCGTTCGAGGCGATCCAAGAGTTTCGTCACCGCCTCGAGTTCTGAACGCGCTTCGTCTACCCTGGGAGCGACAGTCTCCCGTTCTGCACGCGCCACCTCGAGTTCGCCGCGCGCCTCACTCAACTGCGTCTCGAGCGCCGCGCGTTCGCTGTCCTGCCGCGTGACCGCCTCCAGCCGGGCTCGAGACTCCAACTCCGCGCGGTCGCGGCGCACGCGGGCATCCGCCACGCGCTTGCGCGCCTCCAACTCGCCACGCTCGAGGTCGCGCAACGCAGCCTTCGCCGCGTTCAACGTCGCCTCGAGCCCTGGCACGTCGTCCGCCGGGGCTTGCGGTGCGTCGGGCACACTTAAATTCTCGAGCGTCGCGCGCTCGGTCTCGAGGTCGCGCAATTCGGCGCGGGTCTGTCCGATGCCTTGGTCGGCGGCGGCTGCGCGTTCGCGCAATGTGCTCGCCTCACCGCTCAAGCGCGCGGCTTCTGCGCTCAGCGCCGCGAACGCCGCTTGCTTGGCTTCGCGCGTCTCCCGCAACCCCTCGAGCGCCGCCGTGACCCCGCTGACCGCGTTTGACGCCGCCGCGCCCGCGCGCTCGGCGTCGGCGATCTCCACGTCCAAACGCGTCATCTCGGTTTGCAACGTCCGCAAGCGCTGGCGTTGCAGTGCCGCCTCGAGCCCAGCGAGTTCAAGCTGCAATGCCTGCGCCTCGTCCGCCGCCCGCGCCTCACCCTCGAGCTTCGCCACGCGCGCCTTGACCTCATCCATGAGGTCTGACACGCGCGCCAAGTGCACCCGCGCCGCTTCTAAGCGCTCCAAACTTTGCGCGCGGCGGTGCGTCGCCCGCGACAAGCCCGCCGCTTCCTCCAAGTACCCGAGCATCGTCACCGGGTTGGCACTCACCACCGCGCCGATCTCGCCCTGACCGACGACCGCGATGCCGCCCGGACCCAAGCCGCTGCCGCGCAGCACATCATGCAAATCGCGCACGCGCACCGTCTTGCCGTGCACCTCCAAGTCGCTGTCCCCGTCACGGTACAAGCGCCGCGCGATGTTGACCGTGCCCGCGCCCGGTACACCCTCGAGTTCCAGCAAGACCTCCGCGACGTTCACCGGGGCTTTGCCAGAGGAACCGTGGAAGATCAACTCCGTGCTCTCGCGCACCCGCAACTCCCGCGTGCGCGCCGTGTGCGACGCCCAGCGGATCGCCTCAATCACGTTGCTTTTGCCAGAGCCGTTGGGACCGATCACCGCGTTCACTTGCGGCGTGAACTCGAGGCGCACGCGCTCACCGAAGGATTTGAACCCCCCGATGGTGACGCTTTTGACGCGCACGCTCACGCTGAAAACCGCTCCATCTCGAGGGCGGAGTTTAACCGATGCCGGTCTCGAGTTGGCGTCTTGTTAAGCTTGCACTGGCATGGGCGCGCACGCCGAATTTCAGGTTTTCATTCCACTCGAGCAAGCCGAGGAGTTCGAGCGGTTGATGCTCGACTTTGTGCGGGCGTTTGAAGAGTCCGAATACTTCAGCCCAGAATTTCAAAACCTACAAATTTCAGATCTCGAAGAAAACCTATTTGCTCTGCGCGAAATCGTTGCGCGTTGTCAGGAGCCAGCAGAGACCGTTGATAACCCAACCCGATACGCAAGGTTCGAGATTCGATATACCCACAGAGGTCAAGCGACGGTTGTTTACATCGCCTTTAGACCAGACAGCTTCTACCACTACAAAATCTTAATGGACTCTTTCACAGGAACAATTTATGGCGATGGCGGCTATTACAATCTGCATAAGCTTTTCTTGCCTGACCGTAGACCCGTTTTCTTTTTTGTTTTAAATTATTTGCCAATCGTCTACGGACGCAATATTTGGGACAGCTTCGATTACCTTGGAAAACCGGGCTACTCGCACGAAATTTGGGCTTTTGAAATTAATATCCACCACATTCTTTTTGTGGGCGGCAGAGTGGTTGAGCTTTTTGACAGAGAGGCTTTGGATTACGTCAGGACTTCGTTCAAGATGCGTTTCAAAAACAACAAGTACCTGTTTGCGACGAGACAGTTCTTTGAAATTTCGAGGAGACCAATACAAGACTTTGGGTTTTTTGAGGAAGACATCTTGGATTTTTACAAGCCTGAGACGTATTTTCTTTACCGTTACGAAAACCATAGCCCCAAAAAAGCTGCCGCTCAAATTGACCAGTACGAACGCGAGATGATGGCGTTACTCGAGTTGCCAAAGAAGTTCAAACCGCAGAAATCTTGACCTCAAGCCAGTCGCGTACACTTTCGCTCGAGTTGCTGTGCTTGGTACATCCGCAGCGCTACCGCCGATGCTGCCAGCAGAAACCTCGTTTTGTACGCCTCGAGATGCGTTTTTACTTTTTCAAGTAATACGTTCCGCCGATGTAAATCAGTCCCGTTGGGTCTTTCTTGTCGCCGCCCAGTGAGAACGCACGTCGCCACACCGTGCCGTCCGCGAATTTCAATTCCAGGTTGTACCCGCTGATCTTGTAGGTGCCTCTGGTCGTCGCGCTTTGGCTGCTGGCGGTGACGTTGGGCGAGTCGCCGGTGTAATCGTTGCCCGTCGTGGCGCTCGCGCCGCCATCGCGGGTGAAGGTGCCGTCAGGCTTGAAGGTGAAGCCTCGGTACACGGCGATGCTGGTGTTCCCGCCGAAGGCGGTGTTGCCACCCCCGCTCAAGCTTTCAAAGTACCCGTTGAGGCGTTGGTTATTTGAACCAGGTTCCGTGGGGAGCACGTCCTCGGTGTCCGGTTTGCCGTCGTCGGATTCGTTCCAGAGGATCGTGAACGTGTTGCCTTTGCGCGTCCACTTGCCCCATTTTTGCGGTTCCTCTTTTTTGGAGAGCGCCACGTTGAAGCTGTTCGGCGCCAAATATGGGTCGTTGTAGACGGTGCCGTCCTTGAGGTAGAGGTAAGGCTCGTATTGGATGTACCCGGCACCGCCCACGCCGATGGCGTAATAGCTGCGCAAGAACATGCCGTAAATCTGGTTGTCTTTGAGCCCTGCGCCGGGGTTCACGAGGAACATGTCCCTGGGCAGTTCAAAGCGCCGCACACCCAAGCGGGCATCCACCGTGGAACGCTTCAACCCAGCGGTGCCGGACAGGATTTGGCAATCGGTGAACTCGAAGAACACGTCGTACTCCTTGAACGTGCCAACGACCGTGAAGGGTTTCAGCGCGCCGCTCTTGCCGGGGAACCCGTCGTTTTCGTTGCGGAAATCGCAGGTCACGTCAATTCTGCTTTCAAAGCGGCTGTCGCGCCACTCGAGCCAGCGCCCACTGTCGTTGAGCGTGCCGGTGACGACGATGCGGTTTCCGAGCGCACGGATCGCGGCTTCGCCAGCCTTGTTTTTGACGCCGTTGTCGCCGCCGGTTTTGCGCTTGGCGCCTTCGAACACCGCGCCGATCTGCGCCACCGTGTACACCGTGGCGCCCTGGGCTGGGCGGGTGGTTTGCGCCCCTGAGGGTTGCGGCGTGGGCGCAGGTGGTCGCGCCCCACCAGAACCGCTGCTCGAAGATTGTCCACCCGAGGCGGTGCCGCTCGAGGACTGGCTGCCCGAGCTTTGGGGCAAGCGCGCGTCCAAAATGCGCATCTCGTTCGGGTACGCCGTGCGCGGATTGACCTCGCGGTCCAGGTACGGGCCGTAGTCCTGGCATTCTTTGACCGGGTCGCTGACGCCGTTGTCGAGTTGCGTGAACAACTTCGTGCGCGCCCCCTCCAGGCTCGTGTTCAGCGTCGCCAGGCGCTCGGCACCGAGCACGCGCGTCAGCTCGTTTTGCACGACCCCAAAGCGGTACTTCGTGCGCCACGCCTCGAGCGCCGCTGCCGTCGTGGTTTTGGTGCTCGGCGCGCGTTCGTCGCACCAACCCTTCAAGAATTCCGCTGTTTTGCCCGCGGAGTACAACACGATCAACGCCCGCGTGTAGTCGTCCACTTGGGCGCGCACGTGGACACCCACACCGAGAAGCGCGACGCCGAGCACGACAAGGGCTTTGGAAAGAAATCGCTTCATGAATCCAACCGTAGAGACCCAACTTGAACGCGGCGTGAGGGAGCGCTGAGTTCACCGGGCTTCTCACACCTTGCTGCGGTGGCTCGAGCCAGTGTTGCGTCAAAAGCATGTTCAGTGGACGGATTCGGGGAGGGTCGTCGCGTCCGTCCATGCAAGTCGTGAAGGCGAAATGGCGTCAGATACGTTTGAACCTGTAGCCGTGAGCCGCCTCACGTCGCGGGACGCATCCGTTTGGGCATACTGACCCGCGTGACCACCGCAACAACAGCCGCCCTGCGCCGGGTTCTCACCCGTGAACTCGAGCGTCACCATGACCCGAGACGCGCCAGCGAAGCCGTGTACGCGTTCGCCTACGACCAAACCTTGGAGCCCAGAGCGGTGTTGGAGGTGCTGCATGCGTTCGCCGATGAACCCGTGCTCGCCGAATCTGCGCGCGGCGCGATGCGTCTGTTCACCGAGAACGAAACTTTGGAAGTCCTCACCCGTGAGCGGGTGCTGCTGCGCCGCGCCGCCACCCGCGAAGACGCCGTGCAACTCGCGCGCAGCGGCGACGTGGAAGGGTTGCGCCGCATCTCCGGGCGCAACCTGCAACTCGCATTGACCCGCGCCAAGCCGCCAGAGGCAACCGCGATCATCGGCGCCTGGAACCAGTTGCCGTTGTACGAACAAGAGCGCCCCACGTAACCTCGAGTCCTCGAGCCACACCGCCTTTTCCCCTCTCGTCACGCCCATGCGTGCAAGGCACGACGCGGGAGAGGGTGGCGCTTCAACGCCGGGTGAGGGGGACGTCACGTCTCGCGTGCATGGGCACGACGCGCAGCGAGTTGCCCTTGACGTTTGACCGTCCCGAGAAACCCGTTTGATCTTGAGCGTGTGATCATTCGCCCGTCGCACAGGGCGAATACGTCGTGTCTCGAACCCATGTTCGCATGGTGAAACGCACGCATGGGCGTGACGTTCGCCCCAACCGTTGACGGGTCTCGAGACTCGAGCGCTGCATCAACAAGCCCGAGACCGAACAGCAGCCTCGAGCCTTGACCTGCACCGGTTCTATTTGATCTCGAGTCGCGCCGATTGGTACATCTGGTCGTCGCCGTTGGGGTCTTTGTTCCACCAGGAATTGGCTTTCAATCCGCCTTGAAGCTTGACCCAGACGACGCCCGCGTTTTTGTCTTGGTAATAGGTTTTGGCGCTTGCGTCGCCCTCGACTGCATTGATGCTCGAGCCTGCGACCAACGTGCGTTTCTCTCCACCGTTGTCCAAGTTCGCTGCTGCAACGTCTTTGCCACCGCTGAACGCGATGCCCACGAGCGTCCAGTCCGCGCCGGAGAGCAGGTTGGTGACGCTCAACGACACGCTGTTGGGGACTTGGTAGCCCGTGCCGGTCGCGTTCGGGAAGCGCAGGATGTAGCGCCCGCCTTTCAGCGCGGCGAAGTGGCGCATGTTGCCCAGTTTTGGTGCGGTGTTGCCGTCTCCGACGCGCCACATGCCAATGCTCGAGCCATTGCTGCCCACGCGCGTGACTTCGATGGGGGCTTTAAAGCTGTAGCGGTTTTGATCGAAATCCGTGAGGTAATCGCCGACGCCGTAGTACGGTCCGGTGCAACTCGAGCCGTTCTTGCCTGCGGGCGCGACGACGGTGCAACCCGTGCCGGTGGTGAAGAAGGGGTCGTCGTAGACCCAGTAATTGCCTTTGGGACCCCAGTAGCCGTTGGCGTCCCACAGTGCGCCCGCGAGCGTCCAGTTTTCTGTCGTGAACGGCATCACGCGCCGTCCGGGGCTGGAGCGGATGAGCTTGTTGTCGGTGTTGCGCTTCAGGCCTTTGTCCACGCCGGTGATGTAGTAATCGTCGGTGCGGAACGCGCCGATGCTGGTGTTCGGGCGGTTGGGGTCAAAGGTTTCATTGCCCGTGTATTCAAAGCCGACGATGACGTTTTGGGTGATGTCGAAGGTGCTGTGGTAACTGGCGAAGGCCGACAGGGGGTGCTGGGCGTGACGCGGCGTCGGGGTGTTGAGGCTGTTGGCGATGACGACGCTGCGGCGGATCACGCCGTTGTCGCCTGCGCCCGCGAACCAGTTCCACATCTGGTCGGCGCTCATCCACTCCTCGAAATCCGGGAAGGTGTTGCGGTTCCAAATGCCGCCGCCTGCACCCCAGTACGCGCCGTTTTTGTAAACGGTGATGCGCGCCAGCTTGAAGCGAATGCCGTTTTGATAGTCGTACTCGGAGCCGTCCTTGGTCGGGGCGTATTTGTTGCCCTCGAGTTCGCCGACCGTGCTGTCCTTGGGCACGTCGTCCAAGTGCACGCCGTTTTCGGAAACGCTGTGCGCCACGTTGTCCTCGAACACGCCCAGCGCCATGTTCATCGGGCGCAGCGCGACCGCAGCGTTCGTGCCCAGCGTTCGCTTGGGGAACGCCAGCCAGTACCCGTGCCCGCTGATGTCCGCCACGGCGTTGCCGCGCACGGTGTTGTCGGGGTTGACCAGCCACATGCCGCTCGAGGTGTCCTCGTGCTTGAGGAGCGGTTTGGCCGGGTCGCGCACCTTCAAAACCAGGTTGCCCTCGATGACGTTGCGGCGCTCCACCGCGTCCTCCAAGAAAATTGCGTGTCCCTTGATCTCAAAACAGATGTTGTTCCTCAGGGTCACGCCGCTCGAGCCGTGAATCACCACGCAACGCTGTGAGGAGTTCCAAATACTCGAGTCTTTCAGGGTGTAGGCGACATCGCCCAGTTCTTTGCCGCTCGAGTCGTAGGAGAGGTTGTGAAAGTGCACCGGGTAGCGTCCGAACTTGCCCGCCTGCCCAACGCGGCGCAGTTCCACGCCTGCAATCGTCACGCTCGAGGCTCGGTCCATGACCATGACTTGCGCGCCGAAGCCGGAGGTCTTCCACGCGTCGTCGTCCGCGCCTTGGATGACGATGTTGCGCGTGAGGTTGCCGACCTCGGCGCGTTCGTCCAGCACCGTCGGCGTGTTCGGCACGGGGGTTTGGAAGTTCGCTTGCGGGGTGAGGCTCATGCCGTTGTCGGTCACAAATTGGAGCTTGCCCCAACGTGCGGCGGTGAGTCCGGTCTCGAGGGTCAGTGCGCTGCCGCTCACAGCTTTTACGGTGCGCGCCTCGGTGAGGCTGGTTTTCATGAAAGTGCCGTCGTTGTAAAAATCCGTGGGCGCGACGACGACCTGATCGCCCGCGTTCCAACCGGGGTTCTCGAGCAGTTGCAGCGTGGTGCTTCCAGCGGCGGCGTGGTCGGCGAGCTTGGTCCAAGTCTTGGCGGGCGTTTGCCCGTACAACTCCAAGCGACCCCCCATCACCAAGATGCCCCTCGAGCCCATGTTCATCACGTCTTCGCTGCCTGAGCCGGTCAGGGTGATCGTCGCGCGCTGCTTGAACGGGTTGAGCGCGTCGCCGATCTTCAATGCGCCTTTGACCGTGATGTAATCGCTTTGCAGGCTCACATCGTTGCGCGCGAACTCGAGCGTGCCCAGCACGGTCAGGTTTTTCACGGTGGCATTGGTGTCCAAGATGATGCGTTTCCCGGCGGGCACGGTGACGCTGCTGGTCGCCGTGGGCACGTTGCCGCCCCACGTGGCGGGGTTGCTCCACGCGCTCGCCGGTGTTTCCACACCGGGCGGCGGTGGCGCGACGCCCTCGGGCGGTGTGCCGTCCGGCGGGGATTGACAGGCAACGACCAATGACAGGGGAAGCAACCAAGGCAACAGGCGTGACATGCCTTACCGTATCGGCTGCGCGTTTCAAACGTTGTGAAGAATGCACCGCCAGGGGCTCGAGCGCGTAAATGACGGCTTCAATGCCCCCTCGAGCCCCACCTGCACTTGTCTCGAGCCCTGAAGCAAAGTATGTTGAAGGCGCATCAAACCCATGCTGTAGCCGGTCAACAGCGTTCACGGAAAATCAATTCCGACACACACCGACCCAAATCTCTCGAGGGAGTCGTCTTGAAGGTCGCCCTGCTCATTCACCACCACCAACCCAGCGGGAACTTGGACGACGGCGTCCGTCGCGCGTTTGCGGACGCGTACCTGCCGATCCTGCGTGCCTTGGAACACGCGCGGCACGTGCGGGTGAACCTGCACCATTCCGGGTCGCTCCTGGAATGGCTCGAGGCGTCTGAGCCCGCGTACCTGGAGCGCCTGCGCGCCCTCGGTGCGCGCGTCGAGCACCTCGCTGGAGCGATGCACGAACCGCTGTTGGCGCTGATCCCGCGCGAGGACGCCGTGGCGCAGGTCGGCGCGCACTGGACGGCGCTGGAACGGTTGTTTGGGGTCAACGCGCGCGGGCTCTACCTCACCGAATTCGCCTGGGAACCGCACCTGCCCGCGCTCATCGCCAGCACAGGGCTGGAGTGGTTGCCGTTGCCGCTCGAGCAATTCCCAGCGGGCACAGCGCCGGGCATCTACACCACCGAGGAGCAAGGCAAACTGGTGCGCGTCGTGACCTGCACCTCGCCCGATTTTGAGCGTCCGTTCGTCGTGGGCGACGCCGATTTCGCCTGCCTGGTGCTGAATGCTGAAGACTTGATCGGGCGTATGGACTGGTTTCACGCGCTGCTCGAGACCCTGCGTGGTCACGACACCGTGTTGCTCTCCGCGCACGTGGACGCGACCCTGCCCGAGCGCTTGGTCTACCTGCCCTCGAGCCGCGTGCCGCACCTCAAAGGCAGGGGCGAAACGTGGCGCGAAGCGATGATGGCCCACGAAGCCAGCGACCACCTGCACAAACGCGCGGCGTACGCCTCCTCCAAACTCAACGCTGTTTTTCGCGTGCCTGAAGAGGCACACCAGCACCTCTGGCGGGCGCAATCGGGCTTGGCGTACTGGAGCGCGGGCATCCAAAAGAACTACCTGCGTTTCCACGCCTACCGCAGCTTGATTCGTGCGGAGAACATCTTGGAGCCCCGCAAATACGCCTGGCTCGAGATCACCTACCGCGACCTCAACCTCGACGGCGCGGACGACATCATCGCCGAAGCGCACACGATGAACCTGTACTTCAACCCGCGCGTCGGCGGGCACCTGGTGGAACTGGACGACCGTCCGCGCGCGGTGAACCTGATTGACACGTACACGCCTTCCAGTCTTTCCAACACCGCGGCGCCGTACCCGCGCCGCGCCCTCGTGGACCACTTCCTGGGCGCTGAGGACACGACGTTGGAAGCGTTTGCCAAAAGCACGCACCTGGAACTCGGTGATTTCACCACCGGCGCGTTCGAGGCGGGACGCTACCGCGACCGCGTGACCCTCGCGCGCCTGGGCAGCGTGCGCGGTCCCAACGGCGTGCCCGTGCCCGTGGAAGTCAAAAAAGCCGTGCGGCTCAAACCCAAAGAGGGCAGGTTGGAGATCGAGTACCGCTTGCACAACCACGGTGATTGGGACATTGTCACGCGCTTCGGGTCAGAGTGGAATTTCGGCTTGCTCTCCGGCGATTCCCCGGACCGCTTTTTCCTCGTCAATGGTGCGCACGCGGGCACCTTGGACGCCCAACGCGAGCACCGCGACGTGCGCACGGTGGGCGTCCATGACCGCTGGCTTGGCGTGCGTGTGGAATTCGCGTTCCCGCGCGAGGTCACACTGTGGACGCACCCCGTGTACAGCGTGGACGGCAAGCGCAAGCAGTACCAGAGCAGCACCGTGCTGCCGCTGTGGGATTTGGATTTGCCGAAGGGTCGTTCGCGGCGGATCACGTACAGCGTGCAGATTGGTGAATTGCCATAAGCGAGCGGTCTCGAGGTGTGCTGAAGATGGTCTCGAGACACATGCCGTTTGGTTCGTCTGTGCAGGAACAGGGGTCGCGCCGTTTCGCTCGTGCGAACATGGGTGCTGTGGTCGTGCGAACATGGGTGCTGTGCTCGTGCGAACATGGGTTCGACGCGCGCAATTTGCACTGTCCCCGTCCGGTCCAACGGTGGGTCGAGAATAGGGTTGCCAATTTCTGGGTCTCGAGCGATGCGTGTGCAATCCGATTCTCGAGGGGTGTAAGTGCGGCTTGCGCCGCACCAGGTTTGTCATGACAAACCCCTACGAACAGCGGTGGTCGCGCGGTCTCAAGATTCGATGGTCAGGCTCGAGGCTGTATTCAGCTTGCGTCTTGTTGCGCTGCCGCGCCGACGCCGCGCGGAAACTCCAAGGTCATGCGTTCAATGGCTTTTTCCGCGGTGGCTTGCGCCATTTTTTCAAACGCTTTGCCGCCCCATTTTTCGCTGCTCGGCAGGGCGACATACACGCTGATCTCTAAAGCGTAATGGATGGTGCTGCCCGTCGCGCCAGAGGGGGTGACGACGCCGTCGCCGCCGACCATTGCCCAAGCCCTGCCGTCGCGCGGTTGCGGCACGAGGCGCGCGCCGTGCGCGTGGGGCTCCAAGCGGCTCTCGAAGTCCAGGAGTTGCTGTCCCAGGAACGGCACGTCCACGGCGAGGTCGGCGCGCACCGTGTCGCCTTCTAAGCGCAGGTTTTTGATGAACGTGACACGTCCCAGGGAACGCGGCACGTCCAAGAGGAAGGCTCGAGCCTCGTCCGCACTGCCTGGATGCGCGATCTCAAAGCGCCGCGTCACGTCCACGCGCATGCTTACTCAATCCATTCGACGATCAACTCGCCGCTCTTGGCGGCGTCCGCGATTTCCGTGTCGGTCGCGCCGCGCAGCTTGGGCAGGTCGCGGAAACTGCCGGTGGCGCTGGCGTAGCCGACGCGCACGACGATGCGCTCGGTGATTTCGTCGCGGCCCATCTTCCAGACGAGCTGGTTGCCCAGCCCCTCGAGTTGCGCGCGGGGCACCACCTCGGTCGAGGTCTCAAATTCACCGCGTTCCAGCGCCGCCTCGAGCGACAGGCTGTCGTTGTCGTCCACGCGTCGCAGCCTACCGCTTGTGGGCGGGGGCTCACAAGGGCGCGTGCGTCAGAACCTCGAGCGTTGCCCCGACCTCGAGCGCGTCGCCGCCGAGCACGTGCAGGTGCTGCCCGAAGTTGACAGCTTTGCCGACGCGTCGGTAGCGCGCCAGCGTGCGCAGCGGTTCCAAGCCGATGTGCGCCGTCTCGGGCTCCAGGTTGACCATCATGCAGCGCGCGCAGGGCTCGTGGGTGTGCAGCGTGACGTTGCCGATTTGAACAATGCCCCAGCTGTCCTCGGCGTACGGGGCTGCGCCGCTGACGACCAGGTTGGGGCGGAAACGCTCTGCCAGTATTGGCGCGCCGACGCGGGTCTCGAGGTCACGCACGGAGGCTTCGTTGACCAAATGCAACGGGTTGCCGTCGGCGTAACTCAGCCGCGAGGGGCCGAACGCAGGGTTCATCACGCGCGGGCTGTTGGGCGGCATCCACACCAAATGCGCGGGTTGCTCCAAGAGTGCGCTGAACCAGCGCGCGGCGTCCGCACCGAGGTCCACGCCGGGCATCAAATCCGCCCAGACGCGCACCGTACGCAAATCGGTGTCCAGGCTCGGGTCACCGATGTCAGGCTCGAGCGGCACGTGCAATGTGCTCAAACCGGGATAGGCGATCTCGAGCGCGTCGCCGTGGATGGCGGTTTGAACGCGCAGCAAGCGCGCGGAACGGCGCGCGGTGAAAACCACCCCCTCGGCGTCCACGACGGCGAAGCGGCGGTCATGTTGGAGCCCGCGCTCGTCCAGCTGCGCGTGCGTGACTTCGATGCCCCGCGCACTTTTGATTGGGTAGACGAACAGCCGCGAGAGTTTCACGTGTGAAACAGCTCGCTTCCGGGGAACGTGGCGTGCAAGGTCGCACGGTGCTCGGGCGTGACGCGGATGCCTGAACCCTCGAGCGCGAGCAGCACGGCGCCCGCGACCGGCTCGAGGTCACGCACCACGGTGATCTGCGCCAATGGCATGCCCGCCAACACGCGCGCCTCGAGCGCGTCGCGCAAAGCTGGACTGGGGTGGCGCATGACGCCGCCGCTGAGCGCGACCGCGAAGGCTCGGGCGCCCAGTCCAACGCGATGCGCAGCGACGAGGGCGTAATCGCCCAACGCTGCGCCGTGCGCGGTGGCGATGCGCGTCGCGGTGGCGTCGCCCGCGTCGGCGGCGTCCAACAGCACGCGCGCCAAGCGTCCAACCTCGAGCCGCGCCGTGGGGTCTCGGGCGGTGCGTGCGTGCAACACAGCCTCGACGCTGCTCAACCCGTGCATTTGGAGGACACCTGAGCGCAACGCCGTCGGTGGATCCAGCCCGAGTTCCGCGCGGTACACGGCGCGCAGCGTCATTCGCCCGAGTTCTTCGGCGCCCTCGGGTTCCTGCCAGAAACTCGAGTGCCAGGTCCGCCCGTCCTCGCCTCGAGCGCCGATGCCCGCAGCGGTGCCGCAGACGACGGCGACGCCGATGCCGTCCGGCGTGCTCGCGCGCAGGGCACCCATCGCGTCGTTGACGACGGTGACGCGCTGGAAACCGCGAGCTTTGAGCGCTTGGGTGAGCAGCGCGAAATCCTCGGGCCAGTCCGCACCGGTGGCGCTCAAGCACACGCCCGAGACTTCGCCTACCGCCATGCCCGCCGCCTCGAGCGCGGCGCCCACGGCGGCGTCCATCGCCGTGAGCGCCGCGTCAACTGTCGTGTAGATGTTCGCCGCACCCGCGCGCCCCGCGCCGAGCACGCGCCCGGATGCGTCGCAGACGAGCGCCACGGTTTTCGTGCCGCCCGCGTCAATGCCCAGCACCGCGTCGTTCACGTGCCCTCGAGCAAGCGTGCGGGCAGGTGCGCCCGGTGCGCGCTGGCAAGCGCGTCAAACAGCGCCTCGGCTTTGGGCAGGGTCAGCACGAGCGGGTTGGCGCACAGCGCGCGGATCGCGTCGCGCCGCGTGCCGCCCCACGCGGCGTTGGCGGCGAGGCGCTGGTACTCCTCGAGCGCGCCGGTCAAGCCGCGCACGCCCTCGGGCAAGGCAGGACTTTGCAGCGGCGTGGCACCAAAGCGGTCGCACAGGGCGCTGACTTCGACGACGGTGTCGTCCGCGAAGCCCGGCAGTGCCCCGCGATTGGGCACGTTGACGGGCCAAACCGTGCGGCGGTCGTTGTGAATCGCCGCCATCACGTCCACGGCAAGCTCCAACTCGAACAGTCCGCCCCGTGCCCGCGCAGGCTCGAGCACCGGGTTCTCCGACTTGGCTTGCTCGGCGTAATGCGCCCAGTAATCGGGCACGTCGCGCAAGATGTCCTCGGCGCGCGTCGTCGGTTTGGCGCGCAGTTCTGCCAGCACCTCGTCGCGGAAGTAGTAGTAGCGCATGTACGACGCACCGATGCTGCCCATCGCCACGCTGAGTTCAAGCCAGCGGCGAATGTCTTTTTCAAATCTCGGCTGTGTGCGGTCGGTCTCGAGCGCCGCTTCGAGCAGCGGCATCAATGGCGCACCGCCGTACAGCGCCCGCACCGTCCAAGACGCGTGGTTCAACCCGACCATCAGCGTGTCCAACTTCGCGGCCTCCAAACCCACGCCGCGCACGAGTTCGCCGGGGAAGACCAGCGGTCCCTCGCACAGCGAGATGACTTCAACGTCCGAGTGATCCCCCACGGCTTGCGAGACGATGTTGACCGGATTCGTGTAGTTGTACAGCCGCGCCCGTGGGCACACGGCCGCCATGTCCTCCAAAATCCCGCGCATCACCGCCACCGAGCGCAGCGCCATGAAGAATCCGCCGGGTCCTTGCGTCTCCTGCCCAATGACGCCGTGCTCCAAGGGAATCCGTTCATCCAAGACGCGCGCTTCAAAACCGCCAGGACGAAAGCTCGTCAGCACCGCGTCGCAGTTCGTGAGCCCCGCGCGACGATCAGTGCTCACGGTGATCTCGAGGTCAACGCCTCGAGCCGCAATCATGTTCCGCGCGATGCGCGCGACGGTCTCCAAGCGCTCGGGGTCGAGGTCAATCAACACGATCTCAGACCCGCTGAATTCTTGGGCGCGTTCGATGAACGCCGCGACGGTGCCCGGTGCGCGCGTGCTGCCCCCGCCGATGTACGCGATTTTCAGTCTGGCCATGCGGTGCGTCCCAGTTCTCGCGCAGCTCGAGGGCACACCAACCTGGTTTTCCGTGCTGCTCGAGCCGCGCGCAGTGGCGTTGAATGGCAGTTAAACACCGCCCTGCACGGCTGTCAACGCCGCCCGAGCAATTGTGACTTGGGGTTTGCGAACGTCCCACACCTGACAATGGTGCGCGCTGGGTTGCGGCATGATGGCGCGACCACACAACACAGGCATGTGTACGCCGGCACCTGCTCCGCTTCCTTGGCGAGACTTCAATGGTCTGCAGCGATCCACTTGACAGAATCCGAACAGGAGGCATATGGTTGTAAGCGTTTACGAAAACCCGAATTGACCTGTCGTGCACACCCTGCGCTGCGCTGGAGCCACCCGGCTTTCCAGAACACCGCGCGGTCAGTTCCGGTTCCGTGTACAGCACCGCAGTTGAGACCCGTTGGAACGCAGTGGAGGACGTATGAAGAAACGCTATGTGGCACTGGCAGGTCTAGCCCTCATCCCGCTCACGCTCGCCTTGGCCGCAGCCCAAGGGCAAACGCAGACGGTCAACATTTTGGGAGCCTTCGGCGGCGAGGAAGCCAAAAAGTTCCAGAACGTCATCAACGTCTTCCAAGCCGCCAACCCCGGCATCCGCGTGACGTATTCCACATCAGCGGACTTCAACACCGTGCTGAACGTGCGCGTCAAGAGCGGCGATTACCCGGACATCGCCGCGGTTCCACAACCCGGTGTGATGAAGGACTTCGCTGCGCAGGGCGTGCTTGCCGCGTTGCCCGCGACAGCGGTCAGCAACATTCAACGCAATTACTCGGCCGCCTGGGCGGACCTCGGGCGCGGCAACGACCGCAAGATCTACGGCGTGTTCCACCGCGTCAACGTCAAAGGCTTGGTGTTCTACAACAAGCCCGCGTTTGAAGCCGCTGGGTACAAGGTCCCGAAGACCTGGACGGAACTCCAAGCGCTCACGAAGAGCATGGAGGGCAGCAAGTCCGCGCCGTGGTGCGTGGGCATGGAATCCGGCGCGGCAACCGGCTGGGTCGCCACCGATTGGCTCGAGAACATCATGTTGCGCACCCAGCCCGCGAGCGTGTACGACAACTGGATCACCGGCAAGGTGACGTTCTCCTCGCCAGAAGTGAGGAACGCGTTCAAGATTGTGGACGAGATCTGGAGCAATCCCAAGCAGGTCTACGGTGGACGCGCCGCGATTGCCGCGACGAACTTCTTGGCGAGTGCCAAGGGTCTGTTCACCAGCCCGCAGCAGTGCTGGTTGCACATGCAAGGCAGCTTTGCCACGGACTTCCTCCAAGACAACATCAAAGCCAACCTGGACGCGAACGTCGGCGTGTTCGTCTTGCCGATGATCAACACCCGCCTGCCCACCACCTTGGAAGTCGGCGGCGATCAATTCGTCAGCTTCAAAGGCAAAAACACCCCAGCCGTGCAGCGCTTCTTGACGTTCCTGACCACCGGCGCAGCCGCCAACGCGTGGATCAAAGAGGGCGGCGGCTTGTTCCCGCACCGCGACCAGAACTTGGCGCTCTACCCGACCAAGCTCGAGCGTGACTTCGCCAACATCATCTTGAGTGCCCGCGCCGCGCGCTTCGACGCTTCCGACGCGATGCCCAGCGCAGTCAACCAAGCCTTCTGGAAGGGCACGACCGATTGGGTTACGGGCACCCCGCTGGACCAGGTCTTGAAGGACATTGACGCCGCGTACAAACGCTAAGGCGCTTCAAACGTCCAGGCGAGGGGAATTTCCCTCGCCTGGCGTCGTCTGAAGGAGTTGGCTCAGGCGGGCTGTTCCGGTCGCGTGCTAGCATTCGCAGCAACCCACATTCAGCGCGCCCTCGAGCACACGCGTTTTTTGGTTTTGGACCCTCGAGTTTGCCGAGCAAACCTGTCAAGGGAGGCACCGTGATTAACCAAGCGCCGTCGCCGTTCAAACCCGCCCCATCACCCCCGAGGGCGCTGCACCTGCTGGGGTTGACCGTCGCCCTCGCGGTGACGCTCGTCGCTTACGGCGCGATCTTCTTGTGGTTGCGCGATGGCGGCGCAACCGGCTGGCTCGCGTTCTTCGTGTCCCTGGTCTGGGGCATCGGCGGTGTGTACCTCTTGTTCGTGTTGGTCAGCTCCATCATCGAGCTGCTGCCGATGCGCCTGCGGCAAGGCATCATGCCGTGGGTGTTCGTCGGACCGGCGATGGCACTGGTGTTCTATTACCTGCTCTTCCCAACGTTTCGCACGTTTGACCTGAGTTTGCGCGATGCAAACTCCGAAAAATACGTGGGCTTGGACAATTACATTTACGCGTTTACCAGCCCCGCGATGCTCGAGAGCTTCCAGAACAACCTGATCTGGATCATCTTCGGCGGCGGTCTGAGCGTGGTCTTGGGTTTGCTGATCGCAGCTTTGGCAGACCGCACGCGCGCGGGGTTCGAGGTCAGCGTGAAGACCTTGATCTTCCTGCCCATGGCCATCAGCATGGTCGGGGCGGCGGTGATTTGGCGCTTGGTGTACGCGTACGCGCCCACGGGCAGCGAGCAGATCGGCCTGCTGAACGCGATCACCACTGGCTTGGGCGGGCAGTCGGTGGGTTGGTTGCTGACGCGGGGCATCAACACGTTTTTGCTGATCGTGATCTTGATCTGGATGCAGACCGGGTTCGCGCTCGTGGTGTTCAGCGCCGCGCTGAAAGGCGTGCCAACAGAACTGCTCGAGGCGGCGCGGATTGACGGCGCAACGGAATTGCAATCGTTCTTCAAAATCACCATTCCCTACATCCAGATCACGATCATCTCCGTGACCACGACCATCGTCATCTTCACCTTGAAAGTCTTTGACATCGTGTTCGGCATGACCGGCGGCAACTTCGGCACGCAAGTCATCGCCAACGTTCAGTACACGCAGAGTTTCCGCAGCGGCGACTTTGGGCGCGGCGCGGCCGTCGCCATCGTGCTCCTCATCGCGGTGCTGCCGGTGGTGTACTACAACATCCGCGATTTTGCGAAGAACTCCAAAGGCTTTTAAGTCCCCTCGAGCTTTGAGTCTCGAGATCAGCGTGTGGAGGTGTATCCACGATGGTTGCCAGCAAACTCAACCCCGTTTCCAAGTTCATCATTTACGGTGTACTCGTCATCATCGCAGCGTTGTGGACGCTGCCCACCTTCGGTCTGCTGGTCACCAGTATCCGCAATGGCGATGATGCGACCGCCACCGGTTGGTGGACGGTGTTCACGCGCGGCAATTTCAATTTGACACTGGGCAATTACCTGGAAGTGCTTGGCACAGGTGGCACGGACGCGAGCAACGCCGCAGCCAGCAGCAATTTGAACCAGGCCACGGTCAACACGATCATCATGGCCATTCCCAGCACGGTCATTCCGATCTTTTTGGCCGCACTGGCCGCCTACGCGTTCGCCTGGATGAATTTCCCTGGACGCAAATGGCTGTTCATGATTTTGGTGGCGCTGCTCGTCGTGCCCTTGCAGATGTCGCTGATTCCGATCCTGCGCGATTACAACGCCTTGGGCTTGAGCGGCACGTACCTGGGGGTGTGGCTGGCCAACACGGGCTTCGGACTGCCCTTGGCGACCTACCTGCTCTACAACTACATCGTCACGCTGCCCAGAGAGGTTTTTGAATCGGCGGTGATGGACGGCGCGTCGCATCCGGTGATGTTCATGAAACTCGTCGTGCCATTGAGTTTGCCCGCGTTCGCTTCGTTTGCGATCTTCCAGTTCCTCTGGGTCTGGAACGGCGTGCTGATCCCCCTGGTCTTTTTGGGCGACGACCCCAGCCGCGTCGTCCTGCCGCAACGCATCCTGGGCATGCTGACCACGTACGCCTCCAACTGGACGCTCCTCACCGCGGGCGCGTTCGTCTCCATGGCGATTCCGCTGTTCGTGTTCATCGCCTTTCAACGTTACTTCGTGCGCGGCATGCTCGCGGGCAGCGTCAAAGGCTAAACGTTTTCGCACCCGAGGCTCGAGCGGCGCTTCACAGGCTGCTCGAGTTTCCCGTGTTGCTGGTGGGTGGGACCCGAGATTGGCATTGCTCGAGCGCGTGTTCAAACGGGCGCGCCTTTGTCGCGGTGTTCGCGTTAGACTCACCCCTCGAGCGATGCGACCGACCTATCACTACACCGCGCGCCAGCATTGGCTGAACGACCCCAACGGACTCGTCTTTTTTGGTGGCGAATACCACCTGTTCTACCAGTTCAATCCGCACGGCATCACGCACGGCAACATGAGTTGGGGGCACGCGGTCAGCACCGACCTCGTGCGTTGGACGGAGCTGCCGGTCGCGTTGCATGTCACTGACGGCGTGCAAGCGTTTTCTGGGAGTGCCTTCGTGGATTGGAACAACGACAGTGGGTTTGGTGCTGGCTCGAGTCCACCTTTGGTCGCGGCGTTCACGGGGCACACGCGCGACCCGCGCGCGGAGGACCAGCGTTTGGCCTTCAGCACGGACCGCGGGCGGACGTGGACGCTGTACGCGGGCAACCCGGTGCTGGACATTGGGGCGACGGATTTCCGCGATCCAAAGGTGTTTTGGCATCACCCGACCAAACGCTGGGTGATGCTCGTGGTGTTGGCGCACGAGCACAAGGTCAGTTTCTACGGCTCGAGCGATCTGAAGCAGTGGGCGCACCTGAGCGACTTTGGACCCGCTGGGAGCACGGACGGCATCTGGGAAGTGCCGGACTTGATCTCCGTGCGGCTCGAAGGTGGGCAAGGGACTTGCGACGTGCTCAAAGTGGACATTGGCACAGGTGCCCCGAACGGCGGCAGCGGCGGGCAGTATTGGATCGGGCATTTCAATGGAACGCGCTTCGACGCGCAACCCTCGAGCTTCGAGCACGCGCCGCACTGGTTGGACGCGGGCAAAGACTTTTACGCGGCGATTGCGTACTCGGATGCGCCGCGCGAACGCCGCGTGTGGCTGGGCTGGATGAGCAACTGGCAGTACGCTGGTCTGGTGCCGACCGAACCGTGGCGCGGCGCGATGACCGTGCCGCGCGACTTGACAATCAGGGCATTGCGCGACCGGCACGTGCTCGTGCAACGCCCGATCCCTGAACTCGAAACCTTGCGAGGATCACACCAGCATCTCGGGGACATTGCGCTGGAGGGTCAGCAGAGCTTGAACGTGACAACCACGGCACTCGAGTTGAAACTGCGCTTGGAACCTCGAGACGCCGCAGAAATTGGCGTGCAACTCGGCGGTGGAAACCGCCTCGGGTACGACGCCCAGCAGCAAGTCTTGTTCGTGGAACGCGCCGCGCACGCTTGGAGTGGGCATTTCGGCGGGCGGCACGGGGCGAGCGTGCCGTTGGAGAACAGCATGCTCGAACTGCACGTCTTCGTGGACGCCTGCTCCATCGAAGTGTTTGCCGACGACGGCGCGGTCGTGTTCACCGATTTGCTGTTCGACCTCGAGCCCTCGGCGTTCGCGTTGTACGCCGAGGGCGGCGCGGCGTGGATTTGGGGCGCGGAGTGGTGGACGCTCGAGGCGTGACGCCCCTCACCCCTCGCGGGCGTCGGCGATCAGCTCGGGCAGCAGGGCTTCGTGGTGCGTGCCGAGCCCGCGCACCTCCGCTGCCAGTTTCACGAACAAGGTGTTGGCTTCGTTCCACAGCAACTCGATTTCCTCTTCCGCGCCTCGGGTGTTTAGCGCGTGCGTGATCGCCTCGAGTTGCCCTTCCAAACGCGACAAAACCCCCGTGGGTGAAACCACTTCGTCGTCGCGCGCATCCAAACCCTCCTCCAAGAAGCGTTCTATCGCCAAGCCTCGAGGTTTGGCGTAGTACAGGTCGCGCCGCCGCGCGTACTCTTGCAGCGTGCTGACGCGCCGCGTGTCGCGCCGCCGATCCACGTTGCCCCACGCGATCAACGCGTCCAAATCCGCGAGTGTTTGTTCCAAGTCGTACCCAGCCACGCCGACCGCGTCGCGCAGGTCTTCTGGCGGAATGGTGCCGCGCTGCAACAAATGCTGTTCGTAAAAGAACCGCATCAGCGCACGGTAAATCTTGACTTTGGGCGCGGCGAGGTACCCAAATTCGCTCAAGGCGTCGGACACGTTCGCGTCAGTGTACTGCGCGGGGCGGAAGCCAAACGGTGCAAAGACGCAAACCTACAGCGGTTCCCAGGTTTGTGGCAGCCCCACCGCCACAAACCTGGCGAGTGAAACGAGTAGGACAAGTCAGCATTTCTCTTTTTGCTGCGGACACCCTCTTCCGCATTTTGGGAGGGTGGGAGTGGAACTCTCCGAAATGCTGTACGCTCGAGGTCAACCGTGGTTTCGAGGCAAACATCGTTCTCAAGGGTGTTGACCAGAAGCGAATCACGAATTTTGCTCGAGGTTCGCCGTGAAAACCTTGAACACCGCGTTCGTCCAGCCAAACCCTTTGACCTGCCCGTAGACGCCTTCCTCCGCGTGCCCGCTCGAGGCATCCCGCGTCACCACGTCGTACTTCTCCCACAGCGCACCCGTGCGCTCGAACACGTCGGCGACGCGGTTGCACCAACGCTCACGGACATCTCGAGCTTCGGTCAAAAATCCGCAGCGCTCGAGCCCGTCACTGACCAAGAGTTGCAGCGGAGCCCAGGCGTTGGGCCACGCCCATTGCCGTCCTGATTTTGCCTCGAGCGTGGTCACGAGCCCACCCGGTTGCAAGAAGCGCGGCAACCAATCCCGCACGGCTCGAGCGGCTTGCTCTGGCGTGGCGATGCCCGCCCACAGCGGGTAAAACCCGGCGAGCGAGGCGTGCGGATTGAGTTCTGAGTTCGCAAAATCAAAATCGTAGAAGAATCCTCGAGCTTCGTCCCACAGCATCGTTCGTACCGTCTCGGCGCGTTGATCGGCTCGAGCCCGCCAGAGTTGAGCAACATCGGGCTTCTCGAGCGCGTCCGCCATGCGCGCGATGTCCAACTCGCAGACGTACAGGATGCTGTTCAAGTCCACGGGCAGGTGATCCAACCAGCGGTCATCGCAGCGCGTGCTGTGGTCCCAACCGCTCTCGCAGCAAGCCAAATCGGACAGGTAATTGATGTCGAAGTACCGCGACAAACCGCTGGAATGCAAGCGGTCGTGCGGTTGCTTCGTCCCGCGCCAGACGGTTTCTTGCTCGAAAATCGCCGCCTCGAGCATGTCCGCGAGCCACATCTCGAGGTCAGCGTCCCCGCGCCTGCGTTTGACCCCATACGCCAGCCACACGAGCTGCGTGAAAAACGGCGGTTGGCTGCGCGACGTGAAGTAAAACCGCGAACCGTTCGGGATCACGAAAAAGCGCCGCAGCATCTGCGCCAGGTTCGAAACCAACCCAGGAATCATATCCTCGAGAGTTGTCCCCTCGAGTCCCAACGCCATGAAGTACGAATCCCAGTAATACATCTCCTGAAACATCGCGCCGTCCGCAGCGGGCACGAGGTACGGCTGCTCGAGCCCAATCAGCGTGCCCACGTCCGCCGGGTTGTGGCGCACGAAACTGGACCACAACGCATCAATGTGCTCGAGCACAGGCTGGTAACGGGGGTTCATTGTGCCCTCGAGTTTAAGGCAAGTTGCAAAATGGTTGACCCATCGTCAACCATTTTCGAGCGTCGTGCCCATGCACGCCAGGTCATGCTGTGCCCATGATTGCCAGGCGTGACGCGAGTGGCAAGAAAGGCGGAGGGAAAAGAGGCTGGGAGCATTTTGCGGTGTTTGCAAAATGCGGACAACCGGAACGCACACCGCCCTAACGAAAACGGCTCGAGGGTGAACGCCTCGAGCCGCTTGGATTCACTGGGTTCAGTTCGGGGCGTGCACGCCCACGTCGTCGAAATCCTCGCCGCGCTGCCCGAAGTAGTACATCGCCAGTTCCTTGCTCGCCAAGCCCTTGACCCATTGCCGCAACGTCACGCCTTGGCTGACCTCGAGCGCTGGTCTCGAGACCGTGCCCATCGCATTGCTGTACAAGACGTTCTGATTCAATCGGTTCTCCAACCGCACCCAGTCAAAGTGCACCGTGCGCGCCGTGCCCTTGAACGTGCTGTCTGGGCTGTCCCACGTTGCGTTCTTCTGGCGCACGATTTGGCAGTCCGGGTGGTCAATCTGCAAGCTGGCGTCGAAGCACATGTCCAAGCGCCGCCCGAGGTTGCCCGGTTTGGTGTCGTCGAAAAAGCGGCTGGGTTTGCTGACCAAGAAGTACGTGCCCGCGCTGACCTCGTATTGCAGTGGCGGATTGCGCTCGGCGCCTTGCTGCCCCCAATTGTCCCAGTACTTGCCCGTGCCATCGCGGTGCAAGCCGTGGACAAAACCCGTGGGCCAGTCCTCGCGGTAGTTGGTGTAGTACTCGGCGCTGGCGTCACCGCCCTGCTGAACCTTGGCGCGCAGCACATCCAAACAACGGCGGTCGGGTATGCCACGGCTCGAGCCGTTGGGCGTCGTCGGCGAGGTTGGTGGCACGAAGCTGGCGCTGGTCGCGTCGTTGTTGCAGAGGCGTCCGACCACCCCGGCGGGTCCGAACGCGTGGAAGCTCTGCCAGCGCAGTTCAACGCCGTTCTCGCATTCCATGTAATAAAAAATTTCGTGCAAGTTGTTTGTGAACGCGTCCACCGAATGCGTGCCCTGGTGGAGCTTGGCCATGATGCTGCACTTGGGACCGCTGCCAGAGACGAAGTTGCTGATGTCGTCGCCGGGCACGCCGACCTGAACGTCGTTCTTGAACTCCACCTTGTGTCCGACATGGTCTTCGTTGCGTTGGTTGCCCGCGTTGTTCGGTTCCAATTGCTCGTTGACATACCCAAACGGCAGCGGACCGGTCACGCCGTAGAGCTTGCTTTCGGCAGGGTTGCGTCCGTGCTCGTGTCCGAAGGTGTAAACCTTGCCCTGAGAATCTTTGTAAAACGGCGGGTGCCACGTCGGGTAGACCCGGTTGTCGGGACCGTATGCCCAGTAGGTGTTGTGCAACCACAAGGGCGCGCTGTCCGCGACGTTGCCCACGGTATAGGGCTTCCAGTTGAACTTCTCAAACGCGCGGCTGTACAGGGCTGGGTCTTGCGGCAGGTCAGCGCTCGTGCGATCCGGGGAGCCCGCTTTGGTTTGGACGGACGCGCTGAAGCTGCCAAGCACCTTGTCGGCGCTGTCCACGGCTTGCAGCGTGTAGGCGTACTTCGTGTTCGGCGCGAGGTCGCTGTCCCTAAATTTGGTTTGCGTGCTCCACGCTTCGATGAGCTGGGTTTGTCCGCGCCTCAAGATGAAACGTTCCGCGCCCGGCACGGGTTTCCACTCCAAGAGCACCGTGATCGTGCTGGCGGCAGAGCCACTGAAATCGGCGGTGCTCGGCGGCGGCGGAGGACCGGGCGGTGTGCCCGTTGCCGGCGGTGGGCTGGCGGGGTTCGTCGGGTCAAGCGGTTTGTCGGTGCAAGCGCTGAACGCGCCCAATACAACGGCGAGCAGGGCGGTGGTCAAACGCGAACGCAGGGTCATGGTTGCAGTTGTACAGGAACCAACCTCGACATCGCGTGCAATTTCCCACGCCGCGGCGGGCAGCCGCCGCTCATTTCAACTCGAGGTCATCCGCGTATGCGTTGCCCGCGCCCACGGTTTTCCAGACCCCCAGTTCCACGCTCGAGGCCGCACCCGAGTTGAAGCTCAACGTTGTGGCTGTATACGACGCGGCATTGATGGTGGGGGAGTCCACCTCGTTCGCGCCGACTTTGACGTACAGGTACGCGCCGTTGGTCGCGTCGCCCTTCAAAAATCCGCTGAGGGTGTACGTCCGGTTCGGTTGCACCGCCACCGTGCGGTACACGCCGCCGGTGCCGGTGATCTGCGACGCCCCCGTGCCCGTGTGCGCTTGGTTGCTGGGCACGGCGTTCCAAGATTGCCACGCGTTGAGCCCGGATTCAAACCCAGGGTTGGTCAGCAGGTTGCTCGAGGGTGGCGGTGATGGAGGAGGTGGCGGTGCGGGTGGGGTTGGTGTGGCGCCGCCCGCGCGCAACTCGAGGTCATCGGCGTCGGCGGTGCCCGTGGTGGTGCCCGTCCACACGCCGACCTCCACGCTTCCGGCGCTGCCACTGTTGAACGTCACGCTGGCGGCGGTGTACGCGGTTGCCGTGACCGTGCTCGAGTCGGTTTCGTTGCCGCTCACTTTGACGTACAGGTACACGCCGCTGCCGCCGCTGGAGGCGCGCAAGTATCCGCTCAAGGTGTAGGCGGTGTTCGGTTGCACGCTGACCGTGCGCCACAACCCGCCATTGCCCGTGATGCGCGCCGCGCTGGAACCGCCGTGCGGTTGATCGCCGGTGATGCTGGCGCTTTGGGTTTGCCAACCACCGAAGCCAGATTCAAAACCGGGGTTCGTGAATAGATTGCCTGCGGGCGGCGGGGGCGCGGGCGGGGTGCTCGAGGGGGCTTGTTGCAGTTCGTACGCGCCGATGTCGAACGCTGCGCCGAACGGCACGGGATTGCCCAAATAATCGCGCGTGCCGGGGTCAATGCCGTAGCGCGCCTTCAAGTCCAGGGCGCGATTGACCAAGGGCGAATCGGCTCGAAGGGTGAACGCTGTCAGCGTTGATAGCAAAAACGGATCGGTGATCGCGCTCGGGTTGCCAGGGTCGCTCAGGCGCGGGTCGGCAGACACGCCGACGACGCTGCCGCCCACGGTTTCCTGCCCGGTCGCGTTCGCCCAACTGCCCAGGTCGCGGTAGCCGTTGGCGTCGAAGCTGCCGTCGTTGCGCCAGTACGCGTTGCCCTCGAAGCGGAAGGTGTTGGGCACGCCCAGCAAAATCTGCGCATTGTTGCCTGCGACGAACAGGTTGTTGCGAAAACTGTTTTGCGCTGGCTGATCGCCGGAAACGCGGTTGTACCACACGCCCGCGTTGTCCTTGGAGTAGGCGGTGTTGTTGTAAATCTGGTTGCCCTGCATCAGGCCCGCGCCGCTCGCGCCGAAGAAAATGCTGGGTCCGCGGTTGTTGGCAAAGACGTTGTAGCGCGCGGTGTTGCCGGTCACGCCGATGTTTGACCCGTACTCCCAAAACAGCAAGCCGTAGCTTTTGTTGCCGTAGGCGTAGGAGTATTGCAACAGCGAATTCGTCGTGCCGCCGTCGAAATCAAACCCGCCGCCGTCGGCGGAGGTGCTGTCGTTGTTGTAGGAGAGGCAGTATTGAATCGTCACGCGGTCGGCTCGAGCCGTCCAGATGCCGACCGGACCGTTGCCCGGACCCAGCGGTTGATCCCAGCCGTTGCGCGACGCGGCGCTGTATTCGATCAAACTGTTGTTCGTGTCGTAAAAGAGGATGCCGTTGCCGCTGTGGTTGTCGGTGATCGTCGGATCGCCCGCGTTGTTCGTCGCGCGGCTGTACCCGATGTAGACGTTGTCGTTGCGCGTGCTGCCACTGTCGGCGAAGATGCCGGAGAAACCGTTGTCGTGCGCGTCCACCGCGACCACGCGCACGTCGCGGCTTTGGAAGATGCGCACCCCGGTGCGTTGAAACCCGCTCGCCTCGAGGTCAACCAGCGCCACGCCGCTCGAGTTTTCCAGGTTGAACCCATCCCCTTGGCGGTTGCCGCTCTTGCGCCCGACGCCGACGGCGATTAACCCTTGCACGACGACGTTCTGCGCATTGCGCAAAACCAGGCCAGAGCCCGCGCCGCCGTTCAGCGTGGCTTTGCCCGTGCCGTACGAACCGATGGTCACGGGGTTGCCAGCCGTGCCGCGCACGTTGGGCAGTGTCAGCGTGCCCGCGAAGGTTTGCCCGCCCTCGAGCAAGAGCTTGTCCCCGGCGTTGAACGTCGCACCGCTGGCTTTGCCCAACGTCCTCCACGCGCTCGAGGGGCTGTTCCCTGGGTTGTTGTCGTTGCCCGTAGGGGAGACGTAGTACGTCGCGCCGCTCGAGGTTCCCAAAACCGTGAACTGACCGGGAAAGGTCAGGTTGCCAGCGCCGGTCGTGACGCGCCACTGCGCCGTGGTCGCCGCACCCGGCACGGTCACGGTCAGGCTCGAGGTGCTGCTGGCGGTGACGGTGGCGTCCACGTTGCCGAGTTGCACGCGCGCCCCTGTGAGGTTCGTGCCGGTGAAGGTAACGCTCGTGCCAACAGTGGCGGCTTGCGGCGCGAAGCGGGTGATGGTCGGCAGGTTGATCGCTTCGACGCTGGGCGGCACGCCCGGAGGCTGGGGTGACGTGCCGTTTGGTGGGGTGGTGTTCGGGGTTTGCGGGGTGCCTGCACACGCGGCGAGGAGGGCGAGGACGAGCGCGGTGAAGTGCAGCGGAGTGCGGCGCATACGCTGTTGTACCCGAAGGGGCACCACCGAAGTTATGCAAAAGTGTACATGGGGCTACAAACCTCACCGTTGGCGCGCGTGGGTTTGCCACAACACTTGGATCGCTGGGCTTGGGTCACTGGACTTGGGTGCCTGACCGCAGTGCGAGGCGAAGATGGTGTTCGCGCCACAAGACTCGAGTGCCAGTGCCCTGACATGTTGGCTCGAGGGAGAACGATGTTGGAGTCGTTCGCAGCCCAACCTCGAGACCCACGTGTCCTGCCGTGTCGAACCCGAAGCGCGCACAGCCCGCAGTTGCCCGCATGAGAAAACGCACATGGCAGCGGCGCAGGTCGGCATAACGTGGTCGGCATGAAACCAATGCACCTGCTCGCGGCAGCAGTGATCGCCGCAACCGTCGGCTGCACCGACGCACCCAAACCCGTGACGCCGCCCCCCTCCCCACCGCCCGCTTCACCCCCTCCACCCGTGCAAACGCCGCTGCCCGCCCCAAACCCAACGCCGCCGAATCCGACACCTCAGCCGACCCCGAATCCAACGCCGCCCCCGCCCAGCGCGCAAAGCTGCCTCTCGAGCCCGAACGCCCGAGCGGTCACGGCATTCGGGGCGTTCACCGCAGACCAGAGCGACGCCGCGACGGTGAGCGCCAACACGCGCACGCTCAACACCGCGATTGCCACCGTCGGCTCGAGCGCCACAGGTGGAACAGTCTGCCTGCCCGCGGGCACCTACTTCCTCGCGCCGCCCGACCTGCGCGCCGCTGAGGTGACGAGCGTGCTGATCGACGTGAACAACTTGACGCTGTGGGGCGCGGGCATGGACGGCAGCAAGGGCGGCACCCGGTTGCGCACCCGCAGCACCTGGTCACTGGTGGACGGCAACGTCGTGCGCGGCGTGGGGCTGTGGATCAAGGGCACACCCAGCCTGCCCGCGCGTCAGAACATCACCGTGCGCGACTTGGAATTGGACGGCGGTGCGGGGTACACCGGCAACTACGGCTGGCCCGCCGACCCGGCGACCGGCGACGGCTGGGACCTGTCGCACAAGGGCATCATCGTCTCCGCGAATGCCAACGTCGACAACGTCACGTTGGAGCGCGTGTGGGTGCACGCCTACCGTGGCGAGGTGATCTACGCGGGCGGTTCGGGGATGGGCAGGTTGACCTTGCGCGGCGTGCGCTCCGAGGACACGAACGCGTCCACCTACAACGTCACCGCCCAGGCCACGGTGGAAGATTCGTACTTTGGCAAGAGCCGCTTCTGGATCGAGATCGGCACGGCCTTCGGTGGCAAATCCGGCACGTTTCGCAACAACACCTTCGCCGACGCGAGCATCCAAGACGGCATCGCGCTGACCCAAGGCGACGGCGGCGCGCAAACCTACCTGTTTGAAGGCAACCGCTTCGAGCGGTGCCCAGGCGCGGCGTTCGCCTTCCTGGGCGGCATTGGCGGCCCGGTCACGGTGCGCGGCAACACCTTCGTGGATTGCGGCGGGTTCTTCACCAGCCTCGCGCCCAACCCCTTGCCCGCGGCGGACGCCAGAAACCAAAACATCACCTTTGAAAACAACACCCTATCCGGCGGGCCCTACCTCGCCAATTTTTTCGGCACCGACCGCACCATCGTTGTTCGCGGCAACACCTTCGACGGCAAAGGCGGCGCGACCGCCGTGTTCTACTGCTGCGGCAACTTTCAAAACCTGACCGTCGAGGGCAACACGTTTAAGAACCTGCGCGGCCCGGAACGCAGCGGGGATTTCAGCGGTACGCGGCCACTGTTTCAAAACAACACCTACACCAACCTCGAGATCCGCGAAGGGCAGAGCAGCGTGCGCTTGTACGGCGACAACGGCACGCTCAGCCCGCTGTTCGAGCGCAGCTGGGTCACGGCGCAACCGGGCAGCGTGACCGGGTTGATCTTGGATGTCAGCCGCTACCCGGACGGGCAGGAGACGACCATTGAAGTGCGCGCTGGCACCGTGCAACTGCCCGCGAGCGCACCGACGTATCAACTGCTCGCTGCGCGGACGTTGACGGCGGGCAGCCAACTGCGTTTACGGTTCAACGCCGCGCAGAACAAATGGCTCGAGGTCAGTCCCTAGAGGCTGGTTTGAAAGGTTTTGAACTCGAGCCTCGAGATTCTGCTCCACGCGAACAACCCGCTCTCCGGAATGCCTCCTACCTAGCCTCTAGGGGCGAACTGCATGTTCGCCCTGTGCGACGGCGGAATCCCACACGCTCGAGGAAATTTGGGGTCTCGAGGGACGAACGGCAACTCGCTGCGCGTTGTGCCTTGCACACATGGGTGTGACGCCTCCCTCACCCGCGCTGCGCACGGCCTCTCCCGAGAGGGAGAGGCGACTTCAAGGGCGACGGCTCGAGCTTGGCTGTTCCCTTTGCCTTTCGCCTTATCCCCTACGTCATTCGGCACACGAAGGATTTGCCCGCAAAGTGCTACCATTTTCGCATCGGCACGATTCCTCGCACTGCTACCACCGCGCACGCTTTGAAGATGCGCTGGATGGTGTTGTGCGAATTGGCAAGAAGGTGCGTCGTGGTCTACCGCTGAGTTTACCCAGCGGCTCGAGGTGCGTTGCCTCGAGCGGGTACGGCGTCGCCTCTCACCCTGTTTCAAAGGAGTTCCTACGGAAAAAGTTCACGGCAACACCAATGGGTTGAAACCCAGCATCCTCAAGCAACTCTCCAACTTGTACCGCCGCAAGACGCCACCCTCGAGCGCTGTCACACCCGAACTGGCGCGGTCGTTGACTGAACTCTCGCTCGAGACACGGCGCGAAGTCAGTGTTTTGGTTGATCGCCGTGGGCGCGTGGTCACGGTCAGCGTGGGCGACGCGAACAAGATGGAATTTCCCAATCTGTCGCGTGGACGCGAGGCGGAGTCGCGCTTGCGCGGCTTGTGGCTGGTGCACGCGCACCCGAAGCCTGGACCGCTGTCCAAAGGTGACTTGTCCACGTTGTTCCTCAACCGCTTGGACGCCATCGTCGCGGTGGACGTGAAGCCCGATGGGCTGCCGGGCATGGCGCACCTCGCGCATTTGACGCCACCGAACGCAGACCTCGAGGAAGAAGACTGGCGCATCTACCCGCCGCAGACGGTGCAAAGTCTCGAGACCTGGGACATTGCGGCGAACACGCGAGCGCTGGAGAGTGAGTTTGCCCGTCAAGACAAAGCTCGGGTGACGAAGAACACCAGCGAAGAACGCGCGATTCTGGTGCAGGTGGACCGCGGCTCGGGCACGGGGGCGGAACGCGCGCTCGAGGAGTTGACGGAACTCGCGCGCACGGCGGGCGCGACGGTCGTGTGGAAGGAGTTGACCTTCCGCAAGTTCGCCAAGGCGGACACGTTGATCGGACGCGGCAAATTGGAGGAGTTGACGAGCCGTGCGTACCACTTGGACGCGGGCACGTTGATTTTTGGCGAAGAGCTGAGTCCCGCGCAGGCTCGAGAGATCGAGGCGGCGACTGGCTTGAAGATCATTGACCGCACGCAGCTGATTCTGGACATCTTCGCGCAGCACGCCAGCGGTCAGGAGAGCGCGTTGCAGGTTGAGTTGGCGCAGTTGCGCTACATGAAACCGCGCCTTCTCGGGCAGGGCACGGCGCTCAGCAAGATCGGCGGTGGCGCTGCGGGCAGCGGCGGCGCGATTGGCACGCGCGGTCCTGGTGAAACGCAACTCGAGTTGGACCGCCGCCGCATCAACGACCGCATCGCGTTTCTCGAGCGCGGCTTAAAGGGCATGAGCGAGCGTCAACAGCAGAAGCGCAAACAACGCTTGCGCGCGGGCGTGCCGACGGTTGCCATCGTCGGGTACACGAACGCGGGCAAGAGCACGCTGCTCAACGCATTGACGCATTCCAACGTGCTGGCGGAGAACAAGCTGTTCGCCACGCTCGCGCCAACCTCCCGACGCGGCTATGTGCAAGGCTACGGCGAAGTCGTGTTCACCGACACCGTGGGCTTCATCGCGGACTTGCCCAAGGACTTGAAGCGCGCGTTCCGCAGCACGCTCGAGGAGCTTCATGATGTGGATGTTCTGCTGCACGTCGTGGACGCCAGCACCGATGGAGCATTGGAGCGCTTCGACGCCGTGGAAGACATCCTGCACGAACTCGAGCTTGGCGCGTTGCCGCGCGTCGTGGCGCTCAACAAAGCCGACCGCGCCGATCCCTTCGACCTCGAGACCTTGCAGGAGCGCTTGGACGCTTTGGCGGTGAGTGCCGTGACCAAGGCAGGATTGCCCGAACTCAAAACCAAGGTGCTCGAGACGGTGATGCGCGCCCGCGCGCAGCGCGACCTGGAACACCAAGCCGAGCGTGCCCGTCAACTCGAGTACGCGTAAAGCTGCAAAAAACCGAAGGCTCGGGATGCGCGTCGTCTCGAGCCTTCGTGTTGGGGGCGTGCATGGCTCGAGCCGCTGAAATTCCGTTGGGCATGGACGAGTTGCGTGCGGTGGCGGCGTGGGCTGCCGATTGCGTGGCGCGTGCCTTGCCCGTGTTCGAAACGCACGCGCCAACGGACACCCGACCGCACGCGTGTCTCGAGGGGGCTCGAGCTTTTGCAGGCGGAGCGCAGCGCTCCAAGCGTTTGCGGACCTTGGCGTGGGCGGCATTCGCCGCCGTTCGAACGACGCCTGAACCCGCCGCTGCCGTTGCCACCGCCGCGATGCTCACCGCTGCGGTCGCGTACACGCACCCGCTGGCGGACGTGGCGCAGACCAAGCACATCGTCGGACCAGCCGGGTACGCGGCACTGGCGCTGGAACTCGAGGGCAAGGACTCGAGCCTTGGGGATGACGCCGTGCATTGGGCAATTCAGCATGCCCCGCCCGAAGTCGGCGCGGTGCTGCGGCGCATGCCCGCGCGTCAAATCGGCAAAGGGCGCTTGAACGCCTTGCTCCACACTTTGGACACAGGTTTGCGCGGTTGACCTCGAGCCGCACGCCACCCATCTCGAGATCGCGCGCCCACCGCCCCAACCGTAGGGGTTTTCCGGCGGTTCGCCCGGCGCTGCGCCAGCAGGACTTGCATCCCTCGAGACTCGGTTGACACAAACCACCCTCGAGACCACGGTTTCTCGAGCCATCGCTCTTTTTCGCGCCTGGGACGCATCACGACGCCCGCGCTATACTCGTCTCCATGACCGATCCTGCCACCGACACCGCGCGCCGCATTCAAGTTTTGCTCGTGGACGACCATCCGATTGTCCGCAAAGGCACGCGCGAGATGTTGGAACCCTACGCGGATTTGCAGGTCATCGGTGAGGCGGGCGATGGGCGCGAGGCGCTGGCGTTCGTCAGCCGTTCGCGTCCAGACGTGATTTTGATGGACGTGAGCATGCCGGGCATGAACGGCATCGAGGCGACGGAGGCGATCAAAAAGCTCGCGCCGAGCGTGGCGATTCTGGTGCTGACCAGTTACGACGACGACGCGTATGTCTTTGCACTTTTGGAGGCTGGGGCGGCAGGGTACATCCTCAAAAACGCCCGCGAGGAAGAACTCATCGGCGCGATCCGCAGCGTCTTTGAAGGCGAGAGCGTCCTGCACCCGAGCATCGCCAAGAAGGTGTTGAACCGTTTCAGCGCGCAGAGCCAAGCCGCACAGAGCACCCAAGCGGAAATCGACAGCCTCTCACCGCGCGAACTCGAGGTCATCCGCGCGGCGGCGACCGGCGACACGAACAAAGAGATCGCCAAGGTCTTGGACATCAGCCCGCGCACCGTGCAGGTGCACTTGGCGAACATCTTCAGCAAACTCGGTGTGGGCAGCCGCACCGAGGCGGTGTTGTACGGCATCAAACGCGGTTGGATTGACCCGAGCACGCTGGATTGACCTGTTGGGTTGGGCACTCGAGCCAACCCGCTCGGGGGATCACCCGATCTGGCAACCGCGAATCGTGAGCTTCGGGCGGGCAATCTCAGACACCCCGAGCCCACAATGGCGCTCGAGGTTTTTCCATGAACAGAAACTGGTTTTTTGCCACCGCGTTGTGTTTGCTCGCCGCGCCGATCGTGGGCGCGCAGAGCACCGCCCCCTCGAGCCGGTTCATTGAATCCGTCTGCGACAACGACGTGCGCCTGAACGTGCGTTTTGACGCGAGCAGCGCGACCGTGCTGTACCGTGGGCAACTCGTCACGTTGCGCGAAACGCCGTCGGGCTCCGGCTACCGGTACACCGACGGACGCTGGACGCTGTCGGGCAAAGGCACGAACAGCATCTTGGAGGGCAGTGGCGGCGCGCTGCTCGCCAGCCAATGCGAGGGCGGCGCGCTGCTGTCGGGCACGGTGACGTACCCAGGGCGGGTGGCGCTGCCGGACAACGCGGTGCTGACCGTGCAATTGGAAGATGTCTCCCGTGCGGACGGTTCGAGCACCGTCTTGGCGTCGCAAGTGCAAAGCACGCGCGGTCAGCAGGTTCCCTTGCAGTGGGGATTTGTCTTTGACCCCAAGTGGCTCGAGCCGAACGCGCGCTACGTCTTGCGGGCGACGATCACGGGCGGCGGACGCACGCTGTGGACGACGGACACGGCGACGCTGCTGCCGCAAGGCGGTGCGCAGGATTTGGAATTGCGCCTCGTGCAAGCCCAAGGCAACGGCAACGCGACCGGTTCCTCGGGCGGAAACGCCGATGCCGCCCTGCGCGGCAAAACGTGGACGCTGCGCGCGTATACCCTCGGCGGCACGGAAACGCGCGTGACGGCTGACCCGCGCCCGACGATCAGCTTCGACGGCTCCAGGGCAGCGGGCAGCACGGGCTGCAACCAGTACGGCGGGGCGTACACGGTGGATGGCACCGTGCTGACAATCCGGCAAGTCGCCCAGACCTTGCGCGCCTGCGCGGAGCCGGTGGCGCGGTTGGAGAGCGCGTTTACGCAGATTTTGCAGAACGTCAACCAGTTCAACGTGGGCGGCGACACGTTGACCTTGACGACCGCGACCGGCAACACCCTGGTTTTCGGCGCGAACGGCGCAGGCAATCCGGCGACGGCAGCGACCGGCAACCCGAGGCTGGCGGGCACGAACTGGCAACTCGCGCGCTACACCTTGAACCGCGCGACCGTGACGGTCGCGGCGGCTCGAGCGCCGAGCCTCAGTTTCGACACCGCCGGGCGCGTCTCGGGCAGCACGGGTTGCAACCGCTTCACAGGCGGCTACTCCTCGAGCATCGCGGGCGTGTTGACGTTCACCGCGTTCGCCACGACGCGCGTGGCGTGCCTCGGCGAAGGCGCGAACCTCGAGCGGGCGTTTCTGACGATTGTTCGCGGTGTGACGCGGTACTCGGGCGATGCGGGCACGATTACCTTGACCTCGGGCGCGGGCAGCTTGGTGTTCAGGCGCGTACAGCCGTAATTGACCTTGAAGGCGCGGCTCGAGGGCTCCCCTCGAGCCGTTTTTCTTTGCGCGATCTACAGCAGTTCGGAGAGTTCCTCTCCCACCCTCGTGGTCAGTCGGGGGTCCGATACACTCGAGAACTGCTGATTTGTTCTCCTCGTCGAACTCGCCAGGGAAAGTGACGGTGGGGCAGCCACGCTCCCTGGGAACCGCTGTATCCACCGCTGTGGGGTCCAGAGGACTGGCTTCGGGGCGCGTTTGCAACGCAAAACCCACAACAGGAGGTTGACAACCTTGTTCGACTGTGTATACTCAGTATGTGGACATGCACAGCAGGTTGATCGTTTCGCAGACGGACGGACGACCGATGTACCAACAGCTCATCGAACAGATCAAACAACGCATCGCCGTGGGTGACTGGCCACCGGGGATGTTGCTGCCCAGCATCCGCCAGCTTGCCGTGGACACCAAGGTCAGCGTCATCACCGTCAAACGCGCGTATCTGGAACTCGAACGCGAAAGCGTCATCCACACCCAACACGGCAAAGGCTCCGTCGTCTCCAACGCCCCCGACCTCGCGCCGCGCTTGTACGAAGCCGAGTTCTCACACCACTTGGAGCAAACCGTTCGGCTCGCCGGAGCCCTGGGCATGACCCGCGAGGAACTGCACGGGCGCGTTGACCACGCCTACACCCCGCTCGAGGAGGCACGATCATGACCACGGCTGCCGTACGCATGCAAGCAGTGAAAAAGCAGTACAGCCACTTCGCGTTGGACTTGAATTCGCTGGAGGTTCACGAAGGCAGCATCATGGGATTCATCGGCGCCAACGGCGCAGGCAAATCCACGACCTTGCGCCTGTTGATGGGCATGACACAGGCCGACAGCGGCAGCATCGAAGTGCTCGGTCAGCAGATCCCCCAGCAAGGCCCAAACGCCAAGTGGCACATTGGGTACGTCAGCGAAGACATGCGCTTGTACTCGACAGCGACCCTCGAGTGGCACATGCAGTTCGTGCGCTCCATCTACCCGACCTGGGACCACGCCTACGCCCAGCACATGCTCAAAACCTTCGACCTGCGCCCCACGCAAACGCTCAAAGGCTACTCGCACGGGCAGCGCGTCAAAGCCGCGCTGTTGCTCGCGCTCGCCCGTCGCCCGAAGTTGCTCGTGTTGGACGAACCCACGACAGGCTTGGACCCCATCGCCCGCTCGGAAGTGCTGGGTGAACTGATGGCGGTGGTCGCCGACGAGGAGCGCAGCATCGTGTTTTCGTCGCAGAACACGCAGGACGTGGAGCAGATCTCAGACCAGATCGCCTTCATTGACCGGGGACGGATGGTCAGCACCAGCGACAAAGAGAGTTACCTGCAACGCTGGCGGCGCTTGCGGTTGGAGGTTCCCAGCGGGCTGCACCTGCCCCAACTGCCCGAGGTCGTCTCCAGCCACGGCAACGGACGCTTGGTCGTCGTCACCACCAACCAGTACAGCAGCGCGTTGGATGCCAAGTACAACGCTGTTGGCGCAGTCGTGCACACCGTAGACACGATGTCGCTGGAAGAAATCTTCGTCGCTGACGTGCAGCACCGCCGTCAAGAATGGAGCAACGCATGAATTACACGCTCGTCCAGCAGTTGATCCTCAAAGACTGGCATTTCCAACGTCCCATCATCACCGTCGCGCTTGCCTCAGGAGCCTTGTCCGTGGGGCTGATCGCCATTCCAGGAACGGCTTGGTTTGCAACGGGCGGCATCTTGCTGATCACGGTCATGCTCGTGTTGGGCTCGGTGTTGGTCAGTGGCACGACCATCTCTGAACGCACCAGCAAAACCTTGCCCTTCGTGATGGCTTTGCCGATCACCATGCGCGAATACAGCCTGGCGAAAATCCTCGGCAACCTGCTGATCTTCCTCGTGCCGTGGTCGGCGCTGCTGTTGACCGCCGTCGCCGTAATCCTGCTGCAACCGGCACTGCCTGACGGCTTGATCGGCTTTGCGGTGATTACGCTGGTTGAACTGCTGGTAAATTTTTGCCTGGTGCTCACGGTTGGTTTGGTCAGCGAATCGCAAGGCTGGGCGTCCGCGACGATTGTCGCCGGCAATTTGCTGCTGCAAGCGTTTTTTTGGGGCGTCGGCAGCCTGGGCGTGGTTCAACAAGCCACGACCAGTCCAACATTGGTGTGGAACGGGCTGCTCACCCTGATCCTGACCGTTGAACTTTTGGTCATGGCGGGGTTGATCGCCCTGGCGTTCTACCTGCAATCCAAGAAAACCGATCTGCTCTAATTCAACCGCCACCCTCGAGCAACCACTCCCCTGGGTGTTCACGCTGCGCGCTTCGCTGCACAGCAGAGGACTCCTGTTGCCCGAAGCCCCCGGTTTCGCGCGCCCGCGTTGCCCCCGAGGTTGGAAAGCCAAGCCCACCCAGCACCGTCTGAAAGGAAAGCCATGGCTCCAAAACTTGCTTCCCAGCCACGCATACACGCCCTGGATGCGGTGCGCGGCTTCGCACTGCTCCTCGGTGTGGTCTTGCACGCCAGCATGTCGTTTCTGCCCGGACCTCAAGTGTGGGTCAGCGTGGACTCGAGCCGCAGCGACCTTGCCAGCGTGGGCTTTTACGTCGTGCACATGTTCCGCATGGTGTTGTTCTTCATCCTCGCTGGGTTTTTCGCCCGCATGGGCGTGCAGCGCCTCGGCGCGGGCGGGTTCGCCAGAGACCGCCTGAAGCGCATCGCGTTGCCGCTCGCCGTGTTCTGGCCGATCACGCTCACCACCGTCACCGCGGTGCTGGTGTGGAACGTCTGGCTCGCCAATGGCGGGCGGTTCCCCGAGGGCAACAGCCCCTCGCCAGCGCTGTCATTGGACCACTTCCCGCTGGCGCACCTGTGGTTCTTGTACGTGCTGATCCTGCTGTACGTCGTCAGCCTCGCCGCACGTTGGACCGTCGGGCGCGTGGGGGCTCGAGCCTTACTAAACCGGACGGCCGATGCGTTTCTGCGCTTCGCCGTCGGCTGGGGCGGCATCGTGCTCGTGATCGTGCCAACAACCGTGGCGCTCGTGTTGCACCCCAACTGGTTGATGTGGTTCGGCGTGCCCACGCCCGACATGTCACTCAAACCCAATCTCGCCGCGCTGGTCGCATACGGCACGGCGTTCGCGTTCGGTTGGGCGTTGCAGCGACAAGCTGCGAATTTGCTCCCGCTGCTCGAGCGTCGCGCGTGGCACTACCTTGCTCTGGCTGTCGCGTGCACCGTCTCGAGCCTGGTGGTCGTTGGCAGTGCCGCGCCCGTGCTCACGCCCGCACTGCAAAACACCACGACGCTGCTGTATGCGGCGCTGTACAGCCTCGGCGCGTGGAGTTGGAGCTTGGCGCTGACCGGCTTGGCGTTGCGTTTCCTGTCCGGGTACAGCCCCACGCGGCGCTACATCGCGGACGCGGCGTACTGGGTTTACCTCGTGCACCTGCCCGTGGTCATGGCGTTCCAAACCCTTGCCACGCGCGTGGAATGGTCGTGGATGCTCGAGTGGCCGCTGGTGGTCGTCGCAACGCTGCTCGTGGCCTTTGGGACGTACCGCGTCTTTGTGCGCTACACAGTCATCGGAGCCGTGTTGAACGGACGGCGCGCACAGCGTGTCCCTCGAGGTGGTGACTTGCTGGAGTCCGTGCGCTCTTGAGGGTTGCTCGGATTTGCCCAGTCCATTTGAAAACCAGCGACTCGAGGAGATTGCCTCGAGCCACTTTGCAGCACTCGGCGACCCGCCGGTCGCCCCTACGAACGGCAGTGGCGGGCGCACGGTCTCGGGTTCGCTCCAGAGACCACCCTCAGCGGTTGTCCGCGATCACGTAGATGTCCACGTCGTGCGTGCGGCGCATGACCTCGTGGATGATGCTGCCGCCGACGAATTCTTGCCAGCGTGTGCGGTGCGACTCGCCCATGATGATCTGCGTGATGTCGAATTGCCGGGAGAAACTGACCAGGGCTTCGGGGACGTTTGCTTGCGCCAAGACGTGAAATTCGCCATCGAGTTCTTTGGTGAGCTTTTCCAGCGTCTCCAACGCGCGCGCCTGCTCCTCGTTCGGCGCGTGCACTTGCACGTAAATGACGTGCATCTCGCCCTTCAGCCGCTGCGCGATGCGGGCCGCGCGGCGGATCAGGCGCGACGCGGCGACCTCCGGCGTGATCGCCACGGCGATGCGCTCTTTGATGCCGCGGCTGAGCATGTCCTCGGGCGCGGGCGTTTCCTCCACGGCGTCCGCGACTTGCCTGAGCGCCAGTTCGCGCAGGTGCGCCAAGGTGTCCTCGGTGAAGAAGCTTTGCAGCGCCAGCGGAATGTTCTCCGGGGCGACGATTTTGCCCGCCTTGAGCCGTTCCTGCAACTGCTCGGTGGACACGTCCACAAGCACCACTTCGTCGGCATCCAAGAGCACGCGGTCGGGCACGCGTTCGCGCACGCGAATCCCCGTGAGCTGCGTGACGATGTCGTTCAACCCTTCCAAGTGCTGAATGTTCATCGTCGAAATCACGTTGATGCCCGCGTTCAATAAATCGTCCACGTCCACGAAGCGCTTCTTGTGCCGCGTGCCCGGCGCGTTGGCGTGCTGCAACTCGTCAACCAGCACCCACGCGGGTTTGCGCGCGATCAGCCCCTCGAGGTCAAGCTCTTTGAACTTCTTGCCGCCCACTTCAATGACCCGGCGCGGAAAGACCTCGAGCCCGTGGGCAAGTTCTTTGACATCCGCACGTCCGTGCGCCTCCAAGTACCCAACGACGGCATCCGCCCCTTGCGATTTGCGTTCCAGCAACTCCTGCAACGCGCGGTACGTCTTGCCCACACCAGGCGCGGCGCCGACGTAGATCTTGTGCTTGCCTCGGCGGCTGCGCAACAGGGCGCGCAACACCTCTTGAGGATCGGGTTGCTTGGGCACCGTCAGCCCGCCAGGGGTCACGCCGCCGATCTTGACCGTGGGTTCCGGTGTGTTGCGCGGGGTTGGCGGCTCGGGTTTATCGTTCGTGTTCATAAGTGGGGCGTTGAAACCCGCGCGATTGTACAGCCTGAACCCGAGAACGGATGTGGTGCTGCGGCAGAGATTCACGGCGACCGCAAAGTCCAAATTCGGCTTCTCGAGGCCGTACAGCACAACTCCGCTCTGAAATCGGACGCGGTTCTCAGTGATCGAAATCAGCGTCACCCATCGAACTTCCACGCCAAAAACTGTGGGTGACGTTCGAGTCTCGAGCGCTGTTGTTCTCACTGAACACTGCCAATGCTGCGCAACCGACTTTGCGGTTGCCCTGGACAGGGATTGGCAAAGAGCGAAGGGCAAAAGGCGAAGGGAACGGCAGGGCTCGAGATGCGGGTTCTTGGGAGGGCGGCAGTTGACAAAACTTGTGGGTCATTCGTACACTCGCCGCAGTCCCAGTGTGGACGCTTTGAAAGGCAACCCCGTGCTCAAAACGTGCATGTGTCAGCGAATGCTTCGCCACCGAAACGGTGCGCGACCCGCTCACGTGTAACGCCAGAGCCCACCGGTCGCCCAAAACACACCACCGCCGTTTCGGTGCCAACTCCCAGCCGTGGACCACCACGCAGAGACGGGCGCTTGAAGCTGTGAATGCCCGTTCTCGAGAGACTCGAGAGGGGGAAATTAGCTGCTAGCCGCTGGCTCCTAGCTTCTAGCCAAAATCAACTTCAAGCCCGAAAACAGAGACCGCGCCCTTCACGCCCATTTGCCTCGAGCGGAAACGACTCGAGCCAAGAGCCAGAAGCCAGGAGCTGACCTTCATGCCCAAATTCGAGACCTTGCAAATCCACGCTGGTCAAACCCCCGATCCCGCGACGGGTGCGCGCGCCGTGCCGATTTACCAGACGACCAGTTACTTGTTCGAGAACGCGGAGCACGCGGCGAAATTGTTTGGCTTGCAGGCGTTTGGCAACATTTACAGCCGGATCATGAACCCGACGAATGACGTGCTGGAGAAGCGCATCGCGGCGCTCGAGGGGGGCAGCGCTGCCGTGGCGTTTGCCAGCGGGCACGCGGCGTTGTTCGCGCTGGTGACGACGATTGCGCAGGCAGGCGACACCATCGTGTCCACGCCAAACCTCTATGGCGGCACGTACAACCTGTTCAATGTGACGCTGCCGCGACTGGGAATCAACGTCAAATTCACCTCGAGCGAGGAGCGCCCCGAAGAATTTGCGGCACTGATTGACGACTCGACCCGTTTGGTTTACCTCGAGACCATCGGCAACCCGGCGCTGAACATCGCGGATTTCGAGGCGATTGCTGCCGTCGCCGCCGCCAAAGGCGTGGCGGTTGCCGTGGACAACACCTTCGGCATGGGCGGGTACTTGTTCAAGCCCCTCGAGCACGGCGCGAACGCGGTCGTGCACAGCGCCACGAAATGGATTGGCGGGCATGGCAACAGCATCGGCGGGCTCTTGGTGGACGGCGGCAATTTCGACTGGGGCAACGGGCGTTACCCATTGTTCACGACGCCGAGCGCGGGCTACCACGGCTTGAACTTCTGGGAGGTCTTCGGCAGTGCGGGTCCGTTCGGGAACATTGCACTGGCGATTCGCGCCCGCGTGGAAGGCTTGCGCGACCTCGGCGGGGCGCTCGCGCCGCAGAACGCGTTTTACTTCTTGCAAGGGCTCGAGACTTTATCGTTGCGCGCCGACCGCCACGTGCAGAACACGCTGGCGCTCGCCAAATGGCTCGAGGGGCAACCCAGCATTTCGCGCGTCACCTATCCGGGGCTGGCGTCGCACCCGCACCATGCCCGAGCCCAAAAGTACCTGCCCAACGGCGCGGGCGGCGTGCTGACGTTTGAACTCAAAGGCGGGCGCGCAGCAGGCGAGGCGTTCGTCAACAGCGTCAAACTCGCGTCACTCTTGGCGAACGTCGGGGATGTCCGCACGTTGGTCATTCACCCCGCCAGCACCACGCACAGCCAGCTGTCGGAACTCGAGCAGACGGGTGCAGGCGTGACTCCAGGGTTGGTGCGGGTGAGCGTGGGCTTGGAGCACCTGGACGACATCATCGAGGACTTCGCCCAAGCGCTCGAGGCGATTGCTTTGAACGCCGTTGCCGCCGACTAACACATGCCAGAAGACTGTTGTCCGCTGTGCCAGGGCACGCTCGAGTACCGCGAATCGCGCGGGCTCGAGCGTCGCCGTCACCCAAAAGGACGCTGGGCGTGCCCGCACGAGTTGACGCGTTGGCACCTGCGGCTCGAGGCATTGGCGCGCGACCTCGATCTGGCGCGCGACCCGCGCCTCAGAACCTCGCTGCAAGCCGAGTTTGACGATATTCTGGTGCAGCACATGCCCTCGAGACCCGCCGCCGCACCGGAGCCCGCGTGACCGCGCCGCTCACGCCGGAACACCGCTTCGCTATTCAACAAGTCGGCGAGGTCGAAGCGCGCGTGTTGTTCCCAGAGCCGCGCCCGAGTGCGCGCGATGTCAAATACGCCACGCTGTTCCGGGACACCGGCTTTGCCCTCGACCTGGGCGGGTTCTTGCCGAGCGTGCGCGTCGCGTACAGCACTTACGGCAAGTTGAACGACGCGGGCGACAACGCGGTCTTGGTTTGCCACGCCCTGACCGGTTCCTCGAGCGTGCGCTCGTGGTGGAGCGATGCGCTCGCAGACGACGGAATGCTCGACACGGCGCAGGACTTTATTGTCTGCGCCAACGTGCTCGGTGGGTGTTACGGCTCGCTCGGACCCACGTCGCTGAACGCCGCGACCAACCGCAGCTACGGTCCCGAGTTCCCAGAGATCACCGTTGGCGACATGGTCCGCGTGCAAGTCTCGCTGCTCGAGCGGCTGGGCGTGCGCCGTTTGCGCTGCGCCGTCGGCGGCAGCATGGGCGGGATGCAGGTCTTGGAGGTCTTGCGCTCGCATCCGGGGCTCGCGCATTCAGCGGTCGTCATCGGCGCGCCGCCGCGCCACAGCGCTTGGGGCTTGGCGCTGTACCACCTGTCGCGCGCCGCGATTGAACGCGACCCGGATTACCGCGCGGGACGCTACGGGCGGCAACCGGGCGGGTTGGCACTGGCGCGCGAAATCGCCACGCTCAGTTACCGCTCGCCCGCCTCGTTCGCGCTCACCCAAGGACGCAAGCCCTCACCACTGAACCCGGACAAGACCGCGATGCAAACCTACTTGGAGCACCAAGGCGAAAAGCTCTTGGAGCGTTTCGACGCCAACAGTTACCTGTGGATCAGCCGCGCGCTGGACCGCTTCGACGTAACAACCACCGAACTCGAGGCGATCACTGTGCCGATCCTCGGCATCGGCATCTCGAGCGACGTGCTCTACCTGCCGGGCGAGGTGCGCGAAATCACCGACACTGTGCAAAACGGCGAGTACCGCGAACTCGAGAGCCCACACGGGCACGACGCGTTCTTGCTGGAAACGCGCAAACTCACCGCTTGGGTGCGCGATTTCCTCGGGCGACACGGCATCTAATCTGCTCGAGCGTGTGGATTGGCGTAGGGGCGAACCTTGTGTTCGCCCGTGCAATGCATGAAGGACGACGCGCTCGAAATCAAACGGGGCTCAAGGTGCGACGGTCAGACCTCGTTTTTCGTAGCCCTTTGCAACGGCAGAATGACGACATGTTCGAGGAAATGCAGGTCTCGAGGAACGAACGGCAACTCGCTGCGCTCGCCCCCTCACCCGCGCTGTCACGCCCATGCGTGCAAGGCACGACCGCGCGGCCTCTCCCGAGAGGCAACTTCCGGGGCTCGAGAATCCGTGGGCATTGGGTACACTGCGGCTCGCATGGTTTTGGTCACTGGCGCGTCGGGGTTCATCGGGTCGCATCTCGTGGAGGCGCTGTTGGCGCGCGGCGAACCCGTGCGCATTCTGGTGCGTCCGGGCAGCCGTGCGAAGAACGCGCTGACCGACCACGCCAACCTGGAGCGCGTGCCCGAACCGCTGACGGTGGACGGTGTGACCCGCGCGGCGCACGGGTGCGCGACTGTGTACCACCTCGCGGGGATCACGCGCTCCAACAACGAGGGCGAGTTCATGTGGGTCAACGCCGAGGGAACTCGAGCCGCGGCTGTGGGCGCGCACCGAAACGGCGCGCGGTTGGTGTACGTCTCGAGTCTTGCCGCTGCTGGACCGGGCACGCCCGAAGCGCCGCGCCGCGTGACGGACGCGCCAGAACCGATCACGCCGTACGGTCGCAGCAAATTGGAAGGTGAGCGCCGCGTGCACGAGATTGCGGGGCTCGAGGCTTGCATCGTGCGACCCAGCGGCGTCTACGGCGAGCGCGACACGGATTTTTTGTTCGCCTTTCAAGCCGCCAAGTACGGCTTGTTCCCGCTCTTGGGCAACCCGGAGCGCGCGTACACGATGGTGGACGTGCACGACCTGGTGCGCGCAATTTTGGCTTGTGGCACGAATTCAAACGCGATTGGCAAAACGTACTTCGCGGGCAACCCCAATGCCGTGCGCTGGCGCGAAATCTTGGAGACGGTCGCCAAGGTCAGCGGCAAACCGTACAAACCCGTGCGCCTGCCCGACGTGGCGCTCGAGATGGCGGCGGGCGCAGGGGAGTTGGGGCGGGTGTTTGGACGCGTGGGTTTAATCAACCGCTCCCGGCAACGCGATTTGCAAGCGCCGGGCTGGGTGTGCGAGGTCAGCGATCTCGAGCGCGACCTGGGCGTGGTTTGTGACACGGACCTCGAGGCAGGTTTCGCGCGCACGCTGGCGTGGTACAAAGCCCAACGCTGGGTGTAAAGCATTCTGACTCGAGCCGCCCGCGCTCAATATTGGTTCGTGTGCCACACAAGGTTTTTGTTTCGTAGCTGTTGACTTGAGCACGCGCGGATCAGTTGGCTCCTCGAGTCCGCGCGCAACCTTCGAGCTGCGTTGAGTGCAGCTTTTTCACACCGCGCCCACGTGCCCAGCCTTACACTTCGCGGTGTGAACCCGGCCGTGCGTCCCGAAGGGCGCGTGCTGAAACCCAATTACGTGGACGCGCCGCTCCTCGTCGGACGCTTGCGTCAAGCGAGCATGCCGAGTTTTTTGGAGTACCTGTCCAGCAGCCAGCACACGGGCTTTCTGGAATGCGAAGGTCCGGGCGAGGTGCGCGGCGTCGTCTGGGTGCAGGTGGGCAATGCCGTGCGCGCCGATTGCGAGGACGGCAAGACGCTACTGGGCGGCATCGCCGCGATTCGCGCGATCCTGCGCTGGCGCTACGTGCACACGCGGTTGTTCGACGCGATGGTGGGCGTGGAAGCCAACATCAAAGGCAGCATCGTCGGCGCGCTGTTGGAAGCCGCGCGGCTGGAAGACGAAAGCCAGCGCGAGCGCCTGTTGCCGGGAACAGCGCGCACCCGTTTGCGCAACAACGTCGCTGCATACGAATCCCTGGGCGCACCGGAAATGACGCTCTTGAAAAAGTACCGCAACGGCATGACCGTGCAAGACCTGCGCGATGCGATGAAAGGCTTGCCCGTGGACGCAGCGATGCTGGAACTCCATGCGCAAGGCATCATGCAAATCGAGGGGTTGGACGCGACGCCTGCCAACAACACCGCCGAGTTCCGCGCGCTGCTCAGCGTGCTCATCCCTATTAAGCTCGAGCCTCGGGTCAAGGGCATGAAACGCAACCAATCGGTGATGCCGAGCACGCTGCACCTGGCGGCGTTCGATTTGGTCAACGGTTCGCGCAACGCCGAGCAGATTCGTGTGGAGCTGAAAATCACGCCGAGCATGATCCGGGACATTCTGCAAACGCTGCGCCAAGCCAGTTGGATTGATTACTGAGCGCTCCCGACACCTCCAAAGTTCGCAACAATGTGTGCGCAACGCCCGAGATGCCCGACGGAATGCAAATCCCGTGGGAGCGGCGCACGCTTCGCCCGGACAAACTGCCGTGGCGGCGCGCCCTCGAGCGGCTGTGTGGGGCACGCTTGAATTTGGTTTTCGGGGCGCGTGCTAAGTTTTGACCAAAGCCAATTCGTTGTTTCAAACCTCGTCGCTCGAGCGGGTCACAGTCGTCCTCGGAGGCACCATGAAGAAGATTCTCAACGACCCCAACAACTTCGTCAACGACATGCTCGAGGGGCTGTACGCCGCGCACGGCGACGTGCTCAACCACGTGGACGACGACCTGCGTTGCCTCGTGCGTGCGGATGCGCCCGTGCAGGGCAAGGTCGCGCTCGCAGCGGGCGGCGGCTCCGGGCACCTGCCGATTTTCCTGGGGTACGTGGGGCAGGGGATGCTCAGCGGGTGCGCGATTGGCGATGTGTTCCAGTCACCCAGCGCGGATCAGATGCTCGAGGTCACGAAGCGCATCCACGGCGGCAAGGGCGTCTTGTACATCTACGGCAATTACGGCGGCGACACGATGAACTTCGACATGGCGACCGAAATGGCGGACATGGAGGGCATCGAGGTCCGCACGGTGTTGCTGAAAGACGACGTTGCCAGCGCGTCGCCGGAGCGCGCGGACACGCGGCGCGGCGTGGCGGGGATGGTCTACGCGTTCAAGATTGCCGGGGCGAAAGCGGACCTCGGCGGCAGCTTGGATGAAGTCGAAGCCGTGACCAAAAAAGCCGTCGCCAACCTGCGCAGCATGGGCGTGGCCTTGGGTCCGTGCATCCTGCCCGCCGTGGGCAAACCCGGTTTTCAAATCGGTGAGGGCGAAATGGAGATCGGCATGGGCTTGCACGGCGAACCCGGTGTGCGCCGCGCTCCATTGGAGACCGCCGATCAAATTGCTACCGAAATTCTCGAGGCGATCACGAAGGACATGCCACTCGAGGCGGGCAGCCGCGTGTCGGTGATCGTCAACGGCTTGGGCGCAACGCCTTTGGAGGAGTTGTACATCCTCTACCGCCGCTTGCACGCGATGTTCAAGGACATGGGCGTGACCGTGACGCGTCCATTGATCGGGGAGTACGCCACCAGCCTCGAGATGCCGGGGGCTTCGGTGACGGTGTTGAAGCTGGACGATGAACTCGAGACGCTCCTGAACCACCCGGCGCACACGCCTTTCTTTAGGGTCTGAGATGGCAGAAATTTCAGGAACGGAGTTGCAAGCGGCGCTCGAGCGGGCCGCACGGCGCTTGATCGCTGAAAAAGACCGTTTGAATGAACTGGACGCCGCGATGGGCGACGGCGATTGCGGCTTGTCCGCCGAAAAAGGCGCAACCGGATTGCTCGAGTTCATGCACGCCAATCCGCCCACGGACGACCTCGGCAAGTGGCTGGGGCAAGCGGGCATGGCGTACAACCGCGCCGCCCCGAGCAGCCTGGGCACGATCATCGCCACGGGCTTGATGCGCGCGGGCAAAGCCGTTCAGGGACGCTCGAGCCTGGACGGTGCCGCCGTGGGCGCGATGCTCAATGCGGCGAACCTGGGCATTCAAGAGCGCGGCAAAGCAGCTGTAGGCGACAAAACCATCGTGGACGCGATGCATCCGGCGGCTGAAGCGCTCACCGCAGCGTTGAACGCAGGGCAGTCGCTCGAAGAGGCTGGGCAGCAAGCCCTGCAAGCCGCTCGAGCCGGTCTCGAGTCTGCCAAGGCGTTGCGGGGCATGAAGGGACGCGCGAACTGGATTGGGGAACGCACGGAAGGATTGGTTGATCCCGGTACGGCGTTGTTTGTCGCGGGCTTGGAAGCTGTGCTCGAGGGTTAACAACGTACTCGACACCGCGCCACCACCGCACCGCTTTTCGTAGGGGCGAGGCGTGCGTTGCGCCTTGCGCACATGGGTGCGACGCCCGAGTGCGCCGGGAGGCGCACCAACGTCCCACCAGAATCGGCTTGCACACGCGAAACTCGAGACCAGCGCAACCACCACATGAACTTCGAGCCGCCGTTTCGCCAGGTTCGGACAAACCCCTCGAGTCTCGAGCCCAGCAAAAAAGCGGCGTGCAAATTGCACGCCGCCTCGAGCTTGACGCTGTTTTACACGTTCTTCTCAATCGGAGCCCCAACCACGTTGCCCCACTCCGTCCAACTGCCGTCATAATTGCGCACCTTGTCAAACCCAAGCAGGTACTTCAGCACGAACCACGTGTGGCTCGAGCGTTCCGCGATGCGGCAGTACGCGATCACGTCTTTGTCCGGGGTGACGCCTTTGCCGCCGTACAGCGCTTCCAACTCTTCGTAGCTCTTGAACGTGCCGTCCGGGTTGACGGTCTGCGCCCACGGCTGGCTGATCGCGCCGGGGATGTGCCCAGCGCGCAGTGCGCCTTCCTGCGGGTAATCGGGCATGTGCGTGGTTTTGCCGGTGTACTCGTCGTTGCTGCGCACGTCCACCAGGGCTCCGCGTCCCGCGCCAACTTCCAAAAGATGCTTCATCACGTCGGGCATGAACGCGCGGATGCTGGCGTCGCGGTAGGGGACTTTGTAGTCCGCGTGAGGGTAGCTTGGAACCGTGGTCTCGAGGGGCTTGCCTTCCGCGACCCACTTGGCGCGACCGCCGTTCATCAGCAGCGCATTTTTGTGCCCGTTGTATTTGAAGAACCAGAACGCGTACGCCGCCCACCAGTTGTTCTTGTCGCCGTAGAAGACGACGGTGGTGTCGTTGTTGATGCCGAAGGCGCCGACCAACTTTTCAAACGCGCGTTCGTCAATGAAGTCGCGGATGTCGTCGCGTTGCAGGTTCGTGTGCCAGTCAATCTTCACAGCGCCGGGGATGTGCCCCTGGTCGTAGAGCAAGAAGTCTTCGCTGACTTCGATGATGCGGATGTTGGGGTCTTTGTGGTGCTCGAGCACCCAGTCGGTGGTGACGAGAACGTCGGGGTTTTTGTATGCCATAAGGGTGCCTCCGGGGGTGTCTCGAGCGTGTGTGGCTCGAGGGGTTGTCTGGACGAGGGTGAACCCGTCCAGCGGGATCGTGCAACCACATGGGCGGTGCACGCTTGAACGCGGTCTCATCTTGACGAATTTTGTCAGTGTTTGCCTGTCGCGCAGCCTACACGTCTTGTAGGTGTGCGCCTCGGGTAAGATGCGCGCTGTGCCACGGACGCTGAGCGCCCTCGAGCAAGCTTTTGGTGCGTTGACGCCGATGGGCGGCGGATACTCGAGCCGCGTGTACGCGGCGGGCGAGCATGTCCTGAAGGTCTATCGCATGCGCGGCGGTGCACACCTTGAGGAAGCCGAACGGATGCGCCGCGCTGGGTTGGGCGAGTGGGTCGTGGACACCTTGGAGATTGCGCCCGCCAGCCTGCCCGACCAGCCGCAACTGGAGCCCGCCGACGTGCTGGTGATGCGCCGCTTCCCCGGTGCGCCGCTGACTGCTTCTGACATTCCTCGAGCCCTGCCCGCCCTCGGCGCGTTCCTGCGCGACCTGCACGCGGTTCAAGGTGAACCGGTGAACCTCGAGGCGTTGCGCACAAAACTCGAGCGGTTCCGCACCGCCCTCGAGCCTTCAGACTTGAACCTCGAGCCGCTGTTCAATGCTGTGACGGACGCCCTCGAGTCAGGCATCCTCGAAGTTCGCTCGAGCCTGTGTCACCTCGATTTGTGGCACCAGAACGTGCTCTTCGATCCCCCGTCACGCGTGCTCGTCGTGGATTGGCACAAGAGCACCTTCGACGATGCGGCGCGCGATTACGCGTTGTTCTTCACTGGAACCCTCGAGTTGTTGCCGATTCACCAAGCCATTCCCTGCATCCTCGAGTTAACCGACGCCGAGGGCGTCACCGCGCGGTTGCGCCCGTACATCGCCTTGTCCACGCTGCACGACCTGTACTGGTTCCAGACCAAACAACCCGCTGATTTTGCCGCTGCCGCTGCGCTGAAACTTCCTCGAGTAAGCGCGATGCTGAAAACAAGCTCTTAGCCATTCGCTTTTAGCTAACAGCTAATGGCTAAAAGCTGCTTCCCAAGCCGTGGTATTTTGACCCCAATGCCGCTCACCGTCATTGACCACCCGCTCGTGCAACACAAGCTCGCGCTGTTGCGTGACGAACGTACGGGCTCCAAGGATTTCCGCGAACTCGTCACGGAGATCACGATGCTGATGGCCTTTGAAGCGATGCGCGACCTGGAACTCGAGGACGTGACCATTCAAACGCCCGTCGCCAGCGCCACGGTCAAGATGCTCAGCGGCAAGAAACTTGCGCTGGTCGCCATTCTGCGCGCCGGACTGATCATGGTGGACGGCATTTTGCGTCTCGTGCCCGCCGCGAAGGTCGGGCACATCGGCACGTACCGCGATCCCGACACGAAGAACCCCGTGCGCTACTACGCCAAGCTGCCCAGCGACATCCGCGACCGCCGCGTGTTCGTGCTGGACCCGATGCTCGCCACGGGCGGCAGTGCGATAGACGCCATTGAAGAAATGAAACGCGCTGGAGCCTCGAGCATCAAGCTCCTGAACATCATCGCCGCGCCCGAGGGTGTGGAACGTGTCACCCAAGCGCACCCGGACGTGGAAATCATCGTCGCCGCGCTCGACAGCCACCTCAACGACCACGCCTACATCGTGCCCGGGTTGGGCGATGCGGGCGACCGCATTTACGGCACCAAATAAGCTCGAGCCCTCGAGAATATGGCTTGCTGCTCGAGAGAATCGCTGCCCACCCGTAGGGGTCAGGCTAGCCTCGCCCCTACGACCGCGACGCTCGAGATTGCGATGAGAACCGCGCTCACCGATGGCTGTAACATGGTCTTGATGCCTTCTCGAGACCCACTGTTCACGGTGCACACGTGACCGAATTCCTGCGCGAGATCGGCATTGCCGGTCCGTTCCAAGCGGGCGTCGTGCCCGTGCTGCTGCTGTTCCTGACGGGCGCGTTCGTGACGGGATTGCTGATTCCGCGGATGCGCTTGTTCGCTGTGGAGAAGGGATTGGGCGACAAGCCCAACGAGCGGCGGCTCAACAAAGAACTCTTGCCAAACGTCGGCGGGCTCGCCGTGTTCGCCGGGGTGATCGCCTCGCTGGTGCTGGCGATGGTCTTGAAACCCGCGATTTTGCAGACGGTCAACATTCAACTCTTGAGCATCGTCCTGGGTGGCGCGATCCTCGTGCTGGTCGGATTCATTGACGACCAGTTTGAATTGCCCAGCGTCTTTCGCTTGCTCGTGCAGTTCCTCTGCGCGGCGCTCTTGGTCGTCAACGGCATTTTGATTGACATTACTTGGCTGCCGCACTGGGCGGACATCGCGCTGACGCTGTTCTGGGTCGTCGGGATCACGAACGCCGTGAATTTGCTGGACGGCATTGATGGCAACGTCGGTGGCTTGGGGTTCATCACCGCGATGAGCTTGCTGGCGCTGAGCGCGCAGTTCGCTGGACGCGGCGCGGCGACATTGCTGCTCGCTGGGCTCGCGGGCGCGTGCCTGGGTTTCCTGCGCCACAACTTCAACCCCTCGAGGATCATCCTGGGCGACGCGGGCGCGACCTTCATCGGGTACACCCTGGCGGCGGTTGCCATGCTTGGAACGGTCAAGGTCGCCGCTGCCGCCAGTTTGATCGCGCCCGTGGTGATCCTGCTCGTGCCGATCATCGACACGACGCAGGTTGTCCTGAAGCGTTTGCTGCGCGGCGTGCGCCCCGACACGCCAGGCAAGGACCACCTGCACCATCTCTTGCTGCAACGCGGGTTCTCCCAGCGGCGCAGCGTGTTGATCCTCTGGGGGGCGACGTTGGGGTTGACCGTCGTCAGCATGTTTATTCAACGCGTCAACCCGTTTGTCATCGTCATCTACGCCGCCACGACCGCCGGGTTGCTGGCGTTGGCAGCACTGCTGCGCGTGCAGGAATTGGCTCGAGGGAGCCGCGTCAAGGGAGAAGCTTCGTGAGTTTGAAAAAAGTCGTGGTCGCGTTCGGAACCCGTCCCGAAGCGACGAAAATGGCTCCGGTGATCTTTGGGTTGCGCCAGCAAGCGGGCATCGAAACCATCGTGCTCTCTACAGGGCAGCACAAACAGCAACTCGAGGATGGGTTGAAGATCTTTGGCATTCGCCCGGACGTGGACCTGGATGTGATGACAGAGCGCCAAACGCTGCCAGGACTGATGGGCAAAATCGTGCCGCTCGCTGCGCAGAAACTCAAGGAACTCGAGGCGGATTACGTGCTCGTGCACGGCGACACACTCTCGAGCTTCGCGGTTGCCTTGGCTGCCTTTTTCGAGCGCATCCCCGTTGGGCACGTCGAAGCGGGCTTGCGCAGCTTCAACATGAACGAACCCTTCCCTGAAGAAGCCAACCGCCGCTTGACCGATGTCATCACGGACCTCGACCTGCCGCCGACTCGCGGCGCAGCGGAGAACATTCTGCGCGAAGGCAAGATCAGCCCCAATCTGGTCGTCACCGGTCAAACCGAGGTGGACGCCGTGCTGTACGCCAGTGCTCGAGGGGAATTGCCACCGCTGCCCACGGACAAACGCATCGTGGCGATGACCATGCACCGCCGCGAGAACCTGCCCGTGATGACAGAACTTGCTGGGGCACTCGCGCGGGTTGCGCGGGCGCACCCCGAATGCCAGTTCGTCTACCCCGTGCACCTCAACCCCGCCGTGCGCGAAGCCGTCTACCCCGCGCTGAAGCCCCTCGAGAATTTCACGCTGCTCGAGCCCTTGGAATTCGGCAGCATGGCAGCACTGATGCGCGCCAGCAGCTTGATCGTCACCGACTCGGGCGGGTTGCAGGAGGGCGGCGCGACGCTCGGCGTCCCGGTGGTCGTGTTGCGCAACGTCACCGAGCGTCCCGAAGGGCTCGCGGTTGGGGCGCTCGCCCTCGCGGGGACAGACCCGGAGAACGTGTTCAACGTCATTCACCACTTGCTCTCGAGCGACGAAGCATTGGCGAAGATGCAGCATCGCCCGAATCCGTATGGCGACGGTAATGCTGGGCTGCGGTGCGCGCAAGCCGTCGCGTGGCGCTTGGGTTTGGCAGAGCGTCCGGCAGATTGGCAGTAAGAGCAGGCGAAAGGCAAAAGGGGGAAACCCCGCCAAAGCCTCGGCGTAGGGGCTCTCCTCGTGTTCGCCCTTGCAGCGGTGGAGATGCCGGACCCTCGAGGTCAAACGGATCTCGAGCCGTCAAAACCACGTCCCACAACAAATTCTCGTAGGGGCGAACGTCGCGCCCATGCGCGCAGTCTTTGTTGTGTTCGCCCTGCGCGACGCGTGAACGCCAACCGCCTCGAGATTTCGCCCCCGCCTTCGCGTAGGGGCAGCTCCCCGTGGCTGCCCGTGCGACGGGCGTGCGCCCACACGCCCGAGAAAATTGAAGTCTCGAGGGACGAACGGCAACTCGCGTCGTGCCCATGTGCGCGTCGTGCCGTCGCACCCATGTGCGCAGGGCGCAACGCACGCAAGGCGTGACGCGCAACGCTCGCCCCCCTCACCCGGCAGCAAAGCTGCCACCCTCTCCCTCGTTGGGGAGAGGGGAACGGATGTGTGGCTCGAGATGCTCGTCTCGAGGTGTTCCCTTCGCCCTTTGCCCCCCTCGGCGGTACAATCTCATCCATGAAGCGAGCCAGCAAAGAAGCCCTCGAGGTGGACATCAACAAGGACGTGCTGACCGGCATTGCCAGCATTGCGTTGGAAGGCGTGCAGGGCGTCGTGCCGGTCGCGCCGCCGATGCAGATTGGGGAGTTTTTCAGCGGCAAGCGTTTGAAGGGCATCAATGTGACGCGTGACAACAGCCATGTCACGGTGGATTTGGTGGTCAACGTGGATTATGGGCGCGTTATCCCGGACGTTGCCAAAGAGGTGCAGCGCGCGGTCACGGAGAACATCGAGGTGATGACCGGGTTGAGCGTCAACGCGGTCAACGTGACGGTGCAGGGCGTCGTGCTGCCCGTGGCTGCGCATGGCTAACCCGAGCACCGCGTCCTCGAGCCGTCGCCGGGCGCGCGAGTTCGCGTTTCGCGTGTTGTTTGAAGCCGAGCAGGGCAAGCAGGGCGTGAACAACGCGTGGACAAACGCAAAGGCTGCGATGCTCGAGAAAAGCGGGGATGGGAACCCGAGGCGTGACGAGGGACCGCTGGATGGCGAGGCGCTGGCGTTTGCGCACCGCCTCGTGCTGGGCTACGACGAGCAGCGACTGGAGATTGACGAGACGTTGCAGCGCGTGATTGAGGGTTGGTCGTTCACGCAGATGTCGCAAACCGATTTGACGCTGCTGCGCTTGGCAAGTTTCGAGATCATGCACACGGACACGCCCGCGAACGCGGTCATGGAAATCACGATCCGTTTGGCAAAGAAATACGGTGGCGAAGAATCCGGGCGCTTCGTCAACGGTGTGCTCGCGCGCTTGGTCAAGCACCTCGAGTCGCGGTGATGTTGAGACGGGCAGCCGCGATTTTTTTCGGCGCGTGTTTTTTGTTCTTCAACGCGTTGATGCTGTTCCTCGCGGGCGTGTGGTTGCGCTTTTCAGCGTTTGAACGCGAGATTCTGGGGTCATCGGACAATTTTGTGCTTCCGGGCGGTCGTGCGGACAATGCGTTTGACACGATGGACCGCTTGTTTTACCTGGCGTTGCCGTATTTGGTTGCGGTGCTGCTCGTTGTCGCGGGCGCGTGTTTGTTTGCAACGCTGCGGTTTTCGCGCTGACACAGTTCACCCGAGGCGGTGCTGTTCACCCTCGAGAAACGCCTCGTACAACGCTTCAGGTTGCTTGGCGTACAGGTCCACGTGCCCGCAAGCACCGCATATAGTGACGCGCAGCGTGGCGTACTCCATGTGTTTGAACACGGCGGCGTCGGGGCGTCGCGGGACTTTGACGACGATGGGCAGCCCGGTGTTGTCGGTGGCGAGTTCGGCGGTGGTGATGCGCGCGGTGGAGCCGCACCGTGGGCAAGTGTCCGAAGCGGGTTGCATTGTCCACAGGGTACAAGGAAGGTCGCGCATTGCTGAAGACGTGCCTTGCCCTTGCGGCCCACGCCCGAGCCCAAATGCATTGGCTGCTCTCGAGAAGTCACCCAGTCCACGGCTGCGGTACACTCCCCAGGTTTACGAGGTCAACCATGTCCAATCCTTTGATCCTGTCCGGTGATGCCGCTGCCGAAGCCCTGTTGAACCGCGCTCGCGCTGAACTCGAGACCTTGAGCGTCAAACCGCACTTGCACGTCGTGCGCGTTGGAGATGACCCGGCGAGCGTGTCCTATACGCGGATGAAGGCGCGTCGCGCCAAAAAAGTCGGTTTGGAGAGCACGCTGACCGAACTCCCTGCGGACACGACCGAGGCGCAACTCCTCGAGTTGATTGAACGGCTCAACAACGACGCTGGCACGCACGGGATTCTGGTGCAATTGCCATTTCCAAAAGGCAGCCCAATCCGCGAAGCAGCCGTCCTCGAGGCGATCAGCCCGGACAAAGATGTGGATGGGTTGCACGTCGTCAACGTTGGGCGCTTGTGGTCGGGGCGACCAGGTTTGCGCCCGTGCACGCCCGCTGGGGTCATTTCGATGCTGGACCATTACGGCATTGACCTGGCGGGCAAGAACGTCGTCATCATCAACCGCTCGCAACTCGTCGGCAAGCCCTTGGCGGCGCTGTGCTTGGAGCGCAACGCGACCGTGACCATCGCGCACAGCAAGACCGCGGATCTGGCGGCGGTGGCTCGAGGGGCGGATGTGCTCGTGACGGCCGTGGGACGCGTTGGATTCATCACGCCGGAGATGGTCAAGCCTGGCGCCGTGGTCGTGGACGTGAGCATCAACCGCGTACACGTGGATGGCGCAGACAAACTCGTGGGCGATTGCGCGCCCGGCGTGGCGGAGGTCAGCAGCGCGATCACGCCCGTGCCGGGCGGCGTCGGTCCGATGACCGTTTCGCACTTGCTGTACAACACGGTGCTTGCTGCGAAACGGCAACTCGAGGGGTGACACCCACCGCTTCAAACCCACCGCAGCTTGGTTTCAAACACCCGTGCTACATTCGCCCCTATGGTCGAACTGAACGGTCAGACATACCCCAGCGAAGTGCGCCAGAGCCAGCCCGTGGAGTTGGAATCGCAGGCGGTTCCGGCGGGTTCTTCGGAATTTCCGGGGCTGAGCGAAGAGATGGGCTTGAATCGCCACGTCGTCGAGGGTCAAATCGTGAGTACCGACAGCGCGCCGATGGACCCAATTGCGCGGGCCGACAGCATCCGTGCTGCGGCACCGGTCGCCAACGGTGTCGTCGGCGCTGGACAGGTGTACAACGCGGCGTTGCTGCCTCGGGAAGCGTCCTCCGGGGAGGGCGAAGGGATTGACGGCATTCCGAACGATCCGGCCGGGGAGGGCACGCCGATGCCGCGCGTGGGGGACGACAACGCGCCGAAGCTGATGGCGGAAAATCTGCCGTGGCAACCGGGTGAGCAAGAGGCTGCCAGCGCACTGATGAACGAGATGGCTGAAATCAGCGCCGAGGCTGTCGTGCAACGCTTCGTGCGTTACCCGGACGACCGCCGCATCATGCTCGTGTTCACCGTGGATGAGGAGCGCCGCAGCATCCAGCAGCAGTATTGAAGGCAAGCTCGAGGCGACGACTCGAGTGAATTGCAGCTGCAACCCGTAGGGGCGAACCTCGTGTTCGCCCTTTCGCAACTCGAACCTGCGATCTGCCCCAGATTCACCGTCTCGAGGCTTGCCTGAACGCACAATGCCGGTTTTCACCCGCGCGAATTCTAGACGCGGGTATAGTGCGGCACGTGTTGCCTCGAGCCTTTACGTCCCTGATCGTGGTCGCAGTCGCGTTGATCACCGCGTTCACACCGACTGGCACGGCGCAGACCGGTGCGCGCCCGTTGATCGTGCGCGTGATGCTCGCCGAGCAGAGCCGAGCCAACATCGTCGTCGGCACGCCGCACACGGCCGCCTACGCGGACGGCACGGTGTTCACACAGAGCGACCAGGCGCTGGAGTGGCGTTTTAGTGTCACGCCCACCGGCAAATTGGGCGTGCAGACCGCGCGAGGTGTGTTTGACACTGGGCGGCAGGCGATGAACCTGCAGCTTGGGACGGGCGGGTACTTTCAGTTCGCTGGGAACATCTACCGCGATTCTGTGGGTGTCGTCGTGCGCAATGGGGGCTTGACGGTCATTAACCTGCTTGACCTGGAGGATTACGTGCGCGGCGTGTTGCCGCGCGAAATGCCGAGCAACTGGCCCGACGAAGCTTTGAAAGCCCAAGCGGTGATCGCGCGCACCTACGCCGTCTACCGCCTGCGCCCGAACGCGCCGTTTGACCTGTGCGCCACCGAGCAGTGCCAGGTCTACCAGGGTTTGAGCGCCGAAACGCCGCGCGGCAACGCCGCGAGCGAAAGCACGCGCGGCGAGATCCTGTCCTGGGGCGGTCGCGCCGCGCAGACGTACTTTCACGCCGACAGTGGCGGGTTTACCGCCTCGAGCCGCGAGATCTGGGGCGGCGAGGTGCCGTACTTGCGCGCGCTGCCCGATCCGGGCAGCCGCACGAGTGAAACCCCGTGGCGCGTGACGGTTTCAAAAGCGACGATTCAGGCAGCCGTGAACCGCTTTGCTCCCAGAGCCGGAACGTTCAGGAGCTTGGCAATCAGCGCCCGCACCGCCAGCGGTCGCCCAGAGAGCATCGTCATCAACGGCACGACCGCGATCACCGGACCCCAGGTTTACGCATTTTGCCGTGCGATTGGCGCAAAGAGTAGCATGATCGGCGTGGAGAGCTTGGAGCCGTTGGTCGTTGTCGGCTACGGCAACGGGCACGGCGTCGGGCTATCGCAGTACGGCGCGCGCGCGTTTGCGACGCAGGGCTTTTCCTACCGCCAAATTCTGGGCTACTACTACGCGGGCGTGAACATCGGGCAATACGAAGTTCTGCCTTAAGCACGTGCTGCCCTAAACACTGCCCTGTCCTGAATCCTGCTTCTGTGCATTGTTGAGCCTCGAGCTGTGTTTGACGTGTGCGAACGCGCACAACTGAGCCTCGAGCCCGTTCTGGAGCCACTCGAGTTGCGGTTGTGTCTGGGTCGGTACAGAATTTCAGCAATCGTATCGGCGTCGCTCTGCACGGCATCCTCGAGATTCCGGGCACGAATGTCTCGTGTGGGCAGGAGCGCGTGGCATTGAGCCTGTACACTGCCGCCTGTTAGGGGGAGTAGCCGCCCGAGGGAGACAACTCGGGAGTGTGAACCGTCAGTTCGAGTGTATGAAGCACTCCGGTTCGTACACCAAAGCGCCAGACCCAATGCGGAAAGGGAACGCATGGGGTTTGAAGTCGTTTTGGGACTTCTCTTTGTTGGGTTTTTCGTATGGCGTGGCATCTGGCAGCCGCGTCCGGCACGGGCAATCGTCAAGCGCACGCGGCGCCACTTCGGGTCAGGTTATTTCAGGTCAAGGGGGCAGTAAGCCATGGAATTTTTAACAGCGCTCTTTTTGGGCAAAGCGGTCTGGATCTGGCTGGTCTTTCTCGCCATCGTCTTAATCCTGCTGGTGTTGGACTTGGGTGTCTTGCACAAGAAGAACGAAGAGATCGGTGTCGCGCAATCGCTGTGGATGAGCGCGTTTTACATCGCCATCGCACTTTCGTACGGCGGCTGGATTTGGTACCAACTCGGGCAAACGTCGGCGATTCAGTATTACACCGGCTTTTTTATCGAGAAAACGCTCGCGCTGGACAACATCTTCGTCATTTCGCTGATTTTCACGTACTTCGCCATTCCCCGCAAATACCAGCACCGCGTCCTCTTCTGGGGCATCTTGGGCGTGATCGTGCTGCGCGGCATCATGATCGCGTTGGGCGCGACGCTCGTGGAGCAGTTCAGTTGGGTGATGTACCTCTTCGGCGGCTTCCTGCTGCTGACCGGCGTGAAGATGCTGCTGGACGCGGGCAAAGAGCACGACACTGACATCTCCAAGAACCCGGTCTTGAAGTTCCTGCGCGCCCGGATGCGCGTCACCGACACCATCCACGGCGAGAAGTTCTTTGTGAACTTGCCCGACCCCAAGACCGGCAAGCTCGCGCGTTTCGCCACGCCGCTCTTCCTGGCGCTGATGATGGTCGAGTTCGTGGACCTGGTTTTCGCTGTGGACAGCGTGCCCGCAATCTTCGCGATCACCACCGATCCGTTCATCGTCTACACCTCCAACATCTTCGCCATTCTGGGCTTGCGCGCCCTCTACTTCGCGCTCGCCGCGATGATTCACCGATTCAAGTACCTCAAATACTCGTTGAGCATCGTGCTCATCTTCATCGGCGCGAAGGTCTTCTACAACCAGTTCTTCGGCAAGATGGACCCGATTCTGTCCTTGACGATCACCATTTCCATCCTCGCGGCGGGCATCATCTACAGCCTCGTCAAAACCAGCGGTTCGCAAGGTCAAGAACCGCCCAAACCCGCCGCACCGATCACCTAAATGCGGTCACTTGAGCGCGTTGATGGACCCCTCGCCCTCGAGCATCCAAGCCTCGAGCCACACCCCACCGAAAGGAACCCTGCCATGCAACAAAAACTTTGCCCGACCGACGGCACCCCGCTGATGGAAATGATCAAGAACGGCGTGACGATTGATGTCTGCCCGGAATGCAAAGGCGTCTGGCTGGACCGCGGCGAGTTGGAAAAACTGATCAACGTCGCGCTGGAAATGGAGCGCGAGTACGGCACGCCCGCCCCAGCCCGCCCGCAGCAACCCCCGCAGTACGACCAGGCGATGCAACCTGGACCAATGCAACCCGGCGCGCAGCGCGGCTACGACCAAGCCCCACCCCGCGCGCCCTACAGCGACCCACGCGGCTACGGCGAGTACGACCGCGACCGTGGCTACCGCTCCACCAAAGACAGCGACGAGTGGTACGAGGGTCACGACCCGCGCTACCCCAAGAAGAAGAAAAGCGCGCTCGGTCGCATCTTCGACATCTTCGATTGAACCCTTCTGCTCGAGGGGCAACCTTCGAGCCCTTCCTCCCCGTTTGGCTGCACGCGTTCAAGCCTCCCCCCTTCGTTTGAACGCTTGGAGCACCCCCCTTCGCTCCCCCTGTCGCCAGCAGGGGGAGCCTCTGCGTGTGGTGGTCTCGAGGGCGGCTGGGTTTCTGAACTCGACGCTGGGCGATCAATCGCAGTCGTGAGCCAACATTGCTCGAGCTGCCCAGAACGGACGGGGAAAACCTCGGGCGACGTTGGGTCAGCGCCCCACGATGACCCACGGCACGAGGTTCACCATCACCGCCGCGACCACCGCCCACAGCGAGCGCTCGAGCGGCGAAGCGGGAAAGGTTCTTTGCAGCCGCGCCAGCAGGTAAGAAGCGGCGAAGCCACCCAATGCAATCGCCATCAGCGCCAACAGCCCGTCGCCGCGCAGCAGGGGCCAGATCAGCAGCAGGGCTGCCGTGTAACTCGAGAGGCTTTCAAAAATCATCTCGTCCGAGGTTGGTGTCAACCAAATCGCTGCCCGCCGCAGCACCCTGACGGACAAAAAACCGAGCAACACCAGCAGCCCCGTGACGACCATCACCCCGACGAGCAGCACCATGAGCGTGACCGCCGATTCAACGCGTGGGGTTGACACCACCAGTTGCACGATCAAACCCACGGTCATTGCCGTGCCGAACACGACAATACTCGGTGCTGACGCTTTCAGCGGTGCTGCGCCCACTGGACTCGAGGGGGGAACCGATGGCACAGCAGTGGTCGCAACGGCAACGGGTGTGTTCAACAACTCGAGCATCCGCGTGGCGCTCGCTGGACGCTCTGCGACGCGCAACGACAATGCCGCATCCAGGGTGCGCGCCAGTGCCAAATCCAAGTTTGGCATCAGCGACTCGAGCGGTTGGAGCACCGCGCCGCCCGCCCGCTCCAACGCCGCGGGCGGTTTGACGCCGCTCAAGCCCTCGTACAACGAGGCGGCCAGCGAGTACAGGTCGCTCGAGGGTCCCAGGGTCACGTTCGTGCCGTACAACTCCAGCGGCGCGTACTGTGGCGTGAGCATTCTCGAGGTGACAATGGTCGCCCCGTCGCGCTCGAACGGGGTGACGCTGCCAAAGTCAATCAATTGCGCCCCGCCGACCTGCAAAACGATGTTGCCCGGTTTGATGTCGCGGTGCAGCAAATCCAGGGCGTGCACCTCGGTCAGCAACTCGAGGATGTTGCGCAGCGCCGCCCTCGCCTCGCGCTCGGAAAGCTTGCTGTGGAGTAACCGCGTCTCGAGCGTTTCGCCTTGCACGAATTCCATCGCCAGGTACGCCGTGCCGCACTCCTCCCACGCCGCGACGAAATGCGTCGTCGCCGGGTGCTGAATCCGCGTCAACGTCTGCGCCTCCAAGGAAAACCGCTGTTTCAACTGCGCGAACTCCGCCTCCATGCCCGCGTTGGGCAGCACGCTGCCATCACTCTGGCGCGTGACCACGCCGTCCGGGAACAGTTCTTTGACGGCGACGGTCTCCTCACTGGTGTGGCTGACCCCGACCATCAAAGGGAACCCTGCCTCCAGGTCCGTGGTGCGGTACGTGATTCCAAAACCACCACGCCCCAACACGCGCTCAATGCGAAAGCGTCCGCCGAGAAGAAGGTCAGCGGGCAGGGCAGCCGCAACCGCGTCAGGCTCGAGGGTCGCGCCGCAAGTCTGGCAGGTGGCCGCCATCGCTGGATTGGGCGCTGCGCAGTACGGGCAGCGGCTGAACGCAGCGGTCATCGCCAGCAGTCTAGCGCCGGGTGATGGGTGGGCACACACGCCCAAGGGCACGGGCGTCTCGAGCCGTGCATTGACGAAGTTTGCTCGAGCCCCCGAGAGTTTGCGCACGGCTAATGTCCATTGCGTGACCGCCCAGATTCACCCCTCGAGCGTAGAATCTCAACCGTGCTCAAAGGCTTTCTGGACGCGTTCATGAACCTGACCGATCCGCGTCCCACGTACACGGGCGAGCGCTGCCTGGTCGAAAAAAACGCGGTCGGCGGTTGCGACAAGTGCATGCAAGCCTGCCCGCACGACGCTGTGCGCATCACCAGCCGCGTCGAGATCCTGGAAGAAGCCTGCACGGGCTGCGGGTTGTGCGTGCAAAGCTGCCCGTCTGGGGCGCTCGAGTTTGACCTGCTGAGTCACTTGGGCGCACTCAAAACCCAGGGCACGACCGCCGCCAGCGCCGAGAGCGAGGCTCGAGTCCCATGCAGTTTGAAATGCAGCAAAGTTCCCGGCAACGGCGCGACCATCGAATGCCTCGGGCGGGTCACGCCTGCCCTGGTGCTCGCCAGCAGCGCGTGGGGGCAGCGTTTGACCCTGGTGCGCGGCGATTGCGACACCTGCAAGCTCGGCGATCCGACCGTGCCCGGCGCGGTGGAGAACGTGCTGCAAATCGCCCGCGAGTACCGCAGTGAACTGCACCCCAACGCGCTCGAGGTGCGCGTCGTGCGCTACGGCGAAAGCAGTGCTGAAAACGCGGACTCGGGCTTTATTCCTGAACTGCCCGCACCCGCGCCCGTCTCGCGCCGTGACGCCCTGACCAGCATGGCGCGCAACACCCGCGGCGGCGTCGCCCGCGTCATCCCGGATCGTTTGCTGCCCGGCGTGGAAACCAAAGTCGAAGCGCAGCACATCCCCGACGAATGGGCGTGGCGCAAACGCGCCCTGCGTCCCACGCCCGCTCTCGAAAATCCACAGTATTGGCCCACGCCGTCCGTCAATGAAAACTGCATCTTCTGCCCGGTGTGCACGAACGTCTGCCCGACCGAAGCCATCAAGCGCGACCGCTTGGAGGACGGCTCGTACACGCTGACCTTAGAGGTCGCCGCGTGCACCGGTTGCAACGCTTGCGTGCTGTCGTGCCCGCCGGACGCGATGAAGCTGGAAGCCCGAGTCCCGCACGGGCAGTTGAACGAATTCGTCGTGCTGCGCGAGGGTGGTGGACTCGAGTATTGAAATTGCCGGGGTCTCGAGCCAACCTTGAGACCCAGCGATGCAAGGGACCTCTTGCACCAGTCGTTCGATTTACAGAAACGAAGTCGGTTGATGTAGGGACGGGGCTTGTCCCCGTCCGCGAGCGGGTCGGACGGTTTCGATGTGCACCTTAAAACGGGCTTGGGAGTTCAGTCTCTCCACTCTTGCAAGAAGCCCATTGAACCCATTTCTAGAGCGACGCGCGATTTGAGGCAAGTTCAACTCTTCTCGAACGAACCTCGAGCCCCAGCAATCTAATGGCATTTCTCGAGTTACCGTTGCACCGGACAGGGACAGTGCTGACCAGCGCGCATGGGCGCGACCCCTGTCCCTACATAGGCTGCTCGAGTTGCGCATTTTTGAGTTCAAGTGTGGCGCTCGAGTTCGATGATCTTTTGCCACACCCCAAACGGTGACACGGCGGCGTACCCGCTCTCCTGGGCGTCGTTGCATTCGATCACGATCCACTCGCCCGCCTGGGTTTGCGCCACGTCAATGACCACGAAGGGCAGGTTCAAGCGCCGCGCCGCTTCGCCCGCGACGCGCAAGGCTTCCGTGCGCTCCGTGGGCGTCCAGTCGTAGGTCGTGCTCCAATATTGCCCCGCGCCGACGAGCGCGCCCTTCCACCAGAACGTGCGGAATTCAAACGACGCGGGCACCTTGTCGCCGTTCTCCAATGCCACGGGTCGCAAGGGCACGAGTTCGCGGGCGACGAACGGCTGCCAACCGAGAATCGGGTCGGCGCTGAACGCCGCGCGGATGCGCTCGAAATCTGGCGGGGTGCGGGCGATGGACAGTGCTGCGCGGTGGCGGCTGGATTGCCGCGCGCCCTTGACGAACACGGGCAGGTCCATGTGCTGCAACAGCGTCTCCAAGCTTGGCGGTGCGTCGAACCACCGGCTGCGCGGGGTCAAATCCTCGAGCACCCCGTACCACGCAGGCAGTTCGCTCGCCAGGCGGTGCTGGGCTGGATCGTGCACGAGGTTCACGCCCTCGAGTGCAAAACGGGCGTACACGGCGTCGTAATCGTCAATCGCCCCGAAACGCGCGACCGCCGTGAGCGGCGTGGGCGGTTGCCACGGGCGACGGCAGGCGAACGCGCGGTCAAAGGCGAAATCGTACGAGGGCAGGTCAACGTGTGCGTGCAGCACCCACACGGCTTCCTCGACGTGCAGCAAATCCAGTTCTGAAAGTTGAACGCCCATGGCTCGAGGATACGCAGCCGTTTCGCGTGGCAGCAATACGCCGGATGGCTCGGGCACGGCATCGTTCAGGTGGCGCATGAAGTCCTCAGCCGCGCGCGGGTAAACTCTAAGCACTGTATGGAACACCGTTTTCAAGTTGACCTGCGCGGCATCATCGAAATCCTCTCGGAGCACCTCTACAGCGGTCCAGAGGTCTTCGTGCGTGAGTTGTTGCAAAACGCGGTGGATGCGATCACCGCGCGTCAGAAGCTGAACGAACCCTTCCAACCCAGCGTCAACATCGCATTGGCTCGAGATGCAGATGGCACGCCGCTTTTGACGTTCAGCGACAACGGCGTCGGGCTGCTCGAGGACGAGGTGCACCAGTTCCTCGCCACGATTGGCAAGAGTTCCAAGCGCCTCGTCGGGGCAAGGGGGTCGGGCACGTCGGATTTTATCGGGCAATTCGGCATCGGTTTGCTGTCGTGCTTCGTCGTCTCCGACGAGATCGTCTTGCTCAGCCGCTCCGCCAAAGACCCGGCAAAAGTCGTGGAATTCCGCGGGCGACCCGAAGGCAGTTACCGCGTGCAGAGCCTCGAGACCAGCGACCTCGAGGGCATCGGTTCACGGGTCACGCTGCGCGCCAAAGCGGGCTTCGAGCGCTTTTTTGAAGCCGAAGAACTCGAGCGTTTGGTGCTGCACTACGGTGCACTCCTGCCGTTCCCGATCACGCTCTCGAGTGACGCAGGCTCGAGGGTCGTCAACGAGGACGGCGCGGTCTGGCGGCGCAGGTTTGAGACCGACGCCGAGCGCCGCGCGGCGCTGATGGCCTTCGGCACGGCGGCCCTGGGGCGCGAGCCGTTCGACGTGATTGACCTGCGCACGGAGGCAGGCGCGGTGGACGGCGTGGCACTGGTCTTGCCGTGGACGCCGAACCTGGCGGCAAAACCCAAGCATGTCGTGTACCTGAAGAACATGCTGTTGGACGACGAAGCCGAAGGGCTCGCGCCGGATTGGGCGTTCTTCGTGCGCTTGGTCGTCAACACAAATGCACTGAAACCTACGGCGTCCAGGGAGGGGTTCAGTGAGGACGCGACCCTCGCGGCAGCCCGCGACGAGATCGGCGCGGCGCTGCAAGGCTACCTGGGCGACCTCGCGGAGCGCGAACCGGAGCGCTTCAAAAACCTCGTGCGCCTGCATGACTTGAGCATCAAAGCGCTCGCATTGGAGAACGATGCGCTGTTCACGCTGTTCGCGCCGCGCTTGGAGTTTGAAACCTCGAGCGGACCGATGACGCTCCAAGAGTACCGACACAGCCTCAACCCCGTGCAGGGCGGCGCGATCTATTACACCCGGAGCTTGGAGCAATTCAGGCAAATGGCTCGAGTGGCTGGGGCACAAGGCTTCAACGTCTTGAACGGCGGGTACGTGTACGCGGCCGAACTCTTGGAGCGCTACGCGCAGCTCAACCCCGACGTGACCGTCGAGCGCGTCGAAGCCGATTTCTTCGCCAACCGCTTCGAGGAACTGAGCGTCGCGGAGCGCAACGGCAGCTTTGACTTCTTGCGGCTGCTCGAGGACACGTTGGAGCCGTTCGGGTGCGGCGTGGAACTCTTGCACTTCAAACCCAGAGAACTGCCAACGCTGTTTGTCACGAGCGCCCAGCAGCGCTTCCTGCGCAACATTGAAAGCGCCCAGGAAGTCGCCAGCGACCTGTTCGGCGGCGTTCTGGAGAGCCTCAAAACCGCGCAGGGACCCAAGCGCGGCTACAGCGGGCAGCTCTACGTGAACTTCTCCAACCCGCTCGTGCGCCGCTTGTCCAGCCTGGGACGCTCGAGCGCCGCGCGAAGCGTCACCGAAGTGCTCTACGTGCAGAGCTTGCTCTTGGCGCAGCACCCGCTCTCGAGCTTGGAGTTGCAGACGCTCACCGGGGGCTTGGGCAAGTTGATCGAACTGGGGTTGCAGACGACAGAGGTGAACCGTGCAGCCAACTGATCTGGAAAATCTGGGTGTCGAAGACTTGATTCACCGCTCTTACAGTTACCGGGACGGCGATCCCGCCGCCATCGAACTCTTGGAGCGCGCGGTGCGCCTCGCCGACAGCCAGAACGACATCGCGCTCGGCTGGGAGGCCAGGGACCGCCTGATGGACGCCGCGACGATGGGCGGCTACCCAGAAAAAACGCTGGTCGCGTTCACCTGGAACCTCGCGCAGTTCGACCGCCACAAAGAGGCGTACGACTGGGACGAGCACGATCTGCTGTGGAAGTACAAATGGGTCATCAACAGCCTGTGGAGCTTCCCGAGCATCAGCCCCGCGCAGATTGAAGCGGCTTTTTCTGACTTCGCCGCCCGCCTCGAGCGCGCCGGGTACAGCCGCAGAACGCTGTACTACTTCCGCGCGAAGTACGCGCACAGCACTGGCGATTTCGCGGCAGCCGAGGCGTGGCGCACGCAATGGGAACGCGCCCAGGACGACGCATTGAGCGATTGCGACGCCTGCGAAGCCTCGTTCGCCGTGGATTACCTCGTCAGCCAACGCGATGACCTGGCGGCGCTCGAGGCAGCCGCACCGATCCTGAACGGTCGCTTGCGCTGCGCGGAAGTCCCCCACGTCACGCTCGCCCGTGTTTTGGAACCGATGCTGCGCCTGGGACGCGCGGACGACGCCGTGGGCGCGCACCAGCGCGGTTACCGCATGGTCAAAGACAACCAGGAATTCCTGGTCAGCACCGGGCAGCACCTCGCGTTTTTGGCGTACACGCACAACCTGCCCGAAGCATTGAAACTCTTTGAACACCACTTGCCTTGGGCTTTGGAGACCGCCGACCCAGAGCGCCGATTTTCGTTTTACAGCGACGCGCTCGTGCTGACGCGCCGCCTGCGCGACGCAGGCGTGGCCCACGTGCACCTGCGCTTGCCCAAAACCTTTGCCGTGCAGCCTGAACCAGACGGCTACAACGTTGTCGCCCTCGAGACCGCGCTGCGCGTCGAAGCCAGCCAGATCGCTGCTGCCTTCGACGCGCGCAACGGCAACACGCACCACACCAGCCGCCTCGAGCCCGACGAAACCCTGCTGCGCGACACGCCGCCTGTGCCACTGAACCAACCCGAAAGCGCGACGAAAAACGCCCAGAAACGGAAACGCGCGTGAACACCGACCTGCAAGCGCTGGCGCGCGAAGCCCGCTGGATGCCCAGCGGCGACGCCAAAATCGAAGCGTTGGAGCGCGCCGTGGCATTGGCGGACCAGTTGGGCGACGTGGACGCGGGCTTTGACCTGCGCGACGACCTGTCCGAAGCCGCCAACGCCTGGGGACGCCCAGAAAAAGAACTCGTCGCGTTCACGTGGATGCTCGCGCAGTACGACCGCGACCAGGAGCACTTCGCTGACTGGGAATACAAATTGATGTGGACGTACAAACGCGTGCTCGGCACCTTGGGCAGCTTCCCCAGCATTCCCAAAGAGCGCATTGACGCCGCCTTCGCCGACTTCAAAGCCCGCCTCGAGCGCGGCGGGCATTCGGTCAGCACCCACGACGAATTCCGGTTGCGCCACGCCATGTTGAGCGGCGACCGCGACGCCGCAGAGCGCGCCTACCGCGCGTATCAACGCCATGCCGGAACCGCCGATTTGGACTGTCGCGCCTGCCAGATGCACTTGGAAGTGCGCTACCGGTTGTTCGTTGGCGACGACGAGGGCGCCGTCCGCGCGGCACAACCGCTCTTGAAGCGCGGAGCCCCGAGCTGCAACCGCGTACCGCACGTCACCAAAGCGGTGATCCTGCTGCCGTTGCTGCGCCTCGGGCGGGTCGTTGAGACCCTCGAGCCGCACAGGGATCTGCGCCGCATCGCGGGCGACGAGAGTTTCATCGCCGCCATCGGTTTGCACCTGGAGTACTTGGGCTACCTGAACGACGTGCCCAGCGCGATCAAGCTGTTGGAACGGCATCTGGAATGGGCGTACCGCACCAACGACTTGGAGGACCGCTACGCATTCTTGCGCGCCGCATTGCCGCTCCTGAAACGGTTGCAACGCATGGAGGATACGGTCAAGCTGCGCCTGGGTCGCGGTGTGCCATTCGCGCATGAAAACAGAGAGTACGACCCGGCAACGCTCGAGACTGCGTTCACAACGGAACTCGAACGGATTGCGGCGCTGTTCGACGCGCGCAACGGCAACGACTTTTACGCGCGGCGCATCGGCGTGGACACGGCACTGCTCGAGCGGTACGCGCAACCGTTCGTGCTGCCGGAGCCATCAGAGACGGGCGACAAGCAACCGGCAAAGAAAAAGAAATCGAAAGCGGAAAAGAACTGACGGCTGCTGTTCGTCGCCCATGCCCCGAGCCGTACGGTCTCGAGCAACCGGTAGCGCATCGCGTAGACTCCCAACCATGAACGATCTCGTCGCAACGGTGCTCGAGCGGTGCCTCGATCTCGAGACGGCAACCATGCCCGTGGAGTTCGACGAGCACGGTGAAGCAACGATTTGGTTGCCGGAAACGTTGGAGGCTGATCCGACCCTCGCGGCTCGGGTTACGGAGCGGCGCTTGTGCATGCTGGTCGAGGACGACTCTCAAGACGAATTGGTGCGGGAGTTGAACAATTACTCGGCGATTGAGGCGATGAACGCGTCCGTGACCCGGTTCAACCTGCCCGACGCGAAAACCTGGGTGCTCGCGCCCGGCTTGGAAGACCATGACCTGCACGACGATTTGATTGCGTTGTACGGCTTGGAAGTCGTGGAAACCGACGGTGGCTGGGAGGCGAGCGACGGCGGGATGCGCCCCGTGCGCGGCGCGACAAAGGGCGAGGCGTTGGCCCGAGCCGCGCTTGAAGTGTTGGATCAACGTCGCCTGTGAGTTGATGTTGCAGCCGCACTCTTGAGCAAATGCAACGAATCGGGGCAGTACAAGATCCTATTCAAGTACCTGTTTCAATTCTCAGCCGCCCTCTCGAGCAATCACTGTTCTACCGCAACGCCTCGAGCACGGCTTTTGGATTTCTTGCAGCAACACGGAGCAAAGAGCGTGCCGCGCCCGTGGGCCGCGTCCGACCTTGTTCCCAACTTTCCACAGTGCGCTCTGAAACGCCGATCAACGCGGCGAATTCCGGTCGGTTGACGTTCAAAGAGCGTCGTACCTCGAGCGGGTTGACGATCACCGTGGTTCGTGCGGGCTTGGATTCGCCTTTGTTGAGCGCGCGGAGTTCTCTGAGGCTTTCCTCGAACGCCACGTCCCAGTCGATCTTTTTTACAGCCATGCCTTGACCTCTTTTGCCAACGACGCGATTTGTTGCGGTGTCATACGGATGCCGTTTAATCACTTCATCTTCGCTCTGGCGAAGATTGCGTTCAACACGGCATCCGTATTTGTTCCTACGTCCTCTAGGACGAGCAAATTCTTAAGGAATTTGCCGGAATCCGTATCAAATCTGATTTTTCCGATTTTGGATAGACGTACACGCACAAAATTTGATCTTTGGCTGGCGACCAGGCGTAGATCACGCGCAAGCCACCGCGTTTTCCACGTCCCACTTGTCCGAAACGCATTTTTCGCGCACCGCCACCTCCTGGAATCAAGTCTCCTGCTTCGGGTCGCGCAGCCAACCCGTTGAACAACTCAAAACGCTGGTCGTCGGAAAGCAGCCGGTCAACCAACTTTTTGAAGATCGAAAGCTCTGCGATAACCATGAATGTTCTTCAGTCAAGATACGCTGGCAGCGTAGTTCTGGTCAATAGGACGGCAGCCCTCTCGAGCGGCTGCAACTCGAGAGAGCCATGAGTTACGGTGTTCTTCAAGGTGTTTCAATTCTCAGCCGCCCTCTCGAGCGGCTGCAACACGCATTCTTTCGCCAATTGCAACCAATCCCCGTTGTTTCAATTCTCAGCCGCCCTCTCGAGCGGCTGCAACCGACGCGTTGAAAACCATTGACGCCCTGGGGTTGAGTTTCAATTCTCAGCCGCCCTCTCGAGCGGCTGCAACGTCGTTCAGCGTGATTGGAATCTCGAGCGTGTTTCAATTCTCAGCCGCCCTCTCGAGCGGCTGCAACCCGCACGGCGCGCATGACCTCGGTGTCGATCCGTTTCAATTCTCAGCCGCCCTCTCGAGCGGCTGCAACCACCCGGCAACGGTGCGCCGGTCGTCGTGTGCGCGTGTTTCAATTCTCAGCCGCCCTCTCGAGCGGCTGCAACTCTGCTGTCGTTCCTACAACCGCAGCGCGTGTACGTTTCAATTCTCAGCCGCCCTCTCGAGCGGCTGCAACACGCTTGCACGTTCTCGAGCAACCACCCGTAAGGACCGTTTCAATTCTCAGCCGCCCTCTCGAGCGGCTGCAACGCCCTCGCGGGCACTCAATCGCCCCGCGCCACTGACGTTTCAATTCTCAGCCGCCCTCTCGAGCGGCTGCAACCTCGCCATCACTGCGCACCACCAGCGCGGCGCACGGTGTTTCAATTCTCAGCCGCCCTCTCGAGCGGCTGCAACTACGCCAGCCGCGCGTCGTGCCGGGCGTATTCGAGTTTCAATTCTCAGCCGCCCTCTCGAGCGGCTGCAACGCGCACAGTTATCAGGCTGGGCGCGTAGGAGACGCATGGTTTCAATTCTCAGCCGCCCTCTCGAGCGGCTGCAACACGTTTGAAACCGCCCCAGCGCGTTATCATCCCAGTTTCAATTCTCAGCCGCCCTCTCGAGCGGCTGCAACACGCCAGCACGAGGCTGCGTGTGGGCTGTTTGTTTCAATTCTCAGCCGCCCTCTCGAGCGGCTGCAACCGTCCCAACCGTTCGCGCGGGTGTAGCTGTACCCGTTTCAATTCTCAGCCGCCCTCTCGAGCGGCTGCAACCAAAGCCCACGGGCTCGAGCAGGTATTGCTCCCGGTTTCAATTCTCAGCCGCCCTCTCGAGCGGCTGCAACGGCGGTGTCGGGCTACCCCGAGGAAGCCCGCATCTGGTTTCAATTCTCAGCCGCCCTCTCGAGCGGCTGCAACGCCAAGGGCGGCGGGGGTCACGGGTTGTTCCTCAAACGTTTCAATTCTCAGCCGCCCTCTCGAGCGGCTGCAACGCGTCAACGAGCGCGGATTGCACCTCGACAACGCTGTTTCAATTCTCAGCCGCCCTCTCGAGCGGCTGCAACCACTCGATCATCCCAATAATGCACTGTGGCGTTGGCGGTTTCAATTCTCAGCCGCCCTCTCGAGCGGCTGCAACGAGTTGCGGTTCGGGGGTGAGCACCTCTCGAGGGAGCAAGTTTCAATTCTCAGCCGCCCTCTCGAGCGGCTGCAACGCGCGAAACAACGCACCAAACAACGCGAAAATCGGAAGTTTCAATTCTCAGCCGCCCTCTCGAGCGGCTGCAACCCCTGTAATACTACCGGGGTCGCAGGCGCAGACGGACGTTTCAATTCTCAGCCGCCCTCTCGAGCGGCTGCAACTTGCGTGGTGAGGGTCGGATGCTGGTTGCACCGGCTGTTTCAATTCTCAGCCGCCCTCTCGAGCGGCTGCAACCGCCGCCTGATGCTCACCTCAGAGCGTAGCAGGGTTTCAATTCTCAGCCGCCCTCTCGAGCGGCTGCAACAGGCGGCGATCACAGCACTGCCCGCAACGGGAGGCACGGTTTCAATTCTCAGCCGCCCTCTCGAGCGGCTGCAACCACCCGGCTTCGATGCGTGCCCCGCGCTCACCCTGTTTCAATTCTCAGCCGCCCTCTCGAGCGGCTGCAACCCGCGCCGGGCTTGGGCGCGGTCGCGGCGAAGCTGAGGTTTCAATTCTCAGCCGCCCTCTCGAGCGGCTGCAACCAGCGCATCGTTCAGCACCGCGACCGATCCGCGCCGTTTCAATTCTCAGCCGCCCTCTCGAGCGGCTGCAACCGGTCAGGGCGAGAATTTTGTCCTCCTCGAGCGGGGTTTCAATTCTCAGCCGCCCTCTCGAGCGGCTGCAACGTTGCCCAGTTGCGCTGAACCGCCCGGCACCTGCTCGTTTCAATTCTCAGCCGCCCTCTCGAGCGGCTGCAACCCGTACGTCAGGTACACGGCGGCGCGCGGGTTGTTTCAATTCTCAGCCGCCCTCTCGAGCGGCTGCAACGACCAAACGCGCCTGATGAGACCTATGGGGATAGGTCGTTTCAATTCTCAGCCGCCCTCTCGAGCGGCTGCAACGACTGCAATTGTGGAAAAAAGTGCATTTTTGGCGTTTCAATTCTCAGCCGCCCTCTCGAGCGGCTGCAACCTCGAGTACACCTCGAGCAAGTACACCTCGAGCAAGTGTTTCAATTCTCAGCCGCCCTCTCGAGCGGCTGCAACCGCATCCTGCGCATGCCGGGCAGCCTCAACCTCAAGTTTCAATTCTCAGCCGCCCTCTCGAGCGGCTGCAACGCGCGGCGGATCCGCCGTGAACTCGGCGGCGGCGACGTTTCAATTCTCAGCCGCCCTCTCGAGCGGCTGCAACAAACATCAGCGATCAACCTCCAAACGGTCGGCGTTTCAATTCTCAGCCGCCCTCTCGAGCGGCTGCAACGAGTGCTGTACCGCACTCGAGCGCCGTAACAGTTAGTTTCAATTCTCAGCCGCCCTCTCGAGCGGCTGCAACAACGCGCCCCGGCAAGGGCGCGCTGCACAACTGGAGGTTTCAATTCTCAGCCGCCCTCTCGAGCGGCTGCAACGATCGCGTCTTCAAACGGTGTGCGCTCAGCTTCGGGTTTCAATTCTCAGCCGCCCTCTCGAGCGGCTGCAACGTCAACCCCGCCACTCTCGAGCCAGCGGTCTATGTCGAAACGCGTTTCAATTCTCAGCCGCCCTCTCGAGCGGCTGCAACCAAACGCTGCACGGCAAACAACCCAGTGACGTTGTAGTTTCAATTCTCAGCCGCCCTCTCGAGCGGCTGCAACTCGAAACCATCGCACAACACATGCTCGAGTTCGCCGTTTCAATTCTCAGCCGCCCTCTCGAGCGGCTGCAACCGGGCGCGTAATCGAGCGGGATCCAACGCTCGGTTTCAATTCTCAGCCGCCCTCTCGAGCGGCTGCAACGGCTGCAACGCGCTCAGGGGGTGCGCCACGGGCTCGTTTCAATTCTCAGCCGCCCTCTCGAGCGGCTGCAACCACTCCCGAGCGTTGCACCGCGCCGCTGAGCGTTTCAATTCTCAGCCGCCCTCTCGAGCGGCTGCAACCCGACTGTCACCCCGCCCGGTCAGCCCGCGCCTGTGTTTCAATTCTCAGCCGCCCTCTCGAGCGGCTGCAACGCAATCGTCGGACGGTACGCGGTCGGGTTGCTGCCGTTTCAATTCTCAGCCGCCCTCTCGAGCGGCTGCAACCGCCCGCTTGATTCACCGCTCGAGTCCCGCCGATGTTTCAATTCTCAGCCGCCCTCTCGAGCGGCTGCAACGATTGAGCGGCGCGGCGGCGCTGAGTTTACCGTCTGGTTTCAATTCTCAGCCGCCCTCTCGAGCGGCTGCAACGGGATCACCGTCCACTCGCCCTCGCTCGCATCCACGTTTCAATTCTCAGCCGCCCTCTCGAGCGGCTGCAACGGTACGTGTCGCCGCACGCGACGAACAGCGAGGTCATGTTTCAATTCTCAGCCGCCCTCTCGAGCGGCTGCAACCGACCGATCTAATTTTTGCACCACGCCTTGCAGTTTCAATTCTCAGCCGCCCTCTCGAGCGGCTGCAACCCCATGCAATTCTCGCCACGCGATTGAAACTTGCGGTGTTTCAATTCTCAGCCGCCCTCTCGAGCGGCTGCAACACGGGCAACAACGCCACGTGGCTCGAGTACAGCGTGTTTCAATTCTCAGCCGCCCTCTCGAGCGGCTGCAACCGGGGCTTTGACGCGTCCGTCCACGGTGGACAGCGTTTCAATTCTCAGCCGCCCTCTCGAGCGGCTGCAACAATCCAGCGGGCGGCGTGGCAGGCGCGGCAGATTGTTTCAATTCTCAGCCGCCCTCTCGAGCGGCTGCAACCGTGCGCCAACAGGCAAGCGGGCTAGCCCCAGCCGTTTCAATTCTCAGCCGCCCTCTCGAGCGGCTGCAACAGCCGCCGTTGAACGGTTTGATGCCAACAACCCAGTTTCAATTCTCAGCCGCCCTCTCGAGCGGCTGCAACCGCGCATGATCGCGGACGCGCACGGACTCGAGGTTGTTTCAATTCTCAGCCGCCCTCTCGAGCGGCTGCAACGCAAACACTACGGCAACACCCACTGGGCTACGGTTGTTTCAATTCTCAGCCGCCCTCTCGAGCGGCTGCAACGCGCCGTAGCCGCCACGCGCCGCATCATGTTGTACGTTTCAATTCTCAGCCGCCCTCTCGAGCGGCTGCAACGATCGCGTCTTCAAACGGTGTGCGCTCAGCTTCGGGTTTCAATTCTCAGCCGCCCTCTCGAGCGGCTGCAACGCTACAGGTACTTCAACTGCTCGAGCGGACTTGGGTTTCAATTCTCAGCCGCCCTCTCGAGCGGCTGCAACGCAGCGCGTAGACCACGACGCCAGCATTGAATTTGTTTCAATTCTCAGCCGCCCTCTCGAGCGGCTGCAACTGGTGGCGTAGGCGTCGTTGCGTTTGCCGCCTTTGTTTCAATTCTCAGCCGCCCTCTCGAGCGGCTGCAACGCTTCGTGCTTCCCGAAGGCGCAGGGCACTGGTTTCAATTCTCAGCCGCCCTCTCGAGCGGCTGCAACGCGCCCGAAGGGTTTTACACCCCCGACGCGATGACGTTTCAATTCTCAGCCGCCCTCTCGAGCGGCTGCAACGGTCCTTACCACTCTACCGTGCCAGACGCTGTTGACGCACGCAATTCCGCGAACCCCTTGCCTGAGCGCAAACGACGCTCCACATTTGCACAGTTCATTTTCAAAGAACGCTTGTGAGACGAAGCCAAACACATTTCCGCGAACCCCACGGGAAAACACCGGTCACTCGAGGTTCGCGCCCACACGGTTCATGGGGCTGGATGCCCGCACGGTACAATACGCCCCTGATGCGCAGCCGCCAGAAACTCGAGGACCTCGAGCGCCTCACCTTGGAACGCTACGCGGTGCGTTCCGGCGAGTCCCGCGGGCGTTTGCACGCAGAAGGGGAGAGCGCGTTTCGCACCGTTTTTCAAAAGGACCGCGACCGCGTGTTGCACACCGGCGCGTTTCGGCGCTTGGAGTACAAAACCCAAGTCTTTTTCAACACGCAAGGCGACTACTACCGCACGCGCTTGACCCACACGTTGGAGGTCGCGCAGGTCGGGCGCACGATTGCTCGAGCCCTCGGGGTGAACGAGGATCTGACCGAGACCGTGGCGCTCTCGCACGACTTGGGGCACCCCGCCTTTGGGCACGCAGGCGAGCGCATTTTGAACGAGTTGATGCGTGGACACGGCGGCTTTGACCACAACAAACAGAGTTTTCGTGTGGTCACGCAATTGGAGAAACGCTACCCAGATTTTCGAGGCTTGAATTTAAGTTGGGAAACCTTAGAGGGGATCGTCAAACACGAGACCGAGTACGACATCGCGGATGCCAGCGAGTTTGAACCGACCTGGCGCGCGTCGCTGGAAGCGCAAATTGCCAACATCGCCGACGAGACCGCGTACAACGCGCACGACCTGGACGATGGCTTGCGCAGTGGCTTGATCGAGCCCGAACAACTCTCTGAAGTCAGAATTTGGCAACGCATGTGTGCGATGCTCGAGCATGACCCGATGCGTTTGACCGAGTTGCAACGCCGCGTACTGATTCGTGAACTTCTGGGCTTCGTCATCACGGACATCGTGCAGACCACGCAGGCGCAGATTGACAAGCACAACATTCAGACCCTGGAGGACGTGCGCGACGCCTCGAGCGTGCTGGTTGGGCATTCAAGTGAGGTCGCGGCGGAATTGCGTGAACTGAAGAAGTTCCTGTACGCCAATTTTTATTACCACTACCGCGTGATGCGCCAAGTCCACAAAGCGGAGCACATCCTCACAGGATTGTTCAAAGCCTTCACCTCGAGACCAACGATGTTGCCGCCCGCGTACGTCGCGCGTATTGGAGAGGTTGGGTTGGAATGCGTCGTCTGCGATTACATCGCGGGCATGACCGACCGCTTTGCGATGGACGAGTTTAACCGATTGTTTGAGCCGTACGAACGCACCTGATCTGGTCAGGTTGTAAGGCGTCCACGCCTCGCTTCTTGGGAACAGGCACTGCTCGAGCGCGCGCTGAACGGACAATCGCTCGTTTGAGGCTTTGACCACACGGGCCGCATCTCGAGAATCCTCTCATGCCCGTCCTGCCCGTGCCAGGCAGTGCGCAGGGATCAATCTCCAGAATAAAATTGCTTTCGTACTACGCTTGACCCATCCACCGCCGACGGTGGCACGCGCGCGGACCCTCAATGCACCACAAACAACTTTTTTCCGATGCACTGCATCCCTGGTCTCGAGGTCATGCACCTCGAGCGGGTTGGAGGTCTTTCATGATCGCAAACGTGTCGAGCAACAAAGCGATGCTGGCTGCTTTTCAAAGCGTGTTCATTTCCTGGGGCGACGTGGACGGAACGTTTCCTATGATTGCAGCGCAACGCATTCGCACTGCCTTGCAAACTGCCAATGTGTACAGCCAGCCTGCGCTGCAACGGGTGCAGCACGCAGGGGAGCCGCCCCCACTACCGTGGCGGCTCGCGCTGATGGCCACCGAAACGATTGAGGCAGCGACGCAGATGACCCAACTTGCAAATCTGATGCCCGAAAATGTTGGTGCGCCGACGCGAGCAGCGATCAGCAAGCGCCTGACTTCGGACGTGGACGATGATTGGTGCTGGACCCCGTACCGAAAGTGGCCGTTCCCTCCGCGCAAACTTGGGGATCTGTTCGACCGCGCGGATCACATTCTCTCAGCGGTCTTGTTTCACACGGCAGCCGAGTCCGTGAACGACGAAGTGCTCGGGCGTGCGTTCGCGGGCATCGCTGACCGCTTGCTCGAGCGCGCGATGCAAGGCGCTTAATCTCGAGCTGGGTACTTTTGGGTGACGAAGCCACTGCGCTCCGTCACCCTGTTTTGCTCGAGGTCAACGCACCGTGGGCTTGACCCAGCCGTTCAATCCCCTCGAGCAGTTGCGCTTGCGTCGCCCCTGCGAACGAGATGCGCACATAACTGCCCGTGGGCTCTGCCGGGAACCACGCGCGTCCCGCGTGCAATTGCACGCCGACCCGCGCGGCGGCCGCCACGAACCCGAGGTCGTCGCCTGGAATTTGCACCCACAGCCCGATGCCGCCCGCTGGGGCGCGTACTCGAGCACTGGGCAAATGCGTACCCAACGCCTCGAGCGCGGCGTCGCGGCGTTCGCGCAGGGTGCGTCGGAGCGCGTCCAAGTGCCGCGTCCACGCGCTGCCCGTGACGAGTTCCAACGCGATCTCTTGCAAGCTCTGCGCGACGAACAGGTCGTCCACGCCGCGCATCACGCGCAAGCGCTCGAGGGCTGCGCCTCGGGCGACGGTGCAGGCGATGCGCAACGACGGCGCGGCGGCTTTGGTCAGGCTGCGCAGGTAGACGACGCGCCCAGGGTCCAGCGTGTGCAAGGGCGGCAATGCCGCACCCTCCAAAGCGAAATCGCGGGCGTAATCGTCTTCGATGACGAACGCGTCAAACCGTGCGCAGACCTCGAGAATCTGCGTGCGGCGCTCCACGGACAGGGTCACGCCGGTCGGGTTTTGAAACAGCGGTTGCAGGTACGCGACCCGTGCGCCATGCTCGGTGAACGCGCGCTCGAGGTCCGACGGGCGAATGCCGTGCTCGTCCACGGGGATCGGCACCGCGCGTAGTCCAGCCGCGTCGCACGCGGCGATGGCACCGAAATACGTTGGGCTCTCCACGACGACCGCACCGCCCAGGGGCACGAGGGCGCGCAGGGTGCCAGCGACCGCCGCCTGACCGCCCGGCGCGATCAGCACGTCGCTGGCGCGGGTGTCGCCGCCGACCTGCGCGGCGAACCAGGCGCGCAACGCTTCCACGCCGTCCCTGGGCGCGCGGTTCCACACACCTGGGCGCTTCAACGCGCGGGTGGCTGCTCGCTCGAGGGCGATCAACGGCTGCACGGTTTCGTCGGTGTAGCCGCTGCTCAGCGGAATCAACCCGCTCGCGGGTGGCGCGAGCAGCGCGTGCAAGTCCACGCGCACGCGCGCCCGATCCCCAAGCGTGGCACTCTGCCAAGACAAGTCCCTCGGCGCTGGTGGCGTGGCTGCGGGCGCTTTGAACGTGCCGTGACCGGGACGGGCATGGATCTTGCCCGCGCGGGCGAGTTGCGATAACGCCTGTTGCACCGTGACTGGCGACGCTCCGTGGCGTGCTGCCAACGCGCGCACGCTCGAGACCCGCGCGCCAGGGCTTAAGTCCGCGATTTCCAACTCTAAAGTTTGCAGGATTTGCTGGCTCGCGTTGACGCGGTTCGGGCGCATGGTGTTATTCTAGAACGTGAAGACAGACAGTAACGTTATCGCCCCGGCTCCGGTGACGCTCTCACCCGCCCGCGACCTCGAGGGGACGCTGTACGCGCTGCTTGGCGTGGTCGCGTTTTCCATGTCGCTCGTCGCCACCCGCGTCGCCGTGCCCGAACTCGGCGGCGTGTTCGTCGGGCTGGGACGCGCCCTGGTCGCGGCGCTCCTGGCGGGCGCGGTGCTGCTGGCTCGAGGGGAACGCCTGCCCGAGCGCCGCCACTGGCTGGGTTTGGCGCTGACGGCGCTCGGCGTGGTCATCGGCTTTCCGCTGTTCACCAGCGTCGCGCTGCTGCACGTGCCCGCGATTCACGGCGTGGTCATCGTCGGCTTGCTGCCCGCCGTCACCGCCGTGCTGGGCGTGCTGCGCGCCAGAGAGCGCGTGCCAGGGCTGTTTTGGGGCGCGGTGCTGCTGGGTGTGTTCGGCATCCTCGTCTTCGCCGTCACCGAAGGCGCGGGCGCGCTGCGGCTCGAGGACGGGTATCTGTTGCTGGCGGTGCTGCTCGGGGCGCTTGGGTACGCCGAAGGCGGGCGCTTGGCCAAGGAACTCGGCGGGTGGCGCGTGATCTGTTGGGCGCTCGTCCTCGTGGCGCCTGTACTGGTCGTGCCAGTTGCTTTGAATCTGCCTGCGAATTTCTCGAGCGTCACCCCGACCGCGTGGCTGGGATTCGCGTACGTCAGCGCGATCAGCATGTTCTTGGGATTTTTTGCGTGGTATCACGGCATGGCGCTCGCGGGCATCGCGCGCAGCAGCCAGTTGCAACTCGTCCAACCGATCCTGAGCGTGTCGTGGGCGGCGCTGTTGCTCGGCGAACGCATCCGCGTGCAAACCGTGTTCGCCCTGGTGATCGTGCTCCTGAGCGTCGCGCTGTCCAGGTTCGCGCGCAGCAAGACGGTGTCATGAACTGGTCTCGAGGCAATTTTACGATCAGCACCGACCCCGCGCGCCTGCAACCGGAAGTGGTCGTCCGCGATCTTCACCGCCAATACTGGGCGACGACGCGCCCGCCAGAAGTGACCCAGCGCGCCCTCGAGCATTCGCTGTGCTTCGGCGTCTACGACGGGAACGCGCAGATTGGACTGGCTCGGGTGATTACGGATTATGCCGCGTTCGCGTACCTCTGCGACGTGTACATCCTCGAGGATTACCGCGGGCAAGGTTTGGGCAAATGGCTCGTCGAGTGCGTCTTGGAGCACCCGGAGCTGCGCACCGTGCGGCGGTTTCTGCTCGTCACCTCGAGCGCCGCGCCGCTGTACGCGCAGTTCGGGTTCACAGGGCTCGAGAAGCCCGAGGAGTGGATGCAGCGCATTCAAGAGTGGTGAGCAGAAGTTCGAGCACAACCGTCTCGAGAGACATCTGGCTCGTGTAGGGACGGGGGTCGCGCCCATGCGCGCAGTATGCGCTGTCCCCGTCCGGTGCGACGGTCGCCCGAGATAAACGTTTGCAGACCGTTGGGGCTCGAGGGCTGCCTGTGCAAGCCGACTCTCGAGGGACGCAAGTGCGGCTTGGGCGGCACCGGGCGCAGGACGCTACGCCCGTACGAGAGCCCAGCCTCGAGCTTTACAACTGTTTCAACAACTCGAGGGTGCGGCGTTCCAGCGCGTGAAACGGCGTCCATTCCACTTCGCTCTGGTGGTCGTGCCCGAGCAGGTGCAACAGCCCGTGGCTGGCGAGGACCACGATTTCCGTGGTCAGGCTGTGCCCGCGCTCCTCGGCTTGGCGCGCGGCGGTGTCCACGGAAACCACGATGTCCCCGAGGGTTTCGGGCACGAACGGATCGCCCGGTTCCCACTGCGGGAAACTGAGCACGTCGGTCGCGGCGTCCTCGCCCCAGAATTCGCGTTTGAGGTCACGCAGACGCGCGTCATCGGCGAGCACCACGCACACGCTCGAGGTCACGCCATACTCGCGCATCAACGCCTTCAGCACGCGCCTGAGCGTGGGGCGCACGCCCGTTGGAACGCGCGTTTCCGCGACGATCTCGAGGCTCATTTGGAGGCGGCGATCGTGATCGGCAGCCCGTTCACGCGGTAAAAGAGCAGGTTGATCGGCAAGTACGACCCGCTGGCTGGGATCAGCTCCAACTCCGTGCGGTTGTTCGTCGTGTCTATCGCGCGGTAGATCACGGCTGGAAGATCGTTCCTGAACAGGCTGCCGGAATCGGGGACCGCCAGGTAGGCACCGCCAATTTTGATCGCGCCCGCGTACGGCCCACCCCGCGGCACGAGCGCGCCGACGGTGCCCCTCGAGTTTTCCAAGGTGATGCGGTACGTGATGCCGTAATTGCCTTTGAGGGTCATCGCGTCGCCGGTGAGCACGTCGCGCCCGATCACGAACGGGTCAGCCGTGCCGTCGCCGACGATCAAACGGGTGGCTGAGCCCGGCGCGACTTGCGCCAAATCCAGGCGGATGCGTCGCACCGCGCCATAAAACGTGCCGCGCTGGTGCACACCGTCGCGTTCCAAGATCGGCAGGCTTTGCAGCGTTTGCGCCATCAACTCGCCCGCGAGGTCGGTGATGACGGGCTGTACGAGCGCGTCCTCTACAAAGTACGAGGCAATCTGCACGCGCCCGGTGGTCTCGAGATCAAACATCAGGTTCAAACCCTCGCCCACGTCCAAGGGCTTGCTCAGGTACAGCGGCGCGGCTTTGGACACGTCCAGGTTCAGCGATTCGCGGCTTTGGCTGGTCATAAAGTCCAGCAGGCTCGCGCGCCCTAACGTGGCGACGACGCTGGTGGCACTCGTCTCCCCGAACTTGTTGACGCGCACCTGCACGGGCGTGTCCTCCAAGTTTTGCGCCCAGATCAGCACGCGTCCGGGGGTGGTGCTGCCGTTCGTGTGGTACGCGATCAGCCGCGCGGGACCGTTGACCACGTCCTCGTACAAGAGTCCGCTGGTGCTGGGTTCCTCGGGCGAATCGGACAACAGCAGCGGCGTTGGGTCGTCCTCGCGCACCCCGGTCGGTTGCGGATAGCTGAGCACGTCGCGGTCGGGGAACGTGCGTCCGGGCAGGGCAAAACGCAAGCCGTAATCGCGGGGCGTGTAGAGCACGTCGTTCGTGACGCGCACCGTTTGCGAGAACGGCTCGGAGACGATCCCGTTTTTGTTGGTGACTTGCAGCGTGATCGTCTTCAATCCTGTGGTGAAATACGCGTCTTCCTTGCCGGTGTAGCGTTCAAACGAGATCGGCACGCCGCTCGGGTCGTAGCTGTACTCGACGACCTGGACGGGTTCACCCAAACGGTACTCGCGCTTGTCGGTGGCAAAACGGGCCACAGGCAGGTTCGCGTCCGGTGAGCGGTCGCGCGAAATCGTCAGCGTCATTAGGCGTTGAATGCCGTCGAATTGCAGGTTGGCGTTGATCGCCGCGTCCAACGTGCGCGCGACGATGAACATCGTCCCCTCGAGCACCGTGGCCACGTCGCTCAAGGGCACTTGCTTGCCTTCCAAACGCGCCAGCCGCAAGCTGGGGTACAGCTCCAAGCGCCCGAAGCGAATGCCGTCGGCGACGCCCAGCACGGGCTCCAAGGGAATCGCCAGGACGCGCGAGAGTTCGCGCAGCGGCAACACGCTGCGCCCGTCCACCGTGCGGCTGGGGTACTGAAGCTGCACGCGCGTGCCGTTCAGGAACGCGAAGTTGGCGTCGAGTGGCCAGACCAGTTGCTTCGTCACGAGTTTCGTCGTGGGTAAACGCGCGTTTTGCGACAACGCAAACCCGAGCGTGAGGATGAACAGCGCAGCCAGTGCGCGCAGAAAAGCGAACTTCACACGGCGCAGCATACCGTGGGCGCGCCTGGGCTCCAACCGATTTTTGCACACCGCCCAGCACTCGAGACGCCTTCAAATACGTGCTCGAGACGCTTTTTTGGTTTTGTGCACGGCTTGAGCGTTCCTTGAAATTCCGCCCCCGACACACCTCCCCTCCTCGAGGGGAGACAGCCCGCGCCTGAGGGCAGAGGGGAGTGCACCGCGCTTTTTCGACGGCGCGGTGCACTCCCCCTGCTTTTTGCTGCCCGCAAAAAGCGGTCCCGCTCATGGAGGGGGATGGAGGTCAAAGGCTCGAGGCTCGAGCGTTCAGGGCTGCGCCCACGCGTCCCGGTAATCGTGCACGAACTGCTCAAACGAAATTGGCGCTCGCCCGAGGATGCGCCTGACTTCGCCCGTCAACGTGCCCGCCATGCCGAGCTTCGCCACGGTGTACAGCGCTTCCATGACCAAAACTTGCGGCAATGGCATGCCTTGTTTGCGCAGATGCAGCCCGAAGGCGAAGTTGTTGGGATTGGAATAGGTGATCTGCGTGCCGAGCACGCGGGTCATGATCGCGGCGGCTTCAGCGTAGGTGAGCGCTTCGTCGCTGGTCAGTTCCACGCCTGCGCCCAGCATGCCCAAGTCGCGCAGGGCGTCGCTCTCGAGGGTAAGGGCTTTCACGGCGACAGCGGCAATGTCGCGCACGTCAATGAACGCTGTTTTGCCGTTCCCAGCGGGGATGTAGATGTCGCGCATCCGCGCGATGTCCTCGCGGTGCGTGGTGGACAGGTTCTGCATGAAGAACGCGGCGCGCAGGAAGGTGTACTCGAGCGCCCCGTCTTTTCCCAGCTTTTCAAAGTGCTTTTCCACGGCTGCGTGCGGCACGACCGGGTTCTTCTCTGCGCCTTGCAGCGACAAGAACACCCAGCGCCGCGTGCCTTGGGCGACGCCAGCGTCGATGGCGGGCAGCATCATGTGCTTCGTGTCGGACACCGCAGGCGGGCGCATCAGGAAGCAGGCGCGCACCCCCTCGAACGCGGCCGGGTAGGTGTCTGGGTTGCCGAATTCAAAGCGCCTCAGCTCGAGCAGTCCAGTCTCGAGGTGGTTGGCGAACGTGGCGCGGCTCTTGTCGGGGTTGGTGACGGCTGCCCTGACCGCGTGTCCCGCCTCAAGGAGTTGATCCAAAACGGCGCGACCGACGTTGCCGGTCGCGCCCGTGACGAGAATTGGAGTAGCCATACCCGAGACTCTAAGACCGAATGGCTGGGGCGGCGTTGAGGTGTGTGTTGCTGGTCAACATCTCGAGCATCGCGTCGCTCAGGTCGGGTGGCGTGATCTGCGCGCCAGGTCCCATCGGCGGGTAGCCGATGGTGTACTTGCCGACGCGTGGACCGTCTTTGATCTGCGGCGCGCGCAGGATAACGAATTCCACGCCACTCCGTTGCAGGATGTCCAACTGCACCCGCTTGTCCGCCACGGCGTCCGCGATGATCTTGGAGACCAGCCAAGTGATGGCGCGCGTGCCGAAATCTTTGGAGTCCTGCGGCAAACCCATGCCCGCGCCGCCGACGACCACGACGCGTTTGACGCCGTGCTTGTTCATCGCCGCGACGAGGTGGCGCGTGTGCTGCGCCAGCACGTCTTTGGGTGAGGTTTTCGTCGGACCCAAGGTGTTCAGAACCGCGTCTTGCCCCTGCACCACAGCGTCCACGTCGCCCGCGTTCGTCGCGTCGCCCTTGACCACTTTCAAATTCGCGTGCGCGATGCCCAGCTTGTTCGGGTCGCGCACGAGCGCTGTGACCACGTGCCCGCGCTCGAGGGCGAGTGCGGTGAGTGCCCGACCGACCTTGCCGGTCGCGCCGAAGATCGCCAATTTCACGCCGGAACCGCCGGGGCGAACACGTCCTTGCGTTGCCGCACCCACTCCTCGAGCGTGGTGAGTTGCACGGGCAGTTTCTCGAGCACGGCGTCCATGTTGACATGCATGGCGTCCATCGGCGCGGCTTCCCCGGCGCGGTACGCGCTGCGCGTCGCCTCACCGGCTTCTGGACCCATGATCTGCGCCATCATGTCGCCGAATTCGTCGGGGCTGATCGTGCGGTACGTGTAGGAGTGCCCCAAGGCATTCGTGAAGCTCTGGGCGATGCGTTCTCCGGTGAGGCCCTCGGGTCCGCCGATGTTGAAGGTTTGCCCTGCCAGTTCGGGGCGCTCGAGCGAGGCGACCGCGAGGCGACCCAAGTCCTCCGCCGCAATCCACGAGGTCGGGCGTTCACGACCGACCGGGTACGCAATTTCGTGGCGCTGCTGAATGCCCGGCAGCGTCCACGGACCCATCAGGTTTTCCATGTACGCCGTGGGACGCAGGATGACGCTGTGCACGCCGCTGTCACGGACCATCGCCTCGACTTGGATTCGGTAATCCATCATCGGGAGGCCCGTCGGTGCGCTCGGCGTTTGCCCGCTCGTGTTCAGCACCAAGCGCTGTACGCCCGCGCGCTTCAGCGCCTCGAGCGCCGCAAGCGTCCGGGCGACAGGGTTGCCGTCGCCGCCGAACGGCAGCATCAAGAACACCGCATCCACGCCTTCATGGGCTGCATCGAGGCTCGAGGCGTCGTTCAAATCACCTTGGTAGACCTTCGCGCCCATCGCCTTGAGCGCTGCCGCTTTTTCAGGGTGACGCACGACGACGTTGACCGCGTGACCGGCTTGCAACAACAAGCGCGCGACGGGTTCGCCTTGCGCTCCGGTGGCTCCATAAGACAGCACTCGCATGGTCTTCTCCTTGTGGTGCAGGCGTTCGAGTGCGTCTCGAAGAGACCGCCTGCCGTGGGAGCGTCACCCTAGCAAAGTCACTTCAATAAGAGAAGTAGTTACACTGATGTGATACAGTTTCTTGGAATGAATCAATGCCTCGACCACACCGACGCTGGCTTCGATGACCTCGAGTACAACTCCCGTGTGCAGACCCAACCCAGCTGCACCGTGGAACGCACCTTGGAAATCATCGGCGGCAAATGGACCACGCTGATCCTGCGCGACCTGCTGCGCGGCACCAAACGCTTCGGCGAACTGCGCTCGAGCCTCGGCACGGTCAGCCCCAAGACGCTCAGCGACCGTCTGAAATTCCTTGAGGAGCGCGGCATCGTCGAACGCAAGAGTTACCCAGAGATTCCTCCAAGGGTCGAATACACGCTCACCGCTCGAGGGCGCGACCTCGGCGCGATCATTGACGCGATGGCGATTTGGGGCGCGCAGCACTCGTAAACCCTCCCCCACAACCTCCCCTCGTTGATGGGAGACCGCCCGCGCCTGCGGGCAGAGGGGAGTGCACCGCGCAGATGAAATGAGCGCGGTGCACTCCCCCTGCTTTTTGCTGCCCGCAAAAAGCGGTCCCCCTCGAAGAGGGGGAGCCAAGTCAAGGTCAACGGCTCGAGCATCTGCACTTCTCCGTCTTTGTCAACCTCGAGCCTGTCCGCTAGAATCGCGCCTTGCCCATTTCGCACATCGTCGGTTTTGACGACTTCCCCTTCGCTCGGGCACACCGCGGCGACATCAGCATCGTCGGCACGGTGTTTTCTGGCGTTCGGCTCGAGGGGGTGCTGCGCGGAAAAATCCGACGCGACGGGGCGAATGCCGCGCGGGAAATCGCGCGGCTCGTTGCAACCTCCAAATTTGCACCGCAAATGCAGTTGGTGATGCTGCAAGGCGTGGCGATGGCGGGGTTCAACGTCGTGGATGCCCGGTGGTTGCACGCGACTTTGGAGATTCCCGTACTGATCGTCGCGCGGCGCAAACCCGTGATGACCGGCATTCGCAATGCGCTGATGACAAAGGTGCGCGGCGGCAAACGCAAATGGGCGTTGATCGAAGCCCTGGGTGAAATGGAAGCCTGCGAACGCGTCTACGTGCAACGCGTCGGGCTCACGCTCGAGGAAGCCAGCGACGTGCTGCGGCGCACCACGGTGCACGGTCATATCCCGGAACCGCTGCGGCACGCGCATTTGATCGCGGGTGGGATTGCCACGGGGCAGTCTCGAGGACGGACCTGAACAGCGCATCGCTCGAGCGTTGACCCTCGGGTGCAAGATTTCCCGCGTCTCGAGCCAAAAAAGAGCGCCCCGAGCGGGACGCTCCTCTTTCAATACGCTTTGCTCAAACGTCAATCTGCGCGAAGACCGCGTTTTCTTCGATGAACGCGCGGCGCGGCGCGACATCTTGACCCATCAGGTCTTTGAAGACTTCGTTGGCTTCGAGCGCGTCTTGGATCGTCACGTGCAGCATCGTGCGCGCGGCTGGGTCCAGCGTGGTTTCCCAGAGTTGCTCGGCGTTCATTTCGCCCAAGCCCTTGTAGCGCTGGATCTGGATGTTGCTCTTGTCGCCGATTTCTTTGAGGCGCTGCTGCAAGATTTCTTCGTTAAACACGTACTCGCTCTTGCGCCCCACAGTCAGTTTGTACAGCGGCGGTTGCGCGATGTACAGGTAGCCCGCTTCGATCACGGGGCGCATGAAGCGGTAGAAGAAGGTCATCAGCAGCACCGCGATGTGCGAGCCGTCCACGTCGGCGTCGGTCATGATGACGATGCGGTGGTAACGGATGTTGGTCAAATCAAAGTGCTGGTTGTCGCCCGTGCCTTGGATGCCCGCGCCGATGGCGGCGATCATGCTGCGAATCTCGGCATTTTTGAGGATCTGTCCGATGGCGGCTTTTTCGACGTTGAGCACCTTACCGCGCAGTGGCAGCACCGCTTGGAACTTGCGGTCCCTGGCACCCTTGGCGGTTCCGCCTGCGGAGTTTCCTTCCACCAAGAGCAACTCTGACTCGGCTGGATCGTCTGACTGGCAATCCGCGAGCTTGCCCGGCAAATCGTCATTCTCGAGGGGGTTCTGACGGCGCACCAAATCCTTGGCTTTGCGCGCGGCGTCCCTGGCTCGAGCGGCATCGGCGGCTTTCTCGCAGATGACCTTGCCGATTTTTGGATTCTCTTCCAGGTACTCCAAGAGCTTCTCGCCGACGACGCGGCTGACCGCGGTTTGCACTTCAGGGTTCAGCAACTTGACCTTGGCGTTCGATTCAAACTGCGGGTCGTTGATCTTGACGCTGACCACGACGTTCAACCCCTCGAGCCAATCGTCACCCTGGGGTTCAATCGCGTTTTGTTTGAGCAACCCTTTGTCTTTCAGGTATTTGTTGAACACGCGCGTGTATGACGTGCGAAACCCCGTCATGTGGGTGCCACCGTCGCGGTTCGTAATCATGTTCGCGTAGGCAAGCAGATTGGGTGTGTAGGAGGTGGAGTGAACCATGCCGACTTCCACGACCACGCCCTCGAAGAGCCCCTTCAACAAGAGTGGCGTGTCGTACAGCAGTTTGTCGTCACCGACGAGGGAGCGTGCGTACGCAGCGACGCCGCCCTTCTCCTGGAACACTTCAGTTTTTTGGTGCCCCTCGCGCTCGTTGACCAGGACGATCTTCAAGCCGCCCATCAGGTACGCCAACTCGCGCAAGCGGCGGCGGATGCGGCTGTAATCCCAGTACGTTTCAATGTCCTTGAACACGGCTGGGTCGGGCTTGAAGGTGATGCTCGAGCCGTTGCGGTTGTCGGGGTTCTTGCCGATGACGTGCAGGGGTTCGGTCAGGACGCCGCTCTCGAAGCCGATGCGGTAAAGGTCCTTGCCCTTTTTGATCTCCACGCGCAAGAACAGCGACAGCGCGTTGACGACCTTCGCGCCGACGCCGTGCAAGCCGCCCGAGACCTTGTACGCGCCGTCGTCAAACTTGGCTCCAGAGTGTAAGTCTGTAAACGTGACTTGGACTGCGGGGCGTCCACCCTCGTTCGCAATCGGGTCAATCGGGAAGCCGCGTCCGTTGTCGGTCACGGTCACGCTCTCATCGTTGTGAATCGTCACTGAAACGGTGTCTGCGTAACCTGCCTGACCCTCGTCAATGGCGTTGTCAATGATTTCCGAAAGCAACTGATGAAAACCGTCAACGCCCGTGCCACCTTGCAGGTACATGCCGGGCCGCTTGCGAACACCCTCGAGTCCTCTGAGAACTTTGATGTTCTCGCCAGTGTAATTCTCAGCGCCCTGCGATAATGCCTCTTCGTCCATCGCAATCGGATCAATGTTGTCTTCGATCATGCGTGCTCCTGTCTCGTTTCGGTTCGCTTCGCGGTGCGTCTTCGTGTGGTGCCGTTGGCGTTTCGCCAAACACAGAATTCTACCCTTTGGACGCACCCCAGGTCAAGCCGAAAAATCGCGTGCAGCACGCGTCCCCTGAGTCCTAAAATGGGGTCTCGAGCGGCAGCCCAGTTTGTGGCTGGGGTTGCCATCTGGGACGCACGCCAATTGCGTGCCACGCACCCTCGCCGGATAATGCCCAGATGCTGACCCTCGTCTACGCCTTTTGCTACGCCCTGACCGGTTTGTTTTTGATCGCCACGCTGTGGGCGGTCGTGGAGTCGCGCAACAAGCAGCCTTCCAAGGGCTTCATGGTGGCGATGAACGTCGTGCATTACGTTGCCGTGCTGACCTTTGCCCTGGGCATCGCTGCCCTGGCTCGAGGAGAGTTGCCTCAGGCGGGTCGCTTTATCGAATACGCCGGGCTGTACACGCTGGGCGGTGTGATTTACATGCGCGGCTTGTTTCCGGGCGGTTGGGTGCACAAGCTCTTGCGCGACCCGCCGAACATCGCGCGCGGCATGCTGATCGGCAGCGGTTGGGCGTTCGGCGCGATGCTCGGGTACGTGCTGCGCTTCGTCCAAGGCGCAGCGTAAACCATCGGTCAACACTGCTCAGGTGGCTGGCTCGAGGCGTGCAGGTCTCGAGATTCGGTCGTGATCGGCGTTGACCGCGTCTTTGGGATGTCGGGTTCATCACTCTGCCCAGTCCAGAATCGAGCATGCGCTGGGCTTTTGGTGCAGGTCCTGACCCGGGCCTGACCTCGGCTTCAGCTCCAAATCAGTTGCTGGGGGATCAACTGGCGATGCAGGCACGAGATGTAGTGGACCGTTCTACACAATACACAGCATCTCGAGGTCCACCGTGGTAGAATCACCGAACGGAAAGGAATGTGGACTTCGTTGTTGACAGAACGCAGGCGCCGCTTCTGACAAAACTTGACTTCTCATTCTGTTAAGGATTAAATTACGACTATGCTCATCACAGAACGCTCAATCACGACTACGCGCACGCAACCCGCCCCACGCACCATCGCCCGCCGCGCCGCACGCCTCGAGATCAACCGTTTCCTGCGCGCCCTCGCGCGCTTGACGAGCAAAGCCGGCGACCGCCAAGCCTGGCTCCTGCTCGCGCTGGTGATGCTGCCCTTGATCGGCATGGTCCGCAATTTCATGACCTACGGCTTCGAGCGCTAAGTTCCCCTCGAGCTTCTTGAACCGGGACGCCCCATGCGTCCCGGTTTTGCATTTTTTGTCGAAAAGACGCTTGCCTCGAGGGATCAACGCCCTTCACCCGTGGGTGCTATGCTGCACGCATTCAACGGGCTCCCAGTGCGGAGCGACGAAGGGGCATCCATGTTATTGAGGCGTACCTACGAAGTGATGGCATTGCTGGTCTTGGTCTTTGCGGTGACGTGCGTCATCGGCGGTTTCTACAGCGCGGTTTCGGGCGGCGGGTTCTACGCGCTGTTCCTGGGCTTGGTCGTCGGCGGGTTCAGCGCCGCCATCGCCTTTGTGATTTACAAATTTGCGTCTGGACCAGCGCAAGCGGGTCTGAAAGTGCTGGGCATTGACGAAAAAGCCGAGGTCATGAAAGCCGAAAGCCTCAAGCGCAAACCCGCCAAGGTCAGCGCACGCTAAAGCAGGCATGAAACGCGGTCTCGAGGCAAGCACGCTCGAGACCGCACGTTTTGTCCCCAGATCACCATGAGCACATTTCTGACCATCGTTTCTGTGATCGTCGCTGCGTTCATCATCACAGCGATGTACTACGCCTTGCGCTTTCCCAACGGCAAGTGGTTCCCGAGCGGCCGCGACAAGCTGCTGCGCAAAGTCGGCCCGCTCGCCACTGGAACCTTGGAACGCCTGAACGTGCGCTATTTGACCCGCGCGGGCGGCGTGCCGCGCTTGCTGTTCAACGCCGATTACCGCTACGAGGTCAAAGGACAGCCGTACACGATCACGTTGCCCCTCGAGAGTGAAAAACTGGATGCGCCGCGCATCAAGGACGCCCTGACCACGCGCGAACATGAACGCGAAGTCGCGGAACGTCTGGTTTTGGAGGATGGCACGACCTTGGAAGGACGCGAAACGATCCGCCAGTATTACAGCGACCGCCTGCAAGCGCGCACGCCGACCGTGCAAGTGCTCTACGACAAGGGTGCGCCTGCGCTCTCCACGGTGCGCGACTGGCGCTGAAAACCATTGTTACTCGAGACCCCAGTGCCTCGAGCGGTCACGGCACTTGACTCGAGACCCGTCGAACTGCAAACGCTATCCTCGAGCCAGCGTCGCACCGGACAGGGACAAGCCCTGTCCCTACAGCGGTTCCCATGTTTGTGACTGCCCCACCGTCACAAACATGGCGACCAACGGGAGTAGGACAAATCAGCGTTTCTCGAGTGTATTGGACACCCGACCGCGTTTTGGGAGGGTGGGAGAGGAACTCGGGAAACGCTGTACACAAGCAATCTCGAGCCTCGAGTTGGGATCGAAATGCCGCTCAACGGCACGGCGGCGCGTCGTCCTCGAACTGACCGGTCACGCCGTCGCTGGCAGCGGTCACGACCACGTCGTTGGTGTCCAAGTCGTACTCCAAGCGCTCGCCTTTGATCGAGTCCTTGCCGTCCACGGAAGACGACACGGCGGGCTTCCCGAACAAAATCGCGCGGTTGGCGCGGTCGTCGTATTCCACGCGGTCGGCAGTGGAGGTGCGGCATTTGCTGCGCAAGGTCACGCCGCCCTCCAAGAACGTCTTTTCGTTGTCCACATCCACGGTGATCTTGTCGGAGTTGCCGCGCAGGGTTTCGCCTTTGTCCTGCGGGCGTTCGAAGGTGATGGGACCGTCAATCACCGCCAAGCCCGTGTCCTCGGTGTATTTGAGGCGCTGCCCGACGAGCTTGGTCTTGCCCTGCTCCACGAACACGGTGTTGGGCTTGGGGTCGGGCTTGACGATGGGGAAGCACTCGGGGTCATCCTCCGCGCGAAAATCGGCGGAGCCGTTGTACGCCTCGATTTCGCCGTCGCCGTTTTCTTGCTGTCGGACCACGGCGACGCGGGTTTTGATGACGTTCTTGTCAATCGTGATGTGCACGAAGTATGGGTCGGCGTCGTAAATCACCGAGCGCGTGACCTGCTCTTTGTCGTCGTTGCTCGGCGTGCAAATCACGAACATGCCCTTGTCGTTGGGACCGTACTTCACGGCCGTGATCGTCTTGTCGTCGCGCAGCAGCTTCACGGTGGACGGAAACTCCTCGGCAGGCGTTTCGGGGTCAACCGTCCCCAATGCCAACCCGCCGAGGAGCAAAGCCGCCAGCAGTGCGCGTTTCAACGTTTCGTCACTTCACTTGTCTGTCGGGCACTTAAATTCTGCCATCGGCACGGTGAACGCGCGCCCGACCGTGACCTGCTCTTTGCTGGTGTTGTTGATCAGCGTCGTGCCTTGAACCTCTGCCCTCGAGCGGGTGTCGGTGTTCTTCGCGGGGCGTCCCACGACGTACGCGGTGCTCTTGGCGTCGTCGAAGTACAGCGTGTCGCCCGTGGTGCGATTTCGGCCGCTGACAATCGTTACGCCGCCCATGCCGACCAAGGTGTTGTTGTCGGTGTTGACGCGAACCTCTTTGGCGGTGATCGTGATGCGGTTCTCGCCCGCCTTTTTGGGTTCACGCACCAGCGTCACGGTGCGCGCGTCGGTCAAGCACCCAAGGCTCGAGTCCTCGTCGTAGACGACTTTGCTGGCTTGCGCGGATTGGTTGCCGTTGTCCAGCTTGACGTTGCCTTCGCTGGTGGAGACGTTCGTGTCCACGTCGAAGGTGGCTTTGCTGGCACTGATGTTGACATCGTCGTCGCCCGCCTTTTGCGGCTTTTGCACGATCTTCGCGGGTCCCGCCAGCACGCCCAAGCCGCTCGTTTCGCGGTACTCGAGGCTCGGACCTTGGGCGGTGAGGCGTCCGCGGGTGACGGTCACGCCGTTCGTGAACGTCGCCGTGCGCTTGCCTTCGCTGGCAACGATGGCGGCGCCGTCGGGCGCAGTCAGCGTGGCGCGGTCAGCGCTGATCTTGAGCTGCTGCACGCTGCCTTTGACGTTGCCGGTGAACTCGATGGAAGCGGCTCTGGGGCTGCCGTTTTGACGGTCTCCCGTGACCGCAATCACCCTCGAGCCCGCAGCGAGCGCGATGCCTGCGGTGAGGAGCACGCACGCCCCGAACACCAATTTCAAGTTGATCTGTTTCATTTCAGCTCCTTGTTCTTGTTGACCAGCACACCGTCCACGCAGCGTTCGTCGCCGCCGTCGAGGATTTTGAACGTGAACTTGTCCATCGTGAACTTCTCCGTGAGGTCGAAGCTCGCCTCCAGGTTCGTGCCTGTCTGCCGAAAATTCGTGGCGACCACATCCGCAAAGGGCGCGCGGTAACCCGAGTTCTGGTCAATGATGACCGGAGTTGCACCGGGTTCCTCGCGCCCCAGCTTGACCGTGGTGCAATCTTTTTTGACCAACACCGTCGCGGTCTGCGTGCGCAGGTTGTCGTTGCCATCAATCGTCAATGACTTGGCGGTGAGCTGCAAATCCTCCACGCCTTTGACCAGGCGCCGACCCACACCCTCGAGCGTGACCTCACTTTCGCGCGTGTCCGGGTTGTACACGACGTTGCTGGCATTAAACAGCCACTTCGCATCCGGGTCTGCCGCCGGATACAACTCCAACTTGACCCCCTCGAGCGTGACCTCACCCAAGGCTTCGCGCGTTTGCACGGGCCAAAGGCTGACCACGACACCCAACAGCAGCAATGCGCCGAGGGCGATGAGTGCGGTGCGGGTCATGCGGTTGACTATGGCCGCCCCCCCGATGAGGAGCGTGAAGCACGCGGGAAAGCCCGTTGTGGCTGTGCTCGAGGGGCTCTCATAAATAAAGCCGCGTTCATTTCACACCCAAGCGATCCAGCACAAATGCGTACTCGAGCGCGACTTCACGCAACGCGTCGAAGCGTCCGCTCGAGCCGCCGTGACCCGCGCCCATGTTCGTGTGCAAAACCAGGGTGTTGTCGCCTGTGTCGACGGCGCGCAGTTTGGCGATCCATTTGGCGGGTTCGTGGTAACTGACGCGCGGATCGTTCAGCCCGGCGGTGATGAACAGGTTCGGGTACGCGGCGCTCACCGTTTGATCGTACGGCGAGTACGCCCGCATCGCCTGGTAAAACAGGGGGTCATTGGGGTTGCCCCACTCGTCGTATTCGTTCGTGGTCAACGGCAAGCTGGTGTCCAGCATCGTCGTCACCACGTCCACGAACGGCACGGCAGCCACCACGACCTTAAAAAGCTCCGGGCGCATGGTCACGCACGCGCCGACGAGCAAGCCGCCCGCACTGGCACCGCTGATGGCGAGTTGCGGGCTCGAGGTGTAGCCCTCGGCAATCAGGTGCTCCGCACAGGCGATGAAATCCTCGAAGGAATGCAGTTTGCCCAGGAGCTTACCGTCCTCGTACCATTGCCGCCCGAGTTCCTGCCCGCCGCGCACGTGCGCAATCGCAAAGACCACGCCGCGGTCCAGCAGCGACACGCGGTTGGAGGAGAAATACGGGTCTAGGCTGATTCCGTACGCGCCGTAGCCGTAGAGGTACAGCCGCGCAGGACCGCCCTCGAGCGCCCCCCGTTTGTAAATCACGCTGACCGGCACGCGTGCCCCGCCTGTGCTCGTCACCTCGAGGCGTTCGGTGACGTAGGCGTCCGGGTCGTACCCGCCCAGGACAGGATCGGTTTTCAGCACCGTCTGCCCGAGGGTCGCCAAGTCCACGTCAATGACCTGACGCGGTTGCGCCAACGAGGTGTACTGCAAGCGAAACGCGGGCGCGTCGAACTCGAGGTTCGTGCCGGGGTACACGCTAACGGCGGCGTGCGGCATCGTGATGTGCTGCGCGCCGCTCGCGCCATGCACCCAGAACTGCGTGAACCCGCCCTCGCGGCCCCAGACGACGACGTGCGACCGAAACGGCATCACCGCGCTCACCAAGCGCGCCGGGCTGTGCGCCAGCCACGTCGTCCAGCCCTCGAGCCCCGCGTTCTGATCGGCGGTGTTGCCTTCGGGCGCGAGCGAAACCATGAAGTTCACCGCGCCGCGGCTGTTGTGCCGCACCAAGAACCCCGTGTCGGGCAGGTGCTCCACGCTGTACTCGAGCCCGCGCTCGCGCGCCTTGAACAAGCGCGGCGTCTCGAGGGGCGCGTCACTGGGGATCAAGCAAACTTCGGTCGTGACCCCCGCCCGCGCGGTCAGCCTCAACCACGCGCGGCTGCGCGTTTTGCTGAGCCACAGGAAAAACGTTTCGTCGGGTTCCTCCAAGACCAAGCTGTCCGGCGTGCCCGCGCCAAGGGTGTGCCGCCAAATTTGGTGCGGACGCATCTGCGTGTCGGCGCGCACGAAAAACAGGTGCTCGCCGTCGGCTGACCATTCCAAGCCGTAATACGCGTCAGCAATCGTGGCGATGACCTCGCCGGTCTCGATGTCTTTGACGTGCAAGCGATACCGCTCGCTGCCGTCGGTGTCCAGCAGGTACGCCACGCGCGTGCCGTCCTCGCTGACCGCCATCCCACCGAGCTGCAAGAACCCGTATCCGCCGTCCTGGGCAACCGCGTTCAAGTCCAGCAGCACCTCTTCTGTGCCCTCGAGCGACCCGCGCTTGCGGCAGTGCACGCGGTACTGCTTGCCCTCTTCGGTGCGGCTGTAGTACCAAAACTCGCCGCGCCGGGCGGGCACCTCGAGATCCGACTCCTGAATGCGGGCGCGCATCTCCGTGTACAGCGTCTCGCGCAAGTCAGCCAGCGGCGCCATCACTGCTTCCAGGTACGCGTTCTCCGCCTCGAGATAAGGAACGGTGTCCGGGTCGGCGCGGTCACGCAACCAGTGGTAGTCGTCCACGCGTTCGTCGCCGTGCAGCGTGAACGTCTGCGGAACGCGCTTGGCGACGGGCGGACGGGCTTGGGTCATGCCCACATCGTACCGGGTTGAACAAATTTGGCAGTTGGGCGCAAGAAAGGCTCGAGCGCAGCGCGTGCAAGCTGGGCTGGAACTCGAGGGTCAGGCTATCGGCATCGCTTAACGTTTGTCTTTCTTGCACAGCAAAAAGCGCTTGCTCAAGACGCCACTCTCATCCCCAACCCGTCTTGCCCCTGACAGCAGCACCTTCTTGATCCAGAGCGCGCACCTCACGGGCTGGATCGCTTCCGGGCTTGGGGCGCTTCTCTCGCCAGCGAGAGAAGGGAGCCGTGTTGCACAACGTTTTGCCCTCTCTCGTCTTTGCGAGAGAGGGCCGCCGCGACAGCGGCGGGGTGAGAGCGGCCGTCGGCGAAGTCGAAAGTGCGTGTATGACACAGCGTTTTCTTAAACTTGTCCGAACGAGCGATTACGGCTCGCGTGGTTGGGCTGCGGTCTCGAGCCTGGATTTCAAATTTTCGTAACCCGAACGCGAACGATCACTGGGTCAATACGCGCGCAAGCACGAACTTCAAATACCGCCCCTCGAAGAACGTCACGGGATGGTCGGGAGCCTGCCCGTTCTCCTGCACGATCTGTACGCGCCTTCGTGCATCCCCGCCCGCCTCGAGCAGAATCTCTTTGAATTGCTCCGCGCCGATCTGCGACGTGCACGACGCGGTGGCGAGCAAACCACCGGGCGCGACGCAGCGCAACGCCAAGGCGTTCAGCTTTCGATACGCCCTCGCTGCCGCAAAGCGGTTGTCGCGGCTGCGCGCGAGGCTCGGCGGATCCAAAATCACGAGGTCAAACGTGCGTCCCTCGCGCACGTAGTCCTCCAAGAGTTTGAAACAATCGGCAGTGACGAATTCATGTTCACTCGAGAGAAACCCGTTCAAATCAAAATTGCGCGCCGCGTCGCGCATCGCGGCGGGGGCGATGTCCACGCTGGTCACGCGCGTCGCACCGCCTCGAGCCGCGTACACGCTGAACGCCCCGGTGTACGCGAACAGGTTCAAGACGCTTTTGCCGCTCGACACGCGTTCCACGAGCGCGCGGTTGTCGCGGTGATCGAGGAATAATCCGGTTTTCTGCCCCTCGTACAGATTGGCGATGATCTTGAGCCCATTCTCCGTGATCGTCAATTCTGGCGGCGGCGCGCTGCCCCACAGCGTCTCGAGCGCACCGTCCGCGCGCCGCACGATGCCGCGCAAGCCCAGGTCGCTCTTTGAGAGCGCCTTGACCGCCCACGGGACCACCTCTGGCTCCAAGCAATCGGCGTAGGTTTGCAGCACCGCGTAGCGTTCGTAGCGGTCCACGGTCAAACCGGGCAGGAAGTCGTTCTCGCCCGCGATCAACCTGAACGCGTTCGTGTCTTTTCCAAACCACGCCGCGCGCAACTCCAACGCATCCTCGACGCGCCGCGCGACCATCGCGTCACCCGGCTCGTCGTGCCCGAACAGCCTGAACGCAATCGCGCTGTCGGCGTCAAACAACCCGTACGACCACGCTTTGCCCGCCTGCACGCGCACCCACTCGCCGGTCTCCAAATCATGCTGAGGCAAGTGCTTGTGGTACACCCACGGGTGCCCAGCGAGCATCGCCGCCTCGAGCTGGGGGGAGAGGGTCATCGTCGGCAGCTTCATCGCGGGCAGTTTACCGGGCGGCTCGAGCGCAGACAGGTCAGGCGTTGGCGGTTTTTAGTGCCGTTGAACGATCTGAATCAAATTCCCGCAGGTGTCGTCAAAAACGGCGGTCGTGACCGGTCCCATCGCCACAGGCGGCTGGGTGAACCGCACGCCTGCGCCCTGTAAACGGTCGTATTCCGCGTGCACATCGTCAACACCGAATTGCGTGTACGGAATGCCGTCTTCCACGAGCGCTGTTTTGAACGTGCGCGCCGCCGGGTGTTGGTCGGGCTCGAGCAGCAGCTCGACGCCGCTTGCATTGCCGTGGGAGACGACGGTCAGCCAACGGTAGGTGCCGAGGGGCACGTCTTCTTTCATCTCGAAGCCGAGCGTGTCGGTGTAGAACTTCAGGGCTTTTTCTTGGTCGTCCACGAAAACACTGGTCACGATGATCTTCATGCGTCTCCTTGATGGGGGGTGGTTGGCTCGAGCCAGCGTTGGACGATTGTCTTCAACGGCGTGGTGTCCAGCGTGTGGTACTTGTAGCGTCCTTCCCTCCTGGTCGCAATCAGCCCGACCGCCTCGAGCATCGCCAGGTGTTGTGAAACGGCTTGTCTCGTCAGGGTGAGGTCGTGGTGCATGGCGAGCCGCGCGCAGATCTCGAACAGCGTTTGGTCGTTGCGCTCGACGAGCGCGTCGAGGATTGCACGCCTGGCGGGGGCTGCCAGCGCCTCGAAGAGGTCAGCCACATTCACACTATAGGCAAGTCATCACTTGCCTGTCAAGCCAAGGGTGCTCGAGAAATCTCGGGTCAAACCGGCTCACCTGGTTGCCTGGAACATAGACACAAACTGGAGCGGGTGATTAAACTTTGACCAAGTTCAAAATCCAGGGTTCTGCCCAATCGCCTCACCCAAACGCTGTACCCACTCGAGGAGTCCCCATGAAGATTCGCAAAGCCGCCGTCGTCGGTTCGGGCACGATGGGCGCTGCCGTCGCCGCGCACCTCGCCAACGCTGGCATTCCCGTTCTGCTCTTGGACATCGCTGGTCAAGGCGCTGATAAAAACGAGATCGTCAAAAAGGGTCTCGAGCGGGCGCTGAAAGCCAAACCCGCCGCGTTCATGCACCCGTCCAGGGCGGCGCTGATTCAAATTGGCAATCTCGAGGACGACATCGGCAAGCTGACGGGCGTGGATTGGGTCTTTGAAGCGATCCTCGAGCGTCTGGAAGTCAAGCAAGACTTTTGGGCGAAGGTCGAAGCGACGGGCACGCAAGCCATCGTCAGCAGCAATTCCAGCGGCATTCCGATGCACTTGCAAATCAAGGATCGAAGCCTCGAGTTCAAGCGCCGCTTCGTCGGCACGCACTTTTTCAACCCGCCGCGTTACCTGAAACTGCTCGAGGTCATCCCCACGCCAGACACTGATCCCAAAGTCATCGAGACCATCTCGGAATTTGGCGACAAGGTTTTGGGTAAGGGTGTCGTCGTCGCCAAGGACGTTCCCGGCTTCATCGCCAACCGCATCGGCGTGTGGGGCATGATGCAAACCACCAAGGACGCGATTGCGCTGGGCATTCGCCCCGACGAGGTGGACGCCATCGCTGGTCCGATCATGGGTCGTGCCAGCAGCGGCACGATGCGAACGAACGACCTGTCTGGTTTGGACATTGGTTTAGCCGTCGCCAAGGGCTTGGACGCCGCCACCGATTTCGATTACACCCCACCGCCCTTGCTCGAGAAATTGGTGGAGATGAAGCGCCTGGGCGAGAAAACCGGCGAAGGCTTCTTCAAACGCGTCAAAGGTGCGGACGGTAAAAGTGTGATCCTGACCCTGGATTACGACACGCTCGAGTATGTGGACCACGGCAAAGTGCGCCTCAAGGAACTCGAGACGATCCGCACGCTGGGCACGCCCGTCGAACGCATCAAGGCACTCTTGAAGCTCGAGGGCAAATACGGCGACCTCGTGCGCCGCAACGTGTACGGTTTGATCTGGTTCGCCGCCAGCAACATCCCCGCCTGTGCGGACACCGTGCAAGAGGTGGACAACGCGCTGAAGTGGGGGTTCAACTGGCAGATCGGCGCGTTTGATCTGGCGGACGCGTTGGGACACCAGCACGTCGCGGACGGCATCAAAGCAATGGGGCTCGAGGTTCCGAAGCTCTTGCAAGACCACCTCAACAGCGGCAAGCCGTTCTACGACCAATCCTCGAGTCACGGCACGGGTTTGATCGTGCTAGGCGACGTGAAAAAAGACGCGGCTCGAGTCGTCAAATCCTCGGGCGGTGCGTCGCTGCTGGACATTGGCGACGGCGTGCTCTTGCTCGAGTTTCACAGCAAAGCGAATGCCCTGGGCGAAGACGCCATTCGCATGATGCAACACGCGCAGAAAGTCGTCCCCGAGGGCTTCGCGGGCTTGGTCGTCGGCAACCAAGGCGAGAACTTCAGCGCAGGCGCGAATTTGGCCGTGCTGCTGCTGCAAGCCCAGGACGGCGATTTCGACGAGATTGACCTGGGCATTCGCCAATTTCAGCGCTTCACCACGTCCATGCGCTACAGCCCGTTTCCCACGGTCAGCGCGCCGTTCGGACTGGCGCTCGGCGGCGGTTGCGAGCTATCGCTGTACGCCGACCACGTGCAGGCGCACGCGGAGTTGTACATGGGCTTGGTCGAAGCGGGCGTGGGCTTGATCCCCGGCGGCGGTGGCACGACCGAGATGTTGACGCGCTTCACCGATGGGCTCCTGCCAACTGAAAACGCTTTTTCTGCCGTGCGCAAAGCCTTCGAGCAAATTGCCCTCGCCAAGACCAGCACCAGTGCGCTCGAGGCACGCGAAGACCTCGGCTACCTGCGCGAGAGCGATGGCATCACGTTCAACCGTGACCGCCTCATCAGCGATGCTAAACAAAAAGTGCTCGAGATGGCGAACGGGTACGTGCAACCGCAACCGCGCAGCGACATTCCCGCCCTCGGAGAGAGTGCAATTGCGAACCTCAAAGTCGCCGTTCACGGGCTGCAACTCTCGAGACAAGCCAGCCAACACGACGGCGTGATCGCGCTGCAACTCGCCAAGATTCTCGCGGGTGGCACGGCGAACAGGGAGATGAAACTGAGTACGCAGCACTTCCTGGACCTCGAGCGTGAAGCCTTCCTGCACCTCGTCGGCACGCGCAAAACGCAGGAGCGCATTGCGCACACGTTGAAAACGGGGAAGCCGCTGCGGAATTAAATTTGGCTCAGGGACGAGATGAATTTGTGACTGACAAGCCGAAATACGACTCGTCTGAACCAGTTACCCCCTGCGAAGTAGGGGGGCGTCGCCCGCTAGGGCGGCGGGGGGTCGTGCGACGATCCGTCGTTCACGCGCCCCACGACCCCCCGTCTCGAGCAAGCTCGAGCCTCCCCCCTACTTCGCAGGGGGGTACAAAGAAACTTGAGTCAATATTGCGCGGTCTGGAGCCAAGAACGTGAATGCATCTGTGTGGGCACACGTGACGAAACCGCCTGTCGTCCTCATTCATGGCATGTGGAGCAACGCCCGCACCCTCGAGCCCGTGCGTCAGCATCTCGAGTCGTGGGGTCACGCGTGTCACAGCGCGCAGTTGCCGTTCCACAATCCGGGTGAAGCGGTGGGCGTGGCGCGGCTGTCGCACACGGATTACGTGGATTACCTCGAGCGGTACGTCTCGAGCCTGGGCTTGAACGAACCGCCCATCCTCGTCGGGCATTCGATGGGTGGACTCTTGGCGCAACTGCTCGCCGTCCGCATTCAGCCTCGAGCATTGATTTTGTTCGCACCTGCCGCACCCGCTGGTATCCGCATTCTCGCCCCCAGCGCCCTGCGTTCCGTCTGGCACGTGCTGACGACGTGGCACTTCTGGGAGAAGCCGCACACCTACCCGACCCTCGAGAGTGCGCAGTATGCGTTGTTCAACGGACTTCCGCTCGAGCGGCAACGGCAGTTGTACGCCGATCTCGTCCCCGAATCCGGGCGCGTCTTGCTCGAGGCGCTGCTGGGCAAAACAGGCGACGGGCAGCCAACCCACGTGGATTTCGCGCGCTTGCCGATGCCTGTGCTGATCCTGCAAGGCGCGGAGGACCGGATTGTCGTGGCGGGCGGCGCGCGGCAACTTAGGCAGCGGTATCGTGACGCGACGCTCAAGGTGTACGACGGTGCGGGGCATTGGTTTTTTGAGGATGAGACGGTGACTCGAGCAGTGTACAGCGATCTCGAGAATTGGTTATGTAAGGGAGTAACAATGTGAAAGAAATCAAAGTAGTTGAACCAAATACCTTTGATATTTGGACTGAATGGGGCGAGTTGACTCGTCTCATTCAAAGTTCAAGAATTGCTTTCGATAGAGAAGTGAACTATAGACGAAATTCAAAAGAAGAAGTCCAATCAGTAGGAGAAAAATTTAAATATGAGATTCAGATAAAGGATCATATTAAGACTCTCGAGACTGAGCATTTGATTTGCTTGGCTTTTCTTACACTTGCTTTATCTATATGTGAAAGGTTCGTTCGAGGAAAATTAGGCCTCGGACCCGAAGTTGAATTAAGCGGCGGCATAGAAGCTTGGGGTGGAAAAGTTTTAAGGCTTGCCGCACGAGTGCCTCAAGATCAACCAATTTCAGATGAATGGAGCAAAGTTGACGGAGGTTTAGCTGGGTGCATTGAGGTGCAAGAAGCTAGAAATAGCAATCTCCATCAAGGTAATCGTATTTCACAAAGATCTATAAATCGTTTTGTGGATCATGGTCATGTATCACCTTGGAAATTAAATGATGAATTTAGCTTAGACTTTGATTTATTGGAAACATATCGCGGTCGCCTGAAAAGTCTTATGAGACTTAGTGATAATCCGCGCCGTTCGGTAAGGGAGCTAACTCATGAATGAAGCTGTCATCGTATCCACCGTTCGCACGCCCGTCGGTCGCGGGCAGAAGGGCACACTCACCAACACCAGAGCCGACGATCTGGCAGCGTTGGTCCTCAAAGAAAGCGTCTCGAGGGCGGGCATTGATGCAGCGCTCGTGGAGGACGTGTACTTGGGCTGCGCGATGCCGGAGGGCTCGCAGGGCTTGAACTTCGCGCGTTTGGCGGGTTTGCAGGCGGGCTTGCCGGACAGCGTGCCGGGCGTGACGATCAACCGCTTCTGCGCCAGCGGGTTGCAGACGATTGCAATGGCGGCGCAAGCGGTGCGCAGCGGCATGAACGACGTGCTGATCGCGGGCGGCGCGGAGAGCATGAGCATGGTTCCGATGTCGGGCTTTCACTTCAGTGCGAACCCGAGCCTCGTGGATTCCCGACCCGGCGCTTACATCGGCATGGGGCACACGGCGGAGAACGTCGCGGAGCGCTACAACGTCAATCGGGCTGACATGGATGCGTTTGCCGTCGCCAGCCACGAACGCGCAGCGGCAGCGATAGACGCGGGCAAGTTCAAAGACGAGATCGTCCCCGTGCCCGTGCGCGTGGACAAGCTCAAAGGCACAAAGGTGGTCTCCAACGAAATCATGTTCGACACCGACGAACTCTTGCGCCGTGACACGACGCTCGAGGGGCTGGGCAAGTTGCGCGGCGCGTTCAAAGAGGGCGGCAACGTCACGGCGGGGAACTCGAGCCCGTTTTCGGACGGTGCGGCGGCGAGCGTCATCATGGGCGCGAACAAGGCGCAAGAATTGGGCTTGAAGCCACTCGCGCGGTTCGTGTCGTTCGCGGCGGTCGGGGTGGAACCGGAGTACATGGGCATCGGTCCGGTTGCGGCGATTCCCAAAGCCTTGAAACTCGCAGGGCTCGAGTTGAAGGACATTGATTTGATTGAACTGAACGAGGCGTTCGCGGCGCAAGCCTTGGCGGTCGTGCGCGAGTTGGGCATTAACCAGAGCAAGCTGAACGTCAACGGCGGCGCGATTGCGTTGGGGCATCCGCTCGGGGCGACCGGCGCGAAACTCACCGCGAGTTTGATTCACGAGCTTCGTCGGCGCGGCGGGCGCTACGGTATGGTGACGATGTGCGTTGGCGGCGGGCAGGGCGCGGCGGGCATTTTTGAAATCTTGAACTGACGTTGACTCGAGGCTCGAGGGGTTGCGTTGCCCCCTCGAGTTTTTCGGTGTCTCGAGGACTTCGACCTCTGTAGGGACAGGGCTTGTCCCTGTCCGCTTCCCGCTCGAGCACAAACTCGAGCAAACATCATACGAATTCATGCTGATGGGTGATTGCCGTCCAACCGTGCGGACACCCATGAAGGGTGTCCCTACACCGACCTTTAGCAAGAACGCCTTGCTCGAGATGCGGCGTTGGAAGTTTTAACCAATGCGGTAACGCTCTTTGAGCACGGCGCGGTGGTGCAACTGATGCCCCAAGGTGATGAACGCCAACGCTCGAGCGGTGATGGTCGCGCCGTTGACGGTGCCGCGCCGCATCCACGCATCATGCTCGAGCGAGCCGAACAAGCTCACCGATGCCGCGCGCACGGTGCGCCACTCCTCGAGCAACGCGGGGAACGGGCGCGCGTCGGCGTGCGCGGCAAGCACCCAGGCGTTTTCATCGAAACCGGGCAACGCGGATGGTTCGCCGCGGGCGACGTGCAGGGCGCGGAAGGCGAAGACGCGCTCGGCGTCCGCCAGGTGTCCGACAAGTTGCGCCACGCTCCATTTGTCCGGCGCGTAACGCCACGCGGCGCGCTCTGCGGGCAAGGCTTGAAGCGTGCTGTGATCGTGGGTGAACGCGGTCTCGAGCATCGCCAGCACGTCACCGTCGGGCACGCGGGCAACGTACCCGGCGAAGAACGGGGCGTACTCGTCTGGGTGTGGACGCTCGAGGGCAGGCATGCGCCATGCTACCGGGCGCGAAGCTCCCGAGTTTGCGCTGGAGCTGTCATACTGACCACCCGTGAGCGTTCGTTTCCACCACACCGGTCGCGCCACCGCTCGGCTCGAGGCTTGCCTGCGGTTCTACGCCGCGCTGGGGTGCCGCGAGGAGAAGCGCGTGCGCAGCGACGAACAGGGGTTGACGCGGGTGGTGCTGACTTTGCCGGAGAGCGACGCCGCGCTGCAATTCATCGCGTTCGACGACCCGCATTGGACGCCGCCAGGGGAGACCTGGGCGGACCATTTGGCGTTTCACACCAGCGCGTTCGACGACACGCTCACCGCGCTCTTGCACGTGGGGGCGATCTTGGAGCGCGAACCGTACACCTTGCCGGGACGCCCCGGACGCATCGGGTTCGTGTTCGACCCGGACGGGCACCGCGTGGAACTCGTGGAAAGGGACGCATGAAAAAGATTTTGGTCACGGGCGGCGCGGGCTACATTGGGTCGCACACCGCCAAGCGCTTGCACGGGGCTGGGCTCGAGCCGGTCGTGTTGGACGACTTGAGTTTGGGGCACGAGTGGGCCGCCAAATTTGGTCCGTTCGTGCGCGGCAACATTGCCAATGCAGACCTGGTCAAGCGCACGGTTCACGCGCACAAGATTGAAGCGGTGATTCACTTTGCCGCCGCCAGCAGCGTCGGTGAATCCGTGCGCGACCCGCGCAAGTACGTGCACAACAATGTGTTTGGCACAGTGTCACTCTTGGACGCGATGCTCGAGGCGGGCGTCAAACGCATCGTCTTCAGCAGCACCGCTGCCGCCTACGGCAACCCGATTCGCGTGCCGATTGACGAGACGCACCCGACCGTGCCGATCAATCCGTACGGCGAGTCAAAGTTGTATCTGGAACGTGTCATGCACAGCTACGAGACCTACGGCTTGCAATGGGCGGCGCTGCGGTATTTCAACGCCGCCGGAGCCGACCCCGAAGGCGAGATCGGCGAGGTTCACAACCCGGAGTCGCACCTGATTCCGCTGTGCATCGAAGCCGCACTCGGCAAGCGCACGTTGCAGGTTTACGGCAACGATTACCCAACAATGGACGGCACGGCGGTGCGAGATTACATCCACGTCTTCGACCTCGCGGACGCGCACATCAAAGCGCTGGGGTATCTGGAAAACGGCGGCGAGAGCACCGCGATGAACCTCGGCGTGGGCAAGGGGTTCAGCGTCATGGAAGTGATCCGCGCCGTGGAGCGCGTCACCGGGCGCAGTGTGCCGTTTGAAAATGCGCCGCGTCGCGCGGGCGACCCACCGGAACTCGTTGCGGACCCCGCAAAGGCGCGCGAGCGTTTGGGGTGGACGCCGCAGTTCACGGACCTCGAGGAAATCGTGCGCACCGCGTGGGGATTTTTCTCCAAGCGTTGAAGAAGCGTCTCGAGCCAACTTTTTCGAGCGTCACGAAGGCTGGTGTAGGGACGGGGGTCGCGCCCATGCGCGCAGATAACATTGTCCCCGTCCGGTGCGACGGCCGTACGAGCGCAACATGCGGATTGAATGCGTCTCGAGAAACGCATTCGCAATCCGGTTCTCGAGGGACGTTGATGCGGCTCCCGCCGCACTGGACAGCCGTCGTGCTCATGCACGCGTCGAACCCATGTTCGCAAGAGCGAAACGGCGTGACGAGCTGCCCCTACGAACAATGGTGTGGTGGTGGCGCGGTCTCGAGATTCGCGTCTTGCCTCGAGCCTGTCAACGTCGGGCTTGTTCGTCTTCGTAGGCGCGCATGGCTGCGTGGCTTTCAGCCAATGGAAACCGCGCTTCGTTCGCCTCGAGCTTCGCCAAGACGCCGCGCTCCAAATTGACGCCGTGCTGATTGGCGAGTTTGAGCATCAGCATCAGCACGTCGCTCAGTTCACCCTCGAGCCGTTCGTGCGCGCCTTCCTTGGGTGTTTTGTAATGCGCGAGGGTCAAGAGTTCGCGCATGACTTCGCCGAGTTCTTCGATCAAGTGCAGCGCGGTGTGCGCGGGGTCCACGCGGTCCCAGCCGCGTTCACGGTCGAAACGCTCGAGGCGTTGTTGCAACACGCCCAGGCTCACTGCTTCGGGCACGTGTCCTTCGTGTACGGCAGATTCGTTTCGACGTTGCCGCCGATGGTCAGCGCGGATTTGCCGTTCAGCAAGTACTGCACGCTGCCTGCGCCTTGCAGGTCCAGCAGCGTGCTCGCCAAGCCGCAGTACAAGAGCGTTTCACCGGACAGTCCAAGGTCAAACGTCTGCCATTCGGCTGGAACGTCCACGAACACGGTGTCTTTGCGCACGTACACGGTGGGCGTGCCCGCGTCTTGCGGCACGAGGCGCAGGCTTTGCGCGGCGCTGGGGCCCGCCATCCACGCGCGCACCGCGCCCAAAGCGCGAAACTCGAGGGTATCGCCGCCCACGCTGGCGTTGCGGGTTTCCACGCTGTAATTGCGCCCGTCCAGGTTGGCGAAGTAGAGGCGCAGGTTGAGTTCGCTCTTGCCGTTCTGGTCGCCTTGCAGGAGCGCGGGGTCAATCGCCAGGGCAGTCGGTTGCAGTTGCAGTTGGCGCACGCCGAGCACCGTGAGCACGAGCAGCAGCGCGATGATGTTCCACGGCGTGACGAAGTACCCCAAGAAGCGCCTCACCGGTTGCCGCCTTGAATCTGCGGCTTCAAGTATTCAAAAATGCCGTCGGCGATGGCTTGCGAGAGGCGGCGCAGGGCGTCGGGGTCGGACAGGCGTTTGACATCCTCTGGGCTCGAGAACCAGCCGAGTTCGATGTGCAGCGCGGTCTTCGGCGCGCGGTTCAAAAAGACGGCGTGGTCGTGCGAATAGACCTGCGCTTCGCTGTCAGACAATGCCAGGATGCGTGCGCTGACCACGTCCGCCAAGGCTTGCGAGGCGGCGGCGTTGGCGATGAAGCGCTCCAAAATGGCTTTGTCACTCTGGGACGCGGATTTCAACAGTTCCCGCCCGCCCGCGTAGATGCCCACGGCGGGGGCGTCCGGCGAGCGGTAATAAATCTGCACGCCCTTGGCGCTAGAGCCGCTGAGGTTGGAGGCGTGCAGGCTGACGAAAGCATCGGCTTGCAGGCTGTCTTCCAGGCGCTCGTCCACGCTGACGTTGGTGTCGTCCGAGCGCGTGTAACGCACTTGCACGCGCCCTTGCAGGGCTGCGCCGACCAGTTTGGCGACGCGCAGGGTCAGGTCTTTTTCAACCAAGCTGCCCGCGCGCACGCCTTCGTCCGCGCCGCCGTGACCGGGGTCCAAGACGACGGTCACGCTGCGACCCTCCAAAGCGACGGGTTGGCGTTCAAAGCGCGGACCCACGTCCACGACGATGCGTGCGGGGACAGCTTCAGCGCCGGTGCGGGCGGGTTCGGCGGGCAGGGCGTAGATGTTGTACCCGCTGGCCGGGTCGATGGGGACGCGAATCTCCAGTTTGTTGCCGCTGGGTCGCACGCTGGCGGTTTTGATGAACTGCCCGTCCACCTGGTAATCGGTGCTCGCGCCGCTCGTGTAGCGCAGAAAGACCACCAGCGTGTCGCGCTCGAGGCGCGAGGAAAAGCCCGTGTCGCGGTTGACTTCCAAGACCAGGCGTTCGCTGCGGCTGCTCTTGTCGCTTTTGACCGATTCCAAGCGCGCCTGCGCGGGTTCCACGACGATGCTGGCACCTTGGTCGCTGACCGTCGCGCCCACGGCTTCGGCGACCGTACGCACGGGCAGCAGCAATTGCCCGTTGCCGCGCCCAGCGGCGAAGCCCGCGCTGCGCACGCCGTTGATCTGGAGCGCGCGGGTGTAGCGCGTCGCACCCTCCAAGGCACTGTTGGCGAGTTCCAGTTGCAGGATGCGGCCGCCTTGGACGACCGTCACGGCGTCGTCGCTGGTTTGGATGTTGACGCCGAGCGCCCCAGCGAATTCAAACGCGGGCGCGTACGGCGTGCCGTTGTACAGCCCAGCGGTGAGCTTCACCCCGCCAACCTCGAGGGGCCGGGTTTGCACGCCCTGCGCCAAGACGGTGAGCCACGCGGCGCAGAGGACGAACGCGCCAACTTGCAGGGCGCGTTTCATCGGTACGCGTCCATTTCGCGCTTGGCGTCTTTGAGCTTTTGCGATTCGCGCTTGTCGTGCAGTTTCTTGCCGCGTGCAATGGCCAGCTCCAGTTTCAAGCGCCCCTTGACGTAGTACATCTTCACTGGCACGAGCGTCAAGCCCTTCTGCGTGACGGCGACGCGCAGTTCCTCGAGCTCTTTTTTGTGCAAGAGCAACTTGCGTTTGCGGCGCGGCTCGTGGTTGTTGTAACTGGCTTTGTCGTACGGTGCGATGTACAAGTTTTCCAGGTACAACTCGCCGTCTGAGAAGCGCGCGAAGGCGTCGCGGAAGTCCACGCCCGCCACGCGAATGCTTTTGATCTCCGTGCCGCGCAATTCCACGCCTGCCTCGAAGCGCTCGAGCAGTTCGTATTCAAAGCGGGCGCGGCGGTTGTCGAACACGACCGGGATTGTACCCAAGCGATGTGAGCTTCGTGAAGGGCAGGGTGCACGCTTTCGAAAAATTGCACAGACCCGAAGCGACATGCTCGAGACGGTGGTGGACTGCTGCGTTTGTGCACAAATAGGCTCGAGCCGTGGATGAATCGCCATCTTGCCGCGCGCTCGGGTCTCGTTGACCGTTGCGTGCATCAAGGGCGATACTCGCGCGCATGGACATTCGTTGGAACCTCGAGCAGATTTACGACGGCTTTTCCGATCCGCGCCTGACCGAACACCAAACCAAAGCCGCACAGGTCGCCGACGACGTGGCGACGCGTTTTCGTGGACGCATCGCCACTTCGAGCGCCCCTGAGATCCTCGGGTTGCTGCACGCGCTGGAAGACGTGCGCTACTACGCCTATCGCCCTGTCTGGTACGCGAGCCGGGCGTTCGACACGAACACGGCGGACGCGGACGCCAAGGCGCTGCTGGACCGCACGCGGCTCGAGGCGACGCGGGTGAGCGAGCGCGTGACGTTTGCGCACTTGGAACTCGCGGCGGTGTCTCAGGAGGTGCTCGAGGCTTGGCTGGCGCATGAACCGCTGCGCGAGTACCGGCACAGCTTGGAAGCCCGCTTGCGCACGCAACCGCACACCTTGAGCGAACCTGAGGAGCGCTTGGCGGCGCGCAAGGCGCTGAGCGGGCGCAGCGCGTGGACGCAGTTGTACACGGAAATCTCCTCGAGCATCCGCATCCCCTTGGAGGTGGACGGCGTGCCGCGCGAACTCACCGTGGACGAGGTGCGCGCCTTGCGCACCCGCCCAGAGCGCGACCTGCGCGAGCGCGCGACCGCCGCGATGTACGCGGCGTACGAGGAACGCGCCCACGTGCTGACCTACGTGTTCAACACGCTCTACCAAGACTGGATGCTCGAGGTCGAAACCCGCAACTATCCGCACGTCTTGGACCCCACGGCGCTTCAAGACGAGATTCCGCGCGAGAGCATCGAAGCGCTGTTCAATGCGACGCAGGCGCACGCGGGGCTGCTGCAAGGGTTTTTCAAGCAGAAGGCGCGCGTGCTCGGATTGAGCGATTTCTCGAGCTTCGACATCCTCGCGCCGCTCAGCAGTGACACCAAGCCGTACCCGTACGCGGAGGCGCAAGCCCTGGTGCTCGAGGCGTTCGCGCGCTTCGACCCGCAGGTCGTGCGCATCGCACAGGACTTTTTCGACCGGGCGCGCGTGGATGTCACGCCGCGACCGGGCAAGCGCGGTGGGGCGTATTGCAGCAGCTTCGACCCGCGCGAACCCGCGTTTTTGCTCTTGAACCACAACGACCGCCTGGACGATGTGTTCACGCTCGCGCACGAACTCGGGCACGGCTTGCACGCTGAACTGAGCCGCGTGCAACGCCCCAGCAACGCCGGGCACAGCACGCCGCTGGCGGAGACCGCCAGCATTTTCTGCGAGATGCTCTTGGCAGACCATCTCCTCGAGCGCGCCGACGACGCCACGCGCGTGAACCTCTTGCAGGATTTGCTCGAGAAAGCCGCCACGACCCTCTACCGCCAAGTCCAGATCACGCGTTGGGAACTGCTCGCGCACGCCGAGCGCGCCAAGGGCGTGGTCACGCCCGAGCGCTACAGTGACCTCTGGCTCGAGACCTTCGCCCAGACCTACGGCGAGGCCGTGCGCGTCACACGGGGCGACCGCTGGGGCTGGATCGTCATTCCGCACGTCGTCAACTACCGCTTCTACTGCTACTCCTACGCGTACGGCATGCTGATCGTGCTGGCGCTCTTTAACCGCTACAAGCAGGAGGGTGCAGCGTTCGTGCCCAAGTACCTGCACTTTCTGTCAAGCGGCAATTCGGACACGCCGCAAGCGTTGATGTCGGCGCTCGGCGTGGACCTGAACGACCCGGCGTTCTGGAACGGTGGCTTCGCGGTGATCCAGGGCTGGCTCGAGCAGTTCAAGGCATTGACGGCAACGCCCGAGCCCGCTTGAGCCCCGACGCCTCGAGCCGAGATGCCTCGAGGCGGTTGTGCCGTGCAGGATTCACGACGCCCCTTCGGGCATCGGCATCGAGGGCAACGCGGTGGCCGCCCCGTGCCCGAGAACCTGAATTTCCACACGGAACTTCGCGGCGTCGGCTTCGTAATCTGCCCTGAATGCGACGTTCCCTCCTGACCGCGCTGGGCTGCGCCGTGCTGCTCTCGGGCGTGGTTGCCCTCGCGCAACCGCGCACGCCCGACCAGTGGTACGTCGCGGGTCAAGCCGCGCTGCGGCGCGGGGATTTTAAGGCCGCCGAAACCGCCTTCAGCCAAGCCGTGCAAGGCAACCCCAGCGCCGCCAATTGGCGCTGGTTGGCGGAAAGCCGCGTGCGCTTGGCGGACTACGACGGTGCGACGCAAGCCTACACGACCGCCGTGCTCAAGTACCGCAGGCTCGGGGACACGCTCACCGCCAACGCGCTGGAAAACATCGCCGCGCCCTACCGTCAACAGGGCGAGTTGTACCTGCTGGGCAGTGCACCCACGCCGCCGCAAACGCTTGCCCGCCTCGAGCCACCGGCGGGGATGCTCGTCGGCAGTTACGTCGCCGAAGACGGCATCGGCGCGGACGGACGCTTTACTTTGAACGCGCGTGTAGACACCGCGCTGGGCGTGTACTTTCGCTACCACAACCTGATTCGCCCGCAGGACGCCAGCGCCACGCGCCCGTTCTTCCCGACGCGCCTGGCCAGAGCCGCGCAGCGCGAAGGCGCGGCGATTCACCTCGCCCTCGAGCCAACGATGCCCTTGGCGCAGATCACGCCCGCGCTTGCCGACGCGTTTGCCAGGGCGGTGCGCGACGCGCGCATTCCCGTGTTCGTGCGCTTTGCTTCGGAGTTCAACGATCCAGCCAACCCGTGGGGGCGCGATTCAGCGCTGTACGTGCAGAAATTTCGTTTGATCGCGGACGCGCTGCACCGCCTCGCCCCGAACGCCGCGACCGTGTGGATGGCGATGGGCAGCCGCTTGGAAGTGCTGGACCGGTATTACCCCGGCGCGCAGTACGTCGACTGGGCGGGCTTGAGCGTGTACAGCACGCCGTTCGCCAACGGCGATCCGCGGGCGTCCAACCTCAGGCGCTCCCCGCTCGAAGCCATCGAGCGCTTCTACGCCAAATACGCCGCGCGTCACCCGATTCAGATCAGCGAATACGCCGCCAGCCACGAAAGCGGCGCGCGACCCGGCGCGGATTACACCGCATTTGCCGTGCAGCAAATGAACCTGCTCTACTGGGGCGCGATGCTGCGCCTGCCGCGCCTCAAAAACATCAACTGGCTGGACGTGGACATGCTGCGCACGCGTTACCTGCCGCCCGGACGCGCCGCCGAGCGCCGCAACAACTATGCCCTGTTCGACAGCGCAGCCAAGCTCAGCGCGTTCACGCGTGTGCTCGAGGACCCGTACTTCTTGCGCAGCCCCGCCACGACCGCGCCCAGCGTGCCGCGACCACTGCCGAATGTGCTCAGTGCGCGCACAGACGGGCTCGAGATCGCCGCGTTCGTCAAAACTTTTGAACCGACCGTGGCGCGCGTGCGTTTGGCCGTGGACGGCAAGACCTTCGCGTCGTTGAGCCAAGTGCCGTACCGCGCCCGCTTGCCGAGCCTCGAGCCTGGCAAGCACGAGTTGCGCCTCACCGCGTTTGGCGCGGACGGCAAGCAACTGCTCGAGCGCCGCGTGCGGATTACGGCACGGTAGCGCCCCTTCGCCCTGCGCGCGAGCGCCTTTGATCGTTCTCGAGGCTCGAGCCCCAGTCTCCTCGGGTGTGTGATCCTTCGACCGTTGCACAGGGCGACCACGGGGGGTCGCCTCTACGCTCGGGCTTTTGCGTTTCGAGCGTTTACCCTTTGGGTTCGCGGTCGCTCAACAGCGGCAAGAACGTTGCCCACGGTCCGACTTCGTCGCGGTATTGCTTGGCCATCACGCGCACGACCTGCGCGATGTGTCCGAGGTCGTGCGCGACCCACGTGGCGAGCAGTTGGCGCAGGGTCACTGTGCCGAATTCCGGGTGCAGCCCGCGCCGCTCGAGGTCGGCGGGGGAGAGGTTCCACCCGCGCACTTCTGTGAGGTTTGCGGCGCGCAACTGGGTGAACGCCTCGAGCAAGCTGGGCAGGTCTCGAGCCGCATTGCGCGTGCGGTGCCGGAAGCGGTCGAACGGCTGGAACATCACCGGTTCGCTCGAGGCGAGGATCAAGCGTGCGCGGGGCAGCCAATTGGTTTCGTCGGCGTCAATCAAGTGCCCGACCACGTCGAACGGCGTGAACGTGCCCGCGCCTTCGTCGGCGCGCAGCCAGGCGTCGTCCAGCCCCTCGAGCAGTGCGCGCAGGGTCGTTGGGGTGCGCTCGAGCACCGGTGTGGCTTGTTCAAGCTGGAAGTCCATGTGCCCGAAGCGTATGCGGTCTCGCGCCGTCTGTGCGTTACAGCGGGAACACGAAGCGCAGGCTCGTGCCTGAGCCGGGGCTCGAGGTGACGAACATCTCGCCGCCCGCCAGCGCGATGCGTTCGCGCATCCCAGCAACGCCCAAGTGACCCGCGCCGATCAGGTTTTCATCCGGGTCGCGCGTGAAGCCCGCGCCGTCGTCGCTGACCGTGACCTCGAGTTGCTGATTCAAGAAACGCACGCGCACGGCGGCGCTGTGCGCGTTTGCATGCTTGTCCACGTTGGTCAGGGCTTCTTGGACGACGCGGTAGAGCGTGACCTCGAGTTCCGCGGGCAGGCGGCGCTCCTCGCCGCTGACTTCCAAGCGCGCCGGGGTGCGCGCCTGACCACACAGCCACTCCAGCGCGGGCAGCAAGCCCAGGTCGTCCAGGGCGCTCGGGCGCAGGTTGCGCGCGAAGCGCCGCACAGAATCAATCGCGCTGTCCACGTCGTTGCGAATGTCGCGCACGCGCCCGCTGGCATCGGTGGGATTCATCGTCTCGAGGGCGAGTTCGAGGCGGTCCAACCGCCGCGCGATGGCGACCAAGGTCTGCGCGGTGTCGTCGTGCAACTCGCGGGCGATGCGGCGGCGCTCCTCCTCTTGGGCTTGCGTGAACAGCGTTAAAAAGCCGCGCAGCTCGGTGGCGCGGGCTTGGGCTTGCCCGCGCTGCGCGATTTCGTCGGCGAGTTTTTGCTGTTCGCTTAAATCGCGCGCAATCGCCAGTCCGCCCGTGATCCGCCCCTCGCGGAAGAGGGCGTTGAGCTTGACCTCCAAGTACGCGCTCGAGCCGTCTGCGCGGCGCACGCGCCCGGAGAACGTGCCGGTGCTGTCGGCGGTCATCGCGCGCCACGCCGCTTCCGCATCCCCGGCGGCGTCACCGACGAGCAGGTCGCTGTAGCGCCGCCCGACCAGTTCCTCGGGCGCGAAGCCCAAGACCTCGAGCACCGCGGGGTTGGCGTAGTTGATGCAGCCCTCCAGGTCGGTGGCGACGATCAAATCGTGCGCGGCTTCGGCGAGGAGGCGGTAGCGCAACTCCTGCGCGCCGATGCCCTCGAACAAGCGGGCGTTTTGAATGGCCAAAGCCGCTTGCGCGGCGATGGCGGCACACAACCGCTCCTCGCGCGCCGTGATCTGGCTGACGCGCGTGCTGTCGGCGTAGAGCACGCCCAGCACGTCGCCCTGTGCGACGACCGGGGCGACGATGAACGAGTGCGCGCCCAGCAGCGTCGGACCTTCGCGCTCGAGGCTGGCGTCTTGCGCGCCGTTGATGACGATGGGTTCTTGCTCGAGGACCAGTTTCTCGAAGGCGTCTTCGGCGATCACGAACGGTTGCAGGAAGCCTTCCAAACCGTCCGGGAAGCCGTGCGCGTACAACCGCCCGAGTTCCGCGCGCCCGGACTCGTAGTCCAATTCCTCGAAAAAGCCGATGAAGCAGCGCTCGAGGTCTAAAGCGTCCACGACTTCCTCGGACACGCGCTTCAGCACTTCCTCGAGCGCCAAGGTGCTGCCGGTCAGGTGCGCGATCTCCAGCAGCGTGAGTTCATCCGCGAACGCACGGGCATTGCCCAGCGCGACGCCCGCTTGCGCCGCAAACGTCTCCAAAACGCCGAGTTGATCGGCGCTGAATTCGCGCGTGTCGTCGAAGTACAGCGCCAAACCGCCGTACGGCTCGCCCCGTGAGCGCAGCGGCGCGGCGATCAAGCTGCGCCCGCCCAAATCGCGGATGACCGCGCCGTCCGCCCCGACCGCTGACTTGACCGCCTCCAGGTCGCGCCCGCCCGCCTCAAAGATCAGCCCGTCCGCGCCGAGGCTCGCGCGCTCCTCCAAGCGGTCCTGCACGGCTTCAAAAATGACGCAGGTGCTCGAGCCGAGCAGTGCATTCGCGCCCTCTAGAATCGTTTGCAGCGTGTCGCTGACGTTCAAGCTGGCGCTCAGGTTGAGCGTGACCTCGCGCAGGGCTTCGGCAGCCAGGCGCTTCTCGCTCTCCGCCGCGTAGAGCTGCGCGTTCTCAATCGCCAGGCTCGCCACTTCCGCCATCGCTTGCGCCAGCGCGACCGTGCGCTCGGTGATCTCCAAACCGGCGCGTGTGGAATCGGCGTAGAGCACGCCCAAGGGCTTGCCACGGGCGCTCAGCGGCACCATCAAGAAACACTCCGCACCCAAGGCTCTGGGTCCGGCACTGAAGCTGCGCGTGCTGCCCTTCACATCGTTCAGGACGATGGGTTGCCCGCGCACGACCAACCGCTCGAAGCTCTCCGGCGAGATCACCAGCTTGTCGTCGTCTTCGGGCAAATCAAAATTGTGCGTGTAAAAATCGCGCGCCACCGCTGTGGTTTCCAGCACGTCCGAATACAGTCCGAGCATGCTGCGCTCGAGCCCCAACGTGCGCACGGCGAACTCGAGCGTGCGCTGCAAGACGGCTTCCAGCGACAGGGTTTCGCCAATCGCCCGCGAGAACTCCGCAATCGCTTTGCTCTCGCGTTCAAAGCGCAAGCGCTCTGCGCTCAACCGCGCCCCCTCGAGCGCGAGCGCCGCCGGGGTCGCGTACAAGGTCGCCCGCGACACGTCCACCGCGCCCAGCAGATCGAGCGCGCCAATCGCGCGGTCGCGCGCCACCAAGGGCACGAGGTCGCGTTCAGGCGCGAGGTTCACGGCTTCCTTGCGCTCGAGGGCGCGGGCGTAACCGTCGGTCGGTTTGAAGGTCTCGAATGCCAAGCCGGTGCCGAGCACGCTGCTCACGCCGAGTTGATTGGCGACCGCGACGGTCTCGAGTTGATTGTCGTCGGTCAAGAGCACGCGCACGCTGCGCGCCTCTGTCGCCTCGAGCACGGCTCTGGCCGCGAGCTGCGCCACGGCGTTGAGTCCTCGAGCCTCGGTGAGTGCCCTGGAAAACGCCCACAACCCGCCCAGCGCGTCGTCGTCGAGCGCCATCAGCGCCTCGAGCGCGTCTAGGTTGGGGGCACGCACGTCGCGCATGGGACGCCATTGTACGGCGCTCGGTTGTGCGGAGTGCGGCGCGGTGTATCGGCTCGAGCCCCTGGGGTTCGTCTGTGCTCGAGGTCACGGAAATTCACTGTTGCACAGGGCGAAGCTTGAGTTCGTCCTGTGCAATAGATTGGCGTGTGGGCAAGGCATGCCTCGCCCACACGCATCAGATAGAAGATTTACGTCATGCTGTACGCCAAAAGCGCTGGCTCGAGACGCCACTCTCATCCCCAACCCTTCTCCCGCCAGCGGAAGAAGGGAGCCGCGTTGCATAAGAATTTGCCCTCTTTCGTGAAGCGAGAGAGGGCCGCCGTGATAGCGGCGGAGTGAGAGCGACCGCTAGACCGGCCGAAACGCGCGTGTATGACACTATGGTCTTTTAAATTGATGCGAATGCGGCGTAGCGCCCTCGCCCAACCGAGCTGCCCCGTTACCTCGAGCAACCCCGTCCTGCTCGGGTCGCCTCCACCCAAGCCGCGCTTCGTTCTCATCCCTTGGTGGCAAGCTTTCCCGCGTGCGTCACCTTCTCATCCTTGCTCTCAGCCTCCTGGTCTCGAGCCTCGCGTTCGCGCAGCCCTCGGGCGACCCCATCGCGCTCGTGCCGCTGGATTCGCGCCCGGCGACCTCCACGTTGCCGGTGGACATCGGTGCGGTCGGCGGCCAGCGCGTGCTGACACCACCCTCGGAACTGCTGGGCACGTGGACGAAAGGTGCCGACACGCAGGCAATTGAATCCTGGCTCGAGGGCACGAACGCGACGCGCGCCATCGTCTCACTGGACGCGCTCGGGTACGGCGGGTTGGTGCAGAGCCGCACGTCCACACTCACCACAGACGAGGTGATCGCGCGGCTCGAGCCGTTGCGTGCTTGGCAGGCGCGCACCAAAGCGCGGCTGGACGCGTTCATCACGATTCCCCGCGCGCCAGACGCGACCGACCGCGAGCGCAATTTGAACGTGATTCGGCGGATGTTCGACTGGGTTGCCGCTGGCACGTTGACGCGCCTGTTCGTGACCTGGGACGACGCGCTGCCCGGTTCGCCCGCCCCCGAGGAGGGCGAGCGTTTGCGCGCCGAAGCCGCCGTGCGTGACTTGAAGAACGTGCGCGTGTATCCCGGTGCGGACGAGGTGGCGAGCGTGATGCTGAGCAGCCTGGTTTTGGAAGCGGCGCAGAAACGCCCGACGGTGCGCCTCGAGTTCAGCGATGCCAGCGCCAAAGACCGCGTCACCGTGTACGACGGCTTGCCCTTGGAGGAGAGCGCGACGCGCCAAGCAGATGCGGCGGGCATGGCGGTGGTCCCCAGCGGAGGAGACCTGACGCTATTCGTCTTCAACGGCGGCGACCGCCGCGCGGCGGCGTTGCGCCTCAGCGCGCTGGCACGGCGCGGTCCAGTGGCACTCGCAGACGTGTTCGATGTCAACAAAGCCGCTTCGAAGTTGCTCGAGGACACGGTGACGCTCCAGCGTTTCTTGGCGCTGTACGGCTTTGCGGCGTGGGGCACGCCGGGCAACAACCTGGGCAGCGCCTTGGCGCACGCAGCGATGCGCGTGGTCGGCGGCGATTCGGACGCGCACGCGCATTTGCTGTTGCGCGCCTTCGTCAACGACTACTTGTATTCCACGCTCGTTCGCCCGCAGGTCCGCGAACGTTACGGCGACTTGCCGCTGGACACGGCGATGGCGCGGCGCGAGCTGCTGGAATACTTGCGCGCGGCTTTCAAACCCGCGCGGCTCGAGGGCACGTATTGCTTGGGCATCGCGGACGCGTTTTTTCCGTGGGCGCGCTCCTTCGAGGTGCAGGTCCAGGTCACGGTCACGCCGCGCACGGACGGCGCGCCGTGCCCTGTGCAGAGCGCTCCAGCCGGTTAAAAAGATGCCGGCTCGAGGTGCACCCTCGAGCCGGCCCGAAACAGGGGTTCAACGGCGTCAATCGTCTGCCGAGTTGACTTGATTTAACGTGGTGCGTTGGCGCGCATCCACGAGGCGTTGCTGCTCCATGCGGCGCTGGGCGCGACGGCGGGCGTTGCGGTCCTCGGCGGGGAGGTACCAGCTCTCGGGGGGCAGGATGCGCTTGCTTCTGGATGGCATGCCTAAATGTGATCTTCCAGCCTAATGCCAAGCTGAACCGAAACTGAAGGTAAGCTGAGTCCGGTTTCGTGGCACGGACGATGCTTGCCTGAACCGTGGCATCGTCCCGGTCACGGGGTTTCAGGGCGGGGGTAATTGCGGATGAACAACTCCGCACCCGCTGAGGCGCGCGCTCGACGAACGTTGTTCATGCCGTACTGAAGCGTCCACGTCTCGAGGTGCGCGTCCGTAAAGAGCGAGCGTACCGGTGCGCTGTCATCGTAGGTCACGAGCCAACGCGACCCGCAGTGCTCGAGCGCCGCCGCGAACGCCACGTGGTCGAACCCCGTGTGCAGGTGCCCGTTCGTGCCGTAGAGCTTGGATTTCGTCGCGCTCCAATACGGTGGGTCCAGAAAAATCAGGGCTCGAGGGTTCGCGTCTTCGTGGAGCAGCGCGCGGTAATCGAGGTTCGTCACCTGCACGTCGCGCATGACCGCCTCGAGCTTCGCCAAGCGGTCAATGCTCGAAGGCGTGAACCGCGTTTGAAACGCGGCCGGCGAGTACCCACCGGAATCGGTCGTCCCGGAGAAGGTGATGCGGTTCAAGACGAAAAAGCGCACCGCGCGCTCAACGTCGTCCACCGGCTCGAGGTCGCGCCAATGCACGTACAAACGCTTGCCGTCGCCCGCGGTGTCGCGCACTTCGCGCACGCGGGCGACCAACGCCCCAAGATCACGCTGGGCGCACCGCCAGAACGCAGCCACGTCCGGGTTGAGGTCGTTGATCCACACCGGCACGTCCGGGAACGCTTGCCGCACGGCGATGAACACGCTGCCGCCACCAACGAAGGGTTCACGAAACCCGCTGAAGTCGGACGGGAACTGCTTGAAAATCCGCTCGAGCGCGCGGTGCTTGCCGCCAGGGTAACGCAGCGGCGTACGAACAGTCACGCGGTGGAGTCTACCGCCTCGCGGACACCGAGCCGATCAGCGCCGATGTGTCAATTCTCGCACAGCGCGTTTCGTGCAAGCTGCGTACAATGCCAGCCTCAAGGCGGGGTGAAACCGCGCGAAGGGCGAGGGGTGAATGCAATGGGCAAGGGACGGGTGTTGGCCGCGATGAGCGGCGGGGTGGACTCGAGCGTCAGCGCGGCGCTGCTGCGCGACGACGGGTACGAGGTCGTCGGCGCGATGATGCGTTTTTGGCCCGATCAAAAGCGCGTGTCCACGTTCGACTCGTGCTGCTCGCCGGACGCCGCGTACGAAGCGCGCCGCGTCGCGGACCACCTCGGCTTGCCGTTTTACCTCTTGGATTACCGCGAGGTCTTTGAAGAAAACATCATCCAGCCCTTCGTCAACGAGTACCGTGAGGGGCGCACCCCCAACCCCTGTGTGCTGTGCAACTCCAAGGTCAAGTTCGATCATCTGGTCAAAAAGGCGCGCATGCTCGGGTGTGATTTCGTCGCCACCGGGCATTACGTGCGGCGGCTCGAGGGGCCTGGCGGACCGGAATTTCACCGCGGCAGCGATCCCAAGAAGGACCAAACGTATTTCTTGTGGGGCACACCGCGCGAATCGTTGGAGCGCGTCCTCTTTCCCGTGGGTCACATGGAAAAGCCGCAGGTGCGCGAGATTGCGCGCCAGTACGGCTTGATTACGGCGGAGAAGCCCGAAAGCCAAGACATCTGCTTCGTTCCGAGCACGATCAAGGAATACCTGGGCGAACGCATCGCGCCGGTCGCTGGCGAGGTCGTTGACCTGCAAGGCAACGTCGTCGGCGAGCACGAAGGCGCGCAGTTCTATACGCTCGGGCAGCGCAAAGGCATGAAACTGTTCGAGACCCACAAGGCGCGCTACGTCGTCGGTATTGACGCCGTGAACAACCGCGTCGTCGTCGGTGAACACGACGATTGTTACAGCACGCGTCTGGAAGCGGTCGGCGTCAACATGCTCGTGGACAGCTTGCCGGAGTTCGTGAACGCCCAAGTGCGCTACCGCACCGCGCCCGTCCCCGCGCGGGTCGTGCGCCAGAGCCCAAGCGGTTTTGAACTCGAGTTGCTGGAGCCGCAGTTCGCGGTCACGCCCGGTCAAAGCGTCGTGTTGTACGACGACCTGCGTTTGCTGGGTGGCGGGTTCATTCGCACGGACGCGCCTCAACCCGCCGCACTGCGCGCCAGCCAGCCAGCAGCCGTCGCGCACGGCTGAAACCCTCGAGCAATACGCCAGTTGGCGCTGGTTGCGCAGTGTCTCGAGGGTTAAGCTTCAGAACTCGAGGATTCGCTCCCCCTCGAGCCTGGAGGGTTCATGCGCGACCAGCGCTTCGTCGCCGCGCACCGAGGCGGTCTACTGAGCCTCGAGCACCACTGCTTGCTGATGACCTGGGCGTGTGCGTGCGCCGAGCACGTCTTGCCCTTGTACGGGGGGCCCGTTCACTCCAATCTCGAGGCTGCCCTCGAGACCGGACGCGCTTGGGCGCGCGGTGAGGTGCCCACGGGGGCAGTGATGCGCGCGTCCGTCACAGCGCACGCGGTCGCTCGAGGGGAGAGGGCAGACGGGAACGCCGTGGCAGAAGCCGTGGCTCGGGCGGTCGGACAAGCGGTGGCGACTGGACATGCCGCAGACCACAGCCTGGGCGGAGCGTGGTACGCGTTGAAAGCAGTGAAACGTGTAGGCGCGTCGCTCGAGGTTGAACGCGCGTGGCAGGACCAACACTTGCCGCTCGAGGTCAGGGCGTTGGTGCTCGAGGCGCGGGGTTTGAAAGGCATTTAATTCTGCGTGGACTGGTCCTCGAGTGCCCGTCCTTGTGCACTGCTCGAGGCAACCTGGTCCAATGGATAAGGGACACGCGGGCAATTGCGCTTCGAGGATTCGTTGCTCGAGCCCCGGCAACACGACTTCTGTCGCGGGTTGATTCGAGTGGTGACACAGTCCACCCGACGAAGGTGCGGGCGTTAAAAACCAGCGCAGGGACGTGGCCGCCTGGAGCAAGTCAGCCGGTCCCACGGTCCAAATAGGGCAGAACCTCATCGAGCACGCCTGTGAGTCGCTCGAGCAGCGCGTCGGGAACCCCGTGCGTCAATTTGCCGAGGGCAGTGTCCAGTTGCGCGTCGAAGTGTTCCAGAAACGCCTGTCCGTCCGGTGACAGGCTGATTTCACGCCCGCGCCGGTCGGTGGGGTGCTCGGTGCGCACGACCAACGCGCGCCCAATCAGGCGTTCGACCAGGTGGCTCGCCGTGCCAGAACTCAGTCCGAGTTGATTGGCGATCATGGACACGCCGAGCGTCCCTTGCGCCCGGAGCCGAAACAGCGTCGAGAGTTGTGCGGGTGTGAGGTCGTGCTGTTGAATCGTCGCGGACAGGTCTGCCATCACTTGGCGCATGACGGCGGCGTGAAAGCCGTGCAGGGCGGTGGACGGTCGCGCCGTTTGACGGTGTACTTGCGTTCTGTTCTCTCGAGGCATAAAGTATCTCTAAGGTTCAAGATACCACAGGTTTCGAGGATTGGAACAACACCCATGAACAACCAACGTGTCATCGTTTTCGGTGCGACTGGTCGGGTCGGCACGGGCTTCCTGGCATATGCGCTGGATGCAGGCCATCAGGTCACGGCCTTCGTCAGAACGCCGGCCAAACTCACCGTGCGTCACCCCAACCTGAACGTGGTTCAAGGCGACGCCACGGTCCTGGCAGACGTGACTCGAGCCCTCGAGCCTGGATTTGATGCGGTCGTCATGACGGTTGGCGCGGATCCGTTAAAACCGTCTACGGTCGTGCAAGACAGCGTGAAAACGATTGTCGAGGCGATGAACACCACGGGCGTTCGCCGGTATTTGGGCATCACCGGCACGGCGCAGATGCCCGCGACGCCGATGGGCGCAGTCACGCAGTTCTTCATCCGCCGCTTGATCGCCGCCGCTGCCGACCACCAGCGCGCCTTCGAGACCGTCGTCGGTTCGACGCTGGATTACGCGCTCGTCGCCTGCCCGTACATCAAGGATGGAGCGCGCACGGGCGCGTACCAGATTGAGCCAGGTCGTTTTCCAGGCGGATTCAAAACAATTTCGGCCCCCGACGTGGCTGACTTTTTGGCGAAGGAAGTGGGCGAACGTCGGTATCACCGTCAGACCGTCGGGATCTGGCGTTGACTCGAGCCACCATGAACGTTGGTTCTGGTTGGAAATACCGCCCCAGCTTCGCGGTCATCCCTCGAGATTCACCGCGAATGGCTCGAGCGTTCTTGCAATCTCGGGGACTTTAATACACCAGCGCTTGTCCATCCGTGCGTGACTCCGTCGCGGCGACGAGCGCGTCCCCATCGCGCCAAATGATCTGCCCGCGCCCGAACGATCCAGGGTCGTGCTGCACGCCCACAACATGCCCGCGTTCGTGCAGCCCGGCACTCAACCAACCAGGCACGCTGCTTTCCACGTCCACGCGCCGCCCCTCGAGCCATTGCCAGCGCGGAGCGTCCAAGGCTGCTTGCGGGTTCATGCCGTAATCCACGGTGTTGACGATCATCTGCAAGTGTCCCTGGGGTTGCATGAAGCCGCCCATCACGCCGAACGGTCCGACCGCCTCGCCCCCTCGAGTGAGGAACCCTGGGATGATCGTGTGGTACGGGCGTTTCCCAGGCTCGAGGCGGTTGGGGTGCGCGTCTTGCAGGCTGAACCCCGCGCCGCGGTTTTGCAGCGCGATGCCCGTGTCGGGCACGACGATGCCGCTGCCGAAACCCGCGTAATTGCTCTGGATGAAACTGACCATCATGCCGTCGGCGTCGGCGGTGCACAGGTACACCGTGCCGCCGCGCGGCGGCCGCCCAGGCACGGGCTCGAGGGCGCGATCTCCGATCAGCGCGCGGCGTTCGGCGGCATAGGCTTTGGAGAGCAATCCAGCGATGGGCACCTCGGCTCGGGTCGGGTCTGCGACAAACGCGAGGGCGTCCGTGAAGCCCAGTTTCATCGCCTCGAGTTGCCGATGAAAACTTTCAACGCTGTCGCGCGGGTGGCGCGCGAGGTCGAAGCCCTCCAAGATGTTCAAGGCGGTGAGCGCGGCGATGCCCTGTCCGTTCGGGGGAATCTCCCAGACCTCGAGCCCCCTGTACGCCGTGTGAATCGGCTCCACCCAGGTGCTTTCAACGGCGCGCAGGTCGGCAGCGGTGAGCAGGCCGCCTGTGCGCGCGGCAAACGCCTCGATGCGCTGCGCCAACTCGCCCGCGTAAAACGCCTCGGCGTGCGTTTGGGCAATGTGCTCGAGGGTGCGGGCGTGACCGGGCAAGCGCACGCGCTCCCCGACGCGCGGAGCGCGGGTGCCGTCCACCGTGAACGTGTCGAACCACGGCTGGAATGCGGGACCCTCGAGCGTGGAGAACGCGCGGGCAGCGGTGTCCCAGTTCTTGCCCAACGTCGGCGTCACCACGTAGCCGTCGCGGGCGTAGTGCACCGCCGCCTCGAACAACCGCGCGAACTCGAGCCGCCCGAAGCGCGCGTGAAGGTCGCGCCACGCGGCGGGCGCACCCGGCACGGTCACGGGCAGCCAGCCCCGGTACGGCATCTGCGTGTGACCGCTCGAGCGCACGAGGTCGGCACTCAGCCCAGCCGGTGCGCGTCCGCTGCCGTTCAAGCCGTGCAGCTTTCCGCCGTCCCAGACCAAGGCGAACGCGTCCCCACCGATGCCATTGCTGGTCGGTTCGACCACGGTCAGCGCCACCGCCGTTGCAATTGCCGCGTCCACTGCGTTGCCGCCCAATTGCAGCACCTCCAATCCAGCGGCGGCGGCGAGCGGTTGACTGGTGCACACCGCGCCTCGGGCACCGATCATCGGCAGGCGACCCGTGTACGGGTTGACGCGGGCGTTGTGCAGGTTCACGCCTCGCATGTTAGCCCGAGCGCGCCGTGCGCCTCGAGAGACCAGGCTCTCGGGCGTTGCCGCAACGGTGAAACACGCACAGCCTCAAGACCAAACGGGCGCTCGAGGACGTACGGCAGTGGCAATCCGCCGTGCCCGTTCGCTTCGGTTGCTGCACTTGCCTTCGACAGCGTTCTTCGTCTGAACGGAGCGAGACCGTGGCGCTGGGGAGAATCAGGACGCGCTGCCCTCGAGTTTGAAAGCGGTCAACGCAGCCCGAGCAACCTTTGCCCCCGCGTCCTCCTGCACAAAATGCCCCGCGTCCAGCTCCAACGGCGGCGGGCAGTTGCGAACCGTGGCGCGCAGGGCTTGCATCGCCGCGCCGCCCAAGATGGGATCGCCCTTGCCAACCGCCATGAACGATTCGCCGGTCCAGTCTTGTTGCCACCAGCGTTCAGCGTCTTGCGCAATGCGTGCGGCGCCCGCACTGGGCGTCGTCGGCACGAGGCGCGGAAAGCGCCGCACGCCTGCTTTGAAGCGCACGTTGGGGAACGGTGCGTTGTACGCCTCGGATTCCTCGCGGGTGATGCCCTTGCAGGAGAAACGCATCAGTGCGGCGACGTTCATGTTCGGGTTGAGGTTGGAGTACGTGCGCCACAAGAAAAACGCGAGGCTAGGTTTGGCGTGTCCGGTCGCCAGCGCGGTGTTCATCACCAGCAGGCGCGTGTAGCGCTCGGGCGCGGCCATCGGCAGGGTCAAACCCAACAGTCCGCCCCAGTCTTGGCAGACGAGCACGACGTTGTGCAGGTCCAAGCGGGTCACGACCTCGAGCATCGCGTCGCGGTGAAACGCAAAGCTGTAGACCCCGTCCGCCACGGGTTTGTCTGAGCGCCCAAAGCCGAACCAGTCCGGCGCGACGACGCGGTGTCCAGCCGCGGCGAACACGGAAATCATGTGGCGGTAGAGGTAACTCCAGGTCGGCTGCCTGTGCAGGCACAGAAATGTCACTGCCGCATCCCTGGGTCCCTCGTCCACGAAGTGCAACCGCAAGCCTTCATACCCGCGCAAGTCGTCTAGGTAGTGCGGCTCGAACGCGTACCCAGGCAGGTTGGCGAACGCAGCATCGCCCGTGCGCAGGGCGTCCACCTTGCGCACGGCGTCTATTGGGCTGGGTGCGGTCATGCCCCATCGTCGCGGCTCGGGCGGTGCGAATGCAAGCGCCGGTGTACGCCTGGGTCACTCGAGCGGGTGGCGGTTCCAATCTTTGTACAGAAGATACCGTGAGGGGGTCTTGCCGAGTGCCCCAAACCACTGCGGGCAGTACGGCGCCATGTAAATCACATCACCCTGCGTCACCGGGTAAAACGCATCATTCAAGCGGTAGATGCCGCCGCCGCCCAGCATCAACAACCCGTGCTCCATGACGTGCGTTTCCACCAAATGCAGGTGCGCGCCGGGCGCGAAGTTCATGATGTTGACGGCGAAGTCAAAACCCACTTCTCCCGGCAGCAACACTTGCACGAGCACGTCCGGGTCGTCGTTGATCGGTGTTTTCGCCACGTCTCCCACGCGCCCGACCAGCGGCTTCGGCGCGCTCACGTCCTCGAGCATCTGGTAGGGCTTTTCAAACACGACCGCCCGTCCGCCCGTGCTGCTCGAGAGGCGGTAATCGCTGCTGGCGGGCAGGAACGCGTAACCCTCGGGCTCAAGGGTGTGGGTTTTCTTGCCGATTTTGACTTGGAACGCCCCCTCGAGCACGAAGACGAATGCACTGTTGCCCTCAAGGGCGCCCGCCACGGTCGCATTCGCACCCGCCTCGACCGTGACCATCGCAAACGCCGCGCCCAAGGGCGGGTTGACGTGCACGATGCGCGTGGCGTTCACGTCGCCGGGGAACGGCGCGCGGATGAAGCTGTCGGGCGTGAGCAAGGCGTGGTCGGGTTTGACGCTGGTGCGGGTGAAACCGAGTTGATGCATGAAGGCTCCCTCGAGCGGAATAGCGTTGACGAATGGCGTATACCGTGGTATATTCACCGTATCAGCGCCTGGAAGGGCGCGTTTTTTATTGCCCCTCGAGGGGGGAATGGCAGTCCCGAGATGGTGCCAGTGACACCCGCAGTCCTCGAGACGAGACTGCAACCGCGTTCGCTCGAGCCACGCAAACGAGCCCTGCGTGTCCGCGGGGCTCGTCGTTTCATTGCGCCTCTACGGCTGCGGATCGAGGTACACCGTGAAGGCGCGGTTCCTCGGTGGGGCGGCGTTGCCGCGCACGGGTTTGAAGCGGCTCTGCGCGACCGTGAAGCCGTACGACCCGGCGGGCAACGCGGGGTAGGCGATCTCGCGCACGGATTTGCCTTGGTAGAACACCGTGCGCGTCACTGGGGCAACCGCTGAGCCGCTCAACGTGATCTGCGCGTCTTGCGCGGCCGGGTTCGTTAGGATGAAGCGCAAGCGGCACGGGCACGCGGCGGCGGTTCCGCCGGGCTCGGCGATGTTGAGCGTGACGACCGGTCCGCTTTGGGCGCCGGTTTTGCGCACGCTGAAGTCGCGGTCGCCGGTCGCTTTGGGCGTGACCAGGAACGACCAGTTGCCGTCGGTTCCCGCTGTTGTTTCTCCGATGCGGTCGGCGTCTTCGAACACCTCGAGCGTCTGCCCAGCGGCGGCTGTGCCGGTGAGCAAGAACGGCGCATTGGGCAGGAACGCGTTCACGTCCACGCGCGGTTCGGCGATGGCAACATCGTCCAAAACCGCTTGCGGCGTGGCGCTGAGCGCACCCAAGGTCAGGTCAACGCGGTTGCTCGCCAATGTCGGTGTGTCACCCTGCAACGCCCGAGCGGTCAGGGACACCGCGCCCGGCGGCAGATCCGCGCGCAAGCTCCAGCGTCCGTCCGCGCCGACCGTGGCAATGCCCAGCGGGGTGGTGCCGTCAAACACTTGCACCCTCGAGCCTGGCGTACCCGTGCCTGAGAGCGTCGTCGCCCCAGCGAGCAACCCGGTCGAGAGCGGATTCAGCACGGGCGCGGTCAGCGCGGGTGCCTGCCCGAGCAACCACCCGCCGAACACGCCCAAACCCAGCAGCAACGCGCCCGCGACCTTGACGGGGTGGAATGGGTAGCCGCGGCGACGCGGCTGCGTCGCGGTCATCCGTGACCGCCTTGCGCTTCCAGACGGGCGCGCAATTCCAACAGCTCGCGCTCGCGCGCCGCGAGCGTGGCGCGGATGTCGTCGTTGGTGATGCCGTCGCGCGGGCGGTCCCTGCGCCACAGGAACGTGTCGTACACCCATTCCAGAACCCAACCAGTGAGCGCGCCGAGCATAAAGACAAAAAACCAGTTCGCGTCCATGTTCACTCCCCTTGTTGACCTGCACGTGCACCGAGGCTCTACGTTTGCCAGCGACCTTTACAAAGTCACAGTTGTCTGTTCGCGCGCAGGATAGCACCCTGTTGGCGGTCCCCTCGAGCCAGTGATCGGTCACTGCGCAGCGCCGTTGCTCGAGATCGCAAAAATGGCTCTGGCTCGAGGGGAACGGTGCTTCCTGACGCGCGCCTGACACGCCTGGGGACGAATGGTAAATTGTGCGACGCACGATGACCTCGAGGCTGTCTCGAGGGTCTGACCGATTCAAACCGATTTCAAAAGGGGTGGCGATGAAACAGTACGCGGTGTTGGGCATGGGAGCGGTGCTGGCGGTGGCGACGGGTGTGACCGCGCAGCAGACGCCGGCAGACGTGGTCAAGGCGCAATGCGCCAAAGCGACGACGGTCGCGGAATTGTGGCACGGGTTTTCGGCTGCCGCGCAGCAAAACGTCTTGAACGCGCTCGCGGCGGAGTTCAACAAGACCGCCGGAGACACCTGCGTGCTGCCGGTCGCGCAAGGCAATTACTCTGACCTGTCCACGAAACTCAAAGCAGGCTTTGCGGCGGGCAAGGTGCCCGCGATGGCGCAGGCGTTTGAAAACAACATCGCGCAGTACCTGGAAGCCGACAAGCTCGCCAATTTGAGCAGCTTGGGCGTGCGCACGCAGTACCTGCAACGCCGCTTCGTCGAAGCCGCCACGTTCAACAACACCTTGTACGGCGTGCCGTTCAACAAGAGCGTGCAGGTCATGTATTACAACAAAGACTTGTTGAAGAAGTACAACGCCAAGGTGCCCGGCACCTTGGACGAATTCGCCAAGACCGCCCGCGACCTGTCGGCCAAAGCGGGTGCGCCCGTGTTCTGGTTCCAACCCACGGCGAGCACCTACGCCCCGATCTTCTTGTCCTTGGGCGGCAAATACGAAACGGGCGGCAAGCTCAAGCTCAACACCGACATTGGCATCGCGGCACTGCAATGGTTGATGGATTTGGTCAAGGACAAAGCCGCGCGCCCGATCTTGACCGGCTTCATCAACAGCCAACTGACCGACACCTTCGGGTTCTCGTTCGACACCAGCGCTGGCTTGCCGTTCTACAAATCTGCGGCGAAGTTCAACCTTGGCGTGGCACCGCTCGTCGGCGCGAAGCGCGGTGTCCCTGGCACGGCGCTGATCCAAGGCACGAACGTCGTCATCTTCAAAGATGCCACCGCCGCCCAAGAAGCCGTGGCTGCGAAGTTCCTCAACTTCAGCCTGCAAGCCCGCAACTCCGCGATTTTCGCCACACAACTGGGGTACGTGCCCTCGAGCGACCTGGCGAGCGAAACCGCGGAGTACAAGGCCTTCGTCGCCAAAACCCCGGAGTACGAAGCGGTCATCAAACAAGCCCGCTTCGCTGGCTTCGAGCCGCGCCTGAGCGACTGGGAAGCGATCCGCTTCAACATTTTGGAAGCGCAGATCAAAGAGGCCGTCGCGGGCAAGAAGACCGCCAAGGAAGCCTTGGACGCTGCGCAGAAGCAAGCCGAAGATTTGCTCGCGGGTCGCACGAAGTAAATCCGGTTGACTCGAGCACACCCGCGCAGCGTTTAGGCGCGGGTTGTTCATTGGGCTCGAGGAGATGGACCGGGCTCGAGTGGCTGGTGTACGGAGAGGGGGCTCATCCCCCGCCGGTGCGACGGTGGCTCGAGGTTGGCGTGCAGACCGTTGGGTCTCGAGTTTCGCGTGTGTCAACCGGTTCTCGAGGGACGCAAGGACTGCTGGCGCAACACCGGGCGACCAGCCGGTCACCCCTGCGATTTGGCGTGGTGGCCGCGCGGTCTCGAGCGCCTGTTGCAGATGCCTGGAGGTGCTTCGTTAACCCTCGAGCCCGAGGTGCTGCGCGGTTTGCCGCGCCACATCCGCGCCGAGCGCTGCTGCGGCGACCTCGAGCGCGATCACGCCCATGCCGCCCGAGCGCGCGGCGAAGCGCCGTCCGTTGTCGTTGCGCGCGTACTCTGCTTGGAGCACGTCGGTGGGGTCGTACTTCCACAGGGTCTCGAGGAGTGCGGGAAAGCCGGTGACGAGTTGCCCGCCGAGCAGACCCGCTTCGCCCAGCAGCAATGCGCCGCTCGAGGCGGTGCACAGGTGCGCCACGCGCTCGCCTTGAATGCGCAGGTACTCGCGGGTCTGCGGGTCTTTTTGAATGCGTTCGGTGCTGCCACCGCCCGGCACGAACAGCGCGTCGGGCTCGGGTGCGGCGCTGAAGGCATAACCGGGCGTCATCACCAGTCCGCCCGCGCCGAGCACGCTGGCGCGCGTCTTGGAGACGGTGTACACGTTGACTTCCCGTTCTGTGTACCGGCTGGCGGTGCGAAACACGCCCAGCACCAGCCCGACCTCGGGCTCGAGGACTTCTTGGTAGACCAGCACGGCGACGTTCACGGATTGCCAGTGTACGGCCCGCGCTTCATGCCGCGTCGCGCAAGCCTTGGATCAGCGCCTCCAAACCCGTGCTGAACCCGTCGCGGTCACCGCTCGCGCCGAAGGCCCCTGCGCGCTCGAGGGCGACAAAGCCGTGCAGGTACGACCACAGCGCCACGGCGCTGGGTGTGTCGTCGGCGCGTCCCGTGAGCGCTCCGGTCAGCGCCAGGACGAGGTTCCACAAATCCTTGGACGCGCCGCTGCTGGGTTGCGGGCGCGTGCTGTAGAGGTCATACCAAGCGCCGTGCGCACGGGCGAAGTCCAGATAGGCGTTGCCCGCGGCGCGCAGGGCGGGCGCGGGTTTGCGCCCGTTGCTGGCGGCGTGGAGCGTCGCGTGCAATTGCGTGGCGATGGCATCGCACAGCGCACCCTCGAGTGCCGCGCGGTCGGGGAAGTGGCGATACAAGCTGGGCGCTTTGATCTGGAGCGCGTCTGCCAGGTTGCGCATGGAGATCGCCTCGAGCCCGCTGGTTTGCAGCACCTCGAGCGCGGTTTGGACGATGGTGTCGGCATTGGTTTTGGCAGGAAAAGGCATGGCGAACAGTGTACGTCTTGACAGCAGAAGTGTAAAGGCGTACAGTGTTCGCATTCAAGGCTTACAAAGGTAGTCTTGAGGATCAGAAAGGAAAACCATGTCCACCACGATGATCGTCCGCCTCGAGTACGCCGCTGCCACCGTGTTCAGCTTGCTCGCCTACATTCACTTACAAGGACCGTGGTGGCTGTTTGCGCTGTTGTTTCTGGTCCCCGACCTGTCCATGCTCGGGTATTTGGCTGGACCACGCATCGGCGCGACCACGTACAACACCGTTCACACCAGTGCGCTCCCACTGGTTCTGATTGCGCTGGGCGTGGTGCTGGGTGCCCAAACGGCGGTCCTCATCGGTGTGGTCTGGTACTTTCACATTGCCTGGGACCGGATGCTCGGGTACGGCTTGAAACTCCCCACCAGCTTCAATGACACGCATTTGGGGCGAATTGGACGCGCCCGCGCCTGATCCCTCCCACCAAATCCCCCTCGTTGATGGGGATAGCTTTTTGCGGGCAACAAAAAGCAGGGGGCGTGCACCGCGCTTTTTCGACTGCGCGGTGCACGCCCCTCTGCCCGTCTAGAGCGGGCTGTCTCCCCTCGTGGAGGGGAGCAAGGGCGACGGGCTCTCGAGACTCGATTGAGGCAGGGTTGTTTGGTGTGGATGCAACGGCAATCGCCCAGGGCTCGTATAGTTGACCTGTGAAGCTCCTGCTGCGGCTCGCCGTGCTGTTCGCTTGCGCCAGCGGCGTTGCCGCCGCCAAGTCGTTTGAACTGGTCAACCTGCGCCAAGACGTGTACTTTTTGGGCGACGGTAGTGTGCGCGTCGTGGACTCGCGGACCTATGATTTCAACGGTTCGTTCAGTTTCGCGCAGACGACGATTGAACCCAGGGACGGCGGCAGCGTGCGCTTCGAAGGGGCGACCGCGACGGACGGCAAGCCCGCGCCCGCCTCGAGCGTGCAAGGCAACACGCTGCGCTTGGATTTCAGCGCCCGAGACGAGCAGCGCAGCTTTCAATTCGCCTACACCCTGCGCGGCGACCTGGACGTGGCGAACGACGTGGTGCAGTTTGACCGTCAACTCTTGACCTCGCGCAATCCAGCGGTGAGCAACTACACGGTCGTCTTGCACGCACCCGCCCCGAACCCGCAACCGTTTCGCGTGTTCGTCTTCACCGGCAACAGCCGTGTGGGGACGTTGACGTTCAACGACCGCGCGGGCACGGCAACCATGAACCTCTCGAGGGTCTCCGAGGACGAATTCGTGCGCGTGCGCGCCTTCCTGCCCACGGCGCAGTTTCCCACCGCCGCCAACACGATTGCCAAGGACGCCTTCGGTGGCTGGCTCGAGGAGATCGCCCGCGACACCCAGGGATTCCGTGATGCGTCTCGGGCTGCTTTGGAGCGCGGCGGGTTCGCGCCGCCTCCACCTCCGCCGCCCGCGTGGCTGCTGTTTTTGCCCTTCGTCAGCGTGATTTTTATTGGAGCCAACATCGTCTTGGCCTACCAGCGCTACGGGCGTGAACCCGTGACCGAAGAGGTCGGACGCTATTACCGCGAACCCGCCGAGGACATCCCGCCGAGCATGGTGCCCTACGTCATGACCCAGACCAGTCCTGGCAAGAGCGCCATCGGACGCGCGGTCGGCGCGACGCTGCTGGATTTCGCGCGGCGCGGACACGTGAAACTCGAGCGTACCCGCACCAGCGGCTTTTTCGGCATCGGCGCGCAAGACGTGACCAGCTTCGCCATTGCCACGCCGCCGGACCGCGCGCAGGTCACGCCCTTCGAGGCGCAACTGTGGAACACGCTGGTGGACGCCCGAGGGGTGGACAACGCGGTCACGCCGACGGAGTTGAAAAACGCGTTCACCTCGAGACCCAGCCTTGCGCAGACCTTGGCGGACATGCCCCGCCAAACCTATGAAGCCGTCCACGGACCGCTGCTGGACGCCCAGATGGGCGCGAAGGGCGCACCGTGGACGGTGGCGGCGTTCCTGGCGGGAGCCGCCAGCTTGTTCGGCGGATTTTTCTTGATCCAGTGGCTCACGTCCGTGGCCGTGGGCTTGATGATCGCGGGCGCACTCAACATCCTCGCGGGCGTCATCGGCAGCGTCGCCCTGCCACGTTGGAATGCGGACAAGCTCTTGAACGCCAAGCGCTGGGCGGCGTACCGCAACTTCCTGACCGATTTCAGCGCGATGAACACGGCTCCGGCGGAGCACTTGAAGCTCTGGGATTACCACTTCGTCTACGCCAGCGCCTTGGGGGTCGCGCAGAGTTACCTGCACAACGTCAAGCGCTTGGCGGAAGCGCACCCAGACTATTACTTCACGCCGACCTGGATCGGCTATTACGCCGCAGGAAACCTCGGCGCTGCAACTGGGGCCGCAGGCGTCGCGGACAGCCTCACGGCATTGAACAGCCTGTCCTCCATCGCCACGAATTTGACGCAGCTCGAGAATTCACTCAATCCGTCCAGCAACTCGAGCGGCGGCGGGTTCGGCGGCGGCAGTTTCGGCGGCAGCGGCGGCGGCGGCAGCAGCTCTGCTGGCTAGGGAAAGCCAGGCGAGGGAACCCCATTCCCGAAAACGCGTACTGTGAAGGAACATTCTCGGCTCGAGAAGAACCGCTCGAGCGCACACCACGGAGGTTTTCATGGGTTGGATCGTGCTCATCATTCTGGTCGTCATCGTCCTCGTCGGCGTGGCGGTGTTCAACAACATCGTTTCCTTGGAAAACCGCGTTGCCAACGCGTTGGGTCAAGTCGACGTGCAACTCAAGAAGCGCAGCGACCTCGTGCCCAACCTGGTGAACACCGTCAAGGGCTACGCCACGCACGAGAGCAGCGTTTTTGAGAACGTCACGAAGGCGCGCACAATGATGCAAAGCGCGGGCACAGTCGAAGAGAAAGCCGCCGCGTCCAGCATGCTCTCGAGCGCCCTCAAATCCGTGTTCGCCGTCGCGGAAGCCTACCCAGACTTGAAAGCCAACCAAGGGTTCCAGCAGTTGCAGGGTGAACTGGCTGACCTCGAGGACAAGATTGCCTACAGCCGCCAGTTTTACAACGACACGGTGCTGGCGTACAACAACGCGATCACCACTGTGCCGGGTGTGTTCTTCGCGCCGACCATGGGCAAGACCCAAAAGAGCATGTTCGAGGCGTCCGAAGGCGACCGCGCGGTGCCCGCCGTGCAGTTCTGAACGCAAGCGAATCGAAAAACGAGCCGGTCAACCAACTGGCTGGCTTTCTTAGGCATGCGGCTCGAGATCACCTGTGTTCACTGGACCTCTTGTAGAAGTGTAAGCGCTAGCCCGTCCGAACCATCTCGAGGTCTCGGCTAGATACGCTCGACCTGTATGCGGACAGGTTTTACCCTCGTTTCTATACGAACGATTCAACCCTCATGCCTGTCAACTGAGCGACGTATGCGGAAAGTCCAATCACCATGTATTTGACCATGCCTTAAATTCTGTTGCGAGGCTGATATTGTTCAATCCTGCCACGCGTTGCTGCTGAGTTTTCTTGGGCTCATCACCATCAGAAATGGTGAACAGGAGTAAGAACGCTGGATCAGTGAACGTGTCGTTACGCAATGAGTGGAGGGCTTGGGTGCAGGTTTCAATCAAAACAGTTTTGAATTTCGCAAAAGCGGTGCTGTCTTCTTCGAGCGTAAAGACATGGTCGCGCACGGTGCTGCAAATACGTTCAAATTGCTCATCAGCTCCAATCCCTTCAAACGGCCACTCGTTGCTGCTGTACTTGTAATACAGGTACTCATCAGGGTTGTCTGCTTGCATTTCTCGTAGAAAGCTTTGGGTACAAAATGCAGGGCAGACGGTCATTGCGCCGTCATCGGTGTATAGGGCGAAAGCACAAAAATCTTTGTCAGGATGCTCGCGTGTCATTTCGCCAAAAGCTGTCTTGGCAGCTTGGACAATTTGTTGATGTAACGCATCGAAATCAAATGCATTCATGATTACCTCAAAAACAATATATCCTGATTAGAGCCTGTCAACTTTGGCTGGGTGAAATAGACGTGCAAGGACACGAACATTGCGTGAGCAATCGAATGGATTCAATCCGACAGGGATGGCTTGATGTTTTTTACACAAACAAAACACGTTTATCATCGTGATCCGCGCATCTCGTGGAGGGATTCACAACTTGAATGGCATAAACTCCTCATGACTTTTGCAGAAAGTCTACTGATCTTCGAGCAACGCCCGCAAGAACCGCACGCTTTGCCGCACCGCGCCCGTGGATCAACAAGAACTCTTTTTTACCTGCGCTCGAGGGGCATTACGCGTCCCGTGGCAGAAAAGATGCTCGTGACCGCGTTCTTGGAGGAGGTGCTGAACCGCGTGCCGTTGAAGAACGTTGTCAAGTATTTGGACAACGTCATCGCGGACAAAGCTGGGGCTCCAAACGGTTTCAACCGCATCAGAGCCGAAGACAGGTAATCCTCGAGAAATCGTGGGGGCGAGGTTTGCCTCGCCCTTTTCGCATTCGCTACCGCTCGAGCCTTGCCGTCGCGCAGCCCGCGCAAACCAACGCCTCCCGCGCGGTCTCGAGCCCTGTGCCGCCGGGATCGTCCAGATACTCGTCCTCTTTGCGTCTGGGACGCTTCTTCTTGTGCTTGGGAACGAGGTGCACCGCTTTGCGTTCTGGGTACGTGCGCCTTCGGGTCTGGAGGGTGATGCGGTGCGCCGGAGCGCGTGCGGGCTGGAGAGCGCCACACAGTTGACACGTGTACATCGGTGGTGGCGGGCGTTTTGGCTGGAGATGCCCGCGCAACTCGAGAGGACACGACGAAACGACCGTGAGGGAAGATCACGGCGGGGCTCGAGCGCAATGTCGAACAGGATGCGGTTTTGGTTGAGGCAATTGGTGTGGGCTGCCAAGTGAATTTCAGGCGTCTCGAGCGAGGGCAGCGCGTCTCGAAGCGAGGGGCAGTGTAGGACGGTGTGCCCTCGGGCGTCAACCTGCCGCTGGTTCCCAGAGTTCGACTTTGTTGCCGTCCGGGTCAATGAACCAGCCAAACTTGCCGTGGTCGTGCTGCTCGCTGGGTTGCGGGAGGGTCGCACCACCGCGTTGCACTTGCGTCAGCGCCGTCTCGAGGTCATCCACGATCAGGTTGAACATGAAGCGCTGGTCGCTCGAGCCAAAGTACGGGCTGTCGTCCTTGAACGCGCTCCACACGGTTTGACCGTTCGCTGGCATGGTCGCGGGCTCGAACGTTGCGCCCCATTCCGCCACGTCAAACCCAAGGTTTTCCTTGTACCACGCGTGCAACCGCGCTGGGTTTGGTGATTTGAAAAACACGCCGCCGAGCCCGAGGACCTTTGCCATGCCCCATGCTAGACCCAATCGGTGGCGCTATGCTGCCCAAATGTCAATGCGCTCGAGTTTTCCGCGCGATTTTCTTTGGGGGACCGCCACCGCCGCGTACCAGATCGAGGGTGCGACGCTCGAGGACGGCAAGGGGCAAAGCATCTGGGACACGTTCAGCCACACATCGGGCAAGGTGCTGAACGGCGACACGGGCGATGTTGCCTGCGACCACTTCCACCGTTGGCGCGAGGACATCCGGCTGATGCAGGCGCTTGGGACGAACGCGTACCGCTTCAGTGTGGCGTGGACGCGCGTGCAGCCTGACGGGAAGGGACGCGCGAACGCCAAGGGGCTCGAGTTTTACGAACGCCTCGTGGACGGGTTGTTGGAGGCAGGCATCAAGCCTTTCGTGACGCTCTACCACTGGGATTTGCCGCAAGCCTTGGAGCATACGGGCGGCTGGACGAACCGCGACACCGCGCACCGCTTTGCGGAGTACGCGCACCTGGTCGCGGAGCGCATCGGCGGCAGGGCGGCGGGGATCATGACCTTGAACGAGCCGTGGGTGTTCACGATCCTGGGCTACGCGTTGGGGATGCACGCGCCGGGCAAGACCGATCTGCCGGGCGCATTCAAAGCGGTGCACCACGCGCTCTTGGCGCACGGCTTGGGCGTGAAAGCCATCCGAGAAGCCTGCAATGCGCCCGTGGGCATCGCGCTGAGCATGAGCCGTTGCGAGCCTGCCACCGACTCGAGCGCGGACGAGCGCGCGGCGGTGGCGATGGACGACCTGATCAACGGCTTGTTCGCCGATCCGATCTTCGGGCGCGGCTATCCCAGCACCCTCGAGCCGTTTTTTCCTGCGCTGCCCACGAATTTTCTCGAGGATTTGGGGCAGATTGCGCAACCGTTGGATTTTCTGGGCGTGAACTATTACTACCGCCATCTGGTGCGCGAACCCAGAGCCAACACGGAACCGCAGGGCATCAGCGCGCTCTTGCGCATGGCGGGCATTCCCGTGGAAGTCGTGCCAGAGGATCAGCGCGGCAACCCGGTGACGGGCTTCGGCTGGGAGGTCTACCCGCCAGGGCTGACTGTTCAACTCGAGCGCGTGTACGAACGCTACGCCCCCAAAGCCCTCTACATCACCGAGAACGGCGCGACGTACCCGGACGTGATCCGCCCCGACGGACAGATCATTGATTTGGAGCGGCGCGACTATCTGGAAGGGCACGTGGAGGCGTGTGCAGCGGCGCTCGAGCGCGGCGTGCCGTTGCGCGGGTACTTTTGCTGGTCGCTGCTGGACAATTTTGAATGGGCAGAAGGCTACAGCAAGCGGTTCGGGCTGCACTTTGTCGATTTTGCGACGCAAGAGCGGCGTTTGAAGCGCAGCGGGGCGTGGTACCGGGATTTCATCGCCGGGCAATGACCTGAAGGCTGCGCGAATCCTCGAGCAACCCGTGCCAGACGCTCGAGACGCGACGGCGACGGGTGAACGCTCGAGTTGCCCACTGTGTCGAGGAACGGCGTCCGAGACGCTGTTTGCAGTGTCCGCGCCCGAGGTGTGTCTCGAGGTTCGTGCGTTTGGGGTCGTCTAGCGCATACTATTGAGGTTTTGAGGACGTAAACGCTCTCGCGTTTGACGGCAGGAGACACTGGCAGTCTCGCCGAAACCAAGCGGCTCGAGCGAATCTTTCTGGTCAGGGTAGGGGGCAGCAACATGGACACCAGTGCAGTACCAAACATTGTCGTGCCGCTGTGGGTTTGGGCGGCGTTCCTGGGCGGGGTGCTCGGCGTGCTCGCGCTGGACTTGGGCGTGTTCAACCGCAAAGCGCACGTCGTCACCGCAAAAGAAGCCGCGATTTGGACGGGCGTGTGGGTCACGCTGGGCTTGGCGTTCGCGGCGTTCATCTTCGTGTGGCAAGGGCAGCAAAAGGGCTTCGAGTGGCTGACCGGCTACGTCGTGGAGTACAGCCTCGCGGTGGACAACATCTTCGTATTCGTGCTGGTCTTTGGCTACTTCAAAGTGCCGCCTCAGTACCGCCACCGCGTGCTGTTCTGGGGCATTCTGGGCGCGCTGGTGATGCGCGGCGCGATGATCTTCCTGGGCGCGGCGCTGATCAAAGAGTTCCACTGGATTCTGTTGCTGTTCGGCGGCTTCCTATTATTCACCGGCTTCAGGATGCTCCTGGAGAAAGACGAAAAAGAGCACGTTGACCTCGAGATGAACCCCGCAGTGCGCATCGCCAAGCGCTTCTTCAAGGTCTCGCCCAACTACGACGGGCAGAAGTTTTTCACCGTCGAGAACGGCATGCGCGTGGCGACGCCGCTGTTTTTGGTGTTGGTGTTCATCGAGTTCACCGATTTGATCTTCGCCGTGGACAGCATCCCCGCGATCTTTGCGATCACCACCGATCCGTTCATCGTCTTCACCAGCAACATCATGGCGATTCTGGGCTTGCGCAGCCTGTACTTCCTCTTGGCGGACATCGTGGACCGCTTCGTGTTCCTCAAAAAAGGCTTGGCGATCATCCTCGCGTTTGTCGGCGTGAAGATGCTGCTTCCAGATGTGAGCCTGTGGATCACGGGCGTCAGCGTCAAAATTCCGACGTACATCAGCCTCGCGGTGATTCTGAGCGTCTTGGCAATCAGCGTTGTCGCCAGCTTGATCGTCACCGCGCGCCGACCGCAAAAGCTCGAGGTGGATGAGCACGGCGTTCACGTCAAAGAGTAAGGCTCGAGAAGTTGAGAAAGCGTCGGCGTGAACCGCTGGCGTTTTTTCGTTTGCAGGGCTCGAGTGGACCTCTTGCACAATTCAAACATGCAAAAGCGCATCCAGGCTGTCGTGTAGGGGCGAAGCATGCTTCGCCCCTACGGATCAGGCGGCTTCACTTCGTTTGACGGGTGATCCGGCGCATTCTCGAGAGACGTCAGCGATTGATGCAAGAAGTCTAGTGAACGCGGATTTCGTCTTGGTCTCGAGCCGGTGGTCTATTGGGTTCAGAACACGGCGCGCAAAATCCAAAACGCCGCCATGCCCGCGAACAAGCCGATCCAGAGTTGCTTGGTGCGCCACGCCAGCACCCCGCAAATCGCGGCGGCGAGCACGCGCACACCGCCCTCGCCGCTGCCGCCCTCGAGGTTCGGCGTGACAAGCGCAGCAAACACCGCTATCGGTACGAAGCGCATGAAGCGCACCCAGAACGGGGGCAGGGGACGCGTGATGAACAAGCCCACGAGCCGGGAGCCAAACGTCACCGCGACCATGCCCGTCAAGACCAGCCAGAAGTTCACGCGACCTCCCGTGCGGCATCCTCGAGACTCACCGTTTCAAGCGTTTCGCCGCGCGTCAACCACGCGCCCAGCAAGCTCCCTGCCAAGCCCGTGAGCAGAATGCCCAAGCCCCCAGGCAAGCGGCTCGAGACCAGCCACGCGAGCGCCCCGCTGAGCACGGCGACGATGATCTCGGCTCGGGTCCGCAAGAGTGGCAACAAGAGCGCCAGGAACGACAGTGGAAAGACAAAATCCACGCCCAAGCTCGTCGGATCGGGCAGCAGCGCCCCGGCGAGCGCGCCTGCGAGGGTGAACGCGTTCCAGGCGATGAACAAGCTCATTTCTGCGCCCATCAGAAAGGCGTACGATCTCGAGCCGCTGGCGACGAACACGCCGTAGGCTTCGTCGGTCAAGAAGTACGCCCCGAGTGCGCGCTGGCCCGGATTGAGTTTGAGAATGCGCGCCAAGCTCATGCCGTAGAGTGCGTGGCGCACGTTCAACAAAAACGTCGTGAGGATAATCGCCGGTCCGCCCGCGCCCGCCGCGAACATCTGCGCGGCGCTGAACTGGCTCGAGCCCGCGAACACGAACAGGCTGAGCGCCTGCGTCTCCCACACGCTTAGCCCCGCCGCTCGAGCGGTCACCGCAAACGCTACAGCGAACGGCACGACGCCGAGGTACAGCGGAAACATGCGTTTGAACCCGTTCCAAAACTCCGTCATCGGCTCGAGGGTAACGCGGGGCTCAGGATTGGGTCTTGAACGATCTTGCGCCCTCGAGAGTCAAGGAATGCGAGTGTTCGGGTTCACGACCTCGAGACCGTGCGACCACCGCATTGCCGTTTGTAGGGGCGCAGGGCCCTGCGCCCAGTGCTGCGCCAGCAGCACTCACGTCTCTTGAGAACCGGATTGCGATTGCGACCCTTGAGACCCGTTTGCACTCGAGCATATGTTCGTTGCGCGTCGCACAGGGTGAACACAAGGTTCGCCCCTACGTGTATGTGTTGGCTCGAGCCTTCCTTTGCCCTTCGTCTTTCGCCTTTTGCCTGGTTTTCACGCCCGCGCGTACGCACCTGGGGCAACGCCATACACGCGTTTGAACGCCCGTGTGAGGTGCGATTGATCGCTGAACCCCGCTTCTAGTGCGGCGTCCGCGATGCTCGAGCCTGTCAACAACCGGTTGCGCGCGTGGCGCAGGCGAAGCTGGGTTTGCAAGGCGTGCGGCGGCAGACCGTAGGCGCGTTTGAAGGCGCGCGTGAGGTGAAACCCAGATAACCCGCTGAGGCTCGAGAGGGCTTGCAGGGATGTGTTCTGGGCAAAATGCGCGTGCAGGTGGTCGTGCACGCGGCGCACGGCGCCCGTGGCGTTGACCTCGGGCATGTTCATCGGACTGTGTTCGGCGTGGCGTGCGATCAAGGCTTGCCACGCCCCGAGCATCAAACTGTCGCGCTCGAGCCCACTGGCGGCGTGCTGCAAGGACGCGTGGGTTTCGAGCAGCCGCGAAGCCAGCGTGGGATCGTGCATCACGGCGTTTGGGAAGAACGGCGCACCGTGCCGCCCCAGTTCGCGCGCCGCGGTCTCGAGCAATGCGACGCTCGGGTAGAACATGCGGTACGTCCAGCCGCCGCCCGCCAAGGCGTGCCCGGTGTGGACCTCGCCGGGGTGCACGGCGACGATGCTCCCGGCGGTGGCGTGGTGCGTCCCGCCTCGGTATTGGAAGGCTTCGACGCCGAGCGTGACGACGCCGATGGCGTATTCCTCGTGCGTGTGGGGCGCGAAACTGTGGGTCACGTACGTGGCGTGCAGCAAGTCCACGCCGCCTGAGCGCCACAGCACAGCCTGTTCGCGGGGCATGAACGAGTGTACCGCGCGGGCTCGAGGGGCAGGGGAGAGGAAAGTGGGCTCCAGGTGCTTCTCGTGCGTGGCACCCGCTTGTTCGTGCCCATGTCCTCGAGCTTGGATGCCGATGCTCGAGGGCAGGGTTCAGTTCGCACCCGAGGCGGGCATCCGCTGCGTCGCCACCGCCATGAACGCGGTGCTCAGCAGCACCGCGATGCCCCCGACGAGCGAGACCAGCCACAAGCGGTCGGTGCCGAACAGGGGCAGCGCGATCAGTGCACCCAGAATGCGACCCAGCGAGCTCGTCGCCGTGTAGAAGCCCATCATCGCGGTGCGCGCTTGGGGAACGGCTTCGGAGGCGATGGACAACGACGCGACGAGCGCGAACTCGAAGCCCAGGTACAGGCAAAACAGCGCCGCCATCATGCCGGGCAAGGTGCCTGACAACGCCCACAGCAACCCGAACGCCAGGGCGTAAAAGGCGCACGCCGCCAAGACCGCGCGGCGCTTGCCGATGCGGTCCAAGAAGGCGATGACGAGCACTTCCGCGACCACGTCGGCGATGCCGATGACGACCGACACGAAGCCGACCTGCTCGTTGGACAGCGCGAACCTCGAGCGCATCCACACCGGATAAACCAAAAACGGCATTTGCGCCCCCAACGTGATCCCCAGGGCGTACAACCACAACACCCGCGCCTTGGGTTCACGCCAGGCGGTGCGCCACGGCTCGAGGGAGAACGACGCGCTGGGGTCAGGTCCGCGCATGAACGGGCGGGCGGTGCGCCACATCGCCGCCATGCCCGCCGCGCCCACGACGCCGAGCAGCGCGAACGGGGCGGACCACGAGACGCGGTCCACCAAGAGCCCGAATACGGGTGCACCGATCACGAACGACAGCGCCCAGGACAGCTCGAGCACGCCGATCACCGTGCCCCGCCGCTCGAACGGCACGCGGTCGGCGATGAAGGCTTGAATTTGCGGGTCAGCCATCGCCTTGGCGACGCTGAGCACCATGAACAGTGCCAGCACGCTGCCAAACGTCGGCGCGAAGGGCAGCAGGGCGCACGCGACCACGAACATCAGCGGCGGCCAGAAGACCAGGTTGCGTTGCCCGAAGCGGTGTCCCAGCACGCTCGTGAACGGTGCGGCGAGACCCGCCACCGACAACGCGATGGACAGCCAGCCGACCGTGCGCGCGTCCTGTCCGTAGGCGGCCGCGATCACCCCGAGGAACGGCAGTGGTGCGCGCAGCGCGGTGTCGTGCGCGAACCGGGAGACCATGAACGAGCCCACGGCGCGCGGCAGTGAAAACGCTGGCGTGGAAGTCGTGTCGGTCACGCGTTGGGCGCTCTCGGGTTCATCTGCGAGACCATATCCTCTTTGACGGGCGCGCGGCTCGAGCCCACCCCGAAGTTGAAGCGCTTTGGGGAATGTGTGCCGTGTGCGATTGCCTCGAGACGCCTTGCCCAGCAAGGCAGCGGCGACGGGCTCATCTGGGCCCTCGGGGCTCGAGCAGTTTGGGTGCGTTTACGCGCCCTTGTACGCCTCCAAGATCACCTGCGCGAATTCTCCAGTCGTGCTCGAGCCACCCAGGTCGCGGGTGCGCGGGCCGTGCTCCAAAGCGGTGTCCACCGCGCGCTCGAGGCGGTCGGCGGTGGCAGGTTCCCCGATGTGGCGCAGCATCATCGCCGCTGCCAGCACGGTCGCCGTGGGGTTGGCAATGCCCTGCCCGGCGATGTCGGGCGCGGAGCCGTGAACGCTTTCAAACACCGCGTACTGGTCGCCGATGTTGCCCGAGGCGGCGATGCCCAAACCACCGACCAAGCCAGCGGTCAGGTCGCTGATGATGTCCCCGAACAGGTTCGTCGTGACGATCACGTCGAATTGCTCCGGGCGGACGACGAGTTGCATCGCGCAGTTGTCAATGATGATGTCGCGCGTGCTCAAGCCCTGGTGCTCGCTGGCGGCTTTTTTGACGGTGCCCAGAAACAAGCCTTGGGTCATCGGCAAGACGTTGGCTTTGTGCGCGATATGGAGTTGCTTGCGTGGTCTCGAGTTTGCCAGGCGCGCCGCGTACTCTCCGATGCGTTGCGAGGCGCGGCGTGTAATCACGGTGTCGGCGATTGCCAGGTCGCCGTTCATGTACGTGCGTTCCTGCTCCACGTACAAGCCTTCGGTGTTCTCGCGCACGACGATCAGGTTGACGCCGGGTCGGGAGCCGGGCACGGGGTGGTGAACGGCGGGGCGGACATTTGCATAGAGATCGAGCGAGCGGCGCATGTAGCGAATCGCGCCGCGAAAGCCGGGCACTTTGGCGCTGGGGCTGGTCGCCGCGCCGAACAGCGTCGCTTCGGTGGCGCGCACGGCTTCCAGTGTTTCGTCCGGGATGCTGTTGCCGGTGCGTTCAAACAACTCCCAACCGGCGTGCGCCTCGAGCCATTGGAATTCCAATTCCCCGGTGACTTGAATGCCTTCCAGCACCGTGCGCGCCGCGCGGATGACTTCGTGCCCGATGCCGTCGCCTTCGATCAGTGTGATGTGGTGCTTGCCCATTGTATTGCTCCCTCGAGCCGTGAATTTTGCGCTCGAGGTGTGCTCGAACGTGCGATTCAAAGTGTAGCTCGAGGCTCCATAGCGACTCTAGAGCGTTCCTACTCGAGTGACAACTCCGGGTTGAAATGGGTGCTGCGCCTGGCACACCGCGCGCCGTGAGCCACAGAGTTTTGCAGCGCTGCGCGGCTAAACTCTTTGCAGATGAAACGCCTGCTGCTGCTTGGACTGCTCGCCCTCGTCGCCTGCGCGCCTGGGTCTGGAACCGCTCGCCAGCCCCTCGAGCCATTCGTGGAGCGCAAACCTGATCCCATCAAAGACCAAGCCGCACACCGCGCGCCGGTGGAATGGTGGTATTTGAACGGGCACCTGCAAACCAAGGACGGTGAGAAGGGAATCGCCGCCGCGATTTTCCAAGTGCTGATTCCAGAGAACACGCCGTACAACCTCGCGCAGACGTTCCCCGACCCGCTGTTTTTTGGGCATTACGGCGTCGTCAACAAAGCGACCGGGGCGTTTGCCAGTGCAGAGCTGAGCGCCCTGCCGCGCGCCCGAGCGGACATTGCGACCACCATCGGCAGCGCCAGCACGGAACGCATGGACGTGCGCCTCGGCGGGTGGCGCATGACCCGCGAAGCCGACGGTGTGTACACCGCCAAGTTTGATTTGCGCGGCAAGAGCGCCGTGGACCTGCGCTTGCGCCCGACACGCCCTGAAGCCATTCACGGACCCGGCTGGAGCGGCACGAAGCGCACCGGGCGGATGTACTACTACAGCGCCACGCGCCTCGAGGTGACGGGCACCTACGATGGCTCGCCCGTGACCGGCATCGCCTGGTTGGACCACCAATGGGGCGGCGGTGATGGCGACGGCAGCGCCAGTTTGACGCCGCGCTGGGATTGGTTTGCGATTCAATTGGAGGACGGGCGCGACCTGATGGTTTACCGCGTGCGCAACGCGCAGGAGGGCATCGAGGACCAGTTTGCCAGCATCGTTTACCCGGACGGTCGCGTCACCGAGGAGCGCAACTTCACGATGCAGCCTTGGCAGTGGTGGACCTCGCCGAAAAGCGGTGGGCGCTACCCGATCAACTGGTGGATCAAGTTGCAGGACGGCACCAGCCTGACCGTGCGCGCCGTGACCCCCGACCAAGAGGTCGAAAGCAAAGCGACCGCAGGGTTCAACTATTACGAGGGCGCGGTCACCGTGGGCGGCAGCGCCAAGGGCGTCGGCTACGCAGAACTCACCGGGTACGGCGCGGTCGGGCAAAATCCGTTCACCAATCCGTTCGCGGCGTTCGGGAACCGCTGAGCCTCTCGAGATTCCTGGATTTGCCTCGAGGCGCGCGGTTCTGTGCTCGCTGTAGTAGGGGTGCCTCACCCCTACACGCGTTGGCATCTGCTCGAGCCGGTGACAACGATGCTCGAACCATTTCAACCGCCCTTCAGCCCTGCGCTGCAAGCTCTGCGCCATGACCGAAGCCAATGACCTGGACATTGCGTCGCTCGAGGGTGTGCGCGAGTTGGAACTGGAAGCTGAGCGCGACAGCAACGGCGCGATGGACGAGCAGAACTTGTCGTACATGGAAGACCCGGACGAGATTGACGGACGTGACGCGTTGCGCGCCGCGCGGGGCTCGGAGAGCGAGGGCAGTGCGCCGGGCATGTACCTGGAAGACCTCTCTCCGCAGGACGCGGACGTGGAGGACGAAGACGACGACCCGGTGGGCAGAGCGTAAACTGCGCGCGTGACCGGGTTGGCTCGAGGGCTGCGCGACGAACAGTGGTTGCTCGAGACTGTGTGCGCGGCTCGAGAACGGCGTGTGGCGTTGTTGGGCGACGCGCGCACGACGGCGTTTCGCCTCGTCAACGGCGCGGGCGACAGCTTGGACGGGCTCACGGTGGACCGCTTCGAGGACGTTCTGGTTGCGTCGCTGTACGACGACCTCGAGCCTGGAGACGAGACCGCGTTGCTCGAGACCCTGGCGCACGCGTTCGAGCCTCGGGCAATCTATTTGAAGCGTCGCCCGAAAGAGGCGCGCGTTGCCGCGAACGCGCAGCGCGATCAACTGGCGCCCGATGCGCCGTCCTGGGGGGAGCGCGTGGACGAACTCGCGGTGGTCGAGGGTGGCGTGCAGTACCTGATCCGACCCGGCGGTGACTTGAGCGTGGGCTTGTTCTTGGACATGCGTGAGCCGCGCGCTTGGCTGCGCCACAACGTCGCCGGGCGTACGGTGCTCAACTGCTTCGCCTACACGTGTGGCTTTGGGCTCGTCGGCAGCCTCGGCGGGGCGACGCGGGCGGTCAACCTGGACTTGTCCCGACGCGTGCTCGAGTGGGGCGAGCAAAACTACCGCACCAACACGATTGAGCCCAAACGCTTCGATTTTGTCAGCGGCGACGTGTTCGATTGGCTGACGCGCTTTGCGCGGCGCGGCGACACGTTTGATTGCGTCGTGCTGGACCCGCCGAGCTTTGCGACCAGCAAGCACACGCGCTTTAGCGCCGCGAGCAACTACGACGAACTGGTCAGCCTGGCGGTGCGCGTCTTGGCGCCCGACGGGTTGCTGCTGGCATGCTGCAACCACGCGCGCTTGGAGCGCCGCGCGTTCCTCGGTGCGGTGCGCCGTGGCGTGGAGCGCGCTGGGCGTGGGTACAACCTGATCGCCAGCCTCGGGCAGTCGGACACGGATTTTCCCGTGCCCGGGCATGCAGAGCCACCGCTTAAAGTCTTCGCTCTCGAGGTCGCTTGACCGTGCCATGAAATGTCATACTTCTTTCATGTCCAGCGAGGTGCGCAACAAGTTCGGCATTGAAGCACTGGACCGCGTGACCATCATCGGTGCGCCGCCGATGCCACTGGACATGCTCGTGCGCGTCGCGCCCGAAGCGGTGTTCACGCTGGACGGTCGTTTCGACGTGCTCGTCGTGTTCGTCAAACACCGCACGGAGTTTGAACGGATGCTGCCACGAATTTTGCTGGCGATGAAGAAAGACTCGCGTTTGTGGACGATGTACCCCGATCCGATGACCGTGGAAAACGCTGACCTGGCCCGTGAGCGCGGCTGGGCGGGACTCGTGCGTGACGGCTACAGCGCCGCCGAGCACATCAGCTTCGGGGATTGGTTCGGCATCCGCTGGGCGGGTGGGCAGGCGCGCTACGGGCGTTGAACCGCGTGCAGCGGCTCGAGCCACGGGTGTGGGACTTTACCTCTTGCGTTTGAACAAGCGCTCGAGAATCGAGTTGGGCTTGGCGTCCTTGCCGCCGGTCTTGCTTGACCCTGACTTGCCAGGCTCGGTTGTGCCCGTGGGTGCGGGGCTCTGCTGTGGGCGCGGCGCGCTGCGCCCGAGCTGCACAGCCGGTTGGCTTGGCGCGGCGGGCACTGGGCTGGGCGGCGCGACAGGCTTGGGGTTGGCGGCTTCCAAGCGGCGACCGATCAAGTCTTCAAAAGCTTTGCGGATCTCTTTGGCGGTGGGTCGCAGGTGCGGCTCTTTGCTCAAGGAACGGTCCACGAGCTTGGCCACGCCCGAGGGGATCGAGGCGTTCACGTCCTTGACCATGCGTGGGAGTTGCGTTAAGTGCAGGCTTTGCAGTTCTTCAAACGAATCGCCCAAGAGCGGTCGGACTTTGGCCAAGACCTCGTAGGCCAGCACGCCGAAGCTGTACACGTCGGTGCGTGGCGTGCCGCGTTCGCCGCGAAAGATTTCCGGGGCCATGTAAAACGGGCTGCCCGCGGGCGGGTTTTGCAGTTGCTCGCTCGAGGCGGCGCCGAAATCTGCCAAATACGCTTTGCCGCCGTCCAGGTAGATGTTGCTGGGTTTCACGTCTTGGTGGACGACCTTTTGTCCGTGGCAGTACTCCAAGGCGGCGGCAATGTCGGCGAGCACGCGCAAACCTTGATCGAGCTTCACCGCGTCGGGATCGAGTTCGCCGTCGGCAAAGAATTGCATGGCCAGGTGGGCGTGCAAACCGGTGGGTGCGCCGCTGTAGTAACGCACGACATTGGGGTGCTCCAAGCTTTTGAGCATGACCACTTCGGTGTAAAACACGCGGCTCATCACCGGGTCTTGCATGATTCCAGGGCGCGGAATTTTCAGCGCCACCTCGCGCCCGCGCTCGTCGTTGGCGAGGTAGACGATGGCGGTGCGTCCAGTCCCGAGCAGCATTCGAGCTTTGAAGCCAGGAATGTTGAAGCCACTCGGTTGCGTCACGCGCGCCATTGTAAACGCAGATGCGCAGTGCAAGGGTGTGCGTTTGGCATCGCGGTCGCAGGACATGGGTGCACCCGCCCCCGGACATGCGATGGAACGTCCGTTCGGCTCGGGCAGGCGCGATCAACTGGGTGGTCGAAGCAAACGCAGTGCTGACCCATGCTCGCTTGAGGCTCGAGGTGCCCCGACCAAGGGCCCACCCGCGCGGCTCGACAGTCTTCGCGGTGGTGACGGGATCACGACGACAGTGTGCTCGCCGATGGCTCCTCTTGTGTTGGTCCTACACGGGCGCAGCGATCCTCAAGCCCCTGTTTTCACTGGCGCTCGCCCGTCCATTGCAACACGGTCATTGCGGTAGGCTTTGGCACCCTGTTCTTGCTAAACTCTTGAGCAGTGCCTTCCGTCCTCGTGCTCGATGATGAGCCCGCCTTGATGCGGCTGCTCGTGATCACGCTGGAACGGTACGGCTACGCGGTGCGCGGGTTCACCAATCCCTTGGACGCCCTGGCAGCTTTGGACGACTTCGCGCCCGACGCGATCATCACCGACGTGTCCATGCCCGTGATGAACGGCATCGAATTCTGCCGCCGCGTGCGTTTGGACGCGCGGTTCACCGGCACCCCCGTGATCTTCTTGTCCGCGCTCGCGGAACGCCAGGACGTGCGCTCAGGGATGAACGTCGGCGCGGACGATTACCTCACCAAACCGTTCTCACGCGACGAAATCATCGAAGCACTGCAAGCGCGCCTGCGGCTCGCCGCGCAACGCGACGCCACCCCGGAACCCAAGACGCCCAACCTGCGCGCCCGTGCGCTCGGCGGCAGCGTTTTGGAGCAGCACGGTCAACCCGTGTCGTGGGGTTCGCGCAAAGCGGCCGAGTTCTTCTTCTTGCTGCTGGAGCACCCGAACGGCGTGACGACTTGGGAAGCGGCCGAAACCTTGTGGCCAGAAAAAGACGAGCAGAAAGCCTCCAGCGTCTTCCACACCACCCTGCACCGCCTGCGCAAAGCCGTCGGCGACGACACCGTCCAAGCCCGCAACCGCCGCTACTACCTCAATGAACGCCTGGAGTTGCGCTACGACGTGCTCGAGTACACCGCGTTGGGTGAACGCGCCCGCCGCGAAGCCAACGCTGACCTCTACGCCGCTGCCGCCGCGCTCTACCAAGGCGAGTACCTGAGCGGCGTGGACAGCGAGTGGTGCGTGGAACGCCGCGAAACCCTGCACGCCCAGCACCTGGAGGTGCTGCTCGGTGCGACGCGCGCGGCCACAGCGCGCGAGGATTGGAGCGTCGCGCTGCGCTACGCCCAAGCCGCCAGCCAGCACGACCCGTACAACGACGGCGTGTGGGACGCGCTGGCGCGCCTGTACGAGCGGACAGGCGACCCGGTCCGCGCAGGGCGCGCCCGCAACAAGCTCGAGGGTTGGAATTGAAGCCTAACCGAGCCGTGCGCCCGTGGGCGTCTGGTTGGCTCGAGTTGGCAAGAAGCCGTTGACCGTCCTCGAGCGGCGTTGGACGTGCTGGTGCGCCCCGTCTTCGTTGGGTCGTTCGGCACTTGATCCGAGCCTCGAGTGACCTCAGCGCCCCAGTGATGCTCGAACGTGTCACTCGAGCATCGCGCCATTGGAGTGCTGCGCCGCGCCCGCAATCTGTCGGGCGCAGCCTCGAGACCGTCGCTCGACCGCACCGGGCTTGGAGGCGTCGAGCCCCCCAAAAGTGGTACACTGTCAGGGAATGGGAATGCTTGACGCCACCGACCGAGAAGCGCATGTCCCCCTTGCCCCGTGTGGTGTTTCGCGTCACGCCTTGCGTGCATGGGCACAGCATGACCTGGCAATCATGGGCTCGACGGGTGAGGAGATCGGGCACACGCCAGCCTTTGCCTGACGAAGCAGTGGGCGCGATTTCTAAAGGATTGCCCAACGCCTCGTTCCGCCAAGCATTAACGCCTATTAGGACTCTTCCCACAGCGCGCCCAGTGCCCCGCCGATAGAATCGCCCGCGAGATGGACGGGGCGAAGGGTTGGTTTGGCATTCTGTTGGCGTTACTGACGAGCATCGCACTGGGGCTCGGGTCGGCGCCATTGCCAGACCTGCCCGCCGTGCCCGACGGCAGCGAGGTCAAGATCGTGTCCTTGAGCGGGTCGGTGTACGCCTCCGGGGTCGTGCGCACGCGCGTGCTGACGCTGACCACGCAAGCCGGGGCGCGTCGCCTGCCCGCGGGTGAACGCGTGCAACTGTGGATTGGCATTCCCAGTGCCACGGACATCAACAACCGCGACCTCACGGGCGTCGCTGGGCAAGTCAACCCGGCCGGGACCGACGTGTTGATCGGGGACGGCAAAGACCGCCAGACCTTGACGCAGATCCTGCGTGACGCCTACGGCATTCGCCTCGAATTGCGTTAGCTTCGTTTCAGGTTCGCGCGCATCCGCGCCGCGATGGCCTGCGCGCCCTCAATGCCGGTCTCGAGCTTCGCCGCGACGCGCGCCTGATCGGTTGCGCTGCGGTTTTGTGAGAGCTTGAGCTTGCCCTCGAGCCGCGTGACCTGCAAATTCACGCCGACGATGCCGCGCCGCATCCGCTCGAGGTAATCCATCGGCAGCTCGGTCATGTCCTGTGCGTGCCCGTGCTGCGTCATCAACGCCTCGAGTTGCGCGTGCAGTTCGTCGTCCGTCATCACTCGGGGCGTGGCATAGGCGTGCACCGTCGCGTAATTCCAGGTCGGCACGTTCGGCGCGGTTTCGTACCAACGCGACGACACCAGCGCGTGCTCACCTTGAAAGACAACCAAGACCTCGCGGCTGGCGTCCCAATGCTGCCACTGCGCGTTGCCCCGAGCCACGTGCGTGGTCAACCGCCGCGCGTCTTCCAGCACCGTGAACGGCAGGTGGCTGGCAAACGGCACGCCGTCAGGCGCGGTGACGAGCAACGCGAACGAGAACTCGCGCATCAGTGCCCAGCACTGGGCTTCATCCTCGAGCCGGAAATGCGCGGGAAGGTACACGCCGAGGAGTGTACGGCACGGCGCAAGAGCCGTGCCGCAACGCTGACCAGGGCGGCACCCCGAATCAACCGGTCTCGAGCCGAACGCCCTCACCTTGAACGACCGCGCGAACGCGGTAAGCTCTACAGCCGACGCTCGCAGGTCGTTCACCTCGAGCCCCTTTCCTCACATGCTGGCAGCCCTCGAGAGCATTGACAAGTTTTACGGCGCGCAGGATGTCCTCTCCGGCGTGAACTTCGCCGTGCACCCCGGCGACCGCGTCGCGCTCGTCGGACGCAACGGCGCTGGGAAAAGCACCGTCTTGCGCCTGCTCGCCGGTCAGGAAGACCCCAACGGCGGGCGCGTGCTGCTCACCAAAAACTTGAGCATCCGCATGCTCGAGCAAGCCCCGAGCTTCCCCGCAGGCAGTACCATCGGCAGCCTCGTCGAGAGCGCGTTCACGGAACTCGATGCCCTGGAAGCGCGCATGCGTGCGCTGGAAACCGACCTCGAACAGCCTGAGAAACTCGAGGAGTACCACGAACTCGAGGAGCATTACCGCTTGCGCGGCGGGTACGCGCGGGGTTCCCGGCGCGACGCGGTGCTCTTGAGTTTGGGCTTTCGTGGGCGCGAAACCGAGCGCGCGGGCAGCCTCAGCGGTGGCGAACGCACGCGCCTTGCTCTGGCACAGATCCTCGTCGCACAGCCTGAACTGCTGCTCTTGGACGAGCCCACGAATCACTTGGACATCGTGATGCTGGAATGGCTGGAAGGCTTCCTGCGCAATTACCCCGGAGCCATCGTCGCCGTCAGCCACGACCGCGCGTTCCTGGACGCCATCGCCACGAAAACCGCCCTCGTCGCTCGAGCCGCCGTGCGCGTGTTCGACGGCAATTACACCGCGTTCAAAACCAAGTACGACGCGGAACTGGAGATCCAAGCCCGCACCTTCAAAAACGAGCAACGCGAACTTGGACGCTTGGAGGACATGACCGAGCAAATGCGGATCTGGGGGCACCGCAACGAGAAACTGGCGATTCGGGCGCGCAGCATGCAAAAGCGCTTGGAGCGCTTCGCCGATGACCTGACCGACGCGCCGCCCGAAGCCGAACGCGTCGCCCGCGTGCGCTTCAACGCCCCTGAGAGCGGCGAAATCGTCCTCGTCGGCGCGCACCTCAAAAAACGCTTCGGCACGCGCACCTTGTTTGAAAACGTGGACGTGACCGTGCGCCGCGGCGAACGCATCGCCTTCGTCGGACGCAACGGTGCGGGCAAAACCACCTTCGCGCGCTGTTTGCTCGGCATCCTCAGTTCAGACGACTCGAGAAGTTACGCACGTCTCGGCGCTCGAGTCCGCATGGGGTACTACGACCAGCAATTGCGCGGCGTGGACCCGGAAAACACGTTGTTCCAAGAAATCGCGCGGTACGTAACAAACGACCAAGAGGTTCACGATTACCTCGGCGCGTACCTGTTTCCATTTGATGCACAGTTCAAAAAAGTCAGCGCGCTCAGCGGCGGCGAACGCGCACGGTTGGCGCTCTTAAAACTCTCGCTCGAGGACCACAATCTCCTGGTCTTGGACGAACCCACGAACCACTTGGACATGGAGATGGTCGAAGCGCTGGAAACCGCGCTGCAAGCCTTTACAGGCACGCTCATCGTCATCAGCCATGACCGAAGGTTCCTGGAAAACATTGCCAACACGGTTTGGCTCTTGGAGGACGGTGAGTTCTACGAGTACCCCAGCGGGTACGCGTATTACAAAGAAAAGCACAAGTCAAAAACCGCCGTCTCGAGCATCCCAGAAGCCCCTCGAGCCGCGACCAGTGCGCCCAAGAAAAGCATCAACCCGTGGAAAGTGCGTGGCGAACTCGAGACCGTCGAAGCGCGCATCGCCGCGCTCGAGGCAGAACAAGTGCAGATCAACGCAAGTTTAAGCAACCCCAGCGCGGACACAGATTTTGCGGCGCTCGGACGGCGCAACGCGGAGATTGACGCCGCGCTCCTGGAGGACATGGCGCGCTGGGAAGAACTCTCCGCGCTGCTCGAAACCGTTTGACCAAAGGATTCTCGAGCCTCGAGCAATGTAGGTGTCGGCTGGGTCTTGAGGGACGCAAGTGCGGCTTGCGCCGCACAGGGTCAAGCATGCTTGACCCCTACGAACGTCGGTGCGGTGGTCGCGCAGTCTCGAGCCTCGGGCGGTTTACTTGCGGATGTACACACCGACGCCAAACGCGATCTTGCGTTTCGGGTGAATCAAGACCTTGCCGCGCCACGCGAAGCCCACGCTCGAGCCGCCGTCCAAGGCAATCGCGTCCCGCGCGCCAAGAGCGCGCATGACCTTGGCAAGTTCGCGCAAACTCAGGCGTTCCCGCGTGGACACGAACACGAGTTTCTTGGCGCTGACAATGCCCACGGCGGTGCGTGCGGCGCTGCTCCAAATCGCTGGGTCGGTGTAGCCCTCGGCTTTCGGCACGGGATTGATGCGGCGGTTGTGGACCAAGAGCGGACCCGTGCCAATCAACGTCTCCAAGCCTTTGGCATTCGGCGCGTAGGGTTTCAGCCACAACTGCACGGTGTTCGCGTTCGTGATCGCCAACCCCGTGCGCAACCGTCCCTGCGCCAAGTAGCGCCCGTGGTAAATCAGGTCCCCGACCGGGCTGAATGTTTTCGGGTGAAAATGCCCGGCATTCAGCACCGCCACCGCGCTCGAGCCGCTGACCATTGCATCGAACTGCGCGCCTTTCTTGAACGCATTCTGCGGCAGCACCGGCAGCACGCGCACCTTCGGGTTCTCCAAGTTCACGTGCACGACCTTGACACTCACACCCAGCACGACTTTGCTCTCGAGCCTGACGCTGTTGGCGCTTGGCGTGGGAATCTGGACTTTGCGCGCTGGGTTGGACACGATTGCGTCGTTCTTGCTGACCGGCACGATCTTCGGCGCAGTGATCTTGACGGGCACACGCGCGGGCGTCACCCTCGAGTTCGGCGTTGTGACGGGCTCGAGGACCGGTTCGGAGACGGGTTCAACCGGAATGGCTCGAGGGATCGGGGTCGGCTCGGGCACGCCGATGGGCTCGGGCGGTTCAGAGAGGGCGGCACTGCCAAGGCATAACGCGACCAACGCCACCCATCCCCGAAACTTGGTCATGCTCACAGTCTATGCACGCCGCTGTCACGAAACAGTGAAATTCCGTCGTTTGCCCGTGTGAGAGCCAATACTTGTGCTTGGTGCAAGAAAGTTTTTCCAGCCTCGAGCCCCCGTGGTAATCTCTACGCGCTCGGGCGGCTAGCTCAGCGGTAGAGCAATCGCCTTACAAGCGATGGGTCGCAGGTTCAAATCCTGTGCCGCCCACCAGAAAATAAGCCCGTCATTGACGGGCTTTTGTCGTTCTCGAGCAGATTACTGTTTTTTGCCGTTTACCCAAACTTCCCACAAGTCTTTACCAATGTCGGCGCCTTTGACGCGTGCGGTCACCTGGGTGTCCCCATTGGAGAAATCGCAAACGTAACTGATCGAGATAGACAGCCACTCTTGAGGGTCCACTCCTTTGATTGTTTGCCCCAATGCTGCTGTCAACCCTTTTATCTGCGCGTAGTCCGCAGTCCATCGCTCAGAAAATTTCTCGCACTGCTGGGTGCTAAACGAAATCCCGTAGCCTGGCAGATACGCAGGGTTGGACAGTCTGAATTTTGATGCGCCATTCAACGCGCCAAGCCACGCTTTTGATGACTCATTGAAGACCGTCAAGTTCGAAGCCGCGAATGTTACGCTCGCCAATGCAACGACAAAACTGATCAAAACTTTCCACATAATTTCCTCCCTCACTGGTTTTGATGACGTACAGCATAGGACACTCGGTTGGCGAATACCTGGTCAAAATCCGAGAGGACGCGCGTGATTGACGACATGGACTGGGATGCATTGTTCGAGGAAAGCGTCAAAGAATTGGCTGCGCTCAACAGAGGCGAACTGATCCCAGCACGCGTCACGGTGATGGTCAATCCGCTCGAGGTGAGGCGCTCCCTGGCTGTGACCCGTCCTCAATTCGCTGCCCTGATCGGCGCTTCCGAACGCACCGTGGAAAGCTGGGAGCAAGGTCGGACACGTCCTACCGAAGCAGCGAGGTCGTTGCTGCGCGTCGCAGCCAAAAACCCTCGCGCTGTGCTCGAGGCGCTTCAACCCTGAACGTGATGGTTTGGCTTGTACTGCCCACACCGCAAACCGTAAAATCGCCCATGTCCTCGAGACGGGAACAAGTCCTGGCATTGCTGATCGAACGCTTCATCAGCGATCCCCGCCCTGTCTCGAGTCAGGAACTCTCTGAGCCCTTGAACGTCTCGAGCGCCACCGTGCGCAACGATTTCGCGGCGCTGGAAGAAATGGGTTTGCTGCGCCAGCCGCACACCTCGGCGGGTCGCGTGCCGACGCGCGAGGCGTACCGCGCTTACGCGCACCGCTTCATCCCCCCAAAGACCCTGCCCAGCGCGCAGCTCGAGCGCTTGGAGGACACGCTCTCACGCGTGGACGGCGAGGCGCGCTTTCGCTTCGCCACGCAACTGGCCAGCAGCATGAGTGGGTACGCGGTCGTCGCCAGCCTCGCGCCCAAGGACGCGCGGCTCGAGGCAGTGTTGCTCACAGCGCTGAACGACGGACGAATCTTGTGCGTTGCCGTGCTCGAGGGTGGCATGGCGCGGCAATTTAGCGTGGACGTGGGCTTTAAACCCGATCACGACACGCTCGCCGCACTCGAGGCGGAACTCAGGCGCTCGGTCAGTGTCGAACAAATGCCCGAAGTCCTGGCGACCTTGGAGCAGCAATCGGCGTCCCCCACGCGGCAACGCATCTTGCGCGGCATCCGCGAGCACTGGGGCGCGGTCGCACCGGGCAGCAGCTTCTCGAGCGGCGCCACGCCCGTGCTGCGCGAACCTGAAAGCCAAGACGTGGACTTCTTGCGCCGCGTCTTGGAGTTGCTGGAGCGACCCGTCTCACCCGGCGCGCTCTCGAGCGGCATGAACCTCAGTGTGGACGAACCCAGCGGCGTCTCGAGCGTGACCATCGCGTTTCGGTCCAGCCTGGGACGGGCGAGTTTGAGCATTTTGGGTCCGACGCGGATGCGTTACCCGCAAGCGATCAGCGTTGCCAAAGCTGTGTCTGACGCCTTGCATTAAAAAATCCGTTTTCCCAAGGCGCGGATGTCGTGGGGCAGGGCGGGCACGGGGACCCGCCCCAACCAGGGTTTAAACGTAGAGGCAGCCCCCTGTGGCTGCCCACGCCGCGCGGACACCGCTTGAGGATGCGACACGGTTTCGAGCCTCGAGTCTGCTTGCCTACACGCGTTTTGTCTTGACGAGCCGACAATGCACCCATGAAAGCCATTTGGAACGGTCAGGTCATCGCGGACAGCAACGACACCGTGGTCGTCGAAGGCAACCACTATTTCCCAATCGAGAGCGTGAACCGCGCGATGCTGCGTGACAGCGCGACGCACTCTACCTGCCCGTGGAAGGGGCAAGCCAGTTACTACTCGCTCGAGGTGGACGGCAAGACCAACACGGATGCAGCTTGGTATTACCCCGCGCCGAAAGACGCGGCGAAGCAAATCACCGGGCGCGTCGCGTTCTGGAAAGGCGTCCAAGTCCAACCGTAAGGCTCGGGGATTGACCGCTCGAGTCCTCAAGCCTCAATGCGGCGTGCTTTGGGTGTGGCGGTTGCGGCTTCGCGCTCCGCTTGGGCGACAGCGGCGGCTTGACCGGTTTGCATCCCAAAAATCCACGCCAAGCGGTGCATGAACGCCACGGTTTCCACGTCGCCTGCGAGCACGCGGTCACGCATGTACTCGTCCACGCCCGGCGGGAAAACGACGCTTCTAATCTCCTCGCCGTTCAACTCGCGCAGGCGTTCGACGAACTCTTTGACTTGCTCCATGCGCGCACTGTAGTCCTTTCAGCGCTGTGATTGCGTCTCGGGCATCACAAAGCAACAGCGGCTCCCACGTGGGAGCCGCTCGAGCGCTGATACTGAATCAATCGTTGTCGAACTCGGGCGGCATCTGGTAGGAACCCGCTTGTTGCTCCTGAATCGCCGCTTGCTGCGCGGCTTTGGTCTTGTTCAAATGCGATTCCAATTTGCCGTCGTCAATCAAGTTCTCGCCCATCTCCAGCTTGCCCGTCGCCAATTCGCGCATGGCGAGCGTGACGAGGTTGCGCACGCCCGCGCGGCTCTCCGGCGTGACCACCGGGTTGATGCCGCTTTTCAGTTGCATCGCGCGCTTGGCAATCGCCACGGAGAGTTGGTACTTGGAATCCGTCAGCGACAACAGGGTGTCAATGTTCTTCTCGCTCATGCATGACCTCGGTGTTGCCTTGAGACGACAACCTTGGAAGTGTACCCGAGAAACGCGGCAAACTCAACGGCTTTTGGGCGAAAGGCAATGCCAATTGCGCGCATGAGCGCGACGGGCGAAGGGAACGGCAGGCTCGAGACTTGCGCGCGGTATGCTCCGATGTGATGACCGCGCCCTTGTACTCGCCCGCCCGCGTGCGGGAACTGCTCGAGCGCTACGGGTTGCGACCGACGAAAAGCTTTGGTCAAAACTTCTTGATTGACGGCAACGCGCTCCGATTCATTGTGGACAGCAGCGGCGCGGCGGCTGGGCGCACCGTGCTCGAGGTTGGACCGGGTTTGGGCGTGCTCACGCGCGCCCTCGCGGAAACCGGTGCGCAAGTCACGGCACTCGAGAAAGACCGCAAGCTCGAGTTGGTCCTCAAAGAAACGCTCGAGGGGCTGGACAACGTGCACGTGGAATTCACCGACGCGCTGCTCTGGGATTACTCGAGCCTGCCGATGAATTCCCTGCTCTGCGCGAACCTGCCGTACTACATCAGCACGGCGTTGCTCACGCGCTTTTTAGAGAGCGGACGCTTTGAACGCCTGACCGTCTTGGTGCAACGCGAAGTCGCAGACCGGTTGGAAGCGAAACCGGGCAGCGATGGTTACGGCTTCCTCAGCGCCTTGATTGCCTTCTACGGACGTGCCGCGCGGCTCAAAGATGTCTCCAAGAATGCGTTCTATCCCGCGCCGGACGTGACCTCGAGCGTCGTGCAAATCGTCGTCGACCCAGGCGCAGCGCCCAAAGCGGGCACGGTGCGCGTGCTCGAGGCGGTGCTTGGACACCGCCGCAAGACGATTCGCAACAACCTGAAACTCGCTGGGTACGGTGACGAACAGATCACGAATGCTTTGCTGCACGCGGGGATAGAGCCTGGCGTGCGTGGGGAAGTCGTCAGCCTGGAGGCAATCGTGGCGCTGGCGGACGTGCTCGAGGGATAGATGTACGCACGCGCTCGTCACGCAAGGTTGTAGGGGCGAATGGCTGTTCGCCCGTGCGACGGCAGGACGTTCACCGCTCGAGCATCAAACGGGTCTCGAGGTTTGCGTAGGCAATCCGGTTTTGTTGGGACGTAAGTTGGCGCACTGGGCGCGTCGAACCCATGTTCGCAAAGCGAAACGCCCTGCGTCCCTACGGGGACGGTGGGGGCGCGGTGCGTCAGCGAATTTCGTCGCTCGAGGCTCGAGGGATGGGTGCGCGCCCCGTTAAACTGCGTGCCATGCACAACGCTTGGGACCAAGCCGCCGCCGACGGTTGCGCGACCACCGTGGAACTGTGCGCGTATGCCTCTCGGTTGCTGGGGGCAAACCCGGAGTTGGTTTTGCACGGTGGCGGCAACACCAGCGTCAAGCTCGAGCAGAGGGACATCTTGGACGATCCGCTCGAGGTGATGTTCGTCAAGGGCAGCGGCGGCGATTTGGCAACGATCCAACCGCGCGGGTTCACGCCGTTGCATCTGCCCAGGGTGTTGCGCTTGCTGCGGCTGGAAACCCTGTCCGACACGGACATGGCGCGCGAGTTGCGCGCCGCCAGCCTCGAGCCGAGCGCGCCCGCGCCGAGCGTCGAAGCGATTCTGCACGCGCTGATCCCAGAAATGTTCGTCTTTCACACACACCCGGATGCGCTCCTGAGCATCACGAACACGCCGAGCGGCGAGCGTTTCGCGCGCGAGTTGTACGGCAACCGCGTGGTCGTCGTGCCGTACACGATGCCGGGGTTCAAACTCGCGCGGCGCGCGTGGCAGGAATGGCAACGGCAGGCGAGCGCGGGCACGGTCGGCGTGGTGTTGCTGAACCACGGGCTGTTCACCTTCGCCTCTGACGCGCACACGGCGTACTCGAGGACGGTTGATCTGGTCACGGAAGCCGAACAATTCCTCGAGCGGCGCGGCGTGAAGTCTCGAGCAACCAGTGCGCCAAAACTCGAGGGCACGCGCCTTGAGCGGGCGGAACTGCGCGCGGCAATCTCGAGGGTTGCTGGTCGTGCGATGATCTTAATGACGGACGACGACCCGCGCAGCTTCGAGTTTGCGCGCCGAGACGACGTGCAGCAGGTCGCGGCTCGAGGACCGGCGACGCCCGATCACGTGATTCGCACGAAGGCATTGCCGATGTTCGGGCGCGATGTGGAGGGCTACGCTCGAGCCTACGCCGCCTACTTCGAGCGCCATGCGACGCCCGATTTGAAGATGCTCGATCCCGCCCCGAGGGTGGTGATTGACCCCGTGTTGGGCATCCTGGGCGCAGGCAAGACCGTGACCGACGCGGGCATCACACGCGACATCTACCGCCACACGGTGCGGATGGTCGAAGCCGCCGAAACCCTCGAGACCTGGCAATCCTTGTCGGAGCGCGACCTGTTCGAGATGGAATACTGGGAACTCGAGCAAGCCAAGTTGAACGCACACGCCGCACTGCCCGAGTTCGCGGGTGAAGTAGCACTGGTCACGGGCGCGGCATCCGGCATCGGACGGGCGTGCGCGGCGGCGTTCCTCGAGCGTGGCGCTGCTGTCGTCGGCTTGGACCTCGCACCGGACGTTGCCACGGCGTTTGAAACCTCGAGCTTCCTGGGCTTGACCTGTGACATCACCGACGCGGGCGCGGTGAACGCGGCACTCGAGCGGGCTGTGCAGCAATTCGGTGGGCTGGACATGCTCGTATTGAACGCGGGTATTTTCCCAAAGAGTGCTCGCATCGCAGACCTCGAGGATGTGGCGTGGGCGAAGGCGATGGCGGTCAACGTGGACGCGAACCTGCGCCTGATGCGCGAAACGCACGCGCTGCTCAAGCTCGCGCCGAACGGCGGTCGGGTCGTCGTCAACTCGTCCAAAAACGTGCCCGCACCCGGACCGGGCGCAGCCGCCTACAGTGCTTCTAAAGCCGCGCTGACCCAATTGGCTCGAGTCGCCGCGCTGGAATGGGGCGCGGACGGCATCCGGGTCAACGTCATGCACCCCGACGCCGTGTTCGACACCGCATTGTGGGCAGGCGGTGTGCTCGAGGCTCGCGCGCAAAGTTACGGATTGAGCCCGGAGGCGTACCGCACGAAGAACGTCTTGAAGGCTGAAGTCTCGAGCCGTCACGTTGCAGCGTTGGCGGTTGCCTTGTGCGGTGCAGCGTTTGCGCGCACGACGGGCGCGCAGATTCCTGTGGACGGCGGCAACGACCGCGTGATTTGAGCGGCGCGAAGCTCGAGCGTGTGCGCCCTGAGCAGTCGGTCTCGAGGGATGTTGGTGCGCCGTCGTATACAGGGCAGCCACGGGGGGCTCCCCCTACGAAAATCCAAACGTTGATTGCGCCATCATGAGCGACTGCTTGAGGTGGAACTGCCGCCAACCAAAGCGTGACGAAACACGCCGTCACCAACGTTCATTGCCAAAACGCTCGCTTGGCTCGAGGGAACCGCTCATCACTTCGCCCCCAAGCGAAATGTTTGGAACTTGGATTTGTTGCGTGCCCGTCCACTTGGCTTGACCTCGAGCCACCAACCGGTCGCGGGCTTACTTTGTACACGCATTGCTTGACTTTCTGCGCACTCATGGCGCAGCATGAAGGCACATCGAAATCAACGTCATGGTCGGTCCCAGCCATCCGCCTTGCGGTCTGGATCGCCCCATTCAAGGAGCGCCCTTTGAACGCTTTGTTCGCGGACCGTCACCTGCGTTTTCTCCTCATCGCCAACGCGCTCGTGCTCGTGCTCGCGGCGTTGCTGAGCCGGGGCGCGTTCTTGGACCCATTCAACTTTCAAAGCATGGCCACGCAACTCCCGGAGATCGGCTTATTGGGTATTGCGATCATGCTGACGATGGTCTCCGGCAACGGCGGCATTGACCTCAGCGCCGTCGCCACCGCGAACCTGAGCGTGATCGTTGCGGCGCTCGTCTGCAAAGCGCTGTTCTCGAGCGCCGAGAGCGACGCGGGGCAAGGCTGGTTGTTCAGCGTGGGATTTCTGCTGATTGCGCTTGCCGTTGGAACGTTGTGCGGGCTGGTCAACGGGTGGCTCATCGCCTACGGCAATTACGCGCCGATTCTGGCAACGCTCGGCACGCAACTCTTGTTTTTTGGCATCGCCACGGTGTTGACGGGCGGACCCGCCGTGATCCTCGGGGATGTGGAACCGCTCTCGAGCCTCGGAAACGGCGACCTGCTCGGCGTGCCCGTGCCTTTCTTGATTTTCGTTGCCGCGTGCGTACTGGTCTCGCTCGCGCTCTCGAGGACGCGCTTTGGATTTCGGTTGTACCTGATGGGCTCCAACCAAAAAGCCGCGCACTTCGCGGGCATCAACACCAAAGCCGTGACGCTTGTGACGTACACCTTGGCAGGCATGTTGGCGGCAATGTCAGGCATCATCTCCGCGACGCGCAGCGCCAGTGCCAAAGCCGATTTCGGCGTCTCGTACTTGCTCATCGCCATTCTCATCGCGGTGATGGGCGGCGTCAACCCCTCGGGCGGGTACGGCAAGATTTTTGGACTGGCACTCGCGGGCGTGGCATTGCAAATGATCTCGAGCACGCTCAGTTTCGTCGGCGCGAACGATTTCCTCAAAGACCTGATGTGGGGACTCTTGCTGCTCCTGTCCATCGCCCTGACCGGCTCCACGCTGTTCAAGGCGCGTCCGAAAGCCACTGCGTAACCACACGACCCCCAAGGACAGCCTCGAGACCTCGAGCAAACCCCGTGTTTCAAACCCCATGTGGGGAAAGAAAGAGGAGAGCGCATGAACAGGAAGGCATGGTTGATCGGCGCAGGGCTCATCGTCACCGCAGGCGCGTTTGGGGCGTACACCTACGCACAACAGAAGAAATGGACGATCACCACAGTCGTCAAAATCACTGGCATCGCGTGGTTTAACCGCATGGAGCAAGGCGTCAAAGAGTACGCCAAGAGCAGTGGCAACACCGCCACGCAAACCGGACCCTCGCAAGCCGACGCCGCGCAGCAGATTCGCGTCATTGAAGACTTGATCGCCAAGAAACCGGATGCCATCGCGGTCGTGCCGATGGACCCAGCGACGTTGGAAGCGGTCTTCAAAAAAGCGATGGACCGCGGCATCAAGGTCATCACCCACGAAGCCGACAGCCAAAAGAACACGCTGTACGACATTGAAGCCTTCGACAACGTGGCGTTTGGCGCGAACCTCAACAACCGCCTCGCCACGTGCATGAAAGGCGAAGGCAAGTGGACGGTGTTCGTCGGCAGCTTGGGCAGCAAAACGCACAACCAATGGGCTGACGGCGGCATCGCCAACGCCAAGAAGTACCCAAAGATGCAATTGGTGGACGCCAAGCAAGAAACCGCCGACGACGCCGACAAAGCCTACGAAAAAGCCAAGGAAATCATCGCCAAATACCCGGACATCAAAGGCTTCCAAGGCAGCGCCAGCACCGATGTCGCAGGCATCGGACGCGCGGTGGAAGAGGCGGGCTTGAACGACAAGGTCTGCGTGTTCGGCACGAGCCTGCCGAGCATCGCAGGCAAATACATCGAGACCGGCGCGGTGGACGGCATCGGTTTCTGGGACCCGAAAGACGCGGGCATCGTCATGAACCGCGTCGCGCAGATGGTTTTGGAAGGCAAGAAGATCACCAACGGCATGAACCTGGGCATCAAGGGTTACGAGAAAGTCACCGTCACGAAGGGTCCGGGCATGGGTCAGATCATTCGCGGCGCGGCGTTCGTCAACGTGGACAAGACGAACATCAAGAATTACCCGTTCTGAGGGTGGGTTTCGGTGCGCTTGGGTGGCGGGTTCACCCAGGCGCACCGCCTCGAGAAAAGGTGGGCTCGAGCGGCTGGTGTAGGGACGGGGGTCGCGCCCATGCGCGCAAGTCAATATCGTCCCCGTCCGGTGCGAGGGTGGTTCGAGGAACAGGGTGTGGAATCGCCAGGTTCGAGACTCGTGCGTTCAATCCGGTTCTCGAGGGACGTTGGTGCGGCTTCCGCCGCACTCGGGCGAGGCAAACCTCGCCCCTACGAAAACGGTGCGGTGGGCGCGGGGTCTCGAGAGTAGGATTTGGTTCGTTCAGTTCAATTTTTCATCGCCTCGAGACCCGGTTGGCTCGAGAATTGTCCACAACAACAGAATTTGTTTTTTGACAGGGGAGACCACCGCCGCGATGACGACACCCACACCATCCCCGCAGCCCGCCCCCGTCCTCCAAACCCAGAGCGACGTGCTCTTGCGGCTCGAGGGGATTTCCAAAACCTTCGGTGGCGTGCGCGCCTTGGACAACGTGAGCCTCGAGTTGCACGCAGGGCAGGTCTATCACCTGCTGGGCGAGAACGGCAGTGGCAAGAGCACCCTGATCAAGATCGTCGCTGGGGCGCAACCGCCGGACAGTGGGCGCATCGTCGTGCGTGGACGCAGTTACGCGCGGCTGGGGGCGCTCGAGGCGATCAGGGCGGGTATTGAAACGGTGTACCAGGATTTGTCATTGTTCCCGAACCTGAGCGTCGCGGAGAACGTCGCACTGACCACGCAACTCGAGCACAGCGGCGGGCGCTTGGCGCGTCCCTTGTCGTGGTCGCGCGTGCGCGAAATCGCGCGCCGTGCCCTCGAGCGGGTTGGCTTGCCGAGCGACGCGGACTTCCTCGAGCGGGCGGTGGAAACCCTGCCCATCGCCGTGCGCCAACTCGTGGCGATAGCGCGCGGCATCGCGGCGCAAGCGAGCCTGGTCATCATGGACGAGCCCACGGCGGCGCTGACGCAGCGCGAAGTGGAGAACCTGCTCGAGATCATCGCGGGGCTGCGGCGCGAAGGCGTGAGTGTGCTGTTCGTCAGCCACAAACTGGAGGAAGTGTTCAGGATTGGCGGCAACGTCATCGTCTTGCGCGACGGGCACAAGGTTCTGGACGGCAGCCTCGCGGATTTCGACGAGCAAAAAATCGGCTTCGTGATGACCGGCAAAACCCTGTCGCAGAGCAGTTACCGCGACCCAAACAGCGCCCCCTCGAGCGACGTGCTGTTGCAAACACGCGGCTTGCGGCGGCGCGGCGAATTTGCGGACGTTGACCTGACGCTGCACAAGGGCGAGGTGCTGGGCATCACCGGGCTCCTCGACAGCGGGCGCAACGAACTCGCGCTGGCGCTCGCTGGGGTGCGTCCCGCCGACGGCGGTGAGGTCAAGCTCGAGGGGCAACCCGTCCAACTGCGCGACCCTCGAGCGGCGGTGGCGTTGCGCATCGGGTACGTCCCGGAGGACCGCTTGACCGAAGGCTTGTTCCTGGACAAGAGCATCCGCGACAACATCGTCGTCACGGTGCTGGACGAACTCGCCAATGGTCCGCGACTGAATTTCAAAGCGATAGACGCGCAAGCCCAGGGCTTCGTCAAGGACTTGCAAATCGCCACGCCCAGCATTGACCTGCCCGTGCAATCGCTGTCCGGCGGCAACCAACAGCGCGTGATGGTCGCGCGTTGGCTGGCGACGCGACCTCGAGTCTTGATCCTGCACGGTCCCACGGCGGGCGTGGACGTGGGCAGCAAGGATGCGTTGTATAAGCTCGTGCAGCGATTGTCACAGGAGGGCATGGGCGTCATCATCGTCAGCGACGACCTGCCAGAACTGTTGATGAACACCGACCGCATTTTGGTGATGAAAAAGGGTCGCATCGAGCGCTCATTCCAAACGGCAGGGCTCGAGAAAGCCGTGCTCACCGCCGAATTGCTCGAGGAGACTCGAGCCGGAGCCGCGCTGTGACCGCCGCGCCCGCCAATCCGCCGCCACTGGCTCGGGCGTGGCGCGCGGTCAGTTCCAAACCGGAGTTCATCACGCTCGGGTTGATCGTGGTGTTGTGCCTGGTCATCGGACTGCTCGAGCCACGGTTTTTCAGCCCGCAGAACATGGTCGGCACGATTCGCACGACGACGCGTTTGGGGTTGTTCGCGCTCGGGGTGCTGCTGGTCTTGGCGGCGGGCGGCATTGACGTGTCGTTCACGGCGATTGGCGTCTTCGCGCTGTACACGACGACGACGCTGACCCTGGCGCTGTTCCCAGACGCGCCGTACATCGTCATGGTGCTGATTGCGATGGCGATGGGCGCGGTGCTGGGGCTCCTCAACGGTTTCATGGTCTGGCGCTTTGCGGTGCCCAGCCTGATCGTCACCATCGGCACGCAGTACCTCTACACGGGCTTCCTCAAAACCTTCGTCGGCACGAAGCACATCATGGACATCCCTGACAGCATGGACGCAGCGGGCACGGCGGCGCTCCTGCAATTCAGCACCGCCGACGGCGTGCGCGTCACGTTGCCGCTCTTATTCGTCGTGCTGATCCTCGCGGCGTGCATCACTCATTACGTCTTGAATTACACGTTGATGGGTCGCGCCGTGTACGCGGTCGGCGGCTCGAGCCCAATCGCGCAGCGCCTCGGGTTCAGTGTCCGCACCGTGCAATTGTTTGTGTTTGCTGCGGCTGGCGTGCTGGCTGGACTGGGCGGCATGGTGCACGGCTCACTGAACCGCTTGGCGAACCCCAGTGACCTCGTGGGCACGGAGTTGGATGTGATCGCGGCGGTGGTGCTCGGCGGGGCTCGAGTGAGCGGCGGGCGTGGCACGGTTTTGGGCGCACTGCTCGGGGTCGTGCTGGTCGTCTTAATCAACAACAGCTTGATCCTGATCGGCGTCTCGAGCACCTGGCAGAAAGTCGTCATCGGCGCGGTGATTCTGGTCGCCAGCGGCGTGTTCTCGAGGCGTGCGGCGTGACCTACGCAGTGCTCAATGCCACGTCGCTCGAGGCGCACCTGCGGGCGAACGCAGCGCACTTGCCGCATTGGTTTGACGCGAGCGCAACCCTCGAGACCACTGAACTCAGCGACGGCAACCTCAACGCCGTGTACCGCGTGTGCTCAGGCAACTCGAGCCTGCTGGTCAAGCAAGGCTTGCCGTTCCTGCGTGTTGCGGGCGAGGGCTGGCCGCTATCGGCATCACGCGCTGGGCTCGAGGCTCGGGTGCTGGAGTGGCAAGACCGCCTCGCGCCTGGGACAGTGCCGCGCTTGTATTGGCACGATCCGGTGATGTGCCTGAACGTCATGGAAGATTTGCGCGGGTACGCGGTCATCCGCCACCCGATGATTGAACGCGCGCAGTACAACCACTTGGGCTCGAGCATCGGCGCGTTCCTGGCGCGCGTGCACCACGGCACATCGGACTTCGCGCTCGAGCCTGCTGCGAAGAAAGCCCTGACCCTCGAGTTTTTGAATCCAGAACTCTGCGCGATCACGGAGGACTTGATCTTCACCGAACCCTTCGAGCCCGTGCTGCTGCCGCCCGAACAGAACCGCAACAATGTCCTCGAGACCGTGCGCCCCGACCTCGAGCGCTTGCAGGCGAACCAGCCCGTGCGGTTGGCGGTCGCGCGGCTCAAGTACCGCTTCATGACGGCGGGCGAAGTGCTGCTGCACGGCGACCTGCACACCGGTTCGATCATGGCGACGGTGCCCGACGTGAACGGCAACGCCGAGATTCGCGTGATTGACCCGGAATTCGCGTTTTTCGGTCCCGCCGGGTTCGACCTCGGGTTGTTCCTGGCGAATTTGTTGTTGAACGCCACCGCCCAACGTGCCCATGCACCAAACGAAACCGAATTGCACGCGTACCGCGCTTACCTCGAGAGCCAACGCCGCGCGTGCTGGGACACGTACAGCACCGATTGGCTCGAGCGGATGCACCACGTCTCGAGCGCGTCTTGGCGTAACGCGGGCTTCGCGCGGCGCGTCCTGCTCGAGACCTTGCGTGACGCTTGCGGATTCGCAGGGTGCGAACTCGTGCGCCGCTCGGTCGGGTTCGCGCACGTGGCGGACGTGGATTCGATTCAAGACGATGCGAAGAAAGCCGACGTGATCCGCCAGAATTTGACGCTAGGCTCGAGGTTGATTCTCGGTGCGGACAAGGTGTACACGTTTGACGACCTCGAGCGCATCGTCTCGGACACGCTCGAGCCCACAGGAGCACAGCGATGATTCAACCGACGCTCGAGTTCCGCGACGGTCGCGTGACCATTCTCGATCAGACGCGTTTGCCGCTCGAGACTGTGATGCTCGAGATCGCCACGGCTGCCGAGATGTGGGAGGCGATTCGCGCGCTGCGCGTGCGCGGTGCGCCCGCCATCGGCGTCGCCGCCGCGTTCGGCATGTGGTTGGGCGTGCGTGACCTGCCTGATGACGCGACTCGAGAAACCTTTTTGATGCAACTCGAGGCAAGCCGCGCGTATCTGGCGACCTCGCGCCCGACGGCGGTGAACCTGTTCTGGGCGCTCGAGCGGGTCAGCGCGGCGGCGCACGCCTCGGGCGCACCCGAGGCTCGAGGCTTGAAAAACACCGTGCTCGAGGCGGCGCGGGCGATCATGGACCTCGAGCGCGAGACTTCGGAGCGCATCGGGCAGTACGGCGCGGAACTGCTGCGCGGTGCGGCTCGAGTGCTCACGCACTGCAACGCGGGCAGCCTCGCCACGACCGGGCTTGGCACGGCGCTCGCGCCGATTTACGCCGCCGCGCGGCGCGGGCAGCGCATTCACGTCTACGCCGACGAGACCCGCCCGCTGTTGCAAGGCGCGCGGCTGACCGCGTGGGAGTTGAACCAAGCCGGGCTCGAGGTCACGCTCATCACCGACAACATGGCGGCGAGCGTGTTGAGGGACCAAAGCATAGACGCCGTGATCGTCGGCTGCGACCGCGTGGCGGCGAACGGCGACTTTGCCAATAAGATTGGAACCTACGGCGTGGCACTGTTGGCTCGAGCGCACAACGTCCCGTTTTATGTCGCCGCGCCGTTCAGCACGGTGGACTTTGGTACGCCCGACGGCTCGGGCATCGAGATTGAACAGCGTGACTCGAGAGAAGTGACGACCCTCGCGGGCACGCGCACCGCGCCCGAGGGCGTGCACGTGCACAACCCCGCCTTCGATGTCACGCCCGCGCACCTCGTCACCGCCTTCATCACGGACCGCGGCGTGATCCGCGCGCCGTTCACCGCAGGGCTCGAGCGGCTGCGGAACGCCGTCCCAGATTTGGCGGTGCAACCGTGATCCGCTACGGCGCGCACGCCTTCGTCTGGATCGGTGCGTGGGACGTGGACGCGGGCAACGCGACGATTCGCGCGGCTGCCGAAGCGGGGTTGGACTTCCTGGAGATCCCGCTGCTCGATCCGGGCAGCTTTGACGCTGCATCACACGTCAACGTGCTGCGCGACGTGGGGCTCGAGGCGACGTGTTCACTCGTGCTGCCCAAGCACGCCCACATGCCTGACCGACCGCACGCGGCGATTGGGTTTCTGACCAGTGCCCTCGAGCAGTGCGCCCGGATTGAAGCGCGCGTGCTGTGCGGCTGCATCGCGTATTCACTCGGGACGCTCAAAGGGCGCGGACCAACCCCGGAGGAGCACCAGACCGTGCAAGACGCGCTGGGCGAAGTCGCCCGCCGCGCGGACGCGCTGGGCATCACCCTCGCGCTCGAGGCGTGCAACCGCTACGAGACTTACCTCTACAACACGCTCGAGGACGCGCGCCGCACCGTGCTGGCGGTTGGTGCGCCCAACCTGAAACTGCACGCCGACACGTACCACATGAACATCGAAGAAACCGGTTTCCGCACCCCGATCCTGGGGACCCGCGACGTGCTGCACTACGTCCACATGAGCGAATCGCACCGCGGCATGGTCGGCACGGGTACAGTGGATTGGGAACAGGTCTTCCAAGCCCTCAAAGACGCCAATTTCAACGGCTACCTCGCTTTGGAGAGCTTCGCCGCGATCAACCCCGACATCCAAGCCGCGACCTGCATGTGGCGAGCCCCGAAGCACAGCGGCGCAGAACTCGCCGCCGGGGGCGTCGCGTACCTGCGCAACCTCGCCACGCGTTACGATCTGCACTGAATTCACAGTTTTGAGGCCAGGACGCTCGAGGTTTGCCCGCAGTCACGAGGAGCCCCCATGAACCGCAGCCAAGTCAACGCCGCCATTCGCCGTGCCGAAGCATTCCTCCAGGAGCACCGCTTCACCCTGCCGCCGTTCGCGCGGCACACGCCGCAAGACTGGCGCGACATGGGACCCGAAGCGCGCCAAATCGCCGACCGGGGCTTGGGGTGGGATGTCACCGATTTCGGGTTGGGCGAGTTCGATCAAAAAGGAGCTGTGCTGTTCACGCTCAGGAACGGCACGCTCGGGGACCTGGCACGCGGCGCGGGCGAGGTCTACTGCGAGAAAATCATCGTCATGCACCCCGGTCAACGGCTGATGCACCACTACCACAAGACCAAAACCGAGGACATCATCAATCGCGCGGGCGGCAGGTTGGAAATCGTCTTGCACCGCTCGGACAGCGCGGGCAAATTCACGGATGAAGACGTGGTCTACAACGCCGATGGCGTGCAACGCCGCGTGCCCGCGGGTGGCGCGCACGTGCTGGACGTGGGAGAGAGCATCACCCTCGAGCCCGGCATGTACCACCAATTCCGCGCACTCGAGGAAACGGTGCTCGCGGGCGAGGTCAGCACGGTCAACGACGACGCGAACGACAACTTTTTCTTCGACCCAATCGGGCGGTTCACGAGCGTGGTCGACGACGAAGCGCCGTACCGCGTGCTGGTCACGGAGTACGCCGCGCATTACCCGCACGCCACGGTGCAGCGCAGCGGGTATTGACGCAGCGCACAGGGCATTGGATGACGCGGGCAACGCTTGCAATCGGCGCGGACGCGCCGTGCCCTTCGAGCCGATCTATGCCCGAACCAACCCCGCCAACCTGCCGATGCCCTCGTTGATCTCCGCTTCGCTGAGCGCGCAGAACGGCAAGCGCAAAAATCGCGCGCCGTCGTCCGGGTTGACAAAGAACCCGCGCCCATCGGTCAGCGCCAACCCCGCGCTGCTCGAGCGCGCCAAAACGTCCGCGATGTTCACGTGTTCGGGCAGGTTCACACTGAGGAAGAAGCCGCCGTCGGGCTCCAAAAAATCGGTCAAGCCGTGGGCGCGCAATGCCGCCGCCATCGCCAGCAAACGTGGACCATAGAGGGCGCGCAGACGCTCGAGTTGCGGTTCCAGCAATCCGCGCCGCAGGAATTCAAACGCTGTGGCTTGCCCGAGGAACGCGCCGGAGATGTACGTGTCGTTCGCAGCCTTGGCGAGTTGCGCCAGCCAAGCCTTGTGCCCAATGATTGTGCCGACGCGGATGCCGGGGCTAATCTGCTTCGTGTACGAACTCATCTGCATCACGCGCACGGAGTTGAGGTCACGCAACGCGGGCAGTTGCTCGCCGCGGTAGCGCAAGGGTCGGTACGGCGCGTCCTCGAGCACCATGAAATCGTGTGTTTCCGCCAACCCGAGCACGGCTTGGCGTTTTTGCAAGGACATCGTGCTGCCGCTGGGGTTCTGGAAATCCGCGATCAAGTACACGAGCCGGGGTTTGTGCACGCGCACCGCCAACTCGAGTGCCGTGATGTCAATGCCATCGGCTTCCAAGGGCACGTCCACGACCTTCAAGCCGTGGCGTTTCAACAAAGTGATCGTGCGGTCATAGGTCGGGCGTTCAACCAAGACCGTGTCGCCAGGCTCGAGCACGTACCCGAGCAGGTCCACGAAGCTCAAGCTGCCGTTGCCAACCAGCACCTCCTCGCTCGAGACCCCATTTTGCGCCGCCAAGAGTTCACGCAACGGACCGAAGCCGTACCCCGTCCCGTAGCGCATCGCCTCGAGCGCGAGCTTCGGGTCCGCCATCACCGCTTGGGCGCAATCGGAAACCTCTTGCAATGGATAGGATTCATCGGCGGGCACGCCGCGCGTCAAAGCAATGGTGTTCATCAAAATGTCCTTTCGAGTTGCACTGAAGTAGAGTTTACCCATGACCGCCCTCGAGCAAGCATTGACGAAAGACACGCTGGAGCGCATTGACCGCTACCGCCGCGAACGTGGGATTCGCACCCGCGAAGCGGCGTTGGAAGCGATTGTCGCCGCTGCCGTACCGCTCGAGGAAGTGGACGAGCATCCGTTGACGCGCAAATTGCTCGAAGCCCGAGCCAACCCGAGCCGTGAGAAAGTGCCAGACCATATCCGTGACGAATTGATTCGGGTACGCGAAGCGCGTGAGAACGGCACGCTCGAGACCTTTACGTTGGATGAAGTGATGGAAGGGATTCGGCTCAGAGCGCGTGGCGATTAGACCGGAACTTGCTCCGTACCGTCTCGAACTCAGCCGCAACGCCCGCAAAGAACTCGAGCAACTTTCAGCGGAAAACGCCGAACGCGTTGCAGCAGCTCTCGTCGCGCTTTGTGAAAGTGGAACCGGGGACATCAAGGATTTAGGCGAGGGATACATCGGGGCATACAGCTTGCGTGTTGGGAGCTTGCGGGTGTACCTGGATGTCGTCCTCCCTGAGCGCACCATCACGGTTGTCGGTCTCGAGAAACGCGGCGAGGCATACCGGCGCAAATCGCGCAAGCGTTAAGCCCTCTCGACCCGTTTGCGCCATCGCGCACCCCAGCGTTGGTGCGCTTCCGCGCGTCGCTCGAGATTACCGCCCGCCCAGTCGTCTCGTCCAAATTCAATCCCGCACTGCGCGCAAACCTCGTGTGAGGTGCGCCAGACCAACGAGCCGTCCGACAGCGTCTTGCTGCGCCACGGTTGGAAGCGCAAGCCGTCGAAACCGCACGCGGGGCAAGTGAAGTTCACCGCTGCACTCGAGCCTCGAGTTTGGCTTTCACCGCTGGCCATTCAGCCTTGAGCACGCTGTACACGACGCTGCTGCGCACGTACCCATCGCCGCGAATCTGGTGGTCGCGCAGCACGCCCTCGCGCACGGCGCCTAGCTTTTCCATCGCCGCCTGCGAGCGTTCGTTGCGCGTGTCCACCTTGAACTGCACACGGTTGGCGTTTAGCACTTCAAACGCTCGGGTCATCAACAGCAGTTTCCCTTCCGGGTTCGCCGCGCCGCCCCAGAACGCGGGCATCAGCATCGTGCCGATCTCGAGCCACTGGTCGCTCTGCCGCAGGTCGCTGTACGAGAAGCGACCCGCGACCGCGCCGCCATCCAGCGTCACCACCGCCCAGTTGATGCGGTTGGGAATGGCGTTCAACTCCGCCAAGTGCGCCTCGAGGTCCGCCGCACTGCCCATCTCGCGCCCTTTGCCCATGAAATCCATCACGCGCGGCTCGAAGTGTTCAAACATACGTTCCCCGTGCGCGGCCGGGTCCAGCGGCTCGAGGCGGATGTGCTGGCCAGTGAGGGTGACGGGCTCCAAGTAATTCATCGTTCGATGCCCACTCTGCCACAGGTTGGCATCGCATGGGCGGGGTCAATTGCCGTTTGCGCCCGCGTTTTGAACGAAAGGCGTTTGGTATCATCGCCCGGTTTGCGTCTGCGGGAACGGGCAGCGCCGAAACGCAGGGGGAACGCCAGTGAACAACGCCAGTGATCCACAGTACCTCGAGAAATTGCGTGCCATCGCCGCGCGCTTGAAAGCCCACATCGGTCCCATCGTCGTCGCCGCGCACGAAGATCCCGATGGCGACGCCCTCGGCAGCGTGCTCGGACTCACCCGCGCGCTCCAAAAGTTGGACTTGAACGCCGTGCCCGTGGGCGTGTCTCCCAAATACCTGGAGTTTCTGCCCGAAGCAGGCGAGCTGAGCTCGAGTTTTGAAACGTTGCCTGCGGATGCGCTGCTGGTCGCCTTGGACAGCGCCGAAGTGACGCGCGTCGTTGGCGTGCCGATGAACCAAGCGGGCATCCCGATCATCAACATGGACCACCACGGCTCCAACCCGCGCTTCGGGGAGATTGCCCTGGTCAGCCCGGACAAAGCCGCGACCGCGATGATGGTCAAGGACTTGGTCGTCGCCCTGGGGGTCGCGCTGGACGCCAGAATTGCCGCGCCGATCCTCACCGGGGTCATCACCGACACCGGCTTCTTTCGCAACTCCAACGCCAACGGCGAGGTGCTGCGCGCGGCAGCCGACTTGATCGAAGCGGGCGCGAGCATGGTCGGCATCAACGAAGCCCTTTCGATCACCACGCGCAACTCGTTCAAACTGCAATCCGAGGTCTACGCGACGATCCGCTACGACTTGGGCGGCTTGGTCATCAGCGCCACGGTGGACGACGCGATGCTGGAGCGCGTCGGTTGCACCTGGGAAGAGGTCGAGAGCATGGTCGGCTACCTGCGCAACGCCGAGGGCACCGTGCTCGCGTGCCTGTTCAAGGATTACGGTGACCGCGTCAAGATCAGTTTGCGCTCCAAAGGCGGCGTCAGCGCGCAAAACATCGCTGTCGCGCTCGGCGGTGGCGGGCACGTGCCCGCGGCGGGCGCGACCGTAAACGCTGGGCTCGAGGTGGCGCGCGAGAAGCTGTTCGCGGAAGCCGAACGCGAGTTGAAGCGCCTCGGATTGATCTGACCTCGAGACCACAATCTCGAGGAGGCAAAAAAAACCGGTTGAGAAACGCCTTCGACAACCGCTGCTCGAGCCCGCGCCACCACCGCACAGACATGTAGGGGCGTAGCACTGCTACGCCCGGTGCTGCGGACGCAGCACGAACGTCCCAATAGACCAAGCCAACACCCGCGCTCGCTCGAGGGTTGAATCGTGCCTCGCGCCAAGGCTGACGCTCGAAGGGCGAAGCATGCTTCGCCCCTACGGCTGGGGTTGTCGAGAGCCGTTCGTGCGTACCCGAGGCTGCCGTTCACATCGGCGCGACCTCGGTAGACTAAAGGCATGGATGTTGATCTCTCGAGGTGGCGGTGAGCACCACCCGTCAACGCGTGGCGCTCGCACAGGAAGCGCTCGAGCGCTGCGACGCGCTCGCTGCGTGCACACAGGTTGCCGGTCAGGTCACGCGCACGTACTTGTCCTACCCGATGAAGGAAGTGCATCAACTCTTGGGCATGTGGATGCGCGAGGCGGGTTTAAGCGTGCGCGTGGACGCCGTGGGCAACGTGATTGGGCGCATGGAGGGAAGCACCGACGCCCGAGCCTTGGTGATCGGGTCGCACGTGGACACGGTGCCGAACGCTGGGAAATACGACGGCTGCCTGGGCGTGACGCTGGGGATTGCGATTGCCAAGAGTTACACGCTGCGCGGGGAGCGTCCACGGTTCGCGCTCGAGGTGATGGCGTTTTCCGAAGAGGAAGGCGTGCGCTTCGGCGTGCCGTTCATCGGCTCGAGGGCGCTGGTGGGCACGGTCTCGGACGCGCTGCTCGAGACGCCAGATGCTGACGGCGTGAGTGTGCGGCAGGCGATTCGCAATTTTGGCTTGGATGACGCGCAGATTCTGAGCGCCAAGCGCAACGCCGCTGACCTCGTGGGGTATTTTGAAATCCACATCGAGCAAGGTCCGGTCTTGGAAAACGCCAAGCTCGCCGTGGGTGCAGTGGAGGGCATCAACGGGCAGACCCGCACGACCCTGGAGTTCGTCGGTCACGCGGCGCACGCGGGCACGACGCCGATGCGCTTGCGCCGCGACGCGCTCCCGGCGGCCGCGGCTTTGGTGCTCGAGGCGGAGCGCATGGCGAAGGCGACGCCCGGCTTGGTCGCCACGGTCGGGCAAATCAGCGCGGAACCCGGTGCGGGGAACGTCATTCCGGGCACGGCGAAGCTGGCGCTCGACGTGCGCCATTTGGACGACGCGATCCGCGAACGGGCCGTCGCGGACCTGCTCGATTTTGCGTGGCAAACCGCGCGCAAGCGAGGCTTGGCGTTCTCGCACCGCATTCAGTTGGAGCAGCGCGCCGCCCTGTGCGACCCGCTGCTCACAGACTTCCTGGGGGACGCGCTCGAGGACGCGGGCGCGAAACCGTTCCGCCTGCCCAGCGGCGCGGGGCACGACGCGATGGTGATGGCGGAGTTGACGCGCACGGCGATCCTGTTCATCCGCAGCCCGGACGGTTTGTCGCACCACCCGGACGAGCGCGTGAATGCCGGTGACGTGAACAAAGCGCTCGAGGTGGCGCTCGCGTTCGTCGCGCGGTTGGGCGACGCGCACACGCGGGGCGTGCTGTGAGGGCTGCGTCGTGAGGGCCGTGGTCCAGCGGGTCTCGAGCGCGTCCGTGACGGTGGACGGCGCAGTCACCGGTGAGATTGAAAAGGGGTTTTTGGTGCTGCTCGGCGTGCGGCGCGGCGATACGCGCGACGACGCGGCGTTCCTGGCGCGCAAAATCGCAAAGTTGCGCGTGTTCAGCGACACGGCAGGCAAGATGAACCTGGGCGTGCAAGAGGTGGACGGCGCGGTGCTGGCGGTCTCGCAGTTCACGCTGTACGCCGACACGCGCGGCGGCAACCGCCCGAGTTTCACCGAAGCCGCCGCCCCCGACGACGGGCGGCGCTTGTACCGGGAGTTCTGCGCGCTGCTGCGCGACGAAGGGTTAAGCGTGGAAGAAGGGGTGTTTCAGGCTGACATGCAAGTGAAACTTGTGAATGACGGACCCGTGACGATCATTCTGGATTCCGCCGACCGATTGAGGCCAAAGTGAAGGCGCTGCATCGCGGTGCACCACTCGAGGCTGCGCGGGTCATCACCGTGCTGTTGCACGGGCGCGGCGCGGGCGCGCGGGGCATTTTGGAATTGAGCGATGCGCTTGCCGCGCCGGGCGTGGCGTTCCTCGTGCCCGAAGCCCCAGGCGGATCGTGGTATCCGCAGCGCTTTTTGGAGCCGACCGCAAAGAACCAACCGTTCCTGGACGCGGCGCTCGAGATGGTGAGAAACACAGTGCTCCAGGCGGGCGTGCCGCAGAGCCAAGTTGTGCTGATCGGCTTCTCGCAAGGCGCCTGCCTCGCGCTCGAGGCGGCGCACCGCACAGGGGGACGTTGGGGCGCGGTCATCGGGTTCTCGGGCGGGTTGATCGGCGCGGAAGAGGAAGTCGGCGCGCGGCAAGGCGCAGGGCTCGAGGGGACGCCGGTGTTCCTCGGGTGCTCGGACGTGGATTCACACATCCCGCTCGGGCGCGTGCAGCGCAGCGCGGATGTTCTCGAGCGGCAAGGCGCGACGGTGGACACCCGCATTTACCCAGGGTTTGGGCACGCGATCAACGCCGATGAACTCGAGGCGGCGCGGGCGTTGTTGAACGCCATGCCAAAGCCTTGAATCTCTGGGGTCGTATTCCCCGAGGCTTGCCTCGTTGTTGCAACGCTCGAGCCTCTCTGTGTCTGTACGGCAGTGGCTCGAGGTTTTTTCCCTAGCACCGCTTCACCCGAGGTCAGGCGGTGCGCCCAGCCCGCGCAAGACGAGGCTGACGACCCGGCGCGTGCCCGCAGCGCGCTCGGCGGCGTCAACCTTGACCAAGCCGTCCACTAGCAGCGCTGCGTAGCCGTGAACGGCGGACCACGCGGGAATCTCGGTGTCGAGTGCGCCTTCGGCAGCGATCACCCCGGCGTCTGCCAACCCCGCCAGCGCCGCTCGGAACAACCCGTACGGGCTCGGGCGGCTGGAATCCGTCCACTGCGAGCGCACGTCTGGGTTCGCGCCCGCGCCGTACGGGCCGAACATCACGCGAAAACGTTCGGGTTCGCCGACGGCAAACTCGATGTACCCAGCCCCGACCGCGTGCAGGGCGGCGATGGCGGGGTTCGCGTGAAAGCGGTGCTTGGTTTCGAGGGCGCGCGTGGTGGCCGCCGCGAGTCTGGCGAAACCATCCTGCGCGACGGCGTTTAAGAGCGCGGCTTTGTCGGGGAAGTGGCGGTAGGCCGCGCTCGGGGCGACGCCGACGGCTCGGGCGGCCCCGCGCAGGCTGAACCCTTGCGTGCCGTGCTCGGCCACGAGGGCGACGGCGGCTTCGATCAACGCCGCGCGCAGGTTGCCGTGGTGGTACGGCGTCGCGCGGGGGAGGCTCACGGGTGGCATGTTGACACTGTTCACATTGCGCTGTAAAGTGAACGGCGTTCACATCGCGCCGCCAGACACCTCGAGACACATCCACTCGAGCCTTGCCCGCAAGGAGCCTCCCGTGCAGATCACACGACTCAACCTCGGCGTTTCCAACGCGTACCTCGTCCGCGGCGACGGCTTGATCCTCGTGGACGCAGGCAACATCGGGCAACGCGAGCGCCTGACCCGCGCATTGGAGCGTCACGGCGTCAGCCCGCGCGACCTCGACCTGATCCTGCTCACCCACGCCCACGGCGACCACTTTGGCGACGCGCCGCTGCTGCGCTCGAGCCACGGCACGCCCATCGCCCTGCACCCGCTGGACCACCCGCTCCTGACCACCGGACGCAACCCGGTGTTTCACCCCGTCGGACTGCTCGCCCACGTGATCCGACCGCTGTTCGACTACCGCTTCACCCCGTTCGAGGTGGACATCACGCTGGATGGGCGCTTCACACTGCGCGATTACGGCATTCCTGGTGAGGTTTTGCACACGCCCGGTCACACCGCGGGCAGCGTCAGCCTGGTCTTCGACGACGGCAGCGCCATCCTCGCCGATCTCGTGCGCGGCTCGTTCGTGCGCCGCGACGCCCCGACGCTGCACCTGTTCGCCGACGACCTCGGCGCGGTGGGCGACAGCCTCGGGCGCGTTTTAGAACATGACATCAAGACCGCATACTTCGGACACGGCGAACCCGCCAGCGGAGCCGCCGTGCGCCGCTTTGCCCGGCGGTGGTCAGCGCCACCCCACTTCTCCCGCTGACTCCAACGTGCACATCCCGTTAGACTCGAGCCGCACGGCATCAATTGCGCGCCTCGAGCCGCGAAAGGAACTGGCTATGGACTTCGACTTCGCCACGCTGACCAGCAAAGAGCGCTACAAATTGCTCGTCGGTGCCATCGTGCCCCGCCCCATCGCCTGGGTCAGCACCTTGAACCCGTCTGGAACCCTCAACCTCGCGCCGTTCAGCGCGTTCAACTACATGGGCGACGACCCTGGCGTGGTCGCGTTCTCGCCACACCCAAGCAAGCACACGTTCAAAAACCTCGAGCGCGAACGGGAATTCGTCGTCAACCTCGTCCCGCACACGCTCGCGGAAGCGATGAACACCACCGCGATTGACTTCCCCGAAAGCGTGAGTGAACTCGAGCACATCGCCGTGACCACTGCCCCCGGCGTGCAAGTTCGCACGCCGCGCGTCGTGGAAAGCCCGGTCAACCTCGAGTGCCGCGTGCACACCGTTGTCGAACTCGGCAACACCCGCGTCGTCGTCGGGCAAGTGCTGCACTACCACATTGCAGACGAGTTCTTGGACAGGGAGCGCCTGTACGTCCGCACGGCAGCGCTCGATCTGATCGGACGCACGGGCGGAACCGCGCAGTACGTGACCACGCGCGACCCGTTCGAGGTTCCACGGATGACCTACCAGCAGTGGCTCGAGGGGGCAGGCGAAGGGCGAAAGGCGAAAGGCGAAGGCATCCTTTGAGCGCACTCGAAGCTCGAGCCGTGGCGGATTTTTGATTGGTCTCGAGACCAGTGCTGAACCCCCGCCTCAGGGTTGGACGTTCACCGTCCACGCAATTGGTTGCACAGGCGTGCCCCGGTACTCGAGCTGCCCTTGCAACGTGTACGAGCCCGGCGCGGTCACGCCAATGGCGCGCAAGCCCATCAGCAAGCGCAGGTCGTTGTACGCGAGCGTGTACTCGGTGCGCACCTGCGAGAAACCGATGCTCGAGGAGCGCGCGAAAATGGCGATGCTCAAGTTGCCTTCCAACCACTCGAGTTCCCAGCGCGGCGGCAAGTTCACCGCCCGCACGCGCCACTCGTCGCCACGCACGCGGTCATAGCGGGTGAAACTGTCCAACGCATCGGCGTACAGACGCGCTGGGTTGAACGGCACGAAACCGCTGGCGTTCGCGCTCAGCGTGTACGTCCCACCCGCACGCACCACCACGGTGCTGCCATCCGAGACCTGAACCTTTCCGCTCTGCGCTGCGCCACCCGAAGCGCCCGCAACAACGGTCGCTGTGAAGTTGAGGGTGGTGCCCGCACCCCCAAACTCCGGCGAGAAGCGACCGCTCAGCGCGTAGCTGCCCGGCGGCGCGTTTTGCGGCACATCCAACAACAGGCTGTATTCAACCTCGGTCACGGCAACGTCGGAGACCACCGAAACGGTGTCCGACCCGACCGCCTCGAGTCCTTGCGTCACGGCAAGTTCTGCGGTGGCGTTGCCCAGCGTCAGTCCCCAACCACTCGGCGCGCTCGCAACGTTCCAGCGCGCGTCGCGCAAACCGACCGTGCGCCGCTCCGGTGCGCGCACGAGGTTTTCTGGGGCATACACGCCCGTCGGGGCAGGCATCGCCGCGCGCAACTGCGCGCCGGGCACGGTCAAGGACAAGTAATGCGTGCTGTTCGCGCCGACGGTGAACGCAGCCGTGTAGCCCACGAAGATCGGGTTCAAGCGCCCCGTGCCGTAGGCGAACAGCGCGCACGAGGTGCACAGTGCAGCGAGGAGCAGAGCCAACAGTGGGCGTTTCATGGCGCGCAGTCTAGAAAACCGGGCAGCGCGAGACAACCGCGCGCCGCACCAACCCCGCGCCGCACCAACCCCGCGCACTGCACGGGCGCTCCCGCCCCTCGAGCCAACGTTCTCGCCCGAGGGTTTTACACTGGGTTATGCCCGAGGACAACCAGGAACGCCCACAGGAGTTTACGGAGAGCGGACAGCCGATCTACCGCCACGAGGACAAGGACCGCGGTTTCACGCCCGCCGCCTACGTCAGCGAAGGCAATTACAAAATTTTGGAGGCGCATTACGAACAGCACCTCGGTCCGAGCACCGTTTGGCACGAGTTGATCTCTGACCTCATTCACATTGACCTCTACATGCACCCGCCCACGGCGACGCGCGATTACACGGTGCTGACCACCATCGGCATGAGCGCGCTGCCGATGACCGCCCCGCCCGGCGCCGAAGAGGCGCGCTTCGCGGAACTGATGATTGCGTTGCCTGCCTCCTGGCCGCTCACCCAAGAAGCCTTCGAGAACGAGGACCATTACTGGCCGCTGCGCTGGCTCAAGCAACTCGCGCGCTTGCCGCACGAATACGACACCTGGCTCAGCTACGGGCACACCGTCCCCAACGGCGACCCGGCAGAGCCCTTGGCGGGCAACACGCGCATGAGCGGCGTGGTGCTCTTGCCGCCGATCAACTTTGGTGATGATTTCACCACCGCCACCCTCGAGGATGGCAGCCCCGTGCACCTCTGGGCGGTGATCCCGCTGTACCCAGAGGAGATGGACTTGAAACTGCGCGAGGGCGTGGATGCGCTGTTCCCAGGCTTCGAGAAGAACGGGGTCTCTGAACTCTTGGACGTGGGCCGCCCCAGCGTCGCGGGCGCACCGAAGAAGAGCTTGTTGAACCGCTTCTTTAAACGCTAGCCGACCCTCGAAACACGCTTCACCGAACGCGCCCGTGTTGAACGGGCGCGCGGTCGTCTCGAGCGGCCAGTGCGGTTCATGCGAACGCACCTCGAGCCAGACGCTGTTCTTTGAGCGATGAAATCCACGCCGTTCCCGACGCCGCCGATTTTTGTGACGCGGTTTGTGACGCGCCCTGCGTACCGTGGTGCCCAAGAGCGCTCGAGACCACACCGACGAGAGCCGTGACAAGGGGGCTGGCATGAGACGAGGACGACCAAAGAAGCAACACGGGTATTTGCGCGCCGCCGCGCGCACCTTCACCGCGGGCACCCACTGCCGCACGCCGGAAGAGGTCGTGCTCAAGGGCTTGCGCACCTTGGAAGACTGGGCGGACGCGTTGCGCAGTGCCAAAGAAGCCCAAGACTTGCGGTTGCACGCCCCGCGCGCACTCAAGCCTCGAGCGCCAGTAACGGACTCGGATTGGGCAAGTTGAAGTTTTACTGATCCGCGCGTGCTTTCCTGAACGAAAACGATCTCAGAAACCCGTTTGGGACACGAACCAGCATTGAGCGCGGGCGGCGCGAGTCACAGTAACGCCACGCGCAGGCTCGAGGCTGCCCTCGGGTTCGCTGAATCTGCCTATGCACCCATGCCAACGGCTGCTTCCCCAAACCGCTCGAGGTGCAAATCGCCCGTCGAAGGGTCGTGTGCGCGGTTCGAGGCGAGCAAATGCCGCTTGCCGGTACACTGGGCTCGATGAACCGAGCCGTGTCCCAGGCGCAGCCTGTTCAATTGCGGTTGCTGGGTGCTGGAACGCTGACCCTCGGCGGCGAGCCGGTGCCACTGCCGACGAAACGCAGCTTGGCGGTGCTGGCGATGCTCGCCTTGGAGGGTCGCATCAACCGTCAAACGCTCGCGTACACCTTGTGGGACGAGCAGCTCGTGGATGACCCGCGCCGCAACCTGCGGCAAGAACTCTACCGGCTCTCCAAACTGCCCGTGGGGGACTTGGTCGCACAGGACGGCGATTGGCTCGAGCTGCGCACCGTGCAATCCGATGTCGCCACGCTCGAGGCTGCCGTGACCCGCGGTGAGTGGCAGGCGGCATCGCAGCACAGCGGCGAGTTGCTGGAGCGCTTTGCACTGCGCGACGCCCCGGAGTTTGAAGCCTGGCTGGAGCGGCGCCGCGCGCACCTGCGCGACCTGCGCGGGGCGGCGCTCGAGGGGCTGTCGAACGAAGCCGAAGGGCGCGGCGATTGGGCGGCGGCGCTCACGGCGCGCACGGGGCGGTTGAACCTGGACCCGTGGAACGAACGCGACCACCAAGCGGTGATGCGCCTGCACGCCCAAGCCGGTCAAGCCGCGCGCGGCGTCGCGCACTTTGAAGCGTTCAAACACCGTTTGCGAGATGAACTCGGGCTGGAACCGTTGCCGGAAACCGCGCGCTTGGCCGACGAACTACGCACCTCGAGCGGCGGCACGCAAACCGCCCGCGCGCCGCTGGGAGACGGGGTGCGCAACGTCTTGGAGGTTGCGGCGCTGCTCGAGGATTCGTTCTCCTGGGCGGAGTTGCGCTCCGTCGTGGAAGCCGACGACGACGCGCTCAGCCGCGCACTGGACGCGGCCCTGGAGGACGGCACGGTCCGCGCGCTGGAGGGCGAACGCTACGCGTTTTCAGACGCTGGCACCAGAGACGCGCTCGCAGCCGGGTTGAAACCGGGGCGGCGGCGCTTGCTGCACACGCGCTTGGCGCGCAGCTTGGAGCGTCTCGGCGCCAGTCCAGAACGGATTGGGGCGCAGCTCGAGGGCGCGCTCGAGTTTGAGCGCGCGGGACAGCTGTTCCTGCGCGCTGCCCTGCACGCGCGCCGCGCGCACGACCACGAGGCGGCTCTGCGGTTCGCCGACCGCGCCGCTGAATTGCTGAGCGATCCTTTAGAGCGCATGAACGCGCTGCGCGCAGGCGTGCAAATCGAAGAGCTGCGCGCGCGCCTGAGCGACCGCGACGCGCGCATCGCACGCATGGAAGACCTTGCCGAACGCAGCGACCACGGCATGCCGCTGGCGGTGCTGGAACGCGCCCGGTGGCTGTTGGACAGCGCGCAGTACCCCAAAGCCTTGGACGGCGCGCAGGACTTGCTCAGTGACGCGTTGCTCGAGGGAGGAGACGTGGCAGCTGCCCAGTTTGTCGTGGGCGCGGCGCTGTTTCGCTTGGGACGCATCCCCGAAGCCACTGAGCCATTTTTGTACGTGCTCGGACACGCGCGCAAACTCTCCAGTGAACGCGCGGGCGCGGCCTACCACTTGGCGCTGATCGCCTTCTTGCAAAAACGCTTTGACGACCTGGAACCCCCGCTCGCGCTCGCCGAACGCATCGCGGCCGACATCCGCCACAACCCCTTGCGCGCCAGCACCGCCACGCTGCGCGCGATGGTCGCAGGCAGCTTGGGTGCGCACGCCGAGGCGTTGGAGCACGCCGACCGCGCCCTCGAGATCGGTGTCCAAGCCGGTTTGGGCTTGCACCAGCAAGCCGCCTTGCAGGTGCGTTCCACGTCGCTCCTCACCTTGGGGCGCTTGAATGAGGCGTTGGAGAGCGCGCAGCGCATGCTCGAGTTCCCCGCCAACCCCTACATCCAGAGCGTGCACCGCATGTCCCTGGCCAACGTGCATTTGATGCGCGGCGAACTGGGTGAGGTGTTTGGGCTCTTCGAGGACGCGATTGCGACGGCTGACGGTCTGAGCATCGCGCCGCAGATGGCGATGCGCCGCGTGTTCCTGGGCGAACTGCGCGTGTGGTGCGGAGATTTCGACGGTGGGCGCGAAGTTGCAGAGCGCGCCATCGAGATCGCCGCGCCGCTGAATCTGCAAGCCGCCCTCGACCGCGCACGCTTGACACTTGGTCTGGCTGCCGTGCACGGTGCTCGACCCGACGCTGCGCGCGCGCAACTCGAGGGCATGGCGTTTGCAGAAGCCGACCTCGAGATCGAGCGCTTGGTCGCGCTTGCCCAGGCGCACCGCGCCCTGGGGCTGGAGCCACCCGACGCGCAGACCGACCTCAGCGCCGCGCCGCGCATTCAGCACATCCGCTGGACCGTGGAGCGTGACGGGTTGTCAACCGCAGCACTCGAGGCACTGGCGGCGGAGTTGATCGGCACGCGGCACCCCACGAACGAGGCGCGTGAAGCCCGCAAAGCGCTGCTCAAGCGCTTGCCCGCGCACACCGCGTTGCGCGACCTACACGCCCGCACCACGGCGTCTGAGCGCGACAGCTTGCCCGAACCCATGCGTGGGGCATTCGAGGCGTTCGCTTACGCGGGACTCGAGCAGGATTGACCTCGCTGCGCCCAGACTGGGCGCAGATCCATGTCGCACACGTGCTTCTCGGCGCATCTTTGGCAAGCTGAACACGCCGGGATCAGCAAACAAAAACCTCGAGCCTAAATGCGCTCGAGGTCGTGCTGCACGGCTTTAGTCGTGGTTAATGTGCATGAGCCAGAGTCCGACCGCGAAGCTGATCCCAGCGGTGATGAGCTTCACCAGCATTGCCGTCGGCGTCAACTCCGTGCCTGGAAAGAAGCTGTCGGCAGTCCAATACACGAAGAACGCGAACGTCAAATTCCCGACCATCCACGCCACGAGGCGTTGCGGGTTGCGGGGCACGTTCAGCGGTCCGAGTTTCCTGCCGTCGGTGGACTCGTTCATCAAGTGCGATTGTACGCGAGGCGCGCCGGGACAGGCAAGTTCAAGCGGCGGTGTTTTGAAAGACCATGCGCGCGGGGCTCAACCCTCGAGCCAATCCCGAACACGTACACTGCTGGTCGTGACGCGCGTTGCCGCCAACGAACTTCCCGACGACGTGGTGCTCGTGGACATCCGCGACGGTTTGGACGCGCTCGCCGCGCCGATTGACACCCTCGCCGGTGGACGCCGCACCGTGCACACGCCACTCGCGGACCTCGAGGCGGGGGTTGCGCCCGACCTCGAGCCGGACGCGCCGCTCGTCGTCGTCTGCGGTACGGGTTCCAAAAGCGAACTCGCGGGCGCGTACCTCTTGGCAGCGGGTTTCAACAACGTGATGCTCTTGGACGGCGGCATTCGCGCGTGGCGGCGCGCCCGCGAGGAAGCCTGAAGTGGACCCGAGCGTCGTGGCGGTGCTGAGCGCGCTCGTCGGCTCGGTCGTCGGCGCTGCCGGGACGTACCTGGCGAGCGTCGGCGCGGAGCGCGCCCAGGGCAAGCGCCGCATCGCGGCAGTGCTGCGCGCCCTCGAGCCGCGCATCCAAACTGAACTCGAGAACCTGCCTGCGCACCTCGAGCGCACGCGCACGTTGTTCAATGACCTCGCCCGGCTCGCCGGGGTGCTGAACGCCTTGCGCCAAGACGATCCACAGGGCGACACCGTGCGCGTGCGCGGTGAAACTTTCGACGCGACCGACCCCGAGGTCTGTGCACGCTTGCTGCGCGCCACACTCAGCGCGGGACTGACCACACCGGATTTCGGCACGTGGACGCCGCTGATCCTGCCTGACCTCGAGCACGTCGCCCCGCGCACCTTCAGCCTGGTCGCGGACCTCGAGACGGCGGCTCAATACCTCGCGCGCTGGATTGAACACGCCATCGCAACCTCGAACCGCTTCCTGGAGCACATCGAGTACGGCGTGACCCGCGACACCCTGCGCGGCTTGGGCGAGTTGAACGCCACCAGCAATGGCGCGCTCGAGCGGGCAGTGTGGGCGCATCACCTCGCCATCGGCAGCTACCTCGAGCAGTACGCGGGTTACAAAGCTGCTTCAAAACCTGCGCGACACGTTGCGCGCTTGAGCGGGTAGAGTAAGCCTTCATGACCCCCGACTTGCTCGCCGCCGCCTGGGGAGGCGCGGCGGCACTCGCCTGGGGCATCGGGGATTTCAGCGGCGGCCTGGCAGCCCGGCGCGCCACGACCCTCGCCGTGACGCTCGTGTCCAATCCGATTGGGCTGCTGTTGCTCGCGCTGATCGCGGTGTTCACGAACGCCCCCGTGCCCTCGAGCCGCGACGCCCTGCTCGCCATCGCCGTCGGTGCCAGCGGCGCAGCCGGCATCTTCCTGTTTTACGAAGCGCTCAAACGTGGACAGATGGGCATTGCCGCGCCGATCAGCGCCGTGCTCGCCAACGTCATCACCGTGGTCGTCGGTGCGATCACCGAAGGCACACCCGGCATTCCCAAATTCCTCGGCTTCGCCCTGGCCTGCGCGGGCGTGGTCTTGATCTCCCAAGCGCCAGGCGGATCCAGAGGGTCGGCGCGCTCCCTGCAATTTGCCGCGCTTAGCGGACTGGCGTTCGGCGTGTTCTTCAGCCTCGGCGCGCAGTTCAGCAGCAACACGAACCTGGGCTGGACGCTCGTTCTCGTGCGCCTGACGAGTTGCCTGATCTTCTACGCGGCGGCCGCGCTGCAAGGCACGGTGACCAGCAGCCTGCGCCTCGCCTCGAGCCCAGCGGGACGCGCACTGCTTGGTCTGGGCGCGCTCGCGGGCATCGGGGACAGCCTGGGCAACCTGTTCTACGCGCTCGCCGGGCAAGCCGGGCGTTTGGACATCAGCGCCGTCACCAGCGGGTTGTACCCGGTCGCCACGGTTGCCCTGGCGCTCATCGTCCTGCGCGAACGCTTCACCCGCATTCAAGGCGCAGGCGCGGTGTTGGCGCTCGTCGCGCTCGTGCTGATCGTCGCTGGGTGAACCTGAGATGCGCTGCGGTTTGGACGGGACTCGAGCCCACGAACGCACTGGTCTAGGGGCGACCGGCGGTTCACCCGTGCAATGCGTGAATGTCCGCATGCTCGAGGTCAAACCGGGTCTCAAGTTCCGCAAATGCATTTGCGTAGGGGCAGCTCGTCACGCCGTTTCGCTTTGCGAACATGGGTTCGACGCGTGCAGGGGCACGACGGCTGCCCTTGCGACGGTCGAACGATCACACGCTCGAGGTCATGTGGGTCTCGAGCCTCCAAACGTCAAGGGCAACTCGCGTCGTGCCTTGCACGCATGAGCGTGACGCTTCGCCCCCCTCACCCGCGCTGACGCGCGGCCTCTCCCGAGAGGGGGAGGCGAAAACCACTCGAGGCTCGAGACGAAAAAAGCGCCCCTGTGACGGGGCGCCCATGCTCGAGGGTTGAATTTAACGACCAATCGCCAATTCGGATTGCAGGTCAAAGGCGTGCAAGCGGCTTTGGTCCGCGAACAACGAGACCGTGTCACCGACCTTGACGCGGGCGTGCCCTTCGACCTTGGCGACGACGGTCTGCCCGCCGATGTCCACGATCAAATCGGTTTCGGCACCCAAGGGTTCCACGACTTCGACGCGTCCGGTCAGGCGGTTGCTGCCCGCGGCGATGTTGGTGCTGCCCTCGAGCCCGAGGTGCTCTGGGCGCACACCGAACCAGACTTGCTTGCCGTTGTGGGCTTTCAAAGATTCACCCAAAGCACCGGTGGCTTGCACGGAGAAGCCCTCGCCGGTGATCGTGTCGCCTTTGACCGTGCCGGTCAGGAAGTTCATGCTCGGCGAGCCGATGAAGCCCGCGACGAACTTGTTCTTCGGGTAGTCATACAAGTTCAGCGGTGTGTCCACTTGTTGGATGAAGCCGTCTTTCATGACGACGATGCGCGTGCCCATCGTCATCGCTTCGATCTGGTCGTGCGTGACGTAGATGGTTGTGGCCTTCAAGCGCTGGTGGAGTTTGCTGATCTGCGAGCGCATTTCCACGCGCAGCTTGGCGTCCAAGTTGGACAGCGGCTCGTCCATCAAGAAGACCTTGGGCTCGCGCACGATGGCGCGCCCCAGGGCGACGCGTTGGCGCTGACCACCGGAGAGTTCCTTGGGCTTGCGCTCCAAGAGGTGCTCGATTTGCAAGATCTTGGCGCTGTCGCGCACGCGCTTGTCAATTTGGTCCTTGGGAAACTTGCGCAGGCGCAGGCCGAACGCCATGTTCTCGTAGACGTTCATGTGCGGGTAAAGTGCGTAGTTCTGGAAGACCATCGCAATGTCGCGGTCCTTCGGGGGCACGTCGTTGACGATGCGCTCGTCAATCTTCAGCAACCCGTCGCTGATCTCTTCCAGCCCTGCGATCATGCGCAGCGTCGTGGATTTGCCGCACCCGCTGGGTCCGACGAAGACGATGAACTCGCCGTCTTTGATGTCCAAGTTGAAATCCGTGACGGCGACGACCTTGCCGTACTTCTTGTAGACGTGCTCCAAACTCATGTTGGCCATAAGGCTCCTGGGCTGGACCCGCGCTCTCTCGAGTGAACGTGTGTCTCGAGATTGGGGTGGGTGACGAGAGGGCTGTGCGACCGCCGACGCCGAATCTGAATTGTCCGTTGGGGACAAGTCGGAGTCTACCAGCCCAACAACATGCGCTGCAAGTTGGCTAGATTGTGCGCTGCATGTTGCTTCGTTGCCCATCGTGTTCGGAACCCGTCGCGCCCGAAGACGCGTTTTGCCCGAGTTGCGCAGCAATCCTGGTTCCAAGCGCGCTCGAGCCTCGAGGGTCGGGGTTGGCTCTTGCTCGATCCTCGAGTCCCACGCTGCCCGTGGGTGCGGTCATTCAAGGCAAACTCGGGGCGTACCGCGTGCAGGCAGTCATCGGACAGGGCGGGTTTGGGATTGTGTACGCCACCGAGCGCGTCGGCGCGAAGCGCAAACGCCGCAACAAAACCAGGCAACGCGTGTATCGCGGCGCGACCCGCTTGGCCGTGAAAGAGTTCTACCCGGACGGCATCGCCACGCGAGACGCCACCGGGCGCGTCGTCGCCCTGCCTGGTCAAGCCTCGGCGCTCCAGGAAGCGCTCAGGCGTTCCTTGGACGAACTCGGCGTCCTCGAGCGGTTGAAGCACCCTGGGGCGACCGAGGTCTTTGAACAGTTCTTTTCCAACGGCACGTCGTATATCGCCATGGAGTTGCTGTCCGGGCAGACACTGGCAAAGATGATCGAAGACGGTGCCGGGCTCTCCGCGGAAGACCGTGCCAAGCGCTTCGAGGAGGACACTGCACTGAAAATCATGCGCGGCGTTTTGGAGGTTCTGGCCGTGTTGCATGCGCAGAAACGGTTGCACCGCGACATCAAGCCGGGCAACATCGTGGTGGATTTGGCTCAGCTGGAATACAACCAGCCCGGCGTGGAATTGCTGGATTTCGGCGCGGTGCAAGCCTTCAAACCCGGCGAACGGACGCGTGTAACCTCGAGGGTATTGACGCTGGACTACGCGCCCTTGGAGCAGTACGGCGAGCACGTGCAACTCGGACCATACACAGACTTGTACGCCCTGTGCGCAACGATGTACGAGTACCTGACCGGCACCAAGCCGCCCAACGCCCTCGAGCGTGCTGGGGGACGCGTCCTCTTTTCCGTGCGGCAACTCGCGCCATTCGTGAGCAAAGACTTCGCCGCTGTCCTCGAGCGGGGCTTGGCGCTTCAGGTCGCCGACCGTTGGCAGACGGCGTTGGTGTTGCGCGAGGAACTGCTGCGCATTTCTAGGGCGCGCGACACCGCGTCGCAACCGAATCCTCAACCAAATGTGCTGAGCACTCTTTTTCAAGCGCTCGGCGCGTTGTTCGTGGTCTTCATCGGCGGATTCTTGATGGTCGGTTCGGTCATCCTGTTCATTTACCTCGTGCTTTCAGTTTTGGCTTCTCCGTGAACAAACACGCTCGAGTGAACCGAGACCCTCGGGCGTGATCGCGCCTGGTTAAAAGCGTCTCGAAACAAAAAACACTGTGCCGCTGTCATCGTCGGTGAACAAAAACCCGTCCGCAAAACGCATCACGTCCGCCGGTCGCCCGTAGATCTTGGCGTTGCGCAAGAACCCGGTGATGAACGGCTTGACCTGACGGTTGGCATCCACCAGCCACAGCCCGTACCCCGCGCCGATGCGGATAAATCCAGAGCCGTGCAGGGCGACCACGAAACCACCCCGCAACTCGGCGAGGCTCGAGGCGTTGTCGAAGAACTCGAGCCCGAGCGGTGCGCCGTGCGCGGGCAGCGCGGCGGTTGCCACGGGAACGTTCGAGCAATCGCGCAGCTTGCCGCCAGGGTTGTAAGTCGGGTCCGTCACCGCGCGCCCAGAGGCGACGACGTAACAGTACGGCCAGCCGTAATCCTTGCCGTCTTGGAGGACGTGCAGTTGGTCAAACGGCAAGCCGTCGCCCAAGTGGTCCGCGCCCATGTTGGAGGCGTAGAGCGTGTTGCCGACGAACTTCAAGCCCACGGCGTTGCGCAAACCTCGAGCGAACGTGCGCTGGTTGCTGCCGTCGAGGTTCATCACGACCACGCTGGCGCGAATCGCTTCTTTTTCCACGCAAGCGTTGCAACTGCTGCCAACGGAAACGTACACGCGTTCATCCGGTCCAATCGCCACGGTGCGCGTCAAATGCCAACCGCCGTATTTATAGCTCAAGCCGTAATCCGGGAACCGCGCCAACGTTTGGGGCTGGCTCGAGGGTTTGGTCTCGCCGCGTGTGAACCGATACCGCACGAGGCGGTCGGTGAGTGCGAGGTACAGCCAATCCCTGCCCTGCTTGTCGGTGTGAAACGCCACGCTGTTCGGGTTGCGCAAGCTGCTCAGATACGTCGTCACCGTGCCAAAACGCGCGCTCGAGGCGTCGAAGTTTGAGAGGATGTAGACCTTGCCCTTCGTGTTGTCCGTGCGGTCGAACATGTCCGTGACGAACACGCGCCCATCCGGGCTGCGCGCCATGAAGCGCACGCGCTTCAAGCCTTGCGCGGCAACGCGCACGTCGTAATTGCGCGGCACGTTGAGCGTGAACGCCGTGCCGTTCTGCAGCGTCAGGGTGCGCGCGGTTTTGGGTTGCAGCGCGGGAGCCGTGACCGCGGACGCCACGCCCGCAACGGCGATGAGCAGGCTCGAGAGGAACAGGGCTGACGGTCTGACGGGCATGGAAACAGTATAAAAAGCGTGGCTCGAGTCCACGTGTCGAACGCGTGAACCCGCAGCCGCAGGCTCGCATTTCGCGCAGCGTCGCAAAGGGATGCTGTGGCTTTGGCAGCAGCTTGAGCCAACGCTGGGCGAGGGCGACCCGCCGGTCGCCCCTACGAGATCTTCGTTGTGCACGGGTGGTCGAGGACTCGAGCCAGGTTTCTCGAGCCGTGACGAAAACCACGGTTCCACCGTGCGCGCGGATTCCACCGCCGTTCACACACCAGACCTATACTGAGCTGACATGACGTTGACGTTGTTCTTCGTGTTGCTGTTTGCTTACGCACTCGGGGCGTTGCCGGTCGGGTACTGGCTGACGCGCTGGCGCGGCGTGGAACCCTTGCGCGCCGCGCCGTACAACATCGGTTTTGAAAACGCGTTGCGCGTGCTGGGTGAACCCGCGGTGATCCTCAGCTTCGGCGCGGACTTCTTGAAAGGCGCGCTATGCGTTGCCCTGGTCGCCGGTTGGGAGGGCAACGAAGCCGCGCTGCTCGCCGCGCTCGCCGGGTTCATCGGACACCTGTACCCGCCGGTCGTGCTGTTCCCGAAGCTCTACCCGGTGCGCGGGCGCGGCAACGTCTTTTTGCTCGGGGTGCTCGGTGGGTTGACGGTGTTTGCCGCACTGCCGTTCTGGGTGGCGGCGCTGCCCGTGATCGTCTGGGCTGCCGTGCTGGGGTACTGGCGCTTCGTCAGCATCGCCACGCTCGCCGGGTTGGGTATGCTCACCTTAATCGTGCTGGTTTCCCCGGTGGACGCCCTCGGGCGATGGGCGGTGCTGCTGCTCTTCAGCGTGGCGACGTGGCGCTTCAAGGAGAACATCGGTCGCGTCCTGGACAAAACCGAACCCAGGGTCGGCGAGGTGCACCGCGTCGCGGGCGAGACAGCGGACCAAGCGGTCGCCGCGTTCTTCATTCACCCATTGACCCTGCCCGATTACTTCGAGACCGGGCGGTTCGCGTGGCTCGAGCCCTTGTACCGTCAAGGTTGGATCTCCGCTGGTCTGCTGCAACGGTTCGGGCGACTCGTGCGACCGTTCAAAATCGGCGAGTTGCGCGGCATTTACACCTCGGACGGCAAGGAGATTCGCTGCCACCTCTTGACCGCGCCCGTGCTGCCGCAGGTCTTCAAGGACGACCCGGAGTTTTGCAAGCTTCGGGCAATTCAAGCCGCGCGGCTCGCGCATGAACTCGGTGCGAGTGCGTTTGGGCTGGGCGCGTTTTGGGGAACCATCGGCAAGAAAGGCTTGGAGGTGCAGGCAGCCGTGCCCGAGATTCGCGTCACCAACGGCGGTGCGTACACCGCAGGCAGCATCCGCGCCGCAGTACCCGAGATCATCCGCCACTTCACTGCTCGAGGGGGCGATCCCAAGCGCTTGACTGCTGCCGTCGTCGGCGCGAACGGCGTCGTGGCGTTCGGCATGGCGCGCATGGTCGCGGGCGAGGTCGGCAAGGTCATCCTGATCGGGCGCGACTTGGAGCGCTTGGACAAATCCCGCGCGACCCTCGAGCGGGCGTACCCGAACACGCGCTTTGTCAGCAGCTTGGAGCCGCACGATTGCATCGAAGCCGATTTGATCTTCACGGCGACGAGCGATCCGAACCCGGTGATCTTCGCCAAGGATGTCAAACCCGGCGCGTGGATTTACGACGAGGGACGCCCCGCCGACACGGACGAGAGCGTGCTCAGTGTGCCCGGCGTGCGCCTGATCCCCGGCGGCGTCGTGCAGCCCCCCGGCGGCATGTACGACACGAACGGCTGGGCGGTCGGACGCCTGAAGTTCGGACGCGGCAACGTGCCCGCGTGCCTCGCGGAGACCTTGATTATCGCCGCGAACGGTGCGTGGGACCGCGTGTCGCTGGGCGAAACGACGCGCACGGAGAACATCAATTACTTCGTGCGCGAAGCCGAGCGCCTTGGTTTCACGGTGTTGGAGAGCATTGACGCCCCAGCCAGCGTCAGCGCCGTGCCGCTCGAGGTGGCGCGCAGCAGCGATGGCACAGTACATTAGCTCCTTCATTAGTCCCTCTTGTCAAAGTTGCTGCAGGCAGGGGTGTGTAGGGACGGGGCTCGTCCCCGTCCGCAAGCGGGTCGCACGTGTTCAGAACGGACGCAGAGTAGGGCTCGAGAACATGTTTGAATGCGGTTCATTGACCGTCTCGAGCACCGCATTCACGACGCGGTGCGGCGCTTCTTCTTCGGCGGTGGCAACGGCACGCCCCACATCTCAAGTTGCGACTCACCAACGCCTAACTCGAGCAGCAACACTGCGTCGCCCGAGTCCAACCCAGCCAGCGGCAGCAAATCTGGTCGCCGCTCCACGGTGCGGCGCAAGGCTTCTTGTCGCCGCCAACGCGCAATTGCCGCGTGGTTTCCGCCGCGCAGAATCTCTGGCACGGCTTCACCCATAAACTCGAGCGGACGCGTGTATTCCGGGTAGTCCAAGAGCCCGCTCGAGTAACTGTCGGCGCGGTGCGAATCCGCATCTCCAAGCACGCCGGGAATCAGTCGCGTGGTCGCTTCGATGATGCACGCCGCTGCGGCTTCGCCGCCCATCATCACGAAATCGCCCAAGCTGACCTCGCGCGTGACCAAGCGCTCCACGCGCGCATCGAAGCCCTCGTAGCGCCCGCACAAAAGCGCGATGTGTTGCTGCGTGGAAAACTCGAGCGCCGTGCTTTGCGTGAACCGCGCCCCAGCAGGGGAGAGCATCACGACCTCGTCCGCATCCACGCCCTCGAGCGCACGGGCAATGATGTCCACGCGCATGACCATGCCCGCGCCACCGCCATACGGTGTGTCGTCCACGGTGCGGTGGCGGTCGGTGGTGATGTCGCGGATATCGCGGACATCAAATGAAAGCAGTCCGCGTTCCACGGCTTTGCCGATGATCGCCTCACGCGTCCACGGCAAGACGAGTTGCGGGAACAGCGTCAACACCGTGAATTTCACGCGGTGCTCCGCTTATTCATCGTTGAATAGCCCTGGCACAGGCTCAATCTCAATTTTGTCCTCGAGCACGCGCACGTATGGCGCTTGCAACGGCACGAGCACTTCGCGCCTGCCGTGGTCCACGACGAGGATGTCTTGCACCCCGGAATCCATGATGGCTTTGAGCGTCCCGAGCGCCGTGCCGTCCGGGGCGACGACCGCACGCCCGATCAGGTCGTGGTAGTAGTACGTCCCATCTTGAAGCGTGAGTTCTGATTTGTCGGCGTAGACCTCGAGCCCGGTCAGGGCAGTGGCATCGGCTCGAGCAGCGATCCCCGCGAGGAACAACATGGGCACACCGTCGTAGACCTCGAGGCGCTTCACCCCAAGCCAGCCACGGTCTTTGACAAACACGCGCCCCACCCGCTCGAGGGCATCGGCTTGCCCAATCGCACGCAATTTCAGCGCGCCGTGCAACCCGTGCGCTGCGCCCAACGTGCCGATCAACACGAGGTCGTCCACTGCTTAGCTGTCGGCGGGGGCGTCGGCGGCGTCCATGCCTCGGCTCGAGGCGCCGTACACGTCCACCTGCACGCGCTCACGCGGACCGGCAGCGGCGCGGGCAATCGTGCGAATCGCTTGGATCACGCGCCCCTGACGCCCAATCACGCGCCCTTCCTCGCCGTCGGCGACGCGGATCAGGTACATCTCCGGGGTTTCCTCGACGCGCACCGCGTCGGCGTTGTCCACGACTTTGCGCGCGAGGTATTCAATCAAATCTTTGGTCATGAGAGGAGTTTACACCGCCCGCCCAGGCTCGAGGAACGCGGTCTCCTTTGCGCCAACCAGCGTCTCGAGGCGGGGTGAGAACACCCTCGAGCCGTGCGACCCGAGGGCGTGGTTGCCGATGCGTCACGCGCGACGCGGCTCGAGCTTCGGAGGTCCGGGACGCACCAGGCGGCTGGCAACGCCGAGGGCAATGATGGCCAATCCAACGTACACCCCGATCAAGGCCTCACCACTCGAGGGCAGGGTCAGCAAACGGTTCATCACGCCGACCAACCCCCACGCCAGCGCCGCGCAAAAGCCAAGACCGCCTTTGGTGCGTGCCAATGCCGCGCCGATCACGCCCGCGACAATCGCCAAGAGCATCGCCCACGTCTGCGCACTGAGCGGCGAGCCGTCCCAACCCAGCGAGACCAGCAAATTGCCCGTGTTGGCAATCGTTGCCACGGCGATCCAGCCCAGGTAGCCCGCGACGGGAATGCGCTGCGTCCAGTGCGCCCAACCGGTGAGCGGTGCACGCTCCAAATGGCGGTAGGCGAGGATCAACATGGCCAGAATCGTCACCATGATCGGCAACGACAACCCCAGCAACAGGTTGTGCCAACTGACCAGCCACAGCGTGTTGAGGATGTTCGCCGCGATCAAATAGCCCCTGGCTGCGTTGACGTTGGCGTCTTCGGGGTCAGGACGGCGCAGCGCGTCCACCGCATTGATGAGCAGCAGCGTGTACAGCACCGACCAAATGGAAAAAGTGTAATTGGCGGGCGTGAACAGGTGTTCAAACCGCTGGCTGATCTCCTGCGTCGTCCGACCCGCCAAGGGCAGCAGCACCGCTGCCGCGTTCATGCCGATGGTTGCCAAGAAGACAACCAAATTCGTCCATTTGAGGGCTCGAGAGTTCATGCATTGATTGTGCGCGCCGAACTGAAACTCCGCTGAATGCGCGCGTACAGTCCTCGAGCGAAATTCTGTTCAAATGCCCTGGTGTGCTCGAGGCAAAACGCTCGAGCTACTGTAAATCACGTTCCCCAGCCGAAAATCGTCCTATCCTCGAGACTGCTCGCCCACCGCACCAACCGTAGGGGCGCAGGGCCCTGCGCCCGGTGCGCCAACGGCGCACTTACGTCCCTCGAGAATCGGCTTGCACAAACAACTCTCGAGACGTGAATGCCCAATCAATCGCCCATCGCCGCTTCGCCAGCGACCTCGCTCGAGCGTTGCTGTCGTTGCAACGCGCGTTTGGCGAGCACCCCATGCTTCGGCGCGAACACAAACGCCAGCAAGAACAACAGCGTTTGCAGCACGACGATGCATCCGCCGGTCGCACCGTCCAGAAAGTAACTGATGTATGTGCCGAACACGCCGCTGAGGATGCTCGAGGCGACAGCGATCACGACCATGCGGTCGAAGCGGTCGGAGAGCAAATATGCAGTTGCGCCGGGGGTGACGAGCATCGCCACGACGAGGATGATGCCGACGGTCTGAAGCGCGGTGACGATGGTCAAGGCGAGTGTGACCAGCAGCGCGTAGTACAGAAACGACGTGTTCAACCCGATGGAGCGCGCGTGCGTCGGATCAAAGCAGAACAGCAGCAGGTCTTTGCGCAATGCCAACACCGTGACGAGCGTCAATGTGCCGACGATGACGGTCTGCCACACGTCCGCGTCGCTGATCCCGAGCACGTCGCCGAACAGGATGTGCGACAGGTGCACGTCGCTCGAGACGCGGCTCATCAGCACCAAGCCCAGGGCGAACAAGCCGGTGAAGACCACGCCGATCACGGTGTCCTCTTTGACTCGAGACCGCGCTTTGATGAAGCCGATGGACACGACGGACAACAGCCCAAACGCGAACGCGCCGACGGCGTAGGGCAGGTTCAGCACGTAGGCGAGCACCACACCGGGGAGGACGCTGTGCGACACCGCGTCGCCCATCAGTGACCAGCCTTTGAGAATGACGAAGCACGACAGCAGCGCGCAAATCGCGCCGGTCAATGCGCTGACCAGGATGGCTTTGACCATGAACTCGTATTGGAAGGGTTGAACCAGGGTTTGCAGGATGTCCATAAATTTCTCGTCTCGAGCCTTACCGGGCGTGCGAGGGTGCGCCGCCAAAGACGCGCATCAGGTTCTCTTGGGTAAAGACTTTTTCGGTCGGTCCAGCCTCGAGCACGGTGCGACCCGCGATGAGCGCCACGGTGTCGCAGAAGCCTTGGATGCTGTCGAGGTCGTGGGTGGAGATCAAGACCGTGTGCCCCGCCGCGCGCAGTTCGGTCAGCAGTTTGATGATGACGCTTTCCGTCGCGGCGTCCACGCCACCGAAGGGTTCGTCCAAAAGCAAGACTTGCCCCTGCTGCGCGAGGGCTCGAGCCAGAAACGCGCGTTTGCGTTGCCCGCCGCTCAGTTCACCGATTTGACGGTCTTTGAACGCCTCCATGCCCACACGCTCCAAACTTTCCCGCGCGATCTCGAGGTCGTTTTTTCGGGCTTGGCGCAGGAAGTTCATGTGCGCGTACCGCCCTTGCAGCACCACGTCCCAGACGGACACCGGGAAGTTCCAGTCCACCTCTTCGGCTTGTGGCACGTAGGCGACGAGCCCCGCGCGTTGCGCCTCAATGGTGCTGCGCCCGAGCACCGTGACCGAACCCTCGAGCGGGGTCAAGAAGCCCATGATCGTCTTGAACAGCGTGCTCTTGCCAGAGCCGTTCAAACCGACGAGGGCGCAAATGCTCCCAGGCTCGAGGCGCGGGTTGGCGTTTTTGAGCGCCAGGCGCCCTTCGCTGTAGGCGACGCTGACGCCGCCCACCTCGAGGCTCGGCGCGGTGCTCGAGATGCTGGGCTCGAGGGTGGCGGGCATCGCGGTCATCGGTTGCCCTCGGTCAAACCCGTGGTGACGGTCGTGGCGAAATGCTCCAAGAGGCGCAGGTACGTCGGCACAGGACCGTTCGCGTCGGTCAAAGAATCGGCGTAGAGCACGCCTGCGAAGCGCGCGCCGCTCTCTCGGGCGACTTGGCGCATCCCGTCGCCGTTCACCGTGCTCTCGCAGAACACGGCGGGAATGCGGTTCTGACGCACGGCGTCAATCGTGCGGCGAATCTGCTGCGGCGTGCCTTGCTCGTCGGCGTTGACGGGCCACAAGTAGAACTCTTTCAGCCCGTAATCTCGAGCGGCATAGGAGAATGCGCCTTCGCAGGTGACGAGCGCGCGGCGGTTCGCGGGCAAGGTCTCGAGCCTTGCGCGCAGCTTTTGGTCAATCGCCCGGAGTTGATCGCTGTAACGCCGCGCGTTTGCGTTGAAGGTCGCCGCGTTTGCCGGATCGAGCTTGACGAAGGCTTTGCGGATGTTTTCCACGTACACGAGCCCGTTTTTCGGGGACATCCACGCGTGCGGGTTGGGCTTACCGGCATAGGCACTCGAGGCGATGTTCATGGGTGTGATGCCCTCGGTCAGCACAGCGACGGGCACATTGCGCAATTGACGCGTGAAGCGCTCGAACCACCGCTCGAGGTTGAGTCCGTTGTGCAGGACCAGATCAGCCTTCTGCGCGCGCACGATGTCGCTCGGCGCGGGGGAATACCCGTGCACCTCCGCGCCAGGTCGCGTGATGCTGTTGACCGTGATGCGGTCCCCGCCGACGTTGCGGGCCATGTCTGCGAGGATCGTGAAGGTCGTCAACACCGTCTTTTTCGGGGCTTGCGCGCCGACGCTCGAGGTGGCGAGGGCGGTGACGAGCAGTGCAGCGAGGGTCAAGGAGTACAGCGGTTTCATCTCGAGGAGTTCCTTTCGGTGATGTGCGCTCGAGGCTCGAGCAAACTTGGTGTTGGAAAAACTTACTGACGGACGAGACCAGTGGTGACGAGCAGCAGGTAGACGTTCAGCGCGATGATGACGGCGGCGATGCCCCAACCCATGAGGGTCGTTCCCTTCGCGTTGACGAACTCACCCATCACGGCGCGGTTGCTGGTGAACATCAGCAGAGGAATCAACGCGAAGGGAATGCCGAAGCTGAGCACGACTTGCGACAGGATCAGCGTCGCCGTCGGGTCCAACCCGAGCGCGATGACGACGAAGGCGGGCAGCATCGTGATCGCGCGCCGCCACAGCACGGGGATGCGCCAGCCCATAAAGCCTTGCATGATGACCGCGCCGCTCATCGTGCCCACGGCGCTCGAGGACAAGCCGCTGGCGAGCAGCGCGATGCCGAACGCGATGGCGGCGGCGCTGCCCAGCAAGGGCGTCAGCGTGCGGTACGCCTCGGTGATCTCCGTGATGTTCTGCCCGTTGGCGTGAAACGCGGCCGCCGCCGCAACGAGCATGCTCATGTTGATGAGCATCGCCACGCCCATTGCCAAGCCCACGTCAATCGCGTTGAATTTCAGCAATCGCCGCGTCTGCGCTGGGTTAGAAACCGGGATGCGGTGCTGCGTGAGCGCGCTGTGCAGGTAGATCACGTGCGGCATGACGGTTGCGCCGATGATGCCGACCGCCAGGTACAAGCTGTCTGCACCGTCCAAGCGCGGGATGAGTCCGCCGAACACTTCAGGTCCGGGTCGGGAGAGGGCGACTTGCACGACGTACGCGCAGGCGATCACACCGAGGAACGCTGTAATCGCAATCTCGAGCGGACGGAACCCCCTGGCTTGCAAGCCGAGCAGTGCAAACGTGATGATGCCGGTCAGCACCGCGCCCGCCCACAGCGGAATGCCGAACAGCAAGGTGAACGCGAGGCTCGCGCCCAAGAATTCTGCGAGGTCGGTCGCCATCGCCACGAGTTCGGCTTGCACCCAGTAGAGCCACGTGACCGGCGCGGAGAAATGAGAGCGGATCAATTCGGGCAGGTTTTGCCCGGTGACGATGCCGAGCTTCGCGGACAGGTTCTGCACGAGCATCGCCATCAGGCTCGCGCCCGCGATCACCCACAGCAGCAAATACCCGTGCCGTGCGCCGCCTGCGATGTTGGTCGCAAAATTGCCGGGGTCCACGTAGGCGACGCTCGCCACGAACGCCGGTCCTAAAAAGGGCGCGAGCCTCGAGAGTCCACCGCGACGGCTGCGCCGCTCCAAGACATCCACCGCGGCTTTGCCCATGTGCGTGTCCAATGCACCAGGCTGCACGCGCTCTTCCAGGACGTTCACCGCGCCACCTCGAGTTCGGTGACGAACAATTGCCCGGCTGCCTCGAGTGACAGGGTGTGTGCCGCGTCGTCCCCGACTTGCACGGTCAAGGTGCGCGCCGCTGGGCTAACCTCCAAGACGCGCACGGCGGCTCCGGGCATCAAACCCAAGCGCGCGACGTGCTCGAGGAAGTGGCTGCCCCGAGGTTCGACGACGCGCCCGATGGTCGCGCGCTCACCAGCTTGGAGCGCGTTCAATGGTCTCGAGGCACTGGGTGGCAGCAAGCCGTCCTTGCTCGGGATCGGGTCGCCGTGCGGGTCGTGCGTCGGGTGTCCCAGAATCTCGCTGATGCGCGCCTCGAAATCCTCGGAGATGTGGTGCTCCAAGCGTTCGGCTTCGTCGTGCAGTTCGTGCAGTGGGTAGCCCAGGGCTTGGTGCAGGTAGGTCTCGAGCAGGCGGTGGTGGCGGATCAACTCGAGCGCAATTTTGTTGCCGCTGTCGGTCAGGGACGCGCCTTGGTATTTCTCGTAAGTGACGAGTCCCAGCCCCTCGAGTTTTTTGAGCATCGCGCTGACCGAAGGCGCGCTGATCTCCAAAGCGTCCGCCAAGGCTTGCGTGCTGACTTTGCCGTTTGTTTGCAGCGCGTAAAGGCGCTTCAAGTAATCCTCGATTTGTGGGGAGAGCAATTCGCGCATGGATTCACGCTTTCCGGGTGGTTCGAGGGGTTGACCCTCGAGCCCTGCAGCCTAATTTAGGCGCACCTAAACTTTTTGTCAAGGCGTACCAAATTCAACGGTGAGGGGTGTTGCCATTGATGACTCGAGGGTGAAATCAACAACGCGGGCTCGAGACGCTGCTCTCATCCCCAGCCCTTCTCTGGATGTTGAGAGAAGGGAGCCGTGTCGCACAACGATTTGCCCTCTCTCGTCTTTGCGAGAGAGGACCGCCGCGTCGAACCCATGTTCGCAAAGCGAAACGCAGCGGGGTGAGAGCGGCCACCATCGCCATCGAAAACTCGAGTCAGAAACGCAGTTTTTGCTTCACCTGATGCGAATGAATCGCAGCGTGCTTCACACCCGCTTTTGCTCGAAAGTCAATCGCGTGCCAACATCTCGAGCCGCGCCAGTACGTCCTCGAGGGGTGCATCGGTGTCAATCTCGAGCGTCGCCCCGCGCCGGAGCAGCGGTTCGATTTCTTCAATCAACGCCAAGACGCGCGCCAGTTCTTCCGGGCGTTTGCCGTAGTTGTTCGTCGTCCTCGAGCGCAACCGGTCTGCGATGATTTCGGGTTTGGCGCTGAGCAGCACCACGGCGTCAAAGCGCGACCAAAACCGTCCCATGTTCGCCGACGTGCCCGACACGAACAGCGCGGGCGCATCCTCGAGGTCCAGCAGTGCCGCCACGCGTTCCTCGCGCCACACCCAATCGCGTCCCGGTTCCACGCCCGCGTCGCCCGCGATCTCCACCCAGTGCGAGTACGCGTCCGTGTCCAAGTCCACCGCTTTGAACCCTCGAGCCTCGAGTGCTCTGGTCAACGTGGATTTGCCTGTGCCCGACATGCCCGTGAGCAGAATGCGCTTCACTGCAACCGCGTCCACGCGAGCGTTTTCACGGGTTGCGCAGGCAAGGCTTGCAGCGCGCCCACAGCCTCGAGCTTCGTGCCCGACGCGCAACTGCCGATGAACCGCTGATGGTAAAAGCGTGGCGTCGCGCCTGGGGCGGCGTACACGCGCCACGCGGTCGCCGTGGGCTTGGGCTCGAGACTGCCGCAGTTATCGCGGTACGCCTCGAACTGCACGGGTTGTCGGGGTTTGCCCGTGCCGAGTTGCACGATGCTCGCTGATTGCCAGGTCTCGCCCATCTGCGTGCCGCCCGTCGCCAGGATCAGCTCGTCCACGCCGTCGCGGTTCAAGTCTGGCATGCGCCCCAGCGCGTACTGCGCGGCTTCCTCGAAGACATCGTGACGCACGGGTTTGCCACCCTCGAAGACCACCAGTCCGACGCGTCCGAACGACGCACCCGTCGAACAATAGCGGTAGATCAGCGCTTTCTGAGCCGCTCGAGCGCGCGTGAACGCACCCGTGGCGGTGTCCAAACGCAGCGGATCGTCGGTGCAGGTGCCCGCGTTGCCGAAATGCTTGCGCGCCGCTGGGATAATCTGCATTTCATACGCGGTTTGTTCAGCCGCGGTGAGCCTCGGATTCGGGGTCAAGCTCAAGCGCCCATCGAAGATCGGGGTGAGGCTCGCGGCGTCCGCGACCAACCCGAGCACGCTGCAAGCCAAGAGGACCCGAAACCAGTGCATGTCCCAAAGTCTAGCCTCGACCTCGAGCAGTTGCGGTGCGACCTGCCTTCGGGTTCGTGCAGTGCGACCTGCGGTCAGACTCGAGGTGTTCTTCATGCGCCCAGCAATGCGCGCGTGCTCAAAGCGATGTCGCTCGCGCCCGACAAGCTCGAGCCGACGAGCACCGCGTCGAACACGCCCTCCAAGGAAATCAGCTCCGCGCGGTTGGAGTACCCGCTCAGCGCAATCAGCACGCCGTCAAAGTCGTACTCGCGCGCCAACAGCCCCACGCGCGGCGCGGTGCCCAGGTTGATCTCCAAGGTTTTCAGATCGCGGTTGTTGACACCCAAAATGCGCGCGCCCGCCTCGAGCGCCACGTCCAATTCGCCCTCCGTGTGCACTTCCACCAAAGCGTCCAAGCCACAGGCGTGCGTGAACTCGAGGTACTCGCGGGTCAGTTTGCCCAATGCATTGACGAGCAGCAGCACGGCACTCGCGCCGACCTCACGCGCCTCCACGACCATGCGCGGATGCACCGTGAAATCCTTGCGCAGCACCGGCACGTTCACGGCGTTCACCACGGCGCTCACGTCCTCGAGCGAACCGTGAAAGCGTCTGGGTTCGCTGAGCACGCTGATCGCGCTCGCGCCGCCCGCGACGTACTGTTGTGCTGCCTCCACCGCATCAAGCTCCAAATTGATCGTTTCCGACGGACGGGCGCGTTTAACCTCCGCGATCAACCGCAAGCCGCCTGCCTGCAACGCCCGCTCGAAGCGCCGTGAACCCTCGAGCCTCGAGACCTCCGGCATGGGCGCAGTCGCGTAATCCGCTGCGCGGTCGCGGCAAATCGCGCCGAGCACTCCCTCGAGATCGCGCAGGTCGGGCAAGGCGGGCGTCATGCAGCGAGTTTAACGCGAGAACGGCAGGCGAAGGGCGAAAGGCGAAAGGCAGAGGGCACCCAAAACCCTGAGCTTTCGAACCTCTGGACCACGTGGCCACACCAAAGATTTTGCGTAGGGGCTGCTCCCTGTGGCAGCCCGGTCCGGCAACGCCGCACGCACGTCCAAACGAAGCAAGCCGACCACTGCGTCCCGTCGAAACCCGCTGACCGCTCGGGCAGGCACAAACCCCGCGTCTCGAGACCCGCTCAAATCTCGAGCCGTGCCCAGACAGCACTTCGCCCCCACGAGAACTGTGGGGGCGAACCGTTCCAAACCGCTCAGTTTTGGTTGCTGCGCACGCCGCGTCCGCGCACCGCTTCGGGTTCGGGCGCGGCGTAGCCCATCTCCTCGCTGCGGCTGATCTTCTTCTTGCCGTACAAGCCTTCCAAAATGAACTCGGCGGCGCTCAACGTGTGCGCGTCGGTGCTGCCTTCCGCGAGTTCGCGCGCCATTTTGATCAAGCCCGGCACGCGCTCGAGTTCTTTCAATGCATTGCGCGCGTTGCCGCTCTGCGCGAGGTTCATCGCGTTGCCGTTTTCAAACCATTTCTCCAAATCACCCGTGTTGTTGCGCCCGGCGCGGCGGCCGTACACGGCGGCTGCGGCTTTGCGGATGATGTCCTTGGCGATGTTGTCCGCGCCTTTCATCTCGCCTTCGTACTCCAATTCCATCTTGCCGGTGATTGCGGGCAGTCCGGCGTAGAGGTCGCTTGGGCGCGCGACGGCTTCGTCGCTGGAGGTGAGCGCGCGGCGCTCGGCATTGGAGACGATCAACTCCAAAAGGCTGATTGGGAGGCGTTGGGACACACCACTTTGCTTGTCCACGCGGTGGTCGTCGCGCGCTTGGAAGGCGATTTCTTCCGCCAACTCCGCGACGAAGCTGGGGACTTCCGCGCGCATCTTGCCGTCCACCTCGAGCCAGGCTTCCTGTTTGGTGATGTCCATGCCCATTCGGATGTCGCTCGGGTAGTGTGTGCGAATCTCAGAGCCGATGCGGTCTTTCAGCGGCGTGACGATCTTGCCTCGAGCCGTGTAGTCCTCGGGGTTGGCGCTGAAGGTCAGCAAGACATCCAACTCCAAACGCACTGGGTAGCCCTTAATCTGCACGTCGCCTTCTTGCATGATGTTGAACAAGCCGACCTGCACCTTGGGCGACAGGTCTGCAAGCTCGTTGACGGCGAAAATCCCGCGATTGGCCCTGGGGAGCAACCCGTAGTGAATCGTCATCTCGTCGCCGAGCGTCGTGCCCAAGCGCGCGGCTTTGATTGGGTCCACGTCGCCGATCATGTCGGCGACCGTCACGTCCGGCGTCGCCAGCTTTTCCACGTAGCGCAGGGCGCGTGGCAGCCACGCGATGGGCGTGTCGTCGCCGTTCGCCTCCAAAATGCGCGCCCCTTCCCGCGAGACCGGCATCATCGGGTCATCGTGCAACTCCGTGCCGACGATGTACGGCACTTCCTCGTCCAGCAACTCGGTGATCGCGCGCAGGATGCGCGACTTCGCCTGTCCGCGCAAGCCCAGCAAGATGAAGTTCTGCTGCGCCAGGAGCGCATTGACCACTTGCGGCGTGACCGTTTCCTCGTACCCGACGACGCCGGGGAAAATTTCTTCCTTGTTGCGCAACTTCTTGATGAGGTTTTCGCGCACCTCGTCCTTGACGCTGCGAGCGCGGTAGCCGCTGGCTTTCAACTCCCTTAACGTGGTGGCTTTCACTTGTTCACCCTAGCACCGCCCGCGCCAAAACGATTGTGCTGTGCGTGACCGCGTACACGCGGGCAAAGGGCGAACGGCAAAAGGGGAAGCCTCGAGCCACGCGTGCTGAGCACTGATGCAAGCTCGAGGGGTTTTGCAGAATCGGTCGAAAACTGACCGCAAAGCGGTTTAGGCTGCACGAAACGATTGGAGACCATGAACGACCTCACCGAAAGCTGGCAGGCCAACAACGAAATCAACGCGGTGCTTTTGACGCACCTCACGCCCGCGATGCTGGCGGCGCGCACGCCAGGCGGCGGCTACAGCGTCGCGCAGCACCTCGCGCACATGGTGGAGACCACGAAGGGTTGGGGCATGGAACTCGAGCCCAGCCGCTTGAAGGACGTGCCTGACCTGTACAGCAATTACGACCCGGACACGGGCATGTTCGACGCGGAGATGGACCTTTCGCGGATTGGTGCGGTGATGCAGCAAACCCGAGATGCCCTGCTCGAGACCGCACAAGCCGCGACGGGCAGGGGCAATCTGCCGCACGCCACCGTCGGCAAATTCTTGGTGCACATGATGGCGCACGACGCGCACCACCGTGGACAGATTTTGCTGGCGTTGAAAACCAACGGTCACGTGTTGCCCGACGATGCTGCGCTGTGGTTGCCGTGGCGCAAGTGAACACCGAAGATTTGCTCACGGCGCTGTTGGACTCCTGGGCGCGCAACAACGCCATGCTGCTCGGATTCCTGCGCGATCTTCCAGACGGCGGGCTCGAGTGGTGCGCATTGGAGAGCAGTTGGCCCATTGCCGTGCAACTGATGCACGTGCACCACACACGGCAATTTTACGTCGCCCAAGCCGTGCCAGCGTTGGGCGAGGGTCTGCCCGCGTTGTACACCCAGCGCGAGGGCGAATGGATCGCCTCGCGCGACTTCGAGCAGATCCACGACGCACTCCAGGCGAGCGCTGAAGCGGTCAGTGCAGCCGTGCAGCGTGGCGTGACCGAAAACCTGGTCTTTCGCGGGTCGGAAATCAGCTACGACCATCCGGTTTTGCTGCTCCAGCACATGCTCTGGCACGAGGGCTACCACGTCGGGCAGATGATGCTGGCGCGCAAAGCGGTGGGGCAGCCGATGTCTGACGGAGATGCAGCCCGCCTGTTGTGGAGCCATTGGCAACGCGCGGTCGAAGCACAATGAAGCACGCTCGAGCCGTCAGCCATGAAGGAGCACCATGACCATCCCTGAACTGTACGCCTACCTCGTCCGCGCCCGCCGCGACCTGTGGGCAACCCTCGAGACCGTGCCCGACGACGTGCTCAGCCGTCACCTGCTGCAAGGCGAGGACATGCACACCATCAAAGACCTGATCTTTCACACGGCGGCAGTGGAGGACGGCTGGCTGCACTACACGATCCTGCAAGACGAGCCGGTCATCCAAGGCTTTGCAGCGTTGAAGAACGTGCGCGGTCCACTCGATCCAGACTTTGCACTCGAGGGGCTGCTGGATTACTGGCGAGCCGTGGAGCAAAGCACGCTCGGGTATCTCGAGCAATTGACCCCGACAGAACTCGAGCGGGTCGTGGAGGATTCACCGACGGAGCATTTCAAACTCGAGGGCATTCTCTGGCACGTGATGGTTCACGAGATGCGCCACACTGCGCAAATCGTGGTGCTGCTGAGGACCCAAGGCATCAAACCGCCCGCGCTGGATTTGCTGTGGCACTTGCCCAATCTGCATCCCGGTGCGCAAAGTGCTCGAGACACGTCCCCTGCCCCGGTCCGTGTTGCGTTCGAGGAGCCACGGTGAACGACTGGGATGACCTGCTGCTCAGCGGCGGCTTCGCACCGCGCGCAAAAATCTTCGCTGGACTGACCCTCGAGCAAGTGTCATTGCGTCCCCACGGCGTCGCGCACAGCATCTACCAGGAACTCTGGCATGCGGCGACGGTGCTCAAAATGAGCTTGGACAATGGCAGGGTGGTGCTCGAGACGTGGCCACCCGAGCAGCATTTTCCCACGTCGCCCGCGCCTGCCGATGGGCAAGCGTGGAATGATCTCGTCAGCATGTTCCTCACGCAATCGCACCGCGCCGTGGAGTTGGCAAAAGACGACACTTGGTTGAACGCGCCGGAGCCCGGATACCCGCAATCCACGTGGCGCGATGGTCTCGAGTTTCTGGCGGTGCACACCGCGTACCACATGGGCAAGGTGGTCTGCTTGCGGCAAATCATGGGCAATTGGCACAAGGGGCCTGAGGTGAGTCTCGAGCCTGCCGACACCCTCGAGTTCAGCGGTGAACTCATGTATTGGCGTGGACCCGCGCCGCATTACTTCGTGCGCGTCCCCGAAGACGAATGCCGCGCGATCAAAGCCGTGTCCAAGCTCGTCACCTACGGCTGGGGGATGATCCCGGTGTACGCAATCATCGGCGCGACGCGCTGGAAGACCTCGTTGTTCCCGAAGAACGGCGGCTATCTCGTGCCTGTGACCGCGCAAACGCGCAAGTGCGAAGGGCTCGAGGAAGGGCAGTTGGTCGCGGTCAAACTCGAGATGCGTTGAGTCGAACAAATCGCCGCATCTCGAGACCGCGCGACCGCCACTGCAACCGTAGGGGCTTTCCGGCGGTTCGCCCGGTGCGGCGCAAGCCGCACTTGCGTCCTTCGAGAATCGGCTTGAGAACGCGTCCCTCGAGACCAAGTCGTTTCTCGAGCCCGTCTCGAACTTTACTTGAACGACTCGAGTTCGAACTTTACGGTGACGCTGTAGATCGTTTTCCACTCCGCCGCTTTGACGCCGATGCCCGGCGCAAACTCGAGGCGGATGTTGCTGTCGGTCAGCCGCAAACTGCTGCGCAATTCCAGGTCCGCGCGCCGTGAACCAAGGGCAGGATCAGGCGTGTAGCGCCACGAGTACGTGAAGCCCTGACCGGCGTACAAACCGCCACCGACGGCATAGCGCGCGGTGCCCTCGCCGCTCGAGGCATTGAAATCCGGCAAGGGCAATCCAGGCTCGAGGGTGCCGTTGCCCGCTTGCGTGGTCAACGCGGTGATGCGCGGCGTCGCGCCCGTCCATCGCAAGCGGTACGTGTGCCGCGCACCGACGCGCGGGTCGCGGTCGTCGGGGAAGACGTGCACGCGGATCAGGCTTTCGTGTGCGTTCACAGGCTCGCTTTGAACGCGAATGATGTCCTTGTACGACGCATTCAAGCCTGTGCGCTCCACGCGGTAGACCCATTGGTGCGCTTGGAAAAACGGTTGGTACACGCTCTCGAGCGACGGCGCGCAACCGCCCAGCAGCACGACCAGCAACACCAAGACTCCTCGAGGCACGTGGCGAAGTCTATGGCTCGAGGCTTGAGGCGTTTGTCTGCGCACTCGGGTTTGGCGGGGCTCGAAAAACGGGGCGTGCTCAGCGCAAACAACACGTTGACCCAGTGCAAAATTCTGCGTGTATGCACGGCATTCACCCCGTATGCGCGCCGAAGTGGGTGTGTGAGACTGTTGCCTCTAGCCCAAACGGGTCTAAAATGCGTCCCTATGGCAAATCGCCGCTCTTCAAAATCGGGTGAGCCGAACAGCGCAACCGCAGCAGGCGCGCCTGCTGGTGACCTCTTCGCAGGCAGCACCCTCGAGACCCAAGCCCTCACGCCCTTTCAGATCCTCGCGCCCGACGGTCGCCCGGTGCGCGAAGATTTGATCCCGGATTTAGAACTGGTCGAGGAGATGTACCGTCAGATGGCGCGGATGCGCTACCTGGACGACAAGTTCATGGTGTTGTACAAGTCGCAAAAACTGGGCAATTATGCGCAGTTCGGTGGGCAAGAGGCGTCCCAAGTCGGCAGTGCGATGGCTTTGGAGAAGTCGGACTTCATGTGCCCGATGTACCGCTCCACGGCCGCCATGATTACGCACGGCTGGCCGGTGCAAAAGGCGATCATGTATTGGCGCGGGCACCCCGAGGGCTGGCGCTTGCCGGACGACTTGAACATCTTGCCGATCATCATCAGCATTCCAGGGCAGTACGTGCACGCCGCTGGCGTGGCGCTGGGCATTCAATCGCAAAACCTCGGCTCGGTTGTGATGACCTACATCGGTGAGGGCGGCACGTCGCAAGGCGATTTCCACGCGGCCGTCAACTTCGCTGCTGCGCGCACGCTGCCAGGGGTGTTCATCATCGAAAACAACGGCTGGGCGATCTCCGTGCCGCGCAAGGTGCAGAGTGGTGTGGATTACCTGATGCGCCGCGCCGAAGGCTACGGCATCCCTGGGTACTTGGTGGACGGCAACGACGTGCTGGCAGTGCACACGGTCGCCAAGAAAGCTGTGGAGGATGCTCGAGCGGGCAACGGCCCAAGCTTAATTGAGCAACTGACCTACCGCATCCGTCCGCACACGACGGGCGACGACCCGAAGGCGTACCGCACCGAGGACGAGACCAACGAGTGGATCAACAACCGCGATCCCGTCAAGCGCGTCAAGGCGTTTTTGGAGATGGAGAAACGCTGGAACGACGACCGCGAGGTCGCCATGCAAGCCGAGATCGAAACCGAGTTCCAAGCCGCGCTGGACGCCGCCGACCACGTCACGCCGCCGGACCCACGGGCACTGTTGGAGTACGCGATGGTTGACCCGGTCTGGCAATTGGAGGAGCAACGCGCGGTGCTCGAGGAACGCATTCGCCAAGAAGGAGGCGCGGCATGACGCAAGTGATCGACAAGCCCACACAGGGCGAGACCCGCCCGATGACGATGGCGGCGGCATTGACCGACGCGATGGACATTGCCTTGACGCGCGATCCCAAGGTCATCATGTACGGCGAGGACGTGGGGCGCTTGGGCGGCGTGTACCGCATCACGACTGGGTTGCAGGGCAAGCACGGCGAGAACCGCGTCTTTGACAGCCCACTGAGCGAAGCCGCGATCATGGGCACTGCCGTTGGCGCTGCCGCCGTCGGCATGCGCCCCGTCGTCGAATTCCAATTCGGCGGCTTCATGATGCCCGCCTTCGACCACATCTTCAGCCACGTCAGCCGCTTCCAATACCGCAGCCGTGGTCGTTGGAAGACCCCGCTGGTCGTGCGTTTCCCCGTTGGCGGCGGTTTGGGACTGCTCGAGCAGCACGCCGACAGCCCCGAGGCATACCTGATGCACACGCCTGGCATCAAGGTGATCTACCCCAGCAACCCGTATGACGCCAAGGGCTTGCTGCTGAGCGCCATCGAGTCCGATGACCCGGTGTTCTGCTTTGAAACGATCAAGCTCTACCGCGATCCCAAATTGCGCCAAGACGTGCCCACGGGCCACTACACCGTGCCGCTGGGCAAGGCGAAGGTCACGCGCGAGGGCACGGACGTGACCCTGATCGCCTACGGCGGCATGGTGCAACCCACGGAAGCCGCGGCAGAGGCGGCAGCGCAGAGCGGCATCCACTGCGAGGTCATCGACCTGCGCAGCATCGTGCCGCTGGACATTGAAACGATCATTGAAAGCGTTCAAAAAACCGGGCGTGTCGTCATCGTTCACGAAGCCTGCCGCACGGGTGGCGTCGGCGCGGAAATCGCCACGCTGATCCAAGAAAAGGCGTTTTACTCGCTCGAGGCGCCGATAGAGCGCGTCGCGGGCTTCGACACGATGCCCAGCCCGTTCAACAGCCTCAACCACTTCTCGCGCCCCGAAGCGCACCACGTCGCAGAAGCAATCAAAAAGGTTTTGAGCGCCTAACGTTCGCTCGAGCCAGTAGGGGCGCAGCATGCTGCGCCCCTACACGCGTCAAGACCCATCATCTCGAGACAACGCGTACACTTGACCAAGCAAGGAGACGAAAATGGCAAAAGAACTGACCATGCCCGTGATGGCGGAATCCATCGTCGAAGTCGAAATTCTGAAGTGGCTGGTGAACGAAGGCGACGAGGTGAAAGAGGGGCAGATGGTCGCGGAGATCATGACCGACAAGGTCACGCAGGAGATTCCCGCACCGTTCGCTGGAAAGATTGAGAAAATCGTCGCCAAAGAGGGCAGCGTCGTGCAGGTCAAGGACGTGATCGCCTTGGTCGCGGACGGCAGCGGCTCGGGTGCTGGCGCTGCTCCCTCGAGTGGTGCGGCCAGCGATCCCACGCCACCAGCGACTGGCGGAAACGCACCCGCGACGAATCCCGCCAAGGCAGACTCGAGCGAAACCCCGGCGGGTGCTCCGGCTGCGCCGAAGATCGGGGACGATTCGCAGAGCGCGACCTCGAGCGCGACGAACAGCATGTTCGGTGTGAACACGAAAGCCGTCTCGATGGACTTTGGCGGCGTCGCCAAGGGCGGCGGCAAGGGCGGCACGGCAGCGGCGGCGGGCACGAACAAGTTCGGGCGTCCGCTGGCGGTTCCCGCGGCGCGCAAGATCGCTCGAGAGAATGACGTAGATATTGCGACTGTGCCTGGCAGCGGTCCGAACGGTCGCGTCGGCGTCGCGGACGTGCGCGGTTTTCTCGAGAAAGGCAGCCTCGAGAGCGGCAGCGCACAACCCCAGCAAGCCCCAGCAGCGCAACCGCAACCCGCGAGTACCCCAGCCCCCTCGAGCGGCGGCGGGTTGAACGTGCCCGCGCCGCAGTACAAGACGCCCAAAGGTCTGGAGCATTTGGAGACCCGCACGCCCCTGCGTGGCTTGCGCCGCGTCATCAGCAATGCAATGGTCGCCAGCCACCTGCACACGGTTCGCACGCTGACCGTGGACGAAGTGGATTTCTCCAAACTCGTTGAAGTCCGCGAGCGTTTGAAGCCCATCGCAGAAAAAGCGGGCGTCAAACTGACATACCTGCCTTTCATTTTCAAAGCCGTTGCGAGCGCGTTGAAAGCCTTCCCGAACGTCAACAGCAGCTACGACGAAGCCGCCAACGAAATCGTCCACAAGCGCTACTACAACATCGGTTGCGCCGTGGACACCGAAGCGGGCTTGATCGTGCCCGTGGTCAAAAACGTGGACAGCAAGAGCGTCATGGAGATCGCCCGTGACATCGTGGACCTCGCGGGCAAAGCCAGGGACGGCAAGCTAGCATCCGAAGAAATCTCTGGCTCGAGCTTCGCGGTGACGAACATCGGTTCTGCCGGGAGCTTGCTGAGCTTCCCGATCATCAACGCGCCCGACGCGGCGATTTTGGGCGTGCACACCATCGTGGACCGTCCCATCGTCCGCGATGGACAGATCGTCGTCGGCAAGATGATGTACCTGTCCTTGTCGTTCGACCACCGCTTGATTGACGGCGCGGAAGCCGCGCGCTTCGTCAAGCACTTGACACGCCTCTTGGAGAACCCGGATCTGCTGCTGCTCGAAGCGATTTGAACGGCTGCTCTCGAGCCTTTCTCGAGAAACGCCAGTCAGAGAATGCCAACGAAGGGGCGATCCACGTGGATCGCCCCTTCAACCCTTCAATGCACGCCCGAGCGTTCAGCGTTTGGTCGCGCCATCGGTTGCTGCTGTCGTCGCGGTCGCGTTGACGTTTTTGCTCGAGGCATCCGTCTCTTTGGCGTTCACCACCGGCAGCTTCACGCCCAACTGCTCGAGCATCGTCGCCAAGCGCGCGAAGCTCTCCTTGCCTTCAAAGCTGCTGATCGCGCCGTCCACCATCGTGCTCAAGCCCAGTCCGCGCGCGAATTGCTGGTTCATCTTCGCCAGCGTTTCTGGGTCGCCGTAGATGTTCATGTTGCCTTTGCTGAGCATCTGCCCCAGGGCTTCGGTCATCTTGCTCTGCACGTCGCGTTGCGCTTCCACGCGCAGTTTTTCAAGCTCGAACTCGAGGGCGGCTGCCGAAAACGTCTGCTTGTTCTCGAGCGCTTGTTTCTCCACTTCGACGCGGGCGCGTTCCACGTCCACCTGCTCGCGGGCGATGTCCACGTCCACCTTCTTGAGCGCCGTGTCGCCCTTGGCGAGTTGGCTGCGCGCGCTGGCTTCGGCTTCGGCGCGGCGCAGCGTGGCTTCCGCCTCCAATTGCGCGCTCTGCTTGCTGGCTTCGGCTTTTTTGACTTCCGCGAACGCGGTGATCTCCGCGTCGGTTTGGCGCTTGAAGCGGTCTTGCTCAATTGACTGCTTCGCACCGATCAAGCGCGTCTGCGCTTCGCGCTCGGCTTGCGCGAGTTGCTGCACCGTGATGATGCTCTGGTTGGCTTTCTCGCGCTCGGCTTGTGCCTCGAGCGCCTGTTTTTCGGTTTCGGCGCGGCGTCGCTCGGCGTCGGTGATCGCAATTTCGCGTTCGCGCTGCGCGAGTTGCACCGCCTTCTCGCGTTCCACGTCGGTGGTTTGGCGCTCTTGCTCGCGCAGGATGACCTCGCGGTCGCGTTCGATGGCGGCCGTTTGCACGGCTTGCTGTTGGGCGATCTCGGCTTCTTTGACCTGACGCTCTTGCTCCAAGCGGTAGGTTTCGGCTTCGCGGCTCTGCTCAGCTTGGACCTTGGCGACCTGGGAGCGCTGCGTGGCTTCGGCTTCGGCTTTGGCGCGCTCGAGCTCCAAGATTTCGCGCCCGGTGGCGACGTTCTTAATGGTCATCTCGCGGCGGGCTTCTTGTTCGATGCGGTTGCGTTCCACCATCGCGCTCTGCGTGATCTCGGTGATTTTGCGCTTGCCTTGGGCGTCGAAGATGTTCGTGTCGGACAGCAGGTCTTGGTTGGTCTGGTCGAGCTTGGAGATCGTCACCGATTCCAGGCTCAACCCGTTCGGCTCGAGATCTGCCCGCACGAGGTCTTGCACGCCGCTGGCAAAGGCGTTGCGTTGCGAGTGAATTTCCACCAAATCTTTGGTCGCGGCGACAGAGCGCAGCGCGGAGACCAGTTTTTCAAAAACCAGATGCGCCACATCTTGCGCGGTGACGCTTTTCTCGCCCAGGCTGCGGCTGGCGTTCATCACGGCGTCGTCGTCCGGGTGGACCTTGATGTAAAACTCCGCCTTCACGTCCACGCGCAGGTTGTCCTTGGTGATGAGCGCGTCTGGACCTTTGCGTTCGACCTCCAATTTCATCGTTTCCAAACTGACGGGCACGAGGCGGTGGACGAGCGGGATGAACAAGCCGCCCTTGTCAATCAAGACGCTGCGCCCGCCCAAACCGGTTTTAACGTAGGCAAGGTTGGCGCTGGGCTTGATGTAAAACTGCGTGAACACGTACACGATCAAGCCCACGAACAAGAACAGCGTGCCAAGCCCGAGCATGACCAGCGTGTTCGTCGCCGTCCACGCGGTTGAAAACGTGCTGCCGAAAATGCCGGCACCGTAGAAGACGAACGAAATGATGATGATGAGCACTGCGGTCATAGAACCTCCCCAAATCTGAACAAAACGGTGGAATCTCGAGGGAAACTGGTTGCGCTCGAGTCTGGCGGTGAATTTCGGCGTCGGTTGCGGTCTCGAGCGAAAACGGCGTGGGGCTCGAGGTTGCGGGTGTGCGTGAAGCTGGGCGACCAGCCGGTCGCCCCTACGGTCGTGGCGGTGGGCGTGCGGTCTGGGGGCTGGTCTCGGGTGAAGGCTGGTTCATGTCGGAAACGCTCCCTTGTCCACGCGCTCGGCGATTTGCACGATGTACACGCCGTCGCGGTACTCCAACACGGTCACGGCGGTGTTCGGCGCAATCGTCTGGCTGCCGCTGGCGCGCACGCTGACGCGGTGGATGTTCCCAAACGGGTCGCGGATGTTGGCGCTGCCCGCGTCTGTGGTCACATCAAAGACGCTCGTGCCGCTGCACCCGACCAAACCGCCCGCGTGAATGCTGGTCACGGTGCTTGTGTCGGTGAGCTTTGAAAACGCCCCGGCGAAGGTGCGTCCGACCAAGGCTGCGCCCAACAGCGCACCGATGGCAGCGAGGGGCACGAACAGCACGGGGAAGCGCAGGAACGGCTCGAGGGCGACGTTCAAGACCAACCCCAGGAAGCCCCAACTGGCCAGCAGCACGCTGAGCATCACGCCCAAGCTGACGCCGCGCCCAATGCCGAACCAGCCCAAGACATCAATGCCCTCGTCCTCGCCGCTGTGACCCGCATCATGCCCTTCGCCCGCCGCGTCGTGCCCGTGCCCTGCACCGTCGTGACCGGCCGCGCCGCTGAGCACGAACACGACCGCCAGCACCACGCCCGCCAACAGCGGCGCGGCGAACAAGAAATTCCACCACTCGAGCAACCCCATGCGCGTTTCACCCCTTGCCCCCGCTGTTCTCTGGCGGATCGCGTTTCCAATACGTGAACGTTTCGTGAACCGTTCCCCAAGTCGGGTTTGAACCGCCTCAGTTGACCACAGCTTCGGGACCCGAACCTCGAGACCCAGCGTTTTCGTGTCCCAGCGCACGGGGTTTGACGCCGCTCCCAGCCTCAAGGCATACTGTGAAGCGCATGAAGAAACTTCTCACGTTCGCACTCGCTGCGGGGGTCTGCGCAGCGCTCTCCGGCTTGGTCTCGAGCACCGCGCTCGGCAACGTCGAATTCCAACCGGTCGTTTGGGGCAACACGGGCCTGCGCGTGGACAACACCAAGGACGGCGCGGTCTTCCGCATCGTCGAACAAGGCGTCACGAAGCGCGCGATCAAAGGCATTGATTTCGAGGCCTACTTGGTAGAAATCACCGGCAAGCCACCGCGCGAGTTGTGGTTGCGCGCCAAGCAACCCGGCAACTACTGGGTGGATTACTTCTACACCATCGAGGGCGGTTTGCGAAACATCGGCATGGTGGATGGCCGCGGCAGCGGCGTCACCCAAGTGGAAGACCTGGACGGCGACGGCAAAGCCGAAATCGCCATGTTCGGTACGCCGCTGACCTTCATGGTCGGGTTGGACAACACCAAAACGCCGTTTCTGACGAACGTGCTGGGCTGGGACGAACTGCGCCTCGCGGACCAAACCGCGCGCTTCCCGAAGCGCATCCGCACGACGATCCTGTTTCACTACTACGACTTCCTGCGCGCCGTTGAGCAAAACGACGAGATGGGACAAAAGAGCGCGGCACTGGGCTACTACGCCAACAGCCTGCAAATTGGTGAGGGCCGCATCGCCAAAGCCTGGCTGATGCGCAACGTGCCCACGGTGGAACTGCGCCGCTGGCTCTTGGACAACGAGTCGCGCATGGTCAACACCTTCTACAGCTACCCTGGTTGCCGCGTCGCCGTGTCGCAAACCCGCGAACTCCCGATCACGCTGCCAAGCTGCGCCCGCTGAACCCACAAGCAACGCCGCTGCCCGTGGAGGTGGCGGCGTTTTCGATCTCGAGCCTCGAGCGCAATGAGCAACAAGCTCCTCGGAGTCACGAGCGCACCCACGACCGCTCTCTCGAGGGGCATGGCGCCATGCCCCTCGGGCTTCACCGGAATTGACGCCCAACCCGCCCGAGGCAGTCCTCGAGCACAGTGCTCCGCGCCGCAGCCGGTACAATCCGCCGTATGCCCTGGATGCGCCGCTTGTTTGTCCTGCTCCTGCTCACCTCGAGCTTCGCCGTTGCCCAGACCGCGCCCTCGAGCCCTGCAGCATCCAACACCGCTGCGCCCGCACCGAACCCAGCCGCCGATGCCGCTGCGGACACCGCCGTGCGCACGTGGCTGGCGGGCGGGTTCAACCGCGACAGCGCGCAACCCAACCCCAATGCCGCCGACCCGAACGCGGAGTTGCTGCGCCAAGTGCGCGGGGCCATCGCGCAGTTTCGCTACTTCCCGCCGCCCGAAGGCACGCGCGTCAGCTTCGACCTGCGCCGCGTCGAAACGGGCGAGGCGAACGAACGGATTTACACGTACCCGATCACCAGCCAGATCACCGGGGATTCGCAGATCAGGGTCACGATGGCGCTGCAAAACGGCGCGTGGCGCGCCGACCGCATCGGGCTGGGCGAACCGGGCAGTGCGATTCCCGATTGGGTCAGCGAACCCTGGGCAGGGTGGTTGTTCGCCGCGCTCAGCGCCGCGCTGCTGTACGCTTGCATCGCGCCGACGTTCTGGCGCAGGGCCTTGGAGCGCAGCGTGCAAAGTGTGCGCCAACACGCGGGCATCTTCATTGGCACGAACCTGCTGCTCTACGGCATCTACGTGATCGGCACATTGATTGGCATCGCCAACCCCGCCATCGTGCGCGCATTGGGCGAGTTTTTCACCCAAGTCCTGAGCAGCAGCGGCGTCGCGCAATTGACCCAGGGCACCGTCGCCAGTGCCGCGTTCGGCATTTTCCTGAACAACTTGCGCGCGGGCATCATGATTGCCACGTTCATCCCCGGCAGTTTGTTCGCTGTGCCCGCTTTTGTGATCAGCAGCCTGCAATTCCTGATTTACGGCGTGGCGCTCGCGCCCGTGGGCACCTTGCCGATTCAAGCCTGGTTGCTGCACGTCCCGACGATTTTGATCGAGCTGCAAGCCTACATCTTCGTCGTCGCCTCGAGCGGCGTGATGCTTTCCCGCATCGTCAAACGCACCCCCTTCAGCGTCGCGTGGCGCGAATACGCCGCCTGCCTGCCGCTGGCGATCAGCATCCTGGCGTTGGGCGCGTGGTACGAGGCGTTTGAAATCATCGTGTTGATCCCAGCCGTGCTGCGCTGAACCTCAAGGGTCGCGTGCTCGTGCAGTTCAGGCTCGAGCTGTGCCAGGCGCGTGTTTCAGTCTGGGGCTCGAGACCAACGCCTGTGCTTCGTAAAACTCGAGCGTCGCGTGGGTCAACTGATGCTCGAGGGACGTTGGTGCGCCTTCCAGCGCACTCGGGCGTTGTGCCCTGCACACATGGGTGTGACGCACGCCTCGCCCCTACGAGAAACTTGTGCGGTCTCGAGAATACCCTTGAGCAGCTTGGCTCGAGGTTCAGCTATGGGCAGATGTCCGCGATGATCGTGTCTGGAATCGGGTAAATCTGCGGTGCGCCGCTGCCCACGCGGTAGACGATGAACGGTTGCAGCACGGCGCTGTCCACGCGTTTTTTGGGGTCGCGGGTGATTCCAGCGCGCGGACAACGAAAATTGGGTTTGAAACTCTGCGCGACGATGGCGGCCGAAAAGCCCCGTGAGGGCAGGATTTTCAGGTTCATGCTGTTTGCGTTCACCAGGCTCGAACCTGCGGGCAGCGGGTCTCCAGGCTGGCGTCCCCACGCCTCGAGCTTGTCGAACCACGCACTGTCATAGCGCGGCACGACCACCACCTGCGCGTTGCTGGCAGCACTTGGGGCATAGATGAACTTGTCCACGGTAACGACCGCCGCAGCGTCGTTGAAGATGCGCAAGCCCAGAAACAGGCGGTTGTTGGGTTCTTGCTCCATGCGTTCGTAACTGAGGTCCGGCTGGGCGCGCTCAGACAAGACCGTGACGCGGCTGGGTCCAACTGGGACGCGTCGCGTCGCGCCACTGGCGTCGCGGACCTCGAGCGTGTCCCACTCGGTGTTCAAACCGGGTCGTCGGGCGATCTCGAGTTCCAAGCTGCGCTTGCCGAAGGCAGTCACGAAACGCCAGGCGCTCACCGCCACGCCGGGAATGCGCACCGCTGTCAACTGGGTTGCGCTCGGGGTGTCGTAGTAAACCAACAGTGGATCGCCGGTCATCGTGGTTTGCAGCAGGTGCACGCGCGGCTCGAGGAGGCGCGTGGGCGCGGTTTGGGCAACCGCCAGCGTCCCAAGCATCAACCCCAACAGCGTGAGGCGACGCACGGCGCTAAATTCCCAGCGCCGTTTTCGTGAACAGCGACGCTGGATCAAAGCCCGCAGCGCGGATGTTGGCGTCCGCACCTTGTTCGCGGTCCACGACGTACACGACTTTCTCCACGCGTGCCCCGAGTTCCGTGAGCATCTGCGCGGCGCGGATGGCTTGCGCCGCCGTGGTCAGCACGTCCTCGATCAAACCGACGCGCGCGCCGTCAGGCAGCACGCCCTCGATCAATTTCGCGGTGCCGTAGTCTTTTGCCCCTTTGCGCACGATCACGAACGGCAAGCCAGTCTCCAGACTCACCGCCGTCACCAGCGGCACCGCGCCCAATTCCACCCCCGCCAGGCAGTTCAAGCCTGCGGGCAGCAACCCCGCCAAGCCCGCGCCGATGGGTTTCAGCAACCCCGGATCGGTGGAGAAGCGGTACTTGTCCAGGTAATAGCGGCTGCGCTGACCGCTGGAGAGCAGGAAATCACCCTCCAGGTACGCGGCGCGCACGAGGCATTGCCCAAGGGCGTGCAGTTCAGAAGGAGAGGAAGCCACGGGTCTGGATTCTACGCCGTGGACACCTTTGGGCGTCGCTGTGCGGTGCAGCCCTCGCCCCCAATCCCGCTTCCTGCCAGGGAGAGGGGAGCGGTTTCGTGGGTTTGGGTTGCAGCGTGCGCTATACTCCCCGCTTGGGGCGACCCGCCAAACCTATGAGCGATAAAGTTAAACTCACCCAGAAGGGCTTCCAGAAGCTCAAAGACGAACTCGAGTACCTGTCCTCGACCGGGCGTGACGAGATCAGCCAGTTCATGAGTGAAGTCATGGCCGAGGGCGACATCTCTGAAAACAGCGGGTACGACGACGCCCGTCAAAAGATGGGGGCGCTCGAGACGCGAATTTTTGAGTTGGAGACGCTGCTGTCCCGCGCGCAGATCGTCGAAGAGAACGAGCTGGAGCAGGTCAACATCGGCGCGACCGTCAAGATTGACCCGCCGTTGGGTCGCCACAGCGAGTTCACGATTGTCTCCACGCACGAAGTGGACTTGGCGGCTGGGCGCATCAGCGATCAAAGCCCAATCGGGGTGGCGCTGATGGGCAAAAAAGTGGGCGACAAGGGCACCGTCAACGGGCGCAATTTCAAGGTGCAGCAGATCCGCTTCGATTGAGTCTCGAGAGGGTGTCAACAAAACGTTCCACGGCGCGGGCTTGACGGCTCGCGCTTTTGTTTGCGTGGTGCAGGCAGAGGATGATGCACCACCGCGACGCCGCGTCGCTCAAATCCTGACCGTACCCCTTGAGCAAAGTATGTGTGGCGTCCCAACTGTGGAAGTACGCGAAGCTGGCAATGTCCCAGGCGGCAGGCACGACAGCGGCGTCGCCAAAATCGAGCAGTGCCGCCAGGTTGCCGTCTCGCTCGAGCAGTTGCCCCGCGTGCAGGTCAGTGTGGCAGACGACGCCTGGTGCGCGCACGACGGTGAGCAATTCAGACTCGAGCGCACACAACGTTCCCTTCCACTGCGGTGCGAGACGCACGAGCGCGTTGTCCTCGAGACTCGAGAGCGGGAAGGGACGCGCCAGTCGGGTCAGCACGCCCGCTTCGGGCGTCGCGGCGCTCCCCTCGAGTGCATCAGCACGGTTCTCGAGCAAGCCGTGCCCCGTGCAGGGCAGTGCGTGAATGTGTCGCAGCGTTTCCCCGAGTTGCACACACGCCGCTCGAGAGGGCTGCGCGACGTGCTCGCCGCCCATCCATTCGTCCAGCGCGAACTCGCGTTCGTTCCACAGACCAGTCTCGAGCGAAGCGGCGACCCGCGCGCCCGCTGCCAGTGCGCGGGTACGAATCAGCGCGTCCACCGCCATCCGCGCCGACTCGGGCGTGTCCGCGCGGGTCAAGCGCAACGCGTACACCACCCCCGAGGTCTCGAGCCGCCAGACTTCAGCCGTCGCACCCTGGGCGTGAAACGCCAAGCTGCCCTCGAGCCCGAGGTGCTGGACGAGCGCAACGGGCGGAGTCATCGTCCGCTCGAGCTTACCGCTATGCTGCACCCGTGGACCTCGCTGAACCCCTGCGTGCCTCGAGCCTGAAGTTCTTCGCGTACTACAAAGCGCTCGGCGAGGGCGCGCTGGCGCAGTTGCGCGACGACGAATTGCACTGGACGCCTGCGCCCGACGCCAACAGCGCCGCCGTGATCGTGCAGCACGTGGCGGGCAACATGACCTCGCGCTGGATGGACTTTCCGCACGGCGATGGCGAAGGGGCAACACGAAACCGCGACGCGGAGTTTACCGATGCCCTCGAGGACCGCGCGGCACTGATGGCACGCTGGGAACGCGGGTGGGCGCTGGTCTTCGCGGCGCTCGAGGGGCTGAGCGCAGACGATTGGGCAGACACGGTGCGAATTCGTGGTGAACCCATCAGCCTCATTGAAGCAGTGCAGCGCCAGATCGCGCATTACGCCTACCACGTTGGGCAACTCGTTTTGATTGCGCGGCTGCGGCGCGGCGCAGATTGGAAGAGTTTGAGCATCCCGCGCGGCGAGAGTGCGCAGTTCAACGCCGCGATGCTCGAGCGTCACGGGTCGGACAAGCGGTGAGCGCCCGCATGCAGCCCACCGAGGTGTTGCGCCCATGGCGGTTGTTCTTGGCAGCCCGTTCCCAAAACCGCTGGGCGTCTCGAGGGCGAATCGAAACCTGCGTTGGCTGCGGGCTCGAGATTGCCTCGGGTGTCATCAATCCGCGACGACGATCAGCTTGTCACCCGCGCTGAACTGCACGGTCTCCAAACGCTTGGGGTTGAGCACGACCGCTTTGTGTTCGCCCGTGCAGCGCCGATACCCGATGGCGCTCTCCCCGCGTTGCCGCGCGGCTTCGACCAGCGTGTCGAAGTTCACGGGCACGCCCGCACGCACGTACTGCGTGACCGGATGCAGGTAGACCTCGCCGCCCGTGCTGGCGAGCAGGGTTTTGAGCACAGGCGCCCTGGCCACATCCTGGCTGATCTGGGTCATGACCAGGCTGACCAGGTGTTCGCTGACGATGAAATCGTCGGCTTGCGTGACCTGCGCCAGTTCGCGGTTGCGTTGCACGCGCATCTCGGACACGACGGTGTAACGCGCGTTCAATTGCGCCTTGAGTTCGCGCAGGTGCAGCAGCGCCACCAGCGTGCTGGCATCGGCGCGGGCGGCGTCCACGCGGTCACTCGCCAGCGCAATCACGTGATCGAAGCGCTCGAGGTGCAGGTTCAACAATGTCTGGCGGCTCGTCGGATCGCCTTGCTGATAGGTCACGGTGAACGCTTGGGTGCACTCCCGCTCGAGATTGGGCGGTGCGTCCAAATCCGCGACGACCGTGAACGTGGAACCGGGCGCGACGTAGGCACCGAGTTCGTTGATGACCGCTACCGCGCGGCGATTCCAGCCCAGAATCAACGTCGCTTCGGGTTGCGCAGGCGGACGCGGCTCGAGGGTGATGGCGCTCGCGTCCACCTGCGCCGTGTGGGTTCGGGCGTGCAGCGCGTGTTCGTTCTGCGCGACGCAGACGAGTTGCACACCCGCCTCAAGGCGCAGGTCCGATGGTGGATTCAAACGCGTCGTGCCGTTCAGGGCGATGACGCCGATGACGCAGGCATGCTCCAAGGCAAACAGCGCCTCGCCGTAGGTTTTGCCGGTCAGGTGTGGGATGCTGGCGCGGTAGACCTCGTTGCCCGCGAACGACAAGAGTTCCGTGTACACCGCGCTCAACCCCGATTGGCGGCAGGTCTGCGCGGTGATCCGCGAGATCACCTGCCCGCTCAGCACGAACTCCGCTTCACCCTGCCCGGCGAGTTGCGCCGCCTCCAGGTTGTGCGGGTCGTGAATCGCCGCGACGATGCGGTACGGCTCACGGCGGCGGTGCGGGTGGTTCGTGAGCGCCAACACGGTGCTGATCGTGGTCGCGTCGGGCGCATCGTCTTCCGGGGAGAGCACGACGATGGCTCGAGCGGTGTTTGGGTTGACCAGTTCCACATCGGTCAGGTCCAATGGATTCCCGCTGCGGCAAACGATGTGCGCGCGGTGCAGGCGCGGCAGCTTGGCGTGAATCTCGTCCTCCATGTCCACCTTGTCGCGGTCCGCGAGGATCGCCACGGTCACGCGCGCCCCTTCGCTCGCCTCGAGCACGAGTTCCTCCAAGATCGGCACGGTTTGGCTGGACCAACCCAGGATGACCGTGTGGTCGCGCTCCACCACGAGGCTGCGTCCCTTGCGCATCGCGTCCAAGCGCGCGGCGAGCCCGTTGGTGATGATCCCGGTGAGCGCTCCGGAAAAGAAGATGCCGACCACCGTGATCGTCAGCATCACCAAGACGTAGCGCCAGCCGCCCGCCAAGGTATCCCCGGAGATGTTGCCGTTGTCCACGAAATGCAGGAACACCGTCCAGAACTGCTGCACGGTCGTCGGCGCTTTACCGTCCTGCGCAGGGGAGAGCTGAAACGCCACCGTCAACGCCCCGAGCACCACGACGATCCCCAGTGCCGCGATCAAGACCCACAGCACGAGCACCGATGGTCCCCTCGAGACCGCGGTGTCGAAGCGGTACCGCAGACGGTCGGACAGGGTGACGCGTCGCATTTCGCACCACCTTGCACCCGCGCGACGCTCCGTGTCAAACAGGTTTTGGGCGTCCCAGACGGTTTCACGCCCGCTTCACCCGCGCATTCCAAAATCAGCGTTTGCCTCGAGCGTTCTAAGCAGAGGTCTCCGTAGCTCGAGCCTCGCCCGCATGTCATTCCCGGACTTTTTCCGATGTTTGCGGACAAGCGCCAAAGTGGTTATGAACGGTTTGAACCCAGCCCGAGCCGCAACCGTCCGCGAACTGTGATCCAAGGGTTAAACTTTGCGGCGTGAACCCACAGGCAAAGCGCAACCTCGAGCATGCAAGGCAGGGCTAAGCGATGCTCGAGACTCCATTCGATTACGCCGCTTTTTTAGCTGATTTGAAAACTCGCATTCAATCGGCGCGCACGCGCGCGATGCTCGCCGTGAACCGCGAGTTGATCGTGCTGTACTGGCAGATTGGACGAACCATCCTTGAGCAGCAACGGCGGCAAGGCTGGGGTGCGAAAGTCGTGGAGCAACTCGCCAAAGATTTGCGGCTCGAGTTTCCCGACATGAAAGGCTTGTCTCGAACGAACCTGCTGTACATGCGGGCTTTTGCCAATGCGTACCCGGAAGCGGAATTTGTCCAGCAGCTTGCTGGACAATTGCCGTGGTTTCACAATTGCATCTTGCTGGACAAGGTGAAAGACTCCAAGACCAGAGAGTGGTACATGCGTTCCTGCATCAAAAACGGTTGGGCTCGAGCCGTTTTGGAAGCGCAGATCGCCACGAAACTGCACGAGCGCCAAGGGGCAGCCGTACACAACTTTGACCGCGCTCTGAGCGCCCCACAATCGGAGTTGGCGGCGCAGATGCTGAAAGACCCGTACAACTTCGATTTCCTGTCCTTGGGCGATGAAGCCGTTGAGCGCGACCTCGAGCGTGGGTTGGTGGCGCACGTCAAAGCGTTTCTGCTCGAGTTGGGCGCGGGCTTCGCGTTCGTTGGCAACCAGTACCACCTCGAGGTGAACGACAAGGACTATTACCTGGACTTGCTCTTCTACCACTATCGCCTGCACTGCTTCGTCGTGATTGACTTGAAGATGACGGAGTTCAAACCCGAGTACGCGGGCAAGATGAACTTTTACTTGTCCGCCGTGGATGATTTGCTGCGTTCACCGGGCGACGCGCCAACCATCGGCATCGTGCTGTGCCGAGACCACAATCACACCGACGTGGAATACGCCTTGCGCGGCATGTCGCAACCGCTGGGCATCTCGAGCTTCGAGCTGTCTAAGGTTCTGCCCGAGAAACTGGCGGGCACGCTGCCGACCGTGGCTGAACTCGAGGCGCTGCTCGAGCGCGCCGAAGCGTGATTTCGCAAGGCGCAATCAACGACTGCGCATCAGCGGGTTAGACTCTGCCGCGTGAACCCGCAGGCACAGCGCGCCCTCGAGAACGGCGATTGGGACGGCGCACTGGACATCTTGGAGCGCGGCGTGATGCGCGCCGTGAGCGCCGTGGAACGCTCGCGCCTCGCGCTTGAACTCGCGGGCGTGTGGGCGCTCTACGGCAAGGACGGCGTGGAAGGCTTGAGTGCCGTGCTGCAAGACGCCGCGCTGACCCGCCCAGCGGTGCGCGACGAAGCGCTGTTTAAAGCCCTGCGCGCCGCCAACACCGCATTTGCCCTGGAAGCCGACATCCAGCAAGGCGCGGCGACCCGCGACGACTTGCGCCGCGCCCGAGGCATCGAACTCGCGCTCGAGGCGGTGCAAGGCGAGGGCGACGAAGTGCGCTTCCACGCGGGAGCCGCCCTGGTCGCCCTCGGTGAACCCGTGCGGGCATTGGAAGTGCTGGACGCGATTCGCCTGGATTCTTTGCCTGCGCACTTGCGCTGGCGTTGGCACTCGTGGCGCGGCGGGGCATTGGAGGACTTGGCGCGTTGGCGTGAAGCGGCGCAGGCGTACCGCGCGGGGGCGAACCTGACCGTCGGCGTGGACCGCGCGGCGCTGCTGCAAGACGAAGCCGCGATGCTCTTGGAGTTGGAGGAACCACACACCGCGCTCGAGACCTTGGAAGTTGCCGCCAAGGAACTTGGGGCGTTTGAAAATCCCTTGGATGCCGCCAGTCGCTTGCATCTGGAAGCCCGCGCGCACCTGCAACTGAACAACCCCAGCCTCGCCCGTGAACGCGCGGAAACGGCCGCGAACCTCGAGTTGACCGCGGGGGAACCCAGTTTCGGCGTGGCGCTCGTGTTGGGGCAAACGCTCGCCGCACTGGAGGATTGGCGCGGCGCGATTGCCGCCTTTTCCAGTGCCGCCGAGATTGGTGGACCCGTGGACAAGGGCTTCGCGCTGCACGAGATGGGTTTGGCGCAGATGGACGCTGGATTGCCCGACGAATCGCGCGCCACGTTGACCCGTGCGCTCGAGGTTGCGGAGTACCCGCACAAAGGCGAGGTGATGAGCGACCTCGCGGAACTCGAGTACCGGCTGGGCAATTTCGACGCCGCGCAGGCGCACGCGCAGCGCGCGTTGGAGCTGGGCGCGACCGTGCCCGCGAGTTTGATGCTCGCCAACGTCGCCTACGAGTATTACCGTTTGGACGAAGCTTTGGAGCACTACGCCCGTGCCCTGCAACACGCGCCCGAAGGCAGCCGCGACTGGATTCTCGCGCACCAGATGACGGCGGATACCCTCGTTCAACTCGGCTGGCGCGACCCAGAACGCATCCTGTACCACGCCAGCACCGCGCGACCGCACTTGGAACCCTCGGACGAATGGGCAGTCACGCTCGAGGGGTATGTGGAACGCGCGAAGGGCATGCTGATCGGCAGCGGCTCGAGAACATTGAACTGAGTGAGGTGTTGGATGGTTCGGCTCGGAATTTGTCACGTTTTCGGTGGGTGACGTGACGATTTCCTGCACCGTCGCAACGGATCGAACCGAGCCGAGGGGAGGGCAACTGCTGGGGCAGCCACACGCCGAATGCGCGGATCACCCCGAGCTGCCATCAATCCAGCACCGCGTCGCCAGGACACAGCCAACGTCCGACCCACCCGTTTTTGAACCCCTGGTGTGAAAGAACAGTCGCTGGTCCCTCGAGCCTGAACTTGCACTGGCCCCTCCGCGCATTGCTTGAACCCAGGTAGTCTGCGCGCATGACTTTTGAACAACAACTCGAGGCACTCGCCGCCGTCACCGTGCGCGTCGGCAACAACGTCCAAGCTGGTCAGCGTCTATTCGTTCGCGCACCGCTGGAGAGTGCGCCGCTGGCGCGTTTGATCGTGCGCGAGGCATACAAGGTCGGGGCGCGCATGGTCGAAGTGCTGTGGACGAATGACCAGATCACGCTGGAGCGCTTGCGCCATTCCAAAGAGGAATTCTTGAACGAGTCACCAGAGACGATGTTTCACGCGCGCGACAGCGTGGCCAAGAACGGCGACGCCTACCTGAGCATCCTCGCCGATGACCCTGGCGTGTTCGAGTACGAAGACACCGCCCGAGTAACAATGATGACGCGTGCCGTGAGCGCCCGTGCCCGCGCGTCCTCGGAGGCGTTCGGGGCGGGCGCGGTGAATTGGAGCATCGTTGCTTGCGCCGTGCCGAAGTGGGCGGCGCGCGTGTTCCCTGACCTCGAGCCGGAAGAGGCAGTGGCGCGCTTGTGGACAGCGATTTTCACGGCGTCCAGAGCCGATCAACCCGATCCCGTGGCGGCGTGGACGGCGCACCTGGACGCACTCGAGGCGCGACGCAACTTCTTGAACACGCAAGGCTTGCGCAGCGTGGAGTTTCGCGCGCCGGGCACGGATCTGCGCGTGGAACTGCCCGAAGCGCACCGCTGGGAGGGCGGCAGCGGGCAGACGAACAGCGGCATTCGCTACGTGCCGAACATCCCCACGGAAGAGGTCTTCACCATTCCGCACCGCTTGGGTGTGAACGGCACCGCGCGGGCGAGCAAGCCCTTGGGCTACTCGGGCAAGGTCATCGAAGGCATCGAGATGACCTTCAAAGATGGTTTGGTCACGCATGCCACGGCGCGCACGAATGCGGACACGCTGCACGACCTCTTGAAAACCGACGAGGGTGCCTCACGGCTCGGGGAAGTCGCGTTGGTCGCCTCGAGCAGCCCGGTGGCGCGGAGCGGCTTGCTCTTCCAAGAAACCTTGTTCGATGAAAATGCCGCGTGTCACATCGGGTTGGGACGCGCGTACAAGTTCACCTTGAACGGCGGCAAGGAAATGAGCAACGACGAATTCGTCACAGCGGGCGGCAACCTCAGCAACGTGCACGTGGACTGGATGATCGGCACACCGGACATGGAAGTCACCGGCATAAAAGCCAACGGGGAACGGTTGAAGCTGCTCGAGGCAGGGGAGTGGGCGTTTTGACAACAGGCGAAGGGCAAAAGGCAAAAGTTAAGACCAAAGCTCGAGCCTTCAATTCGTAGGGGCGCAGCACGCTGCGCCCTCCGCCAACACGGGACGCCCCTCGAGCCGCAAAGTTTGGAGTCACCACTCGAGCCAACCGCACAAAACAAGGGCGAAGGCTGTTCCCCCTTCGCCCTTTACCTTTCGCCTCAAATCTTGCGCGCAATGCTTTTCATCTGCACGAAATGCAGCAGGTAATCCGGTCCGCCTGCCTTTGAATCCGTGCCTGACAGGTTGAATCCGCCGAACGGGTGGCAGCCGACCATCGCGCCGGTGATCTTGCGGTTCAGGTACAGGTTGCCGACGTGCAGTTCACGTTCGGCACGCTCAAGGCGCGCGGGGTTGCTCGAGAACAGACCGCCCGTGAGTCCGTAATCGGTGTCGTTGAAGACGTGGATGGCTTCGTCGAAGTCTTTGACTGGAATCACCGCGAGGATCGGAGCAAAGATTTCTTCCTGCGCGAGTTTGGCGTTCGGTTTCACGTCCGCGACAACGGTTGGGTGCACGTAATAGCCTTCAATCTCGGGATTGTCCGACGCGGTGCCGCCAACGACGACGCGACCCTCTTGCGGCGCAGTCTCGAGATAGGATTTCGACTTCTCGAGGCTTTCCTGGTTGATGACCGCGTTCACAAAGTGGTTCTGTGCGGGGTCGCCGACGGTGAGCGCCTTGACCTTGTTCGTAACCCGCTCGAGGACATCCTGGTACACGTCGTCCACGACGATCAAGCGCGACAAGGCGCTGCATTTTTGCCCGGCGAAACCGAACGCACCCGCGACGGCTGCGTTCGCTGCGGCTTCCAGATCCGCCGTTTCATCCACGATCATCGCATCTTTGCCGCCGAGCTCCAACGTGACGCGTTTGATCCACTGCTGACCGGGTGCGACCTTGGCGGCTTCGGCGTTGATGTACAAACCCACGCTCTTGCTGCCGGTGAAGCTGATGAAACGCGTCTTCGGGTGCTTCACCAAGGCGTCTCCAACGACCTCGCCCAGACCGGGCAAATAATTCACGACGCCCTTGGGCAGACCGGCTTCAAACAAGACTTGAATCGCGTGGTACGCGACGACCGCGCTGTCCTCGGCGGGTTTGACGATGACCGCGTTGCCCGCGACGATGGGGGCGCAGGCTTGTCCCAGGAAGATCGCCAGCGGAAAGTTCCACGGTGTGATGCTGACGCCCACGCCCAGCGGAATGTACTCGGCGCGGTCGCGTTCGCCGGGCAGCTGGTACGTCTGCACCGGTTGCAGCAGCTCCAACGCGCTGCGGGCGTAATACTCTAAGAAATCAATCGCTTCGGCGGTCTCGCCTTCGGCTTCGGCGTAGTTCTTGCCGACCTCCAGGGTCAGCCAGGCGTTGAATTCCAATTTGCGCTCGCGGATGATCGCGGCGGCTTTGAGCAGCACGCCCACTCGAGTCTCGGGCGGGGTGTTTTTCCAGCTGTCAAATGCTTTTTGTGCGACTTGAATCGCTTGCTCGGCGTGTGCGGCGGTGGCGCTCGAGACTCGACCGATGACCTCGTGCGGATTGCTCGGGTTGACGCTGGCGATCTTGTCCGCGAGCATCAATTCCTGATCGCCAAGGATGATCGGGTACTCCCGCCCGAGTTGGGCGCGCACGCGCTCGAGGGCTGCTTGGTAAGCGGCTTTGTGCTCGGGGACGGTGTAATCGGTGTAGGGCTCGTTGCGGTATTCGGGCAGGTTCATGCGGGCTCCTCGGTCGGATCGGGTGTGTACTCGAAACGCAGAAACTCTGGTTCTGCGGCTTTTTCGCTTTTGGTGAAACCGCAGTGTTGAAAACAGGCGATGGCGGCAGCGTTGTCGGGTTCGATGTCGGCGAAGAATCTTTGGCTGGTCGGATGCTCGAGCAATGCGCCACGCAGCACCTCGCGTCCAACGCCCTGTCCTCGAGCACTCGGGTCAACGAACAAAGCAATTGACGTTCCGGTCTCCAGTGGTTCGCCGATGACCACGCCGACAGGTACGCCATTCTTGGTTGCCACGCGGTTCGTTTGGGTGTCGGTGGTGCTTGCGAACTCGAGCCAGGTTTTGAGCGGCAACACGCCGCCCAAGCGCGCACGCAAAGTCTCATCGTTGAACCAAGGCTCGAGCCACCCGAGGTCTGCTGTTGTCAACCGGCGGTAATCAAATTTGCGGCACTGCAAGTCGTCAAGGTACGCACCAAACGCATGTCTGTCTTCCTTCGACAGTTTCATGATTGCGCTTTTGAGGTGTTCAAATTGTTCGGGCAGCATGGTCCCTTTCAACCGCCTGAGATTACCCCTGCAACATCCCGCGCAGCACGAACAATGCGTTGCTCGGGCGTTCCGCGATACGACGGCTGAAGTACGCGTACCAATCCTTGCCGTACGGGATGTACGCGCGCACCGTGTAGCCTTGCTGCGCCAAGGCTTTTTGCTCGTCACGGCGCACGCCGTAGAGCAGTTGGAATTCAAACTGGTCCTTGCCGATGCCTTTGCGTTCGGTGAACAGCTTCACGTCGCCGATGATCGCCGGGTCGTGCGTGGCGACGGCCGTGTAATTGCCACGCTCCAAATTCATGTAGACCAATCGGCGGTACATCAGGTCCACCGTGGCTTTGTCGGGGTACGCGACGCTCGAGGGCTCGAGGTACGCGCCTTTGACGATGCGCAGGTTGGGCTTTAAATCCGACAACGACTCGAGGTCGCCCTCGGTGCGGCGCAGCATGGCTTGCAGCACCAAGCCCACGTTGTCGAACTCCGTGCGCAGCGTGCGAAACACCTCTAAGGTCGCGGGCACGCGCGGGCTGTCCTCCATGTCCACGCGCACGAAACAGTTGACGCTGTTGGCCGCCGTCAAAATCTGACGCGCGTTATGAAGAGTCAACTCGCGGTCAATGTCCAGTCCCAGCTGCGAGAGCTTGATGCTGACGTATTTCGGCGCGTCCATCGTGGCAATGGCGGGAAAAATCTCGAGGATCTGGCGCACGAAGTGGTCACTGGCCTCGCGGCTCGAGACCATCTCGCCCAGCAGGTCCAGGATGCCGTGCACACGGTCTTGCTCCAAGCGATTCACTGCTTCAATGGCGCTGCCCAGAGATTCGCCCGCAACAAAGCGGCTGGCGAGCTTCCATCCGCGCGTGCGCACGGCGTCTTTGATGGGAGCCCAACCTGCCACACCCAAGACCGCGCTGCGGTACAACTGATCCACGTCTGCCACTTTCATGCACCTCCCAAAATGGGTTTGAGTTCAGTCAGAATGATCGTGCGGAAATCGCCCACGTGCATTCGCGCTGCGCGTTCGGCTCGAACCCCGTCACCTGCTTCAATCGCGCGCAGCAACTCGAGGTGCGCCGCCTTCGTCGCTGGGGCTTGGTTGTACTTTTTGGTCAGGAGTTTCACGCGCGCCACGCTCTCGGACAACCCGCGCAGCGTGGTTTCCAACGCGCTGTTGCCGCTGGCGTTGGCAATCGCGCCGTGGAAATCCAGGTCGGCTTGAATCTGCGCTGCGTAATCGTGGCTCGGTGCTGCCTCGAGTCGCCCCAACGCTGCGCGCATCGCCTCGAGGTCGTGTTCGGTGCGCTTGGTCGCCGCGAGTCGCGCGGCGAGTCCGTCGAGCACCTCGCGCACGGTGTAGACCTCTTCGACTTCGCGTGTGCTGACGCCGCGCACGCGAGCCCCGCGGTTGGGGGCAACTTCAACCAAGCCGTCTTGAGCCAAGCGCTGGACCGCTTCGCGCACGGGGGTGCGGCTGACGCCCAAGCGCTCTGCGAGGGCGATCTCCGCCAAACGGCTGCCGCTGGGCAGTTTGCCACTCAAAATTTCCAACTTGAGGTGGTCGTACACCCCATTGCGGATCAATCCAGGGCGGGCAAATCCTGTGGCTGTCATTGTATACAGGATACAACAGATTCGCCTTTGAACTCCTGCGCGGTCGCATTTTGGTGGGTTGCGCCTCGTCGCTGAAACGCTCCAGCCAGCTTGTCATCTGCGACTCTGGCTCGAGAGAAGATGCAAAGAGTTTCATGCCTCAAGCCTCGAACAGGGGTTTTGATTCTCGCCACCGCCAGCGGGTCACAGGGCGACCGTCACGTTAAAAATCAGCAATTCCGGGAAATACGCCCCATTCAACACCGTCCTAAATGTACGGTTTGACGGTCTGCACAGGGTCAGCGCAGTCACCAGGCTTTGCGATTGCCGGGCAGCAGGTTGCGCCATCCCATCCTCATTTCCCAACCCCGTACACTGTTGTTCAAATGTAAACCAAGATGCGCTTGGTGGTCCATGCGCCCGGATGGGCTTTGGTACGGTTCACCAAAGTTTCTGCAATGTAAGAATCTTGTATGTTTAAAATGAGTAAGTTGTTCGTGTGGGAAACTGTCGAGCCAAAAACAGCGCGTTTACTTCTCATCAAATCAGGATCTTTTCGTGACCACACGACGTTCACATCCGGTATTGTCCGCGAGCAAAACACGTTTTGGGGGAGAAGGGCCATGATCAGTCTGCACCTGGGAGGGTACCGACAGCCGCTACCAACCGCACCGGACGCCACAGCGCATGCTCGAGCCTGTCCGCAGCGTTCTGTTTCAAATCAGCATTCGCACCAACAATGGCATCACGGCAGGCAACCACGTCAGGCGCGTACGGCGTCACCTGGGGAGGATCACGCATGAAACGTCGCCAGACCAGCAGCAGACGGCTCCACATCGGCACAATGCCAGACCAAATGCCAAACCAACGGTGTGAACGCCACAGAGAAATGGAACTGAACGTATGACCTCGAGCCACTTCTATCGTTTACTGGTGCGGGCCCTTGCCGTCTTTGGCTTTGGGCTCGCCTCGAGCATCGCCATCGCACAGGTCTGCACACCGCCGGCCAACAAAAACACCAACTTCGTTGGCAACTCGTACTTCCCCGGCGTGGGTCAAGCCACTGCGGGTCAGAAGGTCATCACGGTGGGCACAAACCGCGCACTCGAGGGGGGTACGCCACCGACGGGCTCGTGGGCTCAAAGCGTATCTGCGCTTGCCGCGAACGACTTGGTGTACATCATCCAAATGCAAGACGCCTCCATCGTCAACGCCAACGACGACACTTACGGTGACGGCGTGGTAGGAGGGTTCGGGCAGGGCACGAGCGATCTGCGCGGGACCGGACGCTACGAATTTGGCATCGTTCAATCCGTGTCGGGCTCCACGGTCACCTTGCGCGACAACTTGCAACACGAATACAACACTGCAGTTGCAACCGGCAGCACGACGCGCCGGTCCTTTCAAGTCATCAAGGTTAACCAAAACTCCAATCTGACCCTGACCAGCAGTTACAGCGTCATTCCTTGGAACGGAAGCACTGGCGGCGTGTTCGTCCTCGACGTGGGCGGCACGCTTGCGTTTGGTGGTCAAACGATCAACGCTGACGCTGCAGGGTTCCGGGGTGGCGGTTCGCTGCAAGGTTCGGGAGTCAACGGCTCCACCGATTACATCACCACGACCAGCAACACCCCGAACAACTTTGGTGCCATGAAGGGCGAAGGCATCGCTGGAACGCCACGATTGATCCGTGGCAGCGCCACGACAGCATTCAATGGTGTTTCGTCGGGACTGGCTACAGGCGATGATGGTTACCCTGGTACGAACGACCGCTCAAGGGGCGCGCCCGGAAACGCTGGCGGCGGGGGAACCAGCCACAACTCCGGTGGTGGCGGCGGTTCCAACTCAGGGCAAGGTGGCAAGGGCGGCTTCTCGTTCGGTTTCTACCGCACGACCAGCAGTGGCGTTTGTCGCACGTTGACGAACGAGGTCTCTCCTTTCCAAACCTATTACGCCTGTGACGGCGACGGTTCTCGAGATGTTGGCGGCAACCCTGGCGGCACCCTTGCCCCAAGCGCAGACCGTGTGATTCTGGGCGGCGGCGGCGGCGCGGGCGATAACAACAATGCCGACGACAACAATTCGACTCCTCAAGCCAGCGGTGGCAACGGTGGCGGTCTGATCTTCGTGCGAGCCAGTGCCGTGAGCGGTTCGGGGACGTTGAACGCCAACGGTCAAGACGGTCAACCTTCTGGGCGTGACGGCGCGGGCGGCGGCGGCGCAGGCGGTACGGTGGCGCTGGCGATTCCCAACCCACAAACCGCGACCACGCTGAACCTGACGATTTCTGCCAAGGGCGGCAAGGGTGGGGATTCTGGTCTTCCACTTCGCGCCAACGAAGCCCAGGGTCCCGGCGGTGCGGGTGGTGGCGGCTCGGTGCTCAAACCCACGAACGTCTCGTTCAGCAGTGCAGCAGTTGTCAGCGGTGGTGATCCTGGAAAGAACCGTCCGGTCACTGGCGTCGAAAATAGGTATGGCACGGAAGCAGGCAGTGGTGCGCAAGCGCCGATTGATTATCAACCCACTGACCTTCCCAACTCCAACGCCTGCTATTCGCCCAACATCGCCAAAGCCACGACCACGCCCACGCGCGTTCAAGGTCAGCAAACCACGGCCACGTACACGATCACGCTCACACAGCCGAGCAACCGCTTCGCGATCAGCGGTGTCAACGTCGTCGACGACCTGCCCTCGCCGTTGACTGCGCCAACTGGAACCGTTGCCAGCATCACGTACACTGGCGGCTCGAGCGGTCCTGCGACGATTACGGTCAGTGGCACCGATCCCGTCACCATTGGAACCGCCAACGGGACGACTGCCAACAGCTTCTCGCTCACGCCGGGCAGTTCGGTGACGGTCACGTTCACCGTGAACCTGAACGGCGCTGCCCCAGGCACCTACAGCAACTCGGCGACGGTGAACAGCCGCAACGCGGAATCCAATCAGGCGGCGCTCGGTGGACCTGCCACCGCGAATGTGGCAGTGATCCCGCCACCGACACTCACAAAAGCTTTCGATCCAACCTATATCACGCCAGGCGCGATCTCGAGACTGACGGTCACGCTCAGCAACCCCACGGCGACCGTGGCGACCCTGACCTCCAATTTGGTGGACAGCTTGCCCACGGGCGTGAGCATCGCCGCCACGCCCAACCTGCAAACGACGTGCACGGGCACAGGCGCGGTGACGACCGCCGCCGGTCCCCCAGCCACTGTGACCCTCCCGGCAGGCCGCAGCATTCCCGCCGCCGTCGGCGCGACCCCAGGCACCTGCACATTCAGCGTCAACGTCACCTCGAGCACCCCAGGTCTGGCTACCAACACGCTGCCCATCGGCGCACTGGTCACGGACCGCGGCAGCAACCCAACGGCAGCCACCGCGCCATTGGTGGTTATTGAGCCGACCAAAGCCGTGGCGCTGCAAGTGGACCCGGACGCAACCAGGACCCCGACTGTGGGCGATACGATCCGCTACACCCTGACCTACACCCTGCCAACCGGTGTGCCGACGGTCAACAACTTCCAAATCTTCGACGTTCTTCCCGCCGGTGTGAGCAAAGTCGGCGGTCCGGGCACGAACATCGTCGTGACTGCCAGCGGTGCGGGTACGAGCGCCACCGCCAACACCAACAGCACAACCGGGTACACCGGGGTTGCGGGCGCGACCTCCTCGAGCCTGCTCAACAGCGGCGCGACCCTCGCGGCGGGTGGCACGATCACAGCAACGATTGACGCCACAATCACCGCCAGCCCAGGCGCGAACATTGACAACACCGCGCGCGCAGGCGGCGACAATTTGCCACCCGTCACCGGTAATGGCACGGGCGGCGGCATTCCCTCTGACGCCAGTGGTCCGCCAGTTGGTACGGCGTGCACGACCGTTCCGTGCGGCATCCCGCAACCGCAAGCGACAACGACCACCACTGACCCGACCAGGGTTACGGTCGTTGCGCCTGCGCGCACCATCACCGGCAAGGTCTACAAAGACCTCAACAAGAACGGCACGCAAGACGGCAGCGACCCCGGCTTCCAAGGCGTGACTGTGACCCTGCGCGACTCGAGCAACAACGTTGTAGGCGTGCCAGTCCTCACCGACCAAAACGGAAACTACAGCTTCCCCAACGTCCCACCGGGTACCTACACGGTCGTGGAAACCCAGCCCACAGGGTATGGCTCGAGCGAAAATTCGGACTCCGCGTCGGTCACGGTCCCCAACAGTGGAACGACCCCGATCTCAGGTCCCAACTTCGGTGAGATCGCGGGCAGCATCAGCGGAACCGTGTACCGCGACGACAACAACGACGGGATCAAGCAAGCCAGTGAACCCGGCATCCAGGGCGTGACCATGCAACTGTTGGACAGCGCGGGCAACCCGGTCGACACCGACCCAGTGACCGCTGGCGTGCAAAGCACCACGACCACGGACGCGAACGGCAATTACACCTTCTTGAACGTGCCCGGTGGCAACGGGTACAGGGTCGTCGAGACCCAACCCGTCGGCTATTTGGACGGCAAAGAAACCGCGCCCACGGGCAATGGCACGGTGCCGACGACCACCGGCAATACGGCAGCCGACAACACGATCTCTGGCATCACGGTGCCCACGCCAACCAGCACCGCCGCCAACGATCCCAGCAACGTCACCGGCTTCCTCTTCGGTGAACGCGGTCAAACGATCACCGGCAAGGTGTACAAGGACCTGAACAAGAACGGCGCGCAAGACACTGGGGGCGCCAACCCCGACCCAGGCTTCCAGGGTGTGACCGTCACGCTCAAGCAGGGCAACACAGTCGTCGCCACGACCACGACCCTGGCTGATGGGACGTACAGCTTCCCGAACCTCACGCCGGGCGTCACCTACACGGTCGAGGAAACGCAGCCTGCGGGTTATGGCTCGAGCGAGACCTCGACGAACACGGCCAACGTCCCCTTGCCCGCAACCACGCCCGCCAACGGCATCACTGCGGGCCCCAACTTCGGTGAGATCGCGGGCAGCATCAGCGGCACGGTGTACCGCGATGACAACAACGACGGCGTGAAGCAAGCCGGTGAACCGGGCTTGAGCGGCGTCAGCGTGCAACTCCAAGACTCGAGCAACACGGTCATCGCCACGACCACCACCGACGCGAGCGGCAATTACACCTTCGCCAACGTGCCCGGCGGCAGCGGCTACAAAATCGTCGAAACGCAACCGACGCAGTACCAAGATGGCAAGGAAACCGCCGGTCTGTTGAACGGCAATCCCAACGGTACGGTCTCGAGCAATGCGAGCAACGCCGCTGTGGACAACACGATCAGCGCCATCACCGTGCCGACCCCAGCGAGCACCGCCGCCAACGATCCGTCGAACCTCACGGGCTATCTCTTCGGCGAGCGCGGCACGACGATCAGCGGCACGGTGTACCGCGACGACAGCCGCGACAGCGTCAAGCAAGCTGCGGAGCCCGGTATCCAAGGCGTGGTGGTGACGCTCAAGGACGGCAACGGCAACGACATTGACAGCGACGGCAACCCTGGCAACGGCGTGCAACCCACGACCACCACGACCGCCGCTGACGGCACGTACAGCTTCCCCAATCTGCCAGCGGGCAACTACCAAGTCGTCGAAACCCAACCCACCGGTTTTGGCTCGAGCCCCGGCTCACCGAACACCGTCCCCGTGACTTTGGTCGCAGGCACACCGGGCGCAGCCAACTTCGGGGACATCCTCGGCAGCTTCAGCGGCACCGTGTACCGCGACGACAACAACGACGGCACGAAGCAAGCCAGCGAACCGGGCATTCAAGGCGTCAGTGTGGCGTTGGTGGACTCGGGCAACGCCACCGTTGCCACCACGACCACGGACGCGAACGGCAATTACACCTTCCCGAACGTTCCCAGCGGCACGTACCGGATTGTGGAGACGCAACCGACGGCGTACGCCGACGGTCGGGAGACCGCGGGTACGGCGGGCGGCACGGTGCCGACGACGACCGGCAACGCAGCGGCCGACAACACGATCAGCGCGATCTCGCTGCCGGTCGCCTCAGGGGCAACAGCGAGCACCGACCCCGCCAATGCCACCGGTTACCTCTTTGGCGAGCGCGGTCAAACCCTTACTGGCACGGTGTACCGCGACGATGACCGCAGCAACAGCAAGCAGGCAAGCGAGCCTGGCATTCAAAACGTGACGGTCACGCTCAAGCTGGGCAACACGGTGATCGCCACGACCACGACCGACGCGAACGGCGTCTACAGCTTCCCGAACCTGCCCGCGGGTGCGTACACGGTCGAAGAGACCCAACCTGTCGGTTACGGCTCGAGCGAGAACCCGTCCAACAGCGCCCCCGTCACGGTGCCTGCTTCACCGACCACCCCGGCGACGGTCACGGGTCCCAACTTCGGCGACACCTTGGGCAGCCTGGGCGGCCGCGTCTTCCGCGATCCCAACGACAATGGCACGCAGGACGCCGGAGACACCGGCATTCAAGGCGTGACGTTGACGCTCAAAGATGCCGGCGGCAACGACATCCCGAACGGCGCAAACCCGACCACGACCGCCGTCACCGACGTGAACGGCAATTACACCTTCGCCAACCTGCTGGCAGGCACCTACCGCATCGTGGAAACGCAGCCGCCGTGCTGCACGGACGGCAAGGAACGCGCTGGCACCGCTGGCGGCACGGTCTCAGGCACCCAAAGCAACGCGCCGGCTGACAACACGATCAGCGCGATCAACCTCACCGCGGGCACGCAAGCCACCGGCTACACCTTCGCCGACATTCCGCGCGGCGGCTTGAGCGGCACGGTCTTCGTGGACCGCAACCGCAACGGCACGCAGGAGGCTGGCGACACGGGCTTGCAGAACGTCACGATCACCGTCAAGGACAGCGGAGGCAACGTCGTCGGAACCACGACCACCGACGCCAGCGGCAATTACAGCTTCCCGAGCCTGCCCGCGGGCACCTACACCGTGGAAGAGACGCAGCCCGCCGGCTACGGCTCGAGCGCGACCACGCCGAACTCGCAGACCGTGACGATCCCCTCGGGCGGCGCGGGCACGGTGAACTTCGGTGACACGCTCTCCACGATCTCTGGCACGGTCTACCGCGACGACAACGACAACGGCTCCAAGCAAGCCGGTGAGCCCGGCATCGCGGGCGTCACGCTGACCCTGCTCGACTCGAGCGGCAACGTCGCAGGCACGACCACCAGCGCCGCTGATGGAACGTACACCTTCGCCAACGTGCTCGCCGGCACGTACAGCGTCGTGGAGACGCAGCCAGCGGCGTATGTGGACGGCAAGGAAACCGCTGGACCCGCTGGCGGCACCGTGCCCACGACCACGGGCAACACCGCTGCCAGCAACACGATTTCCGCAATCCCCGTCGGTGCGGGCGTGGACAATGCCGGCTACCTCTTCGGTGATCGCGGCACGCCGATCAGCGGCATCGTCTACCGTGACGACAACCGCAACGGCACGCGCGACGCGGGCGAACCGGGCATCGTCAGCGTCACGCTGACGCTCAAAGACGGCAACGGCAACGACATTGACAGCGACGGCAACCCTGGCAACGGCGTGCAACCCACGACCACCACGACCGCCGCTGACGGCACGTACAGCTTCCCCAACCTGCCTGCGGGCAACTACCAAGTCGTCGAAACCCAACCCGCGGGCTTTGGCTCGACGGAGAACCCGACGAACGTCGCGCCCGTCACGCTGGTCGCGGGCACGCCGGGCACGGCGAACTTCGGCGACACGCTGAGCAGCGTCAGCGGATTCGTCTACGCGGACAACAACGACAACGGGGTCAAAGACCCAGGTGAGCCTGGCATCAGCGGCGTGAGCGTGAGCCTCGTCAACTCGAGCAACATTACGTTCGCCACCGTTCAGACTGGTCCCGACGGCAGCTACACCTTCAGCAATGTCCCAGCCGGCACGTACAGCATCGTCGAGACGCAACCGGCGCAGTACCAAGACGGCAAAGAAGCCGCCGGTAACTTCGGCGGGGCGCCCACGGGAACCGTTCCAACCACGACCGGAAACGCGCCTGCGAACAACACCATCGGCGCTGTTCAAGTCCCTGCCGGGCAAGTTGGCACAGGCTTCCTCTTCGGGGAGCGCGGCACGGGCATCAGCGGCACGGTGTACCGCGACGACAACCGCGACAGCGTCAAGCAAACTGCAGAACCCGGTATCCAGGGTGTGACGGTCACGGTCAAAGACCTCAACGGCAACACCGTCGCCACGACCACCACCGATGCCAGCGGCAATTACAGCTTCCCGAACCTACCCGCGGGCAGCTACACGGTGGAAGAGACCCAACCCACGGGTTTTGGCTCGAGCCCCGCCTCACCCAACGTCGTCCCCGTGACCTTGGTGGCTGGGACCACGCAGACCGTGGGCTTCGGCGACACGCTCGGCAGCGTTTCGGGCACGGTCTACCGCGACGACAACAACGATGGCGCGAAGCAAACGACGGAACCTGGCGTCGCTGGAGTGACGGTGCGCGCCGTGGACAGCGGTGGCAACACCGTGGGCACGGCAACGACGGACGCCAACGGCAACTACACGATCCCCAACCTGCCCGCTGGCACGTACAGCATCGTCGAAACCCAACCCTCGAGCCTCGCGGACGGCAAGGAAACCGTTGGCGGCGCGGGCGGCACGGTGCCCACCACCACCGGCAACGACCCAGCGAGCAACACGGTCAGCGGCGTCACCCTGCCCGTCGCCACGGGTCCCGCGAACACCGATCCTGCCAACGCCACCGGTTACCTCTTCGGGGAGCGCGGCACGCCGATCAGCGGCACGGTCTTCGTGGACACGAACAACAACGGCACGCGCGACCCTGGCGAGCCACCGCTGGGCGGCGTGACCGTCACACTCAAAGACGCAAACGGCAACACGGTCGCCACCACGACCACCCAACCCGACGGCAGCTACAGCTTCCCGAACCTGCCCGCTGGCACGTACACCGTGGAAGAGACGCAGCCCGCCGGGTACGCCAACGGCACGCCGAACACGGTGTCGGTCACGCTCGCGGCTGGAACGCCGGGCACGGCGAATTTCGGTGAGAAACCGGGCAGCCTCTCCGGCTTTGTGTACAACGACCTGAACGACAACGGCTCCAAAGACGCGGGTGAAAACGGTTTCGCAGGCGTGACGGTCACGCTCAAGGACGCCAACGGCACCACCGTGGCGACGACCACGACCACCGCCGACGGCAGTTACAGCTTCCCCAACCTGCCCGCTGGCACGTACAGCATCGTCGAGACCCAACCCGCCAACGTCTTGGACGGCAAGGACACCGTCGGCACGGCAGGCGGCGCCTCAGGTCCCAAGAACACGATTGCTGGCATTGCGCTGACACCTGGACTGGACGCCACCGGTTACCTCTTCGGTGAGCGTGGGCAAGTCGGTTCGGTCAAGGGCACGGTTTTCCGTGACGACAACGGCAACGGCTCGCAAGGTGCGAACGAACCCGGTTTGGCGGGTGTGCAGGTGCGCATCACCAACGGCGTGTTCACGCAGGTCGTGACCACCGACGCCCAAGGCAATTACCGTCTGGACAACGTGCCCGTGGGAACCGCCACGGTGGACGTGGTGGACAGCACCCTGCCCGTGGGCGTCACCCAGACCGCGGGCGTGGACCCGTCCGTCGTCACGGTGCTTCTGAACCAAGTCAACGACGCGGGCGCGGACGGTTACCGCTTGCCGCCGCCCGTGGCGACGAGCAACTCCGCGGTGACGCAGCCGAACACGCCCGTGACCCTGCCCGGTGCACTGGACGACTCGAGCGCGCCTGGGACGACGATTGATCCTGGAAGCGTGGACCTGGACCCCAGCACGCCTGGCGTGGACACCTCGAGAACCGTGCCCGAAGGCAAATACACCGTCAATTCAAACGGCTCCGTGACCTTCACGCCAAATCCCGGTGTGACCGGCTCCGTGACGCCGATCCAATACACGGTGCGCGACAGCACGGGCGCGCTGTCCAACCCAGCAACGCTGAGCGTCAGCATCGGCGCGCCGACGACCGGCGACGTGACCGGCATTGTCTTTAAAGACAACAACGGCAATGGCACGCAGGATTCGGGCGAGCCGGGATTGAGCAACGTCAGCGTGCTCGTCACCGGACCTGGTGGGTTCACGCAAACGGTGGTCACGGACTCGAGCGGCAAGTACACCGCTGTGGGCGTCCCCGTCGGCACCGCCACGGTGGATGTGGTGGACAGCACGCTGCCGGTTGGGTTGACGCAAACGGCTGGAACTGACCCGAGCACCGTCACCGTCGTCGCTGGTCAAACCGCCGACGCAGGCATCGACGGCTACCGTCCCAAGCCCCCAGTCGCCACGGGCGACACCGCCACGACGCCCGCGAACACGCCGGTGACGTTGCCGGTGCTCAACAACGACACGCCTTCGGGCACGAACACGTTGGTCCCCTCGAGCGTCAAGTTCCCCACCGCCGATCAGCCCGCTGGGTCGACCGTGGCGCCAGACGGCAAGACGATCACCGTGCCCAATGAAGGCACGTACGCGGTGCAACCCGATGGCACCGTGCGCTTCACCCCAGTGCCTGGCTTCACCGGCACGACCACGCCCGTGAAGTACATGGTGAACGACAACCTCGGTCAGCCGTCCAATCCCGCCCCGATCACCGTCAACGTCGGTCAACCAACCAAGGGTGACGTGAGCGGCGTGGTCTTCCAAGACACGAACGGCAACGGCGTGCAAGACCCCGGCGAGCCCGGCTTGCCCGGCATCAGCGTGCTCGTCACAACCACTGGGTTCACGCAAACGGTGGTCACGGACTCGAGCGGCAAGTACACCGCTGTGGGCGTCCCCGTCGGCACTGCCGCGGTGGATGTGGTGGACAGCACGCTGCCGGCTGGGTTGACGCAAACGGCTGGAACTGACCCGAGCACCGTCACCGTCGTCGCTGGTCAAACCGCCGACGCAGGCATCGACGGCTACCGTCCCAAGCCCCCAGTCGCCACGGGCGACACCGCCACGACGCAACCCAACACGCCCGTGACCTTGCCCGGCGCAAAGAACGACACGCCTGGCGGAGCCCCCATCGATCCCTCGAGCGTGGACTTGGACCCCAGCACGCCCGGCGATCAAAAAGAGCGCACCGTCCCAGAAGGCAAATACGTCGCCAACCCCGACGGTTCTGTGACCTTCACACCCAACCCCGGCGTCACCGGTACGGTCACGCCGATCCAGTACACCGTGCGCGACACGAACGGCAACACCTCCAACCCCGCCAGCCTGGGCGTGACCATCGGCGCGCCGACCAAGGGCGATGTCACCGGTCTCGTCTTCAGGGACACCAACGGCAACGGTCAGCAAGACGCGGGCGAGCCGGGACTCCCGAACGTGCAAGTCACCGTCACAACCACTGGGTTCACGCAAACCGTGACCACTGACGCGAGCGGCAGGTACACCGCGGTCGGTGTCCCGGTTGGAACCGCCACGGTGGACGTGGTGAACAGCACGCTGCCCGCTGGTCTGACGCAGACCGCTGGAACTGATCCGAGCACCGTCGCCGTGGTTGCTGGTCAAACCGCCGACGCGGGCATTGACGGCTACCGCGCCGCACCGCCGGTTGCGACGAACGACTCCGCCAACACGCCGAGCGGCACCCCCGTGACCATTCCCGTGCTCACCAACGACTCGCCCGCGGGCGGTAACACGCTGGACCCCTCGAGCGTCAAGTTCCCCACGGACGGTCAACCGACCGGGTCCACGGTTTCGCCGGACGGCAAGACCGTGACCATCCCTGGACAGGGCACCTTCGCGGCTCAACCGGACGGCACGGTGGTGTTCACGCCCGTCCCTGGCTTCACCGGACCCGTGTCGCCGGTGAAATACACCGTGAACGACAACCAAGGCAACCCGTCCAACCCTGCGACGGTCAACGTCACCGTGGGTCCGGTGGGCACGCTGAACGGACTTGTCTTCCGCGACGACAACGGCAACGGCGTGCAAGACCCCAACGAGCCTGGCTTGAGCGGCGTGCAGGTCAAGGTCACGAACCCCAATGGCTTTGACCAGACCGTGACCACCGACGCGCAAGGACGCTACAGTGTGCCGAATGTGCCACTGGGCACCGCGACGGTGGACGTGGTGAACAGCACGCTTCCCGCAGGCGTCACGCAAACGGCGGGCACCGACCCCAACGATGTCACCGTCGTCGCAGGCAACAACAACGCGGGCATTGACGGCTACCGCCTCGCACCGCCGCGCGCCAACGACGACAGCCGCACGACGCCGCTGGACACGCCCGTGACCTTCTCGCTGACCGGCAACGACACCGCCAGCAACCCGTTCAACGTCGTGCCCAGCACCGTGGACCTCGACCCGAGCACGCCCGCCGTCGAAACCTCGAGGACCGTCCCCGAAGGCAGCTTCGTGGTTAACGGTGTCGGCGAAGTCACCTTCACCCCCAACCCTGGCTTCTCCGGCAAGGTCACGGAGATCACCTACACCGTGCTGGACAGCAGCGGTCAGAAGTCCAACCCCGGTAAGATCAACGTCACCGTGCTGCCCGCCTCGAGCGACGACGCGGCGACCACACCCCAAGGCGTCCCGGTCACGATCAACGTGCTTGCCAACGACAAAGGCAACCTCGATCCGGCCACCGTCAAAGTCCAGACGCCGCCCACGAACGGCACGGTCGTCATCAACCCCGACGGCACCATCACCTACACGCCGCGCAGTGGCTTCAGCGGCACGGACACGTTCACCTACCAGGTGTGCGACACGGCTGGCAGCTGCACGACCAGCAAAGTCACCGTGACCGTCACGCCGCAACCGGTGGGCAGCTTGACCGGTAAGGTCTTCGACGACACGAACGGCAACGGCCAACTCGAGCCCGGTGAGGCGGGCATCGCTGGCGTCAAGGTCGATCTGTTCGAGCTCAAGCCCGACGGCACGCCGGACTTCACCAAGCCTGTCCGTGACGCCAATGGCAACCCGCTCACGACCACGACCGATCAAAACGGCAACTATACCTTCCCAGGCGTGCCGCCAGGAGCGCTCGCCGTGCGCGTCACCGACCCGGCTGGCAAGGTGTTGACCACGAACAACCGCACGCAAACGGTCACGATCCAACCGAACACCCCGAGCACCGCGGCACCGGTCGGCTACGTCACGCCGAAGATCAACCTGACGCTGACCCCGGAGGTCACGGTCGTTACCCCCGGCGACAACCTGCCGTACACGGCAGTCGTCACCAACAACACGCCGGGCACCACGACGCCGCTGAAAGACCCTGTGCTGACCGTGACGCTGCCCAAGGGCGTCGTGTTTGACCCGAACAAGCCCGTGACCGTGGGCGGCGTCAACATCCCCGCTGGCAACGTCACCGTCAAACCTGATCCGAGCGACCCGAGCCGTCAAATCGTCACGATCAAGCTGCCGAACGAGCTCAAGAACAACGAACCGCAGACGGTCAAGTTCAACACCATCGTCACGCCCGCCGTCGACCCGACCAAACCGCTCGTCGCGGTCGGTGAGGCGACCGGCACCGCCAGCAACGGCGGTACGGCCGTGAGCGTCTCGAGCGGAGCGGTCGCTGCCGCCGCCGTCAAGGTCAACTTGGGCGTGTTCAGCAACGAGACGATAATCTTGGGTCGCGTGTACTTTGACGCCAACAACAACAACAACTTCGACGCGGGCGACACGCCGCTCGCCGGGGCGCGCGTGTACCTGAGCGACGGACGCTACGCCGTCACCGACCAAGACGGTCGCTACAGCATCCCGAACGTCGCCCCGGGCACCTACGCGGTGCGTTTGGATCCGGTCACTGCGCCGTACCAAGTCAAACGCGTCCCCGACGACCAGGGCGCACCCGGTACGCGCTACGTGCGCGCCGCCGATGCGGGCGGCATCACCCACGAGGACTTCCTCTTGGAGCCACCGAGCGGCGCAGCGGTGAAGAGCCGCAGCACCGTCGTGCAACGCGGTCCTGTGACGCTCACCAAAGTCATCAATCAAGGCGGCGCGGGTTACACGGTGACGTACACGGTCACCGTCACCCAAGCCGTGCGCGACCTGGCGATCACCGATCCGCTCCCAGCCGGCGCGACGCGCGGTCCGGTCACCGGCGCAACCCTGGACGGCAACGTCTTGCGCTTCGCAGGCGTCACCCAGCCCGGCACGTACACGGTCACGTTCGCGCTGTTCACGGCGCTGCCACCAGACTTGGCACTGACCGACCCCGACATCAACTACCAGCAGATCTTCACGCTGATCCCGGTCAGTCCGGGACAGACATGGCGCGCCGCGCCGCCTGAACCCGCGCCAGCCACGACGAAGCACCGTGTCGTGCGCGACGAGGTGACACGATGAATCCCCTAAACAAGCGCAATCTGGTCCGCGACGCAGGGCGTCGCTTGGGCGGAGCCGTCGTGGTCAGCTTCGTGCTCGTGGCCGGTTTGGCCCTGGGTCAAGCCACGCGTCCGCAGCAAATCGGCACGCCGACCAAACCGCAACCGATTGGGCAACCCACCCCGCCAGCGCCGCCCGCACCGCCCCGCGCCACGCCTCCGGCACCGCCGCGAGCCACGCCTCCGGCGCCACCGCGTGCCACCCCGCCCGCTCCAGCGCCCACCCGCCCGGCGGTGACGCCCGCTCCAAGCCAACCCGCCGCGCCGCGAGCCACGCCGCCGGCAGCACCGCGTGCAACGCCACCGGCTGCACCTCGAGCGACGCCGCCCGCACCGACGCCGCGCACGAATCCACCCGTGCAAGACGGCACGCGCCTCGCCGGACCAGCGGGTTTCGGACCCGACGGCTACACCAGCGCTGCGATGCCACTGACCTCGATTGGTCGCCAAGTCGGCTGGCGCATCCCCCCCGATGATTTCCGCGTGTTCGTCCCCCAAGCCGCCGCTGGGCGCTCCATCGCGCTCGAGGTGTTCAGCCCCGAAGTCAACCGCAACGATTACGCCAACGGTCGTGACATTCGCACGTACTACGGCGATGAACTCTACGGCAAGAACGCGACGCTGACGACGAACTTCAACTTCAAGGATGCGCGGGGTGCGACGCTCGTCAACCGCACGTTCGGGGAGAGCTTGCGCCACTCCTACGAACGCCTTGCCCAGCAGAACCTCGCGCCCGGCTTCTACCCGCTCACCGTGACGAGCGAGGGCAACGGCAAGAACAGCTTCGCGCTGCGAGTCACGAACGGCGCGCGCATCGAAAGCAGTCAGTTCACCGTCACCGCCCGGGGTGCGTTCAACCAAGACCAAGTCGTCGGCTTCGTGCAAATTGACCCTTCGCAACTCGGCAAGACGGTGGAACTCGCCAATTACGACGCCGACGGTCCGACGGAGATCGTCCTCACCCTGGTCGGACCGGACGGCAAGCGTTACCCGTTGACCGCGTCGGGCGACGTGCAATGGGCGACGAACCGCTTCGTGGTGTCTCGAGCCCTGGTGGGTACGTGGAAGATCGTGGCGCGCATTCTGCCGACGACGCGGCAGTTCTCCAACTCGTTCGCGGTGCGCTTGCGCGTGGACGATCAACCGTTGTACGCGCAACTGCCTGGGTTTGGCATTCGCACGCAGCCCTTGTTGCCGATTCGTTGCGAGGTCGTGGACACGAGCGGCGCAGCAATTCCCGGCGCGACGTGCACGACGACCGGTGCGGCGACGCGCACGCTGCGCCCGAACTTGCCGGAGTGCTACGCGCCGGTGAGTGCGACGATCCTCGAGGGTCAAGGCACGGTGGTGAGTCCCACGCAGGTCAACATCACCAGTCAAAGTGGTGCGGTGCGCTTTGTCGCCACCTGCCCCGCTGCCAAGGTGCAAGTCAACGCGTTTGCCTTGGTCTGCGGCGCGCGCACCCCCATTCCGGCGGCTGGGTTTAGTGTCTCGAGCGGCGCAACCACACCCGCCACACCGGGCATCACCAGCACGGCGCCCCGCACGGTGGATGTGCAACCGGGTCTTGTAACAGTCACGCCGACAGCCATTGCGGGCAGCACCGCGCAACCCTTGACGGTGACGGCGGTGCGCGGGCAAACGGTCGTGGCGAACCTCGAGTACACCGTGCAAACCACGCTGTCCCTCACACCGAGCACCGTGAACCTCGAGGTGGGTGGCACGGCGACGCTGGTTGCTCGAGCCGAGACCGCGTTCACGAGCGCGATTCCTGCGCAGATCAATGTCACGCTTCCAGCCGGTCTCGAGACGAGCGCGCCGTTGCGCATCGCGGGCACGATTGCCAGCGGTCGCCCGTTGATTCTGACCATCCCCGTGCGCGCCACCGCGCCTGTTGCCAACGGAACCGCTCGAGCCACCCTCGAGCCGAATTGCGGTGTGACGGCAACCTCGGGCATCACCGTGACCGCACCGCCGGTCGCGCCAGCCCCGCCACCCCCGCCCGCGGCTGAACCCGCCCAGTTGACCCTCACCAAAACCGTGGACCGCGATCTCGTTAAACCCGGTGATCGCCCTGTGTACACGCTGACCGTGACGAACACGGGTGGCACGGCTGCTCGAGGCGTGACCCTGACGGACACCTTACCCACCGGCTTGACCGGCGAGCGCGTCGCGCAAACCTTTGACCTCGAGCCCGGTGCGAACCGCGTGTTCACGTTGAACGCCACCGTCGCGGACAGCGCCACCGGAACACTGGTGAACACCGCTCGCGTGACCTGGAGTGGCGAGCCATTGCAAGCCACGGCGCAAGTGCGCGTGCAACCGGTGGTTGACTTGGCGTTCACCAAGAGCGTCACGCCGACCAGCCTGCAAGTGGGCGGTGTGGCGACGTTCACGATGACCGTCACCAACACCGGTCCGAGCGCGGCGAGCAATGTCGTCGTGAGCGATCCACTGCCCGCAGGGCTGACCTACGTGTCATCCACCGCGTCGCAAGGCACGGCTTCGTTTGCGAACAACACGCTCACGGCGAACCTCGGCAGCTTGGCTCGAGGCTCGAGTGCCACGGTGACCGTGCGCGTCACCGCGCCGAGTGTTGGACGCTACACGAACACCGCCACGGTGGGCGCTGCGGAAACCGAAACGACCTTGGAAAACAACCGCGCCAGTGCGACGCTCGAGGTGACGGCGGCACCGATCCCGCCCGCGCCGCCGCCCCCACCCGCGCTGGGCACGTTGCAAGTGAATGCCAGCTCGAGTGTCTGTGGAACAAATGCAGCGCTGAGCGGTCCAGGTTTCACGATCAACGGCACGCGTTACACCGCGCCCGCCACGGTGCAACTCGCGCCGGGCACGTACACCGTGCAACCCGACGCCGTGGCAGGCTCGAGCAGCCAACCCGTGACTGTCACCGTCGCCAGCAACCAAACCGCCACGGCGAACCTCGTTTACAGCGTGCAACTCGCGCTGTCGCTGGTTCCAGAGAGCAACAGCTTGCGCACCGGTGAGACCCGCACCTTGACCGCGACCGCCAGCACCAACTTCCCGTACCCGGTCGCCACCGCCATCACCTTCACCGTGCCCGCCCCGCTGGGCATCATCCGCGGCGCGCCGACCACGACCGGCACGGTGCGCGCCGGGCAGCCACTCGTCGCGGTGGTCACCGTGCGCGGGTTGGAGAACGCCTCGGCGGTCGTCGTCCGCGCCAGCCTGCCCGCAAGCTGCAACGTCACCGACAGCGCCACGCTGAGCGTCACCCCGACCGCGCTGCCGGAGCAACGCCGGGAGAGCACGGTCGTGCTGCTCGCCAAGATCGCGCAATTGCCGGTGTTGGGGAATGCGTTGATCCTCTCTGACCGCATTCCGCAAGGTGCGACGTACATCGCGGGCTCGAGCCGACTGGTCACGAACCCGACGTTCGACGTGAACACGCCGACGACGGCTGCGGGCACACCGATCAATGACCCGTTCGTGAGCGGTGACCGATTGTTCTGGGTCGTGCCGCTGCGCAAGGGTGAAACGAATGTGGCGCGCGCCTTGCGCGAAGCGGCTGCGCGCGGTCAGATCACGATGACCAGGAATGCGCAAGGCGAGACCGTGTACGGGGTGACGTACCGCCTCGCTCACACGGGCGCCCTGGTCATGCCCGAAGACCGCGTCGCTGTGATCGCTGCCGTGCCCGCGCGCCCCGCGAACACGCAGCGCAGTGCCGCGCGGATTGACCCCGCCAGCCCGTTGGGTCAACTCACGGGCGCCGGCGAATTGCTCGTGCTGCAAGGCGACGCGGGTATTCTGGAGGACCTGCAAAAAGCCGTGCCGTTCACCGGCTCGAGCGCCGCGAACGCCGCGCCGCAACGCCCGACGGGCGGTCCCGCAACCGTGTTGACCGTGCGCGTGGAACGCGCCACCACCGACAGCATTGACCAACCCGTCGTCGTCGTGGAGGCATTTGACAAGGACGGCTTGCCCGCCAGCGACGCCTACGCCACCTTGCAAACCAACGTGGACCTCGTGGACCCCGACGCTGACCCGCTCGAGCCCGGCTACCAGGTCGCGCTTCAAAACGGCATTGGACGCGCCCGCGTGCAAAACCTTTCCGGCGGCGTCGCCAACCAGAGCAGCCCGCCCATCACCGAGGTTCGCGTCGAAGCGCGCTTGACCAACGCCCTCGGCACGCTCAGCTCGAGCACCGCCTACCGCGTCGGCGAGGACAGCGCCGCCGTCGGTGCCCCCAACCCGCTGCAACCTTCGAGCACCGACACGACCGCCGTGGACCGCCCCATCGTCGCCGTCGGCACGGCGTCCTTGGGCGGCGCGCTGGACTTCTCCGCCGGCAACTTCAGCCTGAACGCCGGTCTGCGCTTCGCGCTGCGCGGCTCCATCGCGCCGGGCACGACGCTGACGGTGGGCATCAACTGGCAAGCCGCGATCCTGCCGACGTTTGCGCTGTCCGGTACGCTCAACCCGCCCGCCAACCCGTTTGACCGCTTCCCGCTCTTGGGTGATTCCAGCGACCTGGGCAGCGACATCCGCAGCAGCGCGGGCACCTACGCCAAGCTCGAGTTCGGCAGCAGTTATGTGCTCTACGGTGATTTCAACCCCGGTTTCCGCGGCGTGCTGACCGGGTACAACGCCAACTTTACCGGCTTGCAGATTCGTCTGGGCAGTGCCGACGCCCGCGTCAACGCCTTCATCACCGACGCGCCGCTCGCGGATCAGCGCTTCGTGCGCCAAGCAGACGGCACCGACCTGTACTTCCTGCAAAGCAGCGTCAACCCCTCGAGCGAACGCCTGGTCATCACCACGTACCAATTGCCCATCGGGTTCACGTCCTCGGCGGACCTGTGCACGGTTCCCGAACGCATCAAACTCGAGGATCGAGCACTGCGCCGCGACGCCGATTACACGATTGATTACCAAACCGGCATCGTGCGCCTGCGTCAAGCCGTCAACGCCCGCGACCCGAACGGCAACATTCAATGCTTGGAAGTGGACTACGCCTCGAGCACCCCGCGCGCCGACCTGCGCTACGGCGCGCAAGCCACCCTCGGCGGTGACAGCGGCTTTAGTTTCAGCGCCACCGCGCTGCAATTCCGCAATGGGCAATTCGGCGGCAACTCGAGCATCCTCTTGGGCGCGGGACTGCGCTACAGCGGCGGCGGCTTTGACCTGTCGGTCGAAGGCGCGAACTCCGGCGTCTTCGGCAGCGGCGACTGGGCAGGCGCAGCGGCGCTCGCCTACACCGGCAGCGGCTTCGGGGTGCGCGTCAACTACCAAAACCGCGGCATCGGCTTCATCAACCCGGAAACGAACGCCGCGCAAAGCGGACAAACCCTCAACGCGGGCTTCCTGATCGGCGACCCCAACGGCTTTAGGCTGACCGCCAACGGCACGTACACGCAGAGCTACACGCCGACCGGCAACCCGTCCAACATCGCCGTGAGCGCCGAAGCCCGCAACAACTTCGGAGCCTTCACCGCCGGACTGGGCTTGGCGTACCAACAGAACTTGAGCGCGGACAGCAACGCGCTCCTCGCCACCGCCGGGCTCGAGATTCCGTTTGGCTTTGCCACGTTGAGCGTCCTGCAACGCGTGCCTGTGATCGGCGGACCCGCCGATTACGGCGACACCACCGCCACGCTGAGCATCCCGCTGTCGCGCGCCTTCAGCCTGCGCCTGTCCGACAAGCTCACGTACGAATGGAACGGCGTTCGCCAGCAGATCAGCTTCGGGGTCAGCGGTGCGTTCACCAACAGCGAACTGCTGCGCACCTTGACCGGCAACCAGGCAATCGCCCCCGACGCCTTCGGGCAAACCAACGTCAGCGCCGATTACCAGTTGGACACGGTGAACGGCAACGCTGGACGCGCCCGCGTCGGCTTTGAAACCAGCATCCCGCTCTCCAGCGCGTTCAGCCTGCAACTCGGTGGCGAAGCCGTGTTCAGCCCGAACGCCAGCGAACCGCGTGGGAGCTTCACCATCGGCGGCTTGTACCGCGAGAACAACCTTCAAGGCGGCGTGCGCGCCCAGTTCTCCGTGCTCCCCGGCGGCTTGAAGCAGGTCTACACCGCGCAGATCATCGCCCCGCTCAGCCCGGAGTTCGTGATCAGCCCCGCCGTGGAATACGCGGTTGACCCCAGCGCGTGGAACACCCCCGGCGCGCGCTTCGCGGACGGCGGATACTTCTCCATCGCGTTCGCCTACCGCGGCAACAACTTGAGTTTGCTCAGCAACAACACCGGCAAGTTCGGGTTGTACAGCCCCGGCGGAGACAAGATCGAAGGCGAGGTTCAAGCCGGCTACCAAAGCAGCGAAGTGCTCTACTTCCGCAGCGGCATCGCCTACCGCCTGCTGCTTGGCGGCACGTTCACCACGCAATTCACCGCTGGACTGCAGTACTTCCTCACCGACAGCTTCGCCATCGGCGCGCAAGCCGCGCTACAACTGCAACCCGCCACCGGCTTCGTCGGCTACGCCGCTGGGCTCGAGGGCAGCTTGAAGATCGTGGACAACTTGCTGTTCACGGTCGGCTTCAACTTCCTCGGGCTTTCCAACAGCTTGACCGGCAGCTTCGCGCCGGGCGCGTACTTCAGGCTGGATTGGAAGATTGACGAGCGCACCTTCGGCATTCGCCCGTAACGCAGCAAGTTCGAGAACAGACGAGGGCGGACCCATGCGGTCCGCCCTCGAGCATTTTGGGTTGTGGCTCGGGTTGCGGGGGTCTCGCGGGACGCAAGTGCGGCGTTGCCGCACAGGGTCAAGCATGCTTGACCCCTACACGGTGCGGCGGGGGCGCGGTCTCGAGAAACGTTGGTGCGGTTCCCGCCGCACCGGGCGAGGCAAACCTCGCCCCTGCGGTTGATGCGGCTCGAGGGTTAGGTCGTGTACTCGGCGTTGATCTTCACGTATTGCTCGGTCAGGTCGCAGCCCCACGCGGTTCCCGCGCTGGCGCCCGCATTCAAATCCACGTCAATCACGACTTCTTCCGCGCGCATCGCTTGGGACGCGGCTTTCTTGTCGAACTCGAGCGGCTTGCCTGCGAACACGGCAATGCCTTGCACGCTGACGGTTGCCTTCGTGGGTTCAAATTGCACGTCGCTGCGTCCCAGCGCGGCGAGGATGCGACCCCAGTTCGGGTCGTTGCCGTAGACGGCACTCTTCAGCAGGCTCGAGCCTGCGACGGTGCGTGCGGCGCGCAAGGCATCGCGTTCGCTCGGGGCGCCGCGCACGTTCACGGTCAAGAGCTTCGTCGCACCCTCGCCGTCGCGCGCAATTTGCTTGGCGAGGTCGCGCATCACGCTTTCAATGCCCTCGAGCGCCGCGCCCAATTCGCACGGCACGCGACCGTTCGCCATGACGACCGCCATGTCGTTCGTGCTCGTGTCGCCGTCCACGGTGATCGCGTTGAACGTGCGGTCCACGATGCCCTGAAATGCCGCGCGCAGGTCAACTTGCTCGAGGCTCGCGTCGGTGACGACGAAGCACAGCATCGTCGCCATGTTCGGGTGAATCATCCCCGAGCCCTTGCAGAACCCGACCACCCGAGCCCCGCCCGGCAGCGTTGCTTCGGCGGTTTTCATCACCAAATCCGTCGTCATGATCGCTGTCGCCGCCGCCGTCACGTCCTCCTCGAGTGCGGAAAACGCCAGCGGCACGCCCGCCTCGAGCTTGGCCACCGGCAGTTGCACGCCGATCACGCCCGTGCTCGCCGTCAGCACTTTTCCCCCCTCGAGCCCCAAGGCGTGCGCGGCGAGGTCCGCCATGCGCGCGTCGGTCTGCACACCCTGCTCACCCGTGACGCAATTGGCGTTGCCCGCGTTGACGATCACCGCTTGCAAGCTCGAACCGTTGGCATAGAGTCCTCGAGCCCGCGCGACGCTCGCGGCGGCTGCCAAGTTCTGCGTACCAGAAAACGCCCACGCGCACGGCACGTCGCTGGCGATCAACGCCAAGTCCGGCTTGCCCGAGGGTTTGATGCCCGCTTTGACGCCGCTCGCCCGAAAGCCCGTGGGTAACTTCATGCGCGCCAGTTTAAGCGTCCGCGCGCCACGCGTGCGCCTGCAACGCCTCCAAGGTCACGAACTCGAGCGCTTTGATGTGCGTGCCCTCGAGCCTCACGGGTGGCGCGACCCCAGCGCGCAAGGCTTCGCGCCACCGCGTTGCGCACAAGCACCAGCAATTGCCCGGTTTTAAGCCCGGAAAGCGAAACTCCGGTCTGGGCGTGATGAGGTCATTCCCACGCTCACGGCTGAACTCGAGAAAGACGGCAGTGACCCGCGCGCAGACGACGTGCGTGCCCGCGTCGTGGGCGTCCGTGCGGCACGAACCGTCGCGGTAAAAGCCGGTCATCGGGTTCGTGCAGCACACCTCGAGCGGCTTGCCGAGGACGTTCTTGGGATTTTCCATGCGCGCAGTCTCGAGGGTCGAGGGTGCGAACGCAAGCGGCCAAGCGGGTTTCAGTCCACGAACAGTTCGAAAGCGATTGCCCCTTTTCAATCAGCCTTGCCTGCAATCCGTTTGTCTTAAAACGCTGTGGGTGACTCAAAAAACATCAAATTCAGCGCGGTAAATCCGCGTCGTATTACAGTGAGACCGATGCGAAATTTACTGTATGGCTCGACCCTCGCCCTGTTCGGAGCTTTTGTCCTCACCGCTTGCCCCAGCACACCCGCCACCCCCACAACCTCGAGCGTGACTGTCACCGGGCCCGCCTCGCAAAAACTGAAAATTGGCTCGCCCACGACCTTCACAGCCGTGGCACAAGACAGCACGGGCACGACGCTGACCGGCAAGACGATCACGTGGACCTCGAGCGATCCCACGGTGGCGAGTGTAGACGCCACCGGCAGGGTGACAGCCCAACGCTTTGGCACGGTCACGATCAGCGCGGCTGCCGACGGCAAAACCGGCTCGAGCGCGGTGTTGGTCACGTACGGCTTGCAGTTCAACATGGGAACCCTCAACACTTCAGAGAAATTCGTGAAGTACACAGCGGCGTTTAAAGACGCCAATGGGCAGTCCGTATCGGGCACCCCGAGCGCGACCGTGACAAAACCCGACTCGAGCACCTTCACCGTCGCTCTTTCCCCCGATTTTAATTTTTCAAACGCCGAAAAGATCGCCACGTTCCCCAGCGGCGTTTACACCGCCAGCTACACCAAGGACGGCGAGGTCTACACCGATCAGTACACCTTTGATGCGAACCGGACCCTGCCCACGTTCACCGTCACCAGCTTCACCACGACGACCACGACAGCCAGCGTGCAATGGCCAAGCGTGCCAGGAGCGGTTGCCTACGACGCCTATTTGTTCAATGAGACCACGAGCGCCCGGGTTGGCCCGGTGAACCGGGTAGACGGGTCCACCACGGTTACCTCATGGACGGGTCTGATCCTGCCCAAAGGCAACACCATTCGGGTGTACGTCTCCGCGACGAATTACGCGTACCCCAACGTGGGCGTGCTGTACGACGAAAGCACGGCTTCCCTGGGTGCGGTTGTTCCGTGATTGAATGAACCTTTATTCAGTAATGAACCTTTATTCAGTGAGGGCTCGAGATGGTCTCGAGCCTTTTTCGTTGTCTTTTCGCGTGCCGTCCTCCCGCTCACGAGCCTTCAAAACCCAGGTGTCCAAGGTTCAAACGCAATTGCAGACGTGCAGGTTCAGGGTTGAACCCAAGGCGGTCGTTGATCGCCAACATCGGTTGGTTGACGACGTGGTTGCTCGTGCGAATTGCGTGTGCGCCGTGCTGAACAGCGTAACGAACCGCCTGGAGTTTCAACGCCATGCCGATGCCGCGCCCACGGTGCGCGCGGCGCACGCCGGTCAACCCGGTTTGCAAGGTGCCGGGCAGGGGAGACCCGAACAGTTGCGACACGCCCGCGATGTCGTCTCCGACGAAGCCAATGAAATGGGCGTCGGGCAAGAGCATCGGGTCGGTCAGCGTGCGCTCGCGCCAGACTTCAAACGACCACGGCGCAAACGGTACCGCCGATGGCACGTCGGCGATGATTTCGACAATCGCCGCGTGGTACGCGCGCAAGAACGCCTCGTCCTCAAGGTGTCCCTCGAGCGTTTTTACGCGCAGACCTGACGGGTGCGCGTCCGCCTCGAACGTTGAAAAGTCGAACCCTTCGAGCTTCAACGCGCTGTCCCACATCCGGTCGGCTTCCGTGAAGCCGTGGCGCACGAACAACGCGTGACGCGGCGTGCCTTCCTGCACGTAAGCGCGGAGTGCCGTCGCCCCCAAGTCTCGAGCCACACGCACGCCCTCGAGCAGCATCGCGTCGGCGTGCTCGGGCGGCGTCGCCAGGGTCACGCGCACCTCGCCCGATACGGCGTTGGACATCGGCGGCTCGAGACTGAGCGCGCCGATGATTTGCCCGTTCTCGAGCGCCATGAGGCGCGCGTGCGGCGCGTCCGGGTCGCGCGTCGCGTCCATCTGCGCAATTTGGGCGGCGCTCAACGGGTAATCCGGGTACGCCTCGGCGCGCAATCGCGCGTACGTCTCGAGGTCATCGGGGGTGTACGCGCGCCAGTGCATGCCCCACGCTAGCGCATCGCCCGCTGCGCGTCGTGCATCAAATGGCGGATGCGGGCAATAAAAAACGCGCCCTTCCAGGCGCTGATAAATAAAAGGATAGCACGGTATACGCTATTCGTCAACGGCTTGCACCCAAAAGGGCAGGAGCATCAAGCGTTCGATGCGGCTCGGGCGGAGGAAATCGGGTCAGCCTGCTCGTCGGTGGCGTGCGTCAGCGCGCACGTCACGGCTTCCTCCATCGTCATGCGTTCCCCCTCGAGTTCAAAGCTCAGGCGCTGCGCGTCGGTGTAGGGTTGCGCCGCGCGGATGCCGTCCATCGTTTTGACGTTGCTGGGACGGGGTTCGGCGCGCAGGCGACGCAGCACGGCTAACCCGGCGGCGCAGAGTTTGAGGGCGTTGTCAAAACGGTTGCTGAGCACCTCGAGTTTGCTGTAGTCAATCAGCAGTTGCGAGATGCCCCACGCGCGTCCAAGGCGCAAAAAGATCTCCAGGGATTCGCGGTGGTACGCCCGCGCGCCTTCTAAATCGCCCGCGTCGCGCAAGCTGGCGGCGATGGAGTGCAAGCTGTTGGCGATGCCTTGGGCGTCCCCCAGTTCGCGCTTGATGCGCAGGCTTTCTTGTTGGAGGATGCGGTCGGTCTCCAGGTCGCCCATCATCGCGGCGACGTTGCCGAGGTTCCCCAGGGCGTAGGCCACGCCTTGACGGTCTCCGATTTCGCGTTTGACTTCCAGGCTCTGCTCCATGAATCGTTTGGCGTCTTCCAAGCGTCCAGCGTAAGCGTGGGCGATGCCAATGTCGTTGAGGCAAATGCCGATCTGGTTGCGGTCGTTCAACACCCTGAATGTTGTCAATGCGCGTTCCATCGGCGCGATAGACCCATCAAGATCACCGCGTTCGCGCATCAACAACCCATTGAACTTCTCGCTCGAGGCGAGCGCGTGCTCGTCGCCCAGTTCGGCGGCGATCTCGGCGTACTCGTCGAGGGCGCGTTTGGAATCGTCGTACGCCCCAGACTCTTTGTGCAGGCTGACCAGCACCCAGAGGAGCCGCACGCGTAAGTCGTCGCGCGGTTGCGCGGCCAGTGTGGCCAAGAAAGCTTGCGCCCAGCGCAAACCTTCGCTGTGGTAGCCGCGCGTGTACCAAAAATGCTCCAAGTACCCCGCGATTTCTGCACCCAAGCGGGGAGCGTTTTGCAGGGTCCACTCGAGGGCGGCGCGCACGTTGTCCACCTCGAGTTGTAACCTCCGGCTGAGTTCGATTTGCTGGTCTGTTTTAAAGCCCGCGTACCATTCTTCACATTGGGCGCGAATCGCAGCGGACAGCGCCCCCAACGCAGTGTCACGTTCGCCTGTGGGGAGTTCCTTGGCGGCGTACTGGCGGATCATTTCGTGCAAGGAAAAGCGCGCTTCGCGCCGCGCGACCAAGGATTTGTTGACCAGCCTCAGCAGCGTCGGCAAGTTGCAACCCGCGACGCTCACCGCCAATTCGCGCGTGAAACCACCGCGGAAGACGCTCATCCGCGCGAGCGCGGCGCGCTCCGTGGGGGAGAGCAGCCGCCAGCTTGAATAAAACGCGGCAGCGAAGCTGCGGTGGCGCTCGGGCACGTCGGACGCGTCCACCTCCAACAAATCCAGGCTGTGTTCAAGTTCATCCGCAATTTCCTCCAAGGTCATCACGCGCGTCCACCCAGCAGCGAGTTCCAAACCCAAGGGCATGCCCGATACCGCGGTGTAAATGCGCGTGAACGCCGGAGCGTCTCGCGGACCGAACTTAAAATCCGCGCGAGCGCGCCCTGCGGTGTGCAGGAAAACTTGTGCGGCGTCCTGGGTTTCCAACGCGAACAGCGTGTCCGGCGCGGGCAACCCCTCGAGTTCCAGAATCGCTTCGGCGCGCAACCCCAAGGCCTCGCGTGAGGTGACCAGCACGCGCACGTCCGGCGCGCGCTCCAAGATGTCAGCCACGAGCGCGGCGATGCCCGGTAGGTGCTCCAAGTTGTCCAAAACCAAGAGCATGTTCTTCGTAGACAGCGTGTTCAACACGGTTTCGCGCGGGTCGTCGCCTGGTCGCACCCCGAGCACCCCTGCGAGCGCGCTGGGCACGTCCTCGGTGCGCTGCGTTGCCGCCAGACCCGCGAACACCGCGCCATGCGCGTGCAGGGCTTCGCGTTCGCGGGCGACCTCGAGCGAGAGGCGCGTCTTGCCCGCGCCGCCCGGTCCGAGCACCGTCACGAGGCGCGCGTCTTGGAAGCGTGCGGACACCTCTGCGAGTTCGCGTTGCCGCCCGATGAATGCCGTGGCGGGCACGGGCAGTTTGTGCTGAGCGGCGGCGACGCTGATCCTGAGCGTGCTACTGGCGGCTTTGCCTGCATCCGCCAGCGCCCCGCGCGCCGCGAGTAACTCCGGTGCGGGCTCGAGCCCCAAGGCGCGCAGGGCGCGGGCGTGGGTTTCAAACAGCGCTTCGCCGCGCGAGACATCCACCCCGCGCGCCAAGCGCACCCCTTCGAGCGCGAGTTCCTCGCTCTCTGGATGGATTTGCAGCGCGTCTTCCAGGACTGTGAGCGCGGCGGGTTGCTCGAGCGTCGTGGCGTGGTTGAGCACCGCGCGGCGGTAGGCTGCGGCGAGTTCCTCGCGCTCCACCAAAAAAAACTCTTCCAACTCCGGCGCATCCGCAAAGCGTGCGCCGTGCATCAACTCGCCGCTGTACAGTTGAATGGCGTCGCTGTGGCGCGACTCGCGCAGGGCGACGCGAAACGCGCGCACGTCACAGGTTTCCACCAAGCGCACGCGCGTCGCGTCGCTCTCCAACCCCGCCGCGTGCGGGAACGAGCGGGCGCGGTACAAGAGCTGCCGCAAGCGCTGACGCCCCGCCGCTTCGTCTACGTCGCCCCACAAGAGCAGCACGAGTTCGTCGCGGCTGACCCACTCGTCGCGGCACGCCAGCAGCGCCAACAGGTACGTCACGCGCTCTGAGGGCAGCGGTTGACTTGCGAAACGGGGTTCTCCGAAGATCCTCAGCATCGCTCCACCTTGGGACATTTACGGTTCACCCTAGCACCTGCGCGCCCCCTGGCTTGGTCGCGGTCGGCGTTTGCCAGTGGCATTGCTTTGCGTTGTTGCACGGCTGCGGCAGTGTACGAAGTTCACCGGTCGCCCAATGGCTGCGCGGGCACGAACTCAAAGTCGAACACACCCGTGAACAACCGCGGCCACGCCAGATGCGATCCGCGCCACCTGAGCGCCACCCCCGGCAAGCGACCCGCGAACTGCGTCTGGAACAACTCGAGCGCCAATGGTTGCATGCGCGCCTCAATCTCACGCTCGGCTCGAGGTTTCAGCGCGCCCAAGTCAAACGGGCTGGGGTTCTCCAAGAGCGCGCGCACCTCACCGCGCACGCGGGTCTGGTACAACCAATCGTCCACGAGCCGAGAGAAATTCGCTGCCGCGAGTTCCGCCGGGTTCAAACGCCCCGCCTGCACCGCCGCCCACGCCACCACGCCCGCGCCAACCGCCCCGCCCAGCGCATTGCCCGCCGTGTTCCACGCGCCGTACGCGAACAGCTTGGTGATATCCAGCCGCTCCAGCATCAGCCGCGTGAACCGCGACTCCGCGCCGTTGGCGTACGCCACGTCCGCGACGACCACGGGCTTGCCGCGCTGATCGCGCTCCAGCGCGTCCACAAATGCCCACAAGTTGCGCGCCGCGGTGTCCACCACCTCCAAGTCCGGCTCGCGGTGCGCTTGCCGCACCACGGGCGCGTTCACGCCCAAGATGAAATCCGCCCCCTCGAGTGTGTCCGTTTCGATGCACCCCGCCGCGCGCAGGTGCGCCTTGACCAGTTCCCCCAACGGTCGGTCCTCGTACAGCATCACGCTCATGGGCGACAAACCCGAGGGATAGCGCACGAACACCGTCGGTCGCGCCCCCTCGAGCGCCACGCGCCCCAAGAGTGCGCACGCCACCTCGTCCGCGCCGGGGTAGACGTCCACGCGGTCCCAAACGCCCAACTCTTCCGCGTACGCTTCCAACCGGCGGCGGTCGCGCGCCGCCAAGCCGTACGGCGTCGTGTCGTCCAAGGTCAAGCACAGGTGCTCGAGGGTTCCGTCGGCGACCATCTCGAGGGCTCGGCGGTGCACAGCGTGGTTGCGCTCGCGCGTGCCGAGCCAATCCATCAGCACGTCCTGCGGCACCGCCGTTCGCGCCGCCTCGAGTTCTGCTGCGTCACCGCCGCGTTCCACGCGGTCCATCCACTCGGACACGCGCCGCAAGTCTTTGCCCCAATCAAAGTAATACGGCTTCTCCTCCAATGGATCGTTGTCGTGCGCCACGCGCACGATCACGCCATACGCCAGAAGACGCAACTGCGGATGCTGGCGCTTCAGCTCACCCAACACCTCGAGCCGTTGCAGTGCGTCCTCCAACGAATCCGACACACGCCGCGCGGGAATCATCCCGCCCAAGCACAGCGTCTCCAAGGTGATGACCGCAGCATCGGCATCCCCCGCGTGGTCGCGCAGCCACGCGGCGATGGCGCGCGTGTCACCGGGCACGTTCAAATCGTTCAGCACCTCGAGCGGCGGGTGAATGACCTCTATCTCAGCAGTGCGCCCCACGCGCAGCACGTACTCCAAGGTCGGCGGACGGGTGTCGCACGGCAAGAACAACACGCGGGTCATGCCTCGAGTTTTACCATCCAACCCAGCACCAAACTCCCCTCGTTGATGGGAGACCGCCCGCGCCTGCGGGCAGAGGGGAGTGCACCGCGCTCATCTCATCTGCGCGGTGCACTCCCCCTGCTTTTTGCTGCCCGCAAAAAGCGGTCCCCCTCGAAGAGGGGGATTTTCGGGGCTCGAGGCTCGAGGTTTCAAATGGGCGTAACATCAGCCGCGTGAGCGCAGAACCCGACCTCGAGCGTGGCGTTCTCCAGCGCGGCTTGCAAACCTTGTACGGCTTGACCCTCGAGCACATCACCTTCCTCGGGTTGGGCACGGCGCACGCCTACCGCGCTGCAGGCTCGAGCCAACGTTACTTCGTGAAACTCGTGCCGCGCGGCGGGTACGGTGCGGGGATGCTCGAGCGGGTCACGGCGGAAGCGCCGCTGCTGTGCGCCTTGCAACCAGTATTGCAGCGCGTGCCCAAGTTGCTGCCGACGCTCGAGGGCGCGGACGTGGGCGAGATCGCCGGGTACAACGTGCTCGTCTACGACTGGATTGACGCGCGCAACGTTGAGGACGATTGGGTGTCAGCCTTGCCCGAACTCGCGCCGATGCTGGGTCAGGTGCATGCGCGCAGCGCCGAGATCGTGCGCGCCGTGCCGCGCCTGCCCATGCCGCCCGAGGATTTCGCGTTGCCGTTTGAAGCGGCGTTCGTGGAGGACTTGCGCGCGTTGGACCACGACCCCAGGGACAGTGTGCGTGCCCTGCGCGACCTGTTGCAGCCGCACCGCGCTGACCTCGAGCGCTTGCTGGCGCGCACACGCGGGTTTCAACGCGCAGCACTCGAGGGTCAGTATGAATTCGTCGTCTGCCACACCGACGCGCACGGGGGCAACGTCATGCGTGACGCGAATGGCGCGTTGTGGATCATCGACTGGGAGACCGCGCGCCTCGCACCGCCCGAGCATGACCTGTGGATGCTCGGCGCGCATTTGGGCGCGGTGTTGCCGCAGTACGTCCGAGGACTGGGACGCGAGGTGCGCCTGAACGCCGACCTGCTCGGGTTTTACGCATGCCGCCGCGTTTTGGAGGACTTGGCGCTGGACGTGGGCATGGTCGTGCATGAAAACACCCGCCCGGAAGACGATGCCAACAACCTCATGGTCATCCACCGCCACATCCTGCCCAGCCTGCAAGCCGTGCACGACGACGTGAACGCACTTACCCTGGCAGCCTCGAGCCAAGGCGCTTGACTTTGACCAAAGGGCAAAGCGCACACTTCTACCCATGAACGAGACGCGCCCCGCCGAATTGATGCTGATCCGCGAGTTCAGCGCGCGCTCGCGGCTGACCGGCAAAGCCCTGCGCCTGTACGACGCGCTGGGGTTGCTGCCCCCCGCCTTCGTTGACCCAGGGAGCGGTTACCGGTACTACTCCCCGCTTCAACTCGAGCGCGCGGAACGCATTGCCTTGTTGCGGCAACTCGAGATGCCGCTGCAACACATTGCAGACCTGCTCGAACTCGAGGGGCAAGCGGCGGCGCGGGCGTTGGCGGCGTATTGGCGCGGGGTGGAAGTGTTGCACCGCGACAAACGTAGCCTCGTTCAGTACCTCGAAGACCGACTCGAGGAGAAAGAGATTCCCATGTTCGAGATCAAGACCCGTCACGTCCCAGAGCAGAAAATTGCTTCCATCGAGCGCCGCGTGTTTTTAAGCGACCTGTCCAGATTCATCGGCTCGAGCTTCGACATCCTGCACACGCTCCTCGGTGCGCAGGCGAGCGGCATTCCGTTTGTCATTTACGGTGGCAAAGTGGACAACGACAGCGACGGTCCCGTGGAAGTCTGCGTGCCGTTCACCGGCAGCCTCGAGCCGACGGGTGAAGTGCGGGTGCGCGTGGAACCCGCCCACGACGAGGCGTACACGACGATGACCCGCGGCAGCGTGGACGGACCAGCGCTGATGCACGGCTACGACGCGGTGGGTGTGTGGATGCGTGAGCACGGCAAGAAGGGCACGCTTGGCGGGCCGCGTGAGGTCTACTTCAACCCAAAGCCGTGGGACGCCATGTCTGCCGACGAAGCCGCGTTCGACGTGGCGTACCCGTACTGAGGCGCGCCGTGATCGCAGAACTCGAGTTCTACGCCACCCACAGCCGTTTCACCGATCCGGGGGCGTTCGGCGCGCTGCTCGAGACCTTGCCAGTGGAGGTTCCCGCGCTCTGCCAAGCGCTGCAAGGGGTGATCGCGCATTACATGGACAGCAACCTGTCATTCACGAAGGCGCGTTTGACGCTGATTGATTCCAGACGCGTCGAAACCATTCTTGGGAAGCTCGAGGACGCCGCCGACGCACCGCTCAACCTGCCCCGCGACCCGCACAACCGCTTCGTGGGGTGCTGCCGAGACTACGCCACGGTGTTCGTCGCCGCGTTGCGCAGCCGCGGAATTCCCGCCCGCACCCGCGTCGGGTTCGCGCCGTACCTGCGACCGGGGTTCAACCACGACCATGTCGTCGCCGAGTATTGGAACGGCGCGCGTTGGGTCACGGTGGACCCGCAGCTTGCACCGCACAGCGCGCCGTTCGACGTTCAGGACATGCCCGCTGGTGCCTTTCTGACCGCCTCGGGTGTGTGGCGCGCGTGGCGACGCGGCGAAGTGGACGCAAACCTTTACGGCGCTTCGCCACAACCGCCGCTCCAAGGCGCTTGGTTCATTCGCAATTACGTCATCTTGGAGTTGGCGGCGCTCAACAAGCATGAAACCTTGCTGTGGGACGTATGGGGCGTCATGGACGATCAGATCAGCGATGATCTCGAGTTGATTGACCGCGTCGCGGACACCATGATGCGCGGCCACTGGAACGAGGTACGCACCTTGTACGACGACACGCCAGCGCTCCAAGTGCCTGCGGAAGTGATGTGCTACTCCCCGACGGGCAACACGCGGCTCGAGTCCGTGTGGCGATGAGCGCATTCTGGGGGCGTGCTAGAACAACCCATGCCCCCAGAGACCGCCTGGATGGTGGACAAACTCCGTGAATTGCTGCTGATCCCGTCCCCGACCGGCTACACCGACGCCGCCTGCGCCTGGCTCGAGACAGAGCTGAAAGCCTTGGGCGTGACCCCGCAGCGCACGCGCAAAGGCGCGCTGACGTGGACGCTGCCCGGCGGCACGCAAGCCCCCAGAGCCGTCGCCGCGCACGTGGACACGCTGGGCGCGATGGTGCGCGAGGTCAAGTACAACGGGCGTTTGAAGCTCACCCCGCTGGGCGGCTTTGATCCGAGCACCATCGAGGGCGAGCACTGCACCGTGCACACCTCGAGCGGAACGACCTTGACAGGCACGGTCTTGAGCGTCAAGCAGAGCACGCACATCTTCGGCGCGGACGCCCGCGAGTTGAAACGCACCTTCGACACCCTGGAGGTGCGCTTGGACGCCCTGTTGAACGGTGCACAACTGGCGAACTGGCACGACACGCGTGCGCTCGGCGTGGAAGTCGGCGATTTTGTCTCCTGGGACCCGCGCACGCAGGTGTTGGAGAACGGCTACATCAAATCTCGCCACTTGGACAACAAAGCAGGCGTCGCCGCGATGCTCAGCGTGACCCGAGCGGTGATGCAGGACGGTCTCGAGCTGCCTGCGCCGGTCCACTTTCTGGTCACGACCTACGAAGAGGTTGGGCACGGCGCGGCGCACGGCATCCCTGCCGAAGCCGAGGAAGTCGTGGCGATTGACATGGCAGCGGTCGGCGATGGACAGAACTCCACGGAGATGCACTGCTCCCTGTGCGTCAAGGATTCTGGCGGACCGTACGACCACGCGCTCGGCATGCGCCTGCGCAAGCTCGCCAAACGCGCGGGGCTCGAGTTGAAGGTGGACACATACCCGTTCTACAGTTCCGACGCCACCGCCGCTTGGAACGCGGGCGCGGATTTCCGCGCCGCCTTGATCGGACCCGGCGTGGACGCCAGCCACGCGTTTGAACGCACCCACACCCGCGCCTTGGAGGACACCGCAAAACTGCTCTTGGAGTACGTCCGTGACCGCCGCGACTGACAGCTTCAAGATCGTCAGGCTAGAGGATCTGCCGCTCGTGCACCTCGAGCCGATCCGCCTCGCTGCGCATGCCGAGGGCTTCAACCACGTGCGGCGCTTGCTCGAGGACCACCTGAGCGGCACGAATCGCTTCGATCAGCCGGGCGAATTCTTGCTCGCGGCTCGAGTTGGCAACGGCGCGATCATCGGTGTCGGCGGGTTGAACCGCGTGTCCGACGCGACGGGACGCGTGCGGCGGATGTACGTGCTTCCCGATTGGCGTGACCAAGGCGTCGGCGGGGCGTTGCTCACGGCGATCCTCGAGCAGAGCCGTTTCCCGCGCCTCGAGCTGCGCGCGATGAACGCGGACGCCGCGCGGTTTTACGAGCGCCACGGCTTCAACCGCGTGGACAGCCCTGACCACACGCACGTCCTCGAACGAGGCGTTTAAGTGTTCAATATCGTCCTTTGCGAACCTGAAATTCCGCAAAACGCGGGCAACATCGCGCGCACCTGCGCCGTGCTCGGTGCGACGCTGCACCTGATTCGTCCGTTCGGGTTTCGCCTGCACGACCCGCCGTTCAAACGCGCGGTGATGGATTACGTTACCGACGTGGAGATTGTGGAGCACATCTCCTGGCGCGCGTTTATGGACGCGGTGCCCGATCCCTCGAGGGTGTTCCTGACTTCCGGGCTCGGCGGGCGAGCGTACACCGAAGCGCGTTTCGGGCGCGGCGATTTCCTCGTCTTCGGCAGCGAATCCAGGGGACTCCCTGACGCGTGGCTCGAGACGATGCCCGTGTGGACGATCCCGATGCCGGGGCGTGGGCGTGGGCTGAACGTCGCGGTTGCCGTAGGCGTCGTCGCGTTCGAGGCTTTGCGGCAAGTGCAGGTGCTCGAGGGGTGAGGACTCGAGCCATTGTCGCAGGGGCGAACGTCACGCCGTTTCGCGTTGTGCTTTGCACACATGGGTGTGACGCGAACATGGGTTCGACGCGTGCAGTGCACGACGTGTTCGCCCTGAGCGACGCGTGAACGACCACACACTCGAGGGCAAAACGGGTCTCGAGTTGCGACGTACAAACGACATTTCTCGTAGGGGCAGCCCCCCGTGGCTGCCCTGTGCGACGGTGAAACGTTCATATCCCTGAAAACAAAATGGGTCTCGAGGAACGCGAGTTTTGGCTTGCTTCATTGGGACGTAATACGAATTCCGGTTAATTCTGAAAGAATTAACCCGCCTTTGAAGGCATAGGAACAGTTACGGATGCCGTGATGAGCGCAATCTTCGCCGAAGCGAAGACGGAGCGATGAAACGGCATCCGTATAAGTGCGGCTGCGCCGCACCGGGCGTTGTGCCCTGCACACATGGGTGTGACGGGCCCTCATCTATTCCGACTAAGAGCCTATCCGGATATTTGATGTTAGAATGCCACGATGATGCAAGAACCGCCAATCACCTACCCCGACTACGACCTCAACCCCGAACAGCAAATGCCCCCCGCCTTCTGGAACTTCGCCCG